>Ga0310691_10000004_pt1 | contig 529250 bp, 559 predicted proteins | sample 176DNAGHGlowgp2_FD_203887 | JGI IMG/M metagenome (GOLD analysis project Ga0310691, IMG submission 203887) | Sheep rumen microbial communities from Palmerston North, Manawatu-Wanganui, New Zealand - 1766 DNA GHGlow gp2 (v2) (version 2) | ecosystem: Host-associated > Mammals > Digestive system...
CTCCTGCATATGAACCACCACTATTGTTGCTTTGACTTATTGTTGTGGTTATATTTCCACTTCCGATTCCTTCTATTGTTCCTGCGTCATTATATCCTGTTATTGTTCCTACAAATGAATATCCTCCTACATTTCCATCTACAATTACGCTTGTTATTGTTCCTTTATTATGTCCCGCAATTATTCCTATATGTCCAAGCCCAATTATATTTGCATTTGTTATTTTTAGTCCTTTTATTGTTCCTTCATTATATCCAAATAGTCCTGTATAGTCGGTGTTTTCTCTATTTATATATATATTTTTTATTGTTTTTGTATTTCCTTCAAACGTTCCTGAAAATTTATTTGTGGCATTTCCAATTTGTTTAAATCCTTTGCCTGTTGTATCTGTTAGTTCTTCTTTTAATGTTGATGATGTTGTACTATTTTCATTTACATCTCCAAATTGATTAGAATTTACGTTTGTGTATGATTTATCATTTTGTATATCTAAATTATTCATTAACATTACTGTTTTTCCTGAGAAGTTTTTTCCACTATTTACCATTGATGAGAATTCTACTAAATCTTCTACACTATAGATGTAGCATGTATCACTATTATCATAGTCTTCTGTTTCTCCATCCCCACATATTATTCCAGGATTAGTATCTGTTACTTGTGAAAATTCTTCTACTACAACTTCTACTGGTACTTCTACACAGTTTCCTTTTGTTGTTGATGATACTTTTTTATCTTCTATCGTTACTGCGAATTCATTTATTTGTATGCATCCACTTACTACTGTTCCTTTAGATATGTTTAAATATCCACTATTTGGTATTGTTCCGGATACTAATATATTATATGTACTTTCTCCATCTGATATTGATCCATTATTACCTATCGTATATTCTCCATCTAACATAAAATCATGATTTTGAGATAACATTGATGCATAATATTTTCCTACTGCTTCTTTATATCCATACGCTGAATCTGTTGCGGCACTGATTTTTGAATCTTCTATTATTCCAAGTATTATTGGAGTTATTATTACTGCAATTAATGTTAATATTACTATTATTGCGAGTAATTCAATTAATGTAAATCCTTTTCTATTCTTCATATTTCCTCCTACTATTTACTATATATTATAGTATCAAAAAAAGCACTTTTTTTCAAGTGCTTACCCTGTTATTCCTCTTAATAATCCGAATGAGATTATCATCATTATAATGCTTGCCATAAATACTCCAATCATTGCAGCAATAAATGATTTTTTCTTATCCATTTCAAGTACTGATGCAACTAAACATCCTGTCCAAGCTCCTGTTCCTGGAAGTGGTATCCCTACAAATAGTACTAATCCCCAGAAACCATATTTTTCTATTTTTTTTCTGTTTTTTTCTACTTTTTTGTCTAACCAGTCTGCTATTTTTTTTAGATGTTTTGTTGTCTTCATCCATTTTAGTATTGTTCCCATAAACCAAAGAATAAATGGTATTGGAATTACATTTCCTATTACTGCAATTATGTAACTTGATATTGAATCTAGTCCTAAAAGGCTTGCAGCTAGTAATCCGCCTCTTAATTCTAATATTGGCATTAGTGATATTATAAATACTAGTATTCTTTTTCCTAATATTGTTGTTGTTAATCCTCCAAATAATCCAATAAATAATTTTACTATTTTTTCCATCTTTATCTCCTTTTTAATTCTATGTAATTATATCATATTATATTTAGTTGTCGCAAGTTATTATTTTTTTCTTGAAATATTGTTTATATTTTTTTATTATGATATAATTATTTTGTTGTGTTCCCGTAGCTCAGTAGGATAGAGCGATTGCCTCCTAAGCGATAGGTCGTTGGTTCGATTCCAATCGGGAACGCCATTTTTTTAATATTAAAGAGAGTTTTAAAACTCTCTTTTTTTACCATCCAGATCCTGCTTTATACACAAAGTATTTTCCATCTTCACCTTTTCTTAGTATAAAACAGCTTTGGTTTTCTTTTATCCATTCTTCTTCATTATTTCTTTGTGTTTCATATTCTACAAGTGCTAGTACATCTGTTTTTTCATATTTTAATTCTTCTCTTAATTCATCTGTAATATTGTTTATTGTTATACTTTGAAATCTATAATCTGTTATTGTACTATTTTCTTTTTTAAAATATGTATCAATGATTATTTGTTTTATTTCTTCATCTGTTAATGTTGTCATCTCTGGTTCTTTATTATCGATATCATTTTTTTGTTCAACATCAGGTTCTTTTATTTGTCTACTTTTCTGATATATAAATGTACATGATACCGCAATCATTATTGTTAATAGTATTAGTATTGTTTTTTTATCTTTCATTTTTTTTATTCTCCTATCATATATTTTATTATTTTATTTGGTTCTGTATTATTATATATTATGTCATATATTATATTTATTATTTTTATTTTTATATTTTTTTGTTCTAATACTTGTTTAAATTCTAATAGTGTTGTTATGCCTTCTACTGTTGTTGTTTCTAGATATTCTTTTGTATTCATATTTTTCCCAAGCATATATCCAAGTGTATAATTTCTGCTGCTTTTGCTTGTACAAGTAAGTATTATATCTCCTATTCCACATGCCTGTAGTATTGTATTTTCATTTCCACCAAATATTTTTATTATCTTTTTTATGTCATTTACTGTTTTTGTTAGGAATGCTGCTTTGGTTGATTCAGATGCATCTAATCCTTCTAGTATTCCTGCTCCTATTGCGAATGTATTTTTTAGTGCTCCACAAATTTCTGTTCCAATTATATCTTCTGTTTCTTCTATTTTTATATATTCATTGTTGAATATATTCTTTATTTTTTCTTTTTCTTTTCCTGCAAGTGTTAATGTAATTTCTTGTTTTTCTATCACATCTTTTGCGAAACTTGGACCTGAAATTACATATATATTTTCTGTATCTAGTGTTTCTTTTACAATTTCGTGTAAGAATTTGCTTTGTGTTATTCCTTTTGAGGCAAGTATAATTATTTTATTTTTTAGTTTTTCTTTTTGTTTTTCTAATTCTTGTTTTATTATTTTTGATGGGAGTGCTATTACTATTATTTCGGATTCTTCTATTTCGTCTGTGTATTTTATTTTTTCTGGTAATATTACATCTTTAAATAGTCTTTCATTTTTTCTTGTTGCTTTTAAGTTTTCTATTTCTTCTTTTATTGATGAATAAACTGTTACTTCATTTTTATCACTTAATATATTTGCTAATGCAAGTCCATAGGCACCTGCTCCCATTATTAGTATTTTCATTTATTCTCCTTTTAATTAAAGTTAAACATTAACCAACTTGGTTTAAACAGCATTAATAAGCCTATTATAAGCATAATTATTCCACCTATTAGATGTGAATATTTTGTGTATCTTGTTGAGATTGCTTTTATATTAAGTGTTAACATTGCAACCCCAAATACGATTATATCATCTATTAAGAAGAAGAAAATGTATATTAATACATATAATGATATTTGAAGATTTGTTAGATTGTTTAGTGCAAGTATATTTGCAAATAAAACTGGTATTCCTGCTGAACATGCTAGTTCTATTACGTTTACGCTTGCTGCTAATATCATTACTCCTATTAGTGCTAGTATAAAACTTTTTTCTGTTGTTATCTTTTTTATTTTTGTCATTATATTTTTTCTTTTTTTGTTATCTACTACTTCGCATCCTGTTCCGTTTTTTATACTTCTATAGAAGCTTCTTAGGTTAATAAATGCTCCTATTAATGCAACTAGTCCTATGAGGATTTTAAACCATGATACGCTTGTTAGTAGTTTTGTTGTAATGCCTAACCATGCAAACATGAATAATAAGTAAACTACTGCTGATGTAACAAGGAATGTTATTCCTAAACACCACATTTTTTTTCTGTCTTTCATATTAAATAGCATGCTTATTAAAAATATTAGTACCCACATTGCACATGGATTGAATCCATCTATTGTTCCTAGTATTATCGATAAAACTGGAAGCGATAGTGTTCCAGGATTTATTTCTTTTCCTAGAAAGTTAATTGTTTTTATTTCACCATTTAACATTTTTATATTTGGTACTTCTTTATCTTCTAATATTGGTTTTACCATGTCTGTTTCTTTTTCTTCTGAATATTTTTCTATTAGTTCTTTTATTCCATCACCTATTCCATCGCTAAATCCTATGTAGTAATAATTTCCTATTACTGTGAATGGAACATTTGGTGAATCTATTTTAAGTTTTTCTTTTACTTTTATCATTTTTTCTGCATTATCTTTGTGGCTGTCTACTTCATATAAGTGTATTTTTAGATTGTCATATTCTTCTTTTAGTTTGTTTAAGTATTCTATTTCTGCTTGACAGTGCATACATGTTTCTGAATGAAATAAATATAAATTTACTTTTTCTTTTGCGCTTATACTTATTGGTAGTAATAATAGTATTGTTAGTATTAGAAATTTAATTTTTTTCATTTAGTCTATCTATTTCCTTAATTATTTCTTTTTTTGTTTTTTCACCTATTAATCTACCTATTTCATTTTCTTGTTCGTCTAAGAAAATAAGAACTGGAATTATTTCACCTATATTCCATTTTTTTACCATATCTTCGTCCATGTCATAGTCGTATGATTCTATTTTTATGTTTGGATATAGTTCTTCTATTTCTTTCATTATTTTTTTCATAACAATGCATCCACTACACCATATTGCATTAAATTTTAATATTTTCATGTTTTACCTTCTATCCTATTAATCTGTTATATATTTTGTCAAAGCTTTTTATAAATAAATCTATTTCTTCCTTAGTTGTTAAGTAACTTATACTTATTCTTACACTTGATTTTGCTCGTTCTTCGTCTTTTGTTAGGTTTAATACTGCTTTTGACATTGTTGTGTTTGATGAACAAGCACTTTGTGTTGAAATATATATTTCATCTTCTTCCACTGCGTGTTGTAGTGTTTCTGGTTTTATTCCTATCACACTCATATTTAGTACAAATGGAATTGAATGATTATTACTATTTATATATACTTTGTTGTATTTTTTTAGTTGTTCTTTTAAGTAATTATTTATTTCTAATACATGATCGTATTTTTTATCTAAGTCTTCTGTTGCGAGTCTTAATGCTTTTGAGATTGAGCAGATTAATCCTACTGCTGGTGTTCCACTTCTATATATTGTTGTTGATTTTCCACCATGAATTAATGGTTCTAGATTTATTCCTTCTTTTTTAATTAAGCAACCTATACCTTTTATGCCATAAATTTTATGTGCTGAAAAACTCATTAAATCTACGTTATCTAGTGGAATATTTATTTTTCCTATTGATTGTGTCATATCAACATGGAAGAATATTTTATTATATTCTTTTAGTAGTTTTCCAATTTCTTCAATAGGTTGTCTTAATCCTATTTCACTATTAACAGAGTTTATGCTTACTAGTATTGTTGTATCTTTTATTAAACTTTTTAAGTCTTCTATATCAACCATACCGTTTTTGTCTAGTTTTACAAAATCCACTTCAAAACCATTATCCATTAAATAGTTTAATGGTCCATTAATTGAAGAGTGTTCTAATGGTGTTGTTATTATATGGTTTCCTCTATTTTTATATTTTAAAGCAATTCCTTTGATAGCTAGATTATTTGATTCGCTTGAACCACTTGTATATATTATTTCACTTGGTTTTACATTTAATATTTCTGCAATTTGATTTGTAGCTTTATTTATCATCTCATTTGCTTCAGTACCTAATCTATGTAACGAGTTAGGATTTCCTATATATTTTCTTGAAATTTGGCAAAAACTTTCTAGTACTTCTTCGTTTACTGGAGTTGTTGCACTATAATCTAAATATGTCATATTTTATCACCTTCTAAATTATAACATTTATGCTTTTTTTTATCAATAAATCTTTGATATTTCACTATAATTTCAAAAAAAAATTAGGAATTATCCTAATTCTACATTGTGATATACTTTGTTAACGTCTTCTACATCATCTAGCATAGTTAATAGCCTATTAAATATTTCTAAGTCTTCTCCTTGTAATGTTACTTTGTCTTTTGGTAACATACTTATTTCATCTATTTCAAAATTTGTATCGTTTTGTTTTTTATTTATTGCTTCTTTGATTTTGTAGGAGTCTTGTGGATCACCATAAACTATTATTAATCCATCGTCTTCTTCTATGTCTGATACATCTAATCCTTCTTCTATTAATGCTTCTAATGTTTCTTCTTCTGATAGTCCTTTGAATCCAATTATGCATAGATTATCGTAGTTAAATGAAACACTTCCCATACTTCCCATTTTGCTTTTGCATTTATTTATTACGGCTCTTACACTACTTACTGATCTATTTACATTGTCTGTTAAGCATTCTACAATTAGTGTTGATCCTGCTGGTCCAAATAGTTCGTATTTTACTGTTTCGTATGTTTCATCTGCCCCACTATTTACTTTATCGATTGCTCTTTTGATTATGTCTGCTGGAACTTGTTCTTTTTTTGCTTTTTCTAGTATTCTTTTTAGACTAGGATTTCCTGTTGGTTCTGTTCCTCCATTTTTTGCTATTTGATATATTTCTCTTGCATACATTGAGTATAATTTTGCTTTTGCTGCTCCTGTTTTTTGTATGCTTGCTTTTCTTACTTCATATGCTCTTCCCATAATTACCTCCCATTTTGTGCTTTTTGTAAAGCATCTTTTGCAGCTAGTTGTTCTGCTTCTTTTTTGCTTCCTGCAATTCCTTTTCCGTATAGTATATCATCTATTTTTACTACTACGGTGAATGTTTTATTGTGTGCTGGTCCTTCTTCATTTACTACTTCGTATACAAGTGTTCTTTTGTCTGTTTGAACAAATTCTTGTAGTACTGATTTATAGTCATTAAAGAAGTTATTAGATTTATCTTCTATTATTGGTATTATATGTTTATATATAAAACTTTTTACATATTCAAATCCTTGATCTAAGAATATTGCTCCTATAAATGCTTCATATATATCCGCTATTATTGCTTTTCTATCTCTTCCACCTGATTCTTCTTCGCCATTTCCTAAAAGTACATATTCGTTTAGTCCTAGGTGTTTTGAATATTCATAGTGTGCGTTTTCGCATACGTAATAGCTTCTTAGTTTTGTCATTTCTCCTTCTTGTTTTTCTGTATTAGCGTATAAGTATTCGCTTATTACTAATTCCATTACTGCATCGCCTAAGTATTCTAGTCTTTCATAGCTTACCGTACCATGTTCATTTGCGTATGATGTGTGTGTAAATGCTTTTTCATATAATGAAGGATGGTTTGGCGTAATATTAAATTTTTCTAAAACTTTCACAATAATCACCTAGTATTTATTATATCAAATTTTGATAAAAAAGAAATAATAAATTTACTTTTATTATTATTTTTAGTATAATTAAATTGGTGTTAATATGAAATATATACTAGTTGGTTTTATAAAAGTATATCAAATGATACCGTTTTCAAGCCATGATAAGTGTCGATTTATTCCTACTTGTTCTAATTATGGTATAGAAGCTATTGGTAGATTTGGTGCTTTTAAAGGGACTATATTAACTATTAAAAGAATATTCAGGTGTAATCCTTTTAATCATAATTGTGGTTATGATCCTGTACCTAAGGAGTTGAAATGATGAAAAAAATTTTATTTAGTATTGCTTGTTGTTTTCTACTTACTGGTTGTATTAAGAGGGATTCTATGGAAGATATAACTATTTATACTTCTGTATATCCTATAGAGTATATTACTTATCGTTTATATGGTGAAAATAGTACTGTTACTAGTATTTATCCTGATGGTGTTATTCCAAGTGTATATTCTCTAAATGATAAGCAAATTAAAGATTATAGTAAATCTGATTTATTTATTTTTAATGGGCTTAGTGATGAAAAAAAATATTTGGAGCCTATGCTTAAATATAATCGTGATTTGAAAATTATTGATTCTACATTAAGTATGGAATTTACTAATAGATATGAGGAATTATGGTTAGATCCTGATAATGCATTAATGCTTGCAAGAAATATTAAAACTGGTTTTAATGAATATATTAATGATCATTATTTAAAGAATCAGATTGAGAAAAATTATGAAAATTTAAAATTGGATTTATCTAATTTATCTGCAAAATTAAAACTTGTTTCTAGTAGTTCTTCTGATTCTACTATTATTGTATCTAATAATTTATTTAAGTTTTTAGAAAAATATGGTTTTAATGTTATTTCATTAGATGATAGTGTTTCTAGTAGTAAGAATATAGAGGAAGCTAGAAAAAGAATTCAGAATGGAAAAACTAAATATTTATTTGTAATAAAAGATGAAGATATTGATTCTTCTGTTCAGGCTTTGATTGATGAAACGAATGTTGAAAGACTTGAGTTTCATAATTTGGCAAGTATTAATGATACTGAAAGAAATGGAAAAAAAGATTATATTTCTATTATGCATGAAAATATTAATTTATTAAAACAGGAATTATATAAATAAAAAATAATACACTAGTATTATTTTTTTTCGCATATATATCCTTGTTTTGTAAATTCTTTTATTATTTCTTTTGTTGTAGTCATTGTGGTTTTGCTGTTATAGAAATCTTTTACTTGTTCTTCTTTCATTTCAAATTCTATTCTTGTTCCTGTTTCTGTTTCTGTTATATCAGGTTTTATATTATATTCATGTTCTATTCTTTCGTATTGTTCTTTTATATTACTAGATAATATATCTTTTTGATTTAAGAATTTTTCTGGCATAGTTATTTCTGAAGAAAATTTCATATTAATTATTTGATTATTTTTTAGTTCTATTATTATTGAATTATTTTCCTCTATTTCATTTTTTATTTCTTTTTTATTACATTCAATTGTATTTATTTTGCATCCTGTTAGTATTAATGTGATCATTAATAATCCTATTTTCTTTTTCATTTTATCACAACTTTCTGTCAACAATTTTAGCAAATAAACTTATTGTTGTCAAATATCATTTTTTATGTTATAATATGTCCTTGTGAATTGGGGGGAAAAATAAATGAATAAGAAAAAATATGTAAATATGTTTTATCCATGTAGTGACGAATTTACTACTTATGAGAGCGATCTTATAAAAAAGCGTATTAATCCTAAGATTTGTGTTATGTCTACTGCAGATTGGATGTATTTAAGTAGACTTAGGGATACACATTATGCAAATATAACTGTAATGGGGTGTGATCCAAAACTAATTAATGAGCTTGATATGTTAAAGGATTATGACATTATTATTCTTGATACAGATAAACCTTTTATGGAATCAATGTTATATGGAATTACTGATGTTGCAGGTGTTATCAATTCAAGATATGAAAAAGAGGTTTCTTTAGTTTATAGTTTTAAAAAGGATGATAAGAAAATTGCATCTCAACAATTTGTAGATGAACAAGGATTACATGATGCTGGATTTGTGGATGGAACATGTGATTTAAGAAATATGATTGATAGTTCTTATAAAGTTCTTATAAATAAGAATCAAAAAAAGAAAGATAAGCAAAAGAAAAAATCCAAATAATTTGGATTTTTTTTGTTTAACTATTTAATAATTTCTGAAACGTTTCCAGCACCAACTGTTCTACCACCTTCACGAATTGAGAACTTAGTTCCGTTTTCGATTGCGATAGGAGCAATTAATTCAACTGTCATTTCAACGTTATCTCCAGGCATTACCATTTCAGTTCCTTCTGGTAATTCAATAACACCAGTTACGTCTGTTGTTCTGAAATAGAATTGTGGACGATAGTTACTGAAGAATGGAGTATGACGTCCACCTTCTTCTTTAGTTAGAACGTATACTTGAGCTTTGAACTTAGTATGTGGAGTAACTGAACCTGGTTTTGCTAATACTTGACCACGTTCAACGTCTTCTCTAGCAATACCTCTTAGAAGTACACCAGCGTTGTCTCCGCATTCTGCATAGTCTAATTGTTTACGGAACATTTCAATTCCTGTAACTACTGATTTCTTAGTTTCTTTTAAACCAACGATTTCAACTTCTTCGTTAAGTTTTAATTGTCCTCTTTCAACACGTCCTGTAACAACAGTTCCACGTCCTGTTATTGTGAATACGTCTTCAATTGGCATTAAGAATGGTTTATCAGTATCTCTTTCTGGAGTTTCAATCCAAGTATCTACTGCATCCATTAATTCCATGATTTTGTCAACATACTTAGGATCTCCTTCAAGAGCCTTTAATGCTGAACCTTGAATGATTGGAGTATTGTCTGGATCATATCCATATTTTTCAAGGTTTTCTCTGATATCCATTTCTACTAATTCTAGCATTTCTGGATCATCAACCATATCACACTTATTCATGAAAACTACCATACGTTTTACACCAACTTGTTGAGCTAGTAATAAGTGTTCTTTTGTTTGAGCCATAGGTCCATCTGTAGCTGCAATAACTAAGATTGCTCCATCCATTTGTGCTGCACCAGTGATCATGTTTTTAACATAGTCAGCGTGTCCTGGACAGTCTACGTGAGCGTAGTGTCTCTTTTCAGTTTCATACTCGATATGAGCGGTATTGATTGTAATACCTCTTTCCCTTTCTTCAGGTGCCTTATCGATATTAGCAAAATCAACTTGTTCGTTTCCAGCTACTTTTTCTGATAATACTTTAGAAATAGCTGCAGTTAAAGTTGTTTTACCATGGTCTACGTGTCCAATTGTACCAATGTTAACATGTGGTTTTGAACGATCGAATTTTGCTTTTGCCATTTAAATTTCCTCCTTTATTAATTACATATATTATTTTATATTAATACTTTTAAAATAGCAAGTACTTTTTTGTTTTATTTATTTATTTTTTACATATTTATGTAATGGAGAAACTAGATTAACTAGTTTGCCCCATTTTGTTTAATAATTTCTTCTGCAATATTTTTTGGTGTTTCTTCATAGTGGTCAAATACCATTGTGAAGTTTCCACGTCCTTGAGTGTTACTTCTTAAAGAAGTAGCGTATCCAAACATTTCAGCAAGTGGTACCATAGCGTTGATAGCTAATGCGTTTCCTCTTGACTCTTGTCCTAGTGGACGTCCACGACGTGATGTAATATCACCCATAACGTTTCCTAGGTATTCGTCTGGAACGATTACTTGTACTTTCATGATTGGCTCAAGAAGTACTGGTTTACATTTATTTTTAGCTTCTTTTAAAGCCATTGAAGCTGCAATTTTGAATGCCATTTCTGATGAGTCTACATCATGGTATGAACCATCAAATAATGTAGCTTTTACGTCTACCATTGGATATCCAGCAAGTACACCAGTCTTTAATGCATCTTGTAATCCTTTATCAGTTACAGGTATGTATTCTCTTGGTACTACACCACCAACGATAGCGTCAACGAATTCATATCCTTTATCAGGATTTGGCTCAAATTTAATCCATACATGTCCATATTGTCCACGTCCACCTGATTGTTTGATATATTTACCTTCACATTCAGCTGTTTGAGTTATTGTTTCACGATATGAAACTTGTGGTTTACCAATATTTGCTTCTACATTGAATTCTCTTTTCATTCTATCTACGATGATATCAAGGTGTAATTCACCCATACCAGCGATGATAGTTTGACCAGTTTCATGGTTTGTAGTTGCTCTAAATGTTGGATCTTCTTCTGATAATTTTTGTAATGCTGTAGCCATTTTATCTTGGTCAGCTTTTGATTTTGGTTCTACTGCAAGTTCAATAACTGGTTCTGGGAATTCCATTGATTCAAGAATACATTGATTCTTTTCTTCACATAGTGTATCTCCAGTTGTAGTATCTTTTAATCCTACTGCTGCAGCTATATCTCCTGCATATACTTCTGATATTTCAGTTCTATTATTTGCATGCATTTGAAGTATACGACCAATTCTTTCTTTTTCACCTTTTGTAGCGTTCATTACATATGAACCACTTGAAAGATGTCCAGAGTAAACTCTGAAGAATGTTAGTTTACCTACGAATGGGTCTGTCATTACTTTGAATGCTAATGCAGCGAATGGTTCTGAATCTGATGGATGTCTTACTATATCATTTCCATCTTTGTCTACACCTTTGATTGATTCAACATCTGTTGGTGCTGGTAAGTAATCAATTACTGCGTCTAGTAATAATTTAACACCAGTGTTTTTATATGCTGAACCGCACATTACTGGGAAGAATTCAGCAGCTAATGTTCCTTTACGAATACATTTTTTAATTTCTTCTACTGTAAGTTCTTCGCCTTCAAGGTATTTTTCCATTAATTCATCATCGAATTCAACAGCTTTTTCGATTAGTTCATTACGTTTTTCTTCAACTAAGTCTTTTAAGTCTGCTGGTATTTCAATAATTTTTGGTTCTTCTTCTGGTTTACCATCGTATTCATAAGCAGTTTTTGTAACTAAATCTATAATACCACTTAGTTCTTCTCCAGCTCCTATTGGCCATTCGATTGGTGCGAAGTTTACACCTAATCTTTCATCAATAGTTTTTAAGCTGTAGTTAAAGTCTGCTCCTAATTTATCCATTTTGTTTGCGAATATTATACGAGGTACTTTAAATTCTGTTGCTTGTCTCCAAACTGTTTCTGTTTGAGGTTCTACACCAGCTTGTGCATCTATAAGTGCTACTGCACCATCAAGTACACGAAGTGATCTTGATACTTCAACTGTAAAGTCTACGTGCCCTGGAGTATCAATTATATTAAATCTATTACCTTTCCAGTAGGCTGTAGTAGCGGCTGAAGTAATTGTTATTCCACGTTCTTGTTCTTGTGCCATCCAGTCCATTTGTGAAGCACCATCATGTGTTTCACCAATTTTATGGATTTTACCTGTATGGAATAGGATTCTCTCTGTTGTAGTTGTTTTTCCGGCATCGATGTGAGCCATGATACCGAAGTTACGAGTATTCTCTAAACTATATTCACGAGCCATACTTTATTTCCTTTCTTACCATCTATAGTGAGCAAATGCCTTATTAGCCTCTGCCATTCTGTGAGTATCTTCACGTTTTTTAACTGCTGCACCAGTGTTATTTGATGCATCTATTAATTCGTTTGCTAGGTTTTCAGACATTGAGTGTCCACCTCTTAAACGAGCATATTGAATTATCCAACGAAGACCTAAAGCTTGACGTCTGTCTGCTTTTACTTCAATTGGTACTTGGTAGTTTGCTCCACCAACACGACGAGATTTAACTTCTAGTGATGGCATAACATTTTCCATTGCTGTATTTAATACTTCCATAGGATCTTTACCTGTTTTTTCTTTGATCATATCGAAAGCATCATAAAGGATTGTTTGTGCTTTTCCTTTTTTTCCATCAATCATCATATTGTTGATTAATTTTGTAACTAGTTTTGAGTTGTATATAGGATCTGCTAAAACATCTCTTTTTACTGCACGTCTTTTACGCATGTATATCCTCCTCTCTTGTTTATTTATCTATTATTTTGAAGCTTTTGGCTTTTTAGTTCCGTATTTACTACGACCTTGACGACGTTTTTCAATACCAGCTGTATCCATTGCACCACGTACAATATGATATCTAACACCGATTAAGTCTTTAACACGTCCACCACGGATTAGAACAACACTGTGTTCTTGTAAGTTGTGTCCTTCTCCTGGGATGTAACAAGTAACTTCCATTCCGTTTGATAATCTAACACGGGCATATTTACGTAGGGCTGAGTTTGGTTTCTTTGGAGTCATTGTTCCAACACGAGTACAAACACCTCTTTTTTGTGGTGAGTTTTGATTAGTTCTAACTTTGTCTTTGCTGTTAAAACCAATATTCAAAGCTGGAGCTTTTGGTTTTCTAACTTTTGCACTTCTGTTTTTTCTAACTAATTGATTTACTGTAGGCATATTTTCATCTCCTTTCTTTACACATATCCAGGTGTATCATTTCTTTATTTAAATTAAGGTTTACTTGAGTAAACCCTTAAATTAAATGCGATAATAATATATCATTTTTTTATCGTTATTGTCAATAGTTTTTTTAGTAAAAAAAGTACTTTTACATGTACTTTCTAATTTTCTTCTGAAAAGTATATTTTTATGAATTCTTTTTCTTCTTCTGTATAATTATTTTCTATTGAAAACATATTGTTCACATCTGATTCTATCAGTTCTATTTGTGCGTCATTTAGATATGGATTTTCTCTTTCTATTATTTCTTTTATGTTTTTTAAAACTCTTATGTCTTTTGATAAATAACTTTTTCTAATTTCTTCTATAAGGTTTAAATATTGTCTTTGTTGGTAGTTTCCTGCTATTATTCTATCTACCCTTAGTCTTTCGTTTAAATCTAGTGTATTTAATAATTCAGGTTCAAATTGTTGAGCTGATACTAAATCATATAATGTTTCAACGTATAATGCTGGTTCTGGTATATCTAATTGTTCTAATGGTATAACATCTATCTTATTATATAGGTTTAATATTTTTTCTATTAAATCTTCTCTTTTGAATTCTAATCCCAAAGCATGTATTTGTCTTATTATTCTTTTAGGAAGAATTCTATATTCTGTATTATAACCATATTGTATATTTAGATAGTATATTGTTTTTTCATCTATACTCAATAGGTCTTTAATTGTATTAATTTTCATTAATCTAAATATGTTTTCTAGGTTATCTGTCATTAATAAAAAACTTATATCTTGATTCATTAGATTTTTTTTCATTTGTTTTTCTTTTGTTGATTTTCTAATTATTTCATTTCTTTCATTTAGTAACTGTTCTTGGAAATCAATAGTAGACATTTCTGTTAATGCAGTTTCTATTGCTCTTTTTATTTGATTTTTACTTTTGTTTAATTTTTTTCCTATTTCTTCTAATGATTGAATATTTCCTTCATTGTATATTCCTATATAGTGTCTTATAGACTCTGTTTCTAATTTTGTTAGTGTGTATGCACAATCTTCTTTTAAGTTCAGAATCTGTGTAAATGGAATTAGTTTGTTTTCAATATTTTTATATATGCTTACTTCGTATTCTAGCAATTCTTGTTCTAGTTCACTATTCATTTGTTTTAACTGTGTAAATGTTTTTAGTTCTTTACTTTCAGTTATTCTTAAATTGTTATAATAGTTATTAATAAGTTCATATAAATTTTTCAGTATCTTTTCATATTTTTCTTCCATATTTTTCCCCCTTTATATGGATTAGAATAGATATGTTTCTTTTATTGTTTCTTTAAATCTATATAGTTTTGCTGGTCTACCGCTTCTTCCTTCGCTTTTGTATCCAGTGTCTTCTATTAATCCTAAATTTATGAATTTTTTTCTAAAGTTTCTTCTATCTAGTTTTTTATTCATTATATTTTCATATATTTCTTGTAGTTCTGGAAGTGTAAAATCACTTGGAAATAGTTTTTTTAATATGTTTGCACTTACTAATTTTGTTTTTAATAATTCTGTTGCGTTTTCTATAACTTCTTTATGATCAAATGCAATTTTTGGTAATTCGTTTATTGTGAACCATTCCCAATTATTTTCATTTTTTTTGTTTTTTATTTCAATTGTCTTACTATCAATTAATCCTATATATGAGGTTGCGAGTATTCTATTATTTGGATTTCTATCTAGTTTTGAAAAAGTGTAATTTTGTTCTGTATATATATTACTTGTTCCAATTGTTTCTTCTAATATTTTTTCTTTTGTTTCTTCTAATGTTTCTTCATTGGATAGAATTTTATTTGGCAATTCCCAATATCCTTTATATGGTTCTGTATTTTTTCTTGCAAGTAATATTTTTAATTTTCCCTTTTCAACTGTAAAAATATTTGTTAATACTTCTACAAAAACAGTATTTTCATTATTCATTTTATTCATAATTACTCCTTTGTGTTTTTTTTACGGTTTTATTTTATTACAGGAATTAAAAAAAGTCAAATATTATTTGACTTTTATATTTTAAATGTATATAATATTTTTTCAAGAGATGAGGGTTATTTATGAAAAAGGATAAGATTGTTATTAATATTAATGATAAAAATGATAGTAAAAGTACAATTGTTTATGATAATGTTGTTTCTAATATGAATGATATGTCAATGAATCAGGATGATCAAATTGAATATTTAAAATCTAGAATTACTGATTTGGAAAAACAACAAAAACAAAGATTTGATTTCATTATTTTAGGTTTAAGTGCTTTGTTTGCTTTAGTTATTGGTGTTACTTTTATGATTTTGAATTTTTATTTTGTTGGTATATTCATTATTTTCTCTACTTCTATTATTAGTTGTTATCGTACTTATAAATTATCGAGTAATAAAATAGATACTCCTATAAAGAAGTATGAAAAGATTGATGAGATAAGAAAGATTATAAGTTCTAAATTAAAATAAAAATGATACAAAAGTATCATTTTTTTATTTTATTCATATTTGAGTTTGTATATGCATAATGACCTATATCTTCATATAATCTTGTTATATTTATATAATCAACATTGTAAGCTACTATATCATCACGATTGTTGTTTTCGAATGTTAGAACATAATCATAATAGCTTCCGAATACATATTGCATATCTTTGTTTAATTCTTCTGTTGTTTTTCCTTTATTTTGTTCGTCGTCTATTCTTTCGCAGAAATACTCATACATTAATTGTTCTGATAGTATTTCCATTTCATTAGCTGTGATTGCTGATTCATGATTATATGATATCATTGCGATTAAATTATATGGATTATCAATTCCGTTTTCTTTCATTTTTTCTATTAATTTGTTAACACCGTAATTTGCATAATCTGATATACTACATTTATTATCCTTACATAGCATTAATAGTTCTACCATGTCTAAGTCATAACCACTTTGATGTTCTTCTGATAATTCTTTATCTAATGCAGTTATTGCGATAATTTGAGCCATTGCTTCTGTAAATGCTTCTCCATATAATGAATATCCTATAAAATTATCCTTTGTATTTGTTACATATGTTGGTGTATCTATACTGCAATATACTTTTGAATCATCTAAATATGCATCAGTACTTCCATGTCCTAACATTTCGTGTAGGAAAACTTCTTTATATTTATTTTGATTTTCTATTTTTTTACTTAATGTTATTTTGTGTTCGAAGCAGTTAAATTCTCCTAATATACCATCACGTTGATATGAATCTGCATATTCTATTTCTATATTTTTTATATTATAGTTAAGTGTTGATAGATTTGCATTAAAATTGTTTTTTTCTAGGTTATTTACTCCTTTTAACAAAACATCTTTGTGGTATTCATCAAATTTAGAGTTGTTTATTGTATTTCTTACATCTTCCCATGTTATATCTTTTTCTCCGGCATATTTTCCAAAATCTACTGGGGTACATTTAATATTATATGATTTATGTATTTTTTTCATTTCGTATATTGTTCCTTTTGCTTTTTCTAAATCATAACTCTTTATACTATATAAGTATGGAATATCTTTATATTTTTCTATCGAATAGGCATGATTATATTCTTTTATCTTTTCTGGTCTATCATCTTTTTTATTTGAACAACTTGATACACTAATCATGGTTGCTCCTGCTACTAGTAATGACATAATTCTTTTTGAAATGTATTTAATATTAATCATGGTGTTCCCCCTTTTTTGATTGTATATTATACACTAATACTATAATTTGTCAAATTATAATTAAAAAGAATAGACTTTCGTCTATCCTTTTATGCTAATAATTCTTCTTCTAACATATCAAGTGGTTCTTCTTTTACTTCTGGAACTTCTAGTTTATAATCAATTTTTTTGTATTCTCTTGCTCCTGTTCCTGCTGGAATAAGTTTACCAATTATAACGTTTTCTTTTAATCCGTTTAAGTGGTCTACTCTTCCATGTATTGCTGCATCTGTTAAGATTCTTGTAGTTTCTTGGAATGATGCTGCTGATAGGAATGAGTCTGTTTCTAATGATGCTTTTGTAATACCTAGAAGTACTGGTCTTCCTGTTGCAGGACGTTTTCCTTCTATGATAAGTTTCTTATTAACATCTGAGAATTCATTAATATTTACTAATGTTCCAGGTAAGAATAATGTGTCACCTGAGTTAATTATTTTAATTTTTGAAATCATACGTTTTGCCATAACTTCAACGTGTTTATCTGAGATATCAACACCTTGGCTACGGTAAACTTTTTGAATTTCAAGTAATATGTATTGTTGAACTGTTATTGGATCTGTAACAACTAGTAATTCTTTTGGAGATATTGCTCCGTGTGTTAATCTTTGTCCTGCTTTTACTTCTTGATTTAGCTCAACTGCAAGTTTAGCACTATAGTTAGTTACATGTTCTCTTGTTTCAGCATCGTTTTTGATGTTGATTATATATTTTCCACCATCTTCTTCAATCTTAGTAATTTTACCAGTGATTTCAGCAATGTTGGCTTTTCCTTTTGGATTACGTGCTTCGAATAATTCTTGTACACGTGGAAGACCTTGTGTAATATCGTCTCCTGCAACACCACCAGAGTTGATTGTACGCATTGTTAATTGTGTACCTGGTTCTCCAATTGATTGTGCTGCCATGATACCAACTGCTTCTCCTATTTCAACAATTGATCCTGTAGCAAGGTTTCTACCATAACATTTTCTACATACACCATGTTCTGTTTTACATGTTAATACTGTTCTAATTGAAACTTTTGTAATTCCTGCTTCAACAATTTTATCAGCAATTGCTTCTGTAATATATGTATCTTTGTCATACATTACTTCTTTTGTTTCTGGATTTATAATTTTCTTATTTGTATATCTACCAACGATACGATCACGTAGAGATTCTACTTGAGTATTGTCTTTTTCATTTATAAATGCTTCAACAACTACTCCTTGTTCTGTTCCACAATCGTCTTCTTTAACAATAATGTCATGAGCAACATCTACAAGTCTTCTTGTTAAGTAACCTGCATCTGCTGTTTTTAATGCTGTATCAACTGCACCTTTTCTAGCACCGTGTGTTGCTAAGAAGAATTCAGAAACGTTTGCACCTTCTGAGAATGAAGATGTGATTGGAATTTCTACTGCTTCTCCTGTTGGTTTCATCATAAGTCCACGCATACCTGACATTTGGTTTAAGTTAGATAGATTTCCACGAGCTCCTGAGTCAATCATGATTGCTATTGGATTTTCTTTATCTTGTTTAATTGCTCCTGCAAGTTCGTCTGCTATTTTGTTTTTAGCATCATTCCATGTAGCAACAACTTTTTCATATCTTTCTCTGTCTGTTATTAAACCACGTTTAAATTGTTTGTTAATTTGATTTACAAGATTACCTGCTTCTTCTAGAACTTCTTCTTTTGTTTTTGATTCAATTATATCTCCGATACCTATTGAGATACCTGATAGTGTTGAATACTTAAATCCTAAGTCTTTCATTTTATCTAGCATTACTGATGTTTCAGTTGTTTGGTATCTCTTATAGATTTGAGCAACTAATTTAGTTAATACTTTTTTAGCAAATGGTTTTACTAATTCCATTTTTGCGATTTCTTCAGGAATATTTACTCCTGGATTTAAGAAATATTTCTTTGGAGTTACTTTTTCAATGTTTTCTTCTGATCCATCATTTATGTATTGGAATGAATCTGGGAATATTTCATTGAATATTAGTTTTCCTGGAGTTGTTACTAAGTATTTTCCTTTATATGTATCAGGGAATACTTTATGTTTAAATGATGAAACTGGTATAGCAATACGTGTTTGAAGTGTTATTTCTCTTCTTTCGTATGCCATTAATGCTTCATTATCATTTTTGAATACTCTACCTTCACCAGGAAGTCCTGCTTTTTCGATAGTAATATAGTAGTTACCTAATATCATATCTTGTCCTGGAGCAACGATTGGTTGTCCATCTGAAGGTTTTAGTATGTTATTTGCACCAAGCATTAATATTCTTGCTTCTGCTTGTGCTTCTTCACTAATTGGAACGTGAACTGCCATTTGGTCTCCATCGAAGTCGGCATTAAATGCTGCACATACTAATGGGTGAAGACGAATTGCTCTACCTCCAATTAATTTTGGTTCGAATGCTTGAATACCAAGTCTATGTAGTGTTGGTGCACGGTTTAGCATTACTGGATGTTCTTTTATTTTTTCTTCTACAACATCCCATACTCTTGGATCTTGATTTTCAATCATTTTTTTAGCTGCTTTTATGTTGTTAGCTATTTCTTTTTTTACTAATCCATTTATAACATGTGGTTTAAATAGTTCTAGTGCCATTTCTTTTGGAATACCACATTCATACATTTTTAAACTTGGTCCTACTACGATAACTGAACGTCCTGAGTAGTCAACACGTTTTCCTAGTAAGTTTTGACGGAAACGTCCTTGTTTTCCTTTTAACATACTTGATAATGATTTTAATGGTCTATTTCCTGCTCCTGTAATATTTCTTCCACGACGTCCGTTATCAAATAATGCATCTACTGCTTCTTGTAACATACGTTTTTCGTTTTGAATTATTATTGAAGGTGCTCCTAAATCCATTAATTTTTTAAGTCTGTTATTTCTATTGATTACTCTTCTATATAAGTCGTTTAAGTCAGATGTTGCAAATCTACCACCGTCTAATTGAATCATTGGTCTTAATTCTGGTGGGATTACTGGTAATGCATTTAATATCATCCATTCAGGTTTATTTCCTGATTCTAGGAATGCGTTTAATACATCTAATCTTTTTATTAATCTTATTCTTTTTTGGCTTGAAGAGTCTTTTATTTCTTCAATTTCTTTTAAGATATCGTCTACTTCTTTTTGTAAATCTACTTCTTTAAGTAATTCTTGGATTGCTTCTGCACCCATTCCTACTCTGAAAGTATCTCCATATTTTTCATAGTATGTACGATATTCTTTATCGCTTATTGTTTGTTTCTTTTCTAGAGGTGCTGCTCCTGGATCTAGTACTACATATGATACAAAGTATAGTACTTCTTCTAGATCTCTAGGAGACATATCTAGAACTAATCCCATTCTTGATGGAATTCCTTTAAAGAACCAAATGTGAGAGCAAGGAGTAGCAAGCTCTATGTGTCCCATACGTTCACGACGTACTTTACTTCTTGTAACTTCTACTCCACATCTATCACAGATAATGTTTTTATATCTTAGTCTTTTGTATTTACCACATGAACATTCAAAGTCTTTTGTTGGTCCAAATATTTTTTCGCAGTATAAACCATCACGTTCTGGTTTTAATGTACGATAGTTTATTGTTTCTGCTTTTTTTACTTCACCATATGACCATTCACGAATTTTTTCTGGTGAGGCGATTCCTATTCTTAATCCTTCAAATTGATTAACATCCATTATTCATCGTCACCTTCCATTTCTTCAAATTCTTCTGATTCTTCAAAATCATCTAATTCATCATCAAATTCATTTGCGTAATCATCATTATCTTCTATTTCTTCTTCATCTGGTGCTTGTGGTTCTTCGTAATTATTTGTTGTTTCTACTTCATCTGATGTTAGGTATGAATCTTTTTCTGATTCTTCTAAATCTTTTAATTCAACGAAGTTTCCATCTGAATTTAGAACTGTTATATCTAATCCTAGTGCTTGGAATTCTTTAATAGCAACTCTGAAACTTTCTGGTACTCCTGGTGTTGGAATGTCTGTTCCTTTTACTAGTGCTTCATATACTTTTACACGTCCTACTACGTCGTCTGATTTTGTTGTAATCATTTCTTGTAATACGTGTGCTGCACCATATGCTTCAAGTGCCCAAACTTCCATTTCTCCAAATCTTTGTCCACCGAATTGTGCTTTTCCTCCTAGTGGTTGTTGTGTTACTAGTGAGTATGGACCTGTCGATCTAGCATGTAATTTATCGTCTACCATGTGGTGTAACTTAATCATATACATTACACCAACTGATATTCTGTTATCAAATGGTTCACCTGTTCTACCATCGTATAGTATTGTTTTTCCGTCTTCGTCTAGTCCTGCTTCTTTTAATGCATCTATTATTTCTTCTTTTGTAGCACCATCGAATACTGGTGTTGCTACATGGATATTTAGGTTTTTAGCTGCAATACCTAAGTGCATTTCTAGAATTTGTCCTAGGTTCATACGTGATGGAACTCCTAGTGGGTTAAGTAGTATATCTACAGGTCTACCATCTGCCATATATGGCATATCTTCTTCTGGTAATATTAGTGATACAACACCTTTGTTACCATGACGTCCTGCCATTTTATCTCCAACGCTTATTTTACGTTTTTGAGCGATGTAAACTCTTATTATTTTTGATACTCCTGCTGGTAATTCATCACAGTCTTCTTTAGTGAATATTTTAATATCGTGTACAATTCCTTCTCCACCATGTGGTACTCTTAGGGATGTATCTCTAACTTCTCTTGTTTTTTCACCAAATATTGCGTGTAATAATTTCTCTTCTGATGTTAATTCAGCCATTCCTTTTGGAGTAACTTTTCCTACTAATATATCATCGTCTTTTACTTCTGTACCAATTCTTATGATACCATTTTCATCTAGGTTTTTAACTGCGTCTTCACCTATATTTGGAATATCTCTTGTGAATTCTTCAGGTCCTAGTTTTGTATCTCTACATTCGATTTGGTAGTCTTCTATATGTATTGATGTATAAACATCATCTTTTACTAATCTTTCATTTAGAATTACGGCATCCTCATAGTTATATCCGTTATAGTTCATAAATGCTACTGTAACGTTTCTTCCTAATGCCATTTCTCCTAATTCAGTACTTGGACCATCTGCTATTACTTCGTCTTTTTTTACTTTGTCACCAACTCTTACGATTGGTACTTGGTGATAGCATGTTCCAGCATTACTTCTTTCGTATCCATTTAGATAATATGTATCATTTCCACCTAGTGTTTTTACTATTATCTTTCTTGCATCTACATATTCTACTACTCCGGCAGCTTTTGCGATTACTACTGCTCCTGAGTCTCTTGCAGATATTGCTTCTATTCCTGTTCCAACAAGTGGTGCTTCATTTTTTAATAATGGAATTGCTTGACGTTGCATGTTTGCACCCATTAGTGCACGTTTTCCATCGTCATGTTCTAGGAATGGAATTCCTTGTGTAGTGATTGAAATAACTTGTTGTGGTGAAACGTCCATGTAATCTACTTTTTCTTTTTCTATTTGAATTGTTTCACCATGATATCTTACTGGTATACGATCTGGTACAATTTCATCTTTATCATTTAATTCAACTGTAGCTTGTGAAATATAATATTCAGTTTCTTCGTCTGCTGTCATATATTTTACTTCGTCTGTTAATTTACAGTTTTCTACTTTTCTATATGGAGTCATTATAAATCCATAATCATCAACTCTTGCATATGAAGCTAATGATGTTATAAGTCCGATATTTGGTCCTTCTGGAGATTCGATTGGACAGATTCTTCCGTAGTGTGATGGGTTAACGTCACGAACTTCCATACCTGCTCTATCTCTTGAAAGTCCACCAGGTCCTAGACTTGATAAACGTCTTTTATTTGTTAACTCAGCTACTGGGTTTGTTTGATCCATGAATTGTGATAATTGTGATGAACCAAAGAATTCCTTAATTGAAGCTGTTAAAGGTCTAATATTAATTAATGTTTTTGGTGTTACATCAGCAATTTCTTGTGTACTCATACGATCTCTGATTACTCTTTCAATTCTTGATACACCAATTCTGAATTGATTTTGTAATAATTCTCCTACTTGTCTTACACGTCTATTTGATAGGTTATCTATTTCATCATAGTTACCAATTCCATCTAATAAGTTTAGATAGTATGATACTGATGCATAAACGTCTGATATAGTAAGTCTTTTTTCATCTATTAATTGATCATTTCCAATAACCTTAACGATTTTTTCTGGATTAACTTTTGAGTATACTTTTAAAACTTGTACTTTATTATAAGTATCTAGTACATCGTTAATTAGTGCTTCTTGCACACCATATCCGTCAGCAAATACTGGCTTTAGTTCTTCTAATAGTTCTTTTGTTATAACTGTATCTTTTTCTACTATAGTCTTACCATTTACTACAATATTTTCTGCTATTTTGCATCCTAAAATTCTTTCAAGAACATTTAGTTTTTTGTTGAATTTATATCTTCCAACTTTTGCTAAATCATATCTAAATGCATCAAAGAATCTAGATATTAATTGGTTTTTAGCACTATCTAGTGTTGATGGTTCTCCTGGACGTAATTTTGAATGAATATCTATTAATGCTTCATCTGTATTTTTATTTACATCTTTAGCTATTGTTTTTGCTAAATATTCATTTTCTCCAAATAAGTCAATGATATCATCATCACTTGATAATCCTAAAGCACGTAATAATGTTGTAATTGGAACTTTTCTTGTTCTATCAATTCTAACATATACAATATCTCTAGCATCTGTTTCATATTCTAGCCATGTTCCTCTTGTTGGAATTACTTGGCAAGTTATAATTGATTTACCATTTTTCTTGTCTATTTCTTTTCCATAGTAAACACTAGGAGATCTAACTAATTGCGATACAATAACACGTTCAGCACCATTTATAATAAATGTTCCTGTTTCTGTCATTATAGGCATATCTCCCAAGAAAATTTCTTGTTCCTTTACTTCACCAGTTTCTTGATTGAATAGTCTAGCTTGTACTTTTAAAGGAGCAGCATATGTTGCATATCTTTCCTTGCATTCTTTGATTGAATATCTTGAGTTTTCGAATGCATATTCTCCGAATTCTAGTGATAAGTTTCCTGTAAAGCTTTCGACAGGAAAAATATCTTCGAATACTTCTTTGATTCCTGTATTAAGGAACCAGTCATATGATTTTTTTTGAATTTCTAGCAAGTTTCCTAATTTAATTGCGTTTTTTGTTTTTGCATAATTTCTTCTTTTTCGGTGATCACCAAATTTTTCAACTTTATAAGCCACTAAATTCACCCCTATAACTATAATATTTTAAGTGCACGCACAAAAAGACAGTACATGTCGCCACTTTATAAGTGTATCAAATCAAAATCAAATTGTCAATTGTTTCTAGCACAAATAATATAAAAACCTTTATTTTTATTTTTTATTTCTACTTTGTATTTTTTTTCTAATTCTTTTGCTAGTGTTTTTGCACCTTGATCTTTATGTATTACTAACCAAAGTTTTCCATTTTCTTTTAGGTATTCTTTTGCATTGAATAGTATTTCATATAGTATTTTTTTTCCTACTCTTATTGGCGGGTTTGTTACTATATAATCATATTTTTTATTTATATTTTCGTATATGTTACTTTTGAATATATTTATTTTTGTATTATTTAGTTCTGCATTTTTTTTTGTAAGGTTTAGTGCTCTTTCATTTATATCAACAGCATCTACTTCTACGTCAAATGTTTTTTTTAAGTATATTCCTATTGGACCATATCCACATCCAAAGTCTAGAACTTGTCCTTTAATATCATCAATTGTTTCTAATAGTGTTCTTGTTCCAAAGTCTAATCCTTTTTTTGAGAATACTCCATTATCTGTTATAAGTGTTAATTCTGTATTTTTTATTATACATTTTGTTTTTACTTCTTTTGATTCTACGTAATCATTTGTAAAATAATGAGACATTTTTATCATCCTTTTATAAACGGCGAAAGCCCATACATTAAATGTATAGGCTTAACCATTATTATTTTAATTATTTTAATTCGATTGTAGCGCCAGCTTCTTCGAATTTAGCTTTTAATTCATTAGCTTCGTCTGTAGATACATTTTCTTTAATATTTCCACCGTTATCAGCGATGTCTTTAGCTTCTTTTAATCCTAATCCAGTTACTTCTCTAACTAGTTTGATTACAGCTATCTTGTTAGCTCCAGCACTTGCTAATACTACATTAACTGTGCTTGGTCCTTCTTCAGCAGCAGCTCCTGCTACTGGTGCAGCTACAGCTACAGCACTTGGATCTACACCAAATTCTTCTTTCATTGCATCTACTAATTCTTTAACTTCTAAGATTGTCATTTCTTTGATTGAATCAATTATTTCTTTTGTACTTATCTTTGCCATTTTATATTCCTCCCTTAATTAATTATTTTCCTCTAAATTTTTAGCATGTAAGTCTAAGCATATTGCAACATTCTTAACATGTTCCATAAGTCCAGCAGCAAACATTGTAAGTAATGTATCTCTGCTTGGTATTGAAGCAAGTGTTTTTAATTTTGCTTCGTCAGCAACTTCACCATCTACGATTCCTATTTTTAATTGTAGTGCTGGATGGTCTTTTGCGAAGTCGTTTAATGTTTTGATTGGAGCTATTGCGTCAGTTCCAAATGCGATTGCTTTTGGTCCTCCTAATTCTCCTAAATCGATTTTAAGTTCATCCATTGCTCTTTTTGTTAATGTATTTTTGTATACTTTATAATCAGAACCAGATTCTCTTAATTTTCTTCTAAGCTCGTTAGTTTCTGTAACAGTTAATCCTTGGTATTCAAATATTACTGAAGCACTTGCGTCTTTAACTTTGCTAACTATTTCTTCAACTATGTTTGCTTTCTTTTCGATTATTTTAGCATTTGCCATTATTTCGCCTCCTTATTTTTTTACCGTAACAAATAAGCCTTACTATAGACAGTAAGGCTCTTAAAGTATTTAACTTAAAGTTCCTCGGTAGGAAATATTAAGTGTTTCCACTCCTACTGTCTACGGTACTATTTTTTGCAACGAATTCATTTTAACATATTATTTTTTATTTGTAAAGACTAATTTAATTCATTTAAATCAATTTTTACACCTGGACCCATAGTAGAAGATATTGTTATATTTTTAACATATGTTCCTTTTACTACAGATGGTTTTGATTTAACAATTACATTTATGAATGAATTTAGGTTTTCTAGTAATGCATCATTTGTGAAGCTTACTTTTCCTATTAAAGCGTGTACGTTTCCAAAAGTATCTGTTCTATATTCAACACGTCCTTTTTTAACGTCTTCAACTGCTTTTTTAACATCCATTGTAACTGTTCCTGTTTTAGGGTTTGGCATTAATCCTTTTGGTCCTAAGATTTTACCAATTTTTCCTAATGCAGGCATCATGTCTGGAGTTGCTATTAAAGTATCGAAATCAAACCAGTTTTCTGATTGGATTTTTTCGATCATATCCATATCACCAACATAGTCAGCTCCTGCTTCTTTAGCTTCAGTAGCTTTTGGTCCTTTTGCTAAAACTAATACTTTTTTAGTTTTACCTGTACCATTTGGTAATACTATAGCTCCTCTTAATTGTTGATCAGCTTTTTTTGTATCTAAGTTTAATCTCATAGCTATTTCTACTGATGAGTCAAATTTAGTTGTTGCTGTTTCTTTTACTAATTTAATAGCTTCTTCTTTTGTATAAGCTTTGTTCTTTTCTATTTTAGAAGCAGCTTCTACATATTTCTTTCCTTTTTTCATTTTTTACCTCCTGTGGTTCTAGCGGATAATTTCCTTCCACATAGTTTTACTATGTATTAGTCTGTAATTTCAACACCCATATTAAGTGCAGTACCTTCAACTATTTTCATAGCTTCTTCTACAGTGTATGCATTTAAGTCTGGTAGTTTAATTTCAGCAATTTCTCTTAATTGATCTTTTGTTAATTTTCCAACGATTTCATTCTTACCTTTTCCAGATCCAGCTTTAATTTTAGCAAATTTCTTAATTAATTCTGCAGCTGGTGGAGTTTTTAATACGAAGTCAAATGTTCTGTCTTCATATACAGTTATAACTACTGGTATAACATCTCCCATCTTGTCTCTTGTTGCATCGTTGTATTTTGTACAAAATTCTTGTAAATTAATTCCTGCTGGTCCAAGCACTGTTCCTACTGGAGGAGCTGGTGTTGCTTTTCCTGCTGGGATTTGTAATTTAATTTCTTTTGTAACGTTCTTTTTTGCCACGAAAAACACCTCCTAATAAATTTCTTTTTCGTGAGTGGTTATAATGCTTTGTACATAATCCGCTTTTAGCACAAATCATAGATAAGCTCCCACTAAATCTATATTAAAATAAATATAGCCATTTAATAATATCACAAATGTTTTTAAATATCAATGTTTTTTTTATGATTTTTCAATTTGTGATAGTTCTAATTCGACATTTGTTTCTTGTCCGAATAAATCTAGGCTTACTTCTAGTGTTCCAGTTGTTGCATCAACATTTTTAATTTTACCAAACATTCCTGCAAATGGTCCACCAATTACTTTTACGCTGTCTCCAACATTTAAGTCTGTATTTACTTCTAGTCTGCTCATTCCCATTTGATTTAGTATTTTATCTGCTTCTTGTGGTGTTAGTGGAAATGGTTTTGCTCCTTTTCCTGATGATCCGATAAATCCTGTTACTCCTGGTGTATTTCTTACTATAAACCATGCTTCGTCACTCATTATCATTTCTACTAGAATGTATCCTGGAAACATTTTTTTTATTTTTTCTTTTTCTTTTCCATCTTTTACTTCTATTTCTTTTTGTTCTGGTACTACTACTCTAAAGATATAGTCTTCCATACCCATTGAGCTAGCACGCATTTCTAGTTTTTCTTTTACTTTGTTTTCATGTCCTGAATAAGTGTTAACTACATACCATTCTTTTTGCATTATTTCATTAACTCCTTTACAGCCATTATTATTAAGTCACTAGCTACAAAGAATAGACAGAAAAATACAATTATTGATAGTGTTGCGATACTGTATTTTATCATATCTTTTTTTGTTGGCCATTTTACTTTTTTCATTTCTTTTCTTACGTTTGATAATATTTTTTTCATAGTTTAAATCCTTTCATTTTTTTCTAAAATAAAAACACCTTTTCGTGTCTAAATAAATATTAGCACTACTTTGGTATTTTGTCAATTGTTTTATTAATTGTTATTAAATATATCTCTTGTATAAACTGTCTTTGTTAGTTTTTTTACTTTTTCGTCTTTTCTATTTACTGCAATTATTTCGCTTAGTTCATTAAATTCTTCTAAATTGTTGATTATTTTGCATCCTTTATATGTGTCTTCATTTAGTGTTGGTTCATATATTATTACTTCTAAACCTTTTCCTCTTAATCTTTCTATTACTTCTTGTATTGCAGACTCTCTAAAATTGTCTGAATCTTTTTTCATTGTGAGTCTATATATCCCAATTGTTTTTTTATTTCTTTTTATAATCATATCTGCTATGTGTTCTTTTCTTGTTTTGTTTGAGTTTACAATTGCTTCTATTAAATTTTGTGGTATTTCTTTGTAGTTAGCAAGTAATTGTTTTGTATCTTTTGGTAAACAATATCCACCATAACCAAATGATGGGTTATTATAGTGTGTACCTATTCTTGGATCTAGGCATACTCCTTCTATTATGTCTTTTGTGTTTAGTCCTTTTATTTCTGCATATGTGTCTAATTCGTTAAAGAAGGCAATTCTTAGCGCAAGATATGTATTTGAAAATAGTTTTACTGCTTCTGCTTCACTTGAATTCATATATTTTATTATCGGATTGTTTAAGGTTGATTCTTTTAATAGATTTGCAAATATTTCTGCTTTTTCTGATTTTTCTCCAATTATTATTCTTGAAGGATATAAATTATCATATAATGCTTTCCCTTCTCTTAAAAATTCTGGTGAGAATATTATTTTATCTGTATTATATTTTTGTTTTATTGTTTCTGTAAATCCTACTGGAATTGTTGATTTAATTATTATTGTTGCTTCTTTGTTTGTTTCTAATACTTTTTTTATAATATCTTCTACACTTGATGTATTAAAGTAATTAGTATTTTCATCATAATTTGTTGGTGTTGAGATTATTATAAATTCTGCATCTTTAAATGATTCTTCATAATTTAGTGTTGCTTTTAAATTCAGTTCTTTTTCTTTGAAGTATTTTTCTATATATTCGTCTTTTATTGGCGAAATTCTTTTATTTATTAATTCAATTTTTTCTTTATCTATATCGTAGGCATATACTTCGTTTTTAATGCTTAAAAGTGTTGCGAGTGATAATCCTACATATCCTGTTCCTGCTACTGCTATTTTCATATGTTAATCTCCTTATGTCTTTATATGAATTATAACTTTTATAAATTTTATTGTAAATATTTTTGATTTATTTTTTTAATTAATTTATATATTCTTTCATATTTTCATTTATTAACATATATGTTGTTTCATATATTCTTTCATCGCTAGAATATTCTAAAACAAATTTATTCTCCTTTTTACATATTATTATTCCTATTGTTTTATTTTGATTTATTGTTTTTATATTCTTATCTATATAATTCATATAAACTTGTGTTTGTCCTATATGTTCTTTTTTTAGTTCTGTAGTTTTAAGTTCTACTACTACAAAACAATTATATATATAATTAAATAATAATAAGTCTATGTAATTATAATTATCTCCTATTTTTATTTTGTATTCATTATCTATAAATGTGAATCCATCACCTAATTCTTTTAGAAATGATGGAATATCTTCTAATATTAGTTTTTGTAATATTTTTTCTGATATTTCTTCATAATCTTTTGTATTTTTTATAATTATTGGATGTTTTATGTAATCTTTTATCTCATTATCTTTATTTTCAATTAATTTTTGTTTTGTTTTATCATCCAATCTCTCATATTCTTTAGATTTGATTTTTTCTTGAAGTTGCCTAACTGAAATATTACAAGTAGTAATTAATTTAATATAATAATTTATAGAATTAATATTTAAGTTAAATAATAGTCTAATGTGACTCCATGTCAATTGTGTCCACAGTGTGGACACTTTTTCATTGTTAAAAGCATTATAGAATTGTTTCATTCTAAATAGTGTTCTTTTATTATATTTTTTTCCTACTTCTACCATTAGTTTTTTTGAATATTCATCTATAATATTATCTCCGTATTTGCCTCCTGCTTCATTTAATAATTTTCCTATTTCAAAATAGGATATAACTTTGTTTCTTTCTTTTGAGTAATCTTTTACTTTTTGATATATTTCGTTGTCTATTAATTTGGTTTTTATTTCATTATAGTAGTTCATTTAATACCTCCTATAAAAATCATACGTCATAACTTTTAAAGGTCCTTAATTAAACAAAAAAATTATGAAAAAAAAATTCATAACTTTTATTTTTTTAATATTAATTTTTTATAATATTTGAATTCTTCTGTTTTTCTATATATTAATAATAATATAATATTTGGAATTGTAATACTTATTATTATTGAAATAATTATATTATTATTATATTTATTTAATATAAATGATATTGATATTATTAATATAAATAATAATATATGTTTTATTGTTTCTTTAATATAGTCTTTTAGTTTTCTATTAAATAAATTTATATATACATATTTAGGATAGCTATAGCACCATAGTACTAGACTTGATAGTATTGTCCCTATAAATACTCCTTTTAGTCCTATTATTTTTAATAATATTATTGAAGATATTAGATTTATTGATAATTGTAATAATGGTATATATTTATCTTCTATCCAAATTCCAGCTGCATCTTTAAATGAACCATATGTTGATCTCATCATTGTTTGAAAATAGTTTATAGTTAGTGTTATTAAAACTGAAGTTTCTAATAAATAATCTTTACCTAACCATATTTTTATAAATGGTTCTGTTATTAATAATATTGATGTCGAAGTAAATACTGTTATCCAGAAGTTTAGGAATCTTATTTTTTTAAATGCTTGATAATTCTTTTCTTTATCCTTTTCTATTAATAAATTCCCTATACTTGATGTTGTTGTTGAAATAATATTTCCAAATAGTTTTTTTACTGATTTTATTATGTATTCATAACTTGTATATAGTCCTGCAGTTGTGATTCCTAAGAATGCTGATATAAGAATACTATCTGTTCCGTTTGTTACTGCTCCTGATGTTTTATGAATTATTAGTGCTTTTACTCTATTTATTATATTATCTTTTATTTCTTTTTTTATTGGTTTTATATTTTTTTCTAATAAATATGGATATAATTTATTAGCTTTTATATTTATTATTATATTTTCTAATAGTATACATATTATTTTTATTATTAAATATAGATAATAATTTTTTGTTATATATAATATTAATATTTGTAATATATTCAATATTATTATATATATTATTTGAATTATATTTATTATGTAATTTTTTTGATTAGCAATTATTAAGTTTCTTTTATAGGATAATATATATGTTGATACTGTACTTATTAAGAATAATATATATATTAAATATATATTTATATCTACCGTTATATCTTTTACTATATACTTTATAGATGGAGTTATTGATAAACCTATTAATAGAATTAATAAGGCTATATAGTTATATGACTTTTTATAAAAATACATTATTGATTTTATTGTTTCTTTATCTTTATTTTTTATATATTTATATAAGTTATATGTTATTGAACTACCTATTCCTAATTCAAATAGATTTAATACTGTTAATATATTTGTGAATAGTCCATTTAATCCACTATATTCTACTCCTAGTATTTTTATAAATAGTGTTTGTCCAATAAAAAGAAAAAGGATTGTTATTATATTTGTTATAAATTGTGTTATTGTGTTTTTTATTGAGTTTTGTGTTCTCATTTTATCACCTCATATCATATATATTCTTTTATAGTTATTTTATGTGTTTTATTGTTATGGCTTTATTTTAGATTTAGACATTTTTTTACTATTATATTGTGTAATGTTGGACTAATTCTAAATAATATTAATTTAATTTTTGTCATTTTTTTTAATTTGCACTTTTTTATTTTTTTTAATGAAAATATTTTTTTGTATTTTTTTAGTGCATCATTTTCTATTAGATATTCTTTTATTCTTTGATTATTTTTGCTATAAAGTCTTGAGATTATTTGGATTAAGACTATATCATTTTCAATTAATTCCGGGTATTTTTTTCTAATATATTCATATCTTTCTATACATGCTTTATATCTATCAATTTCTCTTGTTTCATCATTTAATCTTTTATTGCTTATGCTTTCACAATTATTTACATGCATATATTTAATTTGATTACTATTTATTATTTTGTTTGTTTTAAGTGTCAATTTATATGTGAATGCAATATCATTTATAGGTCTATCTTCAAATCTTAAGTTTTCAAATAATTCTTTTTTTATTAGTTTGTTCCAAATTGCTACTTCTCTATTTGTTGTTATTAATACTTTTTTTAGCATCTCTTTTTTATTCAATACTTCTATTTTTTCTTTTTTATTCTTTATTGTTTTATCATAATTATTGGTGTCTATGTTTTTACATGTTGTAATTTTAGCATTGTATTTTTTTATGAGATTATATAAATATTCTATTGTGTCTAGTTCTATATAATCATCTGCATCAATAAAGTATAAATATTTTCCTTTTGAATTATCAATACCTATATTTCTTGATAATGATAGGCCTTGGTTCTTGGTAGTTATTATTCTTATTCTTTTATCTTTATATTTCTCACATTTTTTTAATGTATTATCTGTTGATCCATCATTGATTATTAGTATTTCTAAATTTTTATATGTTTGATTAATTATACTATCTAGACATTTTTTTATATATTTTTCTCCATTAAATACGTTTATTATTATTGTTATTAAATCCATATTCAATTTTTTCTTTCTATTTTGTCTATAAACTTTTTCATTGCTTTTTCTGGTGTGTATTTTTCTGATTCCTTTAGACAATTCTCTTTCATTTTATTTAGTTTTTTCTTATCGTTATATAATTTTATTATTTTATTTGAAATTTCATCTATGTTTTTTATTGCTACACTTATTCCTGTATAGTTTTCTTTCAACACTTCAAAGTTACTATTCCAGTCAGTCGCGATAACTGGTAATCCTGCATAAAGTGCATCTATTATTGTTCCTGCAAATCCTTCATTTTTATAGTATGTTAGGAAAAGCATTATGTCATAATTATTTAATATTTCCACTGATTTGTTATAGTTTATTGTTCCTTTATATTTTATATATTTTGGGCTATTGCTTATAATGTTTTTAAATTCTTGATTATATTCTTTTCCTATTTGGCCATATATATCTAGTTCAAATACTTCTTTATTTAGTTTTTTATTAGATTCTATTACTGATTCTATTGCGTCGTTTATTCCTTTTTCTTTTATTACTCTTGAAAATGTACATAATTTAATATTATCTGGTTCTGTTTTTCTATATTTTCCTTTTTTTAGTGATTTAAAGTTTTCTAATACTTCAACATTGTTTATATTTCTTTTGTTATATTCTTTTTTTATTTTTTCTGTTTCTACATATATCGTTTCATATTTTTTTGTTAATTTTGTTATTAGGTTATTATTTTTATAAATATTATATCTTTTACCACCTATCACAAAATCAAATATTCTTTTTTTGTAAATTTTGTTAAAGAGCATTATTAATGGAGTTATTATTTTGTAGCCTCTTGTTGATAATATAACTATAATGATTTCATTATTTTTTAATGTTTTTATTATCATTTTTATTAGTTTAAATGGATTTCTAGCTTGTTTATATGTATCAAATTTATAGGTCTTGGTTTTATAGTGTTCTTCTAAGTAGTTATTTATTTCTTTTGTTTTTATTGTTTGCCCATCTAGATATGTTTTATTTCCTCCAAAATGTCCTATTATTCCTATTTTCATTTTTAACCTTCTTTATAATATTCTTTATACCATTTTATAAATTTATCTAATCCTTCTTTTATATTTGTATTTGGTTTATAATTAAAGTCTTTTTTTATTTTTTCTATATCTGCATATGTATTATCTACATCGCCTGGTTGTTTAGGTAATAGTTCTATATTTAATTCATAATCTTCTATTAAATCATTATTTATTAACGATTCTTTTAATATATTTATAAAATCTAACATTTTTATTGGATTAGAATTACCTATATTATATATTCTTGTTACTTTGTTATCTAATACTTTTATAATGCCATCTGCTATATCATCTATATAGGTAAAATCTCTTAATGATTCTCCATTATTAAACAGTTCTATTTTTTCTTTATTTATTATTTTTTTAGTAAAGTTAAAGTATGCCATATCTGGTCTTCCATATGGTCCATATACTGTAAAGAATCTTAATCCAGTACAATTGATATTATATAAGTTTGAATATGTCTGTGCTAGAATTTCGTTTGTTTTTTTAGTAGCAGCATATACACTTATTTGATTATCTGTAGAATCACTTTCTTTAAATGGTAATTCATTATTTCCATATACACTGCTAGATGATGCATATATTAAGTGATTTATTTTATGTTTTCTAATACTCTCTAATATATTATAGAATCCTATAATATTTGTGTTAATGTATGCATCTGGATTTTCTATACTATATCTTACTCCTGCTTGAGCTGCTAGATTTATTACTTTATCTATTTTATATTTATCAAATATTTTATTTAACTCTTCTAAATCACTTATATCGCATTTTATAAATTTAAAGTTTTTGTATTTTAAATTATTTAGTCTAGATTTTTTTAAGTTTATATCATAATAATCGTTTAAATTATCTATTCCAATAATATTATAATTATTTAATAATTTTTTTGTTAAATGATATCCAATAAACCCAGAACATCCTGTTATCAATATTGTTTCCATACTTTATCCACCTAATTAAATTATATCAAAAAATATTAGTATATTTCTATACTAATATGTTATTTTTTACTTTGTTGTCCTGCAGGTATGGATTTTAATTCCTTTGTCGCACTATTACAGTAATTGCATGCTTCTACATATGGCACATATCCATAGAAGAATTTGTATAGTTTTTTTCTTAATTGTTTTTTTGTTATTTTTTTATCCAATAAGTTTATGTAGTCTTGTTCTTTTAATGGTATCTTTTTAAGATTAGTTCCATGTGTACTTCTTGGACAATGGTGTAGCTTACCATTATATAGACTGCTACATGTTACTTTGCAATTTAGAAATTGTTTTTTTAGTTCCTTTTTTTTTCTATTTCTAATTTCTAGATTTCCATAGTCTCTCCATAGTGTATCTTCATCATTTAATTTATATTTAATGTTATTTTCTTTTAATTCTGTTATTAATTCTTCTTTTTTTCTAGAAATAGGTCCATAATTACTTATAAAAACATCAAATTTGTCATTTTTTAAAATTTCAAGAATTTGTTTGTCTTTTATTAATAAGGTACCGTTTGTTACTATTGTTATTCTTTTTATTTTATCTTGTTTTTTTGTAAATTCAAGGATTTTTAATAGATCAGGATAGCATAGAGGTTCTCCTCCTAGTAATCTTAAGTGTTGCAAAGTGTCACAACAATCCAATATTTTTTTTAATGATTTAATATTTGTGTCAACATTTGTATTTGATTGTTTTTTATAATGTTCCATAAGTGCTGAGCAACCTTTACATTTTAGGGTACATATTGTTGTTAAAACTATTTCAATATATTCTATATTAAATCTCTTTTTTATTAATCCTGTAGGTATTTTTAAAGGATTACATATTATCTTTTTTAAATATATTTTCTTTTTTTCTTTTTTTGGTTTGTTTAGAATTTTTTTATTTCCATATTCTTCTCTTATTATAATGTGTAATTTTAGTTTTAATTTTTTTATTCTATTTTTTATTCTATAAATCATAATCTTACTCCTATACTATATTCTTCTTTTAACTGCATTATATGCATAGCATATAAAACAATTAATTCTCTTTAAAATTGGTAGTTTTTCTTGTTTATATAAATTCCATGTACGTTTGATTGCTTTAAATTTATTTGATGATAAAGATTTATTTCCAACTCTATATATTGATAATGGTTCTTGCATTCCATAAGCAATATTTACTTTTTTTAGTATTTTATACCATGTTCCATAATCTTGTCCCATTCTCATATTAGGCATATATATATCTTCTTTATTTAAATATTTCATATTTAACATAACAGTTGAAGTGAATATTGCTGAGTTTTTCAGTAACTGATTATACGTTAATGATTTAGGTACATGAGCTATATGTGTTTTATTTTTTCTTAAATATAAATATTCACTATATATAAATGCTTTATCTTTTATGAATTTTACTTGTTTTTCTATTTTCTTTTGTTTCCAATAATCATCACTATCTAGAAAACATATATAATCCCCAGTTGATGCTTCTATACCTTTATTTCTAGCTATAGCTGCTCCACTATTAACATTTAATTCAATAAGTTTTATTCTTTTGTCTTTAATACTTTTTATTAATTTTAAACTATTATCAGTGCTTTTATCGTCTATTATTATTATTTCTAAATTTTTATATGTTTGATTAATAACACTATTTATGCATTCTAGTATATATTTTTCACTATTATGTACTGGTATTATTACGCTTACTTTCATATGTACTCCTTTATATCTATTTAAAGTATAAAGTTTTTTTTATTTTTTTTCAATATTTTTTTATATAAAGTAATAAATTCGATTTATCGTTTCTTTCTACTAATAATCCTAATGCTATATAAAAGAAAGGCGCTACTTCTATTACGCTTATATTAAAGAATGCTTGTACTAAGTATCCTATTATTGGAAGTATTAGAAATATTTCTTTTGTTTTATAATTATTTTTTATTCCTTTTATTGTTATTGTTATAAAGAATAGTAAATATGATGTTAGTGCGAATATTCCTTCACATATTAGTATTTGTAAATATTCATTATGTGCTTTATCATATGTCCATCTACTATCTCTTAGTGGTCTTTCTCCAAATGCATAATAAAAATTATCTATTCCTGCTCCTGTTAATATATGATGTGGTATTCTTTTTATTGTATTTTTCCAAATAAATACTCTATTTGTACCATATTTATCATTTAAATTTCCTTTTGTAATTTCTATTGTTTCATTTTTTGTTTTTATTACATCTTTTATTAATGTTGTTTTGTTTGCTTTTGTTATTAAACATGTTGATGTCAATAATATTAATATAATTATTATAAATTCTTTTATTTTTTTATTTTTAATTATATATATCAAGATGTATGTTAATACTATTATTAATCCTACTAATGAACTTAATCCATTACTTATTAATAATCCTATCATAAATATAAATATTAATAAACAATATATTATTTTTAATGAAAACTTTTTTTCATCTATAAATAGTCCAAGTGAATAAGATAGACACAGAAGTGTTAATGTTCCAAAGAAATTTGGATTACTAACGAATCCTGTTGCCCATGGTTTATCCCAGTTATATCTAATTATTACCCCTTTTATTTCTAATATTTGGAATACTGCATATATTGTATTTATCATTCCGATAAATAATATTAAAAATATTATTATTTTTTTATATTTTTTATCTATATATGTAGATATAAAGTATATTGAAAAATAATATAATATTGTTAATAATCCTTCATATCTTCCTTTAAAGCCAAATATAGAAACATTTTTATTAATTGAAAATATAACTGATATAGTACTAAATATAATTATTAATAATAAAAATATATCTGTTATGTTAAAATTAAATTTTTGTTTTTTTATTTTTTTTAATATAAACATTGCTATTAATACCAATATATTTAATATTAAAAGAATTATATATCCCTTTGAATAATTAATATATTTTATTTTCTTTAGGGTAAATAAAACACTACCTAATGATATATATATTAGATTTAATATTACATATAGTGGTAATAATAAATTTTTAAATTTTTTCATAACTAACTCCTTTATAATAGGTATAAGCCTTAACCTAATAATAGATCAAGGCTTTTTTACTTATTTTTTATTAAGATGCTGAATCAAACGCATTTGATGGTATCTCTATAAGTGGTCTAATGCCGGGCCTTTCAATACTGGCGATTCCACCTTCGTATGATTTCATCTCTAACGTACTGTAATGAGCAGTCCACACATAATCGTGGCTTACATTATTTTCCAAATTATTTGTACACTCCGAGCCAAGCCAGTAATATTGATTATATTCTGTATTAATTTCTACGTTACTAAAATCAATTGGATCTTGACTAAAAAAGTCTAGTGCTTCAGTATATGACATTAACCTAACATCAGCTATATTATGTCCTAAACCTTGTAAGTACAATTTATAATCATTTAAGATGGGAGATATATTATCATTTGTATCTTCTCCAGTAGATGTTCTATAAATATATTTTTGTGTGATATATTCTTGTGAATCCCAATCATACTCTTGAAGATATCCATATACATCATCACATATTAATTCATTACCACTGGCAATACAATTTTCCTGTCTTGCCACCCCATACCAATAAATATTGTCCGAAAATGCTGTTTTATAATATGACTCAGAATACAAATAAGTTCCTTCAGATTGTTTCCATACCATTGATACTTCTTGTTGTTTTAGATTATATTCTGCTAATAATAATACGGTAGTATCTGTTGATGATGGTTTCTTTATAACATAGAATCCATCATCATCACCTAATTTTATGTAATCACCTACATTTAAGTCTGTTGCTGATGATACATCATTTGCTGGTGTACTTGATGCAATACCAGAGTTATTTCTATAAACAACTGGTGTAACTGTATTTTGTGTTGAACCACCATTACCTTGTTCATTTGAAGATGAACCACTACAATCACCTTTTGCTGTTGATGTTTCATTTCCATCAAATGTTACTGCATAGTCTCCTATAACTAGACATCCACTTATTAAAACATTGTTTGAATATGTTAGAGAACCACTTGATGGTTTATCTCCAGATAAACTTACTGGTAAGCTATTGTAGCCTGTTACACCAAATGTATAACCTGTTGCTGGTACTAGTGTTCCATCATTTTGTACTGTATAAATACCATCTAATTTTAAGTTTTCATTATTTGGTTTTGCTAATTCTTGTACGTATGCTTTACTAACTGCGTCTTTATATCCATATGCTGAATTTTGAGCTGCTCCTTTTTTAGAGTTATCAATTATATTTAATATAATTGGTACAGTAATTACTGCTATTATAGCTAGTATTACTATGATTGCTAATAATTCAATTAAAGTAAATCCTTTTTTCTTTTTATTCTTCATTATTTTTCCTCCTTGTATTATTTTGAATAGAAAAGATTATATTATTCTTCTTTATACTGTTCATCACTCCTTTTGACAAGTATATATTTTCACTTATCTATCTTATACATATATTTTAACATATTCTATTTATAATTTCAATTTTTTAATAATATTTTAGTTCTTTAAAAAAGAATATAGAACTATCACTTTTAAAAATATAGAAGGTGCTTGTGGTTTTGATATTTTATTTAAAGATAAAAAAAATAGGATTTATAGATTAGAAGATATTAATACCCTTTACGATATTAAAGTAATAACAAAATAGGAGAAAAAAATTTTCCTCCTATCGGACTGTTAACAAAAAATATATATTTGTAATCTAAAATGTGTTTTATGCACTTTTGGTTTTCTTTAACACTTTTTTTTCTTTTTCTGGATTTATTTCGTTTAATAAATTTCTTACATGGTTGTATAATTCTTTATTTTGTTTTGGCGTATAACCGTTCATTCTGTATATGATATTTATTATTGTTTCTTGTGATAATTTTTGGTCATTTGTTATTAGTTTTTCTGTTGGAACTACCAATATGTTATCTAATTGTGCGAAACTTAATTTTCTATAGCTATATATTGTTTCTGGAATAAATACTTGTTTGTATGAAAATCTATTAAACGCTCTTGTATTGCTTGTTAATGCCATTATATATGAATATGATTTATCATTTATTATTTCTTCATGTAAATATATACATGGTCTATGTTTTTTTAATTCTTTTTCCTTTCTGTTTCTGTTTTCTAAATCTCCATAGTCTCTCCATAATTTTTCGATACTACCTAACTCATATTCTATATTATTTTCTTCTAATTCTTTTATAAGTTCATCTTTTTTCTTTGAATTATTTCCATAATTACTTATAAAAATATCAAATTTATCATTTTTTAGTATATTAATTATTTTTTCATTTTTTATTAATAAAGTGCCATTAGTTACAATTGTTATTCTTTTTATTTTCTTTTGTTTCTTTAGAAACTCTAATAACTCATATAAATTTGGATATAATAATGGCTCTCCACCTAATAATCTTAAATGATTTATTGAATCACATGAGTTTAGAATTCTTTCTAGTGCCTCTATATTTTTATCTATATTTGTGTCATATCTTTTTTTATAATAATTCATTAAAGCTGAGCAACCTTTACAATTTAAAGTACATTTCGTTGTTAAAACAATTTCTATATATTTTATATTTAATTCTTTTTTTAACGTAGTTTTTAATAAAGATATTGGATGACAAATACATTTTTTTAAATATATTTTAATCTTTTCTTTTCTATTCAGTTCATTATTTTTTTCTTTTTTAATGCATATCTTATTCTATTTATCATATTTTTACTCCTTTTATTATATTCTTCTTTTTGTTGCATTATATGCATAACATATAAAACAATGCATTCTTTTAATTAATGGTAGTTTTTCTTGTTTATATAGATTCCATGTTCTTTTCATAGCTTTAAATTTATTTGATGATAATGATTTGTTTCCTACTCTATATATTGATAGTACTTCTTGCATTCCATAAGCAATATTTACTTTTTTTAGTATTTTATACCATGTTCCATAATCTTGTCCCATTCTCATATTAGGCATATATATATCTTCTTTATTTAAATATTTCATATTTAACATAACAGTTGAAGTGAATATTGCTGAGTTTTTTAATAACTGATTGTATGTTAATGATTTTGGTACATGAGCAATATGGGTTTTGTTTTTTCTTAAATATAAATACTCACTATATATAAATGCTTTATCTTTTATATATTTTACTTGTTTTTCTATTTTCTTTAGTTTCCAATAATCATCACTATCTAGAAAACATATATAATCTCCAGTAGATGCTTCTATACCTTTATTTCTAGCTATAGCTGCTCCACTATTAACATTTAATTCAATAAGTTTTATTCTTTTATCTTTAATATTTTTTATTATATTAACACTATCATCTGTACTTTTATCATCTACTACTATTATTTCTAAATTTTTATATGTTTGATTTATAACACTATTTATACATTCTAGTATATATTTTTCACTATTATGTACAGGAATTATTACGCTTACTTTCATAAAAAACTCCTTTTTTAATAAAATTTTAATATCTACAATTTAATTATATCAAATAATGATTATTAATTCTATTAAATTAAAAAGATTAATTAAATTAATCTTTTTTTCTTTCTGATAATAATCCTAATGCTATATAAAAGAAAGGCGCTACTTCTATTACGCTTATATTAAAGAATGCTTGTATTAAATATCCTATTACAGGAAGTATTAAATATATTTCTTTTTCTTTATAATTATTTATTGTTCCTTTTATTGTTATCCATCCGAAGAATAATAAATATGATATTAATGCGAATATTCCTTCACATATTAATATTTGTAAATATTCATTGTGCGCTTTATCGAAGAACCAGCCTTTCATCATTAATGGTTTTTTTCCGAATGCATAATAGAAATTATCTATTCCTACTCCATTTATTATATTTTCAGGGACTGCTTTTAAAGTATTTCTCCATATAAAAATTCTATTTGATCCATATTTATCATCTATATTTCCTTTTGCTATTTCAACTGTTTGATTTTTTGTTTTAATAACATCTTTTAATAATCCTGTTTTTTTAGTTGAATGCATTAATATAGATGCACTTAATAATACTAATGTTATTATTATAAAGTCTTTAAATTTTTTATTTTTTATTATATATACTAATATATAAATATATACTACAAATAACCCAACAGCTGCACTTAATGTATCACTTATTAATAGTCCTACCATAAATAGAAATATTAATAAGCCATTTATTATTTTTGTATATAGTTTATTTAAATCAATAAATAATCCTAAACTATATGATAGACATAGTATCATTAGTGATCCGAAAAAGTTTGGATTTGTTATAAAGGCTGTTGCCCATGGTTTTTTATGGTGATATTGTGTTATTACTGGTAACCATTGTGTCACTTGTAATATCGCATATATTGCCTCTATAGTTCCACAGAATAATATAGAATACGCAATTATTTTTTTATGTTTTTTTTCTATGAATGTTGATAACATATATACTGAAAAGTAATATAGTATTTGGAATAATCCTTCATATCTTCCACTAAAACCAAATAATGCATATTTTGGTTTTACTGCAAATATAACTGATATTATACTAAATATTATTATTAATATTAAGAAAATATCTGTTATATTAAATTTTAGTTTTTTCTTTATTTTTTTTATTATAAATAAAGTTATTAATACTAATATATTTAATATTAAAGCTATTATTTCTCCTCTTGAGAATTTTTTAATATTTATTGTTTTATTTATTACTAAGTAACTTCCTATTAAGACATATAACATATTTAATATTATATATATTGGTAATAATAATTCTTTTAATTTTTTCATATTTTACTCCAATCTATTATAGATATAGGGAAAGTAGATTTTCAGTTATCTTACTAATCTTCTTTCCCTATCTATAATATATATTTTACCAATAAGGTAAAGAGAATACTTGTTTTTCATATTTTCTCATTATAAATCTCACTTTATAATCCTCAGTTTTATGAAAAGTTGGGCGGACACCGTTGTTGTTGTAGTTGTTGTTGTTCAAGTTGCGGTTGTTAGAGTTCACATTCCAGACGTTGTTGTTGTCGCTAGCCGAACCGAGCCAGGAACAATCATCAAAAGAAGACGGGTCTCACTTACTAGTATTCCACTATATTATCTATTTAATAAATAATACCAAATTTTTGTTTTCGCAATTAATTGCGATTTTGCGGGAACGCAATTTACTCCGTAAATTCGTTCCTTAGACACCTTACGGTGTCGATATTGAAGATTCAGAGATGATTACAACTGGGCGGACACCGTTGTCGTAGTTGCAGTGGCTGTTGCTCAAGCCGCGGCTGTAAAAGGACACAATCCAGACGTTGTAGTCGCCGCTAGCCGAACCGAGCCAATAATATTGGTTGGCTACCCATGTTGGACATGAATTATTTGTCCAGTTTTCACATCCTGTTCCTCTTGCTTCTTCGTATGACATTAATCTTGCATCTTCTATATTTGTTGCTCCCAGACTTACTAAATAATCTTTATAATTATTTATATATGTTTTTAGATTATTATTTGTTTCATTATTGTCTTTATCTCTATAGATATATGCATAATTATATGTATCTTTTGTATAATTAGATTTTACTGCATTATTAGTATAATCCCACCAATAGTTTGTATCTGAGAATTTTAAGCTAGCATAGTCACTACTTGATTGTCTATAACTTGAATTTAGATTGTATTTTGCAAGCAATTTAACTTTTCCATCTGATGGTGCTTCTATTACATAGAATTCATCATCACCTATTTTTACAGAATCTCCTAGATTTATACTATTACTGTTATCTGAATCTGTGTAATCTAATTCTGTTGGTGTTACCCATTTTGCGTAATAAGTTACATTTCCAGTAACTGTAGTTGAAGCAGTTACTTGTGTTGTATAATTTGTATCTGTATACCAACCTGCAAGTACTTTATCATCTTTATGTGAATTAGGAAGTCTTCCTACTTGTTCACCTGTTCCTACTTTCATAGATGCTACTAAAGATCCTCCTTGTGAGTCAAATCTTACAGTCATAGGAATTGCACTCGCCTCAATCTCCACAACCGGGCGGACACCGGCGCCGTAGTTAAAGTTGTTGCTGTACAAAAAGCGGCCGGGAGAGTACACATACCAGACGTCGGAAATGTCGTCAGCCGAACCGAGCCAATAATTTTGGTTGGCTACCCAGGTTGGACATGAATGTGATACTGATGAATCATATCCATTACTTCCAGTTATACATCCAGTTGCTCTTGCTTCTTCATATGACATTAATCTTGCATCTATTACTTCAATCCCAACATCATTTGTTAAATAATCTTTATAGTTATTTACGTATGAATATAAATTATTTGGTGTTTCTTCATTTTCACTTGTTCTATAAGCATATTTAAATCCATAACTATCTTCGTCATAGTTTCCTGCAAATCCTTCTCCAGAGGATGAACTACTTGAGGATGAACTACTTGATGATGAACTTCCTGATGTATAATTCCAATAATCATAAGATGAGAAGTTTGTTATAAAATAATCACTATAATCACTTGTTACTTGTCTACTATTTGAATCTAGGTTATATTGTGGTAATAGTTTTACTTGTGAACCTTCTGTTCCTATGACATGGAATCCATCATTTCCTATTTGAACATAGTCTCCTAGTGATATTGTTCCATCATTATCACTATCTGTATATTGTACTAATTCATTTGATTCTTCATAATGTGCTGTTAAAGTGATATCTGATGTTGGTGTATATGGAGTAGTTATTTCATTATCTCCATTAAACCATCCTATAAAAGTATATCCATCTAGGTCTGCTTGTGGGAATGAATTAATTGTTTCTCCAACGTCTACAGATATTGATTCAGTTGTAACTTGTCCATCTACTGGATCAAATGTTACTGTATATGTTTGAGAGTTTACTGTTACATTTACTGTTTTTGTATTTCCTGATACTGTTCCTGTTATTGTAATTGTTGTTGATCCTGAACCTACTGCTGTTACTTGTCCATTACTATTAACAGTTACTACATTTGTATTATTTGAAGTAAATGTTAATTCTTCTACATCTTCATTACCTGTTATATTAATAGTTTCATTTTCATTAATATCTAATGTAATATTATTATTTGTAATAGTTATATTATCTATTGATTTAATCCAATGTGCTGTTAAAGTAGTATCTGATGTTGGTTTAAAGTTTTCATCAACTTCAGTATTTCCATTAAACCATCCTACTAATCCATAACCTACTCTTGTTGCTTCTGGTAAATCACCTATTTTTGTATTATAATTTACTGTTCTTTCTTCTTCATCTACTAATCCACCATTTGGTTCAAATGTTACTGTGTATGTTATTAACTCGTAGATTGGTTCTAATTCTAGATCACCTGTAACTGTTATTGTTGTTTCTATATTTGTATCTCCGTTACTCCATCTTACAAAATTATAACCTGTTCTTGATTTTGCTCTTACAGTAATTTGTTCTCCATAATAGTAATCATCAGTATCTGATTCTGATTCAATATATTCTGAATCCAGATTAACAGTATATTGATTTCTTGTATATGTATATGTAACTGTTGTAGAACCATCACCTTTTATTTTTTTAGTTATTAATTCTGGTCCTGTAAATCCTTCTCTTGGTAATAAAGCAGGTGTTACATTTGTATCTGTAGCTCCTTCTAGATTTTCAGTTACTTCTTCATATGTATTATCTAGATTTGGATATCTATGTACTACTTTATATGGTGTATCATCATTTACTGAATAATGAGCTGTAAATGAAATATCTCCAGTTGTTCCTCTTGGAATTGTAACTCTTGTTTGAAGTGAATCCCCATTAAATCCTGTCCATCCTGAGAATGTATATCCTGGTTTTGTAGGATTTTCTAGTGTTATTTCATCTTCAATTGTATATGTTAATTGATTAGATGAACTTCCTTCATCTAAATTATATGTTATTGTATATTCTATTGGGCTAAATTTAGGGCTTACTGTAATAGGTTTAGTAATAACAGTATCTTCTGTTACAGTATTTCCATCATCATCAATCCATTTTTCAAATGTATAACCAGTTTGAGATGGATTTTCTGGTAATTCTCCAAGTTTTTGTCCATAAGTTATACTTCTAGTATCACTACCTACTTCAATATCGTATACCTCAAATTCACCTTTTATTTCAACAGGGTCCTCAAATTTGATATTTATTTCAAATCTTTCTGCCGCAAATATTGCGAATGGTAATACTAAAAATGGTAATACTAGTAATAGTTTTCCTACTTTATATCCTTTAATTTTAATATTTTTCTTTGTTAAAACTATTCCAACGACAGATATAGTTAATATGAATACATATTTACCTATATTATCTCCTGTTGTAGGATTACTAATTTTAACTTCTGTTTTAGTACCATCTGATTTTGTTAAATTCATTGTTACTTCCAAATTATTTAATGTTATTTTTTCAACATTTAATAATTGGCTTTTATAAGTTAACTTGATTCTTAATGTACCTGTTCCATTTTTCAATAGTTGTTCACTATAATCATATTCTATAGATAAATTAGAGCTTGTATTATTATCAACTATTTTATCTACAGTATAATCATATGAATCTTTATTTTCTAAAGAAACTTCATAGATAACAAAGTCATTAATCTTATTAAATTTAACACTTGAACTTATTTTGTTATCTACCAATACTGGTTCTTCAACTGTTATAGTTGAACTTTTGTCAATTACTTTGACATCAGTTATATTAATATTTTCACTAGCAGCTTTTACTTTAATAGTAAATATTGCCATAAAAACTATTAATAAACTAAATAACTTCTTCATATTTACCTCCTCTTATTATTTTGAATAGAAAACTATTAATTATACCTACTGGACACCACTCCTTTAGGGATGTATCTTATCTACCCTATAAATATATTATACCATAATTATTGTACAAAATGAACAGTTATTTTTTCCTTTTCGTACAATTTATAGATAATAATGGTATTTTTTGTCAAAATGTATTCAAGGGGATAACAAAAATGTATGGAAAAATAATAAGATTTATGAGATTATCAAAAAGATTAAAACAAATCGAGGTTGCGGATATGATTGGTGTATCTAATAGTACTTTAGCTCATTATGAGAGTGAATATAGAGCCATTACTTTAGAAAATTTAAAAATGATAGCTGATGCTTGTGGTTTTGAAATTTTATTTAGAAATAAAGAAAAAAACAAAATTTATAAATTTGATGATATTAATATTGATTACGATATTAGAGTAACAACAAAATAGGAGGAAAATTTTTCCTCCTATTTTAGTAAGTAAATATATTTTTTATAAGTCTAGGCTATTGTTATCTAGCAAAAATTCCTGAATACCAACAACTAATATACCTTCTTCGGTAATCCAATGTTTTATATTGTCCTTAACTACTATTATTTTTTTAAAATTGTCATTTATATTCATAAATGGTCTTTCTTCCTGAATGGTTTTTTCCCTTGTATCTAGATTTAGTGCTGATTGTACATAGTACCTTTTATTTCCAAGATTACATATAAAATCTATTTCTAGTTGTTTTCTTGTTTTATTTTCGTCTCTAATTTCGACAACTCCGACATCTACATTGTAACCTCTAATAATTAGTTCATTATATATTATATTTTCCATTATGTGATTTTCTTCTTGCTGCCTGAAGTTTAATCTAGCATTACGAAGTCCAATATCTGAAAAATAGTATTTTTGTGGAGTTTGAATGTATTTTTTGCCTTTAACATCATATCTGTCTGATTTATTTACTATAAAAGAATCTTCTATATATTTTATATATGAATTAACGGTATTAAGTGATATTTCTTTTTCTCCGTTGCTTATAAAAGTATTAAATATCTTTTGTGGATTAGTTAATGATCCAACTGACGATGCTAGCATATTAATAATAGAGTCAAGTATATCAACTCTTTGAATATTGTTTCGTTCAATAATATCTTTTATATAAGTTTGATCAAATAAATCTTTCAGATATTTTGATTTTTCCTCGTCAGTTTTCTTAGAAAGTACTAAAGGTAATCCTCCGTACAAAACATACTCATTCCATGCATCTTGTTTGTCACCTTTGAATGCTTCTACATATTCATAGAAAGATAATGGGAATACTTTTATTTCATCACCTCTACCTCTAAATTCAGTAATAATATCTGATGATAAAAATTTTGAATTACTACCAGTTACGTAAACATCAAGGTTTCTCTCATATAAAAAACTATTTAATACAGATTCAAATCCTTCAACCATTTGTATTTCATCTAATATAATGTAATGCATATTCTTATCTTTAATCTGTGATTTAATATATTCATTAAGTTCATGAGAATCACGATATCTTTTATTTTCTTCTTTATCTAATTCTAGCTTAATAATATGATCCTCTTTTACACCACTTTCAAGTAAGTAATTTTTAAATAGTGGATCTAATAAGTATGACTTACCACATCTTCTGATACCAGTAATAATCTTGATTAAACCATTTTCTTTTCTGTTTATTAATTTATTTAGATAAATATCTCTTTTTATTTCTTTCATATTCGCCTCCATTGAAGATTTTTGCCACTCGAGGCATTTTTCTTCAGCAACATTATATTACATAAAAATATTTTTTTCAATATTTTCATTGAAGATTTTTGCCACTTGAGGCATTTTTCATTATTAATAGTATATGTATAATTTATCTAATTATTCTTATATTTAATTTTCTAAAATGATTGGTGTATCTAATAGTACTTTAGCTCATTATGAGAGTGAATATAGAGCCATTACTTTAGAAAATTTAAAAATGATAGCTGATGCTTGTGGTTTTGAAATTTTATTTAGAGATAAAGAAAAAAACAAAATTTATAAATTTGATGATATTAATACCCTTTATAATATTAGAGTAACAACAAAATAGGAAGAAAATTTTTCTTCCTATTTTACTTTTATATCTAAATATTTTAATATTTGTTTTACATCTTTTGATTTAAGAACTTTTGTTGTTGATTTTTTATTATTTGTAAATGCATATATATTAAATCTAAGTATGTATTTATCTTCAATTGGAAGATATATTTCATATCTAGCATATTGACTACAATATATTCTAAATCCTTTTATGTCATTATATTTAACAGTTTTAAAATCATCTTTTTCTTTATATTGTTCCTTAAACTTATTAAAATCGCCATTATAATCTTTTCCTAATTCATTGCTTATTTCAATTCCTATTTTAAAATTATCACTTATTATTACTGCTTCTTCACGTGCAGTTTTAAAATCCTTCTTATCTTGTGATATTCTATAATCTGATGAATACTTAACATTAAATGTTAAATCCAAGTATTTCCCTTCATATGTCATTTGTTTTCCTGGTTTGCATGCTGTTAGAAATGGTATAATTAGCATTATTAAAAAAATTCTTTTAATATTCTTTTTCATATTATTCTCCTTTTAATATTCTGTATAAATAAAGCATATTTATACACGTTTTATTCTATATATATTTTAACACAAATAATTAAAAAAACAACTATATATATTCTTTAACTAACATATATGTTGTTTCATATATTCTTTGATCACTACAGTATTCTAGTACAAATTTATTTTCTTTTTTGCATATTATTATTCCTATTGTTTTATTATGATTTATTGTTTTTATATTTTTATCTACATAGTTCATATATACTTGCGTTTGTCCTATGTGTTCTTTTTTTAATTCTGTTGTTTTTAGTTCGACAACTATAAAACAGTTATATATATAATTAAATAGTAATAAATCTATATAATTATAATTATCTCCTGTTTTAATTTTGTATTGATGTTCAATGTATGTAAAACTTTCTCCTAATTCCTTTAAAAAATTATCTATATCTTCAAGTATTAAACTTTCTAATATTTTTTCGGATATATTATCATAGTTACTTGTATTTTTTATATATATCGGATGTTTTATAAAATCTTTTATCTCATTATTTTTATTTTCAATTAATTTTTGTTTTGTTTTATCATCTAATCTTTCATATTCTTTAGATTTAATTTTCTCACGTAAATCTCTCTTACTTAAATTATATTTTATGCATTGATCTATATAATATTTTATTTTGTTGTTATCTTTTATAGGTAATAATTCTGTGTAATGGCTCCAGGTTAATTGTGTCGCCACTGGCGACACTTTTTCATTGCTAAATATATTATAGAATTGCTTCATTCTAAATAGTGTTCTTCTATTATATTTTTTTCCTACTTCAATCATTAATTTTTTTGAGTACCAATTATCTTCTCATTTCTTGTTTATGATGTATTTTTTTCATCATCTAAAGTTAATGGGATTGCGACTAAGTTTTTTTCAATTAATTCCTCTTTAACCGTTCCAAGTAATGTACTCTTTTCACTTCTTATTATTCCTGTAATTACTTTTATCATTTCTGAATCATCATAAAATCCTCTAATCTTATTTAGAAAATTTTCTCTTTATTTAGATAATTCTCTCTTTTATATAATTTCATAGTCATCGCCCAATAATAATATACCAAAAAACATGTGGAAATGCGAGTTATCAACCAAAAACAAACTTTTTTATACAAAATATTGTTAATAACTCAAGTTTTCAGCATTTATTCCAACTATTTTGCTTAAATCAATATTTCTAATAGTACTTTAGCTCTATTAGTAAATTAGTCGAACTTTTATGTTTGATTTTTTTCTTTATAAAATAATTGTTTTTAATATTTAAAAAAAACAATGAACAAAAAAATAAACGAATCATTAATTCGTTCAATTTTTTTGTATTAATTTTTATCTTCTCATTCCTTGATTAGGTCCTCCATTCATATTTCTGTCTTGCATACCACCCATAAATTGATTTGTTAGTTCTGTTGTTTCTTTTCCATTTACTATTAGTTTTCCACCTGTATATTTTGCTTCTCCATCATAGTCAAATGGTGAATTACCTGTTATATTTATTATTCCTCCATTTATGTATAGATTTCCATTTGAGTCTATTGCATCTGTGTCTCCTGAAGACATTTGTATTGTGATATTTCCTCCATTTATTTCTATTGTTGGAGTGTATTCATTTGATTTTTTTCCTGCATTTATTCCATCGTCTGCTGCATTTATTGTGATATTTCCTCCATTTATTTTAACATATGTTCCTTCTATTCCTTCGCTTGCTGTTAGATTTAAAGTCCCATCATTTATTTCTATCAGTGCATCTCCATGTAGTGCATCATCACTACTTTTTATTTCTATCGTTCCTTCGTTAATTGTTAAGTTGCCATTTGAATGAATTCCATCTTCATATGCGTCTATTATAAAAGTTCCTTTATTTATTATTACATTTGATGCTTTTATTGCTTTTTTACTTTCTTCACTTGTTGTTTGTGTATTGTCTCTTTCTGTTTTTCCATTTAATGTTTTAGCACCACTTGATGTTTTTATATCAAATGTTCCATTATTTATTGTTAATGTTTGTTCTGCCTGTATACCATCTTCTTGTGAATTTATTGTAATGTTTGCATTCTCTATAGTAATATTACCTTTAGTTTCATCTTCATTGTTATTTGATTTTATGGCATCACCACCTGATGTTATATTTATATTTCCTGATTTTATTGTTATATTATCTTTACCTATTATTCCGTTTGTTTTTGAGTTTACTGTTATGTCTGTTTCTATTGTTAAATCGTTATTTACTTTAATTCCGTTTTCGAAGTCTGTTGTTATTTCTAGTAATCCAGTTCCATTTATTGTTAGATCAGCTTTACTATATATTACTGCGTTGTAGTCTTCTTTTTTTCCTCCTGATAATTTATTGGTATTTAATAGTGTTAGTGTTGTATTTTTTGAATTTTCTATTGTTATTGCAGGTCCTGTTTCATTAGTTAGTTCTACATTATCAAGTACTAGTGTTACTTCTTCTTCTGTATCTACGGTTATATTTGAATTTGTACTTGTTCCTGTTATTTTATATATTCCACCTTGTGTTATAGTTATATTTTTATTTGTTTCTAGTACTATATTTTCTCCATTTTCTATATTTTCATTTATTATTTCCGTTCCTTTTATTTTTTCTTTGTTGTTCTTTGATGTTATTATATATATTCCTAATATAATTAGTATTATTACTATTATACATATAATTAGTTTATTGTTTTTCATTATAATTCTCCTATTTCTTTTAATGCATGATTAAGTGTTATATTTAAATTTCCATTTTTTACTCTTAATGCATCTATCAGTTCTTTTTCTTTATTTTCTTTTAATTCTATTTCATATGATATTTCATACATACTTCCTAGATTTGTTGTTTTTACTTTTGTTATATTATGTTCTTTTGTATATTCATTAAAAACATCTTCAAATACTTCTGTATAGTCTAAGTCTTCTGGTATTAATATTTTTAAATTTTGTTTTTGTGGTTTTTCTCCAAGTTTTAGTTTTTCTAGTATTAGTATTGTTAAAACTGTTAATAGTGTAAAAATTATTGCGAATGTTATATATCCCATTCCTAATGATAGTCCTATTGCCATATCTAGGAATATGCTTAATAGTTCTCTTGATGTTCCTGGCATACTCCTAAATCTTATTAGGCTGAATGCTCCTAGTATTGCGACACTTGTTCCTAGGTTTCCATTTACCATCATTATTACTACTTGTACTAGTAGTGGTAATAGTACTAATACTATTATAAAATTTTTTGAATATTTTTTTGTTATAGTATGTGTTAGCGCTACTACTAGTCCTAATCCTAGTGAGACTAACATACATATTAATGTATTTATTATGTCTATTGTGTTTGTTTCAAATATGCTTGTAAACATTTATATCTTCCTTTCTTGTTTTAATTTTTTATAAATATTTCCATATTTTGAAAATGATTTTGGGTATATTTTTTCTTGTGATAGAAGCTTTATGAACCATTTTGGATATGCATTAAGTGCTTTTGCTTCCATTATATATAGGTCTTTTCCTAATAAATTTCCTGAATCTCCTTTTTCTAATTCTATATCTTCTATTCTATATCTAATGTTATAATCAAGTGTTATTCTAAATTCTTTTTCTTGAAAAGCTATTCTATCATAAGCTATATATATTTTAGGTTTTAATACATTTCTTTTTATTGTATAATCTAATTCTTTTCCTATTTGTGAATTTATTTTAATTTTTCCGTTAATAAATTCATATGCTTCTTTTAGTTTGATTTTTATTCTTCTTTTATTTCCATACCCATTATATTTCTTTTTAATTTCTAAAAATACTTCGTCTGATAAATTAGGTACTCCGTAACTTCTTAGTCTTACCTTTTCTTTATATATTGGTTTTTCCATTGATTTTCTTATCAAATCAAAGTTATCAGTATCTAAATAAATACTTGATATAGTGTATTCTTTGGTATGGTATGGATCTAGTTTTATATTTTTATATATTATGTTTTTTATCTTGTTGAATTGTGTTTTGTTTAATATATATTTTTTTTCTACTCTATTAAATACATCACACATATATTCCTCCTTTGTTGTTTTCATTTTATATTTATTTTGTGTTTGATTTTTGTGTTATTTGTGAAAACAATATGAAAAAAAGTGCTTTATGCACTTTTGGTTTTCTTTAATACTTTTTCTTTTTTTAGATTCATTTCATTTAATATATTTCTTATATGGTTATATAATTTCTTATTTTTTATTGGTGTATATTCATTCATTCTGTATATGATATTTATTATTGTTTCTTGTGATAATTTTTGTTCATTTGATATTAGTTTTTCTGTTGGAACTATTACTATATTATCTAGTTGTGCGAAACTTAATCTTCTATAGCTATATATTGTTTCTGGAATAAATACTTGTTTGTATGAAAATCTATTAAACGCTCTTGTATTGCTTGTTAATGCCATTATATACGAATATGATTTATCATTTATTGTTTCTTCATGTAAATATATACATGGTCTATGTTTTTTTGTATCTTTTTCTCCATCTGAAAATATTAAATCTTCTTTGTATACTATGCTTCCTAACTTCATAATTTTTCACTTCCGTTGACATTTTAACATATTTTTAATTTAGAATCTATTGTTTTTCTTCAATTTTTTCTTTTGGTAGTTTATTTTCTAATGTTAATTGTAGTTCTAGTTCATTTGTTATAGGTGTTCCTTCTTTTATACTTTGTGTTTTTATATATCCTGTTCCATTCATTGTATATTTAATATTTAAATTATCAAGTAGGAATCTTGCTTCTCTTTTTGACCAATTAGTCATATTTGGTAATGTTTTGTTTTTTCCATTTGTTATTAATATTATTCTATCGTTTGTTACTGCTTTTTCTTTTGGATAGTAATCTATTATTACATTTCCATCTCCTATAACTATTGGTTTTAGATTTTTTGCTTGTAAATCTTTTATTGTTTCGTCTTTATTTTTGTTTATGTAACTATTTAATTCATATGATTTTATATCTTTTATTTCTTCTTTTTTTGATGAATTTATATTTTTATATTTAGCAATGTTTTTTATTGCGTCTACTACAGCATCTGATACTGTTATAGTATTACCAAAGTTTGGTTTTTTTACTGCTGCATATATTATTATTTCTGGATTTTCTTTTGGGAACATTCCAGCGAATGAATATATGTAGTCATTATCATTTTTAAGATATCCGCCATTTTTATCGTCATATATTTGTGCGGTTCCTGTTTTTCCTATTACATCTAGTCCATCCACTTTATATCTTGTACCAGTTGTTCCTTCATTAGTTCCATTTACTACGTTATACATTAGTTCTTTTATTTTATTTATTGTTTCTTGTGATGCAAGCGTATCTGATTCTTCTATTTTTCTTTCATATTCTATTTCACCAGTGTTTGAATTTACTATTTTATCTACTATGTGTGGTTTTAACATTTTACCGTTATTTGATATTATTGATAGTGCTTGCAAATGTTGTATTGGTGTTGTTAGAATTCCTTGACCAAATCCTGCGTTTGCGACTTCAATGTCATATTTAAATGTTAATGAACTTGTTAGTTCTCTTCCTAATTCTATTCCTGTTATCTTATCGAATCCATATTTGTGGTAACATTCTTTTAATTCGTTTTTTGTTAACATTGTATTTAACATATTTGCAATTCCGACGTTACTTGAGTATTCAAATCCTAGGTCGTAGTTTATTCTTCCCCAGCCATAACCGTTCCAGTCTTTTACTGTGTCATCTCCTATTACGTATTTACCTGAATCAAATTCTTTTGTTCCATCATATACACCTTTTTCCATTGCACACATATATGTATATGTTTTCATTGTACTTCCTGGTTCAAATAAATATGCTGATAATGGATTTTCATAGTTTGTTATATTTTTTATGTTTGGATCAAATGATGGTGTTGATGCACTTCCTAGGATATCTCCTGTCTTTGCATCCATTACTGACATTACCATCCATTCAGGATTATATTTTTTACTACTTGTTTTTACTGCTGTTTCTAAGAACCTTTGAATATTTGAATCTATTGTTAGGTATATGTTTTTTCCATTTGTTGGATTTGTTCTAAATTCTTTTGTATCTGGTATTTTATATCCATTTAAGTCTTGTTGATATTCTTCATATCCATCTGTTCCTTTTAGTATATCATCGTATTTTGATTCTATTCCCATTTCTCCAATGATACTTCCATCTTCTTTTTTCTTTGCATATCCAATTATGTAAGAGGCAAAGTCCCCATTTGGATAGTATCTTTTTTGATCTTCTATAAAATCTATTCCTGGTAGTTCTAGTGCTTCTATTTCTTGTTTTTTTAGTTCTGTTATCCCTCTTCCACCTGGTCCTAATTCAACTTGATATAAGTCTTGACTCATTAATTCTGTTAGTTTTTCTACTGTCATATTTAATATTGGGGCTAATTTGTATGCTGTGTATTCTGGATCTTGTACGTGCTTTATTTCATCTGATGATCCTGTTCTACTTGGTGATAGATATGCGATTACTGTATATGATGTTACATTGATTGCAAGACTGCTCCCATCTCTATCAAATACACTTCCACGTGTTGCATATATTATATTTGATGTTGTGTTTCTATTTAATGAGAATTCTCTCATGTTTATTCCATATAATTTTTTAAATAGTGAAAGGTGCGCAAATTGTATTAATAAAATAAAAATAAAAACAAGATATAGTAAAAAAACTTTTTTTGGAAATTTCCAGATTTGTTTTTTCTTTCTTGTTTTCATTTTAGCACCTTCTATTCGTCTATTATTATAATATTATCATTATTATACGCTAATCCCATGTCTTTGACAATATTGTTTACATAATCAAACGAAGTTAGTTCGTTTACTTGCATGGTTAAACTTTCATTTTTTTTAGTTTGTGTTGAAACGTCTGATTTTAGTTTTTCAACCATTATGTTTAAATTTCCTATACCAGCGCTACAAAATATTTTTAATAGAAATGTAGAACATAAAGCAAGTACAGCACATGTGTATAGTAATTTTTCGCCTTTTGTGATTTTAACCCTTTTTACTCTTCTTTTACTCACTTTACCTTATCCTTTCTATTACTCTTAATTTTGCGCTTCTTGCACGTGGATTTTCTTCTAATTCTTTTTTGCTTGGTTTTATATTTGCGATTATTCTATATTTTGGAAGATATTCTTCTGGTATTATTGGTAAATTTGATAGGTTCTTATCTACTGTACTTACTGATTTAAATATATCTTTACATATTTTATCTTCCAATGAATGAAATGTTATTACGCAAATTCTTCCATTTATATCTATTAAATCTAGTGCATCAGTCAAACTTTTTTTAAATACTTCTAGTTCGTTATTTACTTCAATTCTTATTGCTTGAAATACTTTTCTAGCTGGGTGTTTTTCTCTTTTATATTTTTCAGGCACTGATTTTTTTATTATTTCAACTAGTTCTAGTGTTGTTTCTATTGGTTTTAATTCTCTTTCTTTTATTATATTTTTTGCAATGCTTGTTGCATATTTTTCTTCACCGTAATTAATAAATATTCTTACTAAATCTTTGTAATCGTAGTTGTTAATTAATTCATATGCACTAAATTCTTTTGATGAATCCATACGCATATCTAGTTTTGCGTCTTTATGAAATGAAAATCCTCTTTCTGTTTCATCTAATTGTGGGCTTGATACTCCTATATCATAAAGAATTCCGTTTACATTTTTTATATTTCTTTTTTTTAATTCTTCTTTGATGTTTTCAAAGTTTGATCGTATTATCTCGTAATTATCAGAAATTTGATTAAGACGTTCTGTACTACTTTTTATTGCTTCATCATCTTGATCAAAGGCGAAAAGAAAACCCCTTTTAATTTTCTTTAATATATTACTACTATGCCCGCCATATCCTAATGTACAATCTACGATGATACTGTTATCATGTAGGTTCAAATATTCTAAGCATTCATCAAGTAAAACACTTTTATGCATAATTCCCTCCTAAATATTTGTACCAAATAGGTTATCTGCAATATCTGATAAGTCGTCAATGTTATTATCCATGAAGTTATCCCATGATGCTTTATCCCAAACTTCTAGATGATCGTTTACTCCTATTATTACACAATCTTTTTCAAGGTTTGCGTAATCCATAAGTGGTCCACTTATTTTGATTCTTCCTTGCTTATCAAATTCACACTCGCTAGCACCTGATAAAAAGAAACGCATGAAGTTTCTGGCATCTTTTGTGTTAGGAAGTTCACGGTATTTGTTTATAATGTTTGTCCATTCTTCGTTTGAGTATATGAATAAACATTTGTCTAAACCTCTTGTGATTATACATGTTTCTTTTAATTCTATTCTTAATTTTGATGGAATTGTTAATCTTCCTTTTTCATCAATATTATAATGATATTCTCCCATTAGCATGTAAAATCACCCACTTTCCCCCACTTTTTACCACTGCTCACCACTATTATATATTTTTGATGTTCAAAAGTAAAGGCTTTTTTGTGTTTTTTTTACATTACTTTACATTTTTTATTTAAAAATGCATGAGTTTTTACTCACGCATTTAATTTTTTACCAAATATATGATCCTAATATTATAGCTAATAGAATATATAAAACTATTAAAATTATGTATCCTGTTCCACGATTATTGTTTGTATTGCATTCTTTTTGGCAGTTTTTTTCTCCTGACATATATTTTACCTCCTTAAATGTAAGCTCCAAGTATAATTATTAAAAGAATAAATAAAACTAATACGATTGCTGCGCCAGATACACCTGTATTATTACACATAATACTCATCCTCCTTTTTATCTTTTCAACTTATTTTATGTAAATTTTATGATATTGTGATTAGATATACCTAAATATATTGTATTTTTGTTTTTTTTTTGCTATTATATTAATTGTATGAAAAAGTGCATACTTGAAGGGAGATAACATGAAAAAGAAAATTTTAGGTATTATGTGTGCATTGCTTATGTTTACTGGTTGTAGTAAGTCAGTTAAGATAAGTAATGGTGAAGAAGTTATTGCTTCTGTTGATGGAAAGGATTTTACTGCTAATGAGCTTTATAATGCTATGAAGGATCAATATGGAACTTCTATTTTAATAAACTTAGTTGATTCATATATTGCATCACAAGAAATTGGTGATAATGAAGATGCTTCTGTTTATGCAGATTCATTAATTTCTCAATATAAATTACAATATGAGCAATATGGAATGAAGTTTAGTGAAGCTTTAGCAAATGCTGGTTATGCATCTGAGGAAGCTTTCAAAGAAGTTTTAATTTCTGATTATAAAATGAATGAAGTTACAAAGAATTATCTTAAAGAAGAAGTAACTGATAAAGAAATTCAAAAATATTATGATGAAAAAATATCTGAGCAATTAAATGTTAAGCATATTTTAATTATTCCAGATGTTAAAGATGGTGCTACTGATGAGGAAAAGTCTGAAGCTGAAATTGTTGCTTATAATAAAGCTGCTGATTTAATTACTAAATTAAATGATGGTGCTGATTTTGATCAATTAGCTAAGGATAATTCACAGGATACTGCTACTGCTAGTAATGGTGGTGTTATAAATAATGTTACTAAGGAAGGTTATGTTACAGAATTTTATAATGCAGCATATGCTCTTGAAGAAGGAAAATATACTACTACTCCTGTTAAGTCTGAATATGGATATCATATAATTTATTTAGTTAGTAAAAATGAAAAGGAATCTCTTGATAGTTTAAAAGATACTATTAAAGATTCTATTGTAACTGATAAATTACAAAATGACACAAATCTTCAAATGGCTACATGGAATAAAATCAGAAGTAAATATAAATTTAATATTGCTGATACAAAATTAAATAATACCTACAAAGCTACTATTTCTAATTTAGAAAAAAAAGATAATTAATTTTATCTTTTTTTATTGCATTATTTTATTTATTTCTTCTATGTTAAATCCTTTTTGATATAGTTTTTGTTTGATAATGTATTTTAGTTGTTCTTCTTCATATTTGTTTTTTAATTTATTATAAAGTTTTGTATATTCTTTTTCTATTATGTTATTGTTTGTTATTTTGTTATTTTCTATTATATCTAGTATTTCTTCTTTGTCATATCCCAGATTTGTAAAATAGAATACTAGTTTTTGTTTTAGTATATTTTCTGAATATTTAGTGTTGGAGTTTATTTTTTTTAGTATTAGTTTTTCTAGTTTTTTATTTAATTCTTCTTTATCGATTTTATTTAATTCTTCATTTATTAAATCATTTTCTATATTTTGTTTTTCTAATTCTTTTTTTATTTTGTATGGTCCGTCGTTTGTAAATGATATTTTATCGTGTATATATGCTTTTGTGTATATACTATCATCTATCATTTTTGTTTGTTCTAATTGTTTTATTATTTTTTCTTGTGTGGTGTTATTTATATTTTGTTTTTTCATGTATTTTATTATTTCATTTTTACTTCTTAGTTTTTGTTTTATATATTTTAAAACTTTGTTGTATACATCATAGTATTCATTTTCTTTTATCAGTTGTTCTTTTAGTTCTTCGCTTATTTCTTTTTTGTATAATAAATTTGTTTTTATTATCACATCATCATATATTGTTAATTCTTCATCGTTTTCTAAAACTATTTTATATTTTGTGTTTTGTTTTGCTATTTTCTTTATTTTCATAATCTCACCAATAATATTATACTACATTTTTTATAAACTCCCTATTTTATTCTTTTATATTGTCGATTTTTGTGGTATTATATTATATAGATAATAGAGGTTGGTATTATGAAGAAAATATTAATTAGTTTTAATAATGATACTATTAATTTTAAATATAAAATAGATAAGACTCGTGAAGAAAAGGATTTAACTAAGACTTTGATGAATACAAATGTTATTTCTAATGATGAATTAATATTTAGTGATTCTTATTTAAAAAATAATATCAATATCATGAGTAGTTTTTTACAAGAAATAATTAAGGATAAAAAAGTATCAAAATTAGTTATTGAAGAAATTGATATTGTACCTATTGCTTTGAGTATTACTAATAGTATTAAGTATATTACTAAATTGTATATTACCCCTGATATTATAATAAGTTATAAAATTTATGAAAAATTACTTGAAGCTAGTTATTTAAAATATATTAATTGTTTTGAAATACCTTCTTTTATGTTGGAAAAACTATGCAATAACGGAGTTGTTGTTGATTTAAGATGTGAGATTGTTTCTATTAGTAATTTTGTATATCAAAATAATTTGGTTAATTATACTAAGCTATATTATCGTAAAGTTATAAAAATATTTAGTAAGTTAAATAACGATGATTTAAATGACTTTGAAACTTTTTGTCAAATAAATAGAAATTTAAAAACAATTTATATTTATGATTTTGATATAGATATGATTGAATCGATATATAATATTCTTTTAAAGACTAATAAAAAGAATGTCAAATTGTTAATTCATCAAAATTTAGAAAATACAAAATCTATTAATGAAGGTATGAAAAAATTAAAAGTAGTAAATAAATTGCTTGAGAAGAATTGTGATTCTAAAATTAAAATTATTTATAGTGTTGACTATATTAGAAAGAATTTTATTAAACAATTGAGTATTACTAATATTAAGACATGTTTACTTATTGTTTTGGTTCTTGAAGTTATTGTTTTTATAAGTGTTAAATTAAATAATTATAAAACTGATAAAAATATTAAAGATTTAAATGAGATTTCAGAAGATTTGTCTAGTACTCTTTTAGAGGAATTTTCTATAGTTTCTGAAGAAGGTTTAGAAAATACTGAGGAAGTTTCCGAGGAACCTGTAATTACTGCATATAACACTAAATATGAGGAATCTTTTGAAAAATTACTTAATATTAATAATGATACTAAAGCATGGTTAAGGCTAAATAACACTAGTATTAACTATCCTGTTGTACAAAGTAGCGACAATGATTTTTATTTGAATCATGATTTTAATAAGGATAATAATTCAAATGGTTGGATCTTTATTGATTATAGAAATAATATGAATGATTTGGATCAAAATACAATTATTTATGGACATAATACCAAAGGAACTTCTATGTTTGCTACTTTAAGATATGTTTTAAATGATTCATGGAATAGTAATTCAGATAATTTAAATATTGTATTTAATACCCCAGCTAAAAGTTATACTGCAAGAATTTTTTCTGTTTATGTAATACCTAATACTAGCGACTATTTATATATTAATTTTTCTGATGAAGATTATGTTAATTTTATTAATAAAATAAAAGAAAGAAGTATTCGTGATTTTGGTGTTGATTATAGTATCAATGATAAAATGATTACTTTATCTACTTGTAATAATACTGGTGATAAAAGATTGGTTGTACATGCTAAAATAATGGGTTAAAATCCATTATTTTTTTTACAAAAAAAAATACATTAGTTTAAATGTATTAATCCTTTTGAAACTTCTTCTAATGCTTTTCCAATGTTTTTGTGTGATTTATATTCTGTTTCTTTCATTTGAAGATGTTCTGTTTCTTTAATTTCTTTTACTCTTTTTGATACAAGATTTACAAGTAAATATTTTGATCCTACTTGCGTTAATAATTTATCTATTGATGGATATATCATTTTTATCTGCCTCCTTTTTAATCATATTATATAATTAGAAAAAAATCAAGATAATTCTTGTTTTTTTATTTAATTATTGCTTTTATTAGTTCTTTTTTTTCTGGTTGTGTTTTTGTAATTTTAAAACAGTCTAGTATTTCTTTTTCTTGTACTTTTTTATTATTATAGTAAATTTTTAAAAGTTCTTCATCTTTTTTAATATGATCTCCTACTTTTTTATTTAGTACTATTCCTACTTCGAAGTCTATATTATCTTCTTTGTTAAGTCTTCCTGCTCCTATATTCCTAGCTATTTCTCCTAATTCTAATGCATTTATATGTGATATATATCCTTCTTTTTTGCTTTTTATAGTTTCAATGTTTTTTGATATTTTTATTTGATTTAGATTTCCTTCTTGTTCTTTTACGAATTCTTTAAATTTTTCGTATGCTTTTCCATTGTTTATATTTTCTATTACTTGTTTTTTTGCTTCTTCTATATCTATATTTTTTCCAATGCTTACCATGTGTGTAGCAAGTTCTATTACAAGTTCTGTTAAGTCTTTTGGTCCTTTACCTATTAGAGTATTTATACTTTCTAGTACTTCTAATGAGTTTCCTATTGCGTACCCTAGTGGTTCATCCATATCTGTTATAAAGCACACTACTTTTTTATTGTATTTTTTTCCTATTTTTACAAGTAGTTTTGCTAGTTTTTTTGCATTTTCTTCTGTTTTCATTAGTGCACCATTTCCAACTTTTACATCTATTACTATTGATGATGCTCCACTAGCTAGTTTTTTGCTCATAATTGATGATGCTATTAATGGTATTGATTCTACTGTTCCTGTTACATCTCTTAATGCATATATTTTTTTATCTGCTGGTACTAGATTTCCCATTTGTCCTACTACTGCAACATTTATATTTTTTACTTGTTCTTTAAATCTTTTTAAATCAATGCTTGTTTTAAATCCTGGAATTGATTCTAATTTATCTATTGTTCCACCAGTAAAGCCTAATCCTCTTCCTGACATTTTTGCAATATTTACTCCGCATGAAGCAACTAATGGTGCTAGTATTAGTGTTGTTTTATCTCCTACTCCACCTGTTGAATGTTTATCTACTACAGGTTGTATGTTATCTAAATCTATTGTTTCTCCACTTTTTAGCATTACATCTGTTAAGTCAAATGTTTCTTCGTCTGTCATTCCTTGTATTGTTATAGCCATTAAAAGTGAACTCATTTGATAGTCCTTTATATTTCCTTTTATATATTCATCTACTGCATATTTAATTTCTTCATATGTTAAATTTTCTTTATTTTTCTTTTTTGTAATTATATCTATTATTGTCATATCATCACCATTATTATTTTATCATATTGTAAAAAAAAATGAAATAATAATTATTTCATTAATTTTCTTGAAATCAATTCTATTGTTCTTTTTGGATCAGAACATAATTTGTTATATAATTCTCTATTCTTTTTAAATTCTGTAATTATTTGAATATCTTCTTCTGCCATTACAACTTTGAATCCTTTGTTTTTACTACTTACTACATTTTTATCTCTTCCTAAAACATAATCAGGCTCTAAGTCCAATATTTGGATTAAATCTAGAAAGTTTTCCATTGTTGGTGTTCTTGTTCCCTTTTCATATCCACAGATAGATACTTTAGAAACTCCTAGAAGATTTCCAAGTTCTTCTTGTGACATATTCCTTTTTATTCTTGCTTCTTTTATTCTTTTTCCAATTATCATATAATCCTCCCCGAAACAAATTGTTTACCTTATTATAACAGAGAATTATTTTTTTTAATCAGAATTAACTTTTAAGTTATATTTTGTATTGAAATTAATTTATAGTTAATGTATAATATAGATGGTGATGTATATGGATAGATTAAAAGAAATAAGAAAAAAATGTAATTTTACTTATGGTTTTATGGCTGATTTATTAAATATTAGTAAGGCATATTATTGGCAGATTGAAAATAATCAAAAGCGTTTATCTTATGATTTAGCTATTAAGATTTCTTCAATATTTCATTTAAAACCTGATGATTTATTTTATGATGAGTTTATTTCTAAATAAAGAAGCAGATTATACTTCTGCTTCTTTTTTTGTAGATAGAAATGTTACTTTTTCTGCTACTAGTTCTGTGACATATTTTACGTCATCATTTTGTTCGTAGCTTCTTGTTTGTAATCTTCCTTTTATTCCGACAAGATCGCCTTTTTTACAGTATTCTGCTGTGTTTTCTGCAATTCCTTTCCATAGTACGCATGGAATATAATCAGTATCATATTGTCCATCCATATTTTTGAAACTTCTTGGAACAGCAAGTGTTAATTGAGCTACTTTGTTTCCATTTTCTGTTTCACGTACTTCTAAATCTCTTACAATTCTACCTACTATGACTGTGTTATTTAACATATATATTTCTCCTTTCAAGTACAATATATATTATTTAGATTTATTGTGCAAATGGATGTTTTTAGGTATTTACATAAAAAAAATACAGATATTTAAAAATCGTATAATGGATTTTTGGTTACTGTATTGTTTTTTCTTTTAAATTTTAGATTTAGCATTTTAGCTCAATTTTTGAATTTTTTATTTCTTTTGTTGTTTTTTCTATTTCAAATATAATTTTTGATGATTTTTCACATTTTTTGAACTTTGTTAAATCAAATTCTTTTTCTGTAGATGCGTTATATAAGTCATCTAGTGTTATAGTAACTGAATCGATGTTACTTATTGTTTTCATATAATCATTGTAGTATTGTTCTGCATAGTTTTTAAATAGTTTTTCTTTGTTTGTACATCCTGTTAATATTAGTAGTGGTATTATTAAAATAATTATCTTTTTCATATTTCCTCCTAAAAATAATTTTTTAATAGTGAATTTAATTCTACTGCATATTCCATTGGAAGTTCTTCTCTAAATCTTTCTATAAATCCCATTATAAGAAGTTCTTTTGCTCGTTCTTCGTTGATTCCTCTACTCATTAAATAGAATAGTTTTTCTTTGTCTATTTTTGATACTGTTGCTTCATGTTCAAGGTTAGATGTGTTATTTGATACTTTATTTTGTGGTATTGTATCACTTTTTGATTTATCATCTAATATTATTGTATCGCATTTTATTATTGCTTCAGAATGTTCTGCTTGTTTTGTTATGTTTACTGTACCTCTATATGTTGCTTCTCCTCCATTTAACGCAATTGATTTGCTTATTATGTTACTTTTTGTGTATGGCGCTAAGTGTATCATTTTTGCTCCTGTATCTTGGATTTGATTTTTTGTAGCTACTGCTATTGAGATACAGTTTCCACTTGCGTATTTACCGTTTAATATACATGCTGGATATTTCATATTTACTTTTGAACCAATATTTCCGTCTATCCATTCCATAGTTCCGCCTTCTTCTACTATGGCTCTTTTTGTTACTAAGTTATATACATCTTCTGACCAGTTTTGAATTGTTGTATATCTACATTTTGCATTCTTTTTTACGTATATTTCTACTACTGCTGCATGTAATGAGTCTGAAGTATATGTTGGTGCAGTACAACCTTCCATGTAGTGTAAATCGCTTTCTTCGTCTACTATTATTATTGTTCTTTCAAATTGCCCCATATTTTTTGTATTTATTCTGAAATAACTTTGTAGGGGTCTATCTAGTTTTGTTTTAGGAGGAATATATATAAATGTTCCACCACTCCAGACTGCTCCATTTAGTGCTGTATATTTATTTTCGTCATATTTTACTAAATTATTGAAGTATTCTTTAAAAAGTTCTGGATATTTTTTTAAAGCGGTATCTGTATCACAAAAAATTATGTTTTTTTCTTCTAGTTCTTTTATCATATTATGATATATTACTTCACTTTCAAATTGTGCTCCTACTCCACCTAGGTATTTTTTTTCAGCGTCTGGAAGTCCAATGTTACAAAATGTTTTTCTTGCTTCTTCTGGGACTTTTTCCCAATTGTTATATATTTTATCATCAATTCTTTTGTAGTATGTTATGGTATCAAAGTCTATTTTTAATTCAGGTCCAAATTTAGGATTGTTTAATTCTTTAAATTTTTTATATGCATTTACTCTAAATTCTTTCATCCAATCTGGTTCTTGTTTAATACTTGATATTTCTATTACTTTTTCTTCATCTATGTTTTTTTTCATAAAACCACCATTATTATTATACTAAAATAATACTCAAAAAAAAAGAAAACTTTACATTTTCTTTTATTATTTTTCTAATGTTTTTTCTATTCCCCACCAACCTAGTAATGCGCATTTTTTTCTATTTGGTTGTTTATATATATCACTATATGCATTTGCTTGGTCTAATATTTCTTCTTTATATTCTTTTTCATCTATCATATTATAGAAGTTTTTTATTATTTCTTTTGCTTCTTCTATTGTTTTTCCAATTAATGTATCTATCATTACTGATGTTGATGATGTACATATCGCACATGCTTCTCCATCAAATCTAATATCTTTTATCTTATCATTTTCTAATTTTACCATAAGATTTACTTCATCAATACATGAATCATTATTCATGTTAATTTTTATATATGTTTCGTCATCTATTAATCCTTTATTTTTTGGATTTTGATAGTGTTCTAATATAATACTTCTTTTTGTTTCTTGATCCATTTTATCAACTCCTTTGTTTATTATATCATTTTTTTATAAAACTTTATAGAAAAAAAGCTTATTTAGCTTTTTTAATGTTATATATTTCTGTTTCGTAATTACTTTTAACAAGTATTTTTCCATTATTATTTAATTCAGACATATACATTTTTTCTATTCTTCCGTTTTTTATTATTGCTGTTATTAATAGTGGATTTCCTATTCCATTGTTTATTACAGCAAAATTTTGATCTGGATTTATTTTTCCAAAATGATAATGTCCTATTAATGAATATGTATAATCTTTTGAAAGTTCTTGCATTTTTTCACATAAGAAGTCATAAATTATTGAGTCTCTTTCTGATTTACTATATTCTTTATATGAAACAATATTTTGCCATTCTTTATCATGATATACTGCAATTTTATCATTTGAAATTCTAAATTCACCTTTTGATACACCTAATGAAATTATATTATCCGAATAATCTTTCATTATTTGTAGTGGGTCAACTCCTACCCAGAACGGATGCTCATCATGGTTTCCTAGTAAAATATAGTTTTCTATTTCTGGTGCATTACTAATTACTTTTGCATAGTTTTTATAGAATTGATATGCATATTTTATTGTTTCTTTATCCATATTTTTCCAATTTTCAATGTTTGTATATCTTATAGTTTCTGAAATATCACCTAAATCTATTACTGGAATATTTCCATTTTTTGAGCAATATTCCATATAAGGATATAAGAATCTATTTAAGGTATCTTCTGAACTTTTGATATTTAAATGCGTATCTGATCTAACTATAAATTTTATTTCACCATCTATTAGACTGCATATAGATGGACTTACTATACATTTTTTATATTCATCTAATTCTGTTGTTGCTGGTGTTGTTATTGAATATGAGAATTGTCTTCCATCTGGTGTTATTCTTTTATTTAATCCTGGAATTTCTGATTTTAATTCGTTTAATGTATCTTTGAATCCATCAAATGGTATTCTATTTTTTTCTAATGCACTTCTTATTTCGTCTAATGTAATATCATCTTTTGAACACATTAATTTTAAAATTATTTCTTTTTGACGTTCATTAGTTTTTTTTGTTTCTAATTTTAATAATGATTTTAATCTTTCTATTTCTTTTTCAAGTGATTGTTTTTCATCTTCTAGTTTTTTTATTGTTTCTTGCAATTGTTTTATATTTTTAGATTCTACTATTTGGTTTTCATTTTTTATTTTTGTTTCATATTCTTCTTTTAGTTTTTTTGTTTCTTCTAATAATTTTTTTTCGTATTTTTGTTGATATTTTGAATTCCATTCATTTTCTTGTTTTTTTAAGTATGCTATTGTGTCTTCTAATTCTTTTATTTCTTCTGATTGTTCTTTATTAGTTTCCATTAGTTTTGTTATTTTTTGATTATAACTATCAAATTTTCTTGGTTGTGTTGGTGTTTGTTCTTTGTTTTCTTCTATTAGATTTTCCTGGTTATTTTTTTGATTTGCTTGTTTTTGTTTTGATTCTATTATTTTATTTATTTCATTTTTTTTATTTTTACATATTTTTAATTCTTGTTCAATTGCTTTAATATCTGCATTTGTAAGATTATATAATTGAATATATTTTTTTGTTTGTTGTTGCTTTAACATATTTATTTTTTCTACTAATTTTTCTCTTAATTTCATTAATTCTTCTAATGATATGTTTTTGTTTTTTTCTTTTAATGTGCTTGCTAGATTTTTTATACTTCCTAATGATTTTTCAAATTCTTTTTCTGTTATATTTTGTTCTTTTAGTTTTTGTTTAAAAACTTCCATATGTTCTTGTGCTAAAGCATATTTTGGGTTAGTATTTGTTATTGCATATTTATATCTTGTATACAGATTTCTTCCCCAAGATTCTATTTTTTCTTTATTTTCTATTTTTTCCCCATTCATTTCTTTTTCGATTGCATTAAATAATTCATTTAGTTTTTCATTAAAAAATATTCTTTGTGAGTCTGTCATATATTATTCCCCCTCTTTTTCTGTGTATTCTAACATACTTATTATTTTATGTCAAATTATACACAAAAAAGAAGCCTATTTGGCTTCTACTATTAGTTTAATTGCAGTTCTTTCTTCTCCTTCAATTACAATATCTGTAAATGCCGGAATACATACCAGATTTTTTCCGGATGGGGCTACAAATCCTCGTGCGATTGCAATTCCTTTTATTGCTTGATTAAGTGCTCCTGCACCTATTGCTTGTATTTCTACACTTCCTGTTTGTCTTATTACGTTTGCAAGTGCTCCTGCTACTGAATTAGGATTTGATTTAGTTCCTACTTTAAGTGTTTCCATATTTAGTTCCTCTCTTTCTACATTAAATTATATTAATGTAGTTTAATATTAGAACTATTTATTTTTATTTTTTGTGTTGATGTGTATCCTAGTTGTCTTTCTGGATGTGTTTGACCGTGAAAGTCACTTCCACCTGTCACTAGTAAATTGTATTTTTTTGCTAGTGAGAGATATCTTTTTACATCGTTTAATGTATGTACACTATTATATGCTTCTATTCCATCTATTCCTTTTTCTATAAATTCTTCTATTATTTTTGATAAACTTATATTAAATTCTTTTTCTATTTTTTTAGGATGTGCTAGTACTGCTATTCCGTTTGATTCGTGTATTATTTTTGTTATTGTTTCTATATCACTTCTATGTGTTTTTGTATTTGGTATATCTGTTAGATAGTCATCATAGATTTGTTTTCTTATGCCGTATCCTTTTTTCATCAATAGTTTACATATATCCATTCTTCCTATTGTTCCCTGTTTTTCTAGGATATTTTTTTCTTCTTGTTCTGTGATATCTATTCCATAATATTTTTTTAAATAGTTTATTATTGTTGTTATTTTTTCAATCTTTCTTTTTCTAATTATTTCACATTCATTTATTATATTTTGATTATTATAATCTATATTGTATCCTAATATATGTAAGTTTAATTTTTCTGTTTTGCTTGAGAATTCTACTCCAGGTATATATTTCATGTTTTCTGGAATTATTATTTTTTCCATTTCTTTGCATGAATTTATGTTATCGTGGTCTGTGATGGAGAAAAAATCTATCCCTATTTTCTTAAGCATCTCAAGTACTTCTTCTGTTGTAAAATCGCCGTCTGAGTTGTTTGTATGTATGTGTAAGTCAACCATACTCTCACCACCCTATCGCATATTTTAGCACTTTTAAAAAAAAAGAACAATATTTTTTTATTGTTCTTACATTTCAGTGTTATATAGACTCCTATATATTTTTGATTTTTCTAGTAGTTGTTTGTGTGTTCCTGATTCTTTTAGTTCTCCTTGATCTATTATGTGTATTACATCTGAATCAATAATTGTTGATAGTCTATGTGCGACTATTATTATTGTATGGTCTTTTATTAGGTTATCTATTGTCATTTTTATATATTCTTGTGATTCGTTATCTAGTGCACTTGTTGCTTCGTCAAATAGTATTATTTTTGTGTTTAATAGTAGTGTTCTTGCAATTGCGATTCTTTGTTTTTGTCCTCCTGATAGGTTTACTCCACCTTCTCCAATTATTGTGTCATATTTATTTGGTAATGACATTATATATTCGTCTATATATGATTTTTTACATACATCTCTTATTTCTTCTAATGTGACGTCTGGTTTTACTAATTCAAAGTTTTCTTTTATTGAAATGTTAAATAGGAATGGTGTTTGTCTTATTATTGAAATATTATTTCTTAATGATTCTTCTGTTAAATCGTTTATATTTATACCATCTATTGTAATACTACCTTCTGTTACGTCAAAGTATCTTAGTAAGAGGTTAAATATTGTAGATTTTCCATTACCACTTTTTCCTATTATTGCGATTTTTTTGTTTGGTTCTAGTGTTAAGTTAAGATTTTTTAATGTATATTCTTCGTCATCTTTGTATTTGAATTTTACATTTTTAAATTCTATTAATCCTTTAGTATTTATTAATTCTTCTTTACCAAATTTTTCGTCTTTATATTTTCTATTGTTTACTATCTCGTCTATTCTTTTTAGTGATACTGATACTTTGTTGTAGTTTGCTCCAAAGTCGCTAATAGATTCTACTACATCGTCTATTCTCCATATATATGATTCTATAATTATGAATGTCGCAAGTGACATTCCACCTTTTATAAATATGTATCCGCATGTGAGTAAAATTATGAATTGTAGTATAAAGTATATAAGTCCGTTGATATTATAGTAAATTACTTCGTAGTTTTTTATTTTTGATTGTTCTATGAAAAGATCATCAAAGTTTTTAAATATTCTTTTTTCTATATTTTTCTTTATACCAAGGGCTTTTATTTCTCTTATTCCTGTTAGATTTTCTGTAGCTGTTTTAACATATTTATCTGATTCTTTTTTTATGTTTTCTTGTGTTGTTTTGATTTTTGGTAAAAATTTTGAAGATACAATTCCCATTATGATTCCAAATATAAGCACTTCTAATCCTAGTACCCATGATGTTTTTAATGCGATTACGAATACTACTATGACTACTATTGATTTGCAGGACATTTTTATTAATCTTGATAATAGTTCCATTACTCTATCAGGGTCCGTTACCATTCTGTTTATAAATTCTCCTACTCCTATTTCTTCGAATGCATATGCTGGTAATTCTGTAATTTTATGGTATAGATCTTTTAAAACATTTTTAGAGAATTTAACTTCTAAGTAGTTATATAGTAATCCTCTTGGGGTTGATAATATTACATAACAGAATATAAATGAACCTTCCCATAGTGCTAAGAAAAATAAAAACATCTTAAAATTCATATTTGTAAGATGTTCTAAAGCGAATCCCCAAAGCATAGCAGCTAATAAGCCTGGAATATACGATAAAATAACTAATGTTAAATATACGAGTAACTTTAGTTTGTCATCTTTCAAATAATGCCACAAAATTTTGAAATTATTTCTTGCTTTCATTTTATTTACCTCCTTTACATGTGTCATTTTAACATATATTATTTTGGAATGCAAGAAAAAGTTTAATTTTTAAAGCAAATGATTTTATTATTAATTTTGCGTTAATTCTTGATTTATAGTTTTTTTTATGCTAAAATGTATGTAGTGAAGGAATTCTTCATATAATAAAAAAGGATATGTCTGAAGTGGTATTCAGATGTATTCCTTGGTGTTTATAAACATCTGAAATTCAACAATAGTTGAAATCAGATGTCTTTTTTATTTAAATAATAATTTTATTATTACTATGAATAATAGTAGTATTATCATATAATAAGATTTTTCTCTTTTTGTCATAATACCACCCCTTTCCGTTTTTCATTGGAAAGGAACCATCTGATTTTTCAAACATATCCTTGTTAATTTTATCATTAATTATTGTTAACTGTCAATTATTTTTTTTAATTATTTAGTTATTTTTTCTAATAGTGGTTTTAAGAATTGTCCTGTGTATGATTCTTTTACTTTTACTACTTCTTCTGGAGTACCTTGAGCAACTATTTGTCCTCCTTGGTCTCCTCCTTCTGGTCCTAGGTCTATTATATGGTCTGCAACTTTTATTACATCTAGGTTATGTTCTATTACTATTACTGTGTCTCCATTATCTACTATTCTTTGTAGTATTACTAATAGTTTTTTTATGTCTTCACTATGTAATCCTGTTGTTGGTTCGTCTAGTATGAATAGACTTTTTCCAGTAGGTTTCTTTTGAAGTTCTTTTGCAAGTTTTACTCTTGCGGCTTCTCCACCTGACAAGGTTGGTGCACTTTGTCCTAGTTTTATATATGATAGTCCAACGTCTTGTAACATTTGAAGTTTATTTTTTACTTTTGGATGATTTTCAAAGAATTCTAATGCTTCTTCTACTCTCATTTCTAGTACATCATATATTGATTTACCTTTATATTTAACTTCTAGTGTTTCACTATTATATCTTGTACCATTACATACTTCACATGGTACATATACATCTGGTAGGAAGTGCATTTCTATTTTTTTTACTCCGTCTCCCCAGCATGCTTCACATCTTCCGCCTTTTACATTAAATGAGAATCTTCCTTTGTCGTATCCTCTTATTTTTGCTTCTTTTGTTTGGGTAAATACATCTCTTATATCGTCGAATACTCCTGTATATGTTGCGGGATTTGATCTTGGTGTTCTTCCTATTGGAGCTTGTGATATATCTATTACTTTATCTATGTTTTCTAGTCCTTTTATTTCTTTATGTTTTCCTGGTTTTAATTTTGTTTTATATAAATTTGAAGCAACTGCTTTATATAGTATTTCATTTATTAAACTACTTTTTCCTGAACCTGAAACTCCTGTTATACATGTTAGTGTTCCAAGTGGGAATTTAACGTTTATATTTTTTAAATTATTTTCTGCTGCTCCTTTTATTTCTAGGAATTTTTTATTTCCTTTTCTTCTTTTTTCAGGTATTTCTATTTTTCTTTTTCCTGATAGATAAAGTCCTGTAATACTATTCTCGTTTTTCATTACTTCTTCTGGTGTTCCCTTAGCTATTACTTCTCCACCATGTATTCCTGCTTTTGGACCAATGTCTACTAGGTAATCACATGCCATCATTGTATCTGTGTCGTGTTCTACAACTATTAATGTGTTTCCTAAGTCTCTCATTTCTAGCATTGATTTTATAAGTCTTGCGTTATCTCTTTGGTGTAGTCCTATACTTGGTTCATCTAGTACATATAGTACTCCTGTTAGTCTAGAACCTATTTGAGTTGCGAGTCTTATTCTTTGTGCTTCTCCACCTGACAAGGTTCCAGCTGTTCTATTAAGTGTTAGGTATTCTATTCCTACATTTATTAAAAATTCTAGTCTTGAATTTATTTCTTTTACTATTAGTTCTGAAATATCTTTTTGTTGTTTAGTTAGTTTTAAGTTTTTCATAAATTCATATAAGTCTTTTATACTTAGTTTTGTTACTTCATATATATTCTTTTTATTTATTAATACTGATAGTACTGATTCATCTAGTCTTGATCCATGACATGTTGGACATTCTAACTCTGTCATGTAGTTTTCTATCCATTCTCTTATCCATGAGCTTTTTGTTTCTATATATCTTCTTTCTAGGTTTGTTATTATTCCTTCAAAGAAGTCTTTTTTTGTTCTTGTATTTCCTGTTTTTGATTTGTATTTGAATTCTAATATATGTTTTGAGCCATATAGAATTATATCCAGTTCTTCTCTTTTTAAGTTTTTTACTGGTTTGTTTAAATCGATATTATAGTAATCTGCAGCTGTTTGAATTTCTGTATATGTTGTATTGTCTTCGTCTGTATTAATTGCGACTATTGCACCTTCGTTTATACTTTTTGTTTTATCTGGTATTATTAAGTCTTCGTCTATTTTGTATTGTATTCCTAATCCTTTACAGTCGTGACATGCTCCGTATGGTGCATTGAATGAAAATATTCTTGGTTCTAGTTCTGGTAGTGAGAAATCACAGTCTGGACATGCATATTTTTCACTCATTAAGAATTCTTCTTGTCCTACTACGTCTATTAATACTTTTCCATTTGATAGTTTGCATGCGTTTTCTATTGATTCATATAGTCTTGATCTTATTCCTTCTTTTATTATTAATCTATCTATAATTACTTCTATATTGTGTTTTTTTGTTTTTGATAGTTCTATATTTTCTGATAGATCATATTCTTCTCCATCAATTCTAATTCTTACATATCCATCTTTTCTATAGTCTTCTAACAAGTCTTTAAATGTTCCTTTTTCTCCGTGTACTGTTGGTGACATTACTCTTATTTTTGTATTTTGTTCTAGGTTTAATACTTGATTTGTCATTTCTTCTATGCTTTGACTTGATATCGGTTTTTTATGATTTGGACAGTATGGTACACCAATTCTAGCAAATAGTAGTCTTAGATAATCATATATTTCTGTTATTGTACCTACTGTACTTCTTGGATTTTTATTTGTTGTTTTTTGGTCTATTGATATTGCAGGTGATAATCCTTCTATTGAGTCTACATTTGGTTTTTCAGAACCACCTAGGAATTGTCTTGCATATGCACTTAGTGATTCTACGTATCTTCTTTGTCCTTCTGCATATATTGTATCGAATGCGAGTGAACTTTTCCCTGATCCTGATACTCCTGTCATTACTATTAGTTTATTTTTTGGTAATTCCAAATCTATATTTTTTAAGTTATTTTCTCTTGCTCCTTTTATTATTATCTTATCCATAGTTACCTCCAAAGTGTTTTATATTATACTACATTTTTTTATTTTTTGTAATGTAATTTTTACCATTTTATTTTATCATACATTTGTTTGTTTTACAAGTGTTAAAAAAGATAGTTTTCACTATCTTGATTTTATTAAATTCACATAATAATTTACTTTTTCTGGCCATGTTGTTGATGCTGCGTATTTTCTTGCCATTAGTTCTGGTGTATTAAGACCTATACCAAAGTAATTATTTGATAAGTTATCAATAAATCCTTTTATACCATCTTCTAATGTAGCAAAACCTCTATATCCATAGTTACCACATGTTGGTGAACCTTTTTGTCCTCCAACGTTATTACATTCTCTCATTAGTGTACTACATGTTCCATTACATCCTGTTTCGTGTAATGATATAGCAACTGCTATATAAGGATCTACTCCATGTTCTAGTGAATATGAAGCATATAGATATCCATAGCCTGATAATTCATTTTTTAAACTTCTGTTTAGTTTTTCAGCTAGTTGATCCATTGTCATTCCATCATATACTATTAATGTTTTTAGATACTCTTGATATTCTTGATATGCTTTTTCGTTTTGTTCAATTTTTAAAGCATTAATTTTATTTATTAGAAAGCTATCAAATGTTGTTACTGTAATTCTATTAATGTCTGATTGAGCTAATTCATAGTTTCTTGCTGATTCATATTTATCGTTAGTTACTTTTAGTTCTATTTTTTTGTATATGTTTAAGTCAATTACTAATACTGCTAACATTAGTACTAATAGTGAAGACATTTCTATTATTTTTTTCAATTTTATTCACCCTTTACATCCTACTTTTTATTCCCATAGGTATTTAAATTTTATCATTTTTTATATATAAAGTCAAATTTGACATATTAAAAAGAAACACTTTTTTTGTGCTTCTTATTTGCATATAAATCCTTCATTTATAAGCTTATTTGTATATTCATCTGCATCTTTTGTTCCAATATATGAAGTTATCGTTTCTTCACTCATTGTACTAAAATCATATGTTGTTGTTAAATTATATTTATTACCTTTATGTGAGTAATCATATTTAATGTTGTTATTATTTAAATCTTCAAATCTGAATGATAATAAGTAGTCATAGTTTTCATTGATATCTTCATTGTATATTTCATATTTTTCTATTGTTTCTACTTCTTTTATTTCATTTTTATTTTTATGTATTTTGTATGTTATTTTTTGTGACATTACATCATTTTTAATAGTTTTTGTACATTTTAATTTATTTCCACATCCTGTTAATGTTATTCCTATAAGGATAGCTAATATTATTTTTTTCATTTTTTTCCTCCTATTTTTTATTATATAAATCAAATGAATATCGTATTTTACTATATCTTCATTTGTATTTTATCTATTATTATAATATCAAAAAAAGCACTTTTTTTCAAGTGCTTATTTAAGTGCTTCTTTTCTTGAAAGATTTAGTCTTCCTTTTTTGTCATATCCTAGTGATTTTACAATTATTTCGTCTCCAACTTTTACTACATCACTTGGTTTTTCTACTCTTTTTTCATCTAGGTGTGATACATGTACTAATCCTTCACATCCTGGCCATAATTCTACGAAGCATCCGAAGTCTTCGACTTTTACAACTTTTCCATTATATATTTTTCCGTCTTCTACTTCTCTTACGACTTCTTTTATCATTTCTGCTGTTTTGTTAATTATTTCTTGGTCTGAATGGTAAATTATTACTCTTCCATCATCTTCTAGGTCAACTTTTACTGCATTCACATCTGTTACTGCTTTTACATTGCTTGCTTCAAGAATAATTTTCGTAATCATTTCTCCACCTTTTCCAATAACATCTTTTATCTTATTTGGATTTATTGTGAATGTCATTGTTTTTGGTGCATATTTTGACACTTCTTTTCTTGGTTCTGGTATTTGTGCTTCTATTACATCTAGTATTTGCATTCTTGCTTTTTTTGCTTGATTTAATGCTTTTTCTAAAATTTCTTTTGTTATTCCTTTTATTTTTATATCCATTTGAAGTGCACATATACCATTTCTTGTTCCAGCAACTTTAAAGTCCATGTCACCTAAGTGATCTTCCATACCTTGAATGTCTGTTAATATTGTGTAATCGTCTTCATTTGTTATTAGTCCCATTGCGATTCCTGCAACTGGTGCTTTTATCGGAACACCTGCTGCCATTAATGCCATGCATCCTGCACATATACTTGCTTGTGATGATGAACCATTGGATTCTAGTATTTCTGATACTACTCTAATTGTATATGGAAATTCTTCTTCTGAAGGTATTACTTGTGCTAGTGCTCTTTCTCCTAGTGCTCCATGTCCTATTTCTCTTCTTCCAGGTGCACCGTATCTTCCTGTTTCTCCTACTGAGAATTGTGGGAAGTTATAGTGTAACATAAATCTTTTTTCTGCTTCAAGAGACAATCCATCTAGTATTTGATGTTCTCCTAATGCTCCTAGTGTTACTACTCCTAGTGCTTGTGTTTGTCCTCTTGTAAATAGTGCTGATCCGTGTGTTCTTGGTAGTAAGTCAATGTCTGTTGATAATGGTCTTATTTCGTCCATTGCTCTTCCGTCTGCTCTAGTATGCTCTTTAACCACTATTTGTCTAAATATTTCATATTCTATTTCTTCTAGTACTAATTTTACTTTTGTTATTAATTCTTTTAATTCATCATCTTTTAGATTTTGATTCTCACTCTCATATTTTGCTACTACATCTTCTTTTACTTTATCTATTGCTTCATATTTTTCTATCTTATCAAGAATTCTCATCGCTTTATTTAGTTTTTCTTCTGATAGTTCTCTTACTTCTTTTTTAAGTTCTTCTGTTATTTCAAGAACTTCGTATTCCATTTTTTCTTGTCCACATTCTTTTATAATTTTTTCTTGGAATTCGCATAGTTCTTTTACTGCTTCATGTCCGAACATTAATGCTTCTAACATATCATTTTCTGATACTTCTTTTGATCCACTTTCAACCATGTTGATTGCTTCTTTAGTACCAGCTACTGTAAGTTCGATATCAGTTTGTTCTAATTCTTCTGCTGTTGGATTTATTATAAATTCTCCATTTATTCTACCTACTTTTACTCCAGCAATTGGACCATCAAATGGGATTTTTGAAATTGATGTAGCTAGGCTTGATCCAAACATTGCGGCTAATTCTGGTGAGTTATCTTGATCAACTGATAGTACTGTATTTACTATTTGAACTTCGTTTCTGAAGTTATGTGGGAACATTGGTCTCATTGGTCTATCTATCATACGTGCTGCAAGTGTTGCATTGTCTGTTGGTCTTCCTTCTCTTTTTATGAATCCTCCTGGTATTTTACCTACTGAGTATAGTTTTTCTTGATATAGTACCATTAATGGAAAAAAGTCTGATAATATATTTGCATTTTTACTTACTACTGCAGTTGACAAAATTACTGTGTCTCCATATCTTACTAGTACTGCTCCATGTGCTTGTTTTGCGAGTTCTCCTATTTCTACTGTTAGTTTTCTTCCCCTGAAATCTAATTCGTATACCTTCTTCATAATTACCTCTTTTCTAAAAATAAAGACACTAAAAAATTAGTGCCTGTTTTTGTTTAATTATTTTCTTAATTCTAATGCTTTTACGATTTCACGATATCTGTTTACATCGTTTTTAGCTAAGTAGTTTAATAAACTTCTTCTTTTACCAACTTTTTTTAGTAAACCTCTACGTGAGTGGAAGTCATGTTTATGTTCTTTTAAATGTTCTGTTAATTCTTTGATTTCTTCTGTTAAGATTGCGATTTGAACTTCACATGATCCAGTGTCTTTAGCATCTTTACCGAATTTTTTAACGATTTTTTCTTTTGCTTCTTTTGTTAAAGCCATTTTAATCTCTCCTTTTCTTTTTATTCGCTTAATTCCTAGAATGACGTTGGAGTTTCGTTCATCCAAGAAATAAGTACATATACAATATACAGTATATTCGTTATATTGTCAAGAAATTATTTATATTTACTTATCATTTTCTTTACTCTTTCTAATAGTTTATTAAATGTATCTTCATCATTCATGAGAGTTATTGAGAAAGTTTTATATCCTATTCTATTTATGCTTGTACCACAATGATATATTTCTTTGTTGTCTATTATGAAATATCTATCATGATATGTATTATCATATATTACTTTTAAATTACTATATTGTTTATTATATTTTTCTATATCTTGTTTTGTTAATAGATTATCTGATTTCGTTATAATAGTTACCTTTATACCTAATCTTTTAATAATATCTAACACTACATTATCTGCGTATGCATCTATTATTATTAATTCTTTTTTAGCTGTTTTAAATATGTTTTGTATTTTGGAATATGCATCATATATTTGACCATTAAAATATATTTCTGTATTCTTTCTTTTTTCAGATAGTTTATTGAATGATTGTTCCAATAGTTTAATCTTATCATGGTCTTCTAATACTAAATCATTAATGTATTTTTGTTCTAAAAGATTGTTTGAAATATATTTTTTCATTAATACAAATGCTCTCATTATATTAACACTTACTTCTGCAGCAACCTTTGTTCTAAGAACTGTGGCAAGCATTGCGACACCTTGTTCGGTAAATGCATAAGGAAGAGTCCTCGACATTTTATTCACATTTGCGGTCCCAATTTGGGACCACAATTTTTTATACTCCTCACTAGTTAATTGAAAATAAAAATCTTCTGGAAATCTATCTAAATGTCTGCTAACTGCTTGATTTATTGTTTTAGTTCCGTTTACGCATTCATAAAGTCTTGCTAAGTCAGAATCAAGCATTACTTGTTTTCCTCTAATTTCGTAAATTAAATTTTCTAATTTTTCTTTTTCTATAACTTCATTCATGTTATTCCCCCTTCTATTTTTTTAGTTGTTATTATAACAAATGTTCGTGTATATGTCAATTAGAAAAAGGCAAAAAAAAGTGTATAAAAAGAAAAAATAGTAGAAAAACTACTATTATAAATCTGCAACTGGAACTATTATAACAGGACGAGTTGCTAAAGCATTAGGATATGAACCACAAGACACGCATCCACCAATAACATTTCCATTACTATAAACACTCCAAACATAGCCACTATCTTTAGCAGAACCCAACCAATAAGATTGACCATTCTTTCTAGCATTTGCATCAGCAAATATTGTTTCATCTGTTGCCTCTTCATATGATAACAATCTTCCAGTTGCTGTAGAAGGTAGACCATATTCTTCACCATACAATATAGTTAAATAGTTTTGAACAATACTATACAGAGCACTACCTGTACCATACACGTACGGATAAGGATTTCCGGCATAACTTGCAGAATTACCATATACATCTTTTGCATAATTATCTTTTAAAACTCCATTAGTAGAATCATGCCAAAAAGCTCCCGAAGAAAAACCCCATTCAGGATATAAATCAGTTGTTTGCTTATTAGTTTCATAACTCAAAGCACGATTAGAAAATAACATTGCCATTTCTTTTCCGTTCTCATTATACTTATTAAATACTTTAAAGCATTCTTGCTCACCTTTAGGTCCAAAACATAATTCATCGCCTACATTAACTGAAATAGATGAACCATTCGATGCACAGATACCACTCAATTCAGTATTTTTTTCAGCAACAACGTTATTTGTAGCTTTATCAAAATTTACAACATAATCTCCAAATTGTAAAGAATATGCAGTTACCTGTCCCTTTTCTAATTGAACACATCCATCAATCGGTTCTTCTCCACTAACCTTAAAATCAATTGGAAAATCAGAAATATTATATGTTGCAGTTGGACCTTCAAAATTTGAATTCCTAACTGTTTCTAATAAATAATATTTTTGAATCGCATCCTTATAACCATACGCTGAATCAATCACTGCTCCTTTTTTAGAGTTTTCAATTATATTTAATATAATTGGTACAGTAATTACTGCTATGATTGCCAAGATAACAATAATGGCGAGTAATTCAATCAATGTAAAAGCATTTTTCTTTTCTTTCACAAATATTACCTCATTTCTAATAATAGAACTATTAATATAACACACTTCGGTAATGCTATTTTATATAGTTTTATTGTAATTTGATTATAATCGAAAAAGTACTTTTTTTCAAGTACTATTTTTATTAATTTTTTGTAAATTATTGATTTTTATTTTTCTTTATGTTAGAATGTATGTAGTGAAGGAATTCTTCATATAATAAAAGGGAATACTTAACAATGGCTAGTTGAGTACTCACCTTATCGGTTTTTGTACTTAATCTATTGCAGATTGAGTACTATTTTTTTATTGTTAAAATCATTACTGATATAACTAATAAAATGATAATTAGTATTAGAAAAGTGATTAATAAATCTTTTTTCTTCATAATATCAAGCCTCCCTCCGTTAGAAGTTTGGCAAGTACTCAACAGTTAAGTTTCCCTATGCTTAATTATAATTTATTGTTAATTTATAGTCAATATAATTGATTAATTTTTTGTAAATTTATTCATACATTATATCTATATCTACATATGCATTTATTCCATCTATTCTTCCATCACTACATTGTTGCCACATTATGTATTCTCCTTCATATGTGTTTTTATCTGCATATTGTGCAACCCATATTGGATAGTTTTTATTCCATATATTTTCTAGATAATATTTACTACTATATAGTATTGGTTTGTAGTTATTTTTTTTAGCTTCTTCTAGAAATATATTTGCCATTTCGTTTAGTGTATGTAGGCTTATATTAAATGTATTGAAGTTTGTAAAGTTTTCCCAGTCATAGGCTATTCCTAATTCTATGTCATAGTCTTTTATTAGATTTAATGTATATTCTATTTCTTTTTTTGCCATTTCAATACTATTTCCATCACTATTAAAATATACACCTACTTTTAAATTATATTTTAATGCATTTTCTATATTTTCTTTGAAGTTTGGATCTGTATATAATGTTCCATCTATATAGGATCCTCCTGCTTTTATTATTACAAATTCGCATCCTGCTTTTTTTACTTTTTCAAAGTCTATGTTTCCTTGCCATTTTGATACATCTATTCCAATACTCGTATTTGGTCCTTTATGTAATTTTATAATATCTTGGAAGTCTACAAATGATTCTTCTATTGATTTTGGATTTTCTTCTGGTTCAGGTTTTTTATATACATTTAATATGAAATCCTTTTCTGTTTTATTATTTGATGAGTCTGTTGCGATATATTTTAGTTTATATTCACCTGGTGTATTTAAATCATAGTTTCCTTTTATAGAACAATCTGGTCTAGCATCATAGTTATCAGCGCATAGGAAATTATTTACTAAGTCTATTTCTTCATTTTGTTCTAACCAAATATTGTTCACTAAAACTACTGGTTTTTCTGTATCTACTATATTTATTTTTATGTTTTCTTTATATTTAAATATTTTGTTTTTGTATTTTATTTCTATTTGTTGTTCTCCTATTTCTTCTGTGTTTATTTTTTTATTATTTAATATATTTATATTTTCATTTATTATATCTTTTAATTCTATATTTTCAAATACTTCTATATTATCTTTTTTTAATGTTATTGTTAATTTATTTTTATTATAAACGTATTGTATAAGTATTATTCCGATTATTATTCCAACTATTAATATAATTATGGGTATTATTTTTTTCATTCTATCACCTTATTTATTATATCATAAAAGAGTAGATTTTTTTCTACTCTTAGCACATTACTTTATTATCTAATCTTAATTTATCTGCTATTGTTACTATGAATTCTGAGTTTGTTGGTTTTGCTTTATCTATATCAACACTATGTCCAAATATTTCTTCCATTAAATCCCAGTCTCCTCTATTCCAGCTTACTTCTATCGCGTGACGTATTGCGCGTTCTACTCTTGATACTGTTGTGTCAAATTTGTCTGCAAGTTCTGGATATAGTTCTTTTGTTATTCCTCCTATTGTTTCAGGATGTTCATATATTATTCCTATTCCTTCTCTTATATATTGATATCCTTTTATGTGTGATGGAATTCCTAACTCATGCAATATTTTTGTTATTGATACTTGTAAATTTCCATGTTTTATATTTATTTGTTTTCCTTCTTTGTTTTTTTGATTTACTACATCTATTATTCTATTTTCTAGATCTTCTAGTTCAAATGGTTTTAGTATAAAATAGTTTACATTGTGTTCAGAGACTTCTCTTATTACATCTTGTGAATTATAGCTTGTTTCAACTATTACATTGCATTCTATTTTTCTTTTTTTTATTTCTTGTAATACATATAGGCCATCTTTTTTAGGCATTATTAAATCAAGTAATACTACATCATAGTTTCCTTGATTTTTTTCTAATACTTCAATTCCCTCTTGTCCATCATGTGCTGTTAGTGATATTTCTATGTTTTTGTTTTGATTGAAATATTCTTTTACCATTTCTACTAAACTGATGTTATCATCTATCATTAAAACTTTAATTTTTTCCATTTTTTATTCTCCTATCTAAATTACATATGTATTATACAACAAAAAGCTTCAAAATATAAAGAATGAAAATCTTCTAATTTTGTCGATTATGGTCGAATTTTCGCAAAAAAAGTCATTGTAAATATACAACAACTTCTTAATCTTTTAATCCTTTTTTTATTACATCTTTTGTTTTTTCTATGAGTGTCTTTGTTGGTTTCTTTTCTCTTATTGCTTTTTTATATACATCGAGTACTCTTTCTGCATAGTATTTTGATGAGTATTGATCTGCTTCTATTTTTGCTTGATTAGACATTTTCTTTATTAAATATTTATCTTCTATTAATTCATCTATGTATTTTTTGTATTCTTTTTCATTTTTGAATAAATAACCATTTAATCCATGTACTACTGTATTTCTGAATGATTCATCATCTATACATACTACTGGAATGCTTGCTGACATCGCTTCTATTACTGTTAATCCTTGTGTTTCTGTTGTTGATGCTGTTACGAATACATTTCCTAGATTATAGTAATATGGTATATCTTCGTGTGGAACTTTTCCTGTTAGTATTATGTTATTTTGTAGTTTTAGTTTTTTTACTTTTTCTTGATATTTTTCATAGTCAGGTCCACTTCCTACTATTATTAGTTTTATGTTTTTATTCTTATTAGCAAAGTATTCTTGATTATCTATTAGGAAGTCAACGTTTTTTTCTTCTCCTAGTCTTCCAATATATAGTATTATAAAGTCTTTTTCATTTATATTTAATTCTTGTCTTATTTTGTTTAATTTTTCTTTGTTTATGTTTTCTTTATAGAATTTATTTACTTCTATTCCTGTAGGTATTATGTGTACGTTTTTATCTACTTTGTATTTTTCTTTGAATAGGTCATATGCTTTTCTTGTTGGAACTATTAATTCTTTTGCTGTTTTATCACAATAGAATTTTGTTAGATGTTCTACTATTTTTTTACTTGTTCCATTAAAGTATCCTTTTGTAATGTAGTGTACATAGTCTTCATACATTGTATGGTATGTGTGTACTAGTGGAATATTTAGCTGTTTTGCTATAATTCTTGCGAATGTTCCTATTCCAAATTCTGTGTGTGTGTGTATTACATCTAAGTTCCATTTTTTTATTGTTTTTATTGCTCTTATAGGATATATTCCTGTTAGTCTATAGTCGTATATTCCTGTTGGTATTCCTGGTATTCTTATTATGTTTTTTTCATATTTATATGTCATGTTTTCAGGATTTACTGTTACTATGAATACTTGATGTCCTTTTTTTCTAAGTGCTCTTTCTAACATTGATATACTTGTTGATACTCCATTTATATATGGAGGGTATGTATCTGTAAATATTCCTATTCTCATGTTATCTCTTCTTTCTTATGTTTAGTAGAATCGCTCCTATTATTACTCCTAAATAGTATGTTAAGAATCTCCATAATAGCATTACAAGTGTTAATGTTGCATCACTTATGAATACTCCATAGAATTGTGTAAATGCATATTCTAATCCTCCAGATCCTCCTGGAATTGGTACAAATGATGATATTAGCATTACGTGTGCTGATGCGATTATTGCTTCAAATACATTCATTGTACTATAGTTACCTAGTCCAAATATTATTACTACTGGAGTTGCATATAGTAATGAAAGTGCTATAAAGTTATATATTATTGTTTTTATAAAGTCTTTTTTGTTTTTTAATAAAATTATCGCACCCGCATGGAATGTTTCTACTGTATTATTTAGGTTATCTATTATTTTTTCTTTGTCTTTTATTATTTTTAGTTTTGATAATATTTTTACTGTTATTTTAACTATAAACTTATTTAGTTTTTTCATAAATGCTAGGCTAAATAATCCTATTATTACAGCTACATTTATTATAAATCCTAACATTATTAGTTTTTTTATTATTCCAAGTTGATCAAATAGATTTAAATATTTATTTGCTATTACTGCTATTAGTCCTAATAGTACAAGTGCAATTTGGTAAACTATAAAGTTTTGAATCGCTATATTTGTTCCATCTACTAGTTTTATATTCTCTTTGTTAAAAGCATATATTTGGTATGGTTGCCCACCGGATGAGGATGGTGTTATTCCGTCAAAGAATTGTGTTATAAATACTATTTTAAATATTTTTTTAAATGTTATATCATTTTTAAATTTTTTTACAAATGTTAATAAAGATAAACTTCTAAAGAAATAATATCCTATTACAAATATAAGTGCTATTAGTATCCAAAATGGGTTTAATTTTGTTAATCCGTTTATTACTTCAAAGAAGTTATCTTTTAATGATATATATAATACTATAATTGTTACAATTATTAGTAGTATTATGTTTAGTTTATTTGTTAGTTTTTTCATTTATTATTTCTATTCCTGGTAGAGTTTTTCCTTCTAATAATTCTAGTGTCGCTCCTCCTCCTGTTGATATGTGCGTGAATGAATCTTTATATCCAAGATTTATTACTGCACTTGCTGTATCTCCTCCACCTATTATTGTTATTTCTTTGCTATCTAGTATTTCACATAATTCTTTTGTTCCTTTTGAGAATTCTTCTGTTTCAAATTTTCCTACTGGTCCATTCCAAATAATTGTATTGCTTTCTTCTAAGAATGATTTGAATAGTTTTACTGTTTGATGTCCTATATCTAAACCTATTTCATTTTCTCTCATGTCATTTATAAATTTTTCTTTTATGTTTGTTGGTTCTTCAATACTATCTGAAGTTACTACATCTATTGGTAGTACTATTTTTTCTTTATTTTCTTTTAAAATCTTTTTACAGAAATCTAATGATTCTTCATCTAATAGTGATTTTCCTATACTTATATCTTGCGACTTTAGGAATGTAAATGCCATTCCTCCTCCAATTAGTATATAGTCTGCAATATTTACTAGATTTTCTATTACACCGATTTTATCTGATACTTTTGATCCACCTAATATTACTGTAAATGGCCTTTTTGGATTTTTTATTGCAGGTTCTATTATATTTAATTCTTTTTCTATTAAGAATCCTATTCCATTTGGTAGGTGTTTTGCAATACCTACGTTTGATGCGTGAGCTCTATGTGATGTTCCAAATGCATCATTTATAAATATGTCTCCTAAGGACGCCCAATATTTACCTAATTCTTCATCATTTCCACTTTCTTTTTTGCCATCTAGGTCTTCAAATCTTGTGTTTTCTACTAGGATAATGTCACCATTTTTCATATTATTTATTTCTGTTTCTAGTAGTTCTCCTCTTGTTTCAGTTACAAAAATTATTTCTTTATCTAGTAATTCACTTAGTCTTAAAGCAACTGGTTCTAGTGTATTTTTAATTTTGTCCTCACTCGTTTTTACTCTTCCTAAGTGTGATAATAGAATTATTTTTGCATTATGTTCTATTGCGTAGTTTATTGTTTCTAGTGATTGTTTTATTCTATTATCATCTTGTATTATTCCATCTTTTATTGGTACATTAAAGTCTACTCTTATAATTACTTTTTTTCCTTCTAAATCATAATCTCTTATTGTTTTTTTCATAACTGTATCACCAACTAATATTTTACTATTTTTACCAATAAAAAACAAGTATTTGTGAACTGAACTTGTTTTAGTTCATTATGATTATATAAAAAAGAAAGATTTCTCTTTCTATTTATATTTCTATTTTTCTTTCTTTTAGATAAGCACTATAGCTATTTATGAATCTTAAATAGTCATTTACATCTATAGTTCCTATTTTAAATAATATATTATGTGGTGGAATTGAATATACTTCATCACATTTTACTATGCTGTCTGTCTTTAAGCCATTCTTTTTATTTTTATCTAATGGTTCGTTGTATTTATATTTTGATTTTTCTTTAGATTTTTCTAATCGTGATGATACAATCATTCCAAAAAATTCTATTGGTATTAATTCATTCTTTTCTTCATTAATAATTACAAATAAATGATTGTTGATATTCTTTTCAGTGTGTATTCCTTTTGAAACGAAGACAATATCACCTATTTCGTATTTTTTGTTATTAATTCTTATAGTTAGTCATCTCCTTTATTTTTTGAAATAATTTATGTCTCCTTTGTGAGATTCTAACATAACTAAATTTTTATCAAACGCTTCTGTATGAGGTCTAATTAATCCTTTTGTTTTTGCTTCTTTAATCATTTTTTTTACTTCTGATATTGTTTTATTAAATATAAAATTTGTTTTATTTTTTTTCATAGGTATACCTCCTTGCTGTTTTTATTTTATCATAACAGTCTCACATTAACAATATTAAATTAATTTTTTGTTAAATACATAGAATATCTCACATAAAATTAAATTTTCATTTTTTATTCATTCTAGCACCTCCTATAAGTATCATACGATGTAGAAATAAAAATTCCTTATTATCACAAAAAAAGAAAGATTTCTCTTTCTATTGTTGTTGCCATTTTAATATTGGATATCCGTTATTTATTCCTTTTACATCTTCTACATATGCATTATCACCATTAATAACTGATATTACGCTTGGCATTTTATCTATTGTAAGAGGACTTGCACCTTCGTTTGAAGATGTTGATTGTATACCATATGTTGCAGCTGTATTTAAATAATAATTGTTTGTAAGAGTATATGATGTTTCAGAACCATAGATATAAAGCGCTATACCCCCAGCAGCTATACCACTATTATAATTATTATTCAAATTTGGTGAATATATTCTATAAATTTGCCCAAGTATTCCACCTGATGAATTTTGTGAAGAATTAATATTACCTAAATTATAATTCTTTTCTATTTTGCCGTAGTTCCCACCAGCAATTCCTCCACTATCTAATGTACCATTTACTATACCTGCATTATAACAATTTTTTATGATACTATAATAAGGATAATTCTTTTCTATTGAACCATTGTAACCTACTATTCCTGCAATAAATTGCCCATCACCAATTATTGTTCCCGTGTTATAGCAATTTTTTATTATAGAATTTTTATCATTTCTTCCCAAAACACCTCCAGTAATTTTTTTTCCACTAACAGTTCCTTTGTTGTACACATTAGATATTTCGCCATTTTGTATAAAGCCTGTAATACTTCCGGTATATTCATTAGTTGATTTAATATATGAATTCTCTATGCCAAGATTTTTAACTGTTCCACTTGAAATATATGAAAATAATCCTGTATTTTCTGTTGTTGAATCTATATACATTCCTGTTATAATGTGTCCTGCTCCTTCAAATGTTCCTGAAAAAGGATTTGATTGACTACCTATTGGTGTCCATGGGTTATTACCTGTTTGTGGATTTCCATTTTCATCGAATATTCCACCTAGGTCTATGTTTTGAGTTAGGATATATGTTTTTCCTGATTTATTGTCTCCATTGTTTACTTGTGTTGCGAGTTGTTCTAAATCACTTCTACTTGATATACAGAATGTTGTAATATTGTCACATATTTCTAAACTATTATCGTTTGGATCTACTCCAAATCCAATTTGTTTATTTTTAAAATAATATTTTAGTTCTAAATCACTTGTTGCTTGTACTGTTATAGTGTCATATACTGATATATCATCATTTTTTCCTTTTAGTAATTCTGCATCATATAAATCTTGTATTTTTATAAGCACTTTTCCATATGGTTTATATAGTTCTGGGAACTTGCTTCTATTTTGTTCAACATATGCTTCTGCACTTACTTTCAGGTTGTTTGTAAAGTTTGTATTTTTATCTTCTTTCATTTTTTTTAATGATTTATTCATTACTGGGAATGTTACTAGTAGTACTACTGCTAGTACCGCTATTATTCCTAGCATTTCTATTAATGTAAATCCTTTTTTCATATTCCACCTCTATTATATTAAGTATATAATTAATTTTCATTTTTTTCAAGTGATTGTTAACATATTTTTTATAGACGCATATAATTAATTAGAACAATGAAGGAGTGTTGTTTATGAAAAAAGATAGAAATTGTGGTATGGGAATGCCATATCCTAATTATATGCCTAATATGATGGGTATGCCTATGAATATGTATGATCCTAATATGAATTATTATAATTCTTCTTATCAATCTGGAAGTTTGGAACAACAGTTGTCTAGTTTAAGTAACCAAGTTAGTTCTTTGGAAAGAAGAGTTAATAATCTTGAAAATTTAGTTGGTAATAATAATACTACTTACAATACAACTAATTATCAAATGTTATAAATCCTTTTTGGGATTTTTTTTGTATATTTTTTTTGTTTTTTTACATTATATATTTAGGAGATGATTTTTTTGAATATCGATATTAGAAAAAGTATTAAGGATAATTTTAAGGGTGCTTTAGCGGATGAGATAAGAGCTTCTATTACTTCTTCTATTAGTGAGGGTGATGAAGTTACTTTACCTGGTATTGGTGTTTTTTTTGAGGTTTTATGGAATTCTTGTAGTGATGATGAAAGAGATTTTATTCTTAAAAAGTTAGAGGAGTCATTAAAGTAAAAAAGCAAACTTTTTGGTGTTTGCTTTTATTTTATTTTTTTTAGTATAAAGTATCTGCATTCGTATGCACAATGATTTTTAATGTATTCATCTATTTTTTCATAATCATTTACTTTACTATATTTTTCATTTGTTTTTTCATTAAATCCTTTTAGTCTTAGTTTACCATATGCCCAGTCTCCTAGTATATAGTCATAGTCAATGAAAAAGTCTGTCAATTTTTCTTTAATTTCACTGTCTTCAAATCCATTTTTGTAGTCTTTTATTATTTCATAGTTTATATCATTGTATTTATATTTTTTCATATTCTACTCCTTGTAATCTTTTTTTAATGCTTGTTCTAATGTTTTATATTTATATATGCTTGAACCTGAATTCCATGTTATATATCCATTTTTTAATCCTGCATCATAAAGTGCTTTTATTTGTTGTTCTATTTTATCATTATCATATGTTATATATGGTTCTCTTATTGTATCGTAAGTTTGTATCCATGTTCTAATTTTTGCTGGTGTCGTTGTTTCTTTTTGTCTCTCATTTACATAATTATTCCCCCATATGTATATTAATTCATATGGATTTATCCAGACTATATCTTGTATACCATATTGGTGTTCATTAAAATGATCTGGATATGGCATTGGACTTATTACGTCTGCAATATTTGATATTGCTGGTAAGTATTGTCCATACGCGGTTACATATGAATGTGCGCATTCTGCAAATACGTCAATTGATACGTATGTATTTAATTTGTGTAGTTCGTCTGTTGCGTACATTACAAATCTTTGTATTGCTTGTGCTTTTGTTTCGTTGTATTTATTTTTGTAGTCTAGATATTGTTCATTATCGCTTGTCCTATCTGGAAATCTAACATAGTCAAATTGTATTTCATTGAAACCCATTAAGCTTACTGCTTCTTTTGCTAGTTCTACATTGAAATACCAAACATTTCTACTATATGCGCTTGGCCAATATGAATCATTATGATTAAATGGTTCATTTGTTCTTGTATCAAATATTACATCTTCTTTATTATCTATGGCATAGTAATCGTCTTTAAATGTTGTTATTCTTCCTATTGCGTATAAGTTGTTGTCTTTTATTTTTTTTATATATTCTTTATATTCGTCTATTTCGTATACTGCATTTTCATAGTTTGTTGGTGATAATTTTTTCATTATTTCTGATTTATATCCTGGTACTGTATTTTCTTTTATATCAACTACAAATGCATTTATATTTGTTTCTTTTGCGTATTCTATATATTCATCAATGTTTTTTAGTGCTCCAATATTTATATATAATGCATTTACTTCTTCTGGCATTTTGTTTTCTTTAAATATTGGTTTTTCATATGGATAGTAATCGAGTGTAGCTGCATCTCCTCCACCTAATATATCATTTCTTTCAAGGTGTGTTTGATAATATCCATTGTCATAGTTTTTTATAGCTTCTTCTTCATCTTGATTTAAATATTTTTCATAAACATATCCTTCTTTGTCATTATATTTTACTTTGTACATGTTTACTTTTCCGGTTTCTAATCTATCATATCCAATTATTTCTAATTTTTCTCCTTTTTTCAGTTGTGAAAGTATTTTTCCATCTATCTCATTTTCGTAAAGTATACATGGCGTTCTTACAAATATTGTTTTTTCTTTTACTATTTCATCACTTACATTTTCATTTTTTACTAAATATTCATTTTCTTCAAATTTTATTTTTATATAATCTTCTTTTTGTTCTTCTTCTATAATTTTTGTTCCCCTTGGTATTTCTTTTACAATATTATAATTTTCATCATATAATTCTACTAATGGGTTTGTTGATGCTAGATAGTTTTCTATTATGTCTTTTTTATGTGTACATGCTGCAAGTATTAAGATTAGTGGTATTAATTTTATTTTTTTATTTTTCATATACTACACCTTCTAGTTTTATTATACCTTATTTTTTTATTTTATTCTATTGGTATTGAGAAAGTTTCTGATTTATTTATTCCATTTGAATAATAGTCTGGTACTGTTCCATTTACAATTTTTATCGCGATAGGTATTGTTTGTTTTACCTTTATTTCACTTGTTGAAATTGGTAATAATACTTCTTCTCTTACTAATATTTCTAATGATATTTCTATTAGTGCGTTATTTATTCCATAATTTTTTATACTTGTATTAATTTTACTTTCCATATCGCCTAATATTTTGAGTTTTACTGGTATTCTAGGTCCTGTATTTGCTAATAAGAAATTATTATATATTTCTCCAAGCGGTATTTTTAAGACTATTCCATTTTTATTTTCATTATTATTTTCATCTATTATTCCCATTTCTAATTTTTTTAATTTTTCTTGTAATTCTGTTGTTACGGTTTTTATTATGTTATTTAGTGTTACTGTATTCATATCAACTGTTAATATTTCGTTTTTTTCATTTTTTGTTAGTATAAAAATTTCATTAGTATTTAGTTTTTCTATATTTTCTGTTTTGAATGATTCTGTTATTATTAATCCTGATAGTTTTCTTATTTCTAATTCTGCATAGTGTGTTAGTTTTGGACTTATATTTTTATTTATATATTTTATTATTAGATATAAAGCTATTAATATAAACATCATTAATATTAAAATTTTATTTATTTTTTTATGTTTTCGTTTTAAAACTATTCTTTTTTTCATTGTTTCACCTATTAATAATATGAATATTTTTTTAATATTATTTAATACTATTAATGGTGATTTTATGAAAATTATTGATATTATGAATAAGGATTTAATTGTCTCAAATGTATCTGATGATATTAGTTCTATTTCTAATAAAATGTTAGAAAATGATATTGGTTTTATTCCTATTGTTGATGGAAATCATATTGTTGGTGTTATTACTGATAGGGATATTGCTTGCAGAATTTTTAGTAATGATGATGTTGACTCAAATATTGTAAATTATATGAGTCGTGATGTTATTAGTGTTTCAATTGATGATGATGTTTTAGATGTTTTAAAATTGATGGCCAAGTATCGTGTTAAACGTGTACTTGTAACTGATAATAAACATGTTGTTGGTACATTGTCAATTAGTGATTTGCTTAATATTGATGAGTATAAAGATGAATTATATGACACTATTAGAAGTATTTGGAAAATTGGTCCAAGTGTTCATAAGTATGAAAGTGAAATTGATGAATTTTATTTGTAAAAAAAACTTAACAAAAAAGTTAAGTTTTTATATTTTAAAAATTTCTATTATATAGAAATTTAGTTAAATATTTTTATAATTAAAAGTATGTATAGATTTGGTACGTATAAATGTCTTAGTGATATTTTTTCTAAAAATTCATATGTTCCAACTACTTTGTCTGTTATACTTACAATCCAACTTTCTAAATATTTTGGTAATGTTATATTTGCAGGAAACATATGGCATTCTATTATGTTTTGTTCTTTATCGTTTAGATCAAAGAATTTATTTGAGGTTTCTAATGCTTTTTTTGGATGTGTAAAGAAGGAAATTATCCTATCTTTTTTTGTTCTTTCGTTTTCACTTATGAAGAAATCATGTAATAATCCAGCTCGTGCAGCTGCTATATAATCTATGTGTAGTTTTTTGCATATCTCGTATGAATAATATGATACTCGTTTTGAATGTGTTAATCTATTTGTTCCATGATGTTCTATTGTTTCTAGTTTATTAAATTCATCATTTTCTAATATATCTTCTACTATACAGTAGTAATTTTCATCTAACATTTTACCATCCTTGCTACTATATAAGTATATCATGTTTTAAAAAAAAAGAATAGATTATTTTATTATAAATCTAATCTATTTTTTATTTTCTATGTTTTGTATTGTATTTTCATTATTATCGTATTTTACTGATATTCCAATACTTAATCCTATGATTAATATCCATGCTATTAAAAATGGAATTATTGTTTTTTTAAAGTCAAATCTTGCAAGTGCGCCTATTCTATCTAATATTGGTACTAACATGTTCATTATTAATATGCTTATTAATATTCCTTCTGGAATTGGTGTTAAATATCTAAATATTATTGTCAGTATTCCTAAAAATATTGCGTATAATATTTGTCCTATTGGTGTTACAGGGCTTGTTTGCTGTTCTGAAGCTATAAATATTGATTTAAATATTAATCCTCCTGTAAATATTTGAAATAATGGATACCATATTCCTAAATCATTAATTCCGCCAATTACATATGTTATTGCGAATATTGTTATAATGTATATTGTTGGTATTCTCCATTTTATTACTTTAGTTATCATTAAATATGCTAGTGCTAAAATGGATAGTGCTGCACTCATTGATCCTATTATTTCTGGTATGTTTCCAATAAATATTTTTAAAATTCTTCCATATGGTTTTACAAGTGTTTCATATGTTCCTATATCGTTTAATATATTATTATTTAACAAATTATTATTTACAATTATTTCTGGTGAAATAAATTTTATAAGAATAAATATTATTAAATAGCTTATTACTGTTGAATTTATTATATTTTTTTTAAATATTAAATATAGTATTTTTGTAATTATTGTCGCAACTAGTGTTCCTATTATTACTAATAATATTGGGGTGTTTGATGGCAATATTAGTGCTAATATTAATCCATTTAATAATCCATAATTATCCTTAAATATGTTTTTTATATTTTTTTCTTTAATTATATTAATTATTGCTTCAAATAGGAAAATTGAAATAGATGATATTAATATCAAAATTATTGTATGTAGTCCTGTATTTCCTCTTTTTATAAATGAGAATATAGTTATTGGTATTAGCGCTATTAACGAATGAATCATCATTTTTGTACCGTCATTTTTGTCTTTTATAAATGGTCCCATATTATCTTTCCTCTCTTGTTTTTTGTTTAGCTTCTAATACTTTTTCTCTTAAATTTATTTTTGCTGGGCATATATATGAACATAGTCCACATTCTATGCATTTGCAAGGTTCTAATTTTTTTATTTTTTCTGGTTTGTTTAAGTTTTCACTTATTAAAATTGGCGCTAATTTTGCTGGACAATATTCAACACATTTTCCGCATCTTATACAAGTTGATTCTTGTTTTTCAGGTTTATTTTCTAATGATAAAATACAGTTATCATTTATATTTATTATTATATCATCTGTTGGGATTTCTTTTCCCATCATTGGTCCGCCTGCAACATATTTAACTTGTTTTTTATTTGTTCCACCAACTTTTTGTATAACTTCTTTTGCACTTGTTCCTATTTTTATCATTACATTCTGTGGTCTTTTTAGATTATCTCCTGTAAATGTAATGATTCTTTCTGTTAGTGGTTTTTTGTATTTTAGTGCCTCATATATTGCATATATTGTTGAAACATTATCTACTATTATTCCTTTTTCCATTGGTAAGTTGTCGTAATCAGTTTTCTTTATATATTTTACCAAATTTTTTTCCCATCCTATTGGATATATATTTGGTACTAATGCTATTTTGATTTTTAGATATGTTCCTATATAGTTTTCTATTATTTCTTTTAGTTCTGTGTTTTGTTTGTCAATCGCAATAATAGCCTCATCAATATTATTTATTTCTCTTATTGCATCTATTGTTTCTAATATTTCTTCACATTTTTCTCTAAATAGTACAAAGTCTGAAGTTACATATGATTCTGTTTCTACTGCATTTACTATTAATGTATTTAATTTTTTATCAATATTGTATTTAACATATGTAGGAAATCCACTTCCACCTAGTCCTACTATTCCGCAGTCTCTTAGTGTTTTTATAAATTCTGTTTTTGAATATTTTGTTATATCATTATTCTCATATTCTTTTTCTATTGCATCTAAATAGTCATTTTCTATTACTACACATTTTACTTTTTTCCCATTTGATACATATTTTTCTTCGTAGTCAATTACTGTTCCACTTATACTTGAATGAATTGGTACTCTAAAAATTCCTTTTCTTTTTCCTATTACTGTTCCTTTATATACGTAGTCTCCTTTTTTTACTGCTACTGTTATATTTGTATCATTTCCACTTATCAATGGAATGTAGACATATTTCATTTTATTATAGACACCAATTTTATTTTTTATTGACATTGCTTTATGTCCGGGTATTTTAATTCCTGTTATCATCTTATACCTCCTACCATAATTATACATTTTTTTTGTTAAAAAAAAAAGAGGTTCATCTCTTTTTTGGATTTATTATTTATAAATTATTTTTAATTAAAAAATATATTTTTATTTACTGTTATTACAGGTCTAATTCCTCTGTTTACTTTTGCAACTGCATTGTTATATAGTGTTCCATCGTAGTCTATTGTCCAAGCATCTGTTACTTGGCTTGCGTTTGCGGAACTTGTCCAGTATCCATATGTGTACATACTTTCTATTGGATTATATGTACATCCATAGCTTTCACATAAATGTGTGGCATCTTTTCCATTGTTATCGAATAACCATGAATATTTACTTGCTCCTTTTGTATTATGTATTTTTGTTTTCCAATTTTGTACTGTTCCTTGTTTTCCATCTAAATAAAAGTATATTTGTGTTGTATTGTTCATTGTAAATCCTAATCCACCGTATTTTTGTTCATCAAAGGCGTATGTCATTGTTGCCACTTCTTCAGCTGTTATTAGTCTTGCTTTATAGTTTTGATAATTTATTGTATATTCTATATTTTGATTATTTTTATTTATTATTGATTGATTATATGTATCATTTCTTTTTAAGCTATCCATCCATGAATCTGTATCACTTTTTAATTGTTTTAATGCTGTTATTGGGCCACTACTATGATTTCCACCTGTTTGATATACTCCTAATTCATATCCTTGTGGATATGTTATTCCTACTGTATTTCCTTCTTGTATGCTATAATCTTCTATGTTTACCCAGTCGATATTTGATGTTGTATTATGATCTAATATCATATTTATTGTTTCGTCTAAGTTTTCACTATATGCATACCATTTCATACATCCTGTTTTTCCTAGGTTTTCTTCATTATTTTCATAGTCTGTTTTTGTACAGATTCCACTTTCTGGATTAAAGTATACTGGATTATTTTTTATCCATTCTGTGTCATAATATTTAATTCTGTTTGATATCATTGACACTTTTAGGTTGCATGTCATGTTATCTTCACTATATTTATATTCGTATTTATTATTCTTACTTGTTACTACAATACATCCTGTAAGTTCTTCTTGTGTGTTTGGATTTAATATTTCTTCTGATTTTATTAGTCCTGATTGTTTTAATTCTGTTAATGTTATTGTATTTATGCCATCTTCTTCTGGTAATAAATTAGGATGTTGGTTCATATATATTTTTGATATATTTATTAATGAATTAATTTGTTCTTTTTCAGTTACATCTCCTGCTGTTTTTAGTTGACTAAATATTTTAGGTGTTATTAGTGCTACTAGTGCCATTAGTATTACTACTACTGCTAATAGTTCTACTAGCGTAAATCCTTTATTTTTCATATATTCCCTACTTTCTATATTTATTATACAATATTTTTTTTATTAATAAAAGAAAAATGGATGTATTAGCATCCATTTTAATATTTTATAAGTTTTTAATATAGAGTTTTTTTTATTTATATTTAATTATTTTTATTTCTAATAGTAAGGAGTGAAAATTTTTATTTTTTCTTCATCTATCACCTCGTCTCTATTATCATTCTAATATACTTTTGTGTAATTATTGTGAAAAAAATGTGAAACTTATAATTTAGTTCCACATATAAAACATGTTTCTATATTTTTTGGTACTTTTGCTCCACAGTTTGGACATGTTTTCAAATTATTATTTTCTTTTTGTTTCATACTTTTGTTATCTATTATTTCATCATTCGCTTGTATATTTATATTTACTTTAGCATTTAAACTATTTCTTGATGCTTTATAGATTGTATCACTTTTTATTTTTGGTTTTGGGAACCAGTTATATTCTTCTTTTTGATTATCAATTTGTTCCTTTATTCCACTATTATTATATAATTCATTTTGATTTTCAAAAAAATCTTCTGCTTGTTCTTTTGATTCTTGTTTTATTTCAAGTCCTAAAAATATATTAAATATAAATGGAAAAAAAGTTAATTCTAATATATCTATGATATTTTTATTATATTGTTTTCCTAATTCTTTATATATACAGTAATTTGTATATATATTTATAATTGGAATAAATGTTAATAACATATGATATTGTTCTAGTTTGTAATATTTTATTAGTATTATTTTATTATAAAAAGGTATTATTCCTTTTTTAAAGTTTAAGTTTTTTTTCTTAAATATTAGTCCCATTCCTATGCATGATGGTATTTCAAATATTATAAAAATTATTAAAAAAACTAATAGTATTTCCATTAAATCACCTGTTTCATTATATCATATTTTTTCTTAAAAGTATGGATTAGTTTGTATTTCTTTTTCTAATGTTGTTATTTCTCCGTGGCCTGGATATATTTTTGTTTGTTTTGGATATTTTTTTATTTGTTCTATGCTTTTTTTCATTTCTTTTATATTTCCTGATTCTAAGTCTGTTCTACCTATTGTACCTTCAAATAGGAAATCGCCTGTAAACATTATATTTTCTTTTTCAAAGTAAAAGCTTATTGAGTCGCTTGTATGTCCTTTTGTTTCTAGTATTTCAAATTTAAAATTTTCTGTATTTTTTTTATTTTTATTATCTATTATTTGAATATTATTAAAGTAATCTAGTGCGCCTATATGGTCAAAGTGATGATGTGTTATTAATATTGCTTCTATTTTTAAATTTTTTGTTTTTTGTAATAATAGGTTACCATCATCTCCTGGATCAATTATGATTGCATTTTTTCCTTTTTTTAATATGTAGCAGTTTGCTTGTAAGTATCCTACTTCTACTCTTTCTATTTCCATTTATCTAAGTTTTTTAAATTATCTATTCTTTCTTTTACGCTTAATTGATTTTCTTCTACGGATACTTTTTCAGAATTATATTTTAATTTATTCATATTTTCTACTATATTTTCTATTTTTTTATTTTCGTCATATTTTATATTATTTCCAACTATACGTGTATCTCTTGTTTTTGCGAATGGATTTTTACTAAACGGATTCATGTTTTCCCTCCTCTATTATTTTTTTTACTGGTCCGTATGTTTTTCTATATCCTTCTATTAATCCATATTTATTTATTGCTTCTAAGTGTTTTTTTGTTGGATATCCTTTATGTGATTTAAATCCATATTGTGGATATTTTGAATCTAATTCATACATCATTTTGTCTCTTGTTACTTTTGCGATTACACTTGCTGCTGCTATTGAAATACTTTTTGCATCACCTTTTATAATTGAAGTATTTGGTATATCTAATTCTAGTGGCATTGCGTCTATTAGTACATGTTCTAGTTTTATTTTTTCTTTTACTTTATTAATTGCTTCTTTCATTGCTAATTTTGTTGCTTCGTAAATATTTACTTCATCAATTTTTTCAGGTCCTATTATTCCTACTTCACATGCTAATGCATGTTCTTTTATATATTCATAGAATTTGTCTCTTTTTTTTTCGCTTAATTGTTTTGAGTCATTTAATCCCTCTAGTATAAAGTCTTTTGGTAATACTACACATGCTGTTACTACTGGACCTATTAATGGTCCTCTTCCTACTTCGTCTACTCCTCCTATATAGTTTATACCTTTATCATATAATTCATTTTCATATTTATATAGATCATATTTTTCCATGTTGTTCACTTCCTATTATAATTGTATCATTTATATTTTTCTTTTTCAAGAAAAATAAAAACCTAGAATAATCTAGGTTAATTACTATATGGCGGAGTTGGAGGGATTTGAACCCTCGCGCCAGTTACCCGACCTACACCCTTAGCAGGGGCGCCTCTTCAGCCTCTTGAGTACAACTCCAACGCTACGTATATAATTTTACATGATATACGTAGGTATGTCAATAATTTTTATTTTAAAAATTTTATTATTTCTTCTGTTATTAGTTTCTTTTTTTCACTTCTAAATATATCATGATTTACATTTTCTATTAGAAGTTTTTGTTTTTTTATAGATGGTATTTCATTGTAAATATATTCTATTGTTTCTGGTGGAACTAAGTTATCTTCTGTTCCTTGTATAATTAGTGTCGGTATATTTATATTTTTTAATGTATGTTCATTATCTTTTATTGTTTTCATAAATTCTTTTATTGCATTTGGTGGCATTTTTATTATTCTTGATATAAATTCTTCTTTATAGTCTTTTATTAAGTCTGGTGTTTTTTTAATTGATTTAATTATATCTATATTATCTTCTTTAAATTCTAAATATCTAAATGCTGCTGCTAGTAATACTAGTTTTTTTACTTCTTTATATTTTGATGCAAGTCTTGATGCTAATACACCTCCCATTGAGTGTCCTATTACATATATTGTCTTGTAGTTATTATTTATTAGAAAGTTTATCATTTCGTCTGTTTTATTTATCCAATCTTCTTCTTTCATGTTTGATTTAAATATTCCATCATGTCCTGGGAGTGTAAATGTAAATACGTCAAAATTTCTTTTTAATTCTAGATTGTTTGCTAAGTATTCTTCGTCGTATGTTCCTCCACCAAATCCATGTATTATTAGTATTGCTTTTCTAAACATATTATCACCAATATTAGTATAGCACATTTTTTATATATCTAGTATTATTTTATATAATTTTGCCCATATGTCTATTTGATATAAAAAGGCTAGCAATTGTGGTCCTGTCATCAATTGTCCAAACCAAGGAGATGTGAAACTCTTTCCTTCTGTTTCTATTAGGTTGTTTAGTTCTTTTTCGTCAAATATTTTATATAGTATTGAGTTTTTATTTTTTAATCTCTTTTTTAATAATTTTGTTACAATTTTTGTATATTTTGGATTATGTGTCTTTGGGTAAGGGTTCTTTTTTCTGTTTTTTATTTCTTCTGGTAATATATCTTTAAATGCGTCTCTTAGTATTCCTTTTTCTGTATTATCATGATATTTATATTTCCATGGTATATTCCATAGATATTCAATTAGTTTTGTGTCTGCAAATGGGACCCTAGCTTCTATAGAGCCTCTCATTGTCATTCTGTCTTTTCTTTCTAGTAGTGTTGTCATAAAATATGTCATATTTAAGTAAAATAGTTTTTTGTATTTTTCTTCTTTTTTATTCTTTGTTTTTGGTACTTCTTTTAGTATATTATCGTATTGTTTTTTCATAAATTCTTTTAGTTTTAGTTTTTCTTGTAGTTCTTTTTTTAGTAGTTTATTCCTTGATTCAATGCTGTCAAGCCATGGAAAGTATTCTCTGTTCATTACTTCTTCCCTATAGAACCAAGGATATCCTCCAAATATTTCGTCTGCACATTCACCGCTTAATATTACTTTATGTTTTATTTTTTTACTAAACCATAGTAATGATGAGTCTATATCTGCCATGCCTGGTAAGTCTCTTGCTTTTACGCTTTCTTTTAGGTAACGTGCTAATTTTTTTTGTGTTATTATTTTATAATGGTGTTTTGTGTTAAATGTTTTACTCATTAAGTTTATAAATTCATTGTCTCTAGATACTGTAAATTTTGTTTTTTGAAAGTATTTATCGTTTCCTTCATAGTCTATAGAATATGTATCTATTTGTTTGTTTGTGTTTTTTGATACAACTGCTGTTATTATACTTGAGTCTAATCCTCCACTTAGGAGACACGCTATATCTACATCGCTAATTGTTTGCCTTTTAATTGATTCTGTTAATAATTCTTCTATTTTTTTTGTTGCTGTTTCATAGTCGTCTTTGTTTTCTAGTTCTTTTATATTCCAGTATCTTTTTATTTTTATTTTATTATTTTCATATGTCATATAGTGTCCAGGGCGTAGTTCTTTTATGTTTTTAAATACTCCGCTTCCTGGTATTCTTGATGGTGAAAGTGATAGTAATTCTTGAAGTGAATTTTTATCTATTATTGGTTTTACTAGTTTGTTTTTTAATAGTGCTTTTATTTCTGATGCGAATAGAAAATTATCATTTTGTAATGTATAGAATAATGGTTTTACTCCTACTCTATCTCTAGCTAAAAATATTTTATTATTGTGATATATCGCAAATGCATATATTCCTTCTATCATGTCTAGTATTTTTTCTTTATATTCTATATATCCTTTTAATAATACTTCTGTATCACTTGTTGTTTCAAATTTATATTTTTGTTTTAGTTTTTCTTTTATTTTATTTGTATTGTATAGTTCTCCATTATATACAATTGTATAATCTTTATATGTCATTGGCTGTATTCCATTTTTTAGATCTATTATTGATAGTCTTCTATGTCCTAATAGTATATTTTTTCCTACATAGTATCCTTTTTGATCTGGTCCTCTATATCTTAATGTGTTTGTCATTTTTTTTATTGTTTTTTTATCTTTTTTAGTTATATTTTTTTTATACCATCCTGTAAATCCACACATGTTATCTCCTCCTTTATAGTTTATGTGTTTTTTTTATTTTGGAAACTGTAACGTTTTAAAAAAATGTACATAAATTAAAGTGTAAACATGTAAAGGGATGAGTGTATGAATGTTTTGGTTTTAGGTGGAGATTTAAGATATTTAGAGGTTATTGAAAATTTGAGTGTTAGGAATAATGTTGATGTTGTAGGATATAGAAATACTTATATAAATGATAGGGTTAATTGTATTAATATTGATGATGTTTGTATTAGTAAATATGATTCTATTATTTTTCCTGTTAATGGTGTGATGGATAATAATTTAATTAATTGTCGTTTTAATAATACTTCTATTAAGTTGAATGATGATTTTTTAGTTGGTTGTAAAAATAATTGTTTGATTTTTTCTGGCATTCCTACTTCTAATTTGAACAAACTACTAGATAACGCTTCTATGGATTGTGTTTATTTAATGAAGGATAAGGAGGTTGTTAATAGTAATTCTATTCCTACTGTTGAGGGGATTATTGCTGATATTGTTTTAAATACTGAGATTACTGTTAATGAATCTAATATTTTGGTTTTTGGATATGGTAACATTGGTAAAGTACTTGTAAAGTATTTGAAGATGTTGGGGGCAAATGTTACTGTGTCTATTATAGAACCTGCTGATAAAAAAGTTCTTGATAATATGGGTATTGATTGTTTTTATTCAAGTGATACTAATAGTTTAGTTAAAGAAATTGGCTCTAATGATATTATTATTAATACTGTTCCTAATACTGTTATTGATAATTCTTTAATTAAGTATATAAATCGAGATTCCTATATTCTCGATATTGCTTCTCATCCTCATGGTGTTGATAGAGAGGTTTTAGATGAGTTTTTTATTAAGAATAAATTATATTTGGGTATTCCTGGTAAAGTTGCTCCTAAAACTTCTGGTAAGATTTTAAGTAAGAAAATCAATCAAGTTATGGGGGATTAATATGAAAATTGGTTTTGCGATTACTTCGTCTTATTGTACTGTTGAAAAGATTATGGATCAGGTATTAAATTTGGTTGAGGCAGGTTATGAGGTTATTCCTATTGCTTCCCCTGGTGTTGTTTCTTGTGATACAAGATTTGGTAAGGGTAAAGATTTTAAAGAAGTGTTGGAACGTATTACTGGTAATAAGGTTGTTTCTACTATTATAGATGCTGAAAGGTTTGGTCCTAAAGAAAAGTTAGATTTACTTGTTATTGCTCCTGCTACTGGTAATTTTATAGCAAAGCTTGCAAATGGAATTACTGATAGCTCAGTTACTATGGCTACTAAGGCAACTTTAAGAAATGGTAGTCCTATTGTTATTGGAGTTTCTACTAATGATGGATTAGGCATGAATGGTGAGAATATAATGAAATTGTTAAATACTAAAAATATTTATTTTATTCCATTTGGTCAAGATAATTATGTTAGTAAACCTAATTCTTTAATATCTCATTTTGATTTGTTATTACCTACTATAGAGGAAGCTTTGGATAATAGACAGATTCAACCTGTTTTAAAGGAATATAAAAAAAAGTATTAGATTTCTAATACTTTTATTTTAGGTTTGTTTTAAAGAATTCTTCTATTTTATCAAATGGTATTATATCTATCTTGTCATATAAGTCTGTATGTACTGCATTTGGTATTATTAATAGTTCTTTGTTTTCTTTATATTTGTTATTATTTATCATGTTTTTATATGCATCTTTTGTGAAGTAGCAAGAGTGTGCTTTTTCTCCATGAATCATTAGTACTGCACTTCTTATTTCGTTTGAGTATTTTAGTATTGGTTGATTCATGAATGACATACATCCAATTGTGTTCCATCCATCGTTTGAATTTAGACTTCTTTCGTGGTATCCTCTTTTTGTTTTATAATAATCATAGTAGTCTTTTACGAAAAAAGGTGCGTTTTCTGGTAATGGATCTATTACTCCTCCTGCTCTTTCATATGTGTTGTTTTTATAGTCTATTGTTCTTTGCTTATTTAACGCTTGTTTTTTTTCATATCTTTTTTCTTCACTATCTTCTTCGTCAAAGTATCCGTTTGCATTTATTCTTGACATGTCATACATTGTTGAGGTTACAGTTGCTTTTATTCTTGTGTCTAATGCTGCTGCATTTAGTGCCATTCCTCCCCATCCGCATATTCCTATTATTCCTATTTTTTCTTTATCTACGCTTTCGTTATTTGATAAATAGTCTACTGCTGCTTGAAAGTCTTCTGTGTTTATGTCAGGGCTTGCCATATATCTTGGTATTCCTTCTGATTCTCCTGTGAATGATGGGTCAAATGCAATTGTTATAAATCCACGTGACGCTAATTCTTGTGCATATAGTCCACTTGATTGTTCTTTTACCGCTCCAAATGGTCCAGATATTGCAAGTGCAGGTAGTTTTTTATTATTGTTTTTTGGCATATACATATCTGCTTTTAATGTTATCCCATATCTATTTTTGAATGTTATTTTTTTGTTATCTACATTTTCATTTTGTTTAAATGTTTTATCCCATTTCATATTTTATCACCTATTTAATTATATCAAAAAAAGAGATATTTTGTATCTCTTATAATGAATCAATATTTATTTTTACTTTCTTTTCACCATTTGCATATGAAGATGCTTGGACAATCGTTCTAATTGCATTTGCGATTTTCCCTGATTTTCCGATTACACATCCCATATCGTCACTATTTACTATAACTTCTATTAGAATGTATTCTTCTTCACTGTCTATTTGGCGTACTGATACACTGTCTGGATCAGTAACTAAGTTTTTTACTATAAATTCGGTTAATTCTACTAAATTCATAATTATTTACCTTTTTTCATTTTTGATTCATGGAATTTTTTCATAATTCCTTCTTTGCTTAATATATCTCTTACTGTATCAGTTGGTTGAGCTCCAGTTGATAACCAAGATAAAGCTTTTTCTTCATCAATTTTTACAGTAGCTGGTACTGTTATTGGATTATAGTATCCAATATCTTCAATACTAATTCCGTCTCTTTTTGTTCTTGAGTCTGCTGCTACTATACGATAGAATGGTTTTTTCTTAGCTCCCATTCTTTTTAGTCTTAATTTAACTGCCATGTTTTTTCCTCCGTTTCTTGTATAATGATATCATATATAAAAAGAAGTGTCAACATTTTTTTGTTAACACTTATACAAAATCTTCTTTTACATTTTCATCTATTTCTTTTTCAATGTCTTCTGTTACTTCTTCATCTAAATCTTGCCATGGTTCTTCATCTTCTTCTATAGCGATTTTCATTTTTGTTTCTCCTACTATTTCTACTCCTAATTCTTTTTCTATATCAAATGTTATTGTATTATCTTCTCCTATGTCTACTTTTTTACATGTTGGTTGTTTTAGTGTTCTTACTATTATGTCTGTATCTCCTGCTATGTCAGCATCTTCTTTTACTTTTACATTGAATATGTCATTGTATTTTATTTGTTTGTTTATTACTGTTGTTTTTGAATCATTTTCATATGAATACCATATATTTACATCATATGATCCATCTACTCCTATTTTTTCTCCTGATTTGTATCCTTTAAATTTATGATTTATTACCCAACATCCTAATACTGTTGATGGCTTATTTGTTGCCTCTATTGTATACGTGTTATTAAAATATTTTTTTCCTTTTCCTACTACTGCTTTTGTCACAATTTCTTTATATGATGACATAAGTATCACCCCTCAATTTAATTTATGCGAGTATAAAAAAAAATGTACAGTTTTTGTTTATTTTCTGTGCATTTATTTATATTAATATAAGCTTTTTATTTAATAATAATTCATCTATTATATTATGATAAATATTATTCTCGCTTATTTTAGTTATTGTTGTTATACGATTGCCTGAGTCTTTAGATGATGCTCCACAATGGTATATTGTTTCTGTTTCTTTATTATAATCTAGTATTATATATCTATCATGTATTTTATTATTTGTTTTTTTAAATGTTATATTTATATTGGGATATTCGTTTATAAAGTCATTATATTCAATTTCGTGTAGTCCATTATTTATGTTGTCAGTAAATATAGTTACTTCTATATTATCTTTTAGATTTTTTAATAATACTAGTGTTTTTAAATTTATATAGTTATCTATTATATAAATTGTAGACTTAGCTTTTTCATATATATTTTGATAAGCAATATTAGATTCTACTTTTTGTCCATTAAGTATTAGTATTTCTTTTGGATTAATATCTGTTAGATTTTTAATTATATTTATTACATTTTCTTTTGTTTTTCTTATATCTTTTGTATTTTTATTTACTTGGTTTGATAGTTTAATAAAGTCTTTATATTCTACATATCTATTGTTATTTTCCAGTATGAAGTCCTTCATTTCTTTAAATAATCTTATTAATATTTTACTTTGTTTTATAGCAAGTTTTCCTTTTAATACTGTCATTAACATATAAATTCCTTGTTCTGTGAATGCATATGGGTTGTATCTTCTACCTCCCCAACTTGAGGTGCAAAAATTGCACCTCAAGTTTGAGTACTCTTCATCTGTTAGTTGAAACATAAAATCTTCATCAAATTTTTCTATATTATTCTTTACTTGACGATTGAAGTTTTTTATATCATATCCATAAATTTCAGCTAAATCACTATCAAGCATTACTTTTTGGCTTCTTATTATGTGTATTTTATCCTTTATATTTTCTTTATTTAGTTCTAATATTTCATTTTTCATTTAAATCCCCCTTCACATCAAAATCATTATATCATACATATGTTTGTGTGTAAATAAAAATGAATTATTTTATTTATTTTTATTGTTTAAGGTCAAAAATTTTGACCTTAAAGATTCTTTTTCTATAATTTGAGGTCACAATTTGTGACCTCGATTTATAATAAAAAAAGTACAGTTTATTTTTCTGTACATTTATTACATAATCCATCTATTTCAATTTTATGAGATATTATTTTAAATCCATTTTTTTCAATTGTTTCAACAGGACATATATCTATTTCTTGTTTATCATGGCATTTAATACATTTAATATAATGTTTGTGTTCTTTTATTTGATAGTATAGTTCATTTTTGTGATTTATACTTGTTTCTATTACATTATTTTTTAGTAATGTCTCTATTGTTCTATATACTGTTGATTTATCTATTTTTGTTTTAATCAATATATTTTTTATTGTTGCGTCTAAATCTAATCCTTTAATTATATCTAATATTTCTAATCTATTGTTTGTTATTTTTAAGTTATGTTGTTTTAATAGTTCTTTCATATAAGTCCTATTAAGTCTATTATTATTCCTGATATTATTCCTATTAGATATATTAAAGATATTATTGTTATATTTTCTTTTATGTTTTTATTTGTTTTAAATAGTATTAATAAACCTATTCCTGCTCCTGTTAATAGTCCTGATAGTGTAGCTCCAAGGGTTATAGTATTATTTATATATAGTTCAGTTATAAGTATACTTGCTCCACAGTTAGGGATTAATCCTACTAAACTTGATAGGAAGTATGAGAATATTGTATTTTTCATGAATAAGTTTTCTAAGAAGGATTCTCCTAAATACTCAAAAATAATATTTATTATGAATGAGAATATCATTATAAATAATGTAATACTTAATGTATGTTTTAAAGCAGATTTTAATATACTATGATTATGATTACAGTTACAGTGATCATGTTCACACAATGATTCTATTTGTGGTTGTTCTTTTTTTCTTAGTATTAAATCTATTATAAATCCTGATATCATACCTATTAGAAATTTTAGTCCTAATATTTTTAATATTATATTTGTATCTGCTTTATTAGCTAGTAATATAGGTAACATTTCATCACTAGTTGATAAGTATACTGATATTAATGTTCCTAGTGAAATTATTCTTGTTGCGTATAAGTTTGTAGCTGAAGCACTTATTCCACATTGTGGTATTACTCCGAGTAAACTTCCAAAAAATGGTCCAAATTTTTTTGATTTTGTTATTATCTTTTTATTATTTATTTTGTGTTCTATATATTCTATTATTAAGAATGTAATAAATAAAAATGGTAATAATTTTACTGTATCTAGTAGTGTATCTTGTATTATATCTAACATATTAATTCTCCTTTTAATGCAAAAATGTTGCATTTATCATATCATTATTTTTGGTATGTTGTCAATAAAAAAAGAGGTATTATCCTCTAAAATTTTCTTTTAAATTTGGATGGTCTATCAAGTCTTTTTACTTTTGTTTTTCTTTGTTGTGGGAATTCTAGTTGCGGTCCATATTGTGGTGATTTTCTTCCTGTATCCTTCTCTAATCTCTTTAATTCAAGTCTTAAAACCTTTGATTTTAAATTTGGTTGTTCTTCTATTATTTCCATATTTTTTTCCTCGATTCATTTATGTTTTTATAATATAATATTCTATTTTTATTGTCAACAAAAAAGAGGATTTATCCTCTTAGTTATTTTGTTCTTTTTCAGCTAATTCTTTTTTTAATTGTTCTATTTGTTTTTGATATAATTCAACTTGTTCTTCAAGAGAATCATTTTGTTCTTTTAATTCTTGTAGTAATTCTTCTAAACTATTTTGTTCCATGATTATTACTACTTTCTTTATAATTTAATGAGTTATATAATCTCATTAATCTTTTAAATTCTTTATCACATTCTATAAGTTTTTGTTCTAAGTATTTTCTTCTTTCTAGTTGTTGTTTTAATCCTAGTAATGTATCTTGTTTTGCTTCAAGTTTTTCTTCTAATATATCATTTGATTTTTCTAATTCCAATTGTTGTTCCCAAGTCGAAATTCTTTTATCTTCTTGATTATTTGTTATATTGTCATATTTTTTTATTAATTCTTCGCATTGTGCTCTATCTTCTAAATCAATTCCATATCCAATAAATTTTTGTTTTAATTCTTCGAATCTTTTTGCGCCAAAATTTTTTATTTGTCTTAAATCTTCTTTTTTTACTACGTCATATGCAGTATTAATTGCTGCTCTTTTTAAAACGTTAAACATTTTTGCATCTAGATCAAAATCTTCTACTGTTAAATCTAATATCTTTTCTATGCTATTGGTTTCTTCCATAAGCTTATACTTTTTATACTTTTTTTGTAAGTTTTTGCATTGTTCTTTATCATTAAAATCTATTCCATATTTAAGAAGTTGCATGTATAGTTCATCAGAATCTTTATTAGTAAATCTGTCAATGTCTTTCAGATTTTCTAGTTGTATTATATCAAATATAGTTTTGATGTTTGCTCTCCTTAAACAATTATATGTTCTTACAGATAAATCTAATTCTTCTATTGGTGTATCTAATTTTGATTTTAGTGCTTCATTATTAATTAATTCTATTATATTCATATTATCCCCTCTTTTTGATTGTATATTATACACATTTTTTTTAATTTGTCAAATTTCATAAGAAAAAGAGGATTTATCCTCTTAGTTTTCCTTTCATTCCTTTTGAACCTTTTAATCCATTACAATTACTTAATATGTTTGTTTCGAATGAATATGTTTTACTGCTTCTATTTTTGAAGTCTTTTATTGCGATATTAATCATATCGTCTAGTAATTCATTGTATGGTTTTCCTGCTGGTTCCCATAGATAGAATGATAGACTTCCTGGTATTGTATTTGGTTCATTTACATAGAATTTGTTATTCTTTTTATCTATTATATAGTCTATTCTACATACTCCACTTAGGTTTAGTGCTCTGAATACTTTTTTTGATGTTTCTTTTATTTCTTTTGTTAGATCATCACTAATTCTTGCTGGTATTACTCTATTTGTACTAGCCATTCCTTTTGAGCCTTTTGTTTTTCCTCCACCAAGGTATTTGTCTTGATATGATAGGAATTCGTCTGCACCCATAACTTCTTCTAGTACTCCTGTTTGTTGTGATTGGTAGTTTCCTAGTACACTACAATTTACTTCTGTCATGTTTTCTATTACTTTTTCTACTACTATTTTTGTATCGTATTCAATTGCTTCTTCTATAGATTTTTCTAATTCATCTTCTGTTCTAGCTATTGATATACCAACGCTACTTCCTAGGTTAGCTGGTTTGATTATAACTGGATATCCTAGTTTTTTTACTTTCTTTTCTATTTCTTCTTTTGATGTATAGTATTCTGTGTCATAGAACCAAGTGTATGGTACTACTGGAATGTCTTCTGCTTGGAATACCTGTTTCATTACTACTTTGTCTTGGCCTAATGCTGCTCCTAGTACTCTACTTCCAACATATGGAATTCCTATTGTATCTAAGTATCCTTGTAGTGTTCCATCTTCTACATTTATTCCATGTACTATTGGGAATGCGATGTCTAATTCAGCTACATCTTTTCTAAATATTCCTTTTGTGTTTACTAGAAAATAGCTATTTTCTTTTTTGCAAAGTGTAACTTTTTTTGCATATCTTTTTAATAAGTCCATATCTTTATAAATATTTATGTCTTCTAGCATTCTTCCTGTATACCATATTCTATCTTTTCCAATATATATAGGAATAATATCATATTTATTTCTATCTATGTTGTTTATTGCTTGTAGTGCTGAAATAATACTTACTTCATGTTCAACTGTTTCCCCACCGAATATAACTCCAACTTTTATTTTCATGTTTTTACTCCTATCCTAAAAAGCTTTTTAATACGCTTATTGTTTGTCCTAATCTTTCTAGGTATGCATAGTGTGTGCATCCTTCGTATACTACTAATCCTGCATCTTTTATTAGTTTTTCTAATTCGTATGCTCTTTCGATTGATACTGCTTCATCATTAGTACCCCATATTAGTAGTGTAGGACATTTTATTTTTTTAATATCTTCTTTTATATCTAGGTTTACGTGACCTACTAATATATTTCTCATAACTCCACTTGCGTTTCTGTAATCAGTAGAGCCCATATGTCTTTTAGCAAAGTTTTCTAATTTGTTTAATATTGGTACTTTTTTTAGTGTTTTTAGAAGTCTTGCTTTCATAGTGACTTTTTGTATTTCTTTACAGAATGGACTTGCTAAACAAACTAATTTTTCTGTTTCGTACTTGCTTGCATATAATAGTCCTAGTTTTCCACCAAATGAATGTCCAATTATTATTGGTTTTTCTACTTTTAATTCTTCTAATGCTTTATGTATTAATTCTACATAATCATAACACGAAAAAACTTCTTTTGGTTCACTACTATGTCCAAATCCTGGTAAGTCAAAAATTACAATATCAAAGTCTTTAGTGAATCTATCTCCAATTGGTTTCATCATATCTATATTTTGTCCCCAACCGTGTAATAGTACTATTGTTTTTCCTTCAATATTTCCATATCTTTGATAGTTTAAGTTTACATCCATAATTTTCATTTTCATAAAATCACCATCGGATTAATTATAGCATAAAAAAGAAGACTTATAAATATAAATCTTCAATTTATTAAGTATTATATTTGTTTTTCTTTACGTTTTTCGAAAAAATTGTATAATATGTCGCTTCCATATGCATTTTTTAATGCATTTAGGCATGCACCATAGTTGCATATAATCCATACTTTTTCTATTTCATTAAAATATTCTTCTTTATTTTCATTATCTATTATATCTTGTTTTATTCCATATTTTTCTCCATAACAGATTGCTTTTATACAATTATTTAACTTTCCTTCTTTGCTTATTGAATCTCCTATTTCTGGTAATGAGATTTTTTCTTTAGTATCTATTCTTCTTATTATTTCTTTTGAGATTTCATTATATGCATCTATGAATTCTTGATTGTTTGTTTTATCTGATGTTATTGAGCATAACATTCCAAATTTTTTTGCGCAATTTAGATAATATTCTTCTCTTTTTCCCACTTCTATTTCTTTTTCGTTGTTAATGCATTTCCATACTGTTTCTGCATCAAATAAATTAATTATATCTTCCATGTTATCTCCTATTTTATACTTGCTTTAATAAATGAGTCGAATAAAGGATGTGGCCTTGTTGGTCTACTTTTGAATTCTGGATGGAATTGACTTGCGATAAAGTGTGGATGATCTTTTAGTTCTATTATTTCTACTAAGTTGTTTGCTTCGTTAATTCCTGAGAATATCATTCCTTTTTCTTCTAATTGTTCTTTGTATTTATTATTAAATTCATATCTGTGTCTATGACGTTCTAGTATTTTATCTGTTTTATATATTTTACTTGCTAGTGTGTTTGGTACTAATGTACATTCATAGTTTCCAAGTCTTAGTGTTCCTCCCATGTTGCTTACTGCTTTTTGATCTGCCATTAAGTCTATTACAGGATTTTTACACATTGAATCAAATTCTGTTGATGTTGCATCTTCTAGTTTTAGTACATTTTGTGCAAATTCTATTACAGCTAGTTGCATTCCTAAACATATTCCTAAGAATGGGATTTTGTTTGTTCTAGCGTAGTTGATAGCTTTTATTTTTCCGTTTGTACCTCTAGTTCCGAATCCACCTGGTACTAATATCCCTTTTGAATTTTTAAATATTTCTTTTAGGTTCACGTTTTCTTTTTCTAGGTCTTCTGAGTCAACCCAATTTATATTTACTTTTGTATTGTATTTATAACCTGCATGGTGTAAGCTTTCAGCTACTGATATATATGCATCGTGTAGTTCTACATATTTTCCAACCAATGCGATTTCTATTTCGTTTTTTAAGTTATCTACTGTTTTTATTAAGTCTTCCCAATATTTTAGGTTTGCTTTTGATATTGGCAAATTAAATTGTTTTAATACTATTTCATCGAATTTTTGGTTATAGTAATTTATTGGTATTTCATATATATTTTTTACGTCTACTGAGTCTATTACATTTTCTGTTGGGACTGAACAGAATAATGATAATTTTTTCTTTATGTTTTCTCCTGTTTCAAATGGAGTTCTACATACTAATGCATCTGGTCTAATTCCCATATTTCTTAAGTCTCTTACGCTGTTTTGCGTTGGTTTTGTTTTTAATTCGTTTGAACCATAAATATATGGTATTAATGTACAGTGTACAAAGAATGTGTTTTCAGTTCCTTTTTCATATTGAATTTGTCTTAGTGCTTCTATCATTGATTGTGATTCGATATCTCCAACTGTTCCACCAATTTCTGTAATTACTATATCTGCTCCTGTTACCATTCCTGCTTCGTATACTTTGTTTTTTATTTCGTTTGTTACATGAGGAACCATTTGCACTGTTGCACCTAAGTAGTCTCCTCTTCTTTCTTTTTCTATTACTGATTTGAATATTTTTCCATTTGTTATGTTTGAAGTATAGTTTAATTCTTCATCTATAAATCTTTCATAGTGTCCTAAGTCTAGGTCTGTTTCGCAGCCATCGTATGTTACGAATACTTCTCCATGTTGAATAGGGTTCATAGTTCCTGGATCAACATTTATATAAGGGTCAAATTTTTGCATGAATACTTTATATCCACGTGATTTTAATAAAAGAGCTAATGATGACGCTGTAATTCCCTTGCCTAATCCTGATACAACACCACCAGTTACAAATACATATTTTGTCATGTGACTACCTCCCCAAAAAAAATATCAGCTCTCTTTTTTTGAGAACTGATAGGCTCTTTTTAATTATAGCACAATCACTATTTTTAATTAAATAGTTTTTTTTAAATTTATAAATATTTTTTTAGTACTTCCATGCTCATCTCTTGCATACTAACGTATTCTGATACTATTTCATTTACACGGTTATCTATTTCTTTTTTATTTAGTATTCTTCTTCCTTCTATTATTCCCATATTTATTCCTTGTAATAGAAGTTCTGCAAGCTTACTTGTTGTATCGTCTGTTAGTGTTTTCATTTCTATCCCGTACCAAGTCATTGCTTTATTCATTGCATTTGTTTCATGTGGTTTACCATCATTGTATTCTGGGTATATTTCTTCTATTTCTTCTTTTATCTTTTCATATTTTTCGTAGTCTTTTTGTAAATATTCTCGTAAGTCATTATTGTCTACTTTATCAAGTATGAAGTGTATGGCATCCATTCCCATACATGCTCCTTTACATATTTCATCTAATGCGTTTATGTTTTCACTGTTTTCTGTTTCAGATTGATTTTTTGTTTCATTTTCTTTTTCCATTTTATCACCATTACTATTATGGTGAATTATATATTTTTTATTCAGTTTTAATTTGAATTATTTGATGCATTTTGGTTTCTATTGACATCATTTGTTATTGCGACAATTATAGCTAAAACTACTTCTTTTTTGCGTGTGTCATTTATTTCTATTTCGTATTTATCTCCTATAGAAATAAATTTTCTTTTGATACTTCCTATTTGAATATTGTTATCATCATATACTTTAAAGTCTAGCATCAAAAATTTTCCTTCAACTCTGTATCCATTACTTAGTGAATAGTCATTTTTAAATAATTGGAATTTTTTTATTATTTTAAATTCTAATTTATCATTAATATAAACGTCATAATGTGGAGTTAAATGTAAGATTTCTTGTTCTATATAGGCAATCTTGTTTCCTTCCATATCATTTATTGTAGTTTTATCTCCTAATGATATTATTTTACTTGATATTTCATATACATCTATATTGTTTTCGTCCTTTACATAAAATCTATTATGAAATGAAAATATTTTTTCATTAACATATAATTTCATTTTTTCACCTCTTATATTATTTTATCATAATGTTTATTTATTTTAAATATATATACAAAAAAACTAAGTATTTCTACTTAGTAATTTCTAAATGGTGTCCCAGAAGGGATTCGAACCCCTGACCGCTGCCTTAGAAGGGCATTGCTCTATCCAGCTGAGCTACTGAGACAGTCTGTTCCGAAGAACAAACTAATTATACAGCAATTATTTAATTTATTCAATACTTTTTAGCACACTTTTGTAAATTTCTTCATTATTAACATTGAAAACTATTTGTTTTACGTCATAATTATCTTCTATTGACAGACATATTGTGTATATTACTTCTTCTAATATTTCTTTTGTATCTAAGTCACTGTATATATATTCATTGAAGTTTAGGTTTAATGTATCTTCTATTTGTTCTACGCTTAGTAGTTTTGTGTTATCGTTTAAAAAACTCATTAAATTTGTATTATATATTTTTGAACTTTCTAATTCGTCTATTACTATTTTTATTTTTTCTCTGTCATCATTTAGATATTTTGTTACTGGTACATAATAGTAATCATTATTATTTTTGCTTACATAATATGTTGTTACACTTGTTATGTCTTTTGATGATGTTATATCATATTCTTTATTTATTCCAAATGATCTATCTAATGTACTTGGTAGGTTTATATTTGTTTGTGGTAGTTTATTTAGTAGATTTCCTTCTACATATATTATTATTCCGTCTATTCCATCTATGCTTGTTAGTGTATAAGTTAATGCTTCTATCATTTTTTCTTCTAGTTCTTTTTTTATATTTAATATATCTTTTGAAAAGTCTATTTTTAGTATATTGTTTTCTAGTTTTAGATTTAGTAGTTTTGTGTCACTTGGTATTATCGATTTAAATCCATTTGGTATTTGGTCTTCTTTTGTACTTCCTTGTATTAATGATTCTATTAGGTCTTGTGCTTTTGTTTCTATGTCACTTCCTGATACCATTATATTTGTTAAGCTTACCATGTTATGACTATCTAATAAGTAAATATTATTTGTTTCTACTGTAGTATCTATATATGTTACTTCATTTTTTATATTTTTAAGTCCTCTATTTTCTGTTGGTATTAGATATATTAAAAATAAGGCAAATAATGCGGATAATGATATTAGTATTTTCTTTAAGTATATTTTTCTTAACATATTCCACCTCTATTAAAGAATATGAAAAAAGTACAATTTTAATGTACTTTTATATTGAAATTTCTCCTATTTTTAATAGTTCTACTACTGCTGCTGCTCTTCCTTTTACTCCAAGTTTTTGCATTACATTTGATATATGATTTCTTACTGTTTTTTCACTTATATTTAAGTGTTCTGCAATTTCTTTTGTTATTTTATTTTGTACGAGTAAATCGAATACTTCTTTTTCTCTTTTTGTAAGAATACTTTTTGACATAGTTTCCTCACTTCCTAGTTGGGTGGCTCGTTGTATTATATGTTTTAATTTTTTTTAAGTGAGGGTTTATATCTGAAATTTTACTGATATATATTTATTTTGCTCATAGTTTTCTTGAATTTTTCTTATTATATTGTTTGCGAGTTCTTTATCGTGTTTATCGTTTGATATAACTACTCTTATTTGATCTCCATTTATTTTAACAAATGATTTTAAGTTAAATGTTTCGTTTATTTCTTTTTCTAGTTTTTCTTCTTCTGTTCTTGTATTATTTATGTTTTTTATTTTTTCATATGCCATATTTTTTTCTTCTGGAGATGCATCAGCATTTACAAGTACACTTTGTAGTTCTTCTAGTTCGCTACTTACTTGTTCTTCTGATTCTATTCTAAGTGCGGTTAGTATACTACTTTCTTCTATATTTACTGTTGGCTCTTCTGTTTTTGAAACTTCTGTTGTTGTGTAATCATTATTTGTTGTCATTAGTAGTTCACTTGGCATTGTTATATAATATACGCTTAATACAAGTATTAGACTAAATAGTGTTAAAAACCATAAATTCTTTTTATTTATCATATTGTCCTCCTAAATATATCTATTAGATTATATTTGGAGTTTTTATAAATATTACTGTTTTTTAATCATTTCGTCATATTGTCTATACATTTTTTGTACACCATTTTCAAGTAGGAAGTAATGGTATATGTAAGGTATTAAAAAACACATTAGCATATATCCTATTATTACTGGTATTATGTTTTTTGATGTTATTCCTATTATGAAAGCTAAAAAATCTATTAATGCATATGTTACTGTTACTATTAAATGTATTAGTCTTTCATGTTGGAAGAAATTTATTTTTATTAAGTGTTCTTCTATGAATTTTTTGTCTGCTTTATTTTTATTTTTTTCTACATATTCTAAATATTCTAATATATATTTTTTCATACTTTTTCTTTCTATTTTCATATTACCACCATTTTAATTATAATACTTTTTTTGAATAAAAAAAAGATAAAATAATTATCTTGTTTTTTTTAATTGGTATCCATTCTCGTCATTTAATTTTTTTGTGGTACTGTAACTAAATACAAATTCTGTATTTAAATCGTTTTTTTCAATAGGGGCATAGCAATCAACTTCAGGATTTATTTGAAACTTAATGTTGTTATTATCAAGTATTTCAATTAGTTTTGCATAATTCAAGTAAATATTTTTGTATTCATTGTTACTATCAAATCTTCCAAAAGTATTGAAGTTATACGTTTGTTCAGTAGCATATGCATATCTATATACTGCAATAATTCTTTCTTTATTCTTTGTTATAAATTCACTAAATTCTCCTCTATTTTTTGGTAATTCATTAAAGTCACCGCAAAAAACTAAATTAAAATCAAAATATTCTTCTGCTTCTTTTTCATTGGTTGCATTCGAAACTAAATTAATAATTATTTTTTCTGCAAATTCTTTTGTATTTTCCTCCATTTTTTCATATGTTTCAAGTGAATCAAAATCGTAAATTAATTTAGCCCCACCTCTAATAAATTTTTTTGAAATAAATAGATTATTTTTTTCTTTTTCTTTTTTAATAAATTCTATTTTTTCTGTTAATGTCATGTAAAACCTCCTAATTAATTATCATAATTATAGCATTAATGATCATATTATCAAAGTTTTTTGTATTTTTATAACAAAAAAAGATGAAAATTCATCTTAAAATCCATAGAACATACAAATTATAAAGAAAGCAATTCCTAATCCTAAAGTAAGTCTTGAGATAAATAGTTCTCCTCCTCTTTCTTTACGATTAGCAAATAAATCATCATTTCCACCTGTTATTATACTTGAAGCACTTTCTGCTTTTCCACTTTGTAATAGTACTAGCGCTACTAATAAAATTGATACGATAATTAATAATATTTTCATATTCTAATCCTCCAGTCCTTAATAATTTACCATATTATTGTAATTTTTGCAAGATTTAAATTATTTCTTGTTTTATATTTTTGTTATTTAATACTTCTACTAATTTATCTATTTCTTCTTTTGTATTATAGAAGTAGAAACTTATTCTGCATGTATTTTTTACTTTTAGTTCTTCTTTTAGTATTTTTGCGCAGTGATTTCCTGCTCTTACACATATATTATATTTGTTTAAGTAGATTGCAAGATCTTGTGCGAATATATCTTTATAATTAAGTGTTATTATTCCACTTTCACTATTTTTATTATATATTGTTATGTTTTTATTTTTTTCTAGTTTTTCTATTGCATATTGTTTTAATTCTTTTTCTTTTTTTTCTATGTTTTCTATTCCTATTTTATTTATATATTCTATTATTTTTCCAAATGCAATTACGTCTGCAATATTTGGTGTTCCTGCTTCTAGTAAGTATGGTAATTCTTTGTATATTCTTATACCATTGTCATCGAATGATGCATTCATTCCGCCACCATATGTTAGTGGTTTAATATTGTTTAGTAATTCTTCTTTTCCATATAGTATTCCTACTCCTGTTGGTCCGCACATTTTGTGTGCTGAGAATGCTAGAAAATCTATATCTAAGTCTTGTACATCTACTTTTATATGTGGAACTGATTGTGCTCCATCTATTATTACTAGAATATTATTTTTATGTGCATATTCTATTATTTCTTTTATTGGTCTTATATCTCCTACAACGTTACTAATATGTGCGATTGATATTACTTTTGTGTTTTTTGTTATAGATTTTTTTACATTTTCTAGTGTTACTTCATATTCTTCATTTAATGGTATATAGTTTATTTTTAGATTTAATTCATCTTTTAATTCAAACCATGGAAGAATGTTTGAAGCATGTTCTGCTTTTGTTAGTAAGACTTCATCGTTTTCTTTTAGTATGTTTTTAAAGTATCCAAATATTATTTTATTTAATGAATCTGTTGCACCACTTGTGAATATTATTTCTGATTCTTTTTTTGCGTTTATAAATTCTTTTAATAGTTTTCTTGTATTTTCATACATTTGATCTACTTTTAGACTAATATCATAGTCTCCTCTATGTGCGTTTGCTGAGTAGTTATAGTAGTAATCTTTTAATGATTCTACTAGTATTCTTGGTTTTAGAGTGGTTGCTCCATTATCAAAGTAAATTATATTTTTTTCTAGTAATGGAAAGTCTTCTCTCATTTTTTCACCTCCAATATTCATCTACTATGTTTTTAATATTTTCTTTTTCTTCTTCTGTTACTTCTAGTTTGCTTGTTAAGAATCCTTTTATTAATAGTTTTATTGCGTCGCTTTTCTTTATTCCTCTTGATTCAAGATAGAATAGTTCTTCTTTTTTAAATGTTCCTATCCATGCTGAGTGTGATGCGGTTACGTCATATTCATCTATATAAAGGTTTGGTTTTATTATGCATTCATTTTCTGTTAGGTTTATTATTTTATTGTTTTGTGATACATCACATTTTGTTATTTTATTTGGTACGAATGATGATATATTAAATTTTAATTTTCCTTCTTTTATATTTACTCCATTTGGATTTATTTCACTTATTGTTTCTTTTGCATTATGGTATGTTAATATATCATAATTTTCTTCTTTTTGTGCGATTGTTTTTAGGTTATATTTTATTTTTGATTTTTCTTCGTCTAGATTTATTATTGTATATTCTTTTATTTCATCAATGTTATTGAATTTTGAAACCGTAACATTTGCATTTTCTTTTAAATAGTATTTTGTTCTTATTTTTGCATTTTTTCCTGTTATTTTTTCAAGTATTTGTAAATTTACGTTTTTATTTACAATTATTATTGTTTCTAGTTTTGTTTTTTCTTTGAAGTCATAATTTATTTCTAAGTCTGTATCATTTATTATTTCTAGCGTAAGTGATGCGATTCCAAATGTATCGTTTGTAAATATATCATATCTTATGTTTTTATCTAATTCTTTTGTTATTATCTTATCGTTTTCTAAATTTATTTTATTCATTTTTTAGTTTTCCTCAACTACATTTGTCCCTAATTTTTCATCATCGTATCCGTATTCTTCAATTTTGCTTACTAGTGTTTTGTCTCCTGTTTTTACTATATGTCCATCTTTCATGATATGAACATAATCTGGTTTAATGTAATTTAATAGTCTTTGATAGTGTGTAATTAATAGTATTGATGGCTTATTTTCTTCGTAATATTTCATTACATTTTCTCCTACTATTTTTAAACTATCTACATCTAGTCCTGAGTCTATTTCATCTAGTATTATTGTATTTGGTTCTAACATGTACATTTGTAATATTTCGTTTTTCTTTCTTTCTCCGCCTGAGAATCCTTCATTTATTCCTCTATGTATCATTTGTTTATCCATGTTTAGTTCGTCTACTGTTTTGTTTATTTTTTTTATGAAGTCATATAGTTTAAATGTTTCTTCTTTACTGTGTATTGCGGTTCTTAGGAAATCAGCATTTGATACGCCTTCTATTTCTGGTGGCATTTGATATCCTAGAAATAATCCTAGTTTAGCTCTTTCATCTGTTGGTAGATTGTTTATTTCTTTTTCATCGAAAAGTATTTTTCCTTTTTCTATTTTATAGTTTTCGTCACCCATTATTACTTTTGATAATGTTGATTTTCCTGTTCCGTTTGGTCCCATAATTGCGTGTATTTCGCCACTTTTAATTTCTATGTTAAAATCTTTTAGTATTGTCTTATTTTCTACTGATACTGTTAGGTTTTCAATTTTTAATTTATGCATAAAATCATCTCCACTTTTCTATTATACATTAATTTATGTTATTTTTGAATAGAAAAGTCTTTATTTCACATAATATAATTGAATATTCGCAGATATTCGCGTAAGAGATTTTTATCTCTTTTTGTTTATGTTTGTTATTTTTTTGGTATAATATTCATGGAGAGTGATTTTATGGATTGTATTTTTTGTAAGATAGTTAAAGGTCAGATACCTAGTTATACTATTTTTGAGGATGATATTGTTAAGGTGTTTTTGGATATAAATCCTATAAGTAATGGACATGCTTTAGTTATTCCTAAAAAACATTTTTTAGATATTGATGATATTGATAATGAAACTTTAATGCATATTATGGATGTAGCTAGATATGTTAAGAAGTTATTAATTAATAAGCTTAATTGTGATGGTGTTCAGTTAGAACAGAATAATGGTGATTGTCAGGAAGTGAAGCATTATCATTTACACGTAAAGCCCTATTATAATAAGAATCAAGAGTTATTTGATGTGGTTGATATTTATAATAAATTAAAGGATGAAAATTTAAAAGAGGACTAAAATTAGTCCTCTTTTGTGTTTATTTAACTGTATATTTTTTATATACGATATACATTACTGTAAATAATAATGTATTGCATATACCAATAATTGGAGCAGCTATTGCAAGTGCATCAATATCATTCTCATGTCCTTCTATAATAAATTGACTTGGATATTTTGGATTTACATATATTTTATATTCTTTTCCTTTTTCAAATTTATCTTTATCTTTATATCCTATTCCATATTTGATTTCATATTTTCTATTATTATATTCATATGAAAAGACAGGTCTATATGTACGTTTATATGGATTTCTTTTATGTTTTGAATTGCTTGATTTTCTTATTCCTGTAACTGTTGCGATTACTGGTTCTGTACAATTTTTCTTTTTATTTATGTTTACTATTAGGGCAAAGGTTCCGAAAAAGAAAATAATTATACTTAGTCCTATAAAAAATGTAAATATTAATTTTGTTGTTTTGTCTTTCATTTAATACTCCTTTTATAAATCTATATAGTAAAGTTTTTCTCCGTTTTTTAAGTCACTCATGTATTTGGCTCCAAATTTTTCATAGTAGTTTTTTAGTTCTGATTTTAGGTATATTTTTTTGAAGCCTCTTGTTTTTGCTTCCTTTAATATTGCATCATTTAATATTTTTGAATAGCCTTTACCACGATATTCTTTTTTTACATACATTGTTGCGTACCATGGTGTTAGTTCTTGGTATTCATCTCCATCTGTTGGAAATATTGATATAAATCCTACAAGGTTATTATTATCTAATAGAATTAACTTGCAGTAGTATGGATTATCTAAGTTGTTTTTTATTTTAGTTATTGTTTCTTGTATTTTTTTATTTAGTTCTTCTTCTGTATTATATTTTGCCCATTCTATTTTTGAAAGTCTTGCGATTTCTTCTATGTATTCTTGTTTATCTTTTACATTATATATTTTCATTTTTACCTCCTATACTTTTTTTGTTTTAGCTACAAAGAATCCTTCATATAAATTATTTGGACATACACATATTGTTCCTTTTATTTTTGTTGGAAGTTTTGGTATGTCTTTAAATAATTCTTCATTAATTGGTATTATTTCTATTTCGTTTTGTTTTATTAAGTTTTCTAATTGTTTTTCATTTTCTTCATATAGAATTGAACATGTTGAGTATACCATTGTATGGTCTTTTTTTAGTATTTGTAGTGCTTTTTCTAATAATTGTTTTTGTGTGTTTACTGAGTTCTTTATTAGATTTTCATTTATGTTTATTTTTTCGTTAATATTTAGTGTTCCTGATCCACTGCATGGAGCATCTAATAGTATTTTATCGAATCTATAGAATTCATCTAGTTTTGTTGCATCACTTATTAGTACTGTTGCTTGTGTTCCCTGTTTATTTAAGTTGTATTTTAATCTATCTGCTCTTATAGGATTTTTTTCTACTGCTGTTATTAAAGCTTCTTTATTTGATAGATTATATATTTCTGTTGTTTTTCCTCCAGGTGAAGCTGCCATATCTAATATTTTTTCGTTTGTTGGTTCTAATACTATAGGTGGTAGCATTGATGATAAGCTTTGCATGTAAATTTCTCCATTTTTGTATATATCTAATTCTCTTATATTATCATTGTCTAATATTAATGCATCTTCATACCATGAAACACTCTCGTATTTTATATTTTCTTTATCTAATATTTCTTTTATTTTTTCTTTTGTTGTTTTTATTGTATTTATTCTTAGTGTTGTTTTTCTTTTATTGTTATATCCTTCTATGATTTTTTTTGTTAAATCTTCTCCGTATTGTTTATTTAGTAATTCTATTAAAAATTCTGGTATCATGTTACCTCCTTTCGTTTATCATCTGTTTTTCCTCATTTACACTTTTTTGTATTTTTTCCAATTCTTTTATATTTTTGTTATTTTTAAGTGTTTCCATTTGTCTTCTCGCAGAATTATTTAAGGTTACTAATCTTTCTGTTTGGGGTATATTTGCCTCTATTAGTTCTGCGTTAGTATTTTGTAAATTGTTTAGTATTACTAGGTGTAATAAATCTGTATAATCTCTAATATTTCCTTTTTCAGCTAGTTTAGGATTATTGTCTCTCCATTCTTTTGCTGTCATTCCAAATAAGGCAACATTTATCACATCCGCTTCTTCTGCGTATACAAATTTCTTTTGTTTTTCTGTCAATGTTGGTACAATACAATTTTTTACTGCATCGGTGTGAACAATGTAATTTACTTTTGAAAGCAATCTTGTTGCGCTCCATTCTATTTTATATTGAAATGCTTCATTCTTTTTCAATCTTTCAAATTCAGTTATTAAATATAATTTAAATTCAGGTGATAGCCAACTGGCAAATTCAAATGCCAAATCTGGATGTGCGAATGTTCCTTTACTATATTTTCCACTGCTTGATATAATTCCAATTGCATTGAAATCTTTTTTCCATCTATTTGGTGTCATAGTAAATCTATTGTAAGGAACTTCATTAGTTTTAATTCTGTGTGATTCCACGGAATTAAAATTTGGATTATTCAATTCTTCCCATAGTGAATAATATTCAAAAGAATTTTTATTCGACATCCAATTTCTAATTACTCCGGACGGATCTTCTGGATTTGCATATTTTGCTAAATCTGTAAGTGAGATATAGTTTTCATTACCTATTCTCATTATTCCTATTTTATTTTCTTTAACTATTAATTCTGTAAATATTGTATTATTTTTCATTGATATTTCCCCCTTATTTTGTTTGTATACGTTATATTATATAATACATATGTTTGGGTGTCAATGTTTTTTTATTTTTTATTTAGTTTCCATAGTACTAGACTTATTATATATGATATTAATATTATCATTGGTGCGACTATTATAGCGTATTTTATTCCATTTTGTACAAACCAATACCAGTCATATATTGGTGATACTGTTCCATTTTCTACATGTAATAATAAATTTGTTACATATATTACTGCATATATTACTGTTGGTATTATTCCATATAGTGTGTCTTTTATTTTTAGTTTGTTTGTTCTTTCAAATATTGTAAAGTTTATTATACTTAATACTGGTATTATTAAATGAAAGAATAGATTACTATTTTGTAACATTGGTTTTATTCCACCTGGTGAGATTTGTCCTAGGTATGTGAATACTATTAAGAATGTAAGTCCTACTGATGTTGTTGCCATTAGATTTAGTCTATACATGTTTTTTGTTATTTCTTTTTTTGTTATTTGTAGTATTGTGAATAATAGTGCAGTGAGTCCCATTAACATGTTTGAATCAACTGTAAAGAATTTAAACATTTCTAATTTTGTTGTTTCTAACACAGGTTCTGCTCCATGTGTAATTTTAATTCCTGTAAACATTATAATTGATGCGAATATTGTTAGTATAGTTATTATTGAGTTTAATATTAAAGCTGTTTTCTTTTTCATTTTTATCACCTCTTTCATTATAACAGATTTTTATACTATAAAAAAGGCATGATTATGCCTTCTCTAATTCTTCTTCTATTCTCATTAATTGATTGTATTTACAGATTCTATCTGTTCTTGAAAGAGATCCAGTTTTAATTTGTCCTAAGTCTAATCCTACTGCTAAGTCTGCAATTGTTGTATCTTCTGTTTCTCCTGATCTATGTGATATAACTGTTTTATATCCATTTTTTCTTGCTAATTCTATTGTTTCTAATGTTTCTGTTATTGTTCCAATTTGATTTACTTTTAATAGAATTGCATTTCCTGCATGGTTATCTATTCCCATTTGTAAACATTTTTTATTTGTAACGAATAGGTCATCTCCTACTAGTTGGATTTTGTCTCCTAATTTTTCAGTTACTAGTCTGAATCCTTCCCAATCGTTTTCGTCTACTGGATCTTCTATTGAGATAATTGGGTATTTGCTGCATAGTTCTTCATAGAAGTTTACTAATTCTTCTGTAGTTAGGCTTCTTCCTTCTCCTACTAGATTGTATTTTCCATCTTCATAGAATTCTGATGCTGCAACATCTATTCCTAGACATACATCTTTTCCTGGAATGTATCCTGCTCTTTTAATTGCTTCTATTATTAATTCAAATCCTTCTGAGTTTGAGTTTAAGTCTGGTGCGAATCCACCTTCATCTCCTACTCCTGTTGCTAGTCCTTTTTCATTTAGAACTTTTTTAAGGTTGTGGAATACTTCTGCTCCTACTCTTACTCTTTCTTTTATTGTATCTCTTTGAGGAATTATCATAAATTCTTGGAAGTCTAATTTGTTATCTGCATGGGCTCCTCCATTTATGATATTCATCATTGGTACTGGTAAAGTTGTACCATTTCCAATATATTTATATAAAGGTAGTCCTTTAAAATTAGCTGCTGCTTTCATCGCTGCCATTGAAACACCTAATATTGCGTTAGCTCCAAATCTTTCTTTGTTTTCTGTTCCATCTAATTCAATCATTGCGTAGTCTAGTGCTTTTTGGTCTAATGCATCCATTCCTATTACTAGATTTCTTAATTCATTATTTACATGTTCTACTGCTTTTAAAACACCTTTTCCCATGTATCTATCTTCTTTGTCTCTTAATTCTAGTGCTTCTCTTACACCTGTAGAAGCTCCTGACGGAACAGCGGCTCTACCCATTATTCCACTTTCTAATATTACATCAACCTCAACAGTTGGATTTCCACGTGAGTCTAATATTTCACGTCCTATTACATCTTTTATTCTTGACATATTATCACCTTCCTAGAACATTATACCACTTTTTTTATTATAAGGAATTATTTTGATAAAAAAAGAACAACTAAATATAGTTATTCTTATAAAAAATTAGAATAATTAAAGTTAATTAACAACTACCCCATCCGCACATACACCATGAATCATCATAATCTCTTCCTCTTGCTGTTGCACCAAAGTACTGTTGACCTCTCAAAAGTACATTAACTTCACCACTCTCACTTGAAGAAGCTTGCACGGTTGAACCAAGACTAACATTATATTCATTAACAGTCCCAAATATTTCGTTCATAATTCTAAGATTTGAATTATGTTTTGAACCGTCTGATGTTGATTCTAGGCAAAAATATTTATTATCTTCTTTTCCACATGCATAACTTTTAAGTATATATCCATTATCATCTATGACATATCCTAAAAAATAATCTTTATTTATTGTAGTGTAATCTGTTGTATATTCTTCAGTGGTAAGTTTACTATTTTCATCTGTCCTTTGAGAATTTGTTGAATTATAAATATATTTTTCTGTAGAACTAAATCTGTATACACAATCTGGGCACATGTCATCCATTGTTAAATCTTTTTTGCATTCTCCTTTTTCTGTTTTTGTTACTTTTCCATCTGATAGTTCTACTTTAAATTCATCGTATTGTAGACATCCTTCTGTTACATTATTCTTTTCTATTGTAACCCATGAATTTGATGATGGTTCTTTTCCACTTAGTGATAAATCTATTTGTGTTTTTAAATCATTTACAGTATATGTATCATCTGGGATTTCATATTCTGAATCTCCTGATAATTTTGTTACATATGCTTTGTTTACTGCGTCTTTAAATCCGTATGCAGAATCTGATGCTGCTCCTCTTTTAGAGTTTTCAATTATATTTAATATAATTGGTACTGTTATTACTGCTATTATTGCTAGTATAACTATTATTGCGAGTAATTCAATTAATGTAAATCCTTTTCTATTCTTCATATATCCTCCTACTATTATCTATTTATTATAATATCAAAAAAAGCACTTTTTTTCAAGTGCTTAATTCTTTATTAAGTATGGATTATAATTTGAATCTAGTGCATATCTATATTCTCCTGATGTTGAACTTGTATTCAATCCTACTTCTTCATATGGAGCAAGTGTTTGTAGTTGTGCTGCTGTATATGATTTTCCATTTTTATCTGTTGTATATGAACTTGATACTGTATTTCCATTTAATGTTATTGTATCTAGTGCGCCTGTAGAGATGGTATAGTAATAATCATCTACGCATCCTACTGTTCGAGCAACATTATGACTGTTTGAATATGTTACTGATCCTGATCTATATATTCCTTTTACTGTTCCTGTTGTAAATCCTGCTAAACCACCTGCTACAGATGCGCTGCTTCCTGAGGACGATATATCACCACTTACTACTCCTGTTGCGGATCCTGGTACTTTTCCTGATAATAATCCTATATAAAAGTTTCCTGATGCATTTCCTTCTGCTATTATGCTTGATATTGATCCTGTATTATATCCTGCTATTAGTCCTACATAATCGTGTCCTACTACATTTGCATTTGTAAGTCTTAAGCCTTTTATTGTTCCTGTGTTGTATCCAAATAGACTCGCATAGTCATATCCTACTAAATTCAATTTATTTATTGTATGTGCATTTCCGTCAAATACTCCTGTAAATCTCTTTGTTGCGTCAGAATCGCTTCCACTTCCAAGCATTATTGAATCTTTGTTTGTTAAATCTATATCTGCATTTAGTTTATAGTATTTTTCACCATTTGTACCTAAGTTATAACTTACTTGTTTTAATTCATTATAATTATTTATTATATATGGATCTTCACTGGTTCCTGAGCCTGACATTGTTATATTTAGTGGTCTTTCGCTTAATTTATATATTGTAAATTTTCCATTTGAATCATAATCATAATAGTATCCATCATTATTATTATCTCCACCTATATATGTATCTATTACTGCGTCATTTATTGCAATATTATTTATTGCATTTGCTGGTACGGTTTTTCCATTTTTATCTGATATATTTGAATTTGATATTGTATTTCCTCCTAATGTTACTGAATCTAGCGCTACTGTTGTTAGTCTATAATAGTAACCATCTGTGCATCCTACTGTTCTTCCTGCATTACTGCCATTTGAGTATGTCACTGTTCCTGATTTATATATTCCTTTTACTATTCCTGTAGTAAACCCTGTCATTCCCCCTGCTACTGCAGCAGTGCTTCCTGTTGAGTTTACATTTCCTTCTATAATTGCTTCAAGTGTTCCTGTTGATTTTCCTGCTATTAGTCCTACATAAAAGTTTGCTGAGGCATCTCCTTCTGCTATTATACTAGTTATACTTCCATCATTTTGTCCTGCAATTAATCCTGCATATTGATTTCCTTTTACATATATATCTTGCAATTTTAAACCTTTTATTGTTCCTGTATTATATCCAAATAGTCCAACATTGCTTTCTGAACTTCTATTTATAAATAGATTTTTTATTGTTTTTGTGTTTCCTTGGAATGTTCCACTGAATTTATTTGAATTATTTCCTATTGGTTTAAATCCTTTTGCTGTTGTATCTGTTAATTCTTCTTTTAATGTAGTTGATGTTGTTCCATTTCCATTTACATCTCCAAATTGATTAGTAGTGACATCTGCATATGATTTATCTTCATTTATATCTAATCCGTTCATTAACATTACTGTTTTTCCTGAGAAGTTTTTACCACTATTTACCATGTTTGAAAAAGCTACTAAGTCTTCTACGCTATATATATAACATGTATCACTATTCTCATAGTCTTCTGTTTCTCCATTCCCGCATATTATTCCTGGAGTTGTATCTGTTACTGTTGGGAATTCTTCTACTACAACTTCTACTGGTACTTCTACACAGTTTCCTTTTGTTGTTGATGCTACTTTTTTATCTTCTATTGTTACTGCGAATTCATTTATTTGTATACATCCACTTATTACTGAACCTTTAGATATATTTAAATATCCACTATTTGGTATTGTTCCTGATACTAATATATCATATGTATTTTCTCCATCTGATATTGATCCATTATTACCTATTGTATATTCTCCATCTAACATAAAATCATTATTTTGAGATAACATTGATGCATAATATTTTCCTACTGCTTCTTTATATCCATATGCTGAATCTGTTGCGGCGCTTATCTTTGAATCTTCTATTATTCCAAGTATTATTGGAGTTATTATTACCGCAATTAATGTTAATATTACTATTATTGCTAGTAATTCAATTAATGTAAATCCTTTTCTATTCTTCATATATTCTCCTACTATTATCTATTTATTATAATATCAAAAAAAGCACTTTTTTTCAAGTGCTTAATTTTTTTTATTTGAAGTTATTTTATTATCTTTTATCTAGTTCTTCTTTTACAATATTTATTCTTAATTTATCTTTTTCTCTATTACTATTTAATAGGTAATTATAATATTCTTCTAAGTTTTGAACATAGTAATTTTCTACTAATTCTGGTTGATATTTTAGATTTTCTTTTTTTCCATCACATATACATTCTATTTTATCATTTACTATGTACCATCCGTTTTCTTTTTGTTTTAGGTTATAATTTTGTTTTAGTTCTTCTAGTCCTTTATCTGTTACTGCAATATCTAGGTCTCCTGCATCTGGGAATAATCCTCTTAATACTAATGCACTACTTGAAAGTATCCAAAATTCTTCTTTGTTGATTTTAAGTGAGTCTAATAATTTTAGTAATTCTTCTTTATTCATTCTCATAATAAAACCTCCTCGTATAATTTTATCATAAAAAAACAGATTTTAATCTGTTTCTTCACCGTACATTTTTCCGTTTGAGTCTTTTTGTATGTAATATCCATATTCAAATATGTAAGCCATTGCGAATAGGAATATTATTTCTACTATATTGAACACATTTATTTCTATATCTTCTATTGCCATTGAAATGCTAAAAAGTATTGTTCCTATTCCTGATGTTATAATTGCGGCTATCATATTGTAGCTCATTTGTTTTATATGATTTACATTTTCTAGTGTAAATGGTGTGTCACCTTCATTTATATTTTCAAATAATTTTTCAAGATGTTTTAGTACTTTGGTTACAAATACTAGGAATACTACAAGTGTTATAAATGATGTTTCTAGTAGTCCTACAAATACTTTTTTGTCATACTTATTGTATGCTTTTTTTATTTGTTCTACGTCTTTACTATTTATGTCTCCTATTATGATATGTTCATTATCTGCTGATTGAAGTCTTATTCCATCGTTTAGTTCTGTTATTGTTATTATGTTTCCTGATGCGATTATTTTGTCTTCTTTAATATCAATATTAGATACTAATATAGGTATTATTATCATTATAAATGTAATAACTCCTATTCCTACTTTTGTGACTATGCCTGCTATTTTTCCTATTAGTGATAGTATTTTTGATAGTGTTTTCATTTTCTTTTGTTTGTTTTTTTCCAATTTAACTACATTCATTTTAACTTCTTCATCAAATGAATTAAAGTCTTCAATTTTTTCACTTAATAAATCATTTATTTTACAGTTAAATATCTTACATAATATTAATAAGTTATTCATTTCTGGATATGCAGCACTTGATTCCCATTTTGATACTGATTGTCTTGATACACCTACTTTCTCACTTAGTTCTTCTTGGGATAGTTTTTTTGATTTTCTTAAGTTTCTTAAATTGTCACCAAATTTCATTTGATTACTCCTCCTTTTCACAGTTAAAATTTTAATATAGTTTATATTATTTTTCTATCAACTTTTGGTTGCATTTTATATATTCACTAAAATGTAAACCCAAAGTAGCAATATTATTGGTATTATTATGAATTTTTTCTTTTTTGTTTTGTGATGAAATATAATCATGCCTAGAAATGCTCCTAGTGCTCCTCCTAGTATTGGTAGTATTATTAGTGTTGATTCACTTATTCTATATTTGTGTTTTATTGATTTATATTTATCTATCCCATATATTATAAATGTTATTATATTAATTATCAGTAGGTAGTTTTTCATTTTGTTCCTCAAATAGTTTTTTCATTGTTTCATTATTGTGTGTTAGTTTTTTTATTGTTAGATTTTGTGCTTTATCGTTTGCGAGTCTTAGTTGATTTTCACTTGATAGAAGTGCTTCTTTTGTTTTTTGTAATCTTTTTATTGATTCATCTATTTCTTTTATTGCTGCTTGAAATTTATTACTTGCAGTTTGATAGTTTTTACTGAATCCATCTTTGAATGCATTTATTTTTTCTTCAAAGTTTGATATGTCTATATTTTGATTTTGAATTATTTGTAGTTCTTTTTTATATTCTAGTGAGTTTAGTGCGATTCCTCTTATTAGTGTTATTAATGGAATAAAGAATTGCGGTCTTATTACATACATTTTTTCATATCTATATGATACGTCTACTATTCCATTGTTATAGTAATCGTTATCACTTTCTAGTAATGATACTAGTACTGCATATTCACAGTTTTTTTCTCTTCTATCTTTGTCTAGTTCTTTAAAGAAGTCTTCGTTTTTATGTTTTGTTGCGGTTGTGTCTGCTTCGTTTTTCATTTCAAACATTATTGAAACTATTTCTGTTTTATCATCGTCATAGTCTCTATATATAAAGTCTCCTTTTGATCCTGTTTCTGATAGTTTATTATCTTTTTCAAAGTATGCGTTTTTAAATAGTGGTCTTAGTTTATTGAATTCTACATTACAGTGTTGTTCTAATGATTCTCCTATCATTTTTGTTGATTGTTTTGCTTTAAAGTCTTTATAGTATTCTATTTGTTCTTGTTGTAGTTTTATTTTTCCTTCATATGTATCTTTTATGTTTTGTTCTTTTATTAGATATTCTTTTTTGTTTAGTTCTATTTGATTATTTAATGATGTAATAACGTTTTCTTTTTCTGTTATTTTTTTATTTATTTCTAATTCTTTTTGTGTTTCGTTTAATTCTATTTTGTTTTTTAGTTCTGTTATTTCTAATTCTTTTTTGTTTAATTCTTCATTGTGTTTTTGTTGTAGATTACTTTCTTTTAGTTTTATATCATTTTTTAGTTTATTATTTTCCATTATGTAATTATTTAATTGTTCTTTATATTCTTTTTCTATTTCATTTTTTGTTTTTTCTTCTTGGGTTTTTAGGTTGTTTTTTAGTTCTGTTATTTCTAATTCTTTTTTGTTTATTTTATCTGTTAATTCTTTTTCTATTTCTGCTTGCGCTATTTTTATTGCGTTTTCTTTGTCTTTTTTGTATTGATTTTCTCTATCGTTTATTTCTTTTTCAAATTCTTTATTTCTTATTTGTCTTACTATTGTTTCGTAGTCTGTTTCGTTTATTTGAAACATTGTTCCACATTTTGGACATTTTATTTCGTTCATGTTTCCTCCTTAAATTTTGTTAAATAGTATTGTCATTAGTATAAATATTGGTATAGCTATTATTATGTTTATTATTAGATTTAAAAATGTTTTACTTTTATGATTTGTTAGTTTTTCTATATAGTTATTGTTTTGTTTTAGTTTTTCTATTTTTTTATTATCTAGTTTTATACATATTACGTTTGAGAATGCCATATATAAAACTCTATTTATTGTTATATAAAAAATTGTGTTAAAGAATGATATTAATGTAAATACTGATCCTATTGTTTGTAATGCACCTGTAAGTCTTATTTCAAAAGCTAATATTGTTAGTGATATTAGTGTTATCATTAATCCTGTTATCAAATGATTTCTATAAGAAAAATAGAATGGTCCCATTATAAAGTTTAGAAATTTTGTTTGATTCAAATTCATTTTATCAAAGTCTTCATTATATATTCTTATATCTGTATATTTTTCTGTTTTTTTAAATCTTTCTATTTTGTTTCCGTTTTCCATATATCCGCATTTTATACATATTCCTTTATCTAATTCTATATTACAACTTGGACATTTCATATAATCACCCTACTTCTTTAATTTTTTTAATGATGATGTTCATGGTGTTCGTGATGTTCTATTTTGCATGTTTTATTTTTACATTCTTCATCTTCTAGTTCTAGTTCTATTGTTGAGTGTGCGATTCCATGTTCTTTTAGTTCTTGTCTTATTTGTTTTTTGATATTACTGTCATATTTTTTTACTACTGCATGTAGTGTTATAAATGTATTAAACCCATCTATACTTCTTACGTGAATATGGTGAACATCTACAATTTCTTTTATTTCTTTTATGTGTTGTTCTAGTTCTTCTATGTTTATGTTTTCTGGTGTTTTTTCTAAAAATAGGTCTAGTACTTGTTTTATATTTCTAGCTGCATGTCTTAGTATAAATAGCGCTACTCCTATTGATAATAACCCATCTATGTATGTTATGTTTGTGAATTTTATTAGTATTCCTCCTATTAGTACTACTATCCATCCTAATACGTCTTCTAACATGTGAAGGTTCACTGATTTTTGATTTAGTGAGTTTCCTTCTTTTGTTATTAGTGCCGCTAATGTATTTATTATTATTCCTATTATCGCTATTAGGATCATTCCATTATAGTTTAATTCTTGTGGATTTATAAATCTTTTTATTGCTTCGTATATTACAAATATTGATCCTGTAAGTAGTATTGTTGATGTTATTATACTTCCTATTACTGAGTATCTAATATATCCATATGTATATTTATTATCTGGTGCTTTTTTACTTTTCTTTTCTAGTATATATGATAGTCCGATGCTCATTGCGTCTCCCATATCATGTACTGAGTCTGATAGTATTGCGATGCTTCCTGTTATTATTCCTCCAAACATTTCAAATATTGAAAATAATAAGTTTAATAAGAAAGCGATTAGTATGTTTTTTTCTGTTTTCATTTTATTCCTCCTATACGCCTTGATTAAATGGTAAATCATCAAATTGTATTAGTTCTATGTTTAAAAGATTTTTATCTTCGTATGTTAGTTTAAATACTTCTGGTGCGTTTATTCTTTTATTTAATACTATTTTGTTTTTGAATTCAAATATTAGTTTTCTACCTTCTACATCTATTAGTTTACAGTATTTTAATAGGAAGAATGTTATTGCGTATCCATGTGCGAATACCGCAATTCTTTTGTCTTTGTGTTGTTCTAATATTTCGTCTATTACTTCTCCAACTCTTTTTCTTACGTCTTTTTGTGATTCTCCACCTTCTGTTTTGAAGTCTTCATATTTATATTGTCTTATAAACCAATCTGGATATATATCATCGTTTGGCTTTCCTGTTCTTCTTTCGTCTAGTCTATCGTCTATTTTTGCGGTTAGATTTTGTTTTTCCATCATATATTTAGCAGTTTGTAGTGTTCTTACACAGTTACTTGTATATATTGCGTCAATATTCTGTAGTTCTTCTTTTTCACTTAGTAATTGAGCTCTTTTTTCTCCTTCTACGTTTAGTATTATTTTTTCGTCAAGGATTAGTTTTTTTTGATTTGTATTGTATTCTATATTTTTTAATGGCATTCTTACTGAGTGTCTTATTAAGTATATTGTTGTCATTCTTATCACCAATTTAATTATAACAAAAAACCTAGTTTTGTTCTAGGTTTATTTGTTTAGCATGTATAACTATTCTATTTTTTCCTGTTCCTGTACATGTTGAAAGTGTCAATATATTGTCTGATTCATCAACTTCTACGTTGTAGTTATAGTATGATCTATTAATTATCGTATTTATAAATTCTTTAAATAATTGATTATTTGAGAAGTTTGTTGTTATGTAATAGTCTTCTGCTTCTATAATATAACTTGAGAATATTTCATATGTTATTGTTTCTTTTTCTGTTACTAGTGTTATTTGTTTTTTTTCATTATTTTGCCAGTTTGATGTAAGTATTTCTTTAAGTGATGCAAACATACTTCCATCTTGCATGTTATGTCCATATATTACTATATTTTTATCTGTTCCATCAAATTTATTTTTGTAGTCTGCAAATATCCATCCAGCAACATTATATTCTTTTTTGAAGTTATGGTTTAGATAATAATCATTGTCATTTCCTTTTACTACTACATAATCCACATTTGTATTTTCTACTTTTAGGTATGCAACTGTATCACTATTTTGTTGTTTTAGTGCTTCAAAGTCTACTACATATTTTGGTTCTTCCTCTTCTTGTACTACTTTTATATTTTCGTTTATTTCTTCTTTTATTTTGTTATTGTCTGTAGTATTTTTTTTCCACTGTATTATTTTTGTTAGTGATATTATTATTCCTGTTAGAAATACTAATGTTAATAATAGTGTTATTATTCTATCTATTCTTATTTTTCTTTTCATTTGTATCTCCTAATAAATAGACTAGCATTTAGCTAGTCCATTTTTATTTATTCTTTTTTGTTTTTCTTGTGTATATTGTTAATCCTGCAATTCCTATAACGCTTATTCCTAGTAGTGCTGCATATTTCATTATATGATCTCCTGTTGCTGGATTTGTTGTTTGTTGTTTTGTTGCTTCTGTTATTGTAGCTTCTACTATTTTTCCACCTTCGTAATTAGCACATTTTACTGTGTATGTATCTTCTTTTGTAACTGTGAATATTCCTTCAAATGTATTGTTGTTTACTGCATTAGAACTAATGTCAATTTCTTCATTTTCTGAGTTATATAGTGAACATGATACTGCAAGAACTCCTTCATCTGTTGTTCCTGAGTATTTAATAGAATTATTTTCTGTTTTTGTTGTTAATTCTTTTACATTTAATTCTGCTGCTTTAACAACTGGTGTTAATAGCACTACTGCTAATAATAATGTTACTAATTTCTTCATATTATCACCTATTTACTATAATCTACGATTGGACCACGTTCACTACCTGTAATGAATAATCCTCTTCCGTTTCCTGCATAAGTTCCTGCATAGTTTTCTTCAGTTGATCCTGATTTTCTTACATTGATGTATATTCCTTCAATGCTTTCGAAGTAGTGTTCATCTCCGTCTAAGTCTAATCCGAATGCTGCTGTTTTTAGATGTTCACCGAACTGAGTTTCTTCTGTATAGAAAACGTTTGCTCCACCTTTATCGATTGCTCTTAAGTTTGTTAATGTTTGTTTTTTATATGTTCCGTCATTAAATACTATTGTTGCGTTTACTTCGTATTCATCCCATGATTGTTGATCATCAAATAATAAGTCTACTTCTACATATGTGTTGTTTTTATTTATTATTGTGTTTCCATTATGTACGCTTATGTCTAATATACTTCTTACTATTCTTACATAGTATTTATTGTTGTTTGTATCTGTTATTTCAAATACTGTTCTATCAAAGAAGTTTGAATTAAATTCTATTTTGAATTTTCCGTCTGCAATTTTTGTTATTTCTATTGCTCCTTCTGGAACGTCTAGAGCTTTAACTTCTTTAAATTCTACTCCATTTATATTATTACTTGAGATAATTGCTTTTCCTTCAATTAATAATGTATCTAATACGTATGGATTTTCTTTTGTTGTTCCTGAGATATCTTTTGATCCTGAATACATTGTTTCGAATCTTTCTCTTCTATAGTTATATGTTGATTCGTCTTCTTTTAGTCCTACATAGTCGTCTGTGTATACTGTTATTTTGAAGTTATTATCTCCATATGCTATATGTGAGTTAGCTCCCATTTCTTGACCGTTTGAAAGTCTTGATGAAAGTCCTCTATCTACTATTGTTGGATGTGCATGTGTATCTATACATTGTTCGAATTCTCCTGGATTTCCTGTATGTTGGCAAGTTCCATTTTGTTCATATTCTTCTTCGATTTCTCTCATTCTACCGTTTAATAATAAATCTGTATCAACTGTTCTAAAGTCATAGTTTGCATGTGTTTGAGTATATATAGCTTCCCATTCTTCTAAGTCACTTGGTAATACGTAAGCTGCAGTGCTTTCTCCGTTTAATGCTTTCTTTAGGTCAAATACTAATTGATTATCAGCATCATCTTTAATTGTTGAGTCTAATACATATGTCATTTGTTGTGGATTTTCTAAATTGAATTCATGTTTACATGTTTCTTCTCCACATTGCCATATTAATAATACTCTTCCATCGAATCCTGGTTGTTGTTGTCTTTCTGATATTGTTAATGTTGTATTTTGTGTGATTGTATCAAATGATCCACTATAGTTATCAATATCAAATATACTATCTCCTGATGTTTGAATCATTACTATTTCATTATTATATACTTTTACTGTAGCTGTTCTGTTATTATTTGAAAGTGTTACATATAAGTCTTGTTGTTGTATATTATTGTGTGATCCATTTTCAAATCCAGCAAATGAATGATGTTCTCCATCTGTTACTCTTAATTCTGTATTTATTTCATTTGTTTCAAATGCATAGTTATTTGGCATGTTGTTTGACATATTTAATGTAATTGTCATGCTTAATTTAGTTTCATCATATGTGAATGGTTGTGGATTTTGATTATTGTTATTGTTATTGTTTGTATTAACCGGATTTTCTATTGCGATATTTTCACTATTTGTAAATGTAGTATCACTATTGATTACTTGTCCTTGCGCTCTTAAAGTAAATGCATTTAATCCTCCGATATTTAATTGTACTGATTGTATTTGGTTATCGAATGACATTGTACATGCATTATTATTACATACTACTTCATAGTCTGATGTTTCTATGTTTTTAGGATCTACGAAGTTCCCGTCAATTTTTAAATGTCCATCTTGTTCTGTTGCTGTATGACCATCGTTGTTTACGCTAAATGATAATACTATTCCTGGATTAATGGCTAAAACTCTTAATGGTAATGCAGTTAAAGTCATTAATAGGGCTAATGTTAAACTTGTTAGTTTTTTTAACTTTTTCATAATTATACTCTCCTATTCTAATTATATTGTATCATAGTTTTTTATTAATTAGAATATAATGATTGTTATTTTTTTATTTTAGTGTAAATAAAAAGGAAATCTTATGATTCCCTATTATATACATCTTGATAGTTATTGATAACCCAATTATCATTTTCATTTATCAGTGTAGCTTCTACGTTAAATGATTCTGATGGATTTAAGTCATTTGAAACTGTTCTATAGTTTCCTTCTATTTTTATTTCTTTTTCTGTTTTAGTTATATTGGTTATATTGAAACTATTTTTTTCATATTCTAGATTACTGTTTTTTTGTTCGTGACAGTATAGTTTGTTTTCTTTTTCTTTAAATTTATCTATTAAGTTTTCTTCTATATATTTTTCTGATAGAAATGTTTTATATGAGTTTTTCATTTCTTCTATTGAGTTAAATGTTTTTGTATTTATGTAATATACTTCGAATACATCACTATAGTTTATTTCTCCACAGAAGTTTGATGAGTGTTTTTCAAATATGTTTGTGTAGTATTTTTCCATTGTTGTTTTTACTATATTATTTATTTCTTGTGTTATTTCTTGTTTTTCTTCTTTTGGTTTTGTTAAATAGTATGATCCTATTAAGCATATTATTATAAACGCAATTATAACTATTGTGTTTACTATTATTAGTTCTATTTTGTCTTTCATGTTTTACTCCTTTACTACTTCTAATAGTTTTTCGTATATCTTTACCATTGCGTATGTATCTAGTTCACAGTATCTTAGTAATCTTTCTCTTATATATTGTTGTTCTTCTTTTGTTTTTCCAATTAAATCATTGAATGAATCCATTGCTTCTATGCCGTTATGTACTAAGTCTAGATTTTTATAGTTCAGTGATGGATCATCTGGGAATAGCGCCGGTAAAACATATTTTATTGAGTATGAACCATGCATATCTTTTGTGTAGTATTTTTTTTGCCTGAATGGGACCATTAAGTCTTTTATATTGTCTCTTATATTTAATAAGTGTTCACTTAGATCAGGATATAGTTCTGATAGTTCTTCTATTACTCCTTTTTCAAATGTCATGTTATAAGCTAGTGTTGTTACATCTTTTGGTATATCTTTTACTAGTTGTTCAGCTAAAGCTCTTCTTGGATCTGTTCCTGCTTCTGCTAAGAATTCTTTATGTTTTAATTCTGAATCAATATAATGTAGTGAGTATTGAAATGGTATTCTTTTATATGGGCTTATATTATCATATAAAGGTATTGGCTGTTGATATGTTTCAAAGTCTAGAAAGTATAATGGATGTGTTAGTGTGTCTAGGAATTCTTTTATAGCTTTTTTATCTATATAATCTTCTTTATTATATAATTCATATTCTATTATTTTTTTATAGTTTTCATTTATATCTGCATTTACTAAATCTTTATAGTCATAAATACCTTTCCTATATAGTTCAAATTTTGTTTCTTTGTGCATACCTGATATATCGAATATGTTTTTTTCTGGTAAGTGTCTTGTACAGTATTTAAAGAATGGACAATCATATGGTTCAAAACAATTTTCATCTATGTCTTTTGGTTGTTCACTTTTTTCTAGATATTTATTTATTTCTTTTATGTTTTTTTCTACATTATTTTGTAAGTCTTTAGCTTCTTTTGTTATATCTCGTATTTTAAATAATTGATCTAGGTCTAGATCACCAATTCTAACATAGTCTCTATTAATATGTACTATACATACTTTAGTTACTTTTAGTCCTAGTTTAGTTAATACATAGTATTGGTATGATGCATCGTTTATATAGATATTTTTTAGTTTTGACGAACTTTTTACTTCATATATTTCATATGTGTTATTTTTTTTCTTTAATATATCCACACTACAGAAATTATTTTTATATGTGAATGATGCTTCTGTTATTATTATATCTTTATAGCTTTCTATTGTATTCATAGTGTCTTCTATCATTTGTGATAGATTTTCTCTATATTCTATATTTATATGACTACCAAATAGATATCTAGCGACTCCATGGATTGCATTTCCAGTCTCCATAATACTTTCATTATTTATTTCTTCTTTTTCTTCTGGTTTATTCTTTTCTAACCATAACATTTTTTTACATTGTAGTCCTCTACAATATGACGATTTTGACAGATTCATATTTTACCACCTAGTATAATTATATATTTTTAAGCAAAAAAACTCAATATTATTGAGTTTTATTTCATTAGTTTATTTATTTCTGCTTGAATTTTTTTATCTAGGATTGCTAATTGTTCTATCATTTTTGCATTGTCTTCTGCTAATTCATTTATATTTATTTCTTTTTTTTCGTATCCTTCTTGATATAGTTTAAAACCGATTCTATAGTAGTTATTTCTTATATCCTGTTCTGTTACTTTTACTAATACATCTTCTTGTTTTCTATTGTTTTCTATTATTCTTTTTAATTTTTCAATTGAATTAATTTTATTCTTATTATAATCTATTATACTTATTTTATCATTTTCTTTTCTTTTGAAGTTTAAGAATACTTTTTCATCATCATATAATACTACATATGATAGATATTTAAGTGTTCTTCTTGCTTCTTTTATATTTGAGATTCTTTTAAATGATGTTTGTAATAATACTTCTGTATTTGTTCTGTTTATTATATCTTCTATAAGCATATATTCGTTATTTTCTCTTCTATAGACTTTATATATTGGTTCATTTTCGTATATAATTATTGAGTTATATTTTGGTATATCTACTTCTTTTAATTCTACATATTTATTATTTATTTCTAATATTTTATCTAATATTTTAAATTTTTCTATCTCTCTTTTTGATATATAAAATTGATCTATTACATATGTTGTTTTTCCAGTTATATCATAGTTTTCAAAGTTTAAATCTGTTACAATGTATAATTTTTCTTTGTCCCAATCTATAAAGTCTGATATTTGTGTTTTTATATATTCTTTTATTATTTGTTTTAAGTCGCAGTATTGAATAGTCGCTAATAAATGTGTGTTTTCTATGTCATGGATTTTTTTATCTTCAATTGGCGAAGGTATTTCTTCTAGTGTTTTTTTGCTTATTATTTCTTTATAAGAGAATATATCATTGTCACAATAATATTTCAAAACTAATAGTTTAAATAGATTATCTTGTATACTGTATGATGATGCATATTTTCTTTGACTCTTTATTGCTTTTTCTATTTCAAATATAAGTTTATCTATCATTTTCTTCACCTATTATTTCATTTAATGCATATTTTATTATTTTGTCATCGTTTTCTAAAATATTACTATATATTAAGCTTCTATCATTTATATTATTTATTAGTTCTGATATTTTCATTTGTGTTTCTTTTGAAATATCTGGTAGTTCGATGTTTTTTATATTTTCAACTGTTAATTCTCCTGTTATGTTGTTTTCTTTTGCAAACTTGTTTATTCCTATTTTTTCTAGGTAGTTAGGTACAAATATAAAACTGTATAAATCTCTATTAATTCCTCTTAGTATTATAAAATTGTTTGGTATTACTACGTTATTAGCATCACAGAATCTATATGTTCCTACTTTGTATGGTTTTTTTAATGATATTATTATGTCTCTATCTTGCATGAAATATTTGTTTTTTATGTCTGTTGTTATTTTCTTTTCTACTAATTTATTTTTTATTATATTCGTATATTGAATGCTTTCCTTTTGTATTAAGAATACGTTTTTTGGTTCTTTATTATTTCCAGTAGCATTTGTCATATTATATCCAGTAAATATTTCTTCAAATACTTCTTTTATTTTCATAATATTCCTCCTTTTTTTGGTTTATATTATCACTGTTTTATTTTTAAATCAAGATGATTTTAAAATTTTATCGATTAAGCCAAAGTTTTTTGCTTCTTTACTTGTCATAAATGTATCTTTTTGAAAGTTTTTATCTATTTCCTTTTTTGATTTGTTTGTTTTTTTATGTAATATTTCTATTAGTTTTTGTTTTGTATTTCCTAGTCTTTTTGATGATAGTTCTATTTGTTCTGCTTTTCCTTCCATGCATGTAGATGGTGAATGTATCATTATTTCTGAGTTTTCTAGGGCATATCTTGTTTTTCCACATGATAGAATCATTGCTCCCATACTATATGCTTTTCCAATGCAATATGTGTCTACGTCACTTTTTATTAAATTCATTGTATCTATTATTGCTAGACCTTCTACTACACTACCTCCTGGACTATTTATGTATAGTGATATTTTTTCATTGTTTTCTGAGTCTAGATATAGTAATTTTGTAATTGTACTGTATGCTGATTCATCATTTATTTCTCCATTTATAAAGATTATTCTTTCTTGTAATAGTTTATCTTCCATATTTATCAAATCCCATTCTTGTGTTTTTAATTTTTATTTCTGGTAAGTCTGTAGCATCTACTATTAATGTTTTTGATTTATTTGCATGATTCATTATTAGTGTTTGTGATAATTGTTTCATTGTTCTTGCATTACCAAAGTTCTTTTGTTCTTTTATTATTTTTATATAGTTTTCTATTCTTGTTTTACTATTCTTATTAATTGTTATTCCTCTTTTATTTAGATTGCTTTCTAGTATTTGATATAGTTCTTTTTCGTTATAATCATTAAACATTATTTCTCCATATATTCTTGATTTTATTCCAGGGTTTATGTCATAGATTTTTTTCATTTCTTCTGTGTATCCAGCAAATATTACTATATTTTTTGGATTTTCTAAGTATTTTAGTAGTTCTACTATTGCTTCTTCCATATATGGATTATTACCTTTTGAATACTTATCTGAATATAGTTGATATGCTTCATCTATAAATAGTAATCCACCTTCTGCTTCATCTAATACTCTTCTTGCTTTCTTTTTTGTATGTCCCACATATTCTCCTGTAAGATCATTAGGAGTTATTTCTATTATTTTGTTTTCTTTTATGTATCCTAATTTATATAGTTTATCTTTATAGATTCTAGCTACTGTTGTTTTTCCTGTTCCTGGATTTCCTAAAAAGAATAAATTTAAATATATATCTGTGTTTTTTATTTTTTTACAGAATTCCATGTAATTATATAAAGTGTTTAATTGTGTTTTTATATTATCTAGTCCTATTAAGTTATTCAAGTTTTCTGCTTTTATTGATTGTGTTACTTTCTCTATTGGTAATAAGTTTTCAAATGTTTTTATTGTTACGATTTTTTTATTTTCAACTATTAATTTTTTTACTGAATAATTATATATATAGTCCACTGGATATTCATTTAATTTTTCTAAATTTTCTAGTATTTTAAGAAATGATTTATATGATAATTTATATTCAATATTCTTTTTTTCATATTTTTTTATTAATTCTTCATACATTTCTTTTTTTGTTGTTAAACCTTTTAAATGTATGCATGTATCACAGTCAAATATTTCGTTTGAAATTTTTCTAAAACTATTTTCTACTTTACCTGGTGACGATAATATCACTATATTATTATTTTTTCTATTTTCTTCAAAAAATTTTTTCGTTGCATATTCACATCTATATCCATCTAAAACTTCATCTTCAAATATGTCCATATCATTTATTATTATCAGTGTATCGCGCAGTTTATTACTTTTTGTATCTTTATTATATATTACTGTTTGTATTATATCAGTTTTTCTAATTAGCTCATCTGTTATATGTTCTATCAAGATATCAATGTTTTCTTTTGGCATTTGGTCAATAATAATATCTATATTCATTTCATTGTTTGAACTTAGTATGTTTTCCAGTATTTCATCAAATGCTTCCATATTTTTTTTAATTTCTTTGTTTTTGATTTCTTTTGAATCAAATAATGCTTCTTGTATTATTTTCATTCCATTTCCTCCCGTTTCGAGAGTTAGTATATAGTGTGTTGATTAAATCTGTATAGATTTATTTTAAAATCAGTTTGATTTAAAGCAAAAAGAACACTATTTAGTGTTCTTTGATTTTTCTACTCCAAATCTATCATATAATTTTTCTCTTATTAATTTTTCTCTTATTTTATAGAAATTCTCAAATTCTTCTATTTTGTAAAATTTCTTTTCTGGCATGCATTTAAAATATTTATTATATTTTTTTTGTTTATATATATCAATTAAGTCTTGTTCTCCTTTATCTTTATTTATATCTTCAGTCATAAGTTCTAAGTTTGGTACGCGATTATTCTTTTTAATTAGTTCATCCTTTTGATTACTTGTTGCATTTGGAAAATTAATATTAATATTTCTTTTGAATTTTTTCTTAGGATGGATATGGTCTTGTTCATATGGGTAGTCATCATATTTAATAATATCGTCATATATTATTGATAATACAAATAATGATTTGTCACCTTTTTCACAATTTAGCATGTCATCAATATTTTCTTTAGTTATTCTAAAGTTGTACTCACCATCAATTTTTAATTTTTTAAATTCTTCTAGTGTCCATTCTTTTAAATCTCCATTATCTATTGCATTTATCATATTTTGAAGTACTGTATCTCCATGATGACTATATATTTTTTTAATTATGCACATTTGCAAATATCTTTTAAAATTATCTTTTAAGTCACTAAAAATTTTTTTATTTTTATGCATAAAGTATGTAATAGGTATTATTGAGTTTGCTGATGTTAGGTTATTCTTAAAAATGTTCATTTTACTTACTAAAGTTGCTGATTTATTAATGTATTTTTTTATATCATCCCATTCATTGTTTTTTATTTTTTCTATGTTTTTTTTTGTAATATTAGATAATTTTACTGCTGCTGGTTCTCCTATTAGTATTAAGCTTGTTTTGACTATGTAGTCAATATCAAATAAACCATATAAATTATTTTTGTTATTTATATTTTTTAGTAAATTAATCATTTCCCCGCGTGCATCTGGCCACCATCTAACTATACTTGAAAAAATTAAGTCCGTCTTTTTTAATGGTTTTCCAAAACTGTTTACTCTTTCAAATATTTCTAATACCTCGCTTATTTGTTTATTTTCAATGTAAAAAATTTTTATTATATCTTTACTTTTTAATATATTTTTTATTTTTTTACTTATTTCATTTATTTCATTGATTTTATCAGGATATTCTTTTTTTATTTCATTAATTTTTGTGTTATTATTATCAAAGAAATCCTTAAATCTAAGCCATTTTTTTTCTGTTTTTGTTTCTTCTTTGGTTAGAAATTTTATGTTGTATTTTTTTTCTTTTACCATTAATAAATCTTCGTCTTTGTATTCTTCTATGCTGGTCATATCTATGTATAAATAATAATCTTGATAGTTTTCTTCATTGCTTTTTCTGGTTCCTTTTTTTCGTATTTTGTAATAACCACAGAAGCCTATATAGAGGGATGTTAATCTTTGTTGACCATCTAGTATTGCTACTCTGTCATTAAATGATTCTGGAATTTGTTGTTTTTCATCTACTACTAATTTATCTTCACTTCCATACTTGCATAAAGTATAAAAATCAAAGTTTTCTAATATACTTTTATCATAATGCCAAAGTAACATTGTCCCTATAGGATATTCTCTTAATAAAGAGTCAAACAATAATTCTATTCTATCTGGTCCCCAAATAAAATCTCTTTGAATTATTGGAACACATAATTTATTTTCATGTATTTGTTTTAATAATTTTCTTATGTTAAAACCATCATTATTATTCATACTATCACCATTTTAATTTTATCATTTATGGTATTTTAATTCAACAATTTTTTTTTGTTGTCAAAAAAACTTACTTTTTTGTAAGTTCTTTTATTTTTTGTTTTGTTATTATTTCATCGTTATCTGAAATATATTCATTTGTTGGTGGATTAAATTTATATAGTTTACTATTTTGTTCTATTAATATGATATCATTTATGTCTTCTTTTTTGCTTATTCTATTTGTATTTTTTACTAGTATTTTTTCGTCTACTAGTTTGTTTATTTTTAGTTCTGTTTTAAATCTTTTATTGAATTCTTCTATTACTATTTCTAGGATTTTTTTCTTTATTCGTTTCATGTATTCGTATTTATTCTCTATAGTATCACATGGTAAGCAATCAAAGTATTTTATTAATAGATCTGTTAGGTTATTTCCTTCTTTATATGTAGGGTATAGTTCTTTAAATATTTTTTTATAGTTTCCTAGATTATTATATATGTCATTATATAGTTGTTCTAGTTCTTTTTTGTTTTCTATAAATGATTTATAGCATTTATCTATATCAATATTACATGCATATATTATATCTTGTATAAAAGGATATATTATTAGTTTTATGTCTTCTCCTTTTATTCTTTGAAATATTATTATTTCGTTTGCAGCTGTAGCGAAGTTTGAGAATCCTGTTATTTTTGTATTTTCATCTTTTACTGTTGTTTCAAATTCTATTGCATCATTATTAAATAAGTTTTCTAGATTTTTATTTCTTAAGTCTATTCCAAAGTCTACTTCTTTAGTTTCTCTTAGTTTTTTTATTTCTTCTACATCTTTATATATTTTATTGTTTTCTATTACTATTATTGGCTTTCTTGTGTTACTTGTATTATATTTTCCTGATTGTGGTACTGCATATTCTGTGATTGCGAATCTACAATCGCTTGTGGTTGATATCCAAGGGGATTTATTTCCTTTTAATTTTGTACCATTTATATGTCCTATTATTCCGTTTAATACATATTTTCTTTTATCAAGCATATATATTCTATACCAACAAGCTATGTTTGATTTATTTCTTCTATTATATAGTTTAATATCTTCACTTTTACAGTCTATTATATAGTTTTTATATGTATGTGAATATGTACATATTATTTCACCGTATTTTTTTAATGATTCTTCGTCATTTTTATTGATTGCTCGATATAGTATCATAGGTATTCCTCCTTTAATTTATATATATTATAAGTATTGTTTTTAATAAGTCAAGTTTTAAATAAAAAACATATATGTTATATATGTTTAGTAATATTTATTTCTGTTTTTGCTAAATACTTTTTTTTCAATTAAAAATAATAATGCATATACTAGAAGAAATATAATTATTGCAAAAATGATTTTTTTTATAACTTTTGTTATCAGCAAGAATAAAAAAGTTATTAATATATAATTAAATAAAAATCCAGTTGCACCTATTTTGCTATTTTTTTTATCATACCATCCACCTGTTAATTCAAATGACAGTAAGACGAATATTATGCCAAATATTGCGTTATAGACATTAGCGGTACATGAGTCATGTACTAAATTTGAAAAAGGATTCGGAATAAAGAATTGCCTTATTATGAAACTAATAACGCTTACAATTGTTTTATTATTTTGTACATTATTATTTTTTTTATTATCATTCTTTCTATATTTTTTTCTAGTTTTTTTTGTATTATATTTTCTATTATTATATTTGTATTTCATTTTAAGCCTCCTAATTAATATATAATAGATAATTTTTTTTAATAAGTCAAATTTTAAATAAAAAAACATATATTATGTATATGTTTAGTATATTAAAGTAAGTTTTTTTACTTCCATATTATTGAAGCATTCGTTGTGGGCATATAATTCTGATTTTTCTCTGTCATGTATTCCGTTGTATTCTAGTGAATATTTGTTTTTTTCGTTTTTTAGATACATGTTTTTTGATTTTTTAAATTCTTCTACATCTACAACTTTTTCTATGTAATAGTAGTATTCATGTGTATAACTTCTTTCTTTGTTTGCTTCTATTACGTATGATACAGGTAATTCTGGTAGTTCTATTGTAAGTTCATCATTGAATATCATGTCACTGTTTTTTCTTGGTTTATATTTTGCGATATAATATGCTTCATATATAGCAACATCTGATTTTGTTTTTGGGTATCTATATTCTATTTTATTGAATGATCTTAGTTTTCTTTCTTTTACTGATTTAAAGCTTCTTGTAACTGCGCATGTTAGGCTTTTTCCTACATATGCAAGTACATTGTTTTCATCGTATATAAAGTATACTCCATATTTCCCTATTTGTTGTTCGTCTTTTTTTGTTATACCAAATTGCTGTACTGTATCACTTAGTATTACATATGCTTTTACTTGTTCTGGGTAATAGAAATTTTCTTTATTATAGTTTTCTATGAATTCATTAGTGAATTGTACTTTTAGTCCTATCATTGTTTCTATTGAAGTGCAGAAGTAATAAAATGACGTTTCATTGTTATTTACTTTTATTAGTTTATCTACCATGTATTTAATATTAAAAAATGCTTTTTCTGGATCTTCTGTAAATTGTTTTATTATGCAGTAATATATATTATTTTCTAATTCTATTGCGTTTTTTTCTATTAGATAGTCTAATAGTTTTGTGATGTTTTCAAATAAATTAAAATATTTTATGTTTTCTTCTGTATATTCATATTGTTTATTTTTGCATATACCTATACAATAATTCATGAATCCTTTATATGTTGTGTATTTAAATCCCATATTGTTCCCCCTAAATTTATATATTAGTGTATTGTTTATTACAAGTCAATATTAAAAGACACTTATAGTGTCTTTTTGAATGTTTTTTGTTTTTCTATTACTGATCTATATCCTATTTTTCCTTCTTCGTTTTTTTGTTTTTTTAGTGTTGCAGTTTCATTTGTGTTTATATTTATTAATATATCTTTTTCAAAATCATATTTATAGATATCAATTATTTCTTTACCTATTGTTTCATCATATGTATATTTATATACGTAGTAATCTACATGATTATAGTATACGTTTTGTTTTAGTTTTTGTATTGTATTATATTCAGGTTCTGATAGTGTAAATTCTTTATTTTTTCCTGATTTTACTTCTATTGCTTTTTCTTTTTGATTTATAAAATCATAACTTAGTATATCAAAACCGAATCCATCTCCATCTGTTTTTGATACCCAAATTGGTTTTAGTTCAAATTCTTGATATTGTTTTAGTTGTTGTTTTTCTTTGTTATATGTGTCTGTTTCTGACCATACAAAGAACATGTCTTTATTATTGTAATTAATGTTATTTATATTTTCATATTTTTTGTAGTTTTCTTCATTTAGTTTTACTTGTCCTTTTATATTTTGTTCTTCTCTTTTTCTATTTGGATTTATTCCTGTTGTTGTATCTAGAAAATAGTTTAGTCTTTCTTCTAAATCATTTAAGTTTATGTTTAATGTTATGTTGTATTTTTTTATTCCTGATTTTAAAAATCTATGTAATATGTGATATGATTCTGGATCATCAAAGTATGATCCTATTTCATAGCTATATAATCCAAATATTTCTATAATACTACTTCTATATAAGTATATTTTTCTTGTTAAAGGACACATATCTAAGTATGGATCATATAGTGTTTTTATAAATAATTCTATTTCATTTTTTAGTTTTTCATGTATATTATTTTGTTCTATTAATTTATCTAATTCTTTTGTTTCTTTTAATTCATCTATTCTACAATAACTTCTTCCACCATTATCATTTATATAATCCATTAATTCTTTTACTTCTTTATATAATTTTTTATCCATAATATCCCTCTTTTTTTGAGTGGTATTATATCATAGTTGTTTTTAGGTGTCAAAGAATTAGGGCGTGACTGCTCTCTTCAGAGGGGGCCTGCTCTCTTCAGTTAGGAGAGACCGAAAGGCGGTAAACCCTTTAAATACGGGCCTTTTTATATTGGCATAAACCGTCATTTACCGTGGTTTTTTAGTATTTTTGTACCTAAATTGTACCTAAAAAAGAAAGTAGTGATGTTTTCTACTGCTTGTGATTCTCTCATGAGTTTAGTATTTTATTTACCATTTCTGTGTAATTATTTTCTGCTAGTTGTTTATCTAATTCCTTCGAAATAATTTTTATAGATCTTGATAATTCATCTTTATTTGACTGTAATTCTTTAAAATCGCTTATCATTAATTCCTTTTGCTTTTCTAGATATTTTTTATTCTTTTCTCCATAAAAGTAGCTTTCAATTCTTTTCGTTTCACCTGTTGAATTAGCTACATAATACATAGTATTAATTAATTCTACATATCCGGCTACAGAGATAATATTATCACACATGCTATTATCAAGTTTTGATTTTTTATTTAAAAATGTGATATACAGATTCTCTATTATCAAACAAACATATTTTATTTCATTAACTATATATCCTTTTATTCTTTTATTACCTGATAAATAACTAACAGCTTCTTTAATATCAGTTACATGAGTTATTTTAGATAAATAACTGTAAATTCCTTTTATCTCCTCTGATGTATAAATATCTCCAAGTAATTCATTACAATTATCAGCAACTATATCTTTAAAATATCCTGCTTTTGTCATAAAGTCTATATCTAAATTATCACGATAAGATGTTGCTATAATATACATTATTTCCTCATAGACATTTCTTAACAAACACACTGCCATTAGAGTTTTATTATTATTTAATAATTCAGTAATTTCATTTAATTCATTAGAGATTTCTTTAAACAAATATTTTGAATTTTTATAGTTTGTTATACTTTTAAAATCATATTTTTCTATTATATCAATATATACAGCATTACTTATGTCTAATATTTTTATTGACTTATCAAAAGAAAAATTTTTATTTTTATTTTCTAGATCATTAATATATCCTTTTATTTTACTTCTTTTCATATTATTCTAACCTCTTTATATTATCTAAATTCTTCATCATTAGGTATACAAAAATTGACTATATCATTATATTCTAATTCGTGCAAATAAATTGCTACTTGACTCAGAACATATAGTTCTTCATAACTTAATTGACATAAATCTTCTTCTGTTACTTTGATATATTTATTAAAAAATGGTAATAGCGTTTTATATTGAATTAAAGCAAATTCCTTATCACCACTTTCAAGTTTTAGGTCTAATATTTTTTGTAACGGATATGAATAATTCATTTTAGCATTATTTTTAAGATGAATTTCACCAACTAAAAGTTTAAATAAAAGATTATCTATAGGAGATTCACACTTAAAGTCCATATTCTGAAGTTGCCTATGAATTCCCTTCATTGAATACAATAGTGCATTGCAATACTTATTGTATTTATTAATATTTTCTTCTCTTGTTATTTGCTGATTAAATATATCAATTACTTCTTCTATTTCATCTGCTATGTTAGGACATCTCTTTTTTGATTCATTAACTAAATTATTCAAATATTCAAGGTTATTTTTTAAATCATTTCTTTTTCTTATTGGAGCGTCCCTTAAAGTTTTAATTTCATCAAGATAATATTTCTTAACATATTTTGTTAAATAATTTATTGAATAATATTTGTATTTTATAAAATTAAATATCTCTTTTATATAAATAGATTTATTAATTAGCATTTGATCTGTTTCGTTGTTGTATGTAACTAATATAATTTCACCATTACATCTAGGATCTAATGCGTAGATACCACCGTTCCATACAACATATGGACTAACTTCAAAGTTTGCAAATTGAAATTCTTTATGTCTATCAGTTTTACCTGGATGGACCGAACTTAAAGATCTTATATATTCAAAGTAATTTGAATCTCCAACTTTAGCTATTTTATTATCTTTTTTTAATTTTAATAAATATTTTTCATTTATTTCTTTATGTTTAAATATCGTTTTTGTCCTGATTGGTTTAATGTCATATATTTTATATAATTCATCTATACATTCAATTAAAACTCCAGCTTGCTCAATAAATTCAAAGAAATCAAATGCACATCTATTCCATTTTCCAGTATTTAATTCCTTTTCATTAAGATAAATTACAATATCTTCTATTCTATCCATTAATGCACATATCGAATTCCAAGCATTATCATTATTCTTATATTTCTTTAACAATGAAAAATCTATATAATCATTAATAGTATTTCTAAAATTTCTAATCACATCATCATTCAAGTATATTTTATACATGCACTACCACCAATCATAAAAAAGAGCATATTCCATCTTAAAAATGAAATACACTCTATTATTCAATAATATTATAGCATCTTTTTACTGTGTTATAAATATCATTCAAAAATCTATAGTATCTCTATATTTGATTAATAAGATTAATTAAAGTATTAACTTTATTTAATATTTTATCTTGTTCTTCATATGGCGGTAAAGGAATATACATATTCTTCAAAATATCAAATGGTGGAATATTTTTCATTGCAGTTCCTTTTCCTTTTTCATTTGCTTCTTTTTTTAATACATAATCAAAATATAATAAGAAAAAATCTCTATATTTATTATCAAATAAAGTAATTTTCATAAGCGCCTGATTTATAATACCTTTTCTAGCCTCTTTAGGAATAACATAAGCTTCTCCAATTGTACCAGCACAAGAAACTATTATATCATCGCTTTGTATTTCAAAAGATTTCATAGACTCATATTTTTCTTTAGAAATAAAATATTTACCTAACATCCAATCTTTCTTAATTGCATTTTGTTGCTCATATACTTTAAATGAATCCTTACTATCTGGAATAAACATAGATTTAGTTAATGAACTTCCAAATGGTCCCTTCTTATAAATTCCTAAATTACCTAATTTAGTCCAAACCCAATTATTAGGAATCTCGTAAGGTATTTCGTTTTCATCTATGGGCAATAATTTTTTATCTTTCTTAATTCTGCTTGCCTTATAAAATTCATCTTCTATTTCGTCTATATTTAATTTAGCTAGCGTTGAATCATTTACCACTAATTTTGCATGAATTGCTTTATCAAATAGTACTTGTTTCAAAATAGTCTTATCATTATGTATTTTCTCATAAGAACATGATAATTGAGATATCAAATTCTCAAGTTTATTGTATTTATTAACAATTCTTTCTTGTTCTTCATATGGCGGCAATGGAATAATTAAACTCTTAAATAACGAAGGATTTAAGTGAGGAATTGCTGAACCTTTTTTTCTATTTTTTAACATTTGTTTCTGTTTTTTTAGGAAAATCAACAGGTAATCACTATTTATTCTCTCATCTATTATTAACTTTTTAAAAGTGCTTCCCATATACCCTTTTTCAGAGATTTTAAATACTTCCCCTGAGTTTTCTCCATCTACTAGAATAACATAATCACCAGGTTTTACTAATATACCTTCATTCTTTACTTGAGCAGGTATTTGCTTTCTCAAATATTTTGTTTCTAAATATGGTAAACTATCATTAGAATATAAATCTCCTTTTTCAAGGCTACAAACATTTGCCAATTTTGTTGCAATCCAATTACTTGGAATTTCAGCATCATAATCTTTTTCTTCAGGAAAAAAGTCTATTTTTTTAGAATAAATATTATTTTTAACCAATCCTCCATTTATTGATATATCTAGAATCTTTAATCTTAATTTATCAATTTCCATTTTTCACATCTGAAAGCAATGTTTCGATTTTGTCTATAATTGTTTTAATATTATTGCTCTCTTCCTTGATATCATTAAATAGTGTTTCAATATTTATACTAGATATATCTTCTTCATCTTTTAACCATGTAATATCCAAATTGTATTTATATTCTTTTACAATTTCATTATAAGTAAATCTTCTCCACCTTCCATCTGGATTTTCTGGAGACCACGTTTCAGTTCTATCATATATATTTTCTGGATTATAACATTTTACAAAATCATCTAAATCAGAATTTTGAATTGGATTTTTCTTTAAAGTAAAATGTTTGCCAACTCTAAGATCGTAAAACCATATTTCTTTTGTTTGAGCATCTTTTGAAGCAGGTTTATTATCAAAAAATACCACATTTGCCTTTACACCTGGCTTATAAAATATTCCTGTTGGTAGTCTTAATATTGTATGAAGGTTTGTTGTTTCCAATAGTTTTTTCCTAATAGTTAATCCACCTGAACCATCTTCAAATAGAACATTATCTGGTAAAACCACTGCTGCCTTTCCTGTTGATTTTAATAATGTATGAATGTGTTGAACAAAATTAAATTGTTTATTTGAACTTGTAGTCCAAAAATCTTGCCTATTATACACAAGTTCCTCATCTTCTTGATCCCCATCTTCATTTGTTATTGTTAATGAAGCTTTTTTTCCAAAAGGAGGATTAGTTAATACATAATCGAATCTTTCTCCTGGATCAGATAACAAAGCATCATTCCTGGTAATTGGTGTTTTTCCATCCAAATCACTAATATTATGCATAAATAAATTCATTAAACATAATCTATACGTACTTTGAACAATTTCCCAGCCTCTAAATGTATTAAATTTCAAATAGTTTTTATCTTTTTCTGTTAAATCATAATTATTCTCTATAAATTCTTTAGACAATAACAAGAATCCGCCTGAACCACAGCATGGATCTACTATTGTCTTGTTTGGTTCTGGTCTAATGCATCTAACCATTGCATTAATAACCGGTCTAGGAGTAAAATACTGTCCAGCACCACTTTTCGTATCTTCAGCTATTTTTTGTAATAATCCTTCATAAATATCTCCTTTTACATCAGAAGATAAAGCAGTCCACGTTTCACTATCAATCATATTAATAATTTTTGTTAACATTGCTGGATTTGATATTTTATTAATAGCACCTGAATATATTTCTCTTAACATTCCATCTTCTTTAGATAAATCATCCAAAATTTGCTTATAATAATCGAATAATTCAGCCCCTCTCTTCGATTTCAACACATCCCAGCTACAATTATCAGGAAGTCTTATTCCTTTTTCAAACGGCGGCTTATTGTATTCATCTATCATCTTTAAAAATAACAAATAAGTCAATTGTTCTAGATAATCCTGATTTGAAACCCCATCATTCATTAGAACAGTTGCCATATTCCATACTTTTTTATTAATTGTTGAAACACTTTCACTCATTTTTTAAAACCTCCTATGTTAATAATACATAATTTAATTCAGCTAATAATTCTCTAAATTTTGCACCAAATAATTGGAAAAATTTAGCTAATCCACCCTTATTATTAAAAGGTGTTAATTCTAAATCACTTTCTTTTATATTCATTGAAATTGCTATATGATCTTTAATCATTCTTAGCCATACCATTTGTTCTTCACTGAATTCTCCATATCCTTCATTTTGTTTAAAACACCATTCTTTAAATCTAATATTTACAGTAGTATTAAATGACTTTAATTCATCTGTTTGTTTTAATTCAAATTTAATTAAAGATATAATATCAGCAAGTTTATCTTCTACTCTTGTAGAAACTTTGTCACCATAAATAGTTGAATAAGCTTCCCATAATTTTGTATTTGATAGATAATATGGAGCACTCATCATTTTTTCATATAATTCTTCAACCATTTTATAAGTTAACGGTCTATTTTTATAACTTTGATTATAAATAATATTTAATGCATCAATTGAATTTTTATTTTCTTCAATAAATTCTGCAAATGTTTTAATTATTTCTTTAGCTTTTTCTTCTTTATTTGTATCCCATCCAGAAAATTCAATTGAATCTATATTTTCATTATCTATAATTTGATAATGTTTATCTCTAGCCTCAAGAATAAACTTTCTAACTTCTGGATTATATATTGGTTTAATAGCTATATCAATTATTTCTTGTTTTTTAGATTCATACTTGCTTGTATCATCTAAAGAATCAATTTTAGAATTAATATAATCATCATCAAATGCATTCAAAATGTTCTTAGCAACATCTATTATTGCTACGCCATCAGTTAATTTTTTAAACTCTTCTTTATCTTCTGTTTTAAGAACTTTATCTAAATTGATAAACCTATTTGCTATTGATGTTAATGTATCCTCATCTTTAGCACCAAATGCTACACTATTAAGTAAATTTTTAAGTGATTCGCTTGGCTTTCTTTCTAATTGTCTAGAAGTTGTTTTTTGTGATGATGTAACACCTACAGCATCAACAACTATAAATCCTAATTTTCTTTCTGTTGCTGATGGTGAAACCTTCTTTAAATTATCAAGATCTAAAGTTCTTGTGGCTCTACCTAGCATTTGTTCAAAGTAGTTTTTACTTCTTACATCTCTCATAAATATTAAACATTCTATAGGTTTAACATCTGTTCCGGTAGCAATCATATCAACTGTAACAGCAATTCTTGGATAATAATCATTTCTAAATGCACTTAAAATTGATTTTGGATCTTCATCAGAACCATAAGTAATCTTTTTACAAAACTCATTACTTTCGCCAAATTCTTCTCTTATAATATCCACGATATCATTAGCATGACTATCCGTTTTAGCAAATACTAATGTTTTAGGAACTTCTTTTCTTCCCGGAAACATTTCTGTTAATACTTTTGACTTAAATTCTCTAATAACATTTCTAATTTGTGATGGATTAACAATATCATTATCAAGTTGACTTGCTGAATAAACAACATCTTCATCTAATTGAGACCATCTTTTCTCTTTTGATAATCTTTCTCTTGTTTCAACAACTTGTTTTAATATACAAGCTCCATGTTTTGTTATATTTGTTTCTATTAAATATGTTCCCTGTCTTCCAACATTAACATCATCTAAAACAGCCTGTTCATGAGAATACTCTGATACGACATTTTCATTAAAAAATGCAAAAGTTCTTTGATCTGGAGTTGCTGTTAATCCAACTAAAAATGCATCAAAATAATCTAAAACTTGTTGCCATACATTGTAAATTGATCTATGACATTCATCAATAATTACAACATCAAAGAAATCAATTGGATATTTTTTATTATATGATACTTCTTTTGGTCTTTCATTTTTAAATGACTTTTCTGATAGTGATGACTCTTCATCCCTCTCATCTAATTCAAATCCTCTCAAAATTGAATACATTCTTTGAATTGTACTAATGCATACATGAGTATCATTTGGAATATATGATGAATTAAGTCTTTTAACATTGTATAATTCTCCAAATAATCTACTATCATCATTTGGTCTATATTTTCTAAATTCTTCTTCAGCCTGTTCACCTAAATTCTTAGTATCAACTAAGAAAAGAATTCTTTTTGCTTTTGCATATTTTAATAATCTATATACGGAAGTTATTGCAGTAAATGTTTTACCTGCACCAGTCGCCATTTGAATTAGAGCTCTAGGTTTGTTTTCAGAGAATGATTTTTCCAAATTAACAATAGCATTAACTTGGCAATCCCTAAATCCATTAGCATCAAGTTCTGGAAATTGTTTCATTCTATTTCTTAAAGTATCATCATCTTTTAGTAGTTGTTCTAATTCTTCTGGTGTATGAAACATAAATATTTCTCTTGATCTTGCTTTTTCATCCTTATAGTCACAAAATCTAATTATAATGTTTGTGCATTCATAAGCAAATCTGATTTCAGGTTGCTCTTTTAATCCTCTTAATCCACTTTTAATATATCTTAGAGATTGTTCTGCTACTACGCCTAATGTTGTTCCTCTTTCTTCTTTTTTAGCCTCAATAACTCCAACAGGCTTACCTGCTATAAATATTAAATAATCTACAGGTCCAGTATTTGTTTGCGCCTCTCTTAAAATAACACCTAATGATGCTGTTGGATTAAATGAATCTATATTTTGAATTACAAAACCTGCTTCTCTTAATTTTTTATCAATATCTATTCTTGCTTTGGCTTCAGGATTTAAATTTAAATCTTCCAATTCCATATTACTACCTCTTACTTCCCATTTCACATATTCAATAATAATTATAACATACAATTCAACAAAAATTGATAATTTGCGACCAATTCGTACCAGAAATTACCGAATTGTATCAATAATCTTGACTAATTTTTAATTTTAAGTGATTAATACAAGGAATTGGAGGAATTGTATGATTAGAAAATGTACTGATGAGGATATTACTGATGAAGAATTGGAGAAAATTATTAATCCTTTTTATGATAATTATCATGAGTATATTATTACTTATGTTATGCCTGAAGTAATTGCATTTTATATTGCTAGTTCTTATAGTAGAAATGCTATGTGTGTAGCAATCTTTTATCTGGTTCATAATTTTATAAAAGATATATTAAATAAAAAAGATAAACTATTTTTTGTTTATCTCTAGTGATTGTTTTATAAATGGTATTACTTTATCTATTTCATCTTCATGATATATTGATAAGTAGTAATCTCCATTGCCATGATGCCCCATAGATTTTCCATCTTCACCAACATAGCAATTCATTATATTTAATGGATCTTCCAGTTTTCCTTTTTTAATATTTATTGTTATTTGTATAAATTTCTTATATATTTCTAGATCTACTATATTACTTATTCCTTTAAATGCTATATAGACTTTTTTGACATCTAAATCAATATCACCTAATTCAAGTATTTTATCTCTTAAAGTATAATACATATTCTTTACTTCTTCTGTACATTTTCCTAGATGGTCTTCTTCTGTATATACTTTTATTTCTTCTTTTTGATCTGATGATAATTCTTTAAATAATGCATTATCTAATTTTTCTTTACTTGTTTTTTCTAATTTTTCTATATCTACAATATCATCTTCATACTTAGTTATCTTATATAGTTCAAATGGAACATTTTGATAGTCTGCAGAATATATTTGATATTTATTATAATGTGGAGAAAAGAATAATACTTTTGATTGTGATATATCTATATCATTTATGTTATAATTTGTATTTTTTATTTCATTATATTTTAATATAAAATCTGCTTTTCTTTCTTTTAATAATTTTAGATATGTTAGTCCTTGATCTACAAGACTTTTATTTTCAACGTTTTTATCTTCAATTATTATAAATGATTTTGTTTCTTTATTAAATACTAGTGAGTCTATTCTAAAATCTCCTACTGCAAATTCAGTACATACAAATTCATATTCTTCTCCTAATATTTCTTTAATATGTTCTTCAACAAATTTTTGTAAATCTTTTTCAGTTTTAAATTTATCTTGTTTTAATAATTTATTATTTCTTATCAACATATCATACACCTCTATTTAATTATATTATAAAATGTCATATTTAACAAACTTCAACTATTTGTAACAAATATTTTTATCTTAAATATTCATTAGCACTATCGTGTATTAGATTTCTTTATAAAATTATATATTTTTTCACATAGTTCTTTTGCATTTTCTGATAAATCTGTTACATCGTTAATATTTTGAATTATACTTTTTGAAAAACTTAGTTTTTCCCTTATAGTTCCGGATCCTTTTTGTTCTGGATCTTTTTTAATTGAATATTTTTTACCTAAATCATAATGCGTATCTATAAAATCACCCATGTAAATAGATTTTGTTGCATAAGATTCACCTTTGTATGCTTTAGTTATTATTGGTTCACCGCCATTAAAAAGTGTTTTTTCCAATACTTTTCTTGAAATTGTATTTTCTATTTCTCTTACTTTTAATTCATAGAATCTTTCTATACCAAACGCCTTTTTTAATTTTTCTTTTCTTTCTTTTTTCCCGTCATTATCATTGTCACATATTATAAAACATCGATTTGTTATTCCTGAAGCATTAATAGTTTCTATATCTTTTTCATCTATGAAAGCCCAATGTTCTATATTATTTCCACCATACTCAATAAATGAGTAATTAATATCTTCTTTATATGAGTATTCATTAATGCTTTTTAAATATATTTCTAAATACTTACTAATTAGTATTTTATCACTTATTCCTTCTACCCATATTGTGCAATTTGAGATAAAAACTGATGAATTATGTACACCCAATAAATCCAAAATTTCAATATCTTTGTTATTTGTATTAATAACTTTGAATAGATTATTATTCTTTTCAACATTTATAAACTTATATATCGAAATATTATTATAATCAAAACAACTGTCAATGAAGTGATTGGAATGTGTAGTTATAAAAAATTGGTGTCGTGAAAAACAATTATTTTTCTCTAATATTTGTAAAAACTGTCTTTGATATCCAGGATGAAGATTTATTTCTGGTTCCTCTATACAAAAAATTGCCTCTTTATTTCTTTTTTCAAAAAGTTTGTAAAAAATTGTGATAAGTTGTTTTATTCCATCACCAAGATTATGTAGAGCTCTTTCTTGTCCATTACCTATTTTAACATATAGAACACCTTTATTTATTTTAGGAATAATAGTAAAACCTTTTTCATCATAGAATTCTTTTGATATAAATTTTTCAAAGTCTCTGATAAAATTTCTATCTTCTTCCTCTCCAAGTAATTTATTTTTCACATCATCAAATAAATCTTCAGCAGTAAAAATATTTTTTTCGTTAATCGCATATGCTCTATTTACTTTATTTGAATACATATGTTTTGCATTTTGTTTATATTCATTCATTGCTTTTAATTGTCTATCTGTCAGTGCAATTGATTTTAAATCCTCATTATTATTTAACTGGTAATATATATTAAAACTCTCTGCTCCACGTAATATTGGTATATATGTAATATCGTATTCATTTATTCTTTTCGAAATATAGCCTTCTTTTCTCGATAAATATTTATACATTTCATTTAAAAATAGCAGTATATTTGAAAAACACGATTTTTGATTTGGATTCAAATTGTTCTTATCTATCTTTATACTTTCAATATATTCACTTATCGCAACAAAGTAATTACAATCATCAAATTTTTTATATTCTTCTGGAATATTGATTTTAATTGAGTCATACTGATTAAAATTTTTAATAGAATTTAACATTCTTCGCTTCGCATCATCATAATTTTTTTTGTTTTCTTCACTTTTAATATTACTCAAAGCCTTTGTGTCTGTCCCGTTTACTATATAGCGCAACATTCGGCTTTTTCCACTATTATTTTCACCAATAAAAATATTTATTTTGTTCAAATTGCCTATATAAATCATTTCATTATCATAAGCATTTCTATAGCAATCACGCATTGATGAAACTTCTATTGCTTTCAACATTTTTATCAACTCCTATAATTTAGTATTATATTCTTTTCAGGATAGAAAACTAAGTTTTAAATGGTTCAATAGTCCATAAGTGTCTTAGTTGTTCATTTATCTTTATTTCGATTATATCAAATTCAAAATAAAATAAAAAGAGATTTTATTTCTCTTTTTCACTATCTATGAAAGCAATTATTGTATTCATTCTGATTTTTTCTATTTTTTTGGTTTTAATTTACTATCAGGAATAAAGTCTTTAACAATATGTTTTTTTTTATCATGACTTCTATTAATTTCTTCCGAAAGTAATCCATGACCTCTTGTACCATCCTTAGCTATAACAGCTGCAATATCTAATCCATCAGCTTTTTTAGCAGATGGGTTTTGTTTCAAATATTGTTGGATATATATATCTTCATTAGCTGGTGACTTCCTATTTCTAGCTATTCGATTTTCCATTTTTCCACCTCCTAACTGCCAAAAAAAAAACCAATACAAAAACTCTTTCAAGCCTGTACTAGCGCTTTCTAAATAAATAATATCATAAATTGTCGAATTTTGTCTATAGATATTATCTTTGTTTTCCTTTTTTTAGTTCTTTTAATATTTCTTTTCCTATTTCAGAAAATGTTCTTTCATCATTTATATATTGTTCTTTTATTGGATATTCATTTAGTCTATTAAATAGTATTTCTAATTGTTCTTGTTTTGTTAGATTAAAGAATTGTAGTTTTTGTTCAAATATTTGTTTTAATTCTGGATATGTTTTTGAAATAGAAATAACTATTGAGTCTAAGTATTGTTCATAGTTTGGATATATTGCTTGTTTTAGTATTGCTTCTTCAAATAGGTTAATTAAATCATTTTTATTAAATGGTTCAAGATTAAGTTCTATTAGTTTTTGATTTATTTTATTCATTAAATTTGGATGTAGAAGTATTAATCTTTCAAATGATTCTCTAGTAACTGGTTTATTATCTCTTGTATTTTGTATTATTTGCTTATCAATTAAATCGGAATTATCTTCAGGATGACCTATTGGTTTTGTTGGGTATGGAAATATTTTAACAATACCACTACCTTCTAATTCTTTAATTTTATCATATACATTTTCAATATATTCTTCACTAATTGTATTAACTCCTACATTGGATACAAGTTCAGAAAATCCAGTATTAATGTCTTTAAATGTTTTGTCATCTAAAGTATATATTGAGGCATTATTTGAAAACATAGTATTAAATACTTCTGGTATTCTTTCTACAAGTGTCCATGGTTCATCATTATTATTTCTATATAATGCATATGTACAATCATCTCCACAACGTGCTGAAAAGATGATTGCTAGTTCTTTATATTTAGTAGCATATAAATAGTTTCCATGTGTTGATTTATGAGGTTCTAATCTAGTAAGATTTCTTGTTGAACTTCCATGATATATTATTCCCATTTTTCAACATCCTTTATTACTTATTTTCAATATATTTTTTACATTTTATAAAACAATCTATTTGATCTTGGTTTAATATTTTTTTATCTACCATATCTTGTAGTTCTTCTAAACTAAACCATTTAACTTTGCTTAATTCTTCTTTTTGTATATTTAATTTAGATAAGTCTAAATCTAATTTTGTGTAATACATTTTATAGCAGTCTTTTAAATCACAGCCTGAAGCAAATTCTATTATTTCATTATTACTTATATCTATTCCTAATTCTTCTTTTACTTCTGTTATTATTCCTTCATATGGAGTTTCACCACTTTTAGGATGTCCTCCTGTTACTCCATAGTCTCCACCTTTTTCTTCAACTCTTTTTTGCATTAAGAATTTACCTTCACTGTTTTGTATCGCAATCATTACTACCATAGGATAATATCCATCTGGTATTTTATCTCCTTTAAAATAAGTCAAATCTGTTTTATTCCCGTTTATATCATATAAATCTCTTTTTTCTCTCATCTTGTTTTCTCCAATACTTTTTGAAATGGTATAATATTACTTTTTCTAAATTTATCTTCTTTAATTAATTCATTTATTTCATCTATACTCATCCAGTATAAACTATCTACTTTTTCCTCTTGTATTTTTAATTTATTAATGTCTATTTTTTTATTACAGTAATAGATTCCTACATGTGCTAATTTATGAGTTATTGTTTCTATTTCTTCTATTTCATTTTCATTTAATACTAATCCTAATTCTTCTTTTGCTTCTTTTATAACTGTTGTTAATGCATCATCCCCAAATGTTACATGTCCACCTGTAGTAGCATATTCACTATGTCTACTAACAGCTGTTTTTTGTATTAAGAATTTATTATTATTTTCTATAAATAAAAGTATAATCATAAAATATTTTCCTTCTGGTAATTCTTTCTTTTTATCTCTTTCTATACTTTCATTTAACATATTTTTATTTTCATCGAATAATTGTAATAGTTCCATAAATACCTCAAATTTATTATAGCAAAAAATAGGAATTAATATAATCCCCATTCTGCTAATTTTTCAAATCCACCTATTTCTTTAATATATTTTCTAGCTATTTCGACTATTTCACTATATTCTTTTCCATCTACATATTCATCCCCAATTGCGCAGCTTAAGTTTATTATTTTATTTGTTTCTTGTGCTTTTTTAAATGCATATATATTTATTGAAACATCTGCTTTTGATAAGTCTTTTCCATGTAAACCTCCACCAGTTACTGATTCAGCCATGTCTGATCCTAGTTTTCTGTTTGTTGCGCCACAGTCTACTGATGATCCTCCTGTCCATTCTCCTAGAGGATTTATTATTGCGTTTGGATATAGTTTTTTTAGTTCTTCATTTTTTATATTACTTTGACATATTATTAGTTTTTCATTATCTAATACATATTTTCCATCTGAGTTTGTAATACTATATATATCATGAGCAATCTTTGATAGTTTTTTATCTATTTCTCTTAATGGTACTCCTTTAAATATTCCATTATCTCCGCATCTAATTTTTCCTTCTTGATTAGATGCTAAGTATATGTCTTGTTTTACTATTTGAAGATCTAGTTCTAAGTTTCCTGCAATTCTTTTAACTATTTTTTTTATTTCTTCATAGTTAAATTCTTCACTTGTTTCAATAATTATATGACAATTACCATGTCCTAATAATATTTCTACTGCTATCTTTGGATTATTATTTTTTAGGTATGCTAAGTCTACTATAGCTCCTGCTATTCTATCTGCTAGTTTATCTGGGTGTGATGGATTTACTTTTTCAATCATATAGATTCTCCTTTCTTAACATCCTATAAAAAAATACCCAAGATAACTCTTGAGTATAAGTTATCTTATAGTTCTAGCATTACCACCTAATTTAATAGGTTGGTGCGACTTCATAGGGCTAGTCCCTCCATCGCTCTTTATAAGATGTTACATATATTATAATAAATTTATTTTTTTATTTCAAGTATTTTTTGTTTTTCATATGGTGAGTTAAGTATTTTTAATAAATCTTCATATTCACATTTTATTATTCCACTTATTTCGTTATCATTGTCGTAATCTGTTAAGTAAATATATCTATGAAGATGTAGATGTTTATCCATTTTTTCTTCTCCGACTGTTGTTCTTCCAATATGTGAGAAACAATTTCTTATTATAGTTATTGTATCATTCATTGTTCTACATTTTCCAAATGTATATTTAGATGTTTCTTCAATATATTTTTCAGCTAGTTTATTGATTGCTTTTTTTATTTTCATTCTATTATCTTTTGATGTTGTTTTATAGAAGTGAGTGTATAAGTTTTCTATTCCTATTAATAGTTTTTCCATTCTTTTTTTGTCATTTTCAGTACCTTTTATAACTATTCTATAATCTAATTCTTGTGATATTTCATAATGTTTTTGTTTTAGTTCTTGTTTTGATTTGTTTAAATCGGTTATTTTTTGTTCTAATAATTTCTTTTTATTTTCTTCTTTACAATTATTATATTGATCTTCTATTTGAGAAATTTTAATATCGCATTCTAATATACTTATTCCTAGTTTTCTTTTTATTTCCATTAATTCTTTATATGTATTTTTATCTGCTGCGAATATACAGTAGTCTTCTGGTTTTTCATTTATATAATGAGTATTGTATATATTTTGTTGATTTGTTACTAGTGTCGCAATTCCATAGATATTTAAGAATAATGATTTTAATATATTTTCATTTTTGTAGTATAGTTGTTTTATATCTATTTTTTCTTGTTTTTCTTGATTGCTTACCAAATTATTAATAATATTAAATTTTTCATTTAAGTTAAGATTAGAAAAATCAGTATTTTCGTATTCTGCTTGTTTTGTAATAATGTTTTCTAGATAATTTAATAGATTTATTCCTTTTTTTGATACTTTGTTATTGAAGTCTTCTATCATGAGATCGTAGTTAATATAATGTTTTGGGCATTTTTTTATTATTTTTTTTATTATTTCGTTTTTATACTTTATTCCAAATTGTATTTGTATATTTGGATATTCCTTTTCTAGTACTTTTTTTACTTTTTCACTTGATAGGTAGAATGATAATAGATATTTTTCATTGTACATTTTTTTATATTTTTCTATTTCTTGTTTATAATTTACTGATAATGTTTCATCATATTCTTCGTTTGAATATTCTTTATATAGTTCTTTTATTCTATTTTCTATTTTATTTATATTAAATGTTGTTCCTGATATTTTAAAGAAGTACACAATATTGTTTTTTAGTTCTTTTTGTGTTTCCCATTGTTTTTTATATAATTTATCTTTGTTATAGTAAAATCCATATACTGTATGTTCATTAACGTTTCTTTTTTTTAATATATCATTTTTAGCATATTCTATAAACCATGAAAATGGGATTTCTGTTTTTAGATTTCTATCATGACCTTGATTGTCTATTAGAACCAATTTTTTTTCTTCGTCTATTTCAAATGAACCATGCATTATAGAGTCTCTTATATTATCCAGTATCCACATTTTGTTTATTTCTAAAGTGTTAATTATATTTGGTATTTCTTTTGAGAAATTTGGGTCGAATACTTTATCTATTTCTTTTTGGTCTACTAGTTTTGTTAGTCTTCCTAATCTATCTTTGTTTTTTATTTCTTTTTTTATTATTTTTTCTTTTGATAGTACCAGATAAGTAAGTGAAAGTATAAACTCAAAGTCTTCATCTTTTTTTAATAATTCTTCTAGGTTGATATGTTCTACTGCTTCGATTTTTGTTTTCATTTTTTCATTTATTTTTTCACTGAATGTTTGTTTTGACATATTTTTCTCCTTTTTTTAGGTATTATACACTTTTTATATTTTTTTTCAACTTAAAAAAATCCCAAAGATTGGGATTAATTTGTTAATGTTAGTGAACCTGTTATGGGTAAATTAGCATAGTTTGCGTCTGTTAGATTGATTGTTCTTGGTGCTCCTGGTTGGTTTATAATTTCAACTGTAGCTGTTTGTGTTGTTAATGATGTACTTTGTACTGTACTATCAAATTCATGATCACCATCTGATGCGGTTTGCTTATAATATATTAGCGGAGCATTTGTTGTGTCATATGGTACATTATTGAATACTGCATTACCGTGTTCATCTGTTGTTATTACTGTTCCATATTCATTTCCTTCACTATCTGTTCTTATAAATGTTGCGCCTACTATTGGTGTTCCAGAAGCTGTTCCAGTATCTGTTACATGAAGTGTTAATGTTCCTGTTGATGAAATTGTAAATGCATATGTATTTGTTGCTGCATCTACTGTTATACTTGATGGATTGATTGTTGAATTATCGTATCCCGGTACTTCAGCTGTTACGGTATAGGTATCATTGATTAACTCAGTTTGTCCTGTACCATTTGTAATAGTTACTGTCTTTGCCATAGTGTTATCTCTCCTTTTTCTATAGGTAGATTATAGTATAAATCCACTAATGAAATAGTGATAGTTCTTGGATTAAAAATTGCATGTGTAAATATAAATGTATATTTACACTTTTTTGTTATATATATATTTGTGTTTATTTTTTCATTTATAAAAGTAGCTTTTATTTTATATAATTTGTTTTCTTTTAGATTTATTTTTAGTTTTCCATTATATGTTGTTCCTTCAAATATTTTTTTATCTTTATCATATATTTTTACTTTTACTTGATATTTATTTTTATAACCTGCTCCTATAAATTTTAATATTTTTATATTACCATCACCTTTCATTTTATTATATACTGATATTTTTTTTTGTTAAATTATTAAAACCTAAAAAAGAATTCCAATAAGGAATTCTTATAAATCAAATGTTTCTTTTACTACTATTTTGTTATCATAATCTTTATTTAGATAATAATTTATTGATATTGTTATCTGATTTTCTGTAACACTTTCTACATATATATTTGCGAGGTTATTATTTTCAGGAATTGTTTTTTCTATAAAGTCATTTATTTCTTTTGTTTTTTCTTCGTTATTTAAAATTATTATCTCATTTTTTCCTATTTCTTTTATTATATTTGTATTATTAACAAAAGTATCAAATGATTTGCATTCTGCTTTCTCACTTTGTATTGAGTAATATCCTTGCGTATTATTTGATTCTAATATTTTATCGTGTAATTGTTTTTTTACTTCATTTTTGTAATCATCTTTTGTCATACTACAATAGTTAAAACTAATTTCCTTTATATCTGAGTAATCAAATAAATCTATATTATATATGTATGAAAAACTATTTTTATCAAGTGTTTCTATAAAATTATCTAATAATCCCTTCTCTAGTACTTCTTGTTCTCTACTGCTTATAATTGCATAATCTCCTATTTCTTTTATTGTTGATGGATAATTCATTTGATATTGGAGATATTCTGAAAGTAATAGATTCTTTTTTCCGCTATATGTTCCATCATATATAGATTCATCTGTTTTATATTTATAATAAAAATTAAATAATCTTGGATTGTTTTTTGTCTTTATAAATAAATTCATTTCTCCTTTAATATCATAAACATTAATTTTTGGAAAAATAATTCCTGCTGAAGTTATATAGAATGTTTGATTTTTATCAAAGTTTCTTGCATATTTTATTGAGTCATCTTCAACATATTTAAATAATTCTTCATATTCTGATATTTTATTATTATTTTCTTCTATTTTTTCTTGATTGTCATTGTACGCTATTATCTGTTTATTAGCGACTTCTAAGCGTTTTATCTGTGCTCCTATTTCAAATGACGCTAAATCGTAATATGCATTTGCGATTGGTCCTATTATGTTCTTACTATTTAAGATATCTTCAAGTTTTATTTCATTTCCTGTAGTTAAATCTATATTTAACGTTTTGTATACTCTTTCTTCATTATATGAAATAATATTAACAGATAAGATGTTAAATGCATTTAAAGTTACATCTGAATAAATATATTTAACCCCGTTTTCTTTTTCTTTATTTGTTAAGTCATAGAGTTTTTCATTTATTTTATTTTCTATTTTTTTATCTTTTAATCCAGATATTTTTATATATTCATAGTTTTTATCTTCATTTATATATAATTCTTCTACTTTTAAATCATTTTCATCATATAATCCTGTATAATCAATATACTCATATTTATCTAATGTTTCTTTTTCATTTTCTATTACTTCTGGTTCAATTATTTCTGGTTCTTTTGTTTTTCTTGAATATATGAATATTCCTAGTAATAGTAATATCCATATAATGATAATTACTATTTTTCCTTTTTTCATAGTTCACCTATTTACAAGGAACATATCCAGCACTTGTCGCTACTTCTTGTCCTCTTTTTGATAACATGTCTTCTTTTAATTTTAAAACATTTTCATTTGTTTCATTTTTTCTTGTAACTATGTAATATGCTGTTAATATTGGATATGATTCATCTTTTATTGTTTCATATGTTGGTTTAACTCCATTAATTCCTAAGTATTTTATATTATCATTATAATACATTTCATTTGCATAGTAATAATATCCATATCCTATTGAGTCTAGTCCATTTTCATAGCTTGATACATATTCAATGATTCCTGCCATTGATAGATTTACTGATTCTTTAGGTGTTGGAATTTTAACTGGTGTTCCTTTCATAACAAGACTATATAATCCTGTTTGACTTCCTGAATTTTCTGGTCTTTGATATGCGATTATTTCAGCATCTTTTCCACCTAATTCTTTCCAGTTAGTTATTTCTCCTGTATATATTTGTTTAATTTGATCAAATGTTAATGAGTCTATCTCATTATCTTTGTTTACAAAGAAAACAAATCCTTCGTTTACTACTTTTGTTACTTCTAGTTCAACATTTGCGTCACTAGCTCTTTTTAATTCATCTTCACTTGGTTCTGTTACTACTATTAAGTCTGCTTCATTGTTTATTAATTTTGTGTATGCTGGATCTGTATTTGAATATTCTACACCTATTTCTTTTGTTGTTTTTCCTGTGAAGTTTAGTACAAATGCATCCATTAATGGTTGTGTAGCTAAAGATGCATCTACTCTTGGAAATGTTTCTTCTGTATAAAGTATGTCTGTTGATATTACTTCTGGTTCTTCTTTTTTTTCTATCAAGAAATAATATGCAAGTGCACTACTTATAAGCATTAATATAACTAATACTATATACCCCCATATACTTGTTTTTTTTGGTTCTCTTTGTTCAACTTCGTTTTGATTAATTTCTTCGTTCATTATTTCACTCCTATTCTGTTTTAATTATATCATATTTTTTTAAATGCACAATAAAAAAGAATCATTTTGATTCTTCTAAATAAATATATTTATTAATCCATTCTTCAAAAGCTTTTTCATTTTGATATTTTTCTAAATCACTATCTTTATTTGGATCTAGATAAGCAACTATTCTTCCTTCTTTAATAATTAGTATTGATGGTCCAAATCTAACTTGATAGTAATATGATGTTTTTTTAAATTTTTCAAATGGAATAGATACAAAATCTATTTTATATTTTTTCATGTATGTTTCAAATATATTTTCACATGGTTTATCAAATGTACAGTAATTATTATATGTATATAGTATGTAGCTATCTTTTTTAAAGTTTTCTAGATTGTCTACTTTTATAAAGTTTCCTTCATTATAGTATTTATTATTTAAATAAAATTTTTCTATTTTTTTACAACCTGTTATTAATAGAATTGTTATTATTAATATTACTACTTTTTTCATTATTCTACCTCTGTTAAATTTTTAAAGTCTATGTCATGATATGTTACTTTATAAAAATCATATTTATCATTATTTTTTACTTCTACATTATTATTACCATTATAATACCAATATCCACCAACATTATATATTTTATTACTATCCCATCCAAGTGATACTAATAATTGTTTTGTCATTCCAGCGTATCCGCCGCCACCACACATTAAAAATATGTTTTTGTCTTTTGGAAAATAGTATTCTAATATTTCTAATGATTCTTTATAATTTGGAATGTATTTTCCATTTTCTTCTTTAAATAGTGTTTTTCCTTTATATGAGTCTCCTACTGCTTCTGGTAATCCTTTTACTTCTGTTAGATATGGATATGGAACTACTTCAAATCCTTTTACAAATCCTGATAGATAAGAGTCTCCTCCTATTGCTTCGTAGTTTCCAGGATCTTTTAACATTCTCATATCTCTATATACTGAATCACTTCTATTTAAATATTTATCTATTGTTTCTTCATTTATATTTTTATCTATTCCAAGTTCTCCTCTTTGTCCACCTGTTATTTCTGGTAGTGGTAATTTTAATTCTTTTTTACTAAATATTAAAAATCCTATTAGTATTCCTATAAGTAATGTTGCTATAATTATTATTAAGTCTTTTATTTTCATAATTACACCCAATCTATTTCTGATGTTTCTAATCTTTTTCCTTTTATGAAGTTTAAATTAGGATAGTCTTTTTTTAAATTATTAAAAGTATCTGTTATTCCTGATCCTCCACTTGTTACAAATACATATATTTCTTTATTTTCTAAGTTGTTTTCTTCTATAAATGCATTTATTATTGTTGGTGCTTTATACCACCATACAGGAAATCCTAATATTACTTTGTTATATTCTTCTATATTTTCTATTTTGTTTTTTATTCTTGGTCTTGATTTATCATTTCTCATTTCCATTGATGATCTACTATTTTTATTAGTCCAATCTAAATCTTCTTTTGTATATAGTTCTAATGGTTCTATTTCAAATATGTCTGTATTTAGTTTTTGAGCAATTTCTTTTGCGATTTTTTTTGTTGTTCCTGTTGCGGAAAAATAACATGTTATTGTTTTCATAATTTACCTCCTATAGTAATTATAACACTTATAAAAAAAAAACTTCATTAGAAGTTTTCTTTTTTTAGTTTTTTTGCAAATTCTATTATGTCGCCATCGTATTTGGTTTCTTTTGCGAATGCATCGTAATCTGTTGGTCCTTTATTTATTATATATAATTTTTTTTCTTTATTAAATTTCATATCTACAATGAAGTCATGGACTAGGGATGCAGCAGGATTTACTTTTAAACTACTACCTATTACTAGTAGTGTTTTTGCTTTTTTTATTTCATCCATTGCGTGCATTAAATTATATGTTTCTAGTGGTTCTTCATATAGAACTATATCTGGTCTTATTATATTTCCACAACTACATATAGGAACAATGTCCATATTTATGATATCTTCTAGTTTATAGTTTTTATTACATTTTGTACAATAAAAGTTTTCTGCATTTCCATGTAGTTCTATTACATTTTTTGTTCCTGCTTTTTTGTCTAGATTATCGATGTTTTGTGTTATTACTGAATTTACGTATCCTTCTTTTTCTAATTCTGTTATTAATAGGTGTGCTTCATTTGGTTTTATATTTTCATTTATTAGGTTTTCTCTAAAGAATTTATAGAATTCTTTTGGATATTTTTTAAAGAAACTGTGTGATAGTATTGTTTCTGCATTTATGTTTTCTTTATAAAGACCTTTTTCTCCTCTAAAGTCTTTTATTCCACTTGCGGTTGAAATGCCTGCACCTGTAAATACTACCACATTTTTCTTTTTAAGTTGTTCTATAAAATCATCTACAATTTTATCTAAGTTCATATTAGTACCTTCTTTTATGATTATTCTTTTTTGTTATTTGTTTTTTATTGAAGTTTTCTTCAAATGATTTTTTGTATTCTTTTCCAATTTGTTTTAATGTTTTATCTTCACTTTCTGATAGTTTTGTTATACATTTTGCTTGATACATTAATTCATTTATATATGATTCTAAGTCATTTAATATTTTCTTTAGGTTATTTTTTAGTTTTACTTCTTTCTTTATTAGTTCAATTGCATATTCAAATAATTCATTTGATTCATTTAAATTTTCATTTATATTTATTAATTGATGATCTTCAAATTTTTCTTTTTGCTTTAATTCTGTATTTAATTTATTTTTTTGTTTTTTTAATACTAGAAAGTCATATGAATTAGTTATATTTCTTATTTCACTTAGTGGAACTCTACTATTATAGTTAGGTATTTTTTTTGTTCGTGCTCCTATATATGTAATATTATTTCCTTCTTCATCTATCATATTTGTGTTCATTGTAATAATATCTATATAGTGTTTTCCATATTTTTCTGAAAGCATTTCTAAATAATCGTTATTATCAAATTTAATATCAAATATTTTATTTAATGCTTCGTATAGTTCTTCTCTGTCTAAGTCTAATATTTTATTTTCTATTAGAAAGTTTGCTTTTTCTAAGTTTTCTTTTATATAGTCTATAAATTCATCTACATTATAATTATTTGTTTCTATTTTATTTTCTGTTTCTTGTTTTAAGTTTATTTTTTTTGGAATTAGTTTCATAGTTACACCTCAATTTATTTATACTATTTTTTTATATTTTTTGTCAAGAAAAAAGTAATTATGAATTACTTTTCTTTTTTTGTTGCAAGATAAACTATTAATCCCATTCCATATAATAAGCATAGTAATGATACTAGTCCACCAATTACTGGTATGAATTTAATTAGTTTTACTGTTATGATACCTATTAAAATTGAAAGGTATTTATTTTCTTTGTTAAGTTTTTTGCATATTTCTTTACCAACTATGTAGTATACTAATAGACTTGAAATATATAAAGAAATTATATAAAGTGTTAATGTTATTAGTGATACTGGTATAAGTACTACTGTAATCATTGCGATTATTGAAATCATAGGTACTGATACTAATGTAACTAGTCCAATTCCTGTTTTCTTTAAAATACTTTCTGGTGTTATTTCTGATTTATCTAATTTTTCTTTTACTCCTGGAACTACTAAGAATAATATTGTTAATGTTAAGAATGAAGTTATTGCGCTTATTGTTATATTTCTTATTCTATCTGCCACTGTATATGTAATTTCTACTTTTGTTGTTTTTACTGCTTCAACTCTACTTACTTTTGCTTTGTCTAAGTTTTCAATTGTAGATTCTTCTGGATATGAAAGTTTTCCTTCTATTACTGTTTCTGAATCCATTATTATTCTTTCTGTTGCTAGGTAAGCATCACCTTTAATTGTTACTCCACTTAAATCAACTGATGTTCCACCTACTCTTAAGTCTCTATTTAAGTTTGTTTTAATTCTTATTATATTTCCTGCTAGATAAACATCTCTTCCTATTTCTGCATCACTTCCAATTGTTATATTACTTCCTGCTACAAATAGATCTTTTTCAATTTTTTCATTTACTAGAATATTATTTCCTGCAAAGAATCCATATGGTGCACTACCTTCTAGTGTTAAGTCATTTCCTGCTATTAATGATAGTCCATCTACTTCTGATTTATTAATAACAGTGTTTCCTGCTACTAGTCTTGTTGAGTCATAAACTCCTGTTTCTGTTACTGTTTCTCCAGCATGTAATATATCTATTGCGTAAACTCTTGTTGTAAATGTTAGTATCATTATACTTAACATTGTTACTATTTTTTTCATTTTACCACTCCTTATTTTTTAGAAAATGGATTTAAATCTTTTATTGATTCCCATTTTTCTTTTACAAACGTTTCTACACTATTTACTTTATCTTCTACGTAGTTTATTTTTTCTTGTGTTGGCTTAATAATTGTATTGTTTATTTTTATATAAGCAATTAATATTACTGTTAGTATTACTACTATTTCTGTTACTTTTAGTGCGATTTGTAATCTTTTTTTGTTTATTCTTTTTTGTTCTCTTTTTTCTAAGAATTCAATTCTTTTTTCTAATTCTTTTATTTTTTCTTCCATACTTCACCTATAAAAAAAAGATATAAATCTTTTTTTATTTAAATAATACTTTTCCGATTAGAATTAATGCACATGCACCAACTACTGATGAAATTATTGTTCCAATTAGGTTTGTTGCAGTGAATCCAAATAATCCAAGTATAACTGGTCCTAAGAATCCACCTAAAACACCAATTATAATGTTTCTGATTAATCCACCTTTGCTTCCCATTAGTTTACTAGCAATCCATCCAGCAATTGCTCCTATTATTATACTTGCAATAAGTGAACTTAAAGTCATTCCAAACATAATCATACCTCCTAGTTTGATTATAACATATTTTTTAAATAAAAAAAAGAGATTTCTCTCTTAACTATTTTTTACTTTTGAAAGTGTTTCTTGTATTGTTGTTTTTTGTATATTATTAATTGTGTACCAACCATATTTTGTCATTTCATCATATGTGTTTGCTTGATGTTTTAGTGTATCTGATAAACAACTTTTTAATAATTCTCTTATATCATTATTTGAACTTTCTAGTGTACCGTGAACATATACTTCTACTGTACTTTTTAGTACCAATAAATAGTTATCCATTAATAGTTGATCAGACATTTGACTTTTCCTCCAATTTACTTATTAATTTTTCTTTTGTTTTTACATGTTCACTTAGTTCTGTTTCTAAGAAATTATTTATTTCTTCATTTTGCGTATTTTTTAATGTTTCTTGTAGTATTTTAATTATATTACTTTCGTGTCCAATTGCGTCTTCTACATACGCAAGTTCTTTTTGTGTCATATTATTCCTCCCATAATTATTATGGAAGAATATTTTATTTTTAAACATTTAATTAAAAAAAAGAATGATACTTGTTTATGTATCACTCTTTTACCGAAGCTTTTATATTTCAAAAGTTCGATAGAACTTTGAAACCATAATTAAGTATTTGCCACTTTAAGCCTTTTGACTTAGCGTGGCATAATTTGTACCTATCATGCAATCTCACTGCTACCAGCAAGAATTGCCATAGGGATCATTTTGACAGTGGAATCCCTCAGAATAATCATATGCGACAATAAAACCACCGTGATCATCACGCACATACACATTATTATCATAGCATGCGTAGCCCGAAGCACTGTAACTGCAAGTTATAGTTTTATCTTCATCACTATACCAAATGCGATTATCAATTGTATCATTTATCCATGTATTTTCATCACATCCAAAATAATCGTGTATTTTTTGTACGTCTGTCGAAAAATCTCCTTTTTTCATGCATAATTCTCCACCATATGTATCACTATATAAACATACTTCTGGTGATGTTCCTTGTGCAACTGCTCCATCTGTTAAATCATATCTTAGATATACATTTTTACCAGTTGGATTTGATGTACTTATAATTGGTTCTGTGTCACCAAGAGATTCATATCCATATTGTGTTAATGGTTCACATTCTCCCTTTTCTGTATTTGTTACTTTTCCATCTGTAAATTCCACTTTGAATTCATCATATTGTAGACATCCATTTGTAACATTATTTTTTTCTATTGTTACCCATGAATTTGATGCTGGTTCTTTTCCGCTTAATGATAGCCCTATTTGTGTTTTTAACCCATCCACAGTATATGTATTATTTGGAATTTCATATTCTGAATCACCAGATAATTTTGTTACATATGCTTTATTTACTGCGTCTTTAAATCCATATGCTGAATCAGTAGCTGCTCCTTTTTTAGAGTTTTCAATTATATTTAATATAATTGGTACTGTTATTACTGCTATTATTGCTAGTATAACTATGATTGCAAGTAATTCAATTAATGTAAAACCTTTTTTATTCTTCATTTATATTCCTCCTACTATAATTAAATTATAATAGAAAAAGTACTTTTTTTCAAGTACTATTTTTTTCTTGATTTTTTTTGTTTTTATGTTAGAATACTTATCAATGGAGGTCTACTATGGATTTAAATGAATTAAAAAAATATTTAATTAATACCGATTTCATTTATTATGGGAATTATTTAGGTGTTATAAAAAATATTGAATATGATAATAGAGTTGGTTATTATGTTTTATATTTTTATGAAGGTGAAAAAAAATATATTCCAAATTTTTACATGTATCAGTATTATATAAATCTGTTAAAAAATATTAGATTTAAAATTTTAAGAGATAGGAAGATTAAGTACCTTGTTCACTTTACTCCTATGCTTAATTTAAAAAGTATTATTGAAAATGGTTTTGTTTCTAGAAGAATTTTAGATACATTTGATGTTGATTATCAACATTCTGATTCTCTTAGATTAGATGGAAAATTAGATTTTATATCTACTAGTATTTCATTTCCTAATTATAAAATGTTTTATCTTAAAAGAAAAGAAAATGAAAGAATTTCATGGGCTGTTTTAAGTATTGATAGTAGCATTTTAATTGAAAAAATTGATACTGAATTTTATAGGACTAATTGTGCTTCTAGTAATACTTCAAAGTGTAGATATAATCCATGTTCAAACGAGGCTTTGTTAGATATGTTTTATTATTCTAATAGAGAACCTAATTTACCAATTAATTATACTACAGACCCTCAAGCAGAAGCTATGATTAAATATTCTATTGATAAATCTTTTATTAAATGTATTGATACTCAAGGTAAAAATGATGTAGTACGTTCTTTAGCAAAAAATGCTAATATTGATTATAATCCTGATTCTGATTTATTTGGTCCAAGATTGGACTATAAGAGGTGGTAATATGGCTAAGAGACCTATATTTATTTCTACTGGTGATATTGAACATCCTTTTGAATCTAAAGATATAACTTTTAGATGGATTAGTGGAATGTCTTATTATCAGAAATGTAAAAGAAGAGATTCTTTGGCTTTAGAAATTTCTAAATTATATGATATTAAAAGATGGCTTGAGATTTCTACTAAATCTGATAAAGAAATTGGTGTTAATTTAAGTGCATTGAATTTATTTTTAAAAACTACTACTGGTACTGATACTGTTGAAAATATTTATCAAAAATCTAAAGTATTTGGTGAAAAAGGTATTATTGGTTTTAAGTATAATGATTGTGAGTTTTCTAATACTCCTACTGGTATGTTTTATGATTATATTTATATGTATGCAGTATTACAAAATCATGATTTAATTGATCAATTTGTTCAATATGATATATTTACTGATATTGAATTTAATCCTAGTAAATCATTAAATACGCAAGCAAGAGCTGCAGCTATTTTTAAAACTTTATATGTTAATCGTAGTTTAGGTATTATTAAAGATCAAAAAAAGTTTAAAGAGTATTATAAAAGTATAAGATAATTCTTATACTTTTTTATAATTTATTGCTTTTTCCAATGTTGCATCTTGAACATAGTGTTTGTAAATTACTCATTTCTGTTTTCCCACCTTTTGATACTGGAATAATATGATCAACCTGTAGTTTTGCACCTTCTTTTGCTGTCATACCACATATTTGACATTTATAATTATCTCTTTTTAAAATATCATATCTCATGCTTTCACTCATTTTTGCTCTTTCAATTCTTGATGAAATTTCTAGTAATCTATCTTGATTTTTTAGTTTCTTGTATTCATCCATTATTTTTAAAAATTGTTCTTTATTGTATTTTTTATATACTTTATCTTGAACCTTCCCTTTTGGACTTTTATAGTTTATATATATAACAACTTTGAAATCTATATCTGGTTTTTGTTTATAGTCATTATATAGTTTTAATTGGTTATCCATATATTTATCTTGTTTAAGTTTTAGTTTTTTTGCTTCTTCTATATTAATATATTTTTTTAATTCTTCATATTCAATTTCATATTGTTTATATTTATTATTTAATTCATTATATTTTATTTTGTATTCTCTTAATTTATCATATTCTTTATTAATTGTCATTAACAAATAATCATCTATGTTACACGTTTTTAAATTGCTTTTATAATATACCTGATAATTATCATAATATATTCCTAATGGTTCAATATTATATTTACTATTTAACAATTGTATATTTTTATATAATTCTGTAGTTTTTAATTTCTTTTCTATATTCTTTTCTTTCCATGGTTTAATCCTCTTTATTATATATATTGTTACTATTATTAAAACAGTTATCCACGCGATTAGTGTTATAACTAGTATTATAGTCTTATAGTTTTTCATTATGAAATTTATTATACTGAATACTGCTCCTAATATTACTAAACTTATTATTCCTTCTACATCAATTTCAAAGTCGTCATAATTATTTTTATAATATCTTTTCTTTTTTCTATAGTATCCCACTTACATCACCCTTCTATTAAAAAAAACTAATACAAAAACCATCTAAAGTCTGTACTAGCCCTTTATTTTAATTTAAATTTAAATTTTCAATACTTATATCATTTTTTGTTATTGTTTTAAGTATTTTATTTTGTTTTTTATCTTTCACATTTGTTGCATGTTTTATTACTGTTTTTTCATATATATTTCTTACAAATCTTGCATTACCAAAGTTTTTAGTATTTCTATTTTCATTTATTACTTCTTCTAAATATTTAATTGCATCATCACTTACTATAAATCCGTTTTTTGTTGCGAAGTTATTAAATATTTTAATTAGTTCTTCTGTTGTATAATCATCAAATTCTAGTGTATATCCTATTCTTGATGTTATTCCTGAGTTTGAGTTTAGGAAGTCTTGCATTTCTTTGGTGTATCCTGCAAATATTACTACTAATTTATCTCTATAGTTTTCCATTGCTTGTATTAGTGTTGCGATTGCTTCTGCATTATATGAGTTTTCTCCTTTTACTGCCAATGTATATGCTTCATCAATGAATAATACTCCATTTAAACTTTTATTTATTACATCCATTGTTTTAGGAGCAGTTTGTCCTACATATTGTCCTACTAGATCTTTTGAAGAAACTTCTATTAGCTTGTTTTCTTTTATATATCCTAAGTTATATAAAATATTTGAAATAATTCTTGCGATTGTTGTTTTTCCTGTTCCTGGATTTCCTAAAAATACCATATGAAGATTCATATCTTTTATTGTTAAGTCTTTTGCTTTTTCTTTTAGATTTATAACGTCTACTAGGTCATATAGAACTTTTTTTACTTTTTCTAATCCTACTAATTCGTTTAATTCTTTGAATATTTCTTCTAGTGTTTTCTTTTCTTCTATATTAGGTAATTCTTTATTGAATGATATATATTTTATTAAGTTATTTCTATATTCTACATAGTTATCATTTTTATATGTTTTTGTTATATAGTCTAATAGTTCTGGTTTTTTATTATCTTCAATATTTATATTTTCTAGTATATATTCATATATATCTTGTATGTCTGGATTAGTACCTATAATATTAAAATTAAAGTATTTATTTTTTATTGTTTCTCTTCCTAAGAAGAAGTTTTCTATTTCTTCTTTTGTACCTATAACTAGTGTTGTTGTTTTTTCTTCTTTTTGTAAGAATTCTTCAAAGTTATTAAAGAATTTTGTTTGTTCGTTTGAATCTATATTATTTATTCCTTTTAAGTTTGTTATTGTTATAAATCCATAGTCATAGTTAATATCTTTTTCTAAATTAATGAATGAAATTTCTTTTTTATTATTATTTTTAATATAATTAAAGTTTATTGAAGATTGTTCTAGTATATATATTAGTTCTTCTTTTGTTTCTTTGTTATTTACTTCTATTAATATATTGAATGGTATATAGTTTTTTTCTATTCCTTCATTATATTTTCTCATGTATTCTATTATTTTTTTAAGTAATTCTTTTGATTCATCTTTTATATATAGTTTATTTATTTTATCAAAAAGAGTAATCATTGTATTTTGACTACTCTCTTCAATTTTTTCTTTTTCTTCTTTTAGAGTTTCTACTCCAAAGAAGTCTTTGTATATATCTTTAAAATAGTCTGTGTTCATTATTTTTCAACATGAATTTCAAGCATCTTATCTTTAAGCTCTTTTTCGATTGTTTCAAGTTCTTTTTCTGCTTCTTGACGCTTGATTCTTCCATTTTTATGAATCTCAATTACTTTATCTAATGTTTCAATTAAGTCTGCATTTGTTTTCTTAATTGTTTCAATGTTAACGATTGCTTTTTCTGATTCTTCTGCAATATCAATTGATCCTTGTTTTAGTGTTTCACTATTTTTAACTAACATTTCGTTTGTTAATTTAGATACTGCTTGTTGTGATTTTAATGCATTTTTTGCGTTGTTTATTCCTAGAGCTAGAACCATTTGATTTTTCCATAGTGGAATAGTGTTTGTTATTGAACTTTGGATTTTTTCAACTAGTTCTGCTTCGTTATTTTGTAGTAATCTTATTTGTGGAGCCATTTGTATTGATATGATTCTTGTTGTTTTTAAGTCATAGATTTTCTTTTCAAATCTATTTATCATGTTTTCCATATCATTTACTTTTTGTACGTCTAGTTGTTCTCCTGATTTTTTGGCTTGTTCTTGTAATTCTGGTAATACTTTATTTCTTAATTCTTCTAATTTTCTTTCACCAGCAATTATGTATAAAGATATTTCTTTAAAGTATTCTAGATTTTTTTCATACATTGTATCAAATATACTGATATCTTTTAACATTTGTAGTTTATCTTTTTCTAGTCCACTTTCAATTGTATCTATATTTTTTTCAATCTTACTATATTTAGCAATAGCAAAGTCTACTTCTTTTTTTGCATTATTAAATAGTTTTGCGAAGAATCCTTTATTTCCACCTGATACATCTTTATCGAATGCTTTTATTTGACTTACTAGGTCTGCTAATAAATCACCTGTTTGTCCTAGATTTTTTGTTTTTACGTCTTCTAAGATACTATCTGAAAATTGTGAGATTTTTTCTTGAGCTGCAGCTCCATATTGTATTACTTGAGTTGTGTCTGTAACGTCGATTTTACTATTAAATTCATCAATAGCTTTTTTTTCTTCTTTTGTTAATATATCATAGTTAAGTGAGTTTTCTATTTTTTCTTCTGTTACTTTTTCACTTGTTAAATTTTCTATGCTTTCTTCATTTACTTTTTGTTCTACTTTTAATTCTAATCCTTCCATATTTCCTCCTAAATTTCTATATTATATTTTATTATAAATATCTTATTTAGTCAATTGATTTAATGTATGAATTGCTTGTATTTAAAGTTGACTTTAGTATGTTTATGGTGTAAAATATTTTGTATCAAGCAAGAAATATAGTTTATATATTTACTTTTATAAATATTTTTGGTATATTTTTCTTGCGATGTGATATAATTATATTGTAGATATTGTTATATCTACATTTGGTCTGTTGGATTAATTCATCGGATCAAACCCGTGTTGGCGCAATAGCCGCTTAAAAGAGCAACCTTTATGGTTGCTTTTTTAATATTTTAAAATCTCTTTTTGCCTAATTCCCTTATAATTTTTCTTATTTCATCATCAGTAAAAAAATATTTTTCACTTTTAGCAAACGACATTTTATTCTTGTACTTATAATCATATTTATCTATATATGTAAGCATATCAGATACTTGAAATAATCTCTTTTCTTTGTGATCAAAGTCTACCTTATGTTCAAATTTATCAAATCTTAAAAAAATTGAATCAAGTATAGTCCCAAGAACTTCTTGACCATTATCATAATACATCACTATTTTGTCAAATTTATTAAAGTATTGTTCATGATCTTTTATCATTCTATTTATTTCATAAGATAATTGCTGTTTTAAAATTCTACCATTATCTATGTATCTTTTATCTATAATTATTGTGTTATATTTTACTTTTATTTTTCTTGAAAAATGGTATATCGCTTTAAATATACTTTTTCTCATAGGTATATTAAATATCTTATAATCTCCTCTTTTCATTATCAAATCTGCCATATGTATCATGTTTGTATACCCTATTCTATTCAGTCTATCGTTTAGTTTAATTAGCTCATTACTAATATCGTCATCTTGTTCGTGAAATGTAAATGAGACTCCATACAATTCTGAAGCACCATTTTCAAATCCAAATTCACCTGTTTCATCTACAAATATATTTAATCGTTTCATGATATACACCTCACACTAATAAATTTTTATATACTATTATTTTTTTTACTACTGTTTTTTAGTATATCATATAATTTCATTTATGTTAATTATTTTGTTAAGTTTTATAAAAATAATTATTGAAAGATAATTATTTTTAAAGTTATCGAATTCGACCACTTTAAAATTTATTATTTCTTTAATTAATTTTAATATAAAAATCAGCATATTCGTTTTGAACATACCGACTGGTTTATATATATATTATTTCTATAACTAATTGTAAAGTCTTCTAATACTTCTAGATCAACATTTTTATATGTAGATATATCTAAATTTATATTAAATTCATCTGCAAACATTTTTAATAATTTATTTCTACATTTCATTGAAATAAAACTTGATTCATTTATATATGATTTTAGTTCATTATTTATTTCATTTAGAGTTTCTTCTTTTTTCATATTTACTCTTAGTTATTTTTTAAATAATCTATTAATTTATTATATGTATCCATTTTCAAGCTTGATACTGTACTTGTTATTGTTTGAGGTACTCCTATTCCAATATTTGATACATCATATGTTCCACCTGTTATACCAGTTCTGAATCCATATTTTTCCCAAGCTATTTGACCTATTTCTGGGTCATTTAATGCTTCGTATAATAGTTTTCCATTTTCTGTGAATGCTGCAAAGCAGTGTGAATTCCATATTGTAGGTGTTGGGTATAATATTCTTATATCGTCTTTTACTTGATTGAATGCATCTGGTGAAGAGTTTGCGAAGTCAATTATACTTTTTTCATAGTCAACAATCATTGGTTCTCCACCCATACCTGTTTTAAGATATCTTTCAAATAGGTCTGCTGGTGTATTATTCATGTATCCTGATTTAATATAGAATTCTTTTAGTTTTGGTAAGTTTTTATCAACATTTTCGTTTGTTACTTGTGCTTCACTTAGTATTGATAATAATAGTCCATAGTATGTTGCGCCAGGTGAAGATGTTACTGGATCTGTTGATGCGATATTTATTTGTCCATATAGGTTTAATCCTATGTCTTTCCATTTTTTTCCTTCTAGTATATATGTTATAAGTTTATCCATATCTGTTATGTAGTAAACACCATCTGTTTCTGTAACTATTTTTTCTTTTATAAGTGCGTCTACTACTTCACCCCAACTATAAATTACTATTGGAGTATTTAGTGTTAGTCCACCATTTAGTACTGCATATCTATCTGCTTCTTTTTCTTCTTTATTTGGAGATAGTTTATAGTAATCATAGAATCTTTGATCTGATGTAAATAATGCATCGTATTTTGATACACCTTCTGTATTAATTCCAATTTCTTCATTGTTTTTTAGTTTATTAATAATACTTTGATTTCCAAGATTTACGCTTTCTCTTATTAATGGCTTTGTAATTGTTTTTCCATTACTCCATGTATCATATACTACGTTTAGTTTATATTTTTTTTCTAGTATTTTTTTAATATCTTCATCTGCAAGAAAATCTTCTTTTCCTCCACCTGTTGCGACATATACTGTTGTTAAGTTTTTAGATAAGGTTATTCCTTTTTCATCTTTTAGATATTTTATTAATATTATTGTTCCTATCAATATTATAAATAATATTATACCTATTATTGTTTTTTTATTTTTCATCTTGTTCTCCTTTCTTTATTATGTTGTCTTCTACTATTCCATCTGCTTTCATCATTAGTTCATATACTTTCATGTCTGCATCTGTATCCATTATATCTTTTTGATATAGGTTTGATAGTATTGTTCTGAATGCTTTTTTTGTATCTTTTATTAGGTTTTGTGCTTTTGTCATGAATTTTTTTTCATCTGGTGAGGTTAGTTTTGTATTTTCTATTTCATCGTATCTTGTTGTTATTTTTATTAATACTGGTAGATAGTAATCGAAGAAGTTATTTAAGCTTTTTTCTTTCTTTGGATTTTTTTCTACTTCTTCTAGTATTTTGTTTATTGTTTCGTTTATGTCTTTTAAGTCTTCTTTTGTTGCATCATTTTCTACTTTTGGTATTAAATTTTTTATTTGTTTTTGTTCTTTTCTAGCTGTTTGTATTTTTTCATATAGTGTTTTATTCGTGTTTTTTAGTGTATCTTTTGGTTTTATTCCTGAAAGCATTAGTTCAGATGCTAGAAAGGCGCATCCTCCAATTACTAGTGAAGGCGCTAACGCAACTGACAAACCAATATATGGTATTGCGAAAAATGTGCTTCCTAAGAGTGCTGAAGTTATCTCTTTATTTTTCATTAGTTATAACTCCTTACTTCTTTGAATGCTCTTTTTAATCCTTGTTTTCCATCAAATATTTTTCCATTTGTTAGGTCTGCTATGTCTTCTAGTTGATTATAACTTGCTTCACCGAATGTAATACTATAAATTGGTGTGTTTATTTTATTTTTTTCATAGTATTTTTTTAATTCTTTGAATGAACCGTTATTTGCTTCACCATCAGTCATAAGAATTACTGTTTTTGTATAATTGTCTGTTTCGTCTTTTAATATATCTAATGCTCGTATACTAGGGTCATATATATTCGTTCCACCACTTGCACGTAGTTTATTTATATCTTTTATTACTTCTTTTGTATTGTTTCCTAATTTTGTTTCATATACTGTTTCAATATCACTGTTGAATGTTATTATTGTTATTTTATCTGTATCTGAGAATTGAAGTTTATCTTTGGATGCAGTTTCATAGTCTAGTATATAATTCATTGCTTCTTTTAATTCTGTTAAGCCTTCTCCGGACATACTTCCTGATATATCAAGGCAGAATACAACGTGTGTTGGCTTTCTAAATTTTTCAATATATAGATTAATTGCTTCTGTTATTACTGTTTTACTTGGATATTTCATGTCTTTTAAATATTTTGTAGTATCTATTCCCCATTCTTTATTGAATGTATTTTGATCTACTTCTTGTTTTATTCCGCCGTACCATGATCTATATCCTAGTGTTTCTAGTTTTTGTCTTACCTCATCACTTCTTAAGTATGATTGTAATTTTTCAAATTTTTCTTTTGTTTCAGTGTCTTTTGAATCATTATTTATGTATGCGAATGGCATATCGTTTATTGCTACTCCATCAACTGGATATATTAAGTATAATTGTTCTTTTCCTTCTTCTTTTAGTTTTTTATTTATTTCTATTAGTGAGCTTTCATAGTTTATCATTGCGTTATAGTCGCCTTTTAAATACATTTCTGTAAGGTAATCTTCATTTCCTGATACTCTTTCTACTCCTTTGAAGAAGTCTGTTAAGTCTTTTTGAAGTTTTTCATTTTTTAACATTTCTGATGTTAGTATCTCTGGGCTTCCTGCTAAACTATTTAGGAAACTTAGATATGTAGTTGCTCCTGTATTTGTCTGTGTTACTGATGACATTACATATTTTAGTTTTCCTTCTTTAATTGCTTCTAGTATATCTTTATTATATACATCTTTATTAGTAAATCCTAATTCTTCTGCTTTTGATTTTTGTATTGCCATTACAACTGGGTCTATTACTATTGATTTACTATCTGTTGTTAAATTTGAATTATCTAACATATATAGCCAAATTGAATTTGAAATCCAAACAGCATCATAGTCTTTTGCATTTGAATTTAGTATGTCTACTATTTCTAAGTCTCCATAGTGTTCTATTTCAACTTTGATTCCATTTTTCTTTCCATATTTAATCAATTCATTGTCCATTTTACTTGTTGATGTTGATGATATAATTCTGAATGTTCCTGATTTTTTTGTTTCTTCGTTTTTTTCTCCTCTTGACATCATAATCATAATTAACGCAATTATAAATATAATTACAATCCATGTTTTTTTATTATTTTTTTTATTCATAAGCCACCTTCTATCCATGAATTAATATACCATAATTATAAGATTTTTACAAGGATTCTATGTTGTTTATATAATGAAAAAAAGAACTTATTGTTCTTTATTTATATTTAATTCTACATCTTTTATATGTTTGCAGTTTCTTTTGTTTTCTTCTATTGGGATCATATAGTTTTTTCCAAATACTGCAGTTAAATATTCTTTATAATTTCCTGGTACTCTTAACAAAGTGTCTTCAAATTGTATTTTTGTTGTAGGATATATATCTTTATATTTTGTTTTATATCTTTTTTCAAATATCCATGTTATTTCTTCGTTAAAGTATTTTCCTTTTTTACATATTTTTCCATATAGTCTTGCATTAAATCTGTATAATGATTTTAATGGTATAGGATTAATAAATATATTTTCAAAAAATACTATTATTACCATAAGTATTATATTTATTAGTCTAAATGTTTTGTCTAGTAATTCACTTTCTGATGAGTAATCGTATATAAATACATCTACAAATATTCCATCAGAGTCTTTGCATTTATTTTTTAATAAAATATTTTTTTCTTTTACATATGTATCTTTTTTTCTTATTTTCATTGCTGGCCACGTTACTAGATATTTTTTATCTTTTTCATAACAGTGAAATGTAAATTCGTTTGATAAGTCTTTTTTTAATGCTTCTATGAATTTTTTATAATCTTTTCTGGACATTCCTATATCTGCGTCGTCATCCCATGGAATAAAGCCTTTATGTCTTACTGCGCCTAAGCATGTTCCACCTATTAAGTAATAATCAATATTGTTTTTTTCACATATTCTATCTATTTCTATTAAAATTTTATATAGTTCTTTTTGAACTGTTCTTATTGTTATTTTTTCTCCGTTTTCTTCTTTTATAATATATTCCATACATCAAACACCTTGTTTTGATTATACCATATTTTTTTATAATTAAAAAGATAGGAAATTTTCGTAAAAATTATTTTTTTCTTAGTTTTCTGTGATTCCTTTTAAGTAAAAAAAAAGCGGAGCCTTATGGCTCCTTCAGGGGGAAATCTAAATACCAGTTCGTAACAATTTAAAAATATGTTAAAGTCTTATAAAATAAGGCTTTTACATTTTCTTAAATTTACTAAAGTTTATAAAAATAACTTATTTTTTGGCAATTAGTATCTAGATTTGGTATCTGGAAAATAAAATTCATTAAAGTTAATCTTATTTTGATTTTATTGCAAAAAATAGGGCTCTATCCGAAAATAGACCCCTTGCAAAAATGTATTACCATTTTTTCCTTGCATAGATAATATAGCATATTTTTTTATCTATGTCAAACTATTGATCCAAATTTTCTTTATAATTTTTTTCTATTATTTTATCAAAATATTCATATATGGATTTCAATAGTCCATTATTATTATAGTATTTTCTATTAAGAATTATTCTTCCATAGAACAATTTACTTAATTCATGATTTACATTTTGCTTAACACCTGTACTACTTACAATCTCATTAAATAAATATAAGGTATAAGTAATTTGTCTGATTCTTGAATTTCTTAACTTATTAGTTCTATTTTCCTTTCCTATTCCACAATCTTTTAAATAATTGATAACTAATGTATCTGCTCTATGTAAATTATCTTTTTTATCTAATTCAGACAAAACACACGAATTATGAGCAACTGCATTTCTAAGCTTATTTACTTCTCTAAGAATGAATATATACTTATTATCATCAAGATTATATTCATTTGTGAAAAATTCAAAAAAGTTTATTAACTCACCAAAAGTTATTATTTCTAAAAATTCCCATATTGGAATATTTTCAATTTTAGTATCTCCATCTATATCATATTTTGAAAATATTTTATTATAATATTCATTTGTAACTTTCTTTCTAATACTATCATGTACTCTTCTTGGATATTTTGTATCATTATAATCATGTTCTAAATATAAATTAACAATATTGTATCCATCTTCATCATCTAATTCTTCTACTATATTTAATATTCTTATTTTAAGATAATGTTCTATATCAATTATCATTTTAAATAACACAATTCTAGTTCTATAGTCTATTATAGATAAATCTTTTAAATAAGCAAAGTCTAAATCAATATATTTTCCAGTTAGCTCACCACATTGATACTTTTGGAAATTATTTTTATAAGCAGTTACATTATAATAATTATTATTTTCTCTCAAATACTTTTCAGCATCAACTTCAGAACAATCTTCAAATTTAATATTTTTGTTTTTTAAATATGGTACCATATCTGATATTTTCATCATTGGCCTTAAAATAGTATTATCAGGGTTTTGATTCATGTACTTCACCTTCTTCTTGTAAAAAATATTATATCATAATGTATAAAAAATTAGAATGTAAATAAACTATTTTAATTAGTTGTAGCAAACAAATAAATACTAAAGTCACAATTTTGGTATCTATTTGGTATCTGGAAAAACAATTAATTTTGATAAATCCTTATAAACAAACAAAAAGCGGAGCCTTATGGCTCCTTCAGGGGGTTTTGGTTGAACATTCCTATATCTAAATAGATATGAGAATATTCGCGTGAACTATTCACGCTAGTATAATTATATATTGTTTGTGTCTTTTTGTCAATAACTTATTTTTTAGTTTAATCTAAATTTATTGACATTGCTAATGCATCTTTTATATGCTTATATCTTTTTTTATTTAAATTGTTTTCTATGAATTCTTTGCTATCTTCTTTTGCTTTAATAAGTATATTGAAATCATTTTTTAAGTCTGCTATTTTGAATGACATGTCACCACTTTGTCTTATTCCGAATAGATCTCCACTACCTCTTAGTTTAAAGTCTTCTTCACTAATTTTGAATCCATCTGTTGTTTTTGTAAGTACATTTAATCTTTCTGTTTCTTTATTGCTGATTAATATACAATATGATTCTAAGTCACTTCTTCCAACTCTTCCTCTTAATTGATGAAGTGCTGATAAACCAAATCTGTAACTATCAAATATTGTTATTACAGTTGCATTTTTTACATCTATTCCTACTTCTATTACTGTTGTACTTACTAATATTTGAATTTTGTTTTCTTTAAAATCATTCATTACTTCATCTTTTTCTTTGTTATTCATTTTTCCATGTAATATTCCAACTTTATATAGTTTGCCAAATGCTTTATTCATTTTTTCTTCTAGTTCATAAACATTTTCCATTTCACTTTCTTCATTGGTTTCTATTAATGGTGCTATTACATATATTTGATGATTGTTTTTTAATTCTTTGTACATTAGTTCTAATACTTCTTTTATCTCATTATTTGATTTTAATAATGTCTTAACTTCTTTTCTTCCACTTGGCATTGTCTTTATGCTTGATACTTCCATATCTCCATATATTGTCAATGCATATGTTCTTGGAATTGGTGTTGCGCTCATATATAGTATATCTGGATTTATTCCTTTGTTTTTTAGGTTTGCTCTTTGATTTACTCCGAATCTGTGTTGTTCGTCTGTTATTACTAGTCCTAGATTATTATATATAACATTTTCACTTATTAACGAATGTGTTCCTATTAATATGTCTATTTTATTGTTTTTTAAATCTTCTAGAATTTGTTTTTTTTCTTTTTGTTTTGTTTTTCCTGTTAATAATTGTATTCTTAAGTCAGGTAATATTTTTTTTATGTTATTATAATGTTGAATTGATAATATTTCTGTTGGTGCCATCAATGATCCTTGGTATCCTGCAAGATAGTTCATATATAGTGAGATAAATGATACTATTGTTTTTCCTGAGCCTACATCTCCTTGCAATAGTCTATTCATTTGAGTTGTATTTACCATATCTTTATAAATGTCTTTTACACTTTTTAATTGGTCTTCTGTTAGTTTAAATGGAAGATTGTTTATTAGTTCTTCTACTTTGGAATACTCTATTTTCTTTTTTAATCCTTCTTTATGATTTTTATTTTTTAAATAGTTTATTTTTAACATAAACATAAATAGTTCTTCATATTTTAGTTTTGCTCGTGATTTTTTTAAATTTTCTATACTTGTTGGATTATGTATTTCTTTTATTGTTTGTTTTTTTTCTGGTAGTTTATATTTTTCATTTATATAATCTGGAATATAGTCTTTTATTTCTTCTTCTATTGTTTTATTTATTATACTATTTAATTGTTTTCCTGTTATTCCATTTGTTATATGATATACAGGTTCTATTTTTGGTGTTTCTTCTAGTTTTTCTAATCTTATTTCTTGAGCTACTATATTGTTATTTTTTTTATCGTATTTTCCTATTACTGTTATAGTTGTTCCAATGTTTAATTTTGATTTTAAAAAACCTCTATTAAATATAACTATGTTTAAAAGTCTAGTTCCTGTATTTAGTTTAAATGATGTTTTATCTTTTTTTCTTGAAAAATAAAATACATTAGGTTTTGTTTCAATTATTCCATCTATTATTACCTTATCTTCATCTTGTAAATTATTTATATCTGTTTTTTTTATTACATTATATCTAAATGGGTAATATGTTTGTAGTTGTTCTAGATTATTTATATTTAGTCTTTTTAAAATTTCTATTTTTGATTTTCCAATTCCTTTTATATTTTCTAATTCCATATTTATCCCTCTATTAGTATTATACTATTTTTTTATTGTTTTTCCTTCTTTTTTAATTTTTTTTAAAAAGTTGTTTAAGTTTTATTGACAAATAAATAATTATGGTTTAATATAAGCAGTACCAATTCGGAATTAGGCGAATTGGCGCTAGTATCACACTAGCCAACCCCTTTTTATTCTTTTATAGGAACGGTTTCTCAGGGGGAGCCGTTCTTTTGTTTTGCAAAAAAAAGTGATTAAATCACTTTTTATAATTCTTTTTCAAATGTAATAGATCTTTCTAATTTTTCTATGTATGAATCACATTCTTGGTCACTATTTGTTTTATTTATGAATAAAATAAAATATTTATTGTTTTCATCTTTAAAAAAATACGAATATATTTTTTCTTTTCCATTATCTTTATATCCATAGCTCATGTTAATTCCATTTATTATTCTTTGTTCATGTTCTAATTCGTCGTTAATAAGAATTCTTTCTGTTCTATCTTGGTCGTATGTTACAGTACCACCGATTACTCTGCAATTACCGGTTGTACTTACACGATAATTATTATGTTCTTCCCAATTATATGGGACATAGGCTTTCAAGTCATGTATCGCATAATTTGGTATTTCAGCTTTTTCTCCTATTGAATTCAAAAGTTTTGGAACTAATATTGCGCCTATAGTTGCTAAAAAAAATGTAGAAAGAATTGTTATTATAAACAGTATGCCTAATATAATAGCAATTATTTTAATTACGCTATTGGATTTTTTTTTGGATTCTTGTGTATTCATTGGTTCTTGTTCGTTCATATAAATTCTCCTTTTTTTTATTTTAACATATATATTTTTTTTATTCATTATTTATTTCTTTTTTTCTTTTATTTTACATTTCTATTTACAAAAAAAACTATTTTTTTAAATAGTTTTCTTTTATTTTTACAATTATATTTATGTTTATAAATAATGTTATTATTATATTTAAAATTCCTAATATTCCAAGTAATAAATTATTTATAAATGTTGTTATAAAGTATACTGTCATTATTATGTTATATAAATTTGATAATAAATATATTATTTCTAGTATTAAATAATGTTTTGATTTTAATCTTTTTTTAATCATTAGGGTTGTTATTATTGGTAATATACTTAGAATTATAAACCATTTAATGCTTGTTGGAAATAGTTCTTTTAATCCGTAAAAGAATACTTTACCTTTATAATATGATTTATATATATCTATTGATGAAGTAAATGATATTAGAAAGTTTAGTGCTATGAATACAAGTGCACATAGTTCTTTTTTTAATATTAAATCAATTAATTCATTTTTTTCTTTTTTATTTATTTTTTCTTTATTATTATTTTTAAAATTATTTATAATTATTTTTATCCAATTATAATTTAAAAATTTTATTACATTATTCATTTATTAATACTTCTCCCGTCATTTCTTTTGGAATTTCTAATTCTAATAGTTTTAACATTGTTGGTGCGATATCTGCAAGTTTTCCGTCTTTTAGTGTTATTCCTTTTTTTGTTATTATGCATGGTACTGGATTTGTTGTATGGCTTGTAACTGGTTTTTTATTCTCATCCCACATCATATCACAGTTTCCATGATCTGCAATTATTATAAGTATTCCATCTAATTGTTCTACTACTTTTTTGTATATTTTTTCTATGCATTTATCCATGTGTTCTACTGCTTCTTTTGCAGCTTCATATACTCCTGTATGTCCTACCATATCACCATTTGCAAGATTCATTATTGTAACATCATAGTTTTCTACTTCTTTTAGAAAATTATCTGTTACTTCGTATACGCTCATTTCTGGTTTTAAATCATATGTTGCGACTTTTGGTGATGGTATTAGTATTTTTTTCATATCGTCATATTCTATTTCTTTTCCACCATCAAAGAAGAATGTAACATGTGGGTATTTTTCTGTTTCTGCTATTCTTAATTGACTTATATGATTATTATGTAAGTAGTCTACTAATATATTTTTTAAGTCTAAATCATTGAATGCATGTTTTGATTTTACTGTTTCAGTTACTGGGAACATTGTTAGTGTTTTTAGATTTTTAAATTTTTTTACTTCTAGATTTTTTTCTTTTGCATCACTCTCATATGCGCTTGGATTTGATAAAAGTGTAAACATTTCTCTTATTCTATCTTTTCTAAAGTTAAATGTTATTATTCCATCATTATCATTTAATGGACAGTTATTTATTATTCCTGGTATTACAAATTCATCGAATACTCCCTTGTTATAGTTTTCTTCAATTAGTTCTTTATAGTTATTGTATTCTTTTGCGTTTCCATACACTATTGCGTCATATGATAGTTTTAGTCTATCGAAGTTATTATCTCTATCCATTCCATAGTACCTACCATTTATTGTAGATATTTTTCCTATTCCTAGTTCTTTTATTTTATTATCTAATATATCTAAATATTTTAAAGCACTTTTTTCATATGTATCTCTACCATCTAGGCAAACATCTATGTACACATTATTTACGTTATTTTGTTTACACATTTCTAATAGCGCTAATAAATGATTTATATGTGAGTGTACTCCTCCATCTGATAGTAATCCAAATAAATGTAGATTTGAATTATTTTCTTTTACATGATTTAATACTTCTAATATTTTTTCGTTTTTAAAGAATGTTTTTTCTTCTATAGATTCTGTTATTGCTTGTAACGGTTGTAAAGCAATTCTACCTGATCCTAAATTCATATGTCCTACTTCACTTGTTCCCATTTGTCCTTCAGGTAGTCCTACTGATGGTCCACTTGCTTGTAATATAGAATTAGGATATTCATTAAATAGCATATCTAATGTTGGCTTATTTGCGTTTTTAAATGCATTTCCATCACTTGATTCTCTTATTCCACATCCATCCAATATACATAATACTAGTTTCTTCATGTTATTCCTCTTTTCTATATTATTAATTATACACTTTTTTAAATATGTTTTAAATATTTATTAAAAAAAATAACTGATTACTCAGCTATTTCTCCATCCATACTCCATGTTTTTATTTCTTTTATTTTTACATTTATTATTTTTCCAATATATTTTTTATCGGCTTTTACATTTACTAGTTTCATTGTATCTGTGTATCCCATAAGCATAGACTCATCTTTTTCACTTATTCCTTCTATTAATACTGGAACTATTTTATTTAGGTATTTGTCGTTTGCTTCTTTTGAATATTTATTTATTAATTCATTTAGTTTATAAAGTCTCTTGTTTTTTTCTTCTAGTGTTACATTATCTGCCATTTTTGCTGCTGGTGTTCCTACTCTTGGTGAGAATATGAATGTGTATGCTCCATCAAATTTACATGTATTAACTACATCTAGTGTTTCATTGAAATCTTCTTCTGTTTCATTTGGAAATCCTACTATAATGTCTGTTGTTATTGATGAATTTGGCATAGCACTCTTTAGTTTGTTATAAAGTTCTATGTATGATTTTTTTGTATATCTTCTTCCCATTAGTTTTAGAATGCTGTCGGATCCTGATTGAAGTGGGAGATGTATATATGGCATAATGTTATCATATTTTTTTATTACTTCTATCATTCTATCATTAAAGTCCCATGGATGACTTGTCACAAATCTTATTCTATTAATACCTGTTTTTGCGACGTCTTCTAATAGATTGCTCATATCATAGTTTATATTTAAGTCTTTTCCATATGCATTTACATTTTGTCCTAGTAGTGTTACTTCTTGGTATCCTTTTTCTACTAATTCTTTTACTTCTTCTATTATATATTTTGGTTCTCTACTTCTTTGTTTTCCTCTTGTATATGGAACAATACAGTAAGTACAGAATTTATCACATCCATACATAATATTTACCCATGCTTTATATTTTGAGTCTCTTTTTGCTGGAATGTTTTCTATAACGCTTCCTTCTATACTTAATACTTCTATTTCTAAGTCTTTTTTATTTATTGCGGTATATAGTATATTTGGTAAGTTATGTATATTGTGTGTTCCAAATACTATATCTAAGAAGTTATATCTTTCTAGTATTTCGTTTACTACTACTTCTTCCTGTGCCATACATCCACATATTCCTGCAATTAAGTTTGGATTTTTTTCTTTTAAGTTTTTAATTCTTCCTATCATTCCAAATACTTTATTGTGTGCATTTTCTCTTATTGCGCATGTGTTTAATAGTATTAAATCAGCACTCTCCATATCGTCTGTTTCTGTAAATGACATATCTTCTAAGATTGCTTTTATGTTTTCTGAATCATGTTCATTCATCTGACATCCGTATGTTTTTACATAATATTTTTTATTTAAACCTAGTTTTTTTAAGTTTTCTTTTACTATATATTCATTGGTTTTTGTTTTAATTTCTTCTCTTGTTCTTAATTTAGCTTTTAACATATCTGGTGTTTTCATAACTTCACTTCTTTCTTAATGATAATATCATAAATGAAATGTTTTTTCAATGTCATGTTCATTGAATGCTTTTAAATATTGTTTTAATATGTATAATTGGTCTAGTTCATTTTTAGTAATTAAATCTAATAATTCTATTGCTTTATCTGGTTTGTCATGTAATGATTCGGCTAAAAATATTGGTTCAAATTGTTTTATTTTATAATCAATAAATTCTGTATCAAAATTTTCTATTTTCGCATAGTTCAAAAAATTATTATTGAATAGAACATAATTTTGAATTATTATTTTATTTAATGTTGGATTACCAATTCGATTTTCTATTGTAGCTTTACCTATATTTTCTATATTTCTAAAATTAAATGAGTGTTTTCTGTCAAATCGTATGAATCTTATGATGTCTTTTTCTGTTTCCATTCGTTCTAATTCATCAAGGTGTTTATATATATGAAAGCTTAGTGGTTTAGCATATCTTGTTAGTAGTGGCCTTACAGTGTTTGTTTCCCCATATCCAATTTTGTATGCGATATCTTCATAGAGCATTATTAATTTGAATAGGTTTTTATATTCTTGTATAACTTTATATATTGTTTTACTTGTATGAATATGTACTGAACAATTACCATTTATTTCTATATCTTTTGTTTTACTTAATGTATCACATATTAGGTTTAATTCTTGCCAATATTTTTTATTGTTTTTCATTATTGGTGTATTAACTTCTCCGCCAACTTTTGTTCTGTATAAATCGTTTAAAATATCCTGTACTGTTGAGTCGTTTTTTAAAACCCATTTTTTAGTTCTATCTTCTATTTTTTTTGTTTTGTTATTCCAACTTACTACAACTGGGTCATATCCTAAAACCTTTTCTAAGTTGTCTCGTACTATATTAAATGGTGCACTTGCGAATTCTATTTCTATTCCAAATGGATTGTCTGTAATATTAATTTTATCTTTATATTCCATTTTTATATTTTTTAATTCTTCTATTGTAATTTTTTTCATATTAATTTCCCCTTTTGCATGGTTTGATATAATACTACATTTTTATTTTTTTGTAAAGAAAAAGAAGTTTTTTTAAACTTCTTGAACTACGACTAAAATCATTGGTTTACATTCTGTTGCGTCATATAGGTATTTTCCAACTTTGTCTCTAATGTTTGTTTTGATTTGTGTGAAATCAATATAGTTTGGACTTATATTATTTTCTATAATATCTAATGATATTTTTTGTGCTTCTTTAATCAAGTCTATATTTTCTTTTACATATATAAATCCTCTTGTTAATATTTCTGGGCCTGCTAGTATTTTTTTTGTTTGTTTATCAATTGTTGCGGTTACTATTACTATACCATTTTCACTTAATGATTCACGATCTTTTAATACTAGTTCTCCTATGTCACCAATTGTTTTTCCATCTATTAATATATCATCAACTTTTATTTTTTCTGTTGTATCTTTATATTCTCCATTTATAAATGTTGCGACTTCTCCATTTAGTTTTAGAATAATGTTTTCTTCGTTTATTCCAACTTTTAGTGCTGCTTCTTTGTTTGCTACTTGATGTCTATATTCTCCTATTACAGGAAAGTAGTATTTTGGTTTCATTAGTCCAAGCATTAGCATTAAGTCTTCACTTGATGCATGTTGAGATAAGTATTTTTTGTTTGGAAGTGTTATTATGTTTGAACCAATTTTTGAAATTTCATCTAGTATTTGTGTTGAACTTTTTTCCATTCCGTCATATACAGGAGATGCAAATATTACTGTATCTTTTTCTGTTAATGTAATAAATTTGTCATATCCTTTAATTATTCTTTTTATATTTGAGAATGGCTTTTCTCTTTCGTCTGATATTATTACTACAATATTTGGATCATTTACTTGGTGAATATTTCCAATTCTTGATTTATCGAATGTTATATAGTTTTTTTCAATTGAATTATATATTAGAGTTTCTAATGTTTTACCCATTATTACTACTCTTCTATTTGTTTTCATTATTTCGTTAAATAGTTCTTGTATTCTATATAATTGTGCTTGAAATATATTAAATAGTATTCTTCCTTGATTTGTGTTAAGTGTTTCTCTTAGTACTGATGATATTCTATGATTTGGGGATGTAAATCCTTTTTTTTCTGCATACATTGATTCACTTAATAAACATAATACTCCTTGTTTTCCAACATAAGCTAGTTTTCCAATGTCTGTTTCATATGAACCTCTCATTGTTGAATCAAATACAAAGTTTCCTGTATAGAATATTGCTCCATCTGGTGTGTATAATACGTATCCTACTGCATCTGGAACTGTGTGTGTTAAACTTATTGGAAATATACTGCATTTTCCAAAATCAATTTTTTTATGTGGTTTTATTTCTATTAAGTTTTCTGTTTTTATATTATCTTCTTTAAATTGATTTCTAATTACATCAAGTGTAAATGGAGCACCATAGATTTTTAAATCTTTTAGGTCTATTAATAAGTCTGATAATGCCCCCATTTGTGCATCGTGACCGTGTGTTATAAATATACCTTTTATTCTTTTTTTATTTTCTTTTAAATAATCATAGTTAGGTATTATATAGTCTACTCCTAACATTTTATCATCTGCATATTTTAAACCTGCGTCAAATACGAATATATCGTTGTCTACTTCTACAACATACATATTTTTTCCTATTTCATTTAGTCCGCCTAACGCAAATATTTTTATTTTACTCATATTTCTCCTTTCTTTAAGATTAAAAAAGCCTAACTAATTATAACATAAAATAATTAATTAGACAAAGTTTTTTTTATAATAATGGTGATATAAGTCTTAGTATTGCTTCTACTATTTTTGTTGTTAGTTTTCTATTTTTCCATGTTTCTAGTTTTATTTCTGTACATTTTTGAATATTATTTATAAAGTCTTGTTTTATTTTTTCTTCTTCTTTTGTATTATGTATCCATATTCCACATTCATAGTTTAAATAGAAACTTCTAAAATCAAAGTTTGTTGTTCCTATTGTTGCGACATTATCGTCTGATACTATTATTTTTGAATGAATAAATCCAGGATCATATTCATATATTTTTATTCCTGCTTCTAGGAGTTGTCCATAGAATGATTTTGTGCAGGCATTTACTAGTTTTTTATCTGGTATTCTAGGTGTCATTATTCTAATATCTATTCCTGAGTAACTTGCATTTATTAATGCTTGATTTGTTTCGTTATCTAAAATTAGATATGGTGTCATTATATAAACATATTTTTTTGAGTTGTTTATAATATTTATATATGTGTTTTGTGCCGGATTTTTCTTATTTTGTGGACTATCTGAGTATGGTATTATAAATCCATTATTTTCTTCTGTTGGTTTTATTTTTTCTATTAAATCTTTGTAATCTGTTCTATTTTTTTTGTTTAAATTCCACATTTTAAAGAACATTACTATAAAACTTTTTATTGATTCTCCTGTTATTCTTGCACAAGAGTCTTTCCAGTATCCCAGTCTACTATTTAGGTTTATATATTCATCTCCTATATTTATTCCACCTGTATATGCTACTAATCCGTCTATTACTATTATTTTTCTATGGTCTCTATAGTTTATATATGATCTTACAAATGGTGTTGGTGAATTGAATGATATATAATTTATGTTTATTTCTTTTAGTTTTTCATTTAAATGTTTTGGTTTTTTTAGTAAACTTCCAAGTGAGTCATATATTAAAAATATTTTTACTCCTTGTTTTGATTTTTCTTTCAATATTTCATATATTTCTTCCCACATTTTTCCGTTTGAAATGATGAAAAATTCTATTAAAATGTATTCTTGTGCTTTTTTTAGGTCTTCTTTTATTTTTTCATAGCAGATTTCTCCTGTTTCAAAGTATTCTACTTTTTTATTATTATATATTGGATAGTTTGAAACGTTATATATATATTCTGCCTCTTTTTTTCTATTTTCTTCTTTTATTTGTTTATAAATATATTCATTATTTTTTAGTGTTTTTGATTGTTCTTGTTCTTTTTTTAATTTTCTTTTTATATTTTTTGGTGTTTTATTATTTCCCCATAACATGTATGCAACGAATCCTACAACTGGCATAAACATTAATAGTATTATCCATATTATTTTGTATGCTGGATTTTGTCTTTTATATATTATATATATAACTGAAATAAATTTTATTATTTCATATGTTATTGTTGTATATTCTTGTAGTGTGTTTGTTGCCCCATATAGAAAGAAAAAAATTAGAATTTGTAGTAATATACCTATTAATATTATTATAATTTTAAGTATATTATTAATAATGCTGTTTTCACCTTTGTTTTTTTTCATATTTACTCCTCTTTACATATCTATAGTTATTATATCATATTTTTATTATTTTTAATATTTTCAGGTGTTATAATGGAAGTGGTGATTTTTTTGAAGAAGTTTGCATTTTTTATTATATTTTTATTAATTATTTTGTTTTTCGTTTTTCATGGTAAGAAAAATGTTTATAGTTTACTTGATTCTATAGAGGGTGAGTATATTAGTGTTGATAATTATTATATCTATGGAACTCATTTAAATATGGAAGGAAAATCTGAAATTATTAATTCTAATTCTAAGCTTGTGTTTAAAAGTCTTACTAATGAGATTGAGTTTGATTATAGGTATGATAATGGAAATTATATTATTTCTGATTATATAAATGATGGTATTTATTTGGATGCAATTCCTATTGATACTTATTTGGTGTTTTTTAAGGTTACCGATGGTGATGATATAAAGTATTATAGTGTTTCTAATAATACTAATTATAATGATACAAATTATTTTACTATAACTCGTGATGGGAAGAATAATTCTATTAATATTTTATTTTCTGAATATAAAGGTAAAAAATATATGAAGGTTGATGTTAGTAATGTAGTTTTATCTGATAATTATTATGATATTGTTATTGATCCTGGTCATGGTGGGGATGATCCTGGTGCGTCTTTTTCTAATAATAATGAGGCTGATTTAAATTTGGATTGTGCTTTAAAATTAAAGAGTAAACTTGAAGAACTTGGACTTAGGGTTGTTCTTACTAGAGATAAAGATGTTTCTATTAATACATATGGTGATAACAGTAGAACTAGTTTGCCTTATGAATCTGGAGCTAAGTATTATATTTCTCTTCATTTAAATAGTACTGATGATTCTATGAGTTATGGTGGTGTTGAGGTTTATGCTCCGAATAATTCTGATTTAGGATTTGCTTCTATGTTAGCTAAAAATATTGTTTCGTTTGCTGATACAAATTATTCTCAAAATGAGGCTTTTAATGTTTCAAAAGGTGTTTATGTTAGAACTTTTACTAAGGATGATATTGAAGAGTCTGTTTCTAATGCTAAAAAAAATGGTTATAAACCTTATCCGATTACTACTGATACTAATTATTATTTTATGATTAGAGAAACTGGTGGATTTATTACTGGTGCATATGTTGATGGAAGGGATAAAGATTATTTTAAAAATAAGTATTATGATTCTAATGTTGGTAGTGAAAGTTATTTATTAGAACTGGGTTATATTAATTATTGGGGTGATTTAAATAATTTAGTTAATAATATGGATGGATATGTTGATGGAATTGCTAATTCTTTTAAAGAAAAAATAGCTATAAAATAAAACTATATAATTAATAATTTATATAGTTTTTCTTTACAAAAATATTTTCCATTTCTTTTTCATATACAAGAACAGGAATTGAATTTTCTTTATCGTAGAAGTCTTGAAATTTTGTAACTATTCCGTCTTTATTTTCTGAACCTAATTTCCATTTTTTTGAATCTATATATACATATAATAATTTTTGTTTTTTTACTTTATTCCAAAATTCATCTGTTGTTTTATCTAGTTGTTCTAGTAAATCTTTTCTATTTATTAAAATTGTAAATATTTGTTTTATATCACTGTTTTGGTCAAAAAATGATCTTGCATATCTTATATATAATTCTATTTTTTCTGATAAATCCATATTATTTTGTTCTCCTATCTTTTTGTGATATTAGAATTATACTTTTATTTTTTTAAATTGTCAATATTTAGTGTTTTCTTTTGTTTTGTATTTAGTAATGATGCTTTTTTTAATATATTCCCATATTTATCGTTTATATTATCTATTACTTTATCTATTTCATCTTCTTCTTTTGTATCGTCAAATATTGATACTTGTTTTATTTTTTTATCTGTCAGGTTATCTAGCCTTATTCCTATTAATCTTATTGTTTGATCTTCGTATATTTCGTTTAATATTTTTTTTGCAATTGTATATATTTCTTCATTTTTATTTGTTGGTGTTTCTAGTTTTTTTTGGTGCGAAAATCTTCTAAATGTATTGTCTTTTAGTATTACTGCAATTACTCTTGCGTATTTATCTTCTTTTCTTACTCTTAATCCTACTTTTTCTGATAAGTAAAGTAGGTATTCGTATAATTCATTAATATTATCTACATCATGATCTAGCGTTATTTCGTTTCCTAGTCCTTTTGGTTCTTGTCTTTTATTAATTACTGGAGATTCGTCTATTCCATTTGCCCAATTAATCATTGCAGTTGATTGATTTTTAAAGTATGGATATAGTATTTCTGGTGTTGTGTTTGCTAAATCAGATATTTTATATATATTCAGTTTATTTAGTTTTGGAACTGTTTTTTTACCAATTCCAAATAGTTCTCCTACATCTAGAGGGAACATTTTTTCTTTAATTTCATCTTTAAATAGTGTATGTATTTTATATGGTTTTGTAAAGTCTGATGCCATTTTTGCGCATAGTTTATTGTTTGCGATTCCTATATTTACTGTGAATCCTAATTCATCTAATATTTCTTTTTGTATTTTTTTTGCAAAATCTATAGGATCTCCTTGCATCTTCATTATTTTTGTATAGTCAACATAGCATTCATCAACACTTGCAACTTCTATATCTGGTGTATATTTACTTATTAGTTCGAATAGTTTCATAGACATTTCTTGATAGAATTTAAAGTTTGGTGGATATGCTTTTAAAACCTTACATTTTTGTCTTGCACTATATAGTGTTTCTCCTGTAACTACTCCTAATCGTTTTGCAGGTGTTGATTTTGCTAGTACTATTCCTGCTCTTCTTTTTTCGTCTCCACCTATTACTGCATATGAATTTCTTATATCATATTTTGAGCCATTATTTAATAAGTCTATTGCAGTCCATGATAGGAATGCATTATTTACGTCTATGTGCATTATTATTCTATCCATATTTTCCACCTGTAATAATTATAATACATTTGTTTGTGTTTGTAAATATTATTATATGTTCATTTAAAGTCCTAAATTGAGATTTTAAATTAATAGAGATGAATTTATTTTTTATTATTTATAATTCTATTTACATTACTTATTATTTTTATATATGAATCTTCATCATTCATAAGAGTTATTGAAAATGTTTTATACCCAATTCTATTTATGCTCGTTCCACAATGGTATATTTTCTTATTATCTATTATAAAATATCTATCATGATATGTATTATCAAATATTACTTTTAAATTATTATATTGTTCGTTATATTTTTTTATATCTTGTTTGGTTAAAAGATTGTTTGGTTTGGTTATAATGGTTACATTCACATTTAATCTTTTAATAATATCTAGTGTTGTATTATCTGTATATGCATCTATTATTATAAGTTCTTTTTTAGCAGTTTTAAATATATTTAGTATTTTAGAGTATGCATCATACATCTGACCACTAAAGTATATTTCGGTATCTTTTGTTTTTTCTGATAATTTGTCAAATGATTCTTGTAGTAATTTCATATTTATGTCATGGTCTGTTATTTTATTATTGATGTTTATTATATTTTTTTCTATATTTGAGATTCTATATATATCATCTGTAAAGTACTTTTTCATTTGTACAAAAGCATCCATTATTCTTATTGTTGTTTCTGTCGCTATTTTTGATTTTAAAATAGTTGCAAGCATCATTATGCCTTGTTCAGTAAATACTCTTGGATTTTTATATTTTCCACCTCGAGTTTCTATTTTTTGGTCGAAATTTTCGACCAAAAAAATTTTACTTTCCTTGTCAGTTAATTTCCAACTAAATCGATCTGGAAATTTTTCGTTATTATTTTTTACCGCCTCATTTATTCTTTTTGTTTCAACCTCGTAGATTCTAGCTAAATCAGAATCTAACATTACTTGTTTACCTCTAATTTGATAAATTAAATCTTCTAGTTTTTCTTTTTTTATAACTTCGTTCATGTTATTTCCCCCTTCTATTTTTTAGTTGTTATTATAACAAATGTTCGTGTGTATGTCAATTAAAAATTTTTAAGTTTATAAAAAAACAAAAAAAGTACTTTTTTCAAGTACTATTTTGGTTCAATTATTACAATATTTTTATTTGATAAATCTAGATTTTTTATTATTGTTTTTGCTTTATTGAAGTTTAATTCTTTTGTATATTCTATATCGTCTGTATTTATTTTATTATATTTAATGATGTTGTTCATTGTTTTTTCATTCATACTGAATATGTTATCACTCATAAATATAAATGAACTTATCATATTTTTTTTCTTTCTTTCAAATTCGTCTTCTGTTATTTCTAGTTTTTTAATTTGATTTTCTATTTGTGATAATAGTTTTTCTATATAATCTGTTTCACCTAATATTGTTACAAGTATATGTTTATCTGTATACATTAATGTAAATTCTAAATTAGATGTTATTACTTTTTCTTCTTTTAGTTTTTCATTTATAAGTGATGTTGTTCCTACATTTATATCAAATATTATTGATAAGTAATTTAATGCATCTCTCATATCTAGATTTAATTCTTTATAGTTTATTTTATAGTTTAAAGCTACTTTTGATAGATTTATATCCATTTTGATTGTTTCTTTTTCTTTTTCTATTTCATCTGGTTCGTTATATGTTTTTTGTTTTATTTCATTTAGTTTATCAAATTCTTTTGTTTTTTGATTTTCTTTTATTATTTCTATTGTTTCTAGTGGGTCTACATTTCCTGTTATTACTACAAACATGTTTCCTGGATTATAGAATGTATTGTAACATGCATATAAATCCTCTTTTGTAATTTTGTTTATGTTTTTTATATCTCCTATTACTGGTATTTTTATAGGGTGTTTTATAAAACTATTATATAGTGCTTTTTCGTATAATACTGAATAGGGATCATCTTGATACATTTTTATTTCTTGTTCTATTATGCCTTTTTCTTTTTGAACGTTTTCATCTGTGAAGTATGGTTTTTGAACATAGTCTAATAAATATGTTAAGTTTTCTTTAAAGAAATCTGGCCCAGAGAATAAGTATGTTGTTTTATCATTTGATGTATTTGCATTTGCATCTGCTCCATTGTTTGAGTATATTTCAAATGGGTCTGTTCCATCACTCATTTCAAACATTTTATGTTCTAGGAAGTGCGCAATTCCTAGTGGAAATTTTTTCATTTTTTTCTCATTTATTGGTGTGAATTCATCATTATTTGATCCGTATTTTGTTGAAAAAGTTGCATATATATTATTACAGTTATTTTTAGGTATGATATAAATTTCAAGTCCATTATCTAATTTTTCTTCATATATTTCAAGTTTTAATTTTTCTAATTTAGTTTTCTTCATTTGTTTCTCCTTCTAGTAAAAATACTGTGTCTATATGAATTTTTTTAGCAACTTCCATTATTGCTTTTTTATCAACTTTTTCTATTTCTTTTATTCTTGTTTCTATTGGATCATAGTTTAGATATTCACAACTTGTATATGCATTTAGTATTGAGAATGCAGAGTCTTCTACTTCTTTAAATGTATTTTTATATGTTATTATTCCTGCTTCTATTTCATCAGTCTCAAATTCACCTTTTTTAATTTTTTTCATTTCTTGTTTAATTAATTCTTCACTTTTTTTAAAGTTTTTTGCGTCTATTCCTGCTTGTATTATTAGTAAATTAAATACTGGTTGATATGTACTATTTACGCTATAACATAGTGAATTTTTTTCTCTTAGATTCATAAATAATCTTGAGTTTGGGCTTCCTCCTAGAATAAATGAATAGATGTTCATAACATATTTTTGTTCAAATGGTGTTAGTTTACTTAGTTTACATCCTATATACAGTTTACTTTGTTCTAATCTTAATCTTTCTTTTTTTGTTTTTGATTTTAAATTTATTTTTTTATGTGTTATATAGTGTGACTGTGATGGTTTTTTTAATGTATTTATTTTAAATTTATTGTTTATTAATTTTTTTATTTTTTGTTCATTTAAATCTCCAATTACAAATATGTCTATAAGGTCACTTTTAATTATTTCTTTATAATATTCAAATAGATTTTCTCTTGTTATTTTTTCTAATTCTTCTAAACTTCCGTCTGCACTTATTGCGTATGGTGCTTTTTCGTCCATTGCTTCTAACATTTTATGCATTCCATATCTTGATGGATTTTCTTTTAGACATTCTATTTCTTTTTTTAGTTGTTCTTTACATATGTTAAAGTTTTTTTCAGTGAACATTTTTTCTTCTATATCTGGATTGAATATAAAGTTAAGTACAAACTCTAATGATTTTTCTGTTAGATTTTCTTCTGTATATTCTTCATTTAGGAATGAACTTTCAAAACTCATTACTGAATAGTTGCCTGATATTGTTGATGAACTTCTTATCATTAGCCCATAAAGATTTTCTGTTTCTATTTCTATCATTCTACTTGTTTTATAGAATTCATTTGATTCTAGTAATACTCTTGTTAATAGATTTCTTTTTGTTATTTCTTTTTTGTTTGTTTTTCTTTTAAAGTTTATTCTTATGTTTATTGTTTTAAATCTATCTGTTTTTATTAAGTGAATGTTATACGCACCGTTTTGAATTTTTTTATAATTCACTATATCACCTCTTATTTTATTATGTATTGTTTTTTTATTTTTATAATGATTTTAATGCTAGTTCAATCATTTTATTAAAACTTTTTTGTCTTTCTTCGCTTGTTGTTTCTTCTTTTGTTACTAAACTATCTGATATAGTTAGAATACATGCTGCTTTTTTGTTTAAAGTATTTGCATTATGGAATAATGCGAATGATTCCATTTCTACGCACATGCATCCATATTTTTCGTATAATTCTTTAAAGTTATTGTCTTCTTTATAGAATACATCACTACTATGCACGTTTGCGATTGTTATTGGAATATTGTTTTCATCTGCTGCTTGTTTTATGTAAAAATTAAGTGTTTCATTTGCATACATCATGTTATCTTCACATCCGTTTTGTGTTTTAGCATAGCTTGATTCTGAGTAGCAACCATTAACTAATACTACATCATATAGGTTTAAATCTTTTGTATATGATCCTGCTGATCCTACTCTTATTATTTTGTCTACATTGTAGAATTTAAATAATTCGTATGAGTATATTCCTATTGATGGCATTCCCATTCCTGATGCCATTACTGTTACTTCTTTTCCTTGATATTTCCCTGTATATGCATACATATTTCTTACTGTATTAACTAGTTTATAGTCTTCTAAATAGGTTTCTGCAATATACTTTGCCCTTAATGGGTCTCCTGGCATTATTACTGTTTTAGCTATTTCATTAATTTTTGCTTCATTATGTGGTGTCATTTTATCAATCTCCTTCATTTTAAGTATATCAATTATTATTTTTTTAATCTATGTTTTTAAATAATTATTTTTAAATTTAACGTTTTATTGACTAAAAAAGAAGTACTTACATACTTCTTCCATAGCTTTGTGTTTTTGCTTGAATTAAACTTTCTATATGGTTTTCAAAATTATTTTTACTTTCAGTTATCTGTGGTGTAATATTTTTAAATACTTTTAATGATGGCATTTGTGTTTGTATGTCTTTTAGTTGTTCAAGTGTCATTATTTCTTCATTTGACAAAATATTTTTGTCTACCCAATCATAAATCCATCCTTCGTTTCCTGCTTCGTGATTATAGTTTGCTGTTTCCATTATATCTTCACCCCTGCTTCCATAAGATTATTTAATAATGATTTAGAATCGTTATTAAAGTATGCATATAACATATTTTCAAATCCAACCATTGTTGTTATTAAATTTGCCATAGTTGCTTCATCAGGATATACAGCTTTTTCTCCATTGTTTCCAACCAAGTAGTTTGCGATTATCTCTGTGAATCCTGCATTAAGTGCTACAAATCTATTATCCGTGTTAAATCCTATTTGATTATCTGTTGCAGTTATTATATTTAGTATTTCGAACATCATTATGTGTTTTGCATCGTATTCTTTACTTATTTCATCACTATTGAAGTAGATAATATTTTTCTTAAAACTATAATTTGATATATGACTTTTTTCAAATTTTGATGTTTTTTCTATTTTTAATGTTTTTAGTCTTTTACTTAAGTTATCTAATTTAACATTTGGAAAATTATTATGAAAAATGACTACAAGTTCAAATATTCCATCGCTAACTTCTTTAGTAATATTTTTATTATTTTCTAAAGAGGTACGAATATCTTCTAATATATCCATACAATCACCTAATATCATATTAACATATTTTTTTTTAAAAATCTATATAATTAAAAAAAATTATAGAGTTTATCTATAATTTTCACACTAATTCTTCTATATATATTTTTTCTTTTTTGTTTATTATATTATCTATTATTTGATTTTCTATTTTGTCTTTTATTATCTTATCTATTTTTCTTGCTCCAAATTCTTTATAGTTTGTTTCTTCTATTATTTCTTCTATTACTTTATCATCTATTTTAAATTCTATGTTTTTTAAATATTTTCTTTTTATATCAAATAGTTTTTTTTCTATTAGTTTTTGTATATGTTCTTTTTTTAGATTATCAAATATTATTATATTGTCTATTCTATTTATAAATGGAATACTAAAGTTTTCTTTTAATTTTTGTATTACTTTGTTTTCATTTTTCTTAAATCCAATATTTTCTTCATTGAATCCTATATTTGATGTCATTATTATTGTTACATTGTCAAATCTCACTGTTGTTCCTGTTGAATCTTTTATTTTTCCATTATCAAGTATTTGTAGGAATAGATTTATTACATTTGGATGTGCTTTTTCTATTTCATCTAATATTAATACTGAATATGGCTTTGATTTTATTTCTTCAAGTATATTTGTATTATCTTGATAACCTACATATCCTGGAGGTGGTCCTATTATTTTACTTACACTATGTGGTTCTATATATTCTGTCATGTCTAGTCTAATAATATTTTTCCCTGTTAGATTTTTTCCAAATATTGTTGCGGTTTTTGTTTTTCCTACTCCTGATGGACCACAGAACATTAGTGAATAACATTTATTTTCTGTTTTAAATCCCAGTTTTATTCTTTTTATTATATTCATTATATTTTCTATAACTTTATCTTGACCTATAATGTTATCTTTTAAATCTATATAAATATTGTCTATAGTTTTTTCATTTTCATTAAGTAATTCATATATAGGTATGTTTGTCTTTTGATATATTATTTGTGCAACGTCTTCTTTTGTTACTTTTCTTATTTGTTTTTTGTTATAAAAAGTTAATTCTAAATTATTTATTTTATCCATTAATTTTTTTTCACTTGTTTTATATTTTTCTGCTTGTTTGAAATTATTTTTTATTATTGAATCTTTCTTTTTATTTATTATTTTTTCTAATTCTTTATTCATTTGATTGTATTTTTTTAGTTTTTTATTTTCTTTTAGGCTTACATAGCTACATACTTCATCTAATATGTCTATTGACTTATCTGGTTCGAATCTGTCATATATGTATTTTTCTGATAAATCTGTTATTAGGTCTATTATTTCTTGTGATACTGATACTCTATGATAGTTTTCATATATTGGTTTTAGTTTTTTTAATATTTCTTCTACTTTGGTTTTATCTGGAATTTCTATATTTATTGTTTGAAATCTTCTTTCTAAAGCTTTATCTGTTTTTATGAATTTTTTATATTCTTCTGTTGTAGTTGCGCCTATCAGTCTTATTTTTCCTCTAGCAAGTGCAGGTTTAAAAATATTTGATGCATCTATTGCGCCTTCTGCTCCTCCTGCTCCTACTAGTGTGTGTATTTCATCTATAAAAAGGATTATGTCTTCGTTTTCTTCTGTTTCTTTTAGAATTTTTTTTATTCTATCTTCGAATTCTCCTCTATATTTTGTACCTGCAACTAATGAGCCCATATCTAGGTTTATTATTTTTTTATTTCGTAGTGTCATTGGTACGTCGTTTGAGGCAATTAGTCTGCTTAATTCTTCTACAATAGCTGTTTTTCCTACTCCTGCTTCTCCTATTAGTATTGGATTGTTTTTTGTTCTTCTACATAATATTTCTAGTAATCTTTTTATTTCTTTTTCTCTTCCTATTACTGGATCTAGTTCTTTATTTTTTGCTTTTTCTGTTAGGTTTATTCCTAGTTCTTCTACTGATAGTTTTTTGTGTTTTTTTTCTTTATATGTAAATGTGTATGCAAATTCGTTGTATAGCTTATCTATATCTATATTCATTCCTATCATTATTCTTATTGCGACTCCTTCTCCTTCTTCTAGGAGCGCTGTAAAAAGATGTTCTATTGTAACTTCTCCATTGTTATTTTCCTTACTATCTATTATTGCATTTTCTATTATTCTTTTTAATAATGGTGTGTATAAAAACCATTCTGTTTCTGTTTTTCCTATTCCTATTATATTTATTAGTTCTTCTTTTAGTTTTTCATATGTTAAATTATATTCTTTTAGTTTTTTTGATATATTGTTATTGTCTTTTAATATTGATAGTAATAAATGTTCACTTCCTACATATGGATGTTTTAGTTCGTACATTTCTTTTTTTGCTCTTACTATTATTCCTCTTGCTTCTTCTGTAAAATTTCCAAACATTTTATCATCTCCTATTAGTATTCTATGAATATTTTGTGAATAAATATAATTTTTTAAACAACATTTTAAAACAAAAAAATAAAGATTTTAGTCTTTATTTATATTGTTGCTTGTATACTTATTTTATATTTATCGCTATTCATGATTATTACTTTTAATATTGAGATATTTATTAATTCATTTTTTGTAAATTCAAAATTTTCAAATACTTGTTTTATTTTTTCTTCATCGTCTTTTTGCACTCTTTCATAGCAGTATTCGAATATTTTATCTAAATATATTTTTATTTTATATTCTCTACTTTTTTTATCATACCATGCAATATAAAGATTATCTTTTGTTTTTATTTTGTCTAATATGTTGTTATATTCTGGTATAGTTATTTTAATTCTTGTGTCTGTTATTTTTGTTATTAGGTCATCTCCTTTATAAATTTTTTCTTTTGTTGTTTTTATTTTATCTTTTATATATTTTTTATCAATTTTTAGTGCGAACGATATTACTTGTTCTAAAAATTCTTTGTTTTCTAGTATTTTATCAAATTCTCTTTTTCGCAATTCTTTTAATATTTTTTCATTTTCTGTCATTTATATTCCTTCTTTCTATTTTCCCCTTTATTGTTTTATATTATATTTTCACCTCCTATAAGTATCATACGATGTCGTTTTAAAAGTTCCTTGTTTATTTAATTATTTCTATATTTTTCTTTTCATTTTCGATAACATCTATTAGTTCTCGTTCACTTGGAATTGTTAATCTAAATTCTGATGAAAAAATTGTGTTATTGTCCTCTGGTAATGTATATTTTACTATTGTTTCATTTTTATCAGTAGACAATAATATTCCTATTGTTCTATTTTCACTTTCAGTTTTAATATTTCTATCGTAATAATTAACATACATCTGCATTTGTCCTATATCTTTGTGAGTTACCTTTCCTATTTTTAAATCTATTATTACAAAGCATTTTAGTATTCTATTATAAAATACTAAATCTGGGTAAAAATGTTCGGTATCAATAGTAATTCTTACTTGGTTACCAACATATGTAAACCCTTTACCTAGTTCTAATAAAAATTCTTTTAGGTGTTCTAATATATTTTTTTCTAAATCAGATTCTAAATAGTTTGTATTCTCTTTTATATCCAAAAATTCTAAAACAAATGGATCTTTAATTATATCTTTATTTTCATAAATACCATAACTGTTAGATAATTCTAATATTTTAGATTTATCCTTTAATGTTGCTATTCTTTCATAAAGCAATGTCGTTCTCTGCCTTTGTAATTCCTTAACATCCCAATTTGAACTAATGCATTCTTGCATATAAAAATTTCTTTTGTTTTCTTCTTTTATTCGAATTAACTCATAATAATGTGATATACTCAATTCGCTCGAAATCGTCGAGCGAATTGGAAAGTACATATAAAATTGTCTCATTCTTCTCAAATTTTGAACCGAAAAACCTTTGCCATACATATTAGTTAGTTTCTTTGATGTTTCTTCGATTAAATAATCACCATATTTAGCTTTATCATTTCCTTTCTGCTTTTCAACAATAATTCTACCAATATTCCAATGTAGATTAATCATTTCAGTGTTTATTTTTTTATATACTTTATTTCTACTTTGTTCTACTATGTTTTTTATGTTATTATATAGATTATCAACTTCATATTCTATTTCATTTGTCAATTTTATTTCTTCTTTCTATTGTTTTATATTGTGTTTTCACCTCCTATAAGTATCATACGATGTTGTTTTAAAAGTTCCTTAATTATACAAAAAAAATCAGGATTTTTTCCTGATTATAGTTTCATTAAGTATTTTGCAGTTCTCATCATTTGTGATGTATATCCATTTTCATTATCATACCATGCAACTACTTGTACGTGATATGTTTCATCATCTATTTTTGTTACCATTGTTTGTGTTGCATCAAATAGTGATCCATGTGTATCTCCAATAACATCTGTTGAAACAATTGGATCTTCTGTATATCCGAATGTTTCTGTTTCTTTTGATTTCATGAATTCGTTTATTTTTTCTTTTGTTATGTCATTTCCTTTTACTACTGCAACTAGTATTGTTGTTGATCCTGTAATTACTGGTACTCTTTGCGCTGAACCAATTAGTTTTCCTTTTAATTCTGGTATTACTAATCCTATTGCTTTTGCTGCTCCTGTTGAATTAGGTACTATATTTGAAGCTCCTGCACGTGCTCTTCTTAGGTCACCTTTTCTATGTGGTCCATCTAATATCATTTGGTCTCCAGTATAAGCATGTACTGTTGTCATTATTCCACTTTCTATTTTTGCAAATTCGTTTAATGCTTTTGCCATTGGAGCTAAACAGTTTGTTGTACAACTTGCTGCACTTATTATACTATCTTCTTTTGTAAGTATTTCTTCATTTACACCATATACTATTGTTTTTAAGTCTTCTCCTGCAGGTGCTGAAATTATTACTTTTTTTGCTCCTGCTTTTATATGTGCTTCTGATTTTTCTTTTGATGTAAAGAATCCAGTACATTCAAATACTACGTCTATATCTAATTCTTTCCATGGTAGATTGTTTGGATCTGGTTCTTTATATATTTTTATTTCTTTTCCATCTACTATTATACTGTCGTCTGTTGATTTTATATCATGACCTTCATATTTTTTTTGTGCTGTGTCGTATTTTAATAGGTGTGCTAACATTTCTGGGCTTGTTAAGTCATTTATTGCTGTTATTTCATAATCTTCTTGTTCGAACATTTGTCTAAATGCTAGTCTTCCTATTCTTCCAAATCCATTTATTGCTATTTTTATCATTTTATTTCCTTCTTTCTATGTGTCAAATCCACTTTTACCAATAAATTCTCTAAGTACTGAATCTCTTGGAATGTCATCACTTGGTATTGGTAAAAAATTTCTTAGTAAGTTTATTAGCCTGATTGCTTCTGGATACATATCATCTTTTTCATCTACTGAGAATAATAGAGGTTCTACATATGTTTTTAATACTCCTATTTCATATACCATTGCTGAGTTTATTATTGCGTCTATATCTCTTTGGAATGGGAATATATTTTTTATTTCTCCTTCATGGATTTTTTTCCACATTTTTAGTGTATCAGATGAACTTTTTCCTCTTGTTTTATTGTCTCTTACTATTCTTCTTAGTTTTCTTGTGTCGCTTGTATGAACATAGTTATGATTATCTATATTTATTTGCGTATATGGACAAATAAATATTTTGAATTTATTTTTTCTTTTTATTGATGAGGTTAGTTGGTCATTTAATCCATGTAGTCCCTCTATTATTAGTATGTCATTTTTTTGTAATTGTAAATATCTTTTTTTGTATTCTTTTTTTCCTATGATGAAATTATATTCTGGCATCAGTACTTTTTCTCCTGCTAGTAATTTCACTAAATGTTTGTTAAATAAGTCAAGGTCAATTGCGTTAATAGATTCAAAATCATATTCTCCATTTTCGTCTTTTGGTGTTTCATTTTTTTCTAAGAAGTAATCATCTATTGAAATATAGTTTGTTTTAAATCCTTTACTTTCTAGATATATTCCTAGTTTTTTTGCAGTTGTTGTTTTTCCGCTTGATGAAGGTCCTGCTAGTAATACTAATTTTATGTTTTCTTTATTTTTGTATATTTGTTCTGATATGAGTGCTAATTGGCCTTCGTAATGTGTTTCACCAAGTCTTATTGCATCGTTATAGTTTCCAAGTGATACTATTTTGTTTAAGTCTGATGCATTTGATATACCAACTGTTTTTGCCCATTTTGTATAGTTATAGAATGTTTCATATACCATTGGTTTATGAATATAATCTAGTGTTTTTTCTGGAGTGCTTGTATTTGGATAGCTTAATACGAAACCATTATTTTTTATGTATGTTAGTTTGAAATCGCTTATACTTTTTGTATTTGGAGCCAATTCACTAAAGAAATAATCATATAGATCATCTAATCTATATAGGTTAACAAGACTGTTGCTTATGTATTTTAGCATATTTACTTTGTCTGGTTGTTTTTTTCTTTTGAAAAATTCTAATGAGTCTATTCTTGATACGCTAACTTTTGTATATTTTAGATCAATGTCTGCTATTTCTTTCATTTTTGCTTCTATATTTTTTAATAATAGTTTGTCTAGTTCTACTCCTTCTATTTCGCAATATACTCCATTGTCTAATGAATTTTCTATTACTACTTCTGTTTCATAACCTAGTACTTTTTTTACTGCTAATATCATTAGAAATTGAATGCTGTGAGCATTTACAGTTTCACCTATTTCACTGCTTCTATCCATGAAGTCTATTTCACAATTCGATTCTATTTGATGATTTAATTCTATTATGTGATTGTTTATTTTTCCTATTAGTATTGGATAATTGAAATATTTTTTGAAACTATCACTAATTTCTAATAATGTTGTGCCTTGAAGAAATTCTTTTGTCTCAATTCCTCTAAAATTGACTTTTACTAACTTTGCCATTTTATCCCTCTTATTCTATATATAATTCTACCAAAAAAGTGGTTATTTGTCACATATTTTTATGAATAAATTATATATTTAGTTCTATTATATTATTAGAGAGGATGATTTTATGCTTATTCCAACTGTAATTGAGAGAAATAATAATAGTGAGCGTGCTTATGATATTTATTCTAGATTGTTAAAGGATCGTATTATTATTCTTAGTGGTGAGATTGATGATAATTTGTCTAATATTATTGTAGCTCAGTTATTGTATTTAGATTCTATAAATAATGATGATATTAGTTTATATATAAATTCTCCAGGTGGTTCTATTACTGCTGGTATGGCGATTTATGATACAATGAACTTTGTTAAAAGTGATGTGTCAACTATCTGTATAGGTATGGCTGCAAGTATGGGTGCTTTTCTTTTATCTAGTGGACATCCTGGAAAAAGGTATTGCCTTCCTAATAGTGAGGTTATGATTCATCAACCTTTAGGTGGTGCTCAAGGTCAGGCTACTGAAATTAAGATTGCTGCTGAAAGAATATTGAAACTTAAAAACAAATTGAATAATATTTTAGCTTCTAATACTCATCAGGATATTTCTAAGATTGAATGTGACACTGAAAGAGATTATTTTTTAGATAGTAAAGAAGCTTTAGATTATGGTTTAGTCGATAAAATTTTAGTTTGACTTTGTTTTTTTATTATGGTATAATTTCGAAGTTTGTGTTTTTTTAAAGGGGAAATTATACATGAAAAGAAAAATAAAGGTTTTACCACTACTTGTTGCTATGGTTACTTCTACTGGTAGTATTGGTTTTGTTTTGGATAAAAGTAATAGTGCAACTGGTTATACTGTTTTTAAAGATATTGATGATGATATTTTAGATGAAAAAGTTAAACTAGTTTATGATTTTCCAAGACCTATAAATATTACTACTTCAAGAAGTTATGTTACAACCACTACGACTTCTACAACTACTACAACTGTTACAACTACTGAAAGTAAATATAAGGATATTATGTTTTTAAGTGAGACTGGTTATTCTTTAGATGATATTAATGGTATGATTATTAAATATAGTGGATATTGTAATTTAGAATATAATCAATGTGTTTCGATATTAAATGATAATTATGATTTAATTTCTAACTATTCTTCACTTGAAGAAGGTATTATGAGAGTTTTATTTGATTGCTCTGGTTTAAGTTGTTACTGTAGTAGTGATTGCAAAGTTATTAAAAGTATGGATATAGATCAAATGGAAGCTATTATGTTAGATATGTGTGATGTTATGTGCATTTCTAATGATGATAAGAAGATTATTTTGTCTATCTTTAGATGGGAAACTGGTCATGGAACTTCTGATTTATGTGTTTATAATAATAATTATGGTGGTATAAGAGTTTATAATGGTGAATTTGGTATATATCAAACACCTGAGTATGGTATGTATCGTGCTATAGAGTGTATGTATGGTCATATTTGTAGAGCTCGTAATAATGGATGTTCTGATATTTATAGTATTATTTCTTATATTAGTACATCTTATTGTCCTGGAACTGCTGATGCATGGACAAGTTCTATAAGTGGAATGACATATAGTGTCTCTAATTATTATGATTTTGAATCTGGATATGTAAAAAAATATGAATAATTAATTCATATTTTTTGTTTCATTATAATGTTGTTTTCCTAGTTCTACTAGTCTTTTTGTCATTTCTCCACCGACTGTTCCGTTTAGTCTACTTGAAGTGTCTGCTCCTAGATTTATTCCTAGTTCTCTAGCTATTTCATATTTTAAGTTTTCTAAGGCTTGTTTTGATCCTGGAACTATTAATTTGTTATTCATACTTCTCACCTCATTATTAGTGTTTGTGTTTTTTTTGTTTTTTTACATGGTATTTTTTACTAAAAAAAGACAGTTAACTAACTGTCCATTTCTATAATTACTTACTTTGGTAGTTTGATCCACCTAAATGTTGTTCTCCCATTTTAACTAATCTTTTAGTGATTTCTCCACCTACAGATCCGTTAGCTCTAGAAGTAGCATCTGGTCCAAGATTTACACCAAATTCGTTAGCTATTTCATATTTCATTCTTTCGATAGCTTGTTTTGATCCTGGAACTACAAATTTATTATTTTCTTTGTTCATTGTGTTCACCTCCTGTACACTAATAGAATGTGCACATTTGGTTTTTTGATACGTTTTTTTTTATGGTAATTTTTGGTTTATAGTAATTCGTCTCTTTCTTGTTTTTCAATTTTAATTGTTTCTATATTTTTTATACATTCTTGTATTAATTCTTCATAGTTAATTAGTTTTTCATAATTTAGTGCTGCTTCTAGTGAGGGATTTATTACTGGATGTTTTGGCACAAATATAGTACAGCAATCTTCATATGGTAATATACTTGTATCGTATGTATTTATTTTTTTTGAAATTTCTATTATTTCTAGTTTATCTAAGCAAGCTACTGGTCTTATTACTGGCATATTTGTTACATTGTTTATTACTACCATACTGTTTAATGTTTGGCTAGCTACTTGACCTATTGATTCACCGTTTATTAGGATTTTACAGTTTCTTTTTTTTGCAAATCTTTCTGCAATTCTATACATCATTCTTCTCATTATGGTTATATTATAATTACCAGGAATATTTTTGTATATTTCTTCTTGAATTTTTGTAAACGGTACAACGTGTACTTTTATTGTTCCTGAGTAATCATTTAATATTTCAGCTAGTTTTAATACTTTGTTTTTTGCGTTTAAACTTGTATGTGGAGGAGATTCAAAGTATAAGCATTCTATATTTACTCCTCTTTTTAGTGATAAGTATCCAGCTACTGGTGAGTCTATTCCTCCTGATAACATTAATAGTCCTTTTCCTTGTATTCCAACTGGATATCCACCTATTCCTTTGATTTCTTTATTATAAATAAATGTTCCTTCTTGTCTTATTTCTATTTCTAGGTTTAATTCTGGATTATGAACATCTACTTTACAATCAAAGTTTTTTAGTACTAATCCACCTATTATGTTATTAAATTCCATTGAAGTATGTTTAAATGTTTTGTCACTTCTTTTTGTTGACACTTTAAATGTTTTGAATTGTTTATCTTTTAATATTTCTAATACTTTATTTTTTATGTCATCTTCATTAGTATTAACTTTATCACATATAACTATACTATGTATTCCAAAAACTTGTGTTAGATTTTTTATTAATTCTTGTTCATTAATTTCATTATATGTTATATACATTCTTGACATTGTTTTAGTTATATTTGTATATAGATTTTTAATTTTATTTTTTATATTTGTTTCAAGTGTTTTTATAAATGTTTTTCTATTGTCTTTTTTTGTTGTTAGTTCTCCATATTTTATTAGTATTAGTTTTTCCATAGTTTCACCTCTTTGACATAATGATTATACACAAAAAAGTAATAATTTTCAATTACTTTTTTTAGGAATATTCTACTATGTTTTCACTTACCAATAGGTATGTTGTTTCATATATTCTTGGATCACTACAATATTCTAAGATGAATTTATTTTCTTTTTTGCATATTATTATTCCTATTGTGTTATTCTGAGTTAATTTTTTTAAATTCTTATTTATATAGTTCATATAAGTTTGTATTTGCCCGATATATTCTTTTCTAAGTTCTGTTACTTTTAATTCAATAACACAATAACAATTATATTCGATATTAAAAAGTAATAAGTCTATGTAGTTAAAATTGTCTCCTATTTTTATTTTGTATTCATTATCTATAAATGTAAAGCCATTACCTAATTCTTTTAGAAATGATGCAATATCTTCTAATATTAATTTTTGTAGTGTCCTTTCTGATATTTCTTCATAGTTATTTGTATTTCTTATGATTATTGGATGTTTTATAAAATCTTCAATTTCATATTCATTTTTTGTTTTTAATTTTTCTTTGGCTTTTTCATCTAATCGTTCATATTCTTTGTTTTTTATTTTTGTATGTAACTCTCTATAGCTTAGTTTTTGTTCTATAGATATTTTTATGTAATAGTTTATTTCATTAATATCTTTTATTGGCAATAGCATGCAATAATGACTCCATGTTAAAAGGTCAGGCACTGATTGGCTTTTTTGAAAAGTTAAATAAAACTTTCTCATATTTTTAAATTTGATAATCCATATCCTTTTCCCAATTCTGTTTTAAGTTTTTGTGAATAACTCTTTATTATTCCTTCTCCATAGTGTTTTCCTGCTTCATATAATAGTTTTCCAACATTATAGTATGTTTGTAAATCATTTTTATTTTTTGAATAATCTTTAACATTCTTATAGATTTCATTATTTTTTAGTTCTTTTTTTATTTCGTTATAGTAGTTCATATATAACCTCCTGTTAATATAATAAGAGATATAATTAAGAATTCCTTGATAAATATGAAAAAACTATAAAGTTTTTTCTTTATAGTTTTTAATTAGGTATCCAAATTGCTTTTAATGTTACATCATGTTTTGTTATGTATGTTCCATTTGTAACTACACCTGTAACTTGGCTTCTTATATTTGATAAATCATTATTTGCTTTTACCCATAGGTGCATACCTGCTGTTATTGTATATTCTGTAGATGTTGTTTTGGGACCGGGGATTCCACCTCTAAATGATCTATATTCACCAATTGCATACCAATAAGTCCCCGTACCTGGGCAACCGTCTAAGCAAGTATTACCTGGAGAAAGTGATTTTGAGATACCTCCCCAACCGCCACCAGACCAGCTAATTGATACATCTTCATATCCCATTGTTGTTTTAGCTGTCTCTAGTGTAGTGCCATTCGCAATGTATGTATTTACAGGGTTACCTGTTTGCTTCCACCTGTTATATTCTCCAGTTATTTCATCATACTCCAATAAAAATTCAAATTTTTGAGATGTGTTTGTTCTGAATTTTTCCAATTGACCTAAAATACTGTATTTGTTTTCGCCATCTGTAGATATCGCTTCATCAGCACTTGTAAATAATTCAGTGGCTGATTTATTGTTATGATAAAACACCTCTACCCATGTTGCACTATAATCTTCTTTAACTGGCACCCAACCTCCAAAAGTATAACCACTTCTTGTTGGATTACCTACATTCATTAATTGTCCAGTAGCTGCAGCAAATGTTTGTACTGCTGTTGCTCCATTATATGTACCACCATTTGGATCTATTGAGATTTTGTGACCACTATTTATTTTATAGAATTTAATATTTTTGATATATGCGTCTGTATTTCCACTATTTAACCTAAATAATAAGTATTTATTTACATTTGCATTTCCATTAGGTTTTAAAGTAAATCTTGTTTCAAAATGAGTATAATCACTTGGGAGACTTATTAGATGTCGCCCATCTGATGAAGTTGTACCATTAGTAATTGGATATAATGGATTAATATGTTGAACTTGCCAATAACCTGATTCGCCATAGAAATAAATATTTAGATTTCCACTACCTTTTATATCCACCTCTAATTGATAAACTTCATTAGCAGAAAAAGGTTTATTTATTGTATATTGCTTAATAACCTTATCTGCAGCTTCACTTGATGTCCTTGATACATGATATTCAGTGCTATCATTTACTAAAAGTGTATCATTACTGTCTGTTGCCCATCCTAATGTTGATGTCTCTGTTGTTCCATTTAATACTGTTTTTCTAGTATATCCAGTTGGAGTTACTAATGTTCCATTACTAGTCATTGAATTATTACTTTTTCCTATTATTGCACCGTCATAGAAGTTAAATGTACTTCCTGTTCCTTTGCTTACACCTTCTCCTGTTGGGGCTGATATTTGTGGTGAATTAGTGTTTACATTTCCATCATTTGTTCCAAGCGTAAAAGTTGGAGAATTTGAACTATTAACCCATACTCCGTATGTTTTTCCAGTGATAGTTCCACCTGTTACTTCAACCGTTCCAGCTTCAACACTTATACCTGCTTTATTAGTTGATGAAATTGTTCCGCCTGTTACTTTTATTTTACCTTCTCCACCATTTCTTATCCCATCTGCCTGTGAGGATGTGTAACTTCCACCTGCTATATTTATTGTTCCTTTCCAGTTTAGGACTGCGTTGTGTGCTGATGCGACATTTGCAGTTTCTATATTAATTGTTCCATATGTATTATTAAATATTCCATACGAACTGTTACTTACTACTGTTCCACCAACTATTGTTACATTAGCTGTACTTTCTATATATATGCTTGAATTTCCTCTACTAGTAATACTTGGCTGTTGTGTATTATTTCTATTTCCTATTGTTGCTGTACCTTTATTTATGTACATTCCTATTCCAGCTGCATTTATTGTTCCACCCGTCATTGTTACAGTTCCATCTGAGATTGCGACAGATGCTCCACCGTTATTTGTGCTTATTGTTCCACCGCTTATATTTACCGTTCCTGTTGATCGATTAACCACTGCATCTTTATTTGTCGTTGAAATGTTTCCTGCGGAGATTTCTACAGTTCCTGTGCTATTATTTGTTACTGCATTACATCCTGTTCCACCTGTTATTGTACCTCCTGAAATTGTAATCTTTCCTGTTGAATTATTGTAAATGGTTTGAGATATTTCACTCACAATAATACCACCTGTTATATAAACCATACCTGTTGTTACAGGACTACTTTGCCATATTGCTTGATATTTTTTAGAGGTTATTGTTCCACCTGCAATATATATAGCTGGATCACTGGCTGTACTTCTTTGTGAATAATCATTTACAATTGAAATACCTGTTGTTGTAATATTTGTACCTGCATTAATTGTTAACTTTGCTGTAGTACTTCCTAAATTAATTCCTCTTTCATATTCACTATTAGCTGCTGTTGAGGTTAGTGTTGTTTCAGTTATGCTTAATGTTCCATTGTTTTGTATTATGAATCTATAATTTGACGGAGCAGTTGAGTTAGTTTCTATTGTACCACCACCTATAATTGATAGAGTTCCCATATTGGTTAATGTTTCAGAAGTTGTTATTGTTTTTCCATTTAAATCTAATACTACTGGATTTTCTGTTGTTCCTTTTGTATTTGTTGCAGTTGTTATTTCTTCAACATCTTTTAATACTTTTATTGTATCTCCTGTTTTTGCATGTTTAAATGCTAGTTCTAATGTTTCATAATAAATTCCAGATGTTATATTTTGATATGGTAAGTCACTTGAATTTATTGTTCCACCTTGATTTAATTCATTTTTTACATTATTTTTTATTTTATCTAGTACTACTTTTCTAGTCGCTAGGTTTGCTAATACTAGTAGCATTATCATTAAGAATAGTACTATTAACATATATATTATACTTGTTAGTGCGAATCCTTTATTATTTAGCTTCATATTTCCTAGCCTCCACAATAATTATAACAAAAAAAACTTCTAATGTAAATGAAGTTTTTTCTTTGAAATACAGTATTTTTCTAGTAGTTGCTCTTCTTCTATTTTTTCTGATATTAAGTCTATATAATCTTCCTCTTCTATTTCAGTAAATATTGTGTTATTTGGTAAATAGTTTTCATATTTATTATCATTTATTCCTATATAGTAGTTTATATTATCTTTGTTTTTTTCTATAAGAATTATATTATTTTCATGTGTTCTTAAATATGTTGTTTCTTCGTATTTTTCTTCTAAATGTTTTATTATTTCTTTATCATTTTTGAATACTGATATTTGTTTTATATTTTTATTTTTATATTGTGATATATAATCGTTTTCTATTTTATATATTTCATATTTTTCTTTATATTCTTTATTTATATAAATATATGTTACATGGTTTTTATGTTTTTTTATTATTATTTTTTTTCTTTTATTTTCTATTTTTATATTTGGATATAGTGTTATTTTTCCTTTTTCTTTTAATATTTTATCAGTATATTCAATAATTCTATTTTTCATTCTTACGTCTATTATTTTATTTATTATATGGTCTATAAACATATTCATTTTATCACCAATTAATTTTATGTTAGTTTTTTTTTAAAATTCATTTTTTTTGCGATTTAAATGTTTTTTTTTAGTGTTAAAATTTTGGTGCAGTTTTTTTAATTTCTGCCTAGGTATATTTTTATAGAATGCAAAAAATCTTCTGCAGTTTTTGAAAATCACTCATTTTCATTAAAATATTTATTATGTTATCTTGTTTTTGAGGAATTTTAGTGTTTGTGTTCCTCTTTTGAAAGGGTGATATTGATGGTTGAAAATGATGAAAAAAAATTTATTGCGATGGGGTTTGACCCTTTATTTAAGAAGATGTATGGGGATGTTAATTATACTAATAAGGCTGCAGCTTTGGTAAGTATAGTTCTCTCTATTCCATATGAAGATATTAAAGATAGAATTGATGTTGTCAATAATGAAAAGTTGCGTAAGAATAAAAGTGATAAAAAGCAAGAGAGGGATGTTTTATTAAAAATTCAATTACATAGTGAATATCATTTTATTAATTTAGAAGCTAATTTATTTGGTTATAATCAGGAACTTATTGATAGAAATACAAGTTATATTTCTGATATTTATTCTAGTCAATTGGATGAGTCTGATGATTATTCTTTTTTGAGGCCTGTTATTCAAATTAATTTTAACAAGCCCGCTAAGAAGGTTAGAACAAGTGATTTGTATAAACCTATAAGCACTTATCTTTTGAGAAATGAAGATGGTCAAATACTTACTGATATGATTAAAATTATTAATGTCGATATTGTCAAATGTTATTTCTTGTGGTACAATGGTGGCATAGAAAAGTTTACTTCATGTGAGCAAAATATAATTAGATTAGGAGCTCTTCATTTTATTGAGAAAGAAGAAGATTTTAGAAAGTGTCTAGGTGAAATTAAAATGGATAAGGATGTTAAGAGTAAAATTCAGCGTGATATGGATGAGTATCAAAGGGATAAAAATTTAGTTAGGGTATATGATGCACAGAAAAGACGTGATGCCGAATGGAAGGCTTTATTTAGGGAACTTGATAGAGATAAAGAGCAAATTGATAAAGAAAAAGAACAGTTAGGTAAAGATAAAGAAAAGTTATGTAAAGAAAAAGAACAGTTAGGTAAAGATAAAGAACAGTTAGATAAAGATAAAGAAAAGTTAGATAAAGATAAAGAACAGTTAGATAAAGATAAAGAACAGTTAGATAAAGATAAAGAACAGTTAGATAAAGATAAAGAACAGTTAGATAAAGATAAAGAACAGTTAGATAAAGATAAAGAAAAGTTAAATAAAGATAAAAAACAGTTTGAAAAGGATAAAAAAAATATTGATAACCAGAAGGATAGCATTTTACAGGAGAAAATCAGTATTGCGAAGATACTTAAAGATACTGGTATCAGTGCTCAGGAAATATCTAATAGGTTAAATATTTCTATTGATGAAATTAATAAATACGTTTAGTTTATATAAAGATACTTTTATTAGTATCTTTTTTTATTATATTATTTTTTATGGTAAAAAAAACAATGGTTTCCCATTATTTTTCATATAGTTTTAGCAATTTATCATATATACCGTTGTCTATTCTATTTAATGCATTAATACTTATTTCTAGTGATTTTTTGTATTCTCCTTTATAGAATAGTGTTTCTGAATATGTTAAATTTTTATCTAATTCTTCATAATCACTTCTATATCTATTTCCATATACTATTGACATTTCTGCAAACATTGCGGTTTTCATCATTTCTTTTGTTTGTGCGAATAGTTTAAATACTAAGTCACGTGCTGTATCTACTCTTGTATTAAGTGTTTCTATATCGATTGGTTTTCTTTCTAATTCAATTATTATTTCTTTTATTGCTTGTTGTGCTTCATTTAATTCTACATAGTATTTTTTTGGTATTATTGGTAAGTTATAATTTCTAATTTGTAGTTTTGAATCTTTTAATATTATTTTCATTTCTTCTAGTTGTTCTCTAGCTCTTTGCTCATCGTCATGCATATTTCCTATTGTATTTAATGTAACATCTAGTTCTTCTTCTGTATTGACCAATTTAATAAATAGATTTTCTATTTCTCTTGTTAGTTTTGAGTATGCGAATGCATTATTTCCAGTATGATCTGTTAATACTTTATAATCATTATTTAAATCTTCTACATTTTGTTTTATATTATATAGATTTTTTAAATCTTCTTCTGATAAATTATATAATCTTTTTAAATCATCAATTTGACTAAATATCTCATAAATTAGTTTATTCATTTTTTCTAATTTTTGTTTAAATTTAGTATTTGATTCTTCATAGCTTGTTTTTTCATCTTTTTCTTTATCTAAGTCATCAAATATTTTGTCAAAGTATTCCATTAATACTTTCAATTCAAATAGTGCATCTTCTAGATTTAGTACTCTTGTTCTATCCATTACATCTATTATTTTTTTATTTGCTTCTTCAATGTTATATTCTATATTTAGATAATCTAATGGATATCCTTTTTTTTGCATTTCATTATATGTTTCTTCTACTTCTTTTATTTTTTTAGGAAGTATGTTTGTTGCCATAATTACTATTACCGGTACTTCTTCTAGTATTACTTCCATATGTTTTAGCATTTCATCTATTGCTTTTATTATGTTTGTTATTTCAATATAATCATTTTGTTCAATAGCTTTTTCAAAGTCTTCGAATCTTTTACTTATATTTTCGAATTGAAGGTCTACTGATTTTTCTATTTCTCCAAATTCACTTTTTGTTTCGCTATATTTTTGGAATAGTGACCTATATTTTGCTTTTAGTTTTGTAATGATAGCTCTGTTTTTTTCTTCGCTTGTTGTTACTTCTTTTATTTCATTTAATAAAAACTGTGAGCTTGTTCTTACTTTATATATTTCCATTTCTAGTTTTGCAATTTTATACATTGTATTTTTATAGTCAGATTGTTTTAGGGAGTATTCTGCTTCTAGTAATAAATCGCTTATTTTTGGAATTTGTGTATTTTTAATGTCTTCTAGTCTTGTTTTCCATCCACTATACATTACTTCAAGTTTATCATTTTTTAGATATGATTCTATTTTAGATAATTCTGGAGTTATAGGGGTTGAATCTATTTTATTTTTTTCTATTTCTAATAATTCTAATTCTTTTTTTAATTTTTTATTGTTAAAGGACTGCATTACATTTAATACTATTATAATTAATATAGCTGCTATTACATATATACTTATTAAAAATAATGTAACATTCATTTTAACACCTCTTTACTCTATTATTATCATTTTATCACATTTTTTTCATTTATGATATTATTTTTGTGTTTTTTTGTCTATTTTTGTATTTTAAGGTTGACTATTTTTGTTAAAAATAATATAATTATTCACAGTGATTAGCAGCGCTAATAAGGAATTGCAATGTGTTTATTACCTATAGGGGTAATAGTAACCTAGCTGCAAGGCGAAGAAATTTTAAATAATACACCCTGCAATTTTGTTATTGGCCACTATTCATTTAGGAAAGGTGGAGAGTTTATGTCAAGATATACTGGTCCAAGTAATAGAAAATCTCGTCGTTTAGGTTTTTCTACTCTTGAAAACGGTAAAGATTTAAAGAGACCTTTTGCTCCTGGTATGCATGGACAAAAGCGTGCTAAGAAATTATCTAACTACGGTGAACAATTACAAGAAAAACAAAAAGTTAGATTTATGTATGGTTTAAGTGAAAAACAATTTAGAAGTATCTTTAATGATGCTGGTAAGTTAAAGGGTGTTCATGGTGAAGACTTCTTAAAATTACTAGAAAGTCGTTTAGATAATTTAGTTTACAGAATTGGTTTTGCTACTACAAGACGTGGAGCTAGACAATTAGTAAATCATGGTCATATTACTGTAAATGGAAAAAAAGTTGATATTCCTTCTTACAGATGTAAGGTTGGAGATGTTATTTCACTTAAAGATACAGATAAAGAATTAGCAATCGTTAAATCTTCATTAGAAGCATTACATAATCGTGTTGAATTCATTTCATACGATGAAGCTAAAATGGCTGGTACTTTCGTAAGATTACCAGAAAGAAGCGAATTAAATGCTGATATTAATGAATCATTAATCGTTGAATTCTATAACAGATAATATTTATCTGTTTTTTTATATTTTAAAAAAATATTACTTGTTCGCTTTTTTTTTAAATCTTAAATTGTATACTTTTTTATAGGGAATATCAGTTGTTGAGTGTCTACCAAATCTCTTTTAGAGAGGAGGTTTGATAATAATGAAAAAAAGAAACTTTGTAATCAAAGTTCTCAGGTACATTACTATCATTTTATTCCTTCTTATCATTATGATAATAGTAATAAAAAAATGACACTTAATTCAAATATGAATTAAATGTCTTCCCAATTATAAGGTGGACATTCAACTTGTCAAAACTGAATGTTCCCTTTTTATTTTATGCATTTTTTTTTGCTAAATACATCTTATCACAAAATTTATTTAGTGTCAAATTTTCCTAAATAATATTTTTTCTTTCCTCTTCTTATTACAATAAATTTATTTTCTATTGCTGATTCTTTATTAATTATTTGATTTTCATCTTGTACTTTATCTCCATTTAATGTTATTGATCCAGAGTTTAAGAATTCTCTTGCTTCTCTTCTACTTTGACAAATGTTATTATTTACTAATAAGTCTATTAAAGATAATTCTTCTTTTATTATAAAACTTGGAACACCTTTAAATCCATCTTCAATTTCTTTTGCATTTAATTCTTTTATTTCCCCACTAAATAATGATTTAGATATTTTTATTGCTTTATTGTATTCTTTTTCACCATGTATGAATGTTATTATTTCTTTTGCTAGTGTTTTATGTGCTAGTCTTTCTTCTGGATGTTCTTTATGTTTAATCTCAATATTTTCTATTTCTTCTTTTGATAGGAATGTAAATATTTTTAGGTAGTCTATTACCATTTCATCTTCTACGTTTACTAGGTATTGATATAGTTCGTATGAAGATGTTTTATTTTTGTCTAACCATAGTGCATTTCCTTCTGATTTTCCAAATTTTTTTCCGTCTTTTGTTGTTACTAGTGGCATTGTGAAAGCGTATACTTCATCACCTGTTTTTTTTCTGATTAAATCAACTCCTGCAGTAATATTTCCCCATTGATCTGAGCCTGCTACTTGCAAGTTTACTCCTCTTGTTTCATGTAGATATAAGAAGTCTAATGATTGTAATATCATGTATGAGAATTCTGTGAATGTAATTCCTGAATCTAGTCTTCTTCTAATTATATCTTTATCTAGCATATAATTTATATTAAAGAATTTTCCATAGTCTCTTAAAAAGTCTATTGTGTTTATATCTTTTATCCAATCATAATTATTTACCACTTCAAATCCAAATATTCTTTCTGCTTGTTCTTTTAAGCATTCAAAGTTATGTTTTACTTCTTCTTTTGTAATCATTGCTCTTTCTGTTGTTGGTCTTGGGTCACCAATTTGTCCTGTTGCTCCTCCTACTAATAGTATTGGGTTATGTCCAGCGTCTTTTAGTCTCTTTGATATAAGGAATGATGACAAGTGTCCTATGTGCATTGAGTCTGCTGTAGGGTCTGTTCCTATATAGAATGTCATTCCTCCATTATTTAATTTCTCTTCTAGTTCTGGACTTGTTACGTCTTTTATTAGTCCTCTCCATTTTAATTCATCGTATAGTTTCATTTTTATTCTCCTTTGCATTTACATTCGTGATTATGTTCATGGTTACATTTACAATCATGTTCACAATTACAGTTTTTCATTATTTCTACTCCACTGCTTGTTCCAAGTCTTGTTGCTCCTGCATTAATAAATTTTAGTGCATCTTCTTCAGTTTTAATTCCACCACTTGCTTTTATTTCTAATACTTCGTTTTTATGTTCATTTATTAATTCTACATCTTCTAGTTGTGCGCCTTTTGTTCCAAATCCTGTTGATGTTTTAATAAAGTTTACAAATGTATCATTACAAATTTCAGTCATTTTAATTATTTCTTCTTTTGTTAGGTAACATGTTTCTATTATTACTTTTAGTGTGTGTCCATCAATTGCGTCTCTAATATCTTCTATTTCTTGTTTTACATAGTCATAGTCTTTATCTTTTAGTGCGGCTATATTTATAACCATGTCTATTTCATCTGCTCCATCTTCTATTGCAGTTATTGCTTCGTATTCTTTTACAGCAGTAATATTTTGTCCTAGTGGGAATCCTATTACTGTACATACATTAACATTTGAACCTTTTAATTCTTCTTTTGCGTAGCTTACATAGTATGGATTTACGCATACTGTTTCAAAATGATTATCTTTTGCTTCTTCACATAGTTTTTTTATATCTTCATGTGTTGCGTAAGCACTTAACTTTGTGTGATCAATATATTTATTTATTTCCATAATTACCTCCTATAATATATTTTTTAAATCACTTATTTTTTCTATTTCTTGAAATTTATTTTTATTTTCTTTATGTTTTGGGTTCATAAATATTGGTTTTATTCCTGTGTTGTATGCTCCCATTACATCAATATTGTAGCTATCACCTATCATTATACATTCTTCTAGTTTTGTATTTCCTGCAGATGTTAAGAATGCCTCTTTGTTTGGTTTGATGTAATCTTCTCCGCCAAATATTTCTTTAAAATATTTATCAATCATAGCTGTTTTTAATCTATTTGTTTGTGGTATTTTAAACCAATTTGTAAGTACTACTAATTCATATTTTTTAGATAGATATTCTAATGTATCTATTACTTCTTCATTTGGTTCACTCATGTACCCTATTTCTATTAAGAAGTCATTAATGAAATCCATATTTATTTTTTCTTTTATATTGTTATTTATATGTTCTAACATTTTTTCTTTATCATATTTATCGTAATAATCTTCATAATTGTCTATTAGGCTATTTACATAATCTGCATCTTCATTGATGTTGTATTTTTTTATTGTTTTTTTTAGTGCTTCTAGATATTCATCTTTCCACATTATTAATGTATTATCTAAATCAAATATTAGTTTTTTTATCATGTTACCTCCTTTAAATAAAAAAACACCATAAATGTAAGGACGACATTATCGTGGTACCACCTTACTTCCATAGTGTTGTATGCTCTTATGTCTTAACGCGACTTTTTCGTTTTAGCTCCAAATATGTATTTTATTATATAATCTTGATTAGTTTTCATCTACCACTAATTTTCTTATTACTAATTATATAACTTTTTTATTTTTCATCGCTAAATATGTATTTAATATATCATAAAATTTATTTTATTTCAATTATTTATTTAGGTCTTCTATTATTTTTTCTATGTTTTGTCCATATTCAATTGATTCATCAAATACAAATTCTAGTTCTGGCATATGTCTTATATCAATTCTATCACATAGTTTTTTTCTTATAAATCCGCTTGCTTGATTAAGTGCTTTTAGTGTTTCTTTTTTATATTCTTCATTTAATACTGTGAAGTATACTTTTGCAAAGCTTAAATCGTTTGTTACTTTTACATCTGTTATTGTTACGAATTTTATATTTGGATTCTTTACTTCTGTTTGTAATAAATAGCTTATTTCTTTTACCATGTTACTATTTATTCTTTCTATTTTAATGCTCATATTATCCACCTCACATTAAGTATATCAAAAATATTTGGTGTTGTAAATTAATTTATTTTTTTGTTTATAATATTAATCTTCCTATTCTGCATTTTTAACAGGTATTCCTAGATGTTCATATGCTTTTTTAGTTACTATTCTTCCACGTGATGTTCTTTTTAATAGTCCTTGTTGCAATAAGTATGGCTCGTATACTTCTTCTATTGTTGTTACTTCTTCTCCAATTGATGATGATAGTGCTTCTATTCCAACTGGTCCTCCATTAAATTTATCTATTATTGATCTTAGTAAGTTATAGTCTGTTTGGTCTAGTCCTAGTGAGTCTACTTTTAATTTATCTAGTGCCATTTTTGTGATATCTAAGTCTATTTTTCCGTCTCCTAGTACTAGTGCGAAGTCTCTAACTCTTCTAAATAGTCTATTTGCAATTCTTGGTGTACCACGACTTCGTCTAGCTAATTCATGTGCGGCTTCTTCTGTTATTGGGCAGTCTAATACATTACTTGTTCTATTTACTATTTGTGTTAATTCATCTTCTGTATAGAAGTTTAGTTTTGATATTATCCCAAATCTATCTCTTAGTGGTCCAGTTAGGTCTCCTGCTCTTGTTGTTGCTCCAACTAGTGTAAATGGTGGAAGGTCTATTCTTATGTTTCTGCTTGATGATTCTGTTCCAACTATTATATCTAGTGTAAAGTCTTCCATTGCTGAATAAAGTATTTCTTCTATGAATTTTGGAATTCTATGTATTTCATCTATGAATAATACATCTCCTGGTTCTAGACTTGATAATACTGCAGCTAGGTCTCCACTTTTTTCTATTGCTGGTCCACTTGTTGTTTTTATATTTGTTCCTAGTTCATTTGCTATTATGAATGATAATGTTGTTTTTCCTAATCCTGGAGGGCCATATAGTAATACATGATCTAATGCTTCATCTCTCATTTTTGCTGCTTTTATAAATATGTTTAAGTTTTCTTTTAATTCTGTTTGTCCGACATATTCTTCTATGGTTGTAGGTCTTATTGCTTGTTCAAATGATTCTTCTTTATCTATTATATTTAGTTTTTCTTGCATTTTTACCTCCTATTTTAGTAATAGTTTTAATGCTTCTTTTACTTGTTGTTCCAATGCATTTCCTTTATTAATATGTGGTAATACTTTATTTATATCGTTTGCTTTATATCCAAGTGCTTTCAATGTTTCTACTAATTCTGTATTATCTATATTTTCTGTTAAGTCTATATTTGCATCTAATTTTCCTTTTAGATCTAATATTATTTGTTTTGCTACTTTTTCTCCTATTTTAGGGAATTTTTTTAGATATAAAATATTTTCTCTTTGTATTGCGTCTATTATTCCTTCTATTGAACCAGTCGCTAATATTGGTAGTGCCATTTTACATCCTAGTCCTTTTACATTTATTAGTTTTAGGAATAATTCTTTTTCTTGTTTTTCTTTGAATCCATATAGTGTTATTTCGTCTTCTCTTACATTTTGATATACATAAATTCTATAATGTGTTCCTACATTAAATGTATATGGATTTCCTGTATATATAAGGTATCCTATTCCATTATTGTCTACTGTTATATAACTACTTTCTATTTCTGTTACTTTTCCTTCTATGTATGAGTACATTATTATCACCATAATAATTATACAAAAACATTTGTTTGTTTGTCAACCTGTTTAATTTTATTTTGATTTATTAACATGTATGTGGTTTCATATATTCTTTCATCACTACAGTATTCTAGTACAAATTTATTTTCTTTTTTACATATTATTATTCCTATTGTTTTGTTTTGATTTGTTGTTCTTACATTTTGATATATTTCATGATTCAATATTTTATTTTCAATTTGTTTATATGTTTTATCTATTTCTTCTAACATATTATAACCTCCTATAAGGATAATACAATATTTATGTATAAGTTCCTTAAATGTTCAAAAAAAAATCTCTTTTTTTAGAGATTATCTTTTTTTCATAAATATTCTTATTGCGTAGAATTCAAATACTATCATTAGTATTACATATCCCCAAATTAGTACAATGCTGAATTCATCGTTTGTGTATTTTTCTATTACCGCTGGTATATTACTTGGAATATATCTATCTAAAAATGCGTATAGTGATCCGCTTGTTAGTCTTATTTTTAGATATGTTACTATTCTGAAGAATATGTCTGTTACTGCTACTGCATATACGAATGATGAGAATGTTCTTTTAAAAAGAAATACGAATAGTACTATTACTGCTATTAAAATTATTACGTCCATTAATTTACCTCCATATTTACATTAATGTTATCAATATTATTTATATTTGATAGTTCAAGTGTTATTTTTTTTATGTTATAGTTTTCAAAACTTATTTCTATTTTATTTATATTTTCTTTGCCACTTATTGTTATATATATATTATTTGTAGGTTCAACTTCTAATAGTTCAAATGATGGTATTTCGTTTGTTGGAATTGAATAACTTATTACATAGCTGTTATCTTTATATACGGTTATATAATCCTCTTCTAAATTTTCTATTCTATTTTTTATATTATTTATATTGAAATAGATTATATCATATAGAAGTTGGTTTTCTATTATTTCATTTGTTGGCAATAAGTATAAATTATCTTTTTTATAATATTCTTGATTGTTATAAATTATTAAGTCTTCTTCATTTGCGTGTGTTAATTTTATGTTTTCTATTATATCTGTTTCTACTGTTATGTTTTCTTCATAACTTGTTATATTGTTTAATTGTTTCTTAATTATTTCATTTGTTGGAATTAATATTTCTTGTTTTTCTTGTATTGTTGTTTGTGGTAATTCTTCTGTATTGTCGTTTACTCTTACTATTAAGGCGACTATTAATATTATAATAAACCAAAATGACAGTTTTATTATTGAACCAATTTTTGGATCATTCCATATCGTTTTAAAGGACTCCTTATATTCTTTATATTTTTTATAGTTTTCGTTTTTTTCTAGTTTTTCTTTTAATTTCATTATTCTAGTATTTTTCCTATAAAGGATCCTTTATTTATCATTCCGCTGGCATAGTCTTTTGCGCTCATTTTCTTTTTTCCTTCTGGCTGTACTGTCTTTATTATGATTTCTCCATCACTTACTTTTACGCCAAATCCATTGTCATATATATTTGTTATTTCTCCGTTCAATTTATCATCAAATATATTATTTGATTTTTCACTTTCCCATATTTTTAATATTTTACCATCCATTAGGCAGTATGCTCCTGGCCACGAATTTAATCCTCTAATTTTATTGTATACTTGTGTTTTTGATTTTGAGAAATCAAGTTTTTCGTCTTCTCTTTTTATTACAAATCCATATGTTGCTTCGTCATTATTTTGTTTTATTCTATTATTTGTTTTATTTAATATTGATGGAAGTGTTTCTATAAGCAGGTCTCTTCCTATTATGCTTAGTCTATCATGTAGTGTTTGTGCTGTGTCTGTTTCTGTTATTTCTGTTTCTTTAGCGCTTATCATATCTCCTTCGTCCATACCTTCGCTCATATACATTATTGTTACACCTGTTTTTTTATAACCGTTTATTATAGCTCTATGGATTGGAGCTCCTCCTCTTAGTTTTGGAAGGAGTGAAGCATGTACATTAATGCATCCTAGTCTTGGTAGTTCTAATATTTCTCTTGGTAAAATTTTTCCGTATGCACATGTTATTATTAAATCTGGTTCCATATCTTTTAGTGCTTGATACTCGTCCATTATTTTATTTGGTTGTAATACTAATATAGTATTGTCTATTCCAACTTGTTTTACTGGTGGGAATAATATTTTTTGTTCTCTTCCTACTTTTTTGTCTGGTTGTGTTACTATGGCTCTTATTTTATAGTTTTCTATTAATCCTTTTAACACTGTCGCACTAAATTCAGGGGTTCCCATATATATTATTTTTAATTCTTTTTCTACGTTTATATCTTCTAGATTCATTTTATCACCAATATAATTATACATTATTTTATATTTTTTTACTATAATTTTTTTATATTAAAAAAGTTTAGAGTGTTTCTAAACTAATTAAACATTATCTTTGTTATTATTATTGCGGATATTATTCCTATTAGGTCTGCTAGTAGTCCTGCTTTTAAGGCATATTTTGTCTTTTTTATTCCTATACTTCCAAAGTATAGCGTTATTATATATAGCGTTGTGTCTGTTGAGCCTTGTATTACTGATGACATTTTACTTATTATGTTTTCTGGTCCATAGGTTTCTATTATTGTTTGTAGTAGTGCGATTCCTGATCCTCCTGAAATTGGTCTTAGTATCGCGAGTGGAATTATTTCTTTTGGTATTTGTATTAGTTTTAATAATGGTGTTAATAAATTTAATGTAAAGTTTAATACTCCACTTTTTACAAATATATTTACACCTAGTATCATCCCAAGCATCGTCGGAAAAAGTTTTAGTATCATGTCAAATGATTCTTTTGCGCCTTCTGTAAATGTGTCATAAACATTTACTTTTTTCTTTACACCGTAAAAAATTATTATTAATATTATTAGTGGTAGTATTAGGTTTGATATGTTTTGCATTTTTTATCCTTTCTTTGTAGTATTCTATCTATTATTAGTCCTCCTATTGTTGCGGATAATGATGCGAGAAAACATGGTAATATTATTTCAGTTGGATTTTTTGCATTCATATTTAGTGATAGTATTGTTGTTGGTATTATAGTTAGTCCTGTTGTGTTTAGTACTAGAAATGTAATCATACTATGTGATGCTTCTTTTTTATTTTTGTTTAGTTCTTGTAATGATTTCATTGTTTTTAGTCCAATTGGTGTTGAGGCATTTCCTAGTCCAAATAGATTTGCGACTACGTTTGTTGTTATTAAACTTATTGATTCATGGTTTTCTGGTATTTCTGGAAATATTTTTTTCATTATTGGTGACAATAGTTTTGATATTTTTTTTAATAGGTTTGATTCTTCCGATATTTTCATTATTCCTAACCATAAGGCCATTACTGGAAATATTTTTGTTATCATGTTTAGTGTGGTTTCTGCTCCTTTTATTATTTCTGTACTTATTAGTTCTACATTATTTGTTAATATACTATAGGTTATTCCTATTATTATGAATGATGCCCATATTTTATTTATCATTTTTTAATAATTCCTTTATTTTTTGTAATAATGATTTTTTTTGTTTTTGTTTTTCTTTTTCTTTATATAATAATGGTTCTTTGTGTAGTAGTTTATCTCCTAAGTATATTTCTATATTACCTGCATTTTCACTTGAATTTTTTTCTAAATTATATTTTATTAATATACTATTTTCTTCTGTTTCTAGTAATGGATATGTATAGTCATTTTCTATATAATATTCTTTATCATTATTTTGATCAGGTACAGTTATTGTTCCTTTTTTTAGTAGTTGATAGTTTGTATAGTTATTGAATCCATATTCGAATAGGTCTTGATGGTCTTTAAAGTCATTTCCATCGTTTAGTGTTACTACTGCTAGATTTAGGTTTTCTTTTGATGCTGTTGTTACTAGTGTACGCCTAGCTTTTACTGTGAATCCTGTTTTTCCCCCTGTTGTGTTTTTATATGAAAAAAGTAGTTTATTTTTATTTGTCCATGTATATATATTCTTATCTGTTTCTACTTTATGGTGTTTTGTTCCTGTTATTTCTTTAAATTTATCGTTTTTTATTGCGTAGCTTATTAGTAGTGACATGTCGTATGCGGTTGATATGTTTCCTCCGTCTTCTTCATCTAGCCCACTAGGGTTTCTAAATAGTGTATTTTTCATTCCTAAATCTTTAGCCTTATTATTCATTTGGTTTACAAATTCTTCGGTAGTTCCTCCTACATAGTTTGATATTGCGAGGGCTGCATCGTTTCCTGATCTAAGCATTAGTCCATATACTAAGTCTTCTAGGCTTATATGTTCTCCTTTTTTTATATATATTCCTGAACCATAGGCTTTATCTATTGAATCATTTATTTCTACTACATCATTTAGTTTATTTGATTCTATTGCGATTATTGCGGTCATTATTTTTGATATACTTGCGATACTTCTTTTGTTATGTATATCTTTTGAATATAGTATTCTTCCTGAATCAGTATCTACTAGTATTGCGGATGTAGCTGATGTTTCTATGGCTTTAATTCTCACTGGAATTAATAACATAATACATATAATAATTAGTTTTTTCATAATTTCACCTAGATAAGTATATGAAAAAAAGGACTTGTTTAGTCCTATTAATTTCTAATCTTTTATATTAGCAACTAATGATATATTTTTATTTTTTTCTACTTTGATATTGAGTTTTTCTTCTTTTTCTATTGTTCCATCTATTATATTTACATATTTAAATGTGATTGTTGTTGTTCCTTTTTTTAGTCCTTTAAATACATAATTTGTGCTTATGGGTGCTCCTACCATATTATTATTATTGTTTTCTACTTCATAACTTTTTACAAATTTTACTATGTTTTTATCTTCTATTTCGTATTTCCATTCGTATGGTACTCCTCCATTTGTATTATATGTTAGTTCTAATATTTTTTCTTCATTATTTATTAGGCAGGCTGTTAATCCAAGAATTAGTCCTATTATGAATAGAATTATAAATATTATTTTTTTCATTATTTTCTCCTTTTATAGAATAAACTCTATTATTAGTGCTGCTAATGTACATATTATGAGCGCTAATGCTTCACCTATTATAAATCCTTTTATATGAAACCAATAGTTATGGTATTCGTCTGTCATGTCTTCTGTTCCTTTAAATACAAAGTGTTTATCATGGCAGAACCATATTATATCTAAAACAATTGCATCCCATAGGTTTACTATTGTCCATAATAAGAATCCATTTTTAAAGCTTTCTATAAATGTTTGATATCCATTAATATATCTTAAGACAATACAAATTATTATTAAGAATATTATTGATGCTAGTATTTTTGTTGTTATTTTGTTTTCTTGTGTTGGAATTTTATCTTTATATTGTTTTAATGTTTTTACTCTTTCTTGTATTTTAGGTGGATAGTTATATAGTGTTTTTATTGGTTCTCTAGACATTATATAAACCATTAATGTAAATAATAAACATAGTATTATACTTTCTATAATTAGTATCATTTAATCACGTCCTATAATCTATTTAAGTTGTTTTTTTGTTATATCCAGTTTTCTACTTTATTTTTTGATGTTTTTGCATCTTTTCCTTGTATTGCTAGTCCATCTAATATTTTTGCTCCTGTACATATTTCATTTAGTTGTCTTGGTACTCCTGATAAACCAGATCCTTCATGTGTTACAAATGGTCTTATTGTTTTTCCATTGAAGTCTAGTTCTTTTAGTGCTGTAAATAGTTCTTCTGGCATTCCTCCCCAGTATATTGGAGAACCTATATATATTGTTTCATATTGTGATATATCTTTTATGTTTTCTTTTATTGGTGCGTTATGTGTTTGTGTTCTTTCTTTTGCTTCTTCTATGCATGTAGCATAATCTTTTGAATATGGACTTAGTGGTTCTACTTTGAATATATCTGCACCAGTTATTTCTTTTATAAATTCTGCGATTATTTCTGTGTTTCCTTTTTCTATGTATCCTACTCCATAGTTTTCGTCTGCTCTACTAAAATAAATTATTAATTCTTTTTTCATTCTATCACCTATTTTATTATATCATTTTTTGTTTTGTAGTATAAGTTATTTTTTTTAAAATCCATTTCTATTATGTCTTTATCAAGTAAATATGATATGAATGATCTTATTGTTGCTGTTATTGGATAGTAGTTTATTTTATTTAGTTCTATGTTTTTTTCTTTTATTATGTTTTCTAGTATGTCATTTATTGTTTTTCCTTTTTTGCACATATTTATTATCATTTGTTTTGTTTTATTTATTTCTTCTTTGTTTTGTTTTATCGTTTCTTCTAAGTCATTTATTATTCCACAGTGTGGGGATATTATTATTAGGTCTTTATATTTTTTTAGTTGTTCTATTGTATTTAAATGTTTTTCTATGTCATATATATATGGTATTCCTTTTAGTTCTTTTTCACTAAATAATGCATCTCCTATATATATTACTTTATTTTCTATTATTACTCCTATCATGTTATAGCTATGTCCTTCTAGGTTTACATATTTTATGTTTTTCATTTTTGGTAGTTTATGTGTTCTGAATGATTTTGATGATAGGAATGTGTTTTCTAGAAATTTTGGGTGTTTTCCTCCGTATAATAAATCTAATTGTAATGTATAGTTTTCTAATATTGTTCGTTCTAGTTTGTTAGCGTATACTTTACAATTTTCTATATCATTATTTGACACATGGTCTGAATGTGCATGTGTGTTTATTATTCCTTTTAGTTTTAGTTTATTATTGTCTATATATTCTTTTATTTCTTCTTTTAAGTTTACACTTTTTCCTGTGTCTATTAGTATACATTTCTTTTTATTTTTGTATAGTAACACATTTGTTTTTGATTCAAACATGTATAAATTATCTAGTATCTTTTTCATGAAATCACCTTTTTAATATTATCATATTTTTATTAATATAAAAAGGACTTTTTTAGTCCTTAATAATTATATATTCCTAATATTTTATCTTCTATCTCTTCTGTTATAGGATCTAATACCCATTTTTTATTTTGTTTATGTGCTTTAAATTCTAATGTATATGTTACTCTTTCTTTTGCATCTTTTAATTTTTCTATTAAATACTTTTTATATAAATTGTCATTATAGATTTCATTTTCATAAAATTCTTTTATATTTTGTCTTTTATAAACTTCTGCATCATTTATTATTTTTGTGAAGTCTTTTACTATTATTTCTGCTGTTACTGTTGCTTCATTTCCATCTATTGTTTCTTCTTTTATAGTATACTGCATATCCTTATATTGTTTTTTTATTATTTTTCTATATTCTTTTTTATTTTCTTCATTTAGGTTTATTTTTTCGTCTATTACATTATCTAATTCATTTAATATTTCTTCATCTAATATTTGATATTTATTTAAGAATTCTTCTACTTTTTTTGTAGGTGTATTACTTATATCTAGTGCACCACATCCTGTTAATATTATTATTGATAGTATAGTTAATATTTTTTTCATATTTGCCTCCTATCAATATAGTTTACTTTTTTTGTTATTTTATACATTTTATTTTTTTGTTAATATTGATTTTTTTATTTATATGTGTTATTATGTATGTAGTGAAGGAATTCTTCATATAATAAAAAGGGAATACTTAACTTGCCAATGTTGGGTACTCGCCTTAATGTTTAAGTTTAGTACTTAATCACTGTGATTGAGTACTATTTTTTTATTGTTAAAATCATTACTGATATAGCTAATAAAATGATAATTAGTGTTAGAAAACGATTAACAAATCTTTTTTCTTCATATTATCAGGCCTCCCCTCGTTAGAAGTTCAGCAAGTACTCAACAGTTAAATATTCCTATATATAATTATAACTTTTGCTTAATTTGCAGTTAATATATTTTTAATTTTTTGTTAATTTTATATAAAGAAAAAGAGTTATTTTGCTTCTTCAATAACTCTTGTTTCTCTTATTACAGTAACTTTAATTGTACCTGGATATTGTAAATTTTCTTCAATTTTGTTTTTAATATCTCTAGCTACTTTGTATGTTTTTAAATCATCTATTTCTTCTGATTTAACAAGTACTCTTAGTTCTCTACCTGCTTGTACAGCGTATGATTTTTCAACTCCATCGATATCATCTGCGATTGCTTCTAGTTCTTTTAATCTTTGAACATAGTTTTCTAGTGAATCATTTCTAGCTCCTGGTCGTGAAGCAGATAATGCATCTGCGATTGCTACAATTGATGCAATAATTGATGTTGCTTCTGTATCTCCATGATGTGATTCTATAGCGTTAATAACAACTTCATTTTCTTTATATTTTTTAGCTAGTTCTGCACCTAGTGTTACATGTGATCCTTCTACTTCATGGTCTATTGATTTACCAATATCGTGTAAAAGTCCAGCACGACGTGCTAAGGCAACATTTTCACCTAGTTCTGCTGCTATAACTCCTGATAGGAATCCTACTTCTATTGAATGTGTTAATGCATTTTGTCCGAAACTTGTTCTGAAGTGTAATTTTCCTAGTATTTCTACTAATTCTGGATCCATTTTTGTTATTCCAAGTTCAAATAGTGCATTGTTACCATATTCTAGAACTTTTGCTTTCATATCACTTACTGTTTTGTCATATAATTCTTCTATTCTAGTTGGATGAATTCTTCCATCTTTTATTAGTGTTTCAAGTGTAACTCTTGCGATTTCTCTTCTATATGGATCGAAGCTTGATAAAACTATTGCTTCTGGAGTATCATCTATTATTAAATCTACTCCTGTTACTGCTTCAATAGTTCTTATATTTCTTCCTTCTCTTCCTATGATTCTACCTTTCATATCATCATTTGGAAGTGCAACTACTGTAACAGTTTGTTCACTTGCAACTTCACCTGAGTATTTTTGCATACTTGAGATAAGCATTGATTTTGCTTTTTTGTCTACTTCTAATTTTGCTTCTGCTTCTCTATCTTTTATGTATGCAGCAATTTCCATACTCATCATTTCTTCTACTTTTTTAAGTACTAAATCTCTTGCCTGATTTTTTGAGTATCCTGCAATTTTTTCTAATAATTCAACTTGTTCTTTTTTGATATTTTCCACTTCTACTTGTTCTTTTTGGATATCTTTTTGTTTATTAATGAGATTATTTTCTTTTTCTTCTAACATTTGTTCTCTGTTTTGAAGGGTTTGATCTCTTCTATCCATGTTTGCTTCTCTTGTTAGTAGTCTTTCTTCTCCCTCTTTTACTTCTTGTTTTTTTTCTTTAACATATGTATCTGTTTCTAGTTTTATTTTGTGTGCTTCGTCTTTTGCTTCTAGTAAATAATCTCTTTTAATTTTATCTGCATCTTTTTTTGCTTTTTCTATCATGTTATCTATTTTTTTAGAAGTATTGTTATTTCTAAAATAGTTAAATATTAATATACAAATAATTCCAATAAAAATCCCAATAAGGACTAGTAAAATGGAGAATGCTATACCGTTCATATTATACCTCCATTTCAATAAGCATTTTTTCTTTTTTATGCTTACTACAAGTATAATATAGTTTTTATTTTAGGTCAAGTGTTTGTAAATCTTTTGTCCTATATTTTTTTGTGTATATTTTTCCTTTATTAATTCTTTTTTCTATTATTTTTTATTGTGCGAAATCAAACATTTGGGCTACTAAAAATCTATATTTTTCTGGATATAAATTATATATTTTGTGAACTCCCCATCATCTAAAGTTAATGGAATTGCGACTATTTTTTTCAATAATCTAAGTGTTTTCTATTGCATTTCCTAATTTTGTGAATATTATATTTACTCCTTTTTTTGTATATTTTGCGATATATTCTGATATATTTAGTGTTGCTTTTGATAGTCTATTTTGATAATCTTTATCTGTATTTTTTAGGTATTCTTTTAGTTCTATATTTTTTCCATTTTTAACATCATTTTCAAATTGTTCTATTTGTTCTTTTGTGAATGTCATTTTTCTTCTTTCATTATATTCATAGTATCCTGCTCTTCCTGCTGTATAAAATGTAAGATAACTTATAAAGCATAAGAAAAAAAATATTTTTATTATTTTATTTTTATTCTTCATATATTTTCTCCTTTATTATATTTGACATGATATCCAATGTATTTTTTACTTCTTCAAATGTATTTTCAAATCCTCCTACTTCCATTAGTATTACATTTACTCCTATATCTTGATTATATATTCCATTTACTCCTGGTCCTTCTTTTTCTAATATTCCTTTTGTAAGTTGTGGATAATTCTTAATTATTAAGTTATTTATTTCTGATGTAAATTCTAAATTTTGTGTGTAATTATTATGTTCTTTTCCTATTACAAATAACACTTTGGCACATTCTTTATTTCCTATTGTTGTAGTTGAAAGATTTTTCCCTATTGAATCTCTATGTAAATCTATAAAAATTTTTATGTTTGGATATTTATTTTTTATATTTTCTAAATTAACTCTACTGGCTTTGTAGCTTTCGGAATAGTTTAAATTATTTTCTTCTATTGTATCTTTTATTTTTTTTTCTTCAACTATTGTTGATATTCCTAATTGTTCTAGTTTTTCTTTTAGATAATGTGCTGCTGTTAGTACTGTGTTTTCTTTGTCTATATATTCTTCTGTTTGATGTGTATTGTATATGTATACTAATGGTTCTTGTTTTATTATTTCTTTTTTGTTTTCTATTGCATAATATTCTCTTTTTGTGTTTGGTTTTTCATAGTACATCATGTTTTTTAAGATTGTTGTTGGTTTGTTTATATCAATTTTTATTATTTTTGATGTTAATTCTATTATTTCTTTTTTTATATTTGATTCTTCTAGATTATTTGAGTACGCCAATGTTTTTAATGCATTTTGTTTAATTAATTGTATATTTGATATATAGTTTAGTATTAATATAAGTAGTATAATTATGGTTATTATTATTAGTATGCTTTTATATTTTGGTTTTAATTTTCTTTTTGCTTTGAATCTTTTTTTCATTATTTCACCTAATAAAGCATATTCACATTATATATGATTATGTATAAATATTATGTCAAAAAAAGAATCATTTTATTTTTTTGTGTAATGATTCGTTTAATCCATTTCCTATTATATCGCATAGTTTTTGTATTATAAAATCTATTTCTTTTGGTGTGACCATAAAGTTATATCCTATTGGTGTTAATGTTTCTTGTATTAGTTGCCTTGTTTCTTCTTCATTTAAATTTCCTATTAGTCCTAATAATTCTTGTTTTTCTTGTTTTTCTATCTTTATGTCTTTTTTTAAGTAATTAACATTTCCTTTAATGATTAATTTATTCATTGGATTATCTATATTCTTTCTAGTATATGAGTAGTGTTTTGTTATATAGTTAATAGTATCACTTACTATTGTTACTGCATCCACCGTTGTCGGTACGCCTATTGCGATTACTGGTACATTTAGTATTTCTTTGCTTATTTCTTTTCTACTGTTTCCAATTCCACTTCCTGGGTGTATTCCTGTATCTGTTATTTGAATTGTTTTGTTTACTCTTTCTATTGATGATGATGCAAGTGCATCTATTACTATTACGAAGTCTGGTTTAATTTTTTCTGATATACTTTTTATTATATCACTTGTTTCGATTCCTGTTTCTCCCATTACTCCTGGTGTTATTGCTGCTACTCTTCTATATTCTTCTCCTAAGAATCCTAGTTCGTATAAATGGTTTGTTATTATTAGGTTATCTATTGTTTTAGGTCCTAATGAGTCTGGTGTTGACATTCTATTTCCAAGTCCTATTATTAAACATAGGTCTTTATCTTTTATTTTAATTTCTTTTAATAATTCTTTTATTTCTTTTTTAAATATATTTTTTACTTTTTCTTTATTTTCAGTATCTGTAATATCTTTAAATTCTATTGTTATGTAGTTTCCTATTTTTTTGTTTATCTTTTTTGATATTTGTTCGTCTATATATATTTTTTCTACTTTTATTTCGTCATATTGTTTTGTTTCTCTTTTATAGTCTTCTGTTATTTCTTCTATTGCTAAATCTGTTCTTATTTTATATTTGCTTAAATCTATTTCGTGTTTCATATTATCACCGTTACTATTTTTTACATTTTTATTAATTTTATTTAAAAATAAATTGATTTTTTTATTATTATTTGATAAAATACTAGAAGTATTAACGACTTGGAGGTGAAATTATGGCAAATATGAAAAATGCTAAGAAAAAAATTAAGGTAATAGCTAAAAAGAAAAAAAGTAATAATGATTATAAAACTAGTATGCGTACTGCTATGAAAAATGTTGAAAAGGCAGTTGTATCAAATGACAAGAACAAAGCAGTTGATGCTTTAGGTGTAGCTATTAAGAGAATTGATAAGGCTACTTCAAAAGGTGTTGTTACTAAAAACTTCTGTGCTCGTAATAAATCTAGATTGACAAAAAAAGTAAATGAAATGAAGTAATTAACTTCTTTTTTTTATTTGTTGTGTTATAATTATTATTAGGTGATATAATGAAGAAAATCTTTTGCTTTGTTGTTTTGATTGGTGCTTTATTTCTTACTATTAAATATAAGAGTCAAATTGTTAATTATCTAATGAAGAATGCTGTTTATAAGGAAAACATAGTTTTTGGCGATGCTAATTCTTATTATAAGGATACTGATTATTTATTTGTTCAAAATACTACTAATTTGTATCCTTCTAATCGTCAAGGTATATTAAATATTATATATTCTACTTTAAATAGAGGCCTTAATGAAGTTACTTTCTATTGTGCTGATGGGTATGATAAGTGTATAGATGATGTAAATACAATTGCTGAAGATAGTGTTTCTTTATCTACAATTAACAATTTAGTTCACCCTTTTAATAGTTATAGTAATATTTATTTTACTATATCTGATTATGGGAAAGTTAATATTAAGGTTTCTAAGATTTATTCTGATTCTGATATTTCAATTATTAATGATAAAATTAATGATATCACTAATTCTATTGTTAGTGATGATATGTCTAATTATGATAAAATATTGGCATTCCATGATTATATAGTAAATAATACTGTATATGATAGTTCTGTTAGTATTGATAATCAATCATATTCTAATACTCATTCTAATACTGCTATTGGTTTGTTATTAGAGGGTAAAGCAATTTGTTCTGGTTATAGTGATACAATGGCAATTTTTCTTAATATGAATGGTATTAACAATTACAAAATAAGTAGTGATGAACATATTTGGAATTTGGTTAATATAGATGGAATGTGGAAACATATTGACGTTACTTGGGATGATCCTGTCACTAGCAATGGCACAAATATTTTACTTCATGATTTCTTTTTAATCGATTCTCAGGAATTATTTGATAAGGAAGAGTCTTTTGAAAAAGATAATCATATTTTTAATAAAGATTTGTATATGGAAGCAATGTAAAAAGCACTTATTTGTGCTTTTTTAGATATATAATGGTAATGTTATTATCACTGTTGTTCCTATTTTTTCTTCTGAATTGTATTCTATTTTTCCATTATGTGCTGCTATAATTTCTTTTGATAGTAATACACCAAGTCCTGTTCCGTTTTGCTTTGTTGTAAAGAATGGTTCACTTATTTTTTTCATGTTTTCTTTTGGTATTCCTATTCCATTGTCTTCTATATATATTTTAATTTTTTCTTTTTCTAATGTTGTGTATATTTTTATATAGCTCTTTTTTTCAATATCTACTGCTTCTATACTGTTTTTTATTATATTTAATAAAACTTGATTTAATCTGTTATAGTCTCCATTAATATATATTTCATCTTCCAAGGTTTCTATTTCGAATTTTATATTTTTTTTGTCAAACATTAAACTTAGATTTTGTCTTATTTCCTCTATAAGTAATGATATATCTATTATATCCATTTCTACTTTTATTTTATTACATGCTGAAAAATCTTGGAGTAAATTTAGTGTTTTGTTTATTTCTGTTTTTAGTATAGGTATATATTTTTTACAGTTATCGTCGTTACACATATCTAAATATCCTTTGCATACTGCAATTGGATTTTTTATTTCATGACTTATTTTGAATAGGGATTCTTTTAATTGATGTTCTTTCATGAGTTCTTTATATGATATGTGAATTTGTATTATTTTTTCTGCTTCTATTACTAATAGTATTATTATATATGTTATTCCATAGTAAAAAATATATTCTATTAGTTCATTTTGTTGCATATTAGTTATTAGTATAGTTGTTAGTATTGCGAAGAATCTTGTTGCAAATGACAGAATTAAAAAATTCTTTTGTTTTGTTTTAAATTTTTTATATGCATATATATAAATAATGCATTTTATTATTAATGGTACTACTCCTATATTATGGTTTAAAATTATTAGTAGTAGTGATGCAAAAATTGCTGTGTTTCTTTCATTTTTTATATATAGTATTAATATTATTGTATCTAATGTTATTTCTAGTATTTTTTCATAGTTTGTAAATGTTCCACATCTTATAATTAAGTATAGTGATGAGATCATGCAGAAGTATAAGAATAGTTCATTTTGTTTTTTATTTACATTTTCTGTATATGCTTCATATAATAGAAAAATCATTATAGGAAATAAAATCCATGTTGAATTCATAAATAGTGTGTTGAAATTTGTCATTTTTTTCACCTCGCCGTTATTATATAATAATGGTTTGGCGTTTTTTGTCGAATAAAGAAAAAAAGTGATGTTTTTTATCACTTTAACTCATCAATATATCTTATTAGTTGTCTTGCATCTTCTCCAAGGATTATTTTTAGTTGATTATCTATTTCAACTATTCCTTGTGCTCCTAACTTTTGAATACTTTCTTTGTTTACTAGTTCTGTATTTTTTACTTTTACAGTTAGTCTGGATTTTGTGTAGTTATATTCTATTATGTTGTCGCTTCCTCCTAAGTATTCTACTAGTTTATTTGCTTCTAGTTTGAAGTTTTTACTTTTTGATTTTACTATTGCAAATGCGATAATAACTAAAAGTATTATTATTATTAAGTATTGTAAATATTCCATATAATCACCAATATAATTATACTAAAAATACTTCAATTTATCAATGTTTAATTGTATAATATATTTTAGAGTGATTCATAATTAGTTAGAGGTGGTATTTTGAAATTACGTAATTATAAGGTTGATAAGTGGCTTCTTATTACTGTTTTACTATTTTGTTTAATTAGTGTTTTTACTATCGGAAGTGCTCAGGAGTTAATTGGTGTTTCTGATTTAATGAAGAGACAAGTAATTTGGTATTTAATAGGTTTTGGTCTAATTATACTTATTATGAAAATTAAAAATGATTTTTTTATTAAATATTCTTGGATTTTTTATATAGTTAGTTTGGTATTGCTTGGTTTGTTACTTATTTTTGGTAGTAAAGTAAATGGTGCAAGATGTTGGTTTAGTATTCCTGGGATTGGAACTTTTCAACCTAGTGAGTTTGTGAAAATTATTTTAATTTTAACTTTAGCTAGTATGATTAACAAGTTTAATGATAAATATCCCAATCCATCTTGTTTTGAAGAATTTATATTTATTTTTAAAGTTTTGATTGTTGTTATGATTCCTAGTATTCTAACTTTTTTACAACCTGATACTGGTGTTGTTCTTATATATTTACTTATTACTTTTGTAATGCTATTTATTTCTGGTATAAGGTATAGATGGTTTGTTATTGCTTTTGTTATTTTAGGGGTAGCTATTGGTAGTGTTGTATTTATTTATTTTTATAGCCAGGATTTATTTATTAAGGTGTTTGGTACTTCTTTCTTTTTAAGGGTTGACAGATTATTAGATTGGTCTAATAGTAGTGGTTATCAGCTTGAAAATGGTTTGGCTGCAATTGGTTCTGGTGGATTATTAGGATATGGTTTAAATAATACTCCTATTTATTTTCCTGAACCTCAAACTGATTTTATATTTGCTGTATACGCTTCTAATTTTGGATTTGTTGGTTCTTTGTTTTTATTAAGTTTAATTGCTTTTTTTGATATTAAATTAGTGTGTTTAGCTATTAAAACTAATAATAATATTAATAAGTATATTATTTCTGGTATTATTGGAATGCTTATATATCAACAGGTTCAAAATATTGGTATGACTATTGGACTACTTCCTATTACTGGTATAACTCTTCCTTTTATTTCTTATGGTGGATCTAGTTTACTTAGTTATATGTTAATGTTAGGGTTTATTTTTAATATTTCTAATGAGGTTATTAGAGATAAGAACAAGTAATTTTACTTGTTTTTATGTGTATTGTAATTTTTCTTCATTTACAGTTACATATGTTGTTTGATATATATTTGGGTTTGAACAATACTTTATGACATAAGAATTATTTTCCCTACAAATTATTATTCCAATTGTCTTATTGTGATAAATAGATTTAACTTCTGAATCAATGTAATCCATATAAGTTTGTATTTGACCTATATGTTCTTTTTTTAGTTTTGTTGTTTTTAATTCTAATACACAATAACAATTATACTTAATATTAAAAAGTAAAATATCAATGTAATTAAAAGTATCTTCTACTTTTATCTTGTATTCATTTTCTATGAATGAATATCCTTCACCTAGTTCTTTTAAAAATGATGGTATATCTTCTAATATTAGTTTTTGTAATACTTTTTCAGATATATCATCATAGTTATTTGGATTCTTTATGAGTATTGGATGTTTTATATAATCATCGATTTCATTATCTTTGTTTTCAGTTAATTTTTGTTTTGTTTTATCATCTAGTCTTTCGTATTCTTTATTTTTTATTTTTTGTTGTAGTTCTCTTTTACCTAAATTATTTTTTTTACATTCATTTATATAATACTTTATTTTATTTGTGTCTTTTAATGGTAATAATATTTTATAATGACTCCAGGTTAATAGGTGCTCCAGTGGAGCACCATTTTCAACTATTAAATAAAATTGTCTCATCCTTTTTAATGTTGTTTGATCATATCCTTTTCCTAATTCTTCTGTTAGTTTCTTTGAATATTCCTTTATTAATTTATTTCCATATTTAGCTCTAGACTTTCCACCTTGGGCTTCTATTAATAACTTTCCTATCTTATAATAACCATCTAATTCTTTTTTATTTTTACTATAGTCTTTTACTTTTTTATATGTTTCTATATCTATTATTTCATTTTTTATTTGATTATAATAGTTCATAAAAATTGCCTCCTTATAAATATCATACGAGAAAAAAATAGAAGTTCCTTAAAATATACTAAAAAAAACTATAGAAATTAATTAATCTATAGTTTTATGTATTTAGTTTCCAAATTCCTTTTAATGTATGATTTTGTGGTTGTGTAATTACAGTACTACTTGTAACTGTTCCAACTGTTTGTTCATAAATTTGGAAGTAATCAATATCATATCTATATTCATCAGATGCTAATCTGTTTGCGACTACAGAAAATTTCATAGTTGCTGCATTTGATGGTGTTGTAATTGTTATTGTTCCTCTTTGTCTATATCCATCGCCTGAAATAAAGCTACCGTTTTGATCATAAAATGCATATCCTGGAGCTTGTGAACCACCGGAATTAATTATTGTATATGTTGTATTAGGTTTTACATTTAATTTGTAAATTGCATATGCATCATGTCCTGCTTCTTGACCGCTACTATTTAAATAAGATTTATCTTTATATCGTGTTGTATTCTTATTAAATAGATTATTTTGAGTCCATCCCATGAATGTATATCCTGGTTTATTTGTTGGTGTTGGTAATTCTCCATATTGTGTACCATGTGTTACTTGTTTTGTTGTTTCTTTTTCTTTTATACTTATATTAGAAAAGGTATATGTTTTTCCTGATTGATTTACATCAAGTCTTAAATGATATGTTCCTGTAGTTTGAACAGTAAAATCATAATTATTTGATTCCATTCTTCTATATCTTGTAGAACTCGAATGATTTCCATCCAGTGCTAAAAAAGCTTCAACTGTATCGGTATTAGCTACGCCACTCCATATTCCATTTGTGTTACATTTAAAATTATATGTTTTTCCTGCTTCTAGATACACTCTTCCTGTTGTATATCCATAGCCATCAGATGTTAATGAAGTTACGGTAAATACTCCATCAGAGATAGAATATTTCATTCTATTACCTGCTCCGCCTCCACTTTCAAGTCCATTTGACTCTGGTTTGTCTTCTAGTCCATACATTAAATTCATGTTGTAGTCAAATGTAACCATATAATTATTTTTATAATCTTCTGTTTGTGTTTCAAAATTTGATAGTGATATTCTAAACGTTGTATTTGCGTCTGATAAGGTTGAATTATTATAACTAAATATAGAACTGTTTCCTCTTGTTAGGTATATATTTTCATTTGTTGTATATGAATTATTTGTTGTCCAATTTTTTGTTTCGTTTAGTGCATATCCTAATGAGTTTTCATCTTGATTGTCTAATAATACAAATTCTTTGTTTCCTTGCATGTTATATATTCCTGTTATATTTCCTGTTGTTGAATTGTTATTTAAATTTCCGTATGTTGAGTTTGTTAGGTATGCGGCAGCTCCCCATTCACTATTTCTCGTCATGTGTGTATTTACATTTTTTAATCCATATATGTTGTTTTCGTTTGTCATTGATGTTGCTGATTCATTTGCTTCTACATAGTTTACATTTGTCCATGATGTTTGATTTGCTTTAATAATTAGATTATTATCTTGATTTGATGGTTCATATTTTCCTATCCATATTCCTGATAGTTCTTGATTATTGTATGTGAATGCTGGGTGTGTCAACCATTGTCCTGGTTGTGTTCCCGTTGATTTTGAATCTGAATATTTTTCAAATATTATGTTTATTGGAATTTGTGTATTTGATTCAAATAATTGGTATTTAAATCTTGGAATCCATACAAACTGTGCGATTATGTCTGATTCTAGTATTGGAGTTCCTGCTTGTGCTTCTTTATATTCATATCTGCTTTTTGAGTTTTGTTCTGTTGATTTGTATTCTCTTACTAATACTGCATTTGCCCATTTTTTTTCTTGATAATTGTACCAGTGTGAATTTTTATCTGCTTTTACCCATTTGTTTATTGTTTCATCGTATGTTACTGGTATCATATTTTCTTCCAGATTTGGTCTACTTATATATTGCTTTATTTCTGTACAATTTTCTACTATTTCGTAATCAAAGCTATTATATTGTGCTTGATAAGTTGCTTGTACTTGATTTGAGTAGTCTATTTCTTCTCCATTTACATTTTTAAATGGTTTTTCTAGTACACCGTTATCTATTAGTGTTTGTATTGGTATACAGTATGTACTTCCGCTTGCTTCATATCCGTAATCATATTTTTGATTATTGTTTTCTATGTATGTGTCTGTTGCAGCTGCTAGAAGTTTTTTATTTGCTTCACTTATTTCATTTTTTTTACTTTTAATTCCATTTAACATATTTGGTATAGCAATTAGTGATATAAGCGCTATTATTGTTACTACTGCTAATAATTCGACTAGGGTAAATCCTTTTTTATTCATATACTCATCTACTTTCTATACACTATTATAAAAAAAAAATAAAAAAAAAACAACTATTCTTCAGTTGTTTCTTCTGTACTTTTAATTACTTCTTTTCCTTTGTATGTTCCACATTCAGTACATACTCTATGTGGTCTAATTTCTGCTCCACATTTTGGACATTTTACAGTTGCGTTTTCACTTATTTTATAGTGAGTTCTTCTTTTTCTTCCTCTAGTCTTACTAACTTTTCTGAAAGGTACAGCCATTCTAACACCTCTTTCTTATAATAATTCTTTTAATTTTTCTAATTCTGGATTTACATTACCCTTTGGTTCGGTTATAAATTGCCATCCATCACCTTTTAGTTTTTCTGGTTTTGCATTTGGACTAACAACTTTCATGGGAATTTCCATTAATATATTTTCCCATATAATTGGTAAAATATCAATAGTATTTTCTATTTTTTTATCATTTTTTACTTCTTCTAGCACGTTTTCTAGCTTATCATCTATTGTAAATTCAAATTTGTGTTCTACTGTTTCTAGTGTTATTGCGCATGGTAAGTACATCGTTCCATTTACTTTTAGGTATATATTTATGTCATCCATGCTGTCTTTTGTTAGTTCACATTCAACTTTTACGTCTTTTAGATCAAGTAAATCTGTATTTTCTAGTTGTTCTTTTTTAAATTCAATATTTTCATTTATTTGAATTATTTTTTCTATGTTGTTTTTTAGTTTTAATAAATCTACTTTCATATTTCACCTCTTCCAAGCAAGAACAATTATACATAATTTTTTATGTAAAATCAAGTGAAAGTGTGTTATTATAGTTTGTAGGTGATTTATATGATTAATATTGGTATTATTTGTGAATATAATCCGTTTCATAATGGACATATTTATCATATTAATAAAATTAAGGAAATGTATCCTGATTCAAGAATTATTCTTGTTATGTCTGGTAATTTTTTACAACGTGGAGACGTTAGTTTAATTAATAAGTGGGATAAAACTTGTATTGCTTTAGATTATGTTGATTTGGTTGTTGAATTACCTTTTGTTTTTTCTACTCAAGGTGCGGATAAATTCGCTCATGGTGCGATTCAAATTCTTGATTATTTAGGTGTTGATAAGTTAGTTTTTGGTAGTGAATGTAATGATATTTCTTTTTTAAAGAAAATGGCTTCTATACAACTTAATAGTGTTGATTACAATAGTTTGGTTAAGAAGTATATTGATGAGGGTAAAAACTATCCTACTGCAATGTCTATTGCTTTAAAGGATAATGGTGGTGAATTAGTTGATAGCCCTAATGATATTTTAGGTTTGTGTTATATTAAAGAAATTATTAATTTAAATAGTAGTATTGAACCTGTTTGCATTAAAAGAACTAGTGATTATCATAGTAGTGAATTAAATAGTATTTGTAGTGCAAGTGCTATAAGGGAAGCAATTCAAAATAATAAAGATATTTCTTCTTATGTTCCTAGTAAATGTTTAGATTTTATTAATAAAAATTGTATTGTTGATAATTATTTTTCTTTTTTAAAGTATAAGATTGTTACTTGTGATGATTTATCTAAGTTTGTTACTGTTGATGATGGAATTAATTATAGGATTAAAAAGTATATATATTCATGTAACAGTTTGGATGAACTAATTAATTGTGTTAAAACAAAACGATATACTTATAATAGAGTTAAACGAGCTTTATTACATATTCTTTGTGATTTTACTGATTATGAAAATAATTTATGCAGTGATATTCATTATATTAGAGTTTTAGGTTTTAATTCAATTGGTCAAGATTTTTTAAAGGATATTAAGAAACATTGCGATGTACCTATTATTAGTAATTTTTCTAGTTTGAAAGACATTATGCTTGATATAGAGTTTAGGAGTACTTGTATTTATTCTCTTGGCTTTAAAAATGGTGTAGATATTATTAATAGTGAATTTAAGAATAAGCCAATTATAAAATAGTTGGCTTTTAATGTTTTTTTGTGTTATTATTATAATGGTGAGTGTATGGATATAAAATTGGATGATAAAATAGAAAACGATGTTAAAAAAAGTATTAATTTTAAAAAAATTTTACTTATTGTCTGTTCTATTTTTATTTGTATTTTTTTAATTATAATTTATTGTAGATATAAGGCTACTAGTGGATTGAAAGTTAATGAATATAAAGTTACTGATTCTGCATTACCTCAAAATTTTCATGGTGTCAAGGTTGTTCATTTTTCTGACATTTATTATGGTAATACTGTTAGTATTGAATTTTTAAAGGAGATTGTTTCTTCTATTAATGAAATCAAACCAGATATTGTTGTTTTTACAGGAGATTTATTAAGTAAAGAAATTGATGTTGATACTAAAAATGAGATTATTTCTATTTTAGGTTCTATTACGTCTAGTATTGGTAAATACGCTATTAAGGGAGATTCTGATAATAGTTTATTTAATGAAATAATTGCTTCAAGTGGATTTACTATTCTTGATAATTCTTCTCTTGAAATATATTATAAAGGTGATACTCCTATTGTGATTGGTAATGGCGACTTTAGTTCTGATTTCTTTAGTATTTTACTTGTTCATGAACCTGATATGATTAATGATTACAATAATAGTTTTAATTTAGTTTTATCTGGTCATTCTCTTGGGGGACAGATCAACTTACCTTTTATTAGAAATCTATTTTTACCTAGTGGTTCAAAAAAGTATTATACTGGATATTATAATGTAAATGGTAGTAATCTTTATGTTTCTAGTGGTATTGGTACTACTAATTTTAAGTATAGGTTTAACAATAAACCAAGTATTAATTTGTACAGATTGACAAGTTATTAGTTCACATTTGTGGGCTTTTAATTTGACTTTTTTTTTAATTGTGTTATAATATACGCAATTTTTATGGAGGGGTTTATGGAAAGTGTGGAAAGATTATCTGGATATTCAGATGGATTACATGTAATTGAATCTATTAATAAAATTGAGGAAAATGGTCATGGATATGTCGATTTTTCTAATTATTCAACTTGTTATAAATTTAGTAATGAAAATCTAATTGGTTATTATGATAAGTTTAATATTAAGAATGGACGTGTTCTTACTGTTTGTGGTTCTGGTGACCAGGTTTTAAGTTCTATATTATATGGAGCAAAGGAAATTGATTGTTTTGATTCTAATTCTACTGCTTATTATAATATGATGTTAAAATATTATGGAATTAAATATTTAGATTATAGTGATTTTATTGATTTTTTTGGTATTTCTTCGAAAGATGTTGACATTAAAAAAATCTATGATAGTTTTAAACATAGAATTGATAATAAAAATATTAGAGTATTTTTTGATTTACTGATTGAGGAAAAATTTTCTATTTCATGTTTATATAATAATGATACGGAGAACATGGAAAATTTATTTTATAATGTTCCATATTTAATTCCTGAAAATTATTATAAATTAAAGAATATTATTGATAATGCAAAGATTAATTTTAAACAATCTGATTTATTCAATGTTTTTGAAAATTTTGATGGAAAATATAATTTTGTTAACTTTTCAAATATATATGATTATGTTAGTAATTCTCTTAGATTTTGTATTTTTATTGATAAAGCAAAGTCTCATTTAGAAGATGATGGTGCGATTATGATTAATTATTCTTGGTCTAAGCCTCATTTTAGTAATTCTATTAATGAGACTGCAGAATTTATTGGAGCTTATCAAACTTCTATTCCATCTTGTAATTATAATTGTAAGGATAATTTAAATTCAATTATGTACTTTGGAAACATAAAACGTTAGTTTTTTATGTTTTTTTCTTTTCTAAATTTATTAATTAGTGTTTCCATCTTTATATATGTTATATCGTTTATCATATCATTAAAGATTGATTCCATATGGTGTCTATCCATGTTATCACCTCTTGAGTTAATATTATCATTTTTGATTTTTTGTTTCTACTCTTTCGACAAAAGTAGAAAATATTAGAACCATATATTTAATTCTTGAAAAAAAATGCTTCTTTTAGTATAATTATTATGGTGAGATTATGCGTTATCCTGCGGGTGTTAAGTTTTCACAAAAAAAAGATATTTATTATGGTAATAGAGGTATGACTTTAGAGAATGATTTGAATGAGACAAATAATTATTATCTTGTTCATGATATTGCTGTTATACATAAGAAACCTACTCCTATTTTAATTAATCGTGTTGATTTTAAAAGTAGAAATGATGCGATTATTAGAGAGGCAAGGTTTAAAATACCTTCTACTACTGATTATAATGGTATTTATAAGGGAAAGTATATTGATTTTGAAGCAAAAGAAACAAAGAATAAGACAAGTTTTCCACTATCTAATATACATGAGCATCAACTTAATCATTTAAGGAGCATAGTTAATCATGGTGGCATTGCATTTATTATAGTTAGATTCATAAGTTATAATGAAACTTATTATGTTAGTGCAGAAAAATTGTTCTCTTTCTTAGATAATACTGATAGGAAATCTATTCCATACAGTTTTTTCAAAGAAAATGGACATTTAATATTGGATAGATATAATCCAAGAGTTGATTATATTTCCGTAATTAATGATTTATATTTTAAGGAGGTATTATGAAAAATAATAAAAAAAATAGTTCTAAAAACAGTTCTAAAAGCAATAATAAATCTGTCGTTAAGAAGTCAACTGTTACTAAAAAGAATGTAATTTCTAAGGAAACAATAAAGAAAGGTTCTAAGTCTAAAAAATCTAAAATCAGGTTGATAATTAATATTATTCTTATTGCTTTACTTGCTTCTATTGTTGCATGTATTGTTGGCGCTATTATATTTTTTAGTATAATTGTTGCTGAAGCACCTGATTTTGATCCAAAGAATTTATATACTCAAGAATCTTCTATTGTATATGGTTCTAATGGTGATGAGATTGCTAAATTGGGAACTGAAAAACGTGAAAAAATAACTTATAAGGATATGCCTCAAGTTTTAATCGATGCGATTGTTGCGACTGAGGATTCTGCGTTTTTTCAACATAATGGATTTAATGCTGCTAGATTTTTAAAAGCATCTCTTAGTCAAGTATTAGGTGGGGGAGGTGGTGGTGCCTCTACTCTAACTATGCAGGTTTCTAAAAATGCTTATACTTCTGATGTTTCTAGTGGTTTTGAAGGTATTAAGAGAAAATTTACTGACATTTATCTTTCTGTGTTTAAGATAGAAAAAACATATACTAAGGAAGAAATCATGGAATTCTATGTTAATTCTTATTATATGGGTGGTGGTGCTTATGGTGTTGAACAAGCATGCCAAAACTATTTTGGAAAATCTGTTAGTGAAATCAACTTAGCTGAAGCTGCAATGCTTGCTGGTATTTATCAGGCTCCTAATTATTATGATCCAACTATTAATCCTGATAATACTGAGGAAAGACGTCAAATTGTTCTTAACTTAATGGTTAGACATGGTTATATTACTGAAGAAGAAAGAGAAATAGCTTCTAAGCTTACTGTTGATAAATTGTTAAGTAATAAAAAGTCTGATGGTAGTGATCAAATTGATCCTAGATATAAAGATTTTATTGATACTGTTGTTGAAGATGTTAAAAAGAAAACAGGATTTAATCCTTATACTACTCCAATGTTAATTTATACAACTATGGATGCTGCTAAACAAGAGTATGTTACTAATTTAATGAATGGAAATAATTTTAATTGGGAAAATGAAAAAGTTCAAGCAGGTATTGCTGTTATTGATAATAACACTGGTGCTATTGTTGCTGTTGGTGCTGGTAGACACCGTGATGGTCAAATGGCTTATAACTATGCTACTATGATTAAAAGACAAATTGGTTCTACTTCTAAACCTTTATATGATTATGGTCCTTTAATTGAATATAATAATGCTTCTACTTATAGATTGTATTATGATGAACCTTATAGTTATACAGGTGGAACACCTATTAATAACTGGGATAATGGTTATAAAGGTTTAATTACAATGCGTGAAGCATTAAGAATTTCTAGAAATATTCCTGCTTTGAAAGCATTCCAGGAAAATGATAACGAAAATATTAAGAATTTTGTTACTAGTCTAGGTCTTCATCCTGAGTTTGAGGATGGATATCTTCACGAAGCACATGCTATTGGTGCTTATGGTGATGGGGTTAATACTGGTGAATCTCCACTTGATATCGCTGCTGCATATTCTGCTTTTGCAAATGGTGGATATTATACAGAACCTTATGCATTTACAAAAATTGTTTATAGAAATAATGATGAAGTTTATGAATATAAACCAACTACTACTAAGGTTATGAGTGATTCAACTGCATATATGGTTGCTGATATGTTAGTTACTGCTTCTAGTTGGGCTACTGGTGCTAGCAGTGTTAATGGTGTTACTTATGGTAGTAAAACTGGTACATCAAATTATTCTGAGGAAGTAATGGCTGAACATAATTTACCTAGTAATGCAGTTAATGACTTATGGGTTGCAGGTATATGTCGTGATTATGCTACTGCAGTATGGTATGGATATGATGAAATTGATAGTCAATATTATAATCAAGGTAGTGGTAACACTGCATTATATAGTCAATTAATTAGAGGCGTATTTACTGGTACTCCTTCGTTTACCCGCCCTAGTGGTGTAGTTAGTGTTACTGTTGAAAGAGAATCTCCTGGCAATGGATTATTACCTAGTCAGTATACTCCTGATAGCATGAAAATAACTGAATTATTTAAGGCTGGTACTGAGCCAACACAAGTTTCTAGTAGATTTGCTCCATTAAGTGATGTTACTGATTTAAATGCTTCTTTAAGTGGTAATAGGGTTTCATTACATTGGACTGCTATTGGAACACCTAATTCGTTAAGTAGTGATTATTTAAGTGGACTATATAGTTCTACATGTAAGAATGTTGGTGGATGTGTTAGTGCTATATTAGGTACTAATCAAAGTGTTCTTGGTTCTGTTAATTATCAAGTTTACTTGAAAAATTCTGATGGTTCATTAAAATTATTACATGGTACTTCTGATACAAAAGCTGAGGAAACTGTTCCTGTAGGTAATTCTGCTACTTTCGTTGTAAAAGCTTCTTATACTAATTATCCTTCTTTAACAAGTAATGGCGTTGAAGTTAAAGTTGATACAAGTAGTGTTAAAGAAATAAAGGCTGTATTAAATGGACAATCTGATGTAACTATTAATGTTGGAGGTACTTATACTGATCCTGGTGTTAAGGTTACTGAAAATGGAAATGATGTTACTTCTAAGGCTACAGTTAAAGTAAATGGTACAGTAGATACTAGTAAACCTGGTTCATATTCAATAACATATAATATTAAATATGATAGTTATACAAAGACTTTAACAAGAAATGTAACTGTTAAGGCTTCTACTAATAATACAAAAAAACCAGAAAATTAATTCTGGTTTTTTTATTTTATTTCTATTGTTCTATTATTATTTTGTTCTTGTTTTTTAGGTATTGATATATTTAAAATTCCGTTATTAAAAGTTGCTTCTATGTTTTCTTCTTCTACATCTCCTAGATAAAATGATCTTTGATATGTACCATAATATTTTCTTTCTCTACATAGATATTTTTTGTCTTCTGTTTTTTCTTCGTATTTTTTTTCTGCTTTTATATTTAATGTACCTTTGTTTATTTCTATGTGTATATCTTCTTTATTAAATCCTGGCATATCTACTTCTATAAACAATTTGTTGTCTTTTTCATATACATCACAATTCATTTTATTATTATCATCGAATTTAAATACATCATCTAAAAATAATTTACTTGGAAACATAATTATACCCTCTTTCTATTTTGAAATTATTTCACAAATTAAATTACTAATTTCTGTAGGATTTTCAATTGTTAATCCTTCTATAAGTCTTGCTTGTGAATAAAGAATTTTTGTGTATTTTTTTAATTCTTCTTTATCTGTTTCATATAGTTCTTTTATTTTATTTGATATTTCATGATTTTCGTTTATTTCAAGTATTAAGTCTGCTTTTATTTTTTCATTTGTTGGCATAGCATTAATTACTTTTTCCATCTCTGTTGATATTTCACCTTTTGTTGTCAAACATACTGGATGTGATTTTAGTCTGTTTGTAAATTTTATTTCTGATACTTGTTTGTCTAATGTTTCTTGCATGTATTTGAATATATCTTTATATTCTGTATTTTTCTTTTCTGTTTCTTTCTTTTCTTCTTTTGTTTCTAGATCTAGTTCATTTGATGATACATTCATAAATTTTTTTTCTTCATATTCCATTAATACTTGTATTACAAATTCATCAACATATTCTGTAAGATAAAGTATGTCATATCCTTTTTGTTTTACTTGTTCTACTTGTGGTAATAGGTCAATTTTTTCTATTGTTTCTCCACTTGCGTAGTAAATATTTTTTTGTTCTTTATCCATATTTTCTACATATTGTTTTAGTGTTATGTAGTCCTTTTTATTTGATGAATAGAATAGAATTAAATCTTTTAATTTATCTTTATCCATTCCATAGTTATTATAGGCACCAAACTTTATTTGCATACCAAATATTTTAAAGAATTTTTTGTATTCTTCAAAATCATTATTTAGCATATTTGTTAATTCATTTTTGATCTTGTTTTCTATGCTTTTTGCAATTATTTTCAAGTTTTTATCTTGTTGCAATGTTTCTCTTGAAATGTTTAATGGTAAATCTTCTGTATCTACTATTCCTCTTACAAAGCTAAAGTAATCTGGTAATAAATCACTACATTTTTCCATTATTAATACTCCATTAGTATATAGTTGTAAACCTTTTTCATATTCTTTTGTGTAGAAGTCATATGGTGCGTGGCTTGGAATATATAGTATTGATTTGTAGCTACATTGTCCTTCTACTGATGTATGTATTGTTTTTAATGGTTTTTCGTAGTCATAAAATTTGTCTGTATAGAAGTTATTGTATTCTTCTTCTGTTATTGTTTTTTTGTCTTTTTTCCAAATTGGTATTTGACTATTTAATGTTTCATCTTCTAATTTATCTTCGTATTCACTATCTGAGTTTTCTTTTAATACTCTATTATTTACTTCCATAATAATTGGATATGTAATATAGTCTGAGTATTTTTTTATTATTGATCTTATTCTATATTCTTCTAAATAGTCACTGTAGTTTATGTCTTCTGTGTCTTCTTTTATATGTAGTGTTATTGTTGTACCATAGTCTTCTTTTGTTGTTTCTTCTATTGTGTATCCATCAACACCTGATGATTTCCATATATATGCTTTATCGCTTCCATATGGTTTTGATAGTACTTCTACACTATCACTTACCATAAATGCTGAATAAAAACCAACTCCAAATTGACCAATTATATTAACATCTGTTTGTTCACTGTTTTCTTGTTTAAATGTTAATGAACCACTTTGTGCGATTGTTCCTAAATTGTTTTCTAATTCTTCTTTTGTCATACCGCACCCATTGTCAATTATTTTTAATGTTCTATTGTCTTTATCTTTTTCTATTCTGATTTTTAAGTTACTTTTTTCTATTTTTATATTTTTGTCTGTTAACGATTTGTAGTATATTTTATCAAGTGCATCACTTGCATTTGATATTAATTCTCTCAGGAATATATCCTTGTTTGTATAGATAGAATTTATCATCATATCTAGTAGTTTTTTTGATTCTGCTTTGAATTGTTTTTTCATTTATCCATCTCCCTTTGACTTTCGTCATTTTAAATGATACTACTATTTTTAGCACTTGTCAAGTGTGAGTGCTAAAAAAGACAAATTACTTTGTCTTGTGTTTACAAATGCTTTTTAATTTACAGTTTTCACATTGTGGTTTTTGTGATTTACAGTAATATCTACCAAACAATACTAGTTGATGATGAAGTCTACATAGTTTTTCTTTTGGAATTTTCTTTGTTAGTTTATTCTCTATTGTTCTTACATCATCTTCTTTTTTTGCTAGTCCTAGTCTAATTGATACTCTTGATACATGTGTATCTACTGCTATGCATGGAATATCATAAATATTACTTAGTACTACGTTTGTGGTTTTTCTTCCTACTCCTGGAAGTGATTCTAAAAATGTTCTATCGTTTGGTACGTGGCCTATTTTTAATAATTGTTTTGCGATTTCTATTACGTTATATGCTTTTTTATTGTATGTTCCTATCGGTTTTATTATGTTTTTTATATCTTCTATATTTGCTTTTGATAGTGCTTCTAAATTAGGATATTTTTTAAATAATATTTCTGTTACACTGTTTACTTTTTTATCTGTTGTTTGAGCACTAAGCATTGTTGCAATTAATAATTCATAGTCTTTATTATAGTTTAATTCGCATTTTGGATTTGGTATTATTTCATCTAGATATTCTATTATATTATTCATCATTTAACCAATCATAGTTTAGTATATCGTTTTTTTGTTTTGGTTCTTTTTTTTGTTTAAAAGCAATTCTTTGCTTTTCTACATCTTCTTCTGTTTTAATACCTTTTTTGTTCCATTCGCTTATTATTTTATCTATATATCTAAGGCTATTTGCTTGATTGTATACCGCTTCTTTTAAAGCTAGTTTTATTGTTTCTTCACTTGTTCCATTTTCTATCCATGCACCTATTATTTCATATTCCATTGGTGATAATGTTCTTCCAAATTCTTTTTCAAATAGACTATATACATCTGGTGTTTCTTCTTTTTTTTCTTCTTCTAACATGCTAAATGTTAGTTTGTCGTATAGTCCTTCTAAGTTTATTACTTCATTTCTTACATTTCCTATTTTTTTTGTTTCTAATCTTATTATTCCTTTTGAACCTAGATTTTCCATATTTTCCATTATTTGATTTAAATCAATTGATAAATCTTCACTTATTTGTTTTGGATTGAATATTGTACTTGTATTAATAATATATGTTAAAAATATTAATTCTTGATCTGTTAGTCCTATTTTTTTGTAGTTTATGAATAATATTTTAGGAATTACTACATCTCTATTTTTTATTATTTCTTTAAGTTTTTCTGTCATACTATACCACCAGTCATATTATACATTATTATTATAAATATTGTAATACTTATGTATTAATAAATAAAAAAATATTAATATATTATTAATATTTTTCTTTTATATATTTTAATAGTGTTCTTTTTGTATTTTTTAGTTTTTCGTATATTATTTGTTTTTCTAGGTCTTCATATATTATCTCAATATTACTGTTATTTGCATCTATTACTTTACAAATGTCTTGAAAATTAATTTTTATTTCATCTCTATCTTTTATAGGTAGTTCTTCATATAGTTTTTCTATATCTTTTTTTTGTCTTTTTATTTCTTCTACTGTACTCATAATGTATGGTCCATATTTATATAAATCGTATAGGTTAAATCTTTTTTCTTTTAAATTTATTAATTTATCTATTTCTTTTTTATCTTGTTTATTGAAATTATATGAATCATCTGTAAGTATTTGTGCCCATATTCCATTTATGTTTGTTACTACTACGTCTTTTAAATTTATTCTTAAATATTTTTCTAGTTTGTATTCTTTTATAAGTCGTATTCCATATTTTGCATTTTTACTTTTTAGTATTTTTTCTAATTCTTGTTTTTTTCTATCAAATGATAAGTATTCTAGATTTTGTTTATATTTTTCTATTGCATTATCTAGTTTTTTATCTATCTTGAAGTTTAGAACTGTTGCGAAACGTAGTGCTCTTAAAATTCTTAATGAGTCTTCTTCTATTCTTTTTTTAGATCCAATTAATCTTATTATTTTTTTATCAATATCTTGTCTAGCATTCATAAGATCAACATATCGTTCATTTTCATCTATACAAAGTGTATTCATTATAAAATCTCTTCTTTTTAAATCTTTTTTTAATGATTTTGTATATTTTACTTCTTTTGGAAATCTATTTTTAATGTATTTTTTTTCTTTTCTAAATGTTGTTATTTCATATTCAAATCCTTTGTATTTTAATTTATATGAATTGTATTTATTATTTTCTATTTCATCAAATATTCTTTTTAAGTCTTCATATTTTGCACTTGTACATATATCTATATCATCGCTTTCTATTCCTAGATATAAGTCTCTTGGATAACCTCCTACTATGTAGGATTTAAAGTTTTTTTGTTTTAATATTTTTATTATTTCTATTGCTGTTTCGTACATATTATTCGTATGATGATGTAATATTAAAATGTTCTTCTAGTGTTATCCAATTTCCGTCATTGTATAATTTTTGTGCTAATTCTTTTCCGACATATCTTAAATGCCATGATTCGTATTGATATCCGGTTTTATCTTCTTTTCCTTTTGGATATCTTAGTATTAGTCCATATTTGTAGCAATTGTCTTTTACCCATTTTCCTTCTTCTGTGTATGCGAATGAATCGTCAATTGTATTTAAGTCGAATGCAAGTCCTGTTTGATGTTCTGAATGTCCTGGGCGTGCTGAATATGTGTCTGCTTCTTCTTTACCGTCTTGATTTACATAGTTATTATATAAGGTTTCTTGATATGAGTATGATCTGTATCCTGATGAAATATATAAGTTAAGTCCTATACTTTGTGCATCTGCTTTCATCTCATTAAATGCATTAATTGTTTCATCTGTTAAACATGTTAGACAGTATCCATATCCATTGGAATTTGGTGCGGTAAAACTTTCAGGTAATGAATATGTTTTGTTAACAACTAAGATGCCATCAATATATGTTACTCCATCAATATTTTCGATTTTATTTTCCTCCTTTATTGATGTTTGTACTGGTGTTTCATCTATTGTTGGTTCTATGTTAATTGGTTCTTTTTCTTCGTATTTTGGTTTTTCTTTTTTATTATATTCATCACATTTATTATTTATTACTTTCTGTCCAAGTATCGCTATTAGGAATATAAAAATTGCAATTGTTATATATACAATAAAGTTTTTTATTGCTTTTTTTGTTTTTGTCGTAATTACGAGTTTTATAAAACCAATCATTATAAAAATAATTGGTATTATGTATTTAAATATTATAAGTGTATTTTTTATTGTTTGAATGTTTTCACATATATTATTCATATCTACTCCTATCTTACATTATTTCTAATATTTTCTATTAATTTTTGTTGTCCTATTTCGTTTAGATGTAATCCATCATTTGTATATTCTGATTTTATAAAATTATATCTATCATTTAGTCCATTTGTTACATCTACATATCTACTCCAACTATTTTGTGATGCAAATAGTGACATTTCATTGTTGAAGTTTGCAATTTGCTCATTTGTTACTGAACCTCTGTATGCTGTTCCTACGTTATATACACTGTTAATATATATTATTGCTGATGGATATTTTTCATGTAATCTATTTAGCAGTTGTTTCATAGTTATTGTATCACTTGGGTTATTTACTCCTAACATTACTGATACACCTGATGCATTATCTGGTAATGCATATTCACCTGTTGTATTATTTAGCCAATCAGAAGCACTTTTTCCAACTACTGCCGATACTGTAATATTTTGTCCAAATTCTTTTAATTGTGAAGATATACCAACATATCTTGAGTCTCCAATAAATAAGAAATTATCAAATGATACTGTTTTATCATTATTATTTGAATAATTATTTGCATTATTATTTGTTGTATCTATATAGTTATTGCTTTCTTCCGTTCTTCTTTCATTATTTATAAATCCAGGATTTATTATATCATCTGGTTCTGCTGTAGCGCATTTATCTGGGTTCATAAAACAGTTTATGCAATCCATCAAATTGCTTCCTGTTCCAGCTACTAATGAAACAGCAAAATTAATTATTGATAATGTAAAGAATATTACGACTGCAGCTATTATTCTATTTATTAGTGTATTTTTTGCTTTTTTTAAGTCTTCTTCAACATTACTTGAAATTGTTACTTTGAAGAATGATATCATTCCACCAATTACTAGCAATATTGGTACTAATACTTTAATAATTATTATAAAATTTGATGTCACCTTTGCGAATAAAAGAGGAAATCTATGGCCTTTTCCGCATGAAATATATTCTGTTGCTCCTATAATTTCTGGCATTATTAATAATGCTGTAGATAGTATTAAAGATATCTTTTTTCTTGTTTTCATATTACACCTCTTACTATTTATAGTTTAACACAAATATGTTATTAAAGCAAGAAAAAAAAGGCTAATTGCCTTTTAGTTTAAAGCTTCTTTTAACTTAGAACCAGCTTTGATTTTTGCAACATTTCTTGCAGGAACTTTTACTGGTTCACCAGTTCTTGGATTTCTTGAAGTTGATGCAGCTTTGTGAACTTTTTCAAAAGTAGCAAAACCTGTTAAAGTTACTTTTCCTTCTTTTTTTAATCCTTTTATAACACCATTCATCATAGCCTCTAAAGCACGTGATGAATCTGCTTTTGTCAATCCTGTTTCTTCTGCAATGAAACTAACTAAATCTGTTTTTGTCATTCTAAAATACCTCCTATATGTTAAGCTCTATCTTGCTTACATTCTAAGAATATCATGTTTTTTATATAAAATCAATATAAATTAATATATTTTTATTAATTTATTTGTTTTGAATGTCTATTTCATTGATATTTGATCCGTATATGTCATTTAGATATGTGATTTTTGATTTTCTTGATAGTTTCATTATTCCACTGCTTATTATTAGATTAGTATTTTCTAATTTTACTCTCCCTCTTACTTTTTTTGGAAATAAATCTCTACGTGGTGAAACAATTCCAAAGTTTCCTGGTATAAATGATGGTATTAGTCCTCCATGTGTATGTCCTGATAATACAAGGTCTATTTTTTCATAATTTTTGATTTTTTTATAATTGTTGTTTTTTGTAAGTACTATTGGTGTATGTAGAAGTAATATTGCATAATTTTTATTTATTCTTTCTATTAATTTTTCTATATTTTCATTTTGCGTTTGTGGGTTCTTTTCTTTGTCTTTATAGTAGTAATCATAGTTTGGATTATAACCTATAAATGTTATTTTTTCATCATTATATATTTCGTTATTTAACACTATTATATTATTGTCTTGTATTTTTTTTAACCAATCAATGTTTTCTATTCTTGTATATCCTGTTTCTGTCATTTTTATGTATTCATGATTTCCTATTGATATAATTGTTTTTGCGATTTTTGATATTTCTTTTAGCCATTTTTCAAAATCTTTAAAATTTGTGTCGTGTATTACATCATATATATCTATTAGGTCTCCTGTTATACATATATAATCTGGGTTTATCGTTTTTATTTTTTCTTTTATCATTTCGAGTCTTTTAATTTTATAATCATGTGAGAAATGTATATCTGATATATGTGCGATTTTTATATTTATATTTTTATTATTATTTATTGTATATTTTTTATATTCTATTCTCACTTGAATCACCTTTTTTATTATATCATGTTTTTGTAATATTTTATCTTATAATACTATTGCAAATAAATTTCCTGATCCTTTATTTACTAATTTTGTAAGTGTTTGCCCTAATTTATGTCTTGCATTTTCTGGCATTAAAGATAGTTTTGCTTGTATTCCTTCTTTAACTATAACATCTAGACTTCTTCCAAATATTTCGCTTTTCCAAATGTTACTTGGTGATTCTTCTTGATCTTTCATTAGATAGTCTATTAGTTCTTTGCTTTGTATTTCTGATCCAATTATTGGTTCAAATGTAGATTCTACGTCTACTCTTATCATGTGTATTGATGGCGCAACTGCTTTTAGTTTTACACCATATCTACTTCCTTGTTTTATTATTTCTGGTTTATCTAGTTTCATATCTTCTAGTGAAGGAGATGCTACCCCGTATCCTGTTGTTTTTACCATTTTAAGTGCTGATTTAATTTGATCATATTCGTGTTTTGCTTCATTATATTCTTGAAATAATGATAGTAATTGTGATTTGCTTGTTATATCTATTCCTATAATATCTTTTAGTACTTGTGTGTATAATTCGTTTGGTGCTTGCAGATTTATTGTTACTATTCCTGTTGATGTATTTACATCTGATATATATGATTTGTTTATATATTCACAATTGCTGAAGTGTCCTATTATGTTATCTATATCCCTTACTTTATCGACTTCAATTACACTTTCTCTTATTTTTTCAATATATATTTTTTTTAACCAGTTATCTTTTGATAGACATGCTATCCATTCTGGCATATTTACTTTCACTTCTAATACTGGAAATTCATATAGCGCTTCTTTTAAAATATTATACATTTCTTGTTCTTTCATATTTTCTATGTTTATTGGTATTACTGGTACTTCATAGTCTTCTTGTAGTGTTTCTGCCATTCTTTCTGTCTCTGGTAACATTGGATGTGATGAGTTTAATAAAACTATAAATGGTTTACCTATTCCTTTTAATTCTCCGACTATTTTTTCTTCCGCTTCTATATAGTTATTTCTTTCTATTTCTCCAAATGAACCATCTGTTGTTACTAATATTCCTATGCTTGAATGATCTTTTATTACTTTATCAGTTCCTATTTCTGCTGCTTCTATAAATGGTATTTCTTCATCATACCATGGTGTTTTTACCATTCTCGGACCGTTTTCATCTTCATATCCTTTTGCTCCTGGTATAATATAGCCTACACAGTCTATCAGTTTAACATTTGCGGTCATTTCATCTATTTTAATTTTAGCTCCATTACTTGGCACAAATTTTGGTTCTGTTGTCATTATTGTTTTTCCTTGTGCACTTTGTGGTATTTCATCTAATGCTCTTTTTCTTTCGTATTCATCTTCTATATTTGGAACTACAAGTGTTTCTATTACTTTTTTTATGAATGTTGATTTTCCTGTTCTTACTGCACCAACTACTCCTAAATATAATTCTCCACCTGTTCTTTCTGTTATGCTTTTAATGATTTCTAATTTTTCCATTTTTTCCCTCTACTTTCAACTTTTCATTTAAATCTATGTTTTTATATAGTTTTATAGTACAAAAAAACTACTTTTTTTAAGTAGTTTATACTGTCATATAATTATCTATTATTTCATTGTTTGGTGTTTCTTCGTAGTTATTTATTTTTTCTAAATATATTTCTAATGGATTTATTCCTGTTTTTTGTAGTTCTTTGCCAAATTCATCCATGAATTTCATGTAATGTTTTAGTGTCTCACTTTCTATGTATTCTTGTGTTTCTCTTGTTTTTTTTGCGAATATTAAGTTATTATTGCATTTTCTTTGTAATACGCCGAATATTTCACCTGATATGTTTGTTACTGTATCTTTATATGACACGTTTGTACCAAATGAAATACTTTTAAAGCATATTGTTAAGTCTTTATTTCCTTTTTCCATATATTCTTTTATTTTTTTTAGACTAAATGTTCCATTTAAATCATATTTTATTGTTGCTGTTCTAAATTCAACGTCTTTTTTTAGTATTCCTGTTTTTTGTAGATATATATTTTTTATTTTTTCTGTTAATTCTTCTTGTGATATTAGAATTGCAGGAAAGTTTTCATGAACATAGTTTAGTATTGTGCTTGTTAATTCTTCTATATTTGTGTCTATATTATTGTATAATACTATATCAATCATATTTGGAATATTTTCTATTACATTGATGTATTCTGTTACAATTGTTCTATATCCTATGTTCATATTTACCACCTATTATTCATTGTAGCACATTTTTTATTTTTAATACAAGAAAAAATCATTAATTTATAATGATTTTAAAACATCTTATCTATATTTTTAGGAACATTATCATTTATTACTGCGTTTATTATTTTGTCTTCTTTTTCTTTAGATACTTCTCTTCCTGTCATTTGGCTAAGTTCTTGTATCACTTCTCTTAATGTGTTTTCGTTTTTTAAGTCATTTTCTTGAAGTTTTTTTGCAAGGTCTAATATTGTTTCTTTGTTTACGTTTGTTTTCTTTTCTATTTTTTTAAAGAATCCATCTGTAAAATTTGTCATTATAAAACCTCCTACACTAATATATGTAAGAGGTTTTGATTTGTTATATTTTTTCTTCTCCTTTGTTTTTGAATTGTATTTTTATTGGTGTACCTTCAAAGTCGAATGATTCTCTTATTTTGTTTTCTAAGTATCTTTCATATGAGAAGTGTACTAGTCCTTTACTATTTACTTGAATGTTAAATGTTGGAGGGCAAGTTGATACTTGTGAAGCAAAATAAATTTTTAGTCTTTTTCCTTTATATGAAGGTGGAAGATTTAATGTATATGCATCCATTATTACATCGTTTAATAAACTTGTCTTTATTTCTTTTTTACTGTTTTCAAATGCCTTTTTTATTTCAGGAATAAGAGTATGAATTCTTTTCTTTGTAAGTGCTGATAGGAATACTATTGGAGCATAGTCCATAAATTGAAAGTTATTTCTTATATTTTGTTTGAATTCTTTCATCTTTGAATCTTTGTCTTCTATTGTATCCCATTTGTTTACAGCTATTATTACAGGTTTTCCTGCTTCTAGTGCATATCCAGCTATATGTTTATCGTGTTCTATTATTCCTTCTTCTGCATTTATAACAATTACACATACGTCTGAACGATCGATTGCTTTTAAGGATCTAAGTAAACTATATCTTTCTACTGCTTCGTATACTTTTCCTTTTTTTCTCATTCCGGCTGTATCTATTACTACGAATTTTTCTCCATAGTATGTAAATGGTGTGTCTATTGCATCTCTTGTTGTTCCTGCTACGTTTGATACTATGATTCTGTCTTCATTTAGTATTGCGTTTGCTAAAGAACTTTTTCCTACATTTGGTCTTCCTATTAAAGAGAATTTTATTGTGTTTTCATCGTATTCTTCTTCATATTCTTGGAAGTCGTTTGTTATTTCTTTTAGTAGATCATCTATTCCAATATTTTGTTCTGCTGATACAAACATGTAGTTTTCAAATCCTAATTCATAGAATGAGTATTGGTTGTCTTTAGCTAGTTTACTATCTACTTTGTTTACAACTACTATTACTTTTTTACTACATTTTTTTAACATTTCTTTTACAGTGTAGTCATTACTTGTTAGTCCTTCTTTTCCGTCTACTACAAATAGTACTACATCTGCTTCGTCTATAGCTAGTTCTGCTTGTACTTTTATATCATCATTGAAGTCCATTTCTGATAAGTCTATTCCACCTGTATCTATTAAGTGAAAGTTATAGTCACCATACTTTACATTTCCATATATTCTATCTCTTGTTATACCTGGAGTATCTTCTATGATTGATACTTTTTTCCCTACTAATTTATTGAATAGTGTTGATTTACCTACATTTGGTCTTCCTACTAAGGCTACTACTGGTTTTTTCATAGTATCAGTCCTTTCCTTGTGTTATTATAACAGATTAATGTTATTTTATCAAATAGTTTTTTCTTTATAGTTCACAACTTCAAAACATTTTAGTTTTATCTGAATATTTTATTTACTTTTTGTTTTTTTGCATTTTATTAAATGTTTCTTCCAGCTTCGTTTTTAAACGTGTCGAATTCGACGCCTTTGAAATTTTCATTGTTAATCTTTTCCCATAAACCTAAGTAAAGAATCACATCTTTATTCCTCATCCAGTTTTGTATTGGATATCTTGGTTCTTCACTATCTGCATACCTAGCTAGATCTGTTAGTGATATGTATTCTTTACCATCGATTCTCATAACATTTATTTCTTGTCCTTTTACTGCTATTTGTGTTTTAATTTTTTCTTTCATTTTATCATCCTTTCTAACAAAAAAGAGAGACTCCTATTATAGAATCTCTCGAATAGATATATTAATCTTCTCAAAATATAAATTATCGTCATAAATTTAACTCTTGGCAAGTTAATTAATGCATTTAAATTATATTATTTTAATATTATATTATCATTTTGAACATCTATTGTAATAATACTACCATATTTTATTTCGTCTTCTATTATTTTTCTAGCTAAAAGATTTTCTATGTTTCTACTTACAAATCTTTTTATTGGTCGTGCTCCATATTGTTCATTGTAAGCATTATTAATTATATATTCTTTTGCTTTATCTGTAATTAGAAGTTTTAATTTTTTATCACTTAATCTTTCTTCTATTTCTTTTATTAATTTATTTAATATGTCATATACTACTGTTTTGGATAGTGAATTAAATATTACTATTTCATCTATTCTGTTTATAAATTCTGGTCTAAATGTTTGTTTTAGTTCGTTCATTACTTTTTCTTCGTCGTTGTCTTCTAATATATGTTCACTACCTAAGTTAGATGTCATTATGATAATTGTGTTTTTGAAGTCTACTGTTCTTCCTTGTGAGTCTGTTATTCTACCATCGTCTAAGATTTGAAGAAGTATGTTGAAAACGTCTCTGTGGGCTTTTTCTATTTCATCGAATAGAACTATACTATATGGATTTCTTCTTACTGCTTCTGTTAGTTGTCCTCCTTCATCGTATCCTACGTATCCTGGAGGAGCTCCTACTAGTCTAGATACACTGAATGCTTCCATATATTCACTCATGTCTATTCTTACCATATGTCTTTCGTCATCGAATAGTTCACTTGCTAGTGTTTTTGCGACTTCTGTTTTTCCTACTCCTGTTGGTCCTAGGAATATAAATGAACCAATTGGTCTATTTGGATCTTTTATTCCTGCTCGTGCTCTTATTATTGCTTCGCTTACTAGTGTTAGTGCTTTGTCTTGTCCTTTTACTCTTTTCATCATATTTTGTTTTAAATTTAATAGTTTTTCTTTTTCTCCGCCTACTAGTTTTTTTACTGGAATATTTGTCCATTTTGATATTATTTCTGCAATAGAGTTTTCATCTACTGTATCACTTAGTATATTTGATTCATCAACTTTTCTTAGATTTTCTAAGTCTTTTTCTAGTTGAGGTATTGTTCCATGTCTTAAAATGGCTGCTTGTTCTAGATCATATTTATTTTCTGCTTGTTCTAGTTTGAATTTAGCTGTTTCTAATTCTTCTTTTTTTCTATTTATTAAGTCGTTTATATTTTTTTCTTTTTCCCATTTTTGTCTTAGTTCTTCTTCTTGTTTTTTTAGTATTGCGATTTGATCTTTTAGTTCTAATGTTCTTTTACTTGAAATGTCGTCTTTTTCTTTTTCTATTGCTTTTTTTTCTATTTCAAGTCTCATTATTTTTCTTGTTAGTGTATCTAGTTCTATTGGAACTGAATTCATTTGTACTTTTATTGTTGCGCATGCTTCGTCTACTAGGTCGATTGCTTTATCTGGTAGGAATCTATCTGTAATGTATCTATTTGATAGTGTAGCTGCAGCGACTAGTGCATTGTCTTTTATATTTACTCCATGGTATACTTCGTATCTTTGTTTTAATCCTCTTAGTATTGTTATTGTGTCTAATACTGTTGGTTCTTTGACTTGTACTTTTTGGAATCTTCTTTCTAGGGCTCCATCTTTTTCTATATATTTTCTATATTCATTTAGTGTTGTTGCTCCTATTACATGTATTTCTCCTCTGGCTAACATCGGTTTTAACATGTTTCCTGTATCCATTGCGCCTTCTCCACCTGATCCTACAATCATGTGGATTTCATCTATGAACATTATTTTTTCTCCATCGGAGTCTTTTATTTCTTTTAGTACTGCTTTTAGTCTTTCTTCAAATTCTCCTTTGTATTTAGCACCAGCTATTAGTGCACCCATATCTAGTTCCCAAATTGTTTTGTTTTTTAATGTATCTGGAACATCACCTTTTATTATTCTTTGTGCAAGTCCTTCTACTATTGCTGTTTTACCAACACCTGGTTCTCCTATTAGAACTGGGTTATTTTTTGTTTTTCTTGATAGTATTCTTGTTAGACTTCTTATTTCTTCATCTCTTCCTATTACAGGATCGACTTTTCCATCACTCACGTTTTTTGTTATATCTCTTCCGTATTTTTCTAATACGTTTTGTAGATTTTCTTCATATGGATTTTGATTCATATTATTACCTCCTTTTTATACTAAAAAAGTGGGTGAACAACTCACTCACTTTTAATTATACTCTTATTTTAGCACTTGTCAAGTGTGAGTGCTAAAAATATTTTTTTACAAATCCTGACTCTTCTTTTTTTGTTCTATTGTTATTTATTTCATATTCAAATTCATTTGAGTATTTTTCTTGTTCATCAACATAGAATTTTAATCCTTCTATTGTTAGTTTTACCATATATAATTTTGGATCATTTTCTATTCTTATTATCATTCTTTTTGCATCTTCAAAGTATACTGCATAGTCATTGCTTTCTAAATCGTATATAACTTTAAAGAAGCAGTTTCTCTTTGTTATTATTTTATTATTATCATTTATTTCTCCATGTTTGAATATTTTTATAATATTATTTATATCTTTTAGTGTTGCTTTTTCTGGTTGAGGTATGTTTTCTTCTTTTCCTATCGCTATATTATACCTTTCTTGTTGGTCAGGTGTCATTGTATTTTCTTTTAATAGTCCTTTTTTATTTAATTCATTGTACATGCATATCATTGTATTATATTCTTTTTGTGACAATTTTTGAAATAGTTTAGCTAAGCCTATTTCGTCCCCATTTTCAATTAATTCGCAGTATTCTTTTTTTACTTCTTTTGTTATTACGCATGGTACTTTATTTTGGTGTAATAAGTTTCTAATTAGAATTATTCTTGATACTCGTCCATTTCCATCTTGGAATGGGTGTATATGTAATAGTCTGATATGTAGTTGTGCTTCTTTTAAATATATTGGATCCACTTCGTCTGTATATGGTATAAAGTTGTTATAATTATCAAACATATAATATAGTTCTTGTTGTATTCTTCTTGGATTTGTTCTTGGAACGTTTGATCCTTCTACTTCTGCTCTTGTTGTTCTAAATCCCTCATATTCTTCTCCACTTACTAGTTTTATCAATTCTTTTAATTCATTACATTGTCCCATTGGATTTTGTAGTATTCCTTCTTCTTGTGAAAGTGCAAGTTCTAATGCTTCTGTTTGATAGAAAATATTTAATGCTTGTTTAGTGTTTGCTAAGTCGTCATCTATTTCTTCTATTTTTAGACTTGCATTTATAAACCTGTTTATTAAATTTTCTATATATTTTTTTCTAAAAAAATTGTTTTTATCTGTTAGTTCTGCAAATAACATTTTAAAACCTCCCTTTTTTTGTGTATAATATCATACTTGTTTTTTTTTGTCAAAAAAATACTAGCTTATTTCTAGTATTTTTACTTCGTATTCACCATTTGGACTTGCTACTTTAACAATGTCTCCAACTTTTTTTCCGATTATTGCTTGTGCAATTGGTGATTCGTTTGATATTTTATTGTTAAAAGGATCTGCTTCTTTGCTTCCAACTATTGAATATTCATCTGTTTCTTTGTCTTCTACGTATTCTATTTTTACGTTATTTCCGATTGAAACTTTGTCAGTTTTTACTTCCTTTATTATTACTGCATGTTCTATCATTTGTTCTAGTTCTACTATTTTTGCTTCTACTGCTGCTTGTTCTCCACGTGCTGCATCGTATTCAGCATTTTCTGATAGATCTCCTAATGCTCTTGCTTCTTTTAAAGCGTTTATAACTTCAGGTCTTTTTGTTAATTTTAAATATTCTAATTCTTCTTGAATACTTTTTAATCCTTCTTCTGTTAGATAAGTTTCTTTTGTCATGCTTTCACCTCAATTTTTTTTTGACTACAAAATAATACTACACTTTTTTTATTTTGTCAACTGTTTTTTATACGTATTAAATCCCATTTTTCAACTTTTTTTTCTATTGGGATTTTTATTATTTCTCTTGGATGTCTAGCCACTTCTAATGGATTCATTTCTTCATCATACATTTCTTTTATTTCTAGTGTTATTGTTTCTTTATTTGGACCAAATATTTCTACTATATCTCCAATTTTAAAGTAGTTTCTTTGTTCTATTGTCATGTATTTGTTATCGTAATCTAATACTATTCCTAAGAAGTCCTGATTTGATATTTCTTGTCTTCCATTATAGTAACTACATGTTTCGTCGTACTTATTATTAAAGAATTGTGGTACATTATCTCTATTCGCACATCTTCTTAATATTTTTTCGTACTCTTTATTATATTCATATTTTTCTTTATTGTTATAATATTCGTCTATTGCTTTTCTATATATTCCTACTACTGTTGCGACATAATATAATGATCTCATTCTTCCTTCTATTTTTAGTGATGAGATTTTCATTTCTATCATTTCTGGAAGATACTTTAACATTGATAAATCCTTAGTACAGAATGTGAATGGTTTTTCTCCTTTTATTGGATTTTTATTTTCATCTAATAATTCGAAATCCCATCTACATATTTGACTGCATCCACCTCGGTTTGCGTCTCTATTTGTTAGATAGTTTGATAGTACACATCTACCACTATATGATGAACACATCGCGCCATGTATAAAGCATTCTAGTTCTATATCTACGTTGTTTTTTATATCTAGTATATCTTCTTTTGATGATTCTCTAGCTAGTACTATTCTTTCTACTCCCTTGTTTTTCCAGAACATAGCTGCTTCTTTATTTGTTGTTGATGCTTGTGTAGATAAATGCACATGTAGATTTGTTTTTGTTAAGGCTATATTTATTATAGCTGGATCACTTGCGATTATTGCATCTATGTTTAGTTTTTCTAGTTCTTTTAAATAGTTTTCTATGTGTTTTAATTCTTTGTTATGCATTACTATATTTACTGTTACATATACTTTTTTATTTAGTTTGTGAGCAAATTCTACTCCTTCTTTTATGTCTTCAATTGAAAAGTTTTGTGCGTTAGCTCTTAGGGAGAAAATATTTCCTCCAATGTATACTGCGTCTGCACCATAAGTACAAGCTATTTTTAGTCTTTCTAAGTCTCCTGCTGGCGCTAATAATTCTATTTTTTCCATATTACTTCACCTTATATATTGTGTCTTTGTGTAAAAAGAATGTATCAATGTTATTATCTAGTATATTTGATATTTCATTATTATATTCTTCTACATTTTCATTTGTAACAGTTTTGAACATATTTATAATTTTATCTTCTTCTTTTAATAAGATTCCATTTATTAATACATATTCTATATTTTCTTTTTTGAAGTTTAAGAATTCTTTTATTCCATTTAAATATGAACTAGTATAAACTGTTGTTACATTTTCATCTACAATTGGATATATTTTATTTTCTTTTTCTATATAGTTTATTTTTGATTCATCTTTTAGACTAAATTGTTTTAGATAGTTTTGTTTTAGGTGTCTTCTTGATACAAACATCGGAAAGTATCCAAGTATTGGAACTATTAATTTTGATTTTGTATTATGTTTAATATTAATTATTTCTTCTTCTTTTATTTCTTCTGAAACCTGTGTATATTCTACTCCCTCATTGTACCAGAAGTTTATTGTTTCATAGTTTGTTGTCATATGTTCTTGAGCCCATACTAATGGGATATTTAAATTTAATCTTTTAACTATGTTCAAAACCCCTATATCATAAAAGAATATTCCTTTTATATTTATTTTTGATAGTTCTATTAATGTTTCTTCTAACAGTTTTAAATCACTAGAGTGCATATTTTTATTTAGGGATATAAATATTTCTTTGTCTGTATTTATATTTTTTATTTCTTCTAATGTAAAATATATAGGCATATTTACACTTAGATCTTTTATTCCTAAAAGATATGCATCTGCATCACTTATTAATTCTTTTTTATTTGGTATATACATCAATTTAGTCATATAAATCACCTTTGATATATTATACATAAAAAGATTTATTTTGTCTATTTTTATTTTTAATTAACATATTGATTATTTTTAAAAGATGTGTTAGAATGTATGTAGTGAAGGAATTCTTCATATAATAAAAAAGGATATGTCTGAAGTCGGATTCAGATGTTTCCCTATTGTTTTTTAGAACATCTGAAATCAACATTTGTTGAAATCAGATGTATTTTTTTATATAAATAATAATTTTATTATTACTATAAATAAAAGTAGTATTATTATAAAATCTTTTGTTTCACGTTTAGTCATAATACCAACCGCCTTTCTTAAAAAGAAAGGAAGCATCTGATTTTTCAAACATATTCTATGTATAATTATAGTTTATCGTTAGTTTACTGTCGATGAATTTTTTTAATTTTATATAAAAAAGAAACAGTCTTTTATGACTGTCTTTTGCTTATTCCTATTCCATCTCCTAGACTTATGAATTCTGTTTTAAATTCCTTATTTTCTTTTAGGAATTCTATATAAGTATTTATCTTTCTTACTAGTTGTTTTGTGTTTCTGTTTGTTGTTAGTTCTGGATTTTTAACTAATCCATGAAAGTCTAGGTTATCTGAAATTATTGTTCCATCTTGATTTAGATTTTTTTTATATTTTTCAAAGAATTTAATATATTGTGCTTTTGCTGCATCTATGAATATTAAATCAAATTGTTTATCTGTAGTATATTCTAATGCATCAGTATTTATTATTTCTATTTGTTTTTCTAGATTAAATTCTTTTATATTTTTTACTGCTTCATTATATCTATTTTTATCTCTTTCAATTGTTGTTACTTTAATAGATTTATCTACTAGTGCCATTCTGATTGCTGAATAACCTATTGCTGAACCTATTTCTAGTATAGTTTTAACATTATTTTCTTTTATATATTGTGTTAAGAATTCTATGCCATCTTTCATCATTATTGGAACATTATTCTCTTTAGCATATTCTTCTATTACTCGTATGTGTACCATAAACCTTCCCTCTGTAATTTTTGAATTATATTATTGTGTTCATATTCTGTTTTTGTAAAGTATGTATTTCCATTTTTATCAGCAACAAAGTAATAGTAATCACTTGTTGTTGGATTCATTACTCCTTCTATTGATTCAGTAGATGGATTTGATATTGGTCCTACTGGGAGTCCAACTATACATGTGCTTCTTGTATTATAAGCGTTACATGAATTAATTTCATCTATTGTTAAATCTTCTTTAAATGATTTTTGTTCTGCATAGTATGTTGTTACATCGCTTCCTAGTGTCCAATTATTTTTTATTCTATTATAGAATACTGCTGCTACTCCATTTCTTTCGTGTGATGATCCAGCTTCTAGTTCTACTATTGAAGCAAGTGTCATAAGTTGATGTATTGAATAATTACTATTTTCTATTTGTGTTTTATATTTTGATAGTTCTTCATCCATTTGATCTAATAGTGTTTTAAATATATCTTTTACTGTTGCGTCTTTTTTAAATTGATATGTATTTGGGAATAAGTATCCTTCTAATGGATAATATATTTTTTCATTTTTTATATCATTTGTTAGGAACCAATATTTATTTATTAATTCATTTATATATGTTTCATCTTTTAATAGATTGAATACTTCTTCTTTTGAATAGTTAGTATTTTCTTCTATTAATTCTGCAATTTGCCTTATATTTAGTCCTTCTTTGAATGTAATCGTCATAAATTCTTCTTTGTATTCATCACTTGTTAGTGTTTTTAATATTGTTTTTACATTCATATTTTTATTTAATTCATATGTTCCTACTTTTAAGTCACCTTTTTTGTGTGTTTTTAAATATATTTTGTATGCGAATTTTGATTTTATTAAGTCTTCATCTTTTAATTTTTGTGCGATTGTTAATAATGTATCTCCTTGTTCTGTTTTAAATTGTACTGCTATATCTTTTTTTGATACTGCTCCTAATTTACTAAAATATACTACAATTGTTAATAATACTATTAAAAAAGTTAGGGCTAATGTCGATAGAACAATTATCCCCTTTTTATTCAGTCTTCTTTTCATAAGAAAACGAGTATTACTCGTCTGTATTTGCCTTTGCGTCTTCTTGTAGTTCTTTTAGAATTGTATCAATTATTTTCCATTCTTTGTCTGTTTCTATTGGAAATAATTCTGTTACTTCTTCTGATGGTGTATATATTGATGCATATACTCTTGTGTTTCCATTTTCATCTTTTGAATTATCTGTATAAACTATATAGTTTTTCTTTGTTTCATCTGAATCAAATGTAAATAGTACTTCGTATTCTATGTCTTTTCCTTCGTCGTTTGTTACTGTAAATGTCATTTTTTCTTCCATTTTAATCCTTCTTTCTATCTAAATATGTTTGTAATATTATATTTGCTGCTAAACTGTCTATTTTTTGCTTTCTTTTTTTTCTAGACATATTTGCTTCTATCATATAGTTTGCTGCTTCTACTGTTGTTAATCTTTCGTCTTGCATTTCTACGCTAATATTTAGTTTTTCTTCTAATAGTGTTTTAAAGTTTAGACATCTTTCTGCACTTTCACCTATTGTGTTATTCATATTTTTTGGTAATCCTAATACTAGTTTTTCGATTTGTTCTTTTTCTATTATTGTTTTTAATTCATTTACTAGAAATTCATAATCGTTTTCTTCGTATCTTATTGTTTTATATGTTGTTGCGATTGTATGTGTTAAGTCACTTATTGATATTCCTAGTGTCCTTGTTCCAAGATCTAATCCTAAATATTTCATTTTATAAATTCTTTTAGTAATACTTCTATTATTTTTGTTCTATCAAATTTTAGAATTTTATTTCTTGATTCTTTGTGGTTTGATATGTATCCAGGATCACCGCTCATTAAGTAACCTACTATTTGATTTATAGGGTTATATCCTCTATCTTCTAGATTTGTAACAATTTCTTTAATTGTTTCTGAAATATTTTCATCTATAAATTCTTCTGTTTCATACACTTTGGTCTCGTCCATATTATCACCATCCTATGAATATATATTTATTGTAACATTAATTATTTTTTTTATCAATAATTTTGTTGTACTCTTTTGTGAAATAGTCATCTGTCATTCCAGCGATATAGTCGATTACTATTCTTGCTGGTGTTGTATTACTTATATATTCTTCTGTCATATTGTTTAAGTATACTTTGTATATATTTGATTCTGTGTTTTTATTTTTTAGATATTCTAGGTTGTTTTCAAATACTGTTTCAAACATTTTTTTATATTGTTCTTTTTGTTCTTGTGTTATTACTTTGTAGTATATGTTTTCATAGTTAAATTTTTGTAGATCATTTAGTGCTGTCATTATTTCTTTTGACATTGTTATATAATTTTTATTTATACTATTTTTTATGATATCTAATACTAGTGTGCTTACTATATCTCCATTGTTGTTTCCTAGTATTTTAATTATTGATTCTGGTAATTCTTCTTGTTTTAGAATACCCATCGTTATTGCGTCTTCTATATCTTTTCCAATGTAGCTTATTACATCACTTATTCTTACTACGCAGCCTTCTAATGTCATCGGCCTAAGTGATAGGATATTGTCTATACTTTTATAACAATTTTCATATTCTTTTAGGAATTTTTCTTTTGTCTTTTTTACTGGTGAATACTTATCTAATATTAATTCTCCGTTATGGCATAGTATTCCATCTAGTGTTTGTATTGTTAGATTTAAGCCTTTTCCATTTTTTTCTAAGTTCATTAAGTTTCTTACACTTTGAACGTTATGCATAAATATTCCTTCGTTGTGTTTTTGTGATAGTTCGTTTAGAAATGTTTCTCCCAAGTGTCCGAATGGTACATGTCCTAGATCGTGTCCAAGGCCAATTGCTTCTATTAAGTCTTCATTTAGTGATAAAGCTCTTCCTATTGTTCGTGCGATTTTTGAAACCATTTGTACATGACTCATTCTTCTTGATATATGATCGTTATCTTTTATCGTGAATACTTGTGTTTTATCCATGTATCTAAAGTATGATTTTGACCATATAATTCTATCTGCATCTCTATAGTACTCTGGTCTTATATCTTTTTGTTCTTCTTTTAGTCTTATTGCTTCTTTGTCTTTTGCTGCATATTCTCCTAATTCTTTTTCGTTTATTAGCATTTTGTTTCTTAATTCTTTTATCATAACTCACCTACTTTGCTTCGTATAAGTTTTCTCCAATGTTTATATCTACTTTTAATGGAACATTTAATTTATACGTATTTTCCATTGTATCTTTTAGTATTGATTTTACTTCTTCTAGTTCGTCTTTTTTAGTATCTATTACAAGTTCGTCGTGTATTTGAAGTATCATTTTTGATTTTAGATTTTTTTCTTTTAGTTTTTTATGTACTTCAACCATTGCTTTTTTTATTATGTCTGCACTTGTTCCTTGTATTGGTGTATTTAGTGCCATTCTTTCTCCTGCCTGTCTTATCATGTAGTTTTTATTTTGTAATTCTGGTATAATTCTTATTCTATTAAACAATGTTTTTACATATCCATCTATGTGTGCTTGCTTTATTGTTTCGTCCATATAGTTTTTTATTCCTGGATATGTGTTTAAGTAATTTTCTATGAATTCTTTTGCTTCATATGTTGGTATGTTCAAGTTTTCTGATAGTCCATAGCTACTTATTCCATATATTATTCCAAAGTTTACTGCTTTTGCGACTCTTCTTTCTTGTGGTGTTATTTCGTTTATGTCTTTTTTAAAGATATCTGATGCTGTTTTTGAGTGTATATCTAAGTCGTTATTGAATGCATTTATTAATGATTCAACTTTCGCGATACTTGATAATATTCTTAGTTCTATTTGTGAGTAGTCTCCACTCATTATTACTGAATTTTCACTTGGTATAAATGCTTTTCTAATTAGTTTTCCGTATTCGTCTCTGGCAGGTATATTTTGTAAGTTGGGTTCTTGGCTTGAAAGTCTACCTGTTCTAGTGAGTGCTTGATTATAAATTGTGTGAATTTTATTATCACTACTGATTTCTTTTATTAGTCCTTCTATGTATGTTGTATATAGTTTTGTTAAACTTCTATATTCTAGTATTTTTTCTATTATTGGATGTTTTCCTTTTAATTTATTTAATACATCTACTGCTGTTGAATATCCTGTTTTTCCTTTCTTTCCGTGTGGAAGTAATAGTTTTTCAAATAGTATATCTCCTAGTTGTTGTGGGGAAGATATATTAAATTCTTCTCCTGCTAAATCGTATATTTCTTTTGTTAATACTTCTACTTTTTCTCCAATTTCTTTTCCCATTTCTTCTAGAGTTTTTTTATCTACATTTATTCCATCGAATTCCATGTCGCCTAGTACTATTCCAAGTGGCATTTCAATATTTTTAAATAAGTCATACATTTCTTTGTTTTTTAATTTGTTTGTTAATTCTTCTTCTGTTTCATATATAAATTTTGCTTTTAATACTGCATTTTTAGCAATTATATCTTCTTCTGGTTTTATTTCTGCGTGTTTTCCAAATGTTGTTTCATAGAATGGAATATTATATCCTAATTGGTTAGAAAGATATGCGATATCGTCTTTTAGGTTATATTCTAAGAGGTATGCTGCTAACATTGTATCGAATAATATATCATTTACTTCTATATTGTTTTCTTTTAATACAACGTATAGCTTTTTTTCATCATATGTTATTAGTTCTTGTGTTGTTAGGAAACTTGGTTGTTGTATTAGTATTTCTTTTGGAATATAAATTGTTTCATTTTTATTGTATATTGCCATACCTAGTATTTCTGATTTATGATAGTTTGTTCCTAGTATTTCTAGATATACTGCAGATTTTTCATTTATATTTATTTCATTTATGTTTTTAATTATTTTAACATTTACTTCTTCTTGTATTACTTGTTTTGTTTTTTTAAGAAATGAATAAAACTCTAGTTCTTCATACATTTTGTTTAGTTCTTCTATATTTGGTGTTTTATATTCTAAATCTTCTATATTTATTTCCATAGGTACTTCTTTATATATTGTTGCGAGTTCGTAGCTTTCATATGCATCTTCTTTTCCGTCTATTAATTTTTCTTTTGTTGCACCTTTAATATTATCTATGTTCTCATATATTCCATCTAATGTTTTATATTCATGAAGTAGTTTTAAAGCACCTTTTTCTCCTATTCCTTTTACTCCTTTTATATTATCTGATGAGTCTCCCATTAATGCTTTTAAGTCTATTATATTTATAGGATCAATTCCCCAATCACTCTTAAATGATTCTTCTGTATATCTAATATAGTCTTTTGATTTTAGTAGTTTTATGTTTACTGTTTTTGTTATTAGTTGTAATAAATCTTTATCACTACTTATTATTGTTCCTGTATATTCAGGGTCTTCTTCACAGAATTTCGCGAATGTTCCTATTATATCGTCTGCTTCATAGTTTTCTATTTCATAATATGTAATTCCCATTTTTGTAAGTAATTCTTTTGCCACTGGAAATTGTAATTTTAGTTCGTCTGGCATTTCTATTCTTCCTGCTTTATAGTCTTTATATTTTTCGTGTCTGAATGTTTTTCCTTTATCGAACGCGACTATTATATGTGTTGGTTTTTCTTCTTCTAGAATCTTATTTATCATGTTTGTAAATCCAAATAATCCATTTGTTGGAAAGCCTTTACTGTTTTTCATAAAGTTTCCGTTATACGCTGTTGCATAATAGCTTCTAAATAATAAGTTGTTACCATCTACTAGTATTAGGTTTTTCATAATTATCACCATTATTATTTTATCAAATCATTTATGTTAAGTCTATTTTTTTGATATAATTTAGTTCAAAACAAAAACTGTAAACTAGCTAGTGTTTACAGTTTTTATTCCTTTTTATTCTTTTATCGTGTTATAAATCCAATAAGTAGACTACAGATTATTACTCCGAATGTTAATACCCAAGTATTTAATCTGTCGTTACTTATTACTAATGCATCGCTTAGTTTTGTGTACGACTTTGGTTTTTCTTTACTATATGACTTTTTTAATTCATACAGTTCTTGCATTCTATCATTCTTTTTTGAATTATAATCCATGTAATCCCTCCTACTATCTAAATTATATCAGTCCACATTTTTGTTGTCACTATTTAAGTGTGTAAAATTTATGTTGTTGACATTTTTATTGTAAAGTGTATAAGTGTGTTTTTTTTCATATATTATTTTAGGTGATTATTTTGAAAAGGTTTTTTATTTTTTGTGCTTTATTTTTTTGTGGTTGTTCTAATAAAATTGTTTTAAATTGTAGTAGTGTCAATAATGATTCTATATTAGGTAGTAAAAATGTTGATGATGTTTTTATTTTTGAAGGTGGAAAAATTGTTTCTTTTAGGCGTGTTATTAAGTATAGTTTAAATAGTGATGTTGATAGTAAGTTTGCTTATAAGGCTTTAAAGTTAGAGGGAAAGGCATTAAAAAAATACATTGGTGGAAAATATAAAATAAGTGATAATGTTAATATGATTTTTAGCGCTAAAGGGTTTGATAAATTAAATTATATTGGTATTGATTCTAGTTATGGATATGATGATATAGTAAATTCTTATAGTAATCTTGGATTTGAATGCAAATAAAAATAGTGATTCCCCACTATTTTGTTTTTGTTTTTTGTTTTGTTGTTCCCCAACAGAAATAATCTTTATTTTCTTCACATTTTTTTGGATATTTTCTTCTATAAATCATATCTATGTATAACCAAATTTCATGTGTAGTCCATCCTGTTGCTTGGGTAATTTTATCAAATGAACTTTTTTCATTTAATAATTCGTCTGCTAATACAGCTTTTATATTTTTTTGATATAAAACTCCGTTTTCCATGCATTTCCCCCCTTTTTTTCGAAAGCAATATTGTATTATATTTTTTTGTCTTTGTCAACCCCAATTGCATTAAATCCATATTCATGTGCCATTTCAATACATTTTTTATCATTTATATGCATACAATATATTTTATTTTTTAATTGTTCTGGTATTAATTCATTTAGCTCACCAATATAGACATGAACATTATTTTTTGTATTGGTACTTGTTGTATCAATATATATTTTATCAATGTTTTTTTTACCTGAAATTATATTAGAAATATTATTTAATTCTTTTGTATCACCTGAATAGTATATCAGTCCATTTTTTGTATCAAATAATATACCATAACTAGGTATTTGCGAAACATGTTCTGTTTTTAAAAATCTTATGTTATTAAATAATTCATATTTATTATCAAATTTCTTTTCATCAATAACTCTATACATTTCTTTTGTGCATCCAAAGATTCTAATTAGATTTATTAAATCATCTTTATATAAACAGTCTTTTGAAATAATAATATTTACTTTCTTTTTAATTACATAATAACAATACATAATTAGACTGCCTATACTTCCTATATGATCTGAGTGTGTATGCGTGATCATTATATTTATGTTTTTTACATTTTCTAGTAGTTTATTTTCCATTATTCTTTCAAATATACTTTCTCCACAATCAATTAAGAATAATTCATTTTTATCGATAAAATACGCAGATGTATTTCCTTCACTAAAGTTGAAGGCGCTACCTCTTCCTAAAAATAATAGTTCCATAATATCACCAATATGATTATATCAAAAAAAGCCTATTTTTAAAATAGACTTAATTGGCTTGATTCATCCATACCATCGAATATACCCATTTCTTTCATTTTATCCATAAGTGTTTGTGATATTTTTGCTCTTGTCTGAACTTCTTCTATACTTATAAATTCTCTTTTTTCTCTTTCTGCTACTATGTTTTTAGCAACTGTATCTCCAAGTCCATCTATTGAGTTAAATGGCGGATATATTTCTGTATCGCTTTTTACTTTGAATGTTGTAGCTTCACTTTCATAAAGGTCTACGTTTAGGAATTTTATTCCTCTAGCTGCTGCTTCTAGACATACGTGTAATGATTCGTATACACCGTTTTCTTTATTTGTTGCTTCTCTTCCTTTATTTGTTATTTCTAGTAGTTTCATTTTTATTGCGTCGTATCCTTTTATCATTGATTCTACATCAAAGTCTGTTGCTTTACTTGTTAACCATGATGCATAGTAGTATGCTGGCATATGTACTTTAAACCAAGCAATTCTAAATGCGCTTATTACGTATGCGGCTGCATGGGCTTTAGGGAACATGTATTTTATTTTTGCACATGAATCTATGAACCAGTCTGCAATCCCTGCATCTCTCATTGTTTGTTCGTATTCTATCCATTGGTCATGGTCTTTTGGTTTACTTGCTCTTCCTTTTCTTACGAACTCCATTATTTTGAATGCTTTTATTGGAGGCAAACCATTATACATTAGGTATACCATGATATCGTCACGACATCCTATAACTTGACTAAATGGGACTACGTTGTTTCTAATTAATTCTTGTGCATTTCCTAACCATACGTCTGTACCATGTGAAAGACCTGATATTTTTATTAATTCCGCAAAAGTTGTTGGTTTTGTATCAACTAACATTTGTAGTGTAAATTTTGTACCAAATTCTGGTATTCCTAATGTTCCTGTTTCACACATTATTTGTTCTCTTGTTACTCCTAATGGTTCAGGTGATAGGAATATTCCCATTGTTTCTTTATCGTCTAGTGGTACTGTTGTAACATCCATTCCTGTTGCGACTTGTATCATTCTAAGTTGTGTAGGGTCTGAATGTCCTAATATATCTAGTTTTAATACGTCTTGGTCGATTGCGTGGTAATCAAAGTGTGTTGTTCTCCAAGCGCTTGTAGGGTCGTCTGCTGGGAATTGGAATGGTGTAAAGTCAAATACATCCATATAGTCTGGTATAACTACTATTCCTCCTGGATGTTGTCCTGTTGTTCTCTTTACTCCTGTACATCCAATTGACAGTCTTTCTATTTCTGCATTACGCATTACTATGTTTTTTTCTTCACAGTATCCTTTTACGAAACCGAATGCTGTTTTATCTGCTACAGTTCCTATTGTTCCTGCTCTATATACGTTATCTACTCCGAATAGTACTTTTGTATATTCATGTGCGGATGCTTGATTTAAGTCTGAGAAGTTAAGGTCTATATCTGGAACTTTGTCTGCATTAAATCCTAAGAATGTTGCGAATGGCATGTCTTGTCCGTCTTTTATCATATTTGTATGGCAGTTTGGACATTCATGGTTTGGAAGGTCGAATCCTGATGAGTAGGTAGCTCCTAATTCGTTTCCTTCTTCGTCTTGAAAAATACTTAGTTTACATTTATCGCATCTATAATGTGCTGGTAGAGGGTTTACTTCTGTTATTCCCATCATTGTTGCGACGAAACTTGATCCAACTGATCCACGGGATCCAACTAGGTATCCATCATCATTTGAGTGTTTAACTAGTCTTTGTGCGATTAGGTAGATTGGGTCGAATCCTCCACCTATTATTCCTCCTAGTGTTTTCTTTAGTTTTTTTTCTAGTGCGTCTCCTTCTAGTGGTTCTTCACTAGTTTCTTTTACATTTTGTCTTACTAGTTCTTTTACTTCGTCTATTCCTTTTAGTATTACTTCATGTAATTCTTTAAATGATTCTATTTCTAGGTCTTTTTCTGTTAAGTTTTTATCTTTTAGGTTATATTTAATTGTGTTTAATACTGCATCTCCATATAGTTCTTTTGCGATTCTTTCTTCTATGTTATATGGTAGTGGTTCTCCATACCATTCTTTAGCTTTGGTATAAACTAGTTCTGTAACTACTTTTGGACAGTCTAGATAGTTTCCATCTTCTCCTTTTACTCTTGGTGAGAATGGTACTCCGCCTGTTTCAATAATTACTTCTATTATTTCTACCATATCAGCTATTTTATTTGTGTTTTCTACTACTATTTGGAATGCTTTTTCTTCTCCTAGGAACTCGAATGCTTCTAGCATTTCTCTTGTTGTTCTAAAGTGCATTGAAGGAATACTTGTTATGTTTTGTTTAGCAAGTGGGTGTCTTCCTCCTCCTGGTACTTTTTGATTTACTATTATTTCTCTATAGATTTTGTCTTCTTCTTTTAAGTGGTGTACGTCTCCTGTTGCGACTATTATTTTTCCAGTTTCTTCTGTTACTCTTACTACTTTTCTTATGTTTTCTAGTATTTCTGCTTGCGAACCGAAGTCATTTGTTTGTAGTAAGTGGTCGTAACACTCTGGAGGTTGTACTTCTACATAGTCATAGAATTTTATTAGGTTTGTTAATTCTTCGTCTGATTTACTTCTTGCTTCTGTAAATATTTCTGATTCGTAACATCCGCTTCCTATTAGCAGTCCTTCTCTATGTTTTTCTATTTCACTTCTTAGTATTCTTGGTGTTTTATATAAATATACTGTATTAGCAAGTGAGATTATTTTGAATAGGTTTTTTAGTCCTGTTTTATTAAGTGTTAGTATGTTTATATGATGGGCTCTACCATATTTATGTATTTCTTTTTTGTCTACTAATTTGTCTAGGTCTGATATTTTTTCTATGTTTCTATCTATTAGTTTTTTCATCATTTTATGAAATACTAGTGCTGTTCCTTCTGCATCGTAGTCTGCTCTGTGGTGTGCGTCTTCATCCCATGGCACATCATATCTTTTTACTAATGCGGATAGTCCATGTCTTGCGAAGTTATTGTCCAGTGTTCTTGATAGTTCTAGTGTGTCTATTACTGTGTTTGTGAATTTACCTAGGTTGTATTTTTTGTATGCCATTTCTAGGAATGATATATCGAATTTTGCATTATGGGCAACCATTGGGAGGTCGCCTGTCCACTCTATGAAACGTTTTGTTACATTTTCTTCTGTGTCTTTATCTTTTAACATTTCATCTGTTATAAGTGTTAGTTCTGTTATCTTTTTAGGTAGTGGACGATTTGGATTTATTAGTTCATCGAATCTATCTATTATTTCTCCGTTTTTTATTTTTACGGCACCAATTTCAATCATTTGGTCTCCACCTGCTGCATTGAATCCTGTTGTTTCTGTATCGAATACTACAAATGTGTTGTCGATTAGATTTGTATCATTTGGTCTAGTTACTATTATTACGGAGTCATCTATCATTGTTAATTCTGTTCCATAGATGGCTTTGAATTTGTCACTCTCGTTTTCTACTCCTTTGTTCATGTCACAAACTGTGTGGTATACATCTGGGAATGCTTGGCATCCATTATGGTCTGTTATTGCGATGGCTTTATGTCCCCATTTTTTTGCTTGTTTTATAAGTGCTTTTGGTTCTACTAATCCATCCATTTGACTCATTACTGTATGTGCATGTAGTTCAACACGTTTGTTTTCTGCGTCATCTATTTTTTCTTCTTCTTGATGTTCAATTACATTCATGTCTCTTATTTGGAATGTTAGTTCTTTTGCGTATTGATCGTCTTTGATGTTTCCTTTTAGTCTGAACCATGAACCTTTATTTAGATGACCTTTTATTGATTTAAATTCGTCTTCATCGTTTACAAATATTTTTGCATATATACTATCTGTGTTATCTGTTAGTTTTAGTGTTATTATTTTTAAGTCTGTTTTTGTTTCTATTATATCAGGGTCTGCATAAATGTATGCTTCTATTGTTATGTTATTTTGTTCTGTCGCAATTTGATCCATTCTTATAGGTTTATCTTCTATAGTTCTTCCTATTACTACATTAGGATTATCTTTTTCTACTATTAGTGGTGGCCTTTTGTAGTCTTTTGGAATGAATCTCTTTTTTTCTTCTTTTGGTTCTTCTGGTGGAGTTGGTTCTACATAGACCACTTCTTTATTTATTTCTTTATTTATTTCTTCTTGTATTTCGTTATTTAGTTCTTCATTTATTTCTATGTTTATATTAGTTTCTCCATATCCGTATTTTTTTAAATTTGTTTTTAATAAATCAGATATTCCATTTAGTTTCATTTTTTCTGCAAGATTGGCAACTTCTATTGTAAATGTATTATCTTGTAAATTTATATTGTTTTCTTTAAACATTTGAAGAAGTGGTTGTTCTTCTTTTTTTATATCTAAAATATGTTTATAATATTCTTTTAAATATTCATCATTTATTTCTTGTGGTTTTATTATTATTTCTGTGTTATATTCTTTAAATCTTGTTTTTAATTTTTTTACTAGTTCTAGATATGCATCTAATGGTAAAATATTTTCTATTTCAAATATGAATGAGTGTATTTTTGTGTTTGTGTTTATAATTATTTTTAGGTTTCCGTCTTTAAAGTATTTATAGTTTTCCTCATTATATTTTAGTTGTTCTAATAAAAGTTTTAATTTATCATGCATACTTCTCACCTTTATATATTTTAGCAAAAAAAAAGTATTAATTTAATACTTTTATGGTAGTTTTTTAATTTTTTAAATAATACTCTGTTTATTATTTTTTTGTTATGATAGAACATTTTTTATTTTTTCTATCATTGCATTTTCTTTCATTATTTTTCATATAAAAAAGAGTAGATTAATTAATTTCTATAATTTTTACATCATATGGATTAATTATATCTACTAATACTGTGTCATTTATTTTTTTATTTAGTAATGCTTTTCCTAGTGGAGATTCATATGATATTTTATTGTTTTGAATATCTGCTTCATTTATACCTACAATTTCATATGTTTCTAAATCATTATCAATTTCTATTGTTACTTTTGAACCTATTTCTACTCTATTTTTATTTTGTTTTTTGTATATTTTTGATTCTGTTAATTGTTTTTCTAGTTCATAGATTCTATTTTCTGTTTGAATGAAGTCTTCACATACTGCATCATATTCTGAGTTTTCTCTTAGATCTCCTAGGCTTGTTGCGAATGCTAGTTCTTTAGATAATTCTACTCTTTTTATTTTAGTCAAATAAGCCAGTTCTTCTTTGATTTTTTTTTGACCTTCAATAGTTAGATATTTCATTATTCCTCCTATCTTGGTCTTTGAAAACTGATTTATCTTTGAAAACTTATATTAAGTATATCATTTTATTTTTGTTTGTCAATTATTATATATATTTATTTATATCTAGATGTTTTATTTTTGAGTTATCTACTTCTATTATTTCTGGATTTAATCCTATTATTTGATTTCGTATTTCATTTGTTATATATCCTTTTGTTTCTACTTTTTCAACTAGTATTTTTTTGTCTATTAATGGTTTTATTTTTTCTTCTAATACTCTTTCTGTATTTTCTTTTTCATTATATCTATTATATGTTGTAAGTAAATCTTTTAATGTTATGTTTCCATTCATTGTTAGTAAGTATTCTAGCATTTGCAAATCATATTTTGATAGATATTCTTTTGTTGTCTCTTCTATACTGTGTATTAGGTATTCTTTTTCTAATTCTTTTTCTACTGATGTAAGCATATATTTTATGAATAGTGTTATATCTCCATAGTTTCTTCCTTTTATTATATTGGGTTCGTAGTTTTTTTTATTGAATGCGATTGCTCGATTAAATATTATGTATGGATAGTTTTTATTATTTAATAGATACCACATTGCTACTGTTCTACTTGTTCTTCCATTTACATCAAAGTATGGATGTATATATACAAAATAGAAATGCATTATTTGTGACTTTATAAATTTATTTATTTCTGTTTCTTCTAATTCATTGTTATTTATAAATTCAAATAGTTGATTCATATGGTATTCTATTTTGTTTTCGTTTATTCCCATAAATGGTTCTACATCTAGTCTATTTCCTTTTATTATGTATACTGGGGCAGTTCTATAATACTTTCCCATTCTTATTTTATCTCTTGGGTCTAATATATTTTCGCTTAGTTGATCATATAATTCTTTTAATGTATCTTTGTTGATTGCTTTATGTGTTAATATATACTGGTATCCATGGTATAGATTTATTATTCTTTGACGTTCTTGATTTGATAAATTCTCTTTTCTTTGTGTTATTACTTTGTCTATTATTGATAAATCGTCTTTTATTCCTTCTATTACATTGTTTGATTTTATTTCTTGACTTATCATCATTGAACGAGCAAATTTTAGTGTTTTCATATAATCAAGTCCATCTAGAAATTGTTCTAATTCTTCTTTATATGGTTGTATGTAATGTGTGTTAACTCTTATGTTTGCACCTTCATTTGTTTCTAGATCTAGTTTTATAAAATTGCTCATATGTATTCCCCCAATGTTCGATATTTTAACATATAATTTTTTCTTTTACAATGAAAAAAATTCAGATTTTTTCTGAATTTATTTATTATCGTTTATATATTTTATTGCTTGTGTAGCTGCTACTGCTCCGTCACTTGCGGCTGTTACTAATTGTCTTAATTGTTTTGTTCTATTGTCTCCTGCTACAAATATGTTTGGTATATTTGTTTTACAGTCTTCTGTTGCGATAACATATCCTTTTTCATCTATATTTATAAGTTTTTTAAAGTTTTCTGTTTCTGGAACTTGACCTACTGCTATAAATAGTGCATCTAATTCTAGCGTTTTTGTTTCTTTATTATTATTTGTTATTTCTATACTTTCTAGTTTGTTTTCTCCGTTTATTTTTGTTATAGTACTATTTAGTATAGTTTTTATATTTTGTTTTTCTTTTAGTTGGTCTATTAATACTTGTTCTGCTTTAAATTCATCTCTTCTATGTATTAGGTATACAGTTTGTGCAATATCTGATAAGTATATTGCGTCTTCTAGTGCTGTGTTTCCTCCACCATTTACTGCTACTGTTTTGTTTTTATAGAATGATCCATCGCATGTTGCGCAGTATGATATTCCTTTTCCTGTTAGTTTTTCTTCATTTTCTAGTTTTAATTTTCTATTGTCTGCTCCAGTAGCTAGTATTATTGTCTTTGTTTTATATGTTTCTTTTGTTGTTATTACTTCTTGTTCTTTTATGTCTATTACTTTTTCAAATTTTATTTCTGCTCCTAGGTCTTTTGTTTGATTATATAGTTTTGTTGCAAAGTCAAATCCACTTATTCCTGGATTTACTGGATAGTTTTCTATTGAACTTGTATTTATTATTTGTCCTCCGTATGTGTTTGCTTCTAGTACTAATACTTTTTTATTTGCTCTTCTTGCATATATTGCAGCTGTTAATCCTGCTGGTCCTGCTCCTACAATTATTATGTCGTATGTATTCATATCTTATTTCCCTTTCTATTTTAATTTTATCATATTATTTTTTTGTTTTCTATATTTTTTCTATATTTTTATTATAGTCTAGTGAACTACAATTATGTAAAAAAAATCTAGGTTTTAACCTAGATTCTATATTCATATATGGTGGAGGATAAGGGATTCGAACCCTTGACCCCTTGCGTGCAAGGCAAGTGCTCTAGCCAACTGAGCTAATCCCCCAAGTCAAATGAACGATTAGATTATACCACATATATTTTTGTTTAGTCAATAGTATTTATCTAATTTGTTCATTTTTTATTAGTCTATTATTTCTTCTATTTGGTTATTATTTACTATTTCTACTTGGTTTATTGAGTCAAATCTTTTTGTTATTTTATCTGTTGTTGTATGTATTTCTTTTACATCTTTACTAACTGTTTCTATACTTCTATATAATTTGTCCCATCTATCTTTATATCTTTTGAATTCTACATCTAATAGTCTTAATTCTTGGTGTATTACTTTTGCATATTTATCTCTTTCCATATTTTTAATTATTACTTGTATTGTTGTTAGTGTACTTATTAATGTTGTCGGACTAGTAATCCATACTCTTTTTTTGTATGAGTATTGTAATATATCTTGATGATATGCATTTATTTCTGCAAATATTGCTTCTGCTGGTAGGAACATTATTGCTTGATTACTTGTTACTCCTGGTATTATATATTTACTACTTATTGCGTCTATATGTTTTTTTACGTCTTGTTTAAATAATCTTTCTGCTTGTTGTCTTATTTCTGGTGAATTGTTTTTATCTACCATTATTTGATAGTTTTCAAGTGGAAATTTTGAGTCTATTGCGATTGTTCCTAGTGGATCGGGTGCGAATAGTACACAGTCTGCTATAGTAGTATTATCGAATTGATATTGTAGTTGATATATTCTTTTATTATTTTCTCCAAATACATTTGACAATATATTGTTTAAGTTTACTTCTCCAAATATTCCTCTTGTTTTTTTATCTGTTAATACACTTTGTAGTGATATTATGTCTGATGATAGATTGTCTATTTTCTTTTGTGCTTCATCTATTTTTGATAATCTTTCTAATACACTTGTAAATGTTTTGTTTGTTTTTTCAAAGTTTTCATCTATTCTTTCATTTACTTTATCGTTTATTAATCTTAGTCTAAAGTCTATTTTATCGTTTGCGTCTGTGAAGTTTTTATTTAAATCATCTTTTAGATTTGATTTAAATTCGCCTAGTTCTTTTATCATGTTTGTTTCTAGTTTTCCAAGTCGTTCTGTTATGTTTGATTCATTTATTCTTTTTGTTGTATTTATTATTACAAGTATTAATATTATAACTAATAATCCAATTATTATGTACTCCATTTTTATTCTCCTTTAAACATATGTTTGTTTTAATTCCTAAAAAATTAATGACTATACTGTCATTAACTCTTGTTCTTTTGTTTTTAGTTTTTCGTCCACTATTTTGTTGTATTTATTTATTAGTTCTTGTACTTCTTCTTGTGCTTGTTTTTGTTCATCTTCTGTTATTTCTAGTTTTTTAATATCATTGTTTGCGTCTTGTCTAACGTTTCTTAGTGCTATTTTACAGTCTTCTGCTAGTCCTTTTACTTGTTTTACATATTCTCTTCTTGTTTCTTCTGTAAGTGCTGGTATATTTAGTATTACTACTTCACCGTTATTGTTTGGTGTAAGTCCTATGTTTGCTTCGTATATACCTTTTTCTATTGCTGCTAAACATGATTTATCAAATGGTTTAATCATTAATTGTCTTGCTTCTGGAATTGATATTGTTGCAAGTTGTTTTAATGGTGTTGGCGCTCCATAGTATGATACCATTACTCCATCTAATATTGCTGGATTAGCTCTTCCTGCTCTTACGTTTGTAAATCTTTTTTCCATGTTTTCTATTGCGCTTTCCATGTTTAATTCTGTTTCTTCTAAAATTTCATTCATTCATATCACCTACTTATTAGTATACAAATAATTAGTCTTAAAGTCAATTGATTATATAATATTACTACTTATATATTTCATATTTTTTACAGTATTTCTTATATTGTTCTGATTTTGTACTTCCAAGTTCTTTTAATTTCAATTCTTTTTTATCTTCTAATATGCATTTGTTGTCTTTTATTTCTCCATTCATATAAATGCAGCATTCTTCCCCACGTTCGATTATTTTATTTTGATTTTTTCTTATCACTGTATTATTTATATATATGATCATTATTATAAACGCCAATAATGATGCTCCCTTGCGTATTAAATTATATGTTTTTTGTGTTATTATTTTTCCTTTCTTTTGTAAAATTTTTATGGTTAATTTTACTGTTATTGATTCCATTAAACATAATATCACAATAAAAATTAGTACATTTATTGGCATTATATTACCTCACTATAATTATATCCTTCTTGTGATGTTCTTTTTGATTGCATCATTAAAAATACCGTTGCGATTATTATTGTGAATATGGTTATGAATACAACTATGAATACTAGTGAGGTTCTTCTACGTGGTTTTGGTACTATTTCATTTTCTAATTTTTCTTGTTTATCATCATTTTTTATGTTCAAATCGTCTTTTAGGTTATATCTTTTTTTACATTTTCTACAAAGTGCATATTCATTATTACTTTCTACTTCTAATGTTTCTCCACATGATGGACAGTTTAGTTTTTTCATATATGTTCCTCCATATAATTATTTTATCATAGCAAGAAAAAAAATACTAATTTTAATTAGTACTTTAATTTATTTTTTCGATTATTATTTTATTAACATATCCTTTATCATCATAGTTTACTGATACTTCATAATCTCCAGATAGTGAATGTTTAATATCTATTATTTCTTTTTCATCAGTTGTTTCTTTTCCTTCATATACAAGTGTTACTTGTCTTTCGTTTGTTTTATTGCTTTGTATAATTTGATCTAACGTTGATTTAACAAATATTGTGGCTTTAGTTCCATTATCATTTATAAACTGAAAATTGAATGAATATTTTTTACTTTCTTCTTCTATTTTTATTTTTTCTTCTTCATATTTGTCAAATGTTTCATCTTTTGTGTCTATCATTGTGTTTGTCGTTTTAAACATTGCAAATGCTATTGTTATAAATATCATTATAAACATTATTACTGGTACTATCATAAATTTAGATGCATGTTTTACTGTTCCTAATCCCGTGTTTATTACTTCTTTCATATTATCGTCTAGTTTTATATTTACGTTTAAATCTTCTTTTAGTTTATATCTCGTGCCACAATGTCTGCAAAATGCATATTCATTGTTACTTTCTACTTCTAGTTCTGCTCCACATGATGAACATTTTAATTTTTCCATATTTATTCCTCCATATCTACATTTTATCATAATAATTAAAAAAACACACTATTTTTTTAGTGTGCATAAGTTTTTATTATTCTATTAATTATGTTCATAAGTATAGTTTTCTACATTATAAATATTTTTTTATTTTATTATATCTTGTGTCATCATCTAAGTCTGTTTTAGCTAATTGTTCAAAAAGTTTCTTTTGATCTCTTGTAAGTTTTTTAGGTGTTGTTACATTTATAATAACATACATATCACCTTTTCTATATGAATGAACGTCTTCTATTCCTTTTCCTTTTAGTCTATATTTGTCTCCTGTTTCTGCTCCTTCTTTTATTGTTAGTCTTACACTACCATGTATTGTTGGAACATCTTTTTTACATCCTAATGCTGCTTCTGCAATTGTTATTGGAAGTTCTAGATAGATATCGTTTCCGTCTCTTTCATATATTTCATGTTTTTCAACATTAAATTCTAAATATATGTCTCCATTTGGTCCACCGTTTGTTCCGGCTTCTCCTTTTCCTGACATTCTTAGTTGGTTACCAGTGTCAACTCCTGCAGGAACTTTTACTTCTAAATCTTTGTTTGTTTTTACTTTTCCTGTTCCTCTACAGTGTGAACATTTTTCTTTATATGTCTTTCCTTTTCCATTACAGTCTGGGCATGTTGTTCTTGACATAAATGTTCCAAACATTGTTCTTTGTTCTTGTGTTACTGTTCCACTTCCATGGCATCTTGAACATGATGTTTCTCCTGTTCCACCTTTTCCACTACAGTGTTCACAGTTTTCATTTACATCTAAGTTTACTGTTTTTTTACATCCGAATACTGCTTCTTCAAATGTCAAGTTTACTCTTACAAGTCTATCTCTTCCTTTTGTGGCTCTATTTGAATTTCTTCCGCCAAATCCAAAGTTAAATCCGCTTTCTCCGAATAAGTCTCCAAATATATCAGAGAAGTCAAATCCTGAGAAATCGAATCCTCCTCCACCATTCATTTGGTCGAATGCTGCATGTCCGTATTGATCGTATTGACGTCTTTTTGATTCGTCTGATAATACTGCGTATGCTTCTTGTGCTTCTTTGAATTTTTCAGCTGCGTCTGGTTCTTTTGATACGTCTGGATGATATTTTTTTGCAAGTTTTCTGAAGGCTGATTTTATTTCTGCATCTGATGCATTTTTATCAACTCCAAGAACCTCGTAATAATCTCTTTTTTCCATAATTCACCTACTTCTAACTATTGTATATTTTTTCAAATTCGTCTATTAATGAGTCAAACATATTAAGTGCGCTTTCTATTGTTTCTTTTTTCTTTACATCAACATTAGCGAGTAATAATTCGTTTGCTGGATAATCGCTTCCTCCTGATTTTAGGAAGTTTTTATAGTTTTCTACAGCATTTTCTTTATTATTTAATATATCCTCTACTATTTTTGTTGCGCATGATAATCCAATTGCGTATTTATAAACATAGAAATTATAGTAGAAGTGTGGAATTCTTTCCCATTCATATTTTATTAAATCATCTAATACTAATGTATTTCCAAAGTATTTTTGATTAAGTTTATAATAATCATCTGAAATATTTTCGTATGTTAACACTTCATCATTTTCTACTTTTTTGTGCATTAATTGTTCAAATTCTGCAAACATTGTTTGACGATAAATTGTTGATTTATATAGTTCTAGTAATTGATTAAGTATAAATAGTTTTTCTTCTTTTTCTTTTGAATTTTTAAGCATGTATTTAGCTAGTAATAATTCATTTACTGTACTTGCGACTTCTGCTACAAAGATTTTATAACTTGATGTATTATATGGATTGTTTTTACATGAATAGTATGTGTGCATTGAGTGACCTAGTTCGTGCGCTAATGTTGATACGTCATGGTATTTTCCTTCGTAGTTTAATAATACGAATGGGTTTGTATCGTAGAATCCACTACTATAGGCTCCTCCTCTTTTTCCTTTGTTGTTATATATATCTATCCATCTTTCATCAAATGCTTTGTTTAATATTTCTATATAGTCTTCTCCAAGTGGTTTTAATGCATTTATTACTAGTTCTTTTGCTTCTTCAAATTCATAGTGTTTATCAAATTCTGGTATCATATCTAGATATACATCATATATATGATAGTCTTCTATTCCAAGTATTTTTTTCTTTAGATTGAAGTATTTATATATTTTATCCATATTATTGCTTACTGTGTCTATTAGGTTGTTATATACACTTACGTCTATGTTATCTTTATAAAGGGATGCTTCTATACTACTATTATAATTTCTTATTTTTGCTTCACTGGTTAATACATCTATATTTCCTTTAAATGTTTTTGTGATTGTATTTTTAAATTCTCCATATTTTGAGAATAGTTTTGTGAATGCTTCTTTTCGTATATTTTTATCTTTGTCTTTTATAAATTTTGAGTAATTACTTTCTGTTAGTTCTATTTCTTTACCATCTATATTTATGTTTCCAAAAGTCATATCACTATCTGTTAGTGAGTCATAACAGTCTTCTGGATTTCCAAATACTTTTGATAGTGTTGATAATATCTTTTCACTTTTTTCATCTAGTGTATGTTCTTTGTATCTATATATACATTCAAGATTAAATTCATAGTCTAAAAGTTTTGGTTCTTCTTTGTAAAATTCTTTTATTTTATCATAGTTTACACTTAATAGTTCTGGTGTTACAAAACTTGTTAGTTCTGAGTATCTTTGTAATAAATTGTCTATTTTTCCTAATAATTCTTGATTTTTAGGATTTGTTGTTTCACTATCATGGTTTAAGTGTGCATAATAGTATAGCTTGTATAGTCTTCTTTCTAATTTATCTGATTCTATTAAGTATGTGTATAAGTTTTTAGAACTATTTATAATATTTCCTTTATAGTTTGTTACATTTTCTAATTCTTGTTTTACATTTTCTAATTCGTTACTCCAGTCTTCATCTGTTTTGAATATTGTTGTTAAATCCCATTTATACTTTTCTTCTATCTCACTTCTTGTCTTTTGTTTTTCCATTTTTTCTCCTTTATCAATTACTATAATAAGGGGGGTCTATTTAGACCCCTTTATATTATTTTTCTTCAAATTCTGCTTCTTGTACTCCATCATTTTTATCTGAATCACTTGTTTCTGATTCTTGGTTAGCTTGGTTTGCTTTTGCAGCTTCTTCATATACTTTTGTTGCGAATGCCATAGCTGTTTCTTGTAATTTTTCTTTTTTAGCTTTAATATCGTCTAAGTCATTCTTTTCTAATGCTTCTTTTAAGTCTTTTATTTCTGCTTCTGCTTTTTCTTTGTCTTTAGAATCTATTTTATCTCCAAGATCTTTAATTGATCTTTCAGTTTGGAATACTAATTGTTCTGCTTCGTTCTTTAAGTCTGCTTCTTCTTTTTTCTTTTCGTCTGCTGCTCTATTAGCTTCTGCTTCTTTTACCATCTTATCGATTTCATCGTCTGATAGGTTTGTTGAAGAAGTGATTGTAATTGATTGTTCTTTCTTTGTTCCTAAGTCTTTTGCTTTTACATTTACAATTCCGTTTGCGTCTATATCGAATGTAACTTCAATTTGTGGTACTCCTCTTGGAGCTGCTGGAATATTAGTTAATTGGAAATTACCTAATGTTTTGTTGTCTGAAGCCATGCTTCTTTCACCTTGTAGAACGTGGATGTCTACTGCTGGTTGGTTATCTGCAGCTGTTGAGAATACTTGTGATTTACTTGTTGGAATTGTTGTATTTCTTGGAATTAATACTGTCATTACTCCACCTAGTGTTTCAATTCCTAATGATAATGGTGTAACGTCTAGTAATACTACGTCGTTTACTTCTCCTTGTAGTACACCACCTTGGATAGCTGCACCCATTGCTACTACTTCGTCTGGGTTAACTCCTTTTGATGGTTCTTTTCCTAATTCGTCTTTGATTATTTCTTGAACTCTTGGAATTCTTGTAGATCCACCTACTAGTAATACTTTATCAATATCTGATTTAGAAAGTCCTGCATCTTTTAATGCTTTTCTTACTGGTTCTAGTGTTGAGTCTACTAAGTCTCTTGTTAATTCTTCAAATTTAGCTCTTGTTATATCCATTTCAAAGCTTACTGGAGCTCCATCTACTTGAGCTATAAATGGTAATGAAACTTGTGTTGTTGTCATGTTACTTAAGTCTTTTTTAGCTTGTTCTGCAGCTTCTTTAATACGTTGCATTGCCATTTTATCGTCTTTTAAGTCTACTTTTTCTTGTTCTTTAATTGATTCTACTATGTAGTCAACTAATTTATTATCGAAGTCATCTCCACCTAGTTTGTTATTTCCTGATGTTGATAATACTTCGAATACTCCATCTCCTAATTCAAGGATTGATACGTCGAATGTACCTCCACCTAAGTCGTATACTAATACTTTTTCGTTTTTATCTTGTTTATCAAGTCCGTATGCTAAAGCGGCAGCTGTTGGTTCGTTGATAATTCTTTCTACTTCAAGTCCTGCAATTTTACCTGCATTTTTTGTTGCTTGTCTTTGTGAGTCATTGAAGTATGCTGGTACTGTAATTACTGCTTTTGTTACTTTTTCTCCTAAGTAAGCTTCTGCTGTTTTCTTTAAGTCTCCAAGAATCATTGCTGAAACTTCTTCTGGAGTGTATTCTTTTCCATTTGCTTTTACTTTTTTATCTGTACCCATTAATCTTTTGATTGATGAGATTGTTTCTGGATTGATTACTGCTTGGTGTTTTGCTTTTGAACCTACAAGCATATCTCCATTTTTGAATGCTACTACTGATGGTGTTGTTCTTCCACCTTCTGCATTAGCGATTACTTTTGCTTCTCCACCTTCATATACTGATACACAACTATTTGTTGTTCCTAAGTCTATACCTATAATTTTACTCATAATTTATCACCTTTCCTTATTCACTAACTTTTACCATTGCTGGTCTAATAACTTTGTCTTTTAGTAAGTATCCTTTTTGTAATACTTCTATTACCATTTCTGGTTCTACACCTTCTCTTTTTTCTGTCATTATTGCTTGATGGTATGTAGGGTCAAATGGCTTATTAGCTCCATCTATGGCCTTTACTCCATATTTTTCTAATGTACTTATAAGATTACAATATATCATTTTAAATCCTGATAAGAATTTTGATACTTCATCTTCTAAGTTTTCATCATCCATGTTGATTGCTCTTTCAAAGTTATCAACTATTGGAAGTAATGATTTTGCTAGATCTTCGTTTGAATACATAAGCATTCTAGAAGTTTCTTCTTCTTTTCTTTTTCTATAGTTAACTAGTTCTGCTTTTTCTCTTAAAAGTTTGTCTTCTAGTTCACTAATCATGTTGTATGCTTCATTTAGTTTATCTTCGTGTTTGTCTTTTTTCTTTTTTTCTTTTTTTTCTTTTTTATCGTGGTTACATTTTCCACCGCAACCACAATTTTCTTCTTCAGTGCAGTTGCAGTCGTCACCGCATGTACATTCTTCTGTGCAATTACAGTTTTCACCACATTCGCAGTTATCTCCGCATTCGCAGTTTTCACCACAATTACATTTTTCTTCTTTTAGCTTTTCTTTTTCCATATAGCCTCCTTCTAGTTATTGTCTATGTTTTGTTTTATATAATTTAGAAGTGTTATTGCTCGATCGTATTCCATTCTTTTTGGTCCTATTAATGCAAGTGTTCCTTCTTCTCCATTTATATTATATTTGGTTTTGATGATTGTTAAGTCGTCATCAAATTCATTTTCACTACCAATATATATATTTATTCCATTGTCTTCTTCTTTTATATTTTTTATTATTTCTTTGTCTTCGAATTTACTTATTATATCTCTTATTTTATCTGTATTATTAAATTCTGGTTGCATTAATATATTTTTTGTTCCATTCATTTTAAAACTACTGTCGCTAAAGTCTGTAAATGCATTATAGAATGCATTGTATAAAACTTCATGTTGTTTAACGTATTGAGCTATAATTGGCTTTATTTCATATTCTAGTAAGTCACTTACTTCACTTATTGGCACACCAATTATTAGTTTATTTATTAAGTCAACTGTTTGTTTTATTTCTGCTACTGATACTTTTTCTTCTAGTTTTACGTTTTTATGTTCAACGTGTCCTTTATCAGTTATTACTATTGCGATTAGATTTGTCGAATCTATTGGAACTACTTCTACTTTTGTTACTCTATTTTCTTTTGATGTTGACCCAAGTACGATTGCTGTATAGTTTGTCATTTCTGATATTATTTCCATACTTTTACTTATTGCATCTGTTAATACCAGTGATTTTGAATTAAATACTGTTTGTAGTTCGTTTAATTCCTTTTTGTCTATTTCTTTTGGTTTCATAATATTATCTACATAATATCTATAACCTTTTTCGCTTGGTATTCTTCCTGATGAAATGTGTGTTTTTTCTAGAAGTCCTAATTCTTCTAGTTCACTCATTTCGTTTCTTATTGTTGCACTTGAGCAGTTTAATATTTCACAAATTGATTTTGATCCTATTGGTCTAGCTGTTTTGATGTAATCTTCTATAATTAGTTTTAATAGTTTTTCTTGTCTTTCACTAATCATTACTTCACCTCTAGTTTTAACACTTGGCACTCTTCTTTTTTTAGTGCTAGTACCAGTATACTATTATATGTTAGCAATGTCAATATATGAGTGCTAATTTTTATTTTTTATTTCTTTTATCGATTTATCTGGTGTTGGTAGATCTTCTGGCATTGTTCCTCCTATATCTTTAATTGCTTTTCTTACTTTTTTTCCTATCTCATAATGTACACTATTTGCAGTGTATTCATTATCTACTTTATCTCTTTTTAATTTTGATTCTGTTTGATCTATTCTAAATAAGTTTGCTATCAGTTCACTACTTCCCATATTATCTAATATATCTTCCCTATATCTTAATTTTTTTCTTTTGAATATATCGTTTGCAGTTTCTCCATTATATAAACCTTTATAACCTGAATTATGGAATTCTGCAAGATTTTTTACACCACTTGATATAGCTGTTCTATTTAAACTATAATTACCATCACTTACTTTTTTTCTTGTATATAATCTTTTTTCATCTTCAGATAGTTCTTTATAATTTTCTTCTACCAATTCCATTCTTCTTGTTTGGACTGCAAAATATGTTTGAGCTAAAGCAATTTTTGACAAGTGTGAATCTCCATTTTGAGCAATTAAATAACATGCATATCTTGATAATTTGTAGTCGATTATTTTTCTACTTGTTGAACTACCTATATTGACCATTTTGTCCAGTTGGACAAAATGGTCTAAAGTATTGCAATTACTTGTTTTACATGCTATCATCGCTTTATTAATTACACCATTAAATTTTCTCCATTCTTTGTATTCTAATACTTTTTGTAATTCTCTGGCTTCCCAGTATTCTTGTCCATATTCATCAACATGTTTTATGCTTTCAAATATGTTTTTATTGTGTTCTTTTATTCTTTCCATTTTATACCTCCATCAGTATAATAGAATAAAAGTTTTATTAATTCCTTGTATTTTAAAGAAATTAAAAAAATAGTTAGTTTTATCTAACTATTATGGTATTTTTTATTGCTGACTGCTTTTAAATAATATTTTTCAGATACATATATGATTTCTTTTATTCTTTTTTCACTTTTTTTTGCAATTTTATCAGTTATTTTCCCAATCGTTCTTTTTCTAATTAATTCTATTATTATTCCTATTATAAAGACCATAAGAACACATGTCATAAGGTGTAAAATTAAATACTTTGAATCTTGATATAAATAATTTTTACATATAGTTTGCCATATTCTGTATCTTATAAACTCGTTATCGTGAAATAAATATACACCAAATACGCAACTCGATATGTAATTTATAAATTTGCTTGTGAATTTAAATTTGCAAAAAATGACAAAAATCAGTACTGATATTATTATTGTAAAAATAGAATTCTTATTGTAGTAAATCAAAATATTTTGTAATGGATAATTAAGCATATTTGTTAATAATGTTAGTACTAGCATTATTAGAACAAATATTGTCAATAAAGCATATAATAATTTGCTATTAATTTTTTCTATATCTATATAATATCTTATATATGCTCCAATAAAATAAAGAATAATTACATCTATTATTACTGATGGAAATAAGGAAATTTTAAAAGATGTTGGAAGAATACTCCAAAAAACCAGCATAATAAGTAGTAAAAAAATAAATTCTTTTTTGTTCATTGCATTTATTAGTTTATTAAAATATGGAAATAACAAATATATAATGGTATATGCTGTTATAAACCAGTATAAAGTGATTGGAATAAATGCAGATATTATATTATTTTTAGAAATTAGTGAGTTATCAATTATACATAATATTACATAAATTATTATAGAATAGGTCATTGTTTGAAATATTAGTTTAAAAATTTTTTCTAAACAAAATTTACTTTTCGACAAAAAAAATCCACTTATAATAAAAAATATATTTGCACCTAAATTACCTAAAATCGTATAATTCAATAGTAATTTATTGAAGCTAAAATGCATGGCGTCAAATTTAAAACCGCCATGAACTGAATAATGAGATGTTATTATAAAAAACATTGCTATAATTCGTAATAATTCGATTGATGATTTTCTATTGTCTATTTCTATCATTTTATCACCTTATTCTTTTATTTGATGAACAAAAAATATTTTTAATCTGGGATGTAATTTGTTGTTATAACTTTAAAAATTCTGAATAAATATCTAAGTTCTTTTATGATATTATTTGATTTTAATCAATAAAAAATGATGTTAAATTGTTTTCTTATATCATTTTTTCATATATTTCTATTATTCTTTTCGCATTTTTTTTATAGTCATGTGTTTCAATTGCATGTTTTCTAGCATTTTTTCCCATTTCAATTGCTAAATTATCATTTTCAAACAATTGTGATATATAGTTTGCTAACATCTCACTTTCATTAAATGGGTAAAGAAATCCTTCTTTTTTATCCAATAGCATGTCTGATGTACCACCAACATATGAAGCTACGCATGGCATTCCTAAAAGCATTGCTTCGCCTAATGAGTTCGGACTATTTTCTATTGATGATGCTTGTACAAAAATATGACTTTTTAATAGTCTACTGCACATTTGTTCTTCATTTAGTAATCCTGTAAATACAATACTATTTTCTAAGTTATTATCTTTAATAATTTTAATTAAGTACTTTCCATATCCGCTAAGTTTTATTTTTTCTTTCAGTGTTTTATTTTTTGTTATTTGAGTTCCTGCAACATATATTTTTATATCTTTATATTTTTTCTTTAATATTACAGCTGCTTCTATCATTTTGTGAAATCCTTTTATTGGATATGATGCTTGTGAAATAAATATTGTATGTCTTTCAATATTATTTATATCCCATTTTTTTTCATAGAAGGATTTTCTTAAACTCTCATTACATTTTTCATAATTTTCTTTGTTAGTTATTGAATATGCATGTGCTTTGTCCCAATTTGTTCTTCCTATTATTACTCTAGATTTTTTTAATGTTTCTATTTCATATTTTCCTCTTTTTTCAAATTTTTCTCTTGCTTGATAAACAGAATCATTTCTAATTATATCTCTAAATGTTATAGGATATTTTGAAACACCTGCATAGTAATTAAACTTTTTCCCACAGACGCTTACTAACCCCTGTATCGAGGTGCATACATTTTTACCTCCACATGCGTTTAGATAGCATAAAGAATGTGCATATTCTGTGCCATGTATATGTACAATATCTGGATTTTCAGTTTCATTTATTATTTTCCAATATTTTTCTTGTGTTTTATCATACTTTGTATTTTTTTTGCATGGAACTAAATAGTATGTAATATTTTTATCCTCTATCTTTTTTAATTCTTTACAGTTATATGTTGCTGCAATTATTATTTTTTCAATTTTTTTATTTTCTTTTACTTCATTAAATAAACCTAATAGCCAGCCTCCAAACACCTGCTTTCCTATTCCAAATTCTTCTGCTGGTTTAGGGAAGACTGTATTGACAATCCACATTACTTTCATTTTTTTTAATTCCTTTCCACATTCTTTCTTCATTATATAAGCCTGTCATTATTATAATCCAAAATGATTGGCTTCCCAAGAAAAAATGGTTATTTATTGAGAATAATATTCCAATGAATATGAGTACATTAACTATTTTTTTATTTGAGAATATTGTGCAGAATAAGTATTCAATCATTATCAATACTATTCCGGGCACAATTCCATATATTGCCAAAAATGAGAAATTTGTATTTACTGCCGATAATTTGTTATTCATTATTTTCGAAATATCATTACCTATTAATGGTGATTTAGCGAATTCATTTAGATTATCCAACATTCCTAAAGTTCTTGTATCCGTTGAAGTATTGTGAGAAGTTATTTTTATTTTTATCATTCCATACATATCTCTAATATTGCTATTTTTTTCTATTAATTTTGAACATCCAAATGAAAATAATAAAATTGATGATAATGTACATCCTATAATTATTTTTTTATCTATTTTTGAATTATGAATCAGATTTATAATAAATGCTAATAAAATTAAAACAAGAACTATGTACGCTGCTGTTGAAAATGTGCTTAATATTGTTAATATACAGATGAAGGCCAACGGAATTTTTATACCTATTTTATTTATACTTTTTTCAAAAAGTATAATTATTAGTAATATAATCAGATAAAATTGATATATTCCTGGTTCTGTAAATATTCCAAAATTACGTATGTAATAAGTTATATAAACCGGGAAACTAAAATACAGATTTAATATTTTTGTTTTATTTATATTTTCGAAACATCTTCCTATTTTCATACATTCGTCAAAGCTGATTGTTTTGATTAGTGCTGGTTTAATTATGTAGGTTCCTATAAGTGAATATACCATTAAAAATGTCATTACTATAATAAAATTATTAATTATTGTTTCTTTTTTATATTCTCTAAAGTATAAATATGCAATGGTTATATATAATAAAATTGATATATTGTATAAAGCAAAATCTAATTTTAAAACTATTGAAATTAAAATTGCTATTATTAATATAAGAATATTTTTTGAGAAATTCTTATTTTTTTTTATAGAAAAAATTTGTTTAATAATTAATGGCACACATATAATTAACATGAATATATATGTTTTTTCAAATCCTATTATATTTGCACTTATCAATGTATTTCTACTTAATAGTATAAAACATGCCATTAATATAAATGAATAAATCTTATTACTTACATCCAGCACTTTTTTCACACAACAACTTCCTTTCTCTTATATTTTTTCTAAAAATCGTTTAATACTGTATCCTTGAATTCTTTTATTTTTGTTTTCTAGCACATATTTTTGTGCATTAATACCCTTTTGTTGTATTATTTTTTTATCTTTTGATAAAATTTCTTCAATTGTTGTTTTCATACCTAAGACTGATTCATCATTAAATGTAAATAGATATTTATAGTATTCCTGTGGTATTCCTGATAATTTAGTTGTAAGTGTTGGTGTTCCTGATATCATGTATTCCATTATTTTTGATGGAAAAGAATACTTGGTATACTCATCTTTTGTGAATCTTGGATTCACTAACAATGTCGCTTGTTGTTCTGCAATTATTATTTCTTTGTTTGGTTTGACCCCAAAATATTTGATTCTATCGGAGTTCATTTTTTTTATGTAATCTTCTACATCACCTGATCCATATAGGTGCAATTCTATTTTTTTATTTTCAATTTGTTTTACGGCATCAATCAAATTCTTTATTCCGTATTTTTCATATAATCCACCTGCATAGAGTAATACTTTTTTGTCATTTTTTATTATGTCTTGTGATTCTTTTTCTATATTATTATCAACAATACATTCCATTACGATGTATGGCTTATTTTTTTTATTTATAATGTTATTCATTGCTTCTGTTATAAATATGTATCCATCATATTTTGATTGAAAAAATTGGTTTATTTTTGAACTAATTGATGATGAATTAATGTCTCTAGGTAAATCAGTTACTATTGTTATACACTTTTTTTTAAATATTTTACAATATAATTGTGTAATTGATGAAATTGTAGTGTTTAAAATATCACATACGAAAACTTTTTTTTCTTTATTAAATGATTCTTTCATTAGAATAAAAACTAAATTTATTGCAAGCATAATTTGTCTAATAATTTTTATATTTATAAATGGTATATATTTGTAATTAATACCATCTTCTTTCTCTTTTTTATTAAACCAAAAATACTTATTCATTATTTTTCTTGACATTGGTATGCTTGATATGACATCAACTTTGCATTCATTTAGTGTTAGTCCTTCACATATTAATCTGTTAAATTTTTGAATTGATTGAAGCGGTTTTAACTTTGCATTATCAAGTATATAATCAAGTTTTTTCTGCGATATCAATGTACTTACGTATACTACTTTCATTATAATCCCTCTGAAAATATTTTTTCATTTTGTTCAACCATGTCATCGATTGTATATTTTTTTGCGAGTTCCAAATTATTTTTTGACATTTTTTCACGTATTTTTTTGTCATCTGCAAGTTTATTTACATATTTAGATATTTCCTCAACATTGTCAGTTTTTATTATATATCCGCCTATATCATTTTTTATTAATTCAAGACCTGCAATACAATTATCGGTTGTAATTACTGGTAGTCCAAAACTTATTGCCTCATTTATTACTAATCCCCATATATCTTCCCTTGTTGGGAGAACAAAAATATCTGATGCAGCATAATACTTTTTTAAACTTTCAGAATCTTGAAATCCTATAAAATGTATATTATCACATTTTAATTCTTTATATAATTTTAAATACTCTTCAGTCGGATTATCTCCTATAATATATACCCCAATATTTTTATTAAATTTTTTTGATGCTTTAATTAATAGATCAAAACCTTTTCTATGTATGAATTGTCCAACTCCTAATACAATTATTTCTTCTTGTAAATCTAAGTCTTTCTTTATTTTTATTTTTTCTTTTAACAGTTTGTTATTTTTTTCTAAGTCCTCTTTATTTACTGATGTAAAAGCATATCTTTTTACACTTTCTTTTTGTGCTCCATATTTAATTAAATATTTATCTGACATATCACTTGGGCTTAAGTATATTGATGCACTTGATATAAGGAATGTTTTTAAAGTCTTTTTTATAAAATTGTCATTCTTTACTATTCCTCCATCAATTTCCATAAAGTATTTTATTCTTTTTAATTTCATATAGAAAATGGCTAATAGTTCATTTTTTAAGCAATAGTTTGTTATTACTATTACATCATTTTTGAATTCTTGTATGTATTTGAAAATTTCTTTTTTCTTTTTAATAACTATATAATTAAATTCACATTTTTTTCCTTTGTTCCAGTTCTTATTTCTTCCCTTTACTGAGTAGTCATCAAATAGAACTAATAATTCATGTTTTTTACTTAATTTATTGAAAAAATCTATTCTATATGGTGTGGGTATTTCTGTAAAAAATAATATTCTCATTTTTCATATTCCTCCAAATACTTATTTATAAACTGTTCTGAATTATTTTTTAAAATCTTGCATTCTAATTTTTCATTAATTTTTTTCATGATATCATTTGTATTTTTTTTAACGATATTATTTACTGGAACTTGTTCTGGACATCCTCCTGTTTTGTATGTTAATACAGGTAATCCGCAAGCCTGAGCTTCTAAATTTATTGTTGGATAATTATCTTCATATGTTGGGTTAAATAAAATAGTTGATATTGAATATATTTTTGCAAGTTCAATCTGGTTATCAGTTCTATTTATGCTTATTATTTTTTTTGGAATTAAACTATCAATTTTCTTATTTGTTCCTACTAAAACAATTTGATATTTTTTTTCATCTATTTTTTTTGATAGTTTAATAAAATCATTTAATCCTTTTCGTTCTTCCCAAACATTTGCAACACCAAGTATTATTTTTTTATCTTTTGGAATATTGTATTTTTCGTATATTTTTTCATCATATGTTGGCTTAAATATATCAAGATTAATTCCATTATTAACTACCTTTATTTCATAGTCTTTTAAAAATGATTCTTTTACTAGTCCCATTAACCATTTAGATGGGGTTATGATGGTTATATTATTTAGTCCAGTAAATAATTCTTTTTTTAGTTTATATTCTTTTTTTGTTCTATCTATTATTTCTCTTGGATAAGCTTTTAAATTAGGGCATTTTTTACAGTTTGTTTTCCATTTTTCACATTTTGAAATTGTAAAATATGCGCAATGTCCTGTGAACGTCCAACAATCATGTAATGTCCATATAATTTTTCCTCTATATTCTTTTTTTAAGTAATTAAATAAAACTTTTAAATTTATGTAGTAACCATGAATATTGTGCAGGTGTATTACGTCTGGATTTATTTTTTTTAATTTCTTTACTAATCTTTTTGTTGCTAAAAAAGACCCTCGACCATTAAATCCTAATCGTGCAATTAATGCGTGTAATAAAAACTCAAATTTAGTTTCAATTTTGATGCAGTTAATATCCTTTTTAGGATTTCCTCTTCCAAAAAAGCAATATGTTTGATGTCCTAGTTCTTGTGCTTTCTTTGCAATATCAGACATTATTTTTCCGGTGGAACCATTACATACACTATTTATTTGAACTATTTTTTTCATTTGTTTCACCTTACTTTTTATAGTATGCTTCGAATTTGTGATGTGATATTTGTTCTTCTTTTGGTGGATATTCCATATAATTACCATAGAATGTTTTTAAAACTTCATCATATCCTACTGGTATTTTATATTTTTTGTTTTCAAATATTGTTTTTTCAAATGATTTAAAACATTTCTTTTTTATACAGACATCATCATACCCACATAAGCAACTAACATAGTCATTTTCTATATTTTTATATTTTTTAGAAAAATTTGCTATTTTTTTTATGTAGAAGTTTTTTGGTAGTGGTATTAAAAAAAAGGATAAAAAGTTTATTAATATTTTTTGGATGAAATTTTTATTATCTGTATATCTTGTTTGAATCAAGTAAAGTTTATGATAAATATTTCTTTTTTTAAATAATAGTTTGGTTACTAATTCACTTTTTGGACTATTGTCATATACAAAAACATCTATATTTACTGATAATTTATTACCATTTTTATTTGGTTCATATAGGATTGTATTTGTGTCTAATACCTTACAAAAAGAAAATGGAAAATCGCATTTATTTTCAATACTATATGCTTTATATCTTTTATTCTTTTTATTGAAGAGGCTCATGAATTTATCATAGTCTATTCTTAGCATTCCAAGATCAATATCATCATCCCATGGAATATATCCTTTATGTCTTATTGCTCCTAAAAGTGTTCCACAATCTAACCAATAATTTATTTTGTTTTTTTCACAAAAACTTGCTACAACATCCAAAATTTCTAATTGAATCTTTTTTAGTTCATTGCTATCAATTTTTTTTAACTCTTTTTCCATACGTACCTCTTATTAGAGATTTATTTTTTCCATGTTCTTTCATTAATAATATTATAATAACTTTGTATAATATTTACAACTTTTAATGAAACATTTTCATCTCTATAATCTTTTACAGGATTTTTTCTTCCTTCTACATGAGAATTTACTGCTAATTCTATTGCGTTTAATAAGTCTCTTTCTCTAACACTTCCTAGTACAATACTTCCTGCATCTAGTGCTTCTGGTCTTTCTGTACTGTTTCTCATTGAAACTCCTGGGAAGTTTAATACTGCACTTTCTTCTGGAATTGTTCCACTATCTGATAGAACACAATATGCATTTTTTTGTAATTTTACATATTCAAAGAATCCCATTGGTTCCATATTTACTATCAGCGGATTGAATTTAACTTTTTTTTCTTTAATTCTTTTTGCTGTTCTAGGGTGTGTTGAAAAAATTATTTTTTTATTATATTTCTCAGCTACTTTGTTTAGACTATTAACTAATTCATCAAAGTTTTTATCAATATCTATATTTTCTTCTCTATGTGCTGATACAACAAAGTATTCTTTTTCCTTTAATCCTAATTTATTTAGTATATCAGAGTTTTCTATTGATTCCATATTTTTATTTAAGACTTCTGCCATTGGTGAGCCTGTTACATATAAGAAATCATTTTTTATTCCCTCATTTATTAAATATCTTCTTGCATTTTCTGTATATGCTAAATTCACATCACTTACGTGATCAACTACTCTTCTATTTATTTCTTCTGGAACATTAAAATCAAAACATCTATTTCCTGCTTCCATATGGAAAATAGGTACTTTTAATCTTTTTGCAGAGTATGCTGCTAAACAACTATTTGTGTCACCTAATACTAGTAATGCATCTGGTTTTACCTCTTGTATTACCTCGTAACTCTTTGAAATAATATTTCCTACTGTTTCACCTAAGTGTTTTCCTGGTGATGATAGATAATAATCAGGTTCTTTTAATCCAAATTGTTCAAAGAAAACTTGATTTAATGTGTAATCATAGTTTTGTCCTGTATGAACTAGTACTAGTTCGAAGTATTTATCTATTGCTTTTATTACTTCTGATAGTCTTATTATTTCTGGTCTTGTTCCTACAACGACCATAACTTTTAATTTACTCATTTTTTCACTTTAACCTTTCTAAAGTATGTATCTGGTTTTTCTTTGTCAAATAATTCATTGCACCATATTGCCAGAATCATTTCACCTTCACCAATATTTTCAATATTGTGTGTATATCCTACTGGTATTGTTACTATTTTAATATCTGAATCATCAACTTCAAATGAATATGAATGATCATCAATTACACTTGAAAAACTTATTCTAGCTTTTCCTTTAATCACGATAAATCTTTCTAATTTAGTGTGGTGATAGTGATTTCCTCTAACTATTCCAGGTTTTGATACTGATACAGAAAATTGTCCACATTCATTTGTTCTAACCAATTCTGTAAATGATCCTCTTTCATCAACATTCTTTTTTGCACTTACATATGTTTTTTCTAATGGTAGGTAACTTATAAATGTTGAATAAAGTTTTTTTGTAAATTCATCTCCAGTATTTGGTACATAGATTGAGTTCATTGAATCTTTAAATTCATATAGACGTTTTGCAATATAACCAAGAGAAACGTTATATCTTGGATTAATATAACATGTCTTATCTATTATTTCTGTCGGTTGTCCAGTTTTAATTAGATTTAAGAATTCATAACAAATATCATCAATGTATATTAAGTCTAATGTTGTAGTTTCATCATTTATTGTTATTTCAAGGTCGTTTGCAATATTATTGCAGAATGTTGCTACTACTGAATTATAGTTAGGTCTACACCATTTGCCAAATACGTTATGTAATCTATATATATAGTAATCATTTAAATTCTCTCTTATGTAGTTTTCTGCTAGTAATTTACTCTTTCCATAGTCATTATCCTTAACTGCTTGAATACTTGATGTAATTACTAATGGAATATTTTTTTCTTTAATTAAATCTACTATTTTTTTTGTTAGGTCTGTATTGCCTGTATAGAATTCGTCTGGTGTTTGAGGTCTATTAATTCCCGCTAAATGAAATATGTAATCAATCTCATTTATATTATTTTCTATTTTTTCAAATTTGTCTTCTTTATCATAAGTTATTATCTCAATATTTTCTTGTTCTTGTAGGTGCGATATTAAATTTTTTCCTATAAAGCCATTGCTTCCTGTTACTAATACTTTCATAATTCACCTTCTATTTAAATAAGTCAATCTTTTTTAATAATTCTTTCATACCTTCAACATCTAACCTCTTAGTGTTATGTGAATTATATTCTTCAATTTTCTCCAAATCTGCATTTCCTTGATCAACATACTTTTGATAATTTAGGTTTCTATTATCTGCAGGTATTCTATAATATCCACCTAAATCTTCAGCATTTACCATTTCTTCTTTTGTTACTAATACTTCATATAGTTTTTCTCCATGTCGTGTTCCTATACAATTGATTGGTGCATCACTATTTTTTAATTCTTTTATTGCCTTAGCTAATGTATCAATTGTTGCTGCTGGAGCTTTTTGAACAAATAGATCTCCTTGTTCACCATGTTCAAATGCGTATAGTACTAGATCTACTGCATCTTCTAATGTCATCATAAATCTTGTCATTTCACCATTTGTTATTGTTAACGGAAGACCTTTTTCTATTTGTTCACAGAATAATGGAATAACTGATCCACGTGATGCCATAACATTTCCATATCTTGTTCTACATATTACTGTTTGTCCTTCTTTTAAATTTCTTCCTTTTGCGACTGCAACTTTTTCCATCATTGCTTTACTCATTCCCATTGCATTTATTGGATATGCTGCTTTGTCTGTACTTAAAACTATAACTTTTTTTACCTTATGATTTATAGCTGCTTCAAGTACATTATCAGTACCTAATATATTTGTTTTAACTGCTTCTACTGGAAAAAATTCACAGCTTGGTACTTGCTTTAGTGCTGCAGCATGGAATACATAATCAACTCCATCCATTGCGTCATCAATGCTTCTATAATCTCTTACATTTCCAATATAGAATTTAATTTTATCATTTTTATATTTAATTCGCATATCCTCTTGTTTTTTTTCATCTCTTGAGAATATTCTTATTTCTCCTATATCTGTATCTAAGAATCTGTTTAGAACTGCATTTCCAAAAGATCCTGTTCCTCCTGTTATTAATAATGTTTTGTTTTTAAAAATACTCATATTATTTCCTCCTAGTTTTTAAGTTTTTTTATATATGTTTTTATCTTTGTTGAACTTATCTCTGGTGTACGTTTTAGATATACTACTTCTACCCCTTGTTCTTTTAGATAGTCAAATTTTCCCTTCCAGTCATCTCCTATTACAAATACATCTATCCCATATTTAATGATATCATTTATTTTCTGGTCCCAATTTTTTTCAGGTATTATTTCATCTACGTATTTTATAGCTTCTAATATTATTTTTCTTTCCTCATATGAGAAGAAACTTTTTTTTCCTTTTATTGTATTAAATTCGTCCGTTGATAGGCACACAATTAAGTAATCACCTAATTCTTTTGCTCTTTTTAATAGATTGATGTGTCCATAGTGTAATAAATCAAACGTTCCATATGTTATTACCTTTTTCATTTTCCGTTTAAATCCTTTCGCGTTGTACTTTATTGTTTTTTATCTTCATCTATATATTTTAGATATGATTTTTTTGTATCTATTATCTCTGAGTAATGATGCGGTTTTCTTTTTTCAATAGGTGGTAATTGCATATAATCTCCATAGGTATCTTTTAAAACTCTATCATATCCTTTTGGGATTGTTACAATTACATCTTCAAATTGTTTTTTTATTGTGTCTTCAAAATCAGATATGTAATGTGTTTCTTTTTCAATCCCCCATGCTCCACTATAACAAATGCATTTATCCATTTTTATATTGTTCTTTTTTGTAAAAATTCTATCTTTTAATCTGCATATTTCACTTGTTGTTTTTCTTCCATATATCATATTTGAAATTAAAAGTTTTATTCTATATTTAAATGTTTTTTTAAAATCTAATGTATATGTTTTATATATTTGGCAATCCAATAGTTTTAATTTAATTTTATTATATTTATATCGATTGTCAAGTGGAAAAATATCTATATATATTCCATGGTTGATCTTATGTTTTTTTACACTTGATTCAATAAATGTTGTTTTTGAATCTCTTATTTTTGCAAAATTTCCTGTATAACCAGGCTCTGTTTCATATGTTTGAAGAAAGTAGTTCTTTTTAAGTAATGGCTGTGCTTTTTTTAAAAATTCTTCATAATCCTTTCTTAACATACATACGTCAATATCATCATCCCATGGTATAAATCCTTTATGTCTTATTACTCCTATTAAAGAACCACCTGCCATATAGTAATTTAGTTTTAATTTATCACATACTCTTATAAATTCTTTTAATATTTCTAATTCTTTTTTTTGTAAATCATTCATATTAATCACACTTTCTTTGTTTTTTTAGATATTTTTCAAAGTCAAATACATCTTTTACATTTAGTGCCTCTATCATATATTTACTGCTATCCCTTGTTTCTTTAAACAATAATGGTGATATAAAGTTTGTAACTATTTGTGTTATTAATGTTGCTATAGCAGCTCCTATAATTCCATATTTTGGGATCATTAATAAATTTAATATAACATTTGTTGAAGCACCAATAAGAGTAAACCACTTTTCATATTTTTGTTTTCCTTCCGATATTAGCCATATATTCTTTGCTGAACCTAAATACGAGAATGAACAATACCATACAACTATCTTTAGTGCAACAATTGCTCCTAAGTATTCTTTACCATATAGAATAATTACTATTAATTTTCCAAACATTGTTATAAATATTCCGTATAAGAAACTTAACCATATAATTATAGAATACAATTGTTTTAGTCTTCTAATGTACATATTTTCATTTTGTTTCTTTTTTTCCATGATTACAGGTCTTAATGAATCAATTATTGCAACTGGTATGAATGACCATAATCCACTAATTGTTACTGCTGTTGTATATAATCCAACTTCTGTTGTTGTCATAAATTTTCCAATCATAATTTTGTCTGTTTGTGCAAAGATTGACACCATTATTCCAGATAAAATTAAATGATAGCTTTGTTTTAAAATTTTTTTTGCTATTTCCCATGAGAATTGCCATTTTTGCCCACCATCTTTATGATAATACCATATTAATAATAATCCAACTAATATAATATCTAGGGAATTTGAGAACGCAAACCATCTTACATCTTTTTTTAAAATTAGCATTATCACTCTGTATGTTGCTATTATTACATAGGCAATGGTATTAACTATTGTTGATTTTTTTGATTCTAGTTTTGATTGATACCAATAGTTAATTACATCAAATGAATTAAATATAACTGATATTGATAATAATAATGCAACATTTATTATTATTTTATCATTTGGATGTAATGCAATCATTAATGCCATAAATAATACTATTGAAATTGAACTTGAAATTAGTTTAAGTACTATTGCGGTAAATGTATATTTTCCTTCTAATTCTCTGTTATTGATAAATTCCTTAATAATTATTCCATTAATTCCTAAATTGCATAGTGATGAAAGGAAGGCGGTATATGATGTTACATAGCCTATTATTCCATAGTTAGATGGTCCTAGATATCTTGCAGTAAGAACTGATACTACTAATGATATCATCATTTGGATTATTTTCCCACCAATTAACCATCCAGCATTTGCAAATACCTTTGATTTTAATAATTGCTTCAATTTATCACTTTCCTTTACATTTTTCTATCTATTAATAATTTCCAATAAATCATCTACATTATTTTCTAATAAAAATCTTTTTTCTTTTTTGTATTTAATTTTTATTTTTCCATCTAAAAAGTCTTTTATTGTTTTTGAATAATTAATATAGTCATTTGCTTTTACACATACACCACATTTGTATTCTTTTATTAATGCTTGTGCTGCTCCATTAATTGAGGCCAATATTGGTTTTTCTGTTGTCATATAGCTCTGAAGTTTTAAAGGAAGTGTTTTACTTATAAAACTGTTTTCTGTTAGTGTTAATAATAGTGCATCGGCTATATTATAAAATTCTTGTAATTCTTCATTGTTTTTTTCTCCATGAAGAATTATTTTGTCATTTAATTTATATTCTTTTATCATTTTTTCTAATTTATTAAAATTAGACCCATATCCTACAATATCAATTACAAATTTTTTATCTGTTTCTAATATTTTGATTGCTTCTATTATACATTCAATATTTTGAACTTTTCCTATATTTCCTGCATATAGTAAGTGAATTTTATCATCTGTTTTTTTGTTTTCTATTTTTTTTCCATAGTCATATGAAAATTGTGGTAAGTAGTAAATCTTTTTCTTATTAATGTTATGATATTCAGTAAAATATTTAATAAATGGTTTTGATGAAACAATAATTTTATCACAATTTGAATATATTCTATTGCTTAGTTTTTTTACTATTTTAAAAATAATATTATTTTCTTTAATATTATATGTTTTTAAGGATTCTGGCCATAAATCAAAGCAATATAATATAAATTCTTTTTTTCTTTTTTTTGCATATTTCATTGCTGCTGATGCCATTGTTATTGGAGAGTGTTGGTAGCAGATTACTTTGTCAAAGTCTTTGTCTAATTTTCTTACTTTTAAAAGACTTGATAGATAAAAACTTATATAGTTTATGCATAGCATTATTTTTCCTTTTCTTCTTCCTATTTCAAAACTTCTTATAATTTTTACTCCATTTATTGTTTCTTTTCTTTTTTTGAAGAATTTGTATTCTTTTGGAACATATCCTTTTGGATAATTTGGTAATCCTGTTAAAGCAGTAACATCATTTCCTCTTTTTACAAGTTCTTCACATATATTTGTCAAACCTATTCTTTCTGGATAGTAATATTGGCATACAAATAATAACTTCATCTTTGTTTGTGGTATTGTTTGTTTTTTGTCAGTCATACTTCTTACTCCAATCTTTACATCTTTTTGTCACTTATTGTTTCACTATATATAATCTTACTAAATTTAGACTTTTTTTTCAATAGAAGTGTTATAATTTGTAAAATAAAAGAGGCATTATTGAGCCTCTAATTGTTCTAATTCTACTTTTATATCTTCTTGTGCTATTTCTGCATGTTCTTTTTTCAAAACTATTTTTACGCTGTCAACTATTATTTTTATGTCCATAAGTAATGATAAGTTATCTACATATTCTAAATCGTATTTGATTTTTTCAAATACTGTTAGTCCATTTCTTCCTTTTGCTTGTGCAAGTCCTATTATTCCAGGTCTTACTTCTACTCTTCTTTTTTGTTCCTCGTTAAATCTTTCATAGTATTCTACTATCCATGGACGCGGACCTATAAATGACATATTTCCTATTAATACATTTATAAATTGTGGTAGTTCATCTAATGATGTTTTTCTTAAAAATTTACCTATTTTTGTAACTCTTTCTTCATGGGATAATTTCATTTCATCTCCACGTTTACACGCTTTCATTGTTCTAAATTTAAACATTTCGAAATTTTTTCCATTTTTTCCTGTTCTTATTTGTTTATAAAAAACTGGTCCTTTATCATCTATTTTTATTAGAATTGCTATTATAATAAATAATGGCCATAATAATAGAAGTGCTATTAAAGATATTATTATGTCTATAATTCTTTTTATAAAAATTCTATACATCTTTATCATTCCTCTTATTTTTTTCTAAATATATAATATCATATATTTTTGTTTTTTTGTAGTAATTTGAAAAAAAAATCAATTTTTATTGATTTTTTTCTTAATATTTATTGTTAAAATTCCAACTGTACTTCCACATGTATCTATTATTATGTCTCTTATTTCTCCTGATCTACCTATTACAAATATTTGATGTATTTCATCTGTTATTGCATATATCATACATATTAATATTCCATATATTATTAATTGTTTTGTTGTTATATTATATTCTTTTAAAAGTATTCCTACTAGTAGTCCTAGTATTAAGTATATTGTGAAATGAGCTGTTTTTCTTGTTATAATTGTATATTTTTCTTGTATTTCTATTATCTTTTCTTCTGTTACATCTTTATGTGTTAGTTTGTAAATATTTCCTATTGTTTTACTTATAAATCCATCACTTAATTCTGTTGATTCTTCTGATGGTTGATTTGATAACATAAATATTAGAATCATCCATAATATTATTAATATTTTTAATATTGTTTTTTTCATTTACATTTATTAACAAAAAAGAAAGTTTTATCTTTCTAATTTATTACCTTTTGTCTTTCTTTTAATTTATTTTCATATTCTTCTAATATTATGTAAATGTTTCCACAACTCATGAAGCACATTACTGCATCTTTATATTTTAATAGTTTATCTATTGTTTTTACTGATACTTTTTCTGCATTTGGTATTTCTTTTATTATATTATCACTTGATACTCCTGGATAGTCTTCTTCTTTTTCTCTATCTGAATATATATCCATTACGTATGTTTTATCTGCTATTTTTAATGCATCTATAAATTCAGGCAATAATGCTTGTGTTCTCGAGTATGTATTAGGTAAGTGAATTGCGATTATTTTTTTATTTGGATATTTTTGTCGTGCTGCTTCTAGTGTTACTTTTATTTCTGTTGGATGATGTGCATAATCGTCTATTACTACTATATCATTATAAATTCTTTCTTTGAATCTTCTTTTTGCTCCTGTAAATGTTTTCATGTATTTTATTATTTCTTCTTTATTTATTCCATAATAATTACATACTATAATTGCGGATAGTGCATTTAGTATCATATGTTTACCAAATAAAGGTAATTCAAAATGTCCATATAGTTCATTATTCATATATACATCAAATGCACTTCCTTGATTTGATAATTTTACGTTTTTAGCGACAACATTATTATTTTCATTAAATCCATAGTAGATTGTTTCTTTTTCAAATTTAATATCTCTTATGTTTTTATCGTCTCCACACGCTACTATAAGTTTTGATTTATCTCCAAATATTTTAAACGTATCTTTTATTTCTTCTAATCCGCCTGGATAGCATTCTGTATGGTCTAGTTCAATGTTTGTAATTACCGCTATATGTGGGTAATAGGCTAAGAAATGTTTATTATATTCATCACTTTCTATTACAAATATTTTATCTAATTTACTTGCATATCCTGTTCCATCTCCTACAAAGTATGAACATCCTAGTGTATTTTTAATTATATGACTTATAAGCAGACTTGTTGTTGTTTTTCCATGTGTTCCACATACTCCTACTGTTTCAAACATTTTTGTTACTTCTCCAACTACTTGATTATAGTCCATTATTTTTAAGCCTAATTCTTTTACTCTTTTAATTTCTGGATGATCTATTGAAAATGCTTTTGAGTATGTAACAATTGTATCTTTATCTATTTCATGTGGTTCATAGAATATTTTTATATTTCTTTTGTTTAATCCTTCTTCTGTAAATTTATAGTGTCTTGAGTCATCATATCCTGTTACTTCATTTCCTAAGTCATGTAAGATGTTAGCAAGTGTACTCATTCCAGATCCTTTTATTCCTATGCAATAGTATTTCATTTTATCACCTTCATATTAATTATATCATTTTTTACTAAAAGAAAAAACTGTTTTCACAGCTTAATTTTCTTCTTCTAATTCTTCTTCTGTTACGATTGATAAATCTAATGTATCATCATCAACATCATCTATATCATCGTCTATTGAATCCATTGAATCAATATCTTCTTGTTCTTCTGTTTCTTCTTGTTCTTCTGTTTCTTCTTCAGTTTCTATTTCTTCTCCATCTTCATCATCTAGTTGTAATTCTACTTTATGTTTTTCAGCAAGATCCCATTCTGCATTTTCTAACATGTAGAATCTTTTATCTATTGTAAGTGAAGTATAATAGTCACCTATTTTTGATGAATATTCTTCTTCAGTAAGTTCAAGTAATTCACAAATACTCTTAAATAATTGTGCTGTATTCATTGATTTTTTATTTTCTTTTAATAGCATATATGTTATATCTGTATAACTCATTAGTTCTATTTCTTCTTTTGACATTTTTTTAAGTTCCATAAATTCCTCCTAAATAATGACTATTTCATTGTATCATGTTTTTGTTAATAGTCAATAGTTTTTTTACATTATTGATGGAATATCTATAACTAATAAATTTAGCATTTGTTTTATTGTTTTATTTGTTAATGAAAGTATATATAACCAGTCATTTTTATTTGTTTCATCTTCCATATTCATTATATGATTGTTTTGATAGAAGATATTTGCGCATACGCATAAATTATATACATATTCTGCTATATAATGTGGCATTCTTTCATTAAATGCTTGTGTTATTGCTTCTGGTAGTTCTAATAGTTTAAGTCTTAGATTTCTATCGTATTCGTTATATATATTATTGCTTAATTTTAAGTCTTTATTTTGAGATTCTAGTATTTTATTTATTCTTAAATATGTGTATAAAATATATGGTCCCGTTTTTCCTGTTACTTCTGAGAATTTATTTAAGTCAAATATGTAATCTTTTGTTCTTGAATTTGATAAATCAGCAAATTTTAAAATTGAATTTACTATTTTATTTATATCTTCTTCAGACATATTTTTATTGTCTTCTTTTTTAGATATAAATATTTCTTTTGCTTCCTTAAATAGGTTCTCTAATTTCGGAGTATTTCCACTTCTTGTTTTATATGGTTTTCCATCTACTCCGTTTACAGTTCCATATCCTAAAAATTCTAGTTTTTCTTTTTCCATTATATGTGCTTTATCACTTGTTCTAAATACTTGTTCAAAGTGTAGTTCTTGTCTATTGTCTACTACATATAGTATATGGTCTGGGTTAAAGTCTTCTTTTCTTTGTAGTATTGTTGACAAATCTGTTGATGCATAAAGATATGCTCCATTGCTTTTTTTAAATAGTAATGGTGGAATTTCTTTTGTATCTTTTTCTTCTTTTACATCTACTACTAATGCACCTTCTGATTCTTTTATCAATTCATTTTTCTTTAGTATTGTTTCTGTTTTTTCTAGATAGTTATATGCGTCTGATTCTCCGTACCAGTAGTCAAATGAAACGTCTAGGAAATCATAATTTTTCTTTATATCTTGTTTTGATACTTCTAGTATTTTTTTCCAAAGTCTCACATACTCTTCATTTCCATCTTGTAAATCTTTTGTAATTTTTGCACATTCTTCTTTGATATTTTCATTTTCTTTACATATTGAGTTCATTTCAGGATAGATTTTATCTAAGTATTTTATATCTATATCATCAATACTTAAATTATCTCTTAATACTCCATATATTACTTCACCAATTTGTAAACCAAAGTCTCCTAGGTGTACATCTGATATTGTAGTATGCCCCATGTAGTTTATTATTCTTTTTATTGATTCTCCTACGATTGCGGTTCTCATATGTCCTACATGTAATGGTTTAGCTACATTGGGTCCACCATAGTCTATTACAAATGTTTCAGATGGTTCTTGTTTTAGTAGTTTTTTTTCGTCTTCTTTTATTATTTTTATATATTTGTTTATTAGTTTATCGCTAATTTTTATGTTTATAAATCCTGGTTTAGCAAATGTTACTTCTTTAAAATAGTCATTAAAGTTTTCTGATTCATTTATTTTTTTTACTAATTCTTCTCCAATTTCTATTGGATTTTTTTTATTTTCTTTAGCAATTTTAAATATGTCATTACATTGATATTCACATAGATCTGGTCTATTTGATTTAGATATTGTTACTTCTTCTATTTCATATCCTTCTTTATTAATTATTTCTTTTAGTATTTGACTAATTTCTTGTTTCATACTTACCTCCATATTATTCTATATTTATATTTATCATTTGTATCTAATATTGTGTATTCAATTATTATTTCTTGTTCTTTTTTTATTATTTTTGATTTTATTTCTAGTATTAGTTCATTGCTATTATATTTGTATTTTATATTATTATTCTTAAAGTCTAGTATTATTTCGTATTCTTTTGTTTTTCTTGTTAGTAATAATTTTTCTATATCAAATATATCTACTGAGTTATCGCATATATATTTTAGTTTATTATTAAGTAGAATTCCATTTGATTTTTTATTAAGTTTTTCCTCTTTGTTTTCTTCTAATTTTATTTCTATTTTAACTTTCGACATAAATACTTCCTTCGCATGTAATTATAACAAATACATTATGTATTGTAAATGTTTTTATTTATTTTTTGTTTTGATGATTATTTTTTTTAATAGGTGCTAATAATAGTATTAGATTGGTGGGAGGATATGGAAATTGTTAAAAAAATTATGAAGTGGGTTTCTATATTTTTTGTTTTCTTAGTGGTTTGCTATTTTGGTTTATATGTTTACGGACATTTTTCTAAAAAGTTATCTGTTAAGGTTGCAAATAATTATTATTTTTATGATTCTAATGGAAATATGTATAATGGTAATAGTGATAATTGGGTTTCTCTTGATCAAATTTCTCCTTATTTAATTGATGCTACTATCTCTGCTGAGGATAAGCATTTTTATCATCATTTAGGATTTGATTATTTACGAATTGGAAAAGCAATCTTAAATAATATTAAAAGTCGTGATACTGTTCAAGGTGCTTCTACTATTTCGCAGCAGTATGCTAAAAATTTATTTTTGGACTTTGGTAAAACATGGTCTCGTAAATTGCAAGAGGCTTGGATTACTATTAAATTAGAGAGTCAATATAGTAAGAAGGATATTTTAGAAGGTTATTTAAATACAATTAATTATGGTGGAGTTTTTGGTATTGAGAATGCTTCTATGTACTATTTTGATAAACATGCTTCTGATCTTACTTTGGCTGAAGCTTCTATTTTAGCTGGTATTCCTAAGTCTCCAAGTAATTATTCTCCTATATCTAATGAAGATAATGCGAAAAGAAGGCAATTATCTATTTTGGATAGTATGGTTAAGAATAAATATATTACTAGAGAAGAAGCGGATAATGCTTATAAAGTTGATTTAGCTTATGTAGGTTCTAATAATAGTTCTGTTTCTTCTTTAATGTATTATCAGGATGCTGTTATAGATGAGTTAAAAAGTATTAAGAGTATTCCTTCTTCTTTTTTGGATACTAAAGGTTTAAAAATCTATACTACATTAAATATGGATTATCAAAAAATTTTAGATGAAAGTGTTAAAAATAGTCTTGTTGATAATCCTGATATTCAAGTTTCTTCTATTGTTTTAAATCCAAATACTGGTGCGATTATGGGACTTACTGGTGGTAGGAATTATAAAGTTAGTCAATTTAATAGAGCTATTAATGCGAAAAGACAGGTTGGTTCTACTATTAAGCCTTTCTTATATTATGCAGCTTTGGAAAATGGATTTACTGCTTCTTCTACTTTTTTGAGTGAAAGAACTACTTTTACTTTTTCTGATGATAAGACTTATAGTCCTAAGAATTATGGTGATTTATATCCCAATAAGTCTATAAGTATGGAGGCTGCAATTTCTTATTCTGATAATATATTTGCTGTTAAAACTCATTTGTTTTTAGGTGAGGAAACTTTGGTTAATTTACTTCGTAGGGTTGGTGTTATTAGTGAATTAGAGGCTATTCCTTCTTTGGCTTTAGGTACTGAAGAAATTAGTTTAAAGGAAATGGTTGGGGCTTATGGTACATTAGCAAGTGGTGGTTATAGAAATGAACCTTATTTAATTGAAAAAGTTTTGGATCAAGATGATAATGTTTTATATCAGCATGTTGCGCAAAGTGATCTTGTATTAAATGAAAGTGATGTTTATATTTTAAATGAAATGCTTACTAGTACTTATTCTTCTGATTTTATTGATTATAATTATCCTACTCTGATTAGTTTATCTGGCAAGTTAGCTCATAAGTATTCTGTTAAAACCGGTACTACTGATACTGATAGACTAATTTTCGGATATAATCATGATTTACTTGTTGGTGTATGGACTGGTTATGATGATAATCGTGAAAGTACAAGTGAGGATAGTTCTATTTCTAAGAATATTTGGTATAATACTATTGAAGGTTGTCTTAATGGTAAGGATGATAGTTGGTATGAAATTCCTAACAATGTTGTAGGTGTTTTAGTTAATCCTATTAGTGGTGAGCTAGCTGATGATAAAACTGAACATAAGCGTATGTTTTATTATATTAAAGGTACTGAACCAACTTTTACTGATAGTAATTTAGACATTTTAATTCCTTCTATGAAATATGTTGAATAGAAAAAAATGCACTGTTTTTTTAAAATTTAGTGCATTTTTAGTATTTTTTTATAGTTTTTTTACAATTATTGTGCATCTTTGATATTTTTATTTACTTTTTGCACAGCATTATTCTAAAACTGCTTTTATTCGTCTTACTCCTGCGGATGATGCTTCTTCTTTTATTATTTTAAATGTTCCTAATACATTTGTATTTTCAACATGTGGTCCTCCGCATAGTTCTTTTGATACATTGCCAATTGAATAAACTGTTACAATATCTGGATATTTTTCTATGAACATACATTCTGCTCCTGAGTTAATTGCTTCTTCTTTCGACATTTCTTGTTTTGTTACTTCTAGTCCTTCTTTTATCCATTCATTAACTAGTTTTTCTGTGTTTTGTTTTTCTTCGTCTGTAAGTTTATGATCACATGAAAAGTCGAATCTCATTCTTTCTGTAGTTATATTTGATCCTTTTTGATGAACATCTTTGTTTACTGTTATTTTAAGAGCTGCATTTAGTAAATGTGTCGCAGTGTGATATTTTGTTTCTATTTCACTATTTCCTGCTAGTCCACCTTTAAATTTACCTGCTGATGCTGTTCTTGATAGTTCTTGATGTTCTTTAAATTTTTGTTTAAACCCTTCTATATCTACTTTTAGGTTTTTTTCGTGTGCGAGTTCTTCTGTTAATTCTATTGGGAATCCATATGTATCATATAGATGGAATGCTGTTATAGCATCTATATCTTTATTATCTTTTGTCTGTTTTTCAAATTCTTTTAAACCTTTTTCTAGTGTTCTATTAAATTTTTCTTTTTCTGTTTTTAATACTTCAAGTACTGTCTCTTTGTTTTTTTCTAGTTCTTTATAATATTTTTTATATTCTTCTATTATTGAGTTAGCTATTTCTTGATCCCAATTTGATTGAATATCTATATTTAGTTTTTTTGCGTGTCTGATTGCTCTTCTTATTAATCTTCTTAGTATATATCCTTGATCTGTATTTGATGGTTTTATTCCTGCATCGTCTGCAGCTATAAATACTGCTGTTCTTATATGGTCTGCAATTATTCTTATACTTTTTTCATTACCATTATATGTTTTATTTGATACTTCTTCTATTGTTTTTATTATTGGTTTCCAAAGTGACGTTTTATAGTTATCGTCTACTCCTTCAAGTACTGCTAAAACTCTTTCATATCCCATTCCTGTATCTACGTTTTTCTTAGGTAGTTGTTCTAATGTTCCGTCTTGTTTTCTATTGAATTGCATGAATACATTATTCCAGATTTCTACCCATCTATCGTCTTCTGTATCAAATACTTCTGGTATTTCTTCTTTGCTTCTAAAATAGAATATTTCTGTATCTGTTCCACATGGTCCTGTTTCTCCTGCTGCCCAGAAATTGTCTTCTTTTGTACTTGCGATATGTGATTCTTTTATTCCTAAATTCTTCCATAGGTCGTGTGCTTCTTGATCGTATGGAACGTTTTCATCACCTGCATATACTGTTACTGCAAGTCTATCTGTTGGAATGTTTAATACTTTTGTTAAGAAGTTAAAACTATATGTAATACTTTCTTCTTTGAAATAATCTCCTAGTGACCAGTTTCCTAACATTTCAAAGAATGTATGGTGTGTTTTATCTCCAACTTCTTCTAGGTCATTTGTTCTTATACATTTTTGATAATCGCATAGTCTTGTTCCATATGGATGTGTTTGTCCCATTAGGTATGGTATTAATGGTTGCATTCCTGCTGTATTGAATAGTACTGATGGATCATTTTCTGGTACTACTGGAGCACTTGGTATTTGTTTGTGTCCATTTTCTACAAAGAATTTTATAAATTCGTCTTTTAAGTTCATGTTAATCACCTCTGTTTATATTATCACTTTTTCTTATAAAGTCAAGTTATCGACCATTTTTAGTGGTCGATAATTCTATTTTTCTATTTCCTTTTTAATTCTATCTAATTCTTTTGTATAGTCTTCCATATTATTATTATTTAGTATGTAATAGTCTGCAAAAGCAATTGGGCCTCCTTTTGCGACATTTTCAATTTCTGATATATCTCTTTTTTGTGCTTCTTCGTTTGTTAAAGGTCTTATTTCTCTTGTTGTTAGTCTTTCATATCTAATACTCTTATCTACTACTATACTTATTACTTTTATGTTTGGATATTTTTCTTTTAGAATCTTTAATTCATCCCATGAGTATAATCCGTCTAATACTACATTGTCTGTTTTTATTAGTTCTTCTATTTTTGGAATAGATAGTAAAGCGTATGCTCCCATCCCGTGTTCTTTTCTTAATCTTTCTCGCATCATTTTTTCGTTTTCTGGATTTACTTCTAGATTTTCTTCTTTTAGTTTATCCATTGTTATTCCACCTAGATATACTTTTTTATATCCGATGTTTTCAAAGTATTCGCTTGCGATTGATTTACCACTGCCGCACATTCCTACTATTGCGATTATATTTTTCATCTTATTTCCTCCATTATTTTTATTATTTGTTCTTTTAATTCTTCTTTTGTTTGATTATTTTCTATTATATAATCATAGTTATTGTAATTGTTTAATGCTGTTTCTGTTATATGATTTTTTTGTTCATCTGTTAAGTTGTTTTCTTTCCCAAGTATGTTTAAAACTATTGTGTTTTCATCTTTAATGTTTTCTATTTCACTTTCAAATCTTGCATCTCCAATAATTATAACATCAAAGAAATATGAATAAACTTCTATATCTTGTTTTATTCTATTTATCAATAGGTTTTCATCTATTTTATTTTTTATTAATTCTACTCCAAGTTGCTGCAATAGTTCTCTTGGTTTTGTTTCTTCTAATCCATCCCAGTTTGTTATTTCTTTTATGTAATCTTTTAGATATTTTGCGTATGAAATAATTACTGTTTTTTTATTATTCTTTTCAAAATATTCTTTTATTATATTTGCTGTTTCATTTTTTCCACTTTGTGCTTTTCCTGAAAGAATAATTTTTTTTGGATTTTTTTTTATAAATTCCATTCTATTCCTCGTTTTCGTTATTTATTTTTATTATATCGTATTTATCATCAAAGTATGTGAATATTGCTTTTAATGAGGCAATTATTGGTGTTGATACAAACATACCTATAATTCCCCAGAAGTGTCCGAATATTAATAATCCTATCATTATTGTTACTGGATGTAGTTTTGTTGTTTTGCTCATTACTAGTGGTTGTATGAAGTTTCCTTCTAAGAATTGTATTATTATGATTGCTAGTAGTGTAAAAATTCCTATTGGGCCACTTTGTGAGAATCCTACTATTACTGCTGGTATTCCTCCTATATATGGTCCAGCATATGGTATCATGTTTGTTAATGCACAGAATAATGCGAATAGTAATGGTGCTTTTAATCCTATTAGTCCGAAGCTTATTGAGCTTACTATAAATATTAATAATGCATCTAGTGCGGCTCCTATTACGAATCTTCTTAATGAACCATTTATTTCATAAATTATTTCGCTTGTATTTTTTCTTATTTTTTTTGGTAGTAGTGTTACAATTGTTTCACTTGGGTTATTAAAGCCAATTAATAGATAGAAACCAATTACCATTCCTACTATTATTGACCCCATTCCTGATATAACATTTTTTACTATTTTAACTAGTAATGATGGTATATCTGATGTTATGTTTGTTCCTAGTTGTATAATTCTATCAAGTATTTCTTTTTTTAAGTTTTCTATGTCTAGTCCATTTATTGTTCCTAATTTTCCCATTGTTTCATCTAAAAGTAATCCTGCTTTATCTATAATATTTGGAATTACTTTTATGAATTCATTTATTTGTTCAGATAGTAATGGTATTAGACATCCTATTACTAAGAAAAGTATTCCTATTAATAATAAATATGTAAATGTTGTCCCTATACTTCTTCGGATTCCCTTTTTTTGTAGCCATTTTACTATCGGATCAAATAGCCATGCAATTATGAATCCAATAAATAATGGAGATATTACTTTTAATATTATTAATATGAATTCTAAGATTTTCAATTCTTTTGTTAGTCTTAGGGCTGAATATATTCCTAGTATTATAAGTAATATATATAATATTTTTACCGTATTTTTAGATAGGGATATTAATTCATTAAGATTTTTTTTATTTATTTCTCTTGTATCTGTTTTTTTTCCAAACATATTATTCACCTCATTATGATTATAACAAATTATATCATTATTTACAATTATAAAACTGTATATTTAAAAGAAACCATAAGGTTTCTATTTCGTCATTAACCATCTTTCATATCCACCATTTATGTTTACTGTTTTATAGCCTAATTTTGTAAGTATTCTGCATATGTTATAGCTGCTCATTCCTTTTTGGCAGTATAGATAGTATGTTTCATTTTTATTTAAGTATTTATTAGGTTCTAGTAATATTTTTTCTGATGGAATATTTATTGAATTTGGTATATGGTTATCATTATATTTTTCTATACTTCTTAAATCTATTATGTTTTCTGTTATGTTTTTTAATTCTTCTACATTTATGCTTTTCATAAAAAAATCACCCACTTTATTATATGCATTATACATATAAGTTTAAGTGAATGAGTTTATTTATTCATCGTCATTGAAGAAGTCATCAAAGAATTGATCATCTGTTATGCCGCTATTGTGTTTTGGTTTTTCATCGTTTTTCCTTAGATCAAATTCGTTTTTAATGTCCTCAAATATATCTGAATCATCAATAATTGTTGCGTCCAAGTCTTTATTTGCTGGTTTTGATTGTTTCTTTTCTTCTTTTGAATCAATTTTCTTCTTTATGTCTTCAAATATATCTGAGCCATCTATTATTGTTTCGTCCAATTCTTTCTTTGTTGCTTTTGCGTGTTGTTTTCTTTCTTCTTCTTGTTTTTCTTTTTCTTCTTCTGCTTCTAGTTCTGCAATTTTTGCATCTATTCTTTTTACTAAGTCATCTACATTAAATGAATTATTTGGATTTGGTTGGTTAAACATTGGTGGAATAAATGGTGATGGTCCTTTTGGACTTGGCATAAATGGTAATGGACTATTCCCGTTCATCATTTCGTTTATTTTTTCTTCTTTATATTTTTGTACAAATCCTTTTACATCAAATAATTGTATTTCGTGTTTTTCTCTTGTTGGATATTTTGCTTTTGGATAACTTTTTCCCCATAAGTTTTCTTTTTCCATTTGCCAGTTTGGTTTCATTTTTGTTTTAAATGGCATCATTCTAAGTCTTAGTACAATCATAGTCCATTGTGGTAATCTTTGCAAATCACTTACTGTTACAAGTGGCATTGATGAAGTTTTTTCTTTTTCTTTTGATTTAACTTCTCCACACATTTTACTTATTTCTTCTAGAGCCGCTATTTCACTACTTATTAAGTATATTATGTTTCCACAGTTTCCTTTTATTGTGTCTCCTTCTTCTTTTCCATATACTTTTGATAATTGTGCATAGTTTTGTATTATGAAATTAAATCTTATGTTTCTACTACGTGCTGCTGTTACCATTGTTGTTACGTCTTTAAGTGGTGGCATATTTGCGAATTCGTCTAGTATAAAGTTTGTTCTGAATGGTAGTTTTCCACCTGATTCTTGTGCTACGTCTATTAATGTTTCATAGCATTGTTTTATGAAGATTGTTACAAGTGAGTGATATGTTTTCTTTTCATCTTGAATAACTAGGAATACTGCTGTTTTCTTTCTTCCTATTTCTTTCATGTCAAAGTCACTATGTGATAACATTTCACTTAGGTTTTCTCTTGAAGTAAATAGTTTTATTTTTTGCTTAAATACTGATAGGATACTTCCTTTTGTATCACTTGGTGCCATTAATGTACTTGATGCATTTACGTATGCAGGAGACGCAGGATCTTTTGTATTGAAGTATTCTTTTACGTATGTACTTCCTGCAAATTTTTCTTCTCCTACTGTTGTCATTAAGTTTATTGAGTTAAGATTTATTTGTTCTTCTTTTGCATCTTCAAATAGTGCTAGTGCTAATCCACAGAAGTAATCTGCACTTGTTTTTTCCCAAAAAGGATCTGCATTTTGTGATTTTTCATCATATAGTATATTCATTGCTAAATCATCTAGTAATTCGTTTGCTTTGTCTTGATTTCCTGATTTATATAATGAATATGGTAGTCCTAATGGATTCCATGAGTTTCCTTTTTGTGGATCACGGAAGTTTAATACTACAATGTTATATCCTTTTTCTTTTAGTTCTACTGCATTTCTTTCGTAAATTTCTCCTTTTGGGTCAGTGATGATCATTGATTCACCTTTTTTAGCAAGAGATTTTACCATTGGTTGAACCATCATTTCTGTTTTTCCTGAACCTGTAGATCCAATTATAAGGTTGTGGTATTCTCCGTTGTCTACCCACATTTCTTTTCCATTGTTTATCAATGGAATTCCTGCATATTCTGATGTTTTATCTGATGGTTTAACCATTTTTAATACTTTTTTCATTTCTTTTTGTGTTAACCATCTTGAATAGTTTTTTTCTTTTTTAGGTGATGCTGAAATTCCTATTCCTTTTTCCATTTCATAGAAGTGTGATGAAACGCTTGTTATTATTACTGTTAGTATTATGAAATATAATACTAGTGTAGCAATTAGATATTTTGCTTCAAATGCTGGAAGTGGATTTAATGGATTTTCATGAAGTGTTCCAGTCTGTGCAAATGTTGATAAATTTAATAATATTATGCACACTAAATATAATAGAAATAAACTAAATACTAAAAAAATTGCGATGTCTTTTGGTTCTGCTCTAAATTTTAGTTTCATTTTTAACCTCCGTTAATTTTTATATAAGATTTATAATCTATTATTATTATACACGTATTATTGTTATAAGTAAATTGGTATTTTTGAAAGTTTTATAATTTTAAGTTTTGAACATAGTTATAAAAAAGCAGAGATTTATTTCTCTGCTAAATTTTATTTACTATTTTATGCTTAATATATATTGAAATAGTTATTAGTACAAATAATGATAATGCGATCAAAGCAATAATTATACTTAGTTTATTTTCTTTTAAGAATTCTGATAATATTATTCTTCTTTTTTTATTTACATTATAAGAAAATTTTATTGGTTTATTCTCACTATTATTTTTATTTATATTCCATTTATATGTGTTCCCCTCTACTTCATCTGCATTGGTTTCTACAACTTTATAATCTGTAGTAATGTTTATTGTTAAATTGTCTATATTGTTATAGTCATATGTTAAGCATTTAAATTTTTTAGATGTATTTAGTGAAATTATTCCATCATTATCTGTTAGTGTGTATGCGTCATAGCAACTTGTAAATCTACTATTTTTAAAATCTTTTAAACTATACTCATATGAAAAATTATAGTTGCTATTTTTATCTTTTTCTTTTTTATATTGTGATTCTGTTTTTGCATCTATAATTGCATAGAAGTCCCTATTTTCAAAATATTTTGTATTTTGTTTTTCCTGGTCATTTTCAACATTAATTGTTATATTTTCTTCAATTGTATCTTTATTAAATTTCAAATTATAATTTACTGAACATCCTGTTAAAAATATAAGCATTGTTATTAATAGTATATTTTTTTTCATTTTATCACCTAATCTAATAAGTATACATATCCTAAGAATATATATTTATCTGGATTTCCATAATTTTTTGCCCATTCAAAAGATACTGTTCTAAAACCAAATGAAGCATAATCTATTGTATTTGGATTGTTCCAATTACTTTTCCATCCGTCTGATACGGTCATTGTTTTATTTTCATAGTCAACTGCTTCAACGACACCTATGTGTCCATAATCTGCACCCATATTTTTAATATTTTGATCTGTATATTTCCATACAATAAGTGCACCAACTTTTGGTTCAGCATAGTTTGTACTTGTTCCAAACATTTTCAAACTTGGATTGTTCCACCATTCTCTACCATTTCCTGTTGTATTTTTCACTGCCTGAATTGCTTGTTTTCTTTGTGTTTCATCAATTTGAACTGTATTTAGTATTTCAAGTGCTCTTCTTTGAGCGTACCATACACATTGTCCTACATTTGATGAATACATATAGTCTTGGCTGTAATAGTAATCGCTTGCAGTTGGATTTGATACTCTTTGCATGAAGCCTCTATAGTTTGATGCAATCAAACCTTTTGATGATGTTGATTGTGAACATGAATTTTGAGTATTTCCAAATGAACTAATTATTACCCCATCCGAATAGAATGTTTGTAGTATTTTATCGTACGAATAGTTTTCTCCTAAGTCTAAATATTTTGCACCGAATTGTGTCATTCCTCTACAATGTCCACCTAATGCTTGAACGCTTGAATCATTCATTTGAATATTGTTTGTAACATTTCCAAATGTAAAATAATTCTGAGGCATTGTAAATGTCCATTGCTCTCTATTTGGCACTTTATATAGGTCTATTGAGCATTGCCCATTTTGGCAGTGATTATAACTTCCGCAGGATGTTCCTGCATTGTTTCCCCACCATGAACCGTATTCTGCATGTATGATATTATCGTTATATGTTAATACCATGCCTGCTGTATCATTTGCAGCTTTTTTTAATCGTTCATCTGTTGCAGGTTCAAATGTTTGTGCGCCTGTAGAATTTGCAATTGTTTTTGTACAGTTATTTGTATAACTTAGTGCATAACTTCTTGCTGCTATTGCTTGTGCTTTTAGTGCCTCATCTGGCCAACCTGAACCAACTTCGTGTGAAATAACTCCTGCAATATATTCTTCTAATGTATAAGTTCCTGCATATGCTCCTCCCGATATTGTTATACCTGAACAGGATGTATTTATTACATTGCAACTTGCAAATTCACCTGATCCTATTCCTTCTAGCGAGCTAAATCCCATTATTGCATCTGCAATTTCTTCTATTGCATTTTGTTTATCGTCTCTATCAGAATATAATGAACTGAATCTGTTAGGAATATATGTGCTTATTAAATAGTTTCTATATTTTTCATAGTCAATACTATTTCCATTTACCATGTTCGATGCTAGTCTATCAATATCACTTAGTTTTATGTTTCCTTGTTCTATATCTGTACTATCATCACTTTCTGTAAATAAGTCATTTCTATGTGTATTTGCATAGAAGATTGTTGCAGTTATTAGTTGTACATCTAGTTCTACATTTTTTTCTTTATATTTATTATATACATTTTCTAGTTCTTCATAGTATTTTTGTGTTGCTTGTTTTTCACAGTTTGTATCTCCTGGTTTACACCAATCACTTAATACTAGAAGTCCATCTAAATCTTCAAAAAGTATTTTTTCTGATGCATTTGCATCTTGAATGTATTGTTGTGTTAATAGTATTGGTAGCATTATTGCTCCTATTACTATTACTGTTCCTATTAAAATAGGTATTAATGGTGCAGAAAGAGCAACTATTCCTGTTATTCCTTCTTCACCAGAAAAAAAAGATGAAGCATTGGCTATTTTCTTCTTGATTTTCTTTTTTGCTACATCTTTAAGAATTTTTGCTAGCGCTGCTTTCATCTTTAATCACCACCTATTTTATAGTCCTCCGCCACTTCCGAATGACTCTAATTCTTCTTCTGTTAAAATAACATTTATTCTCATACGTTTGTTACCACAAACGAATAATGCTTCTCCTTGTGAATATTTTTTAATACTTTCTTGTTCATTTTCGTTTAAGTCTATTAATTTTGCTAAATCTTCTGTTGCTTGTTTCTTTAATCCCATTACTAGGTAGTATGAAGCATTATCAAATATTGCTTTTCCTTGTACTATTACACTTGGATCTGAGAAGTCACTTGGTTGTTGAGTAATTATTATTGTTCCTGTGTTATATTTTCTTGCTCTTCTTTGTACTTGTGCTAGGAAGTCTGCTCCTAGTACGTTGTTTCCTGCAAGTAATATATGTGCTTCGTCTACTTCTAGTACTGTATTTATTGATTTGTCAAGTGTTAAGCTCCATGCATGTTTTAATATATTAAAGAATAATGCATTTCTGATGTTTGTGTCAACATTCATTAATTCCTTTATATTAAACACTATAAAGTCACTTTTTGGTGCGATAGTTGTATGTCCATCAAAGTAGTATCTTAATTCTTTTGTTATAGGTCTTATTTTAAGTTCTAGCCTTTCTAGAATATCTTTTTCTCTTGTTTTTTCAGGCATTGAAATTATTCTACCTTTTATTGTTGCATATACATCTTTAAATGTTGGATAGTCTGTTGATTTAAATTTTGTAAAATCAACATTAAAATCAATTCCAAATCTTCTATATGTATCTTGTAACACTTCACTAAACATGTTCAAAACATCTTCTTCAATTGACGGATCATAATATTTTAGGAATGCTTTTACTGTTTGGATTGTTCGTGTTAAAACTGTATATCCTAATCCTTGTTGGATTTCTTCGTCATCTGCGTCTACTACTACTTCAAGTGGATTTATCATTCCATATTCTCCACCTTTTCCTAGGTCTATGAAGTCTCCTCCATATCTTAGACACATTTCTTCAAGTTCTCCTTCAGGGTCTATTGCAACTATTTGATTATTATTTCTTATATGACTTCTTAATAATAGTTTTGCTGCTGTAGATTTACCACTACCTGCAGTTCCTAGTATTATCATGTTTGCGTTATTTCTATTGTTTTCTTTTTTTATTTGATATAAGAATTGATTAAATAGAATAACTCCTCCAGAGAAGTCAACTCCAAGTAATGTTGCTAGGCCTGGATCTTTTATACTATCAAATATGAATGGGTACATTGCTGCAATTGTTGGTGATGGTATTGGTGTGCCAATTCTATCTTCTATATCTTGTTTTGGATAAATTGGAATAATTGAGTGTAAAACTTTTTTCTGTTCAAACCTTAATGGTATTGCATGCATTTCCATTGCTTCTAAGTAATTTTTTACTTGAAGTTTTTTTGCTGTTAATTCATCTTCACTGTTAGCAGTTATCATAATATGCATTTGAAAATCGTATATTTTTGACCCAGTTGATGCTAACATTGTTATGAATTGTTCTAATGATTCATAGTCTAATCTTATTCTTTCTTGTAATGTTTGATCTTTTTCTTCTTGATATCTAATTTTTAAATCTGCTATTTCTTTATTTATCATTTTTGTGATTACACTGAATGGTAGTGGTATATGTTTAATAACAACTTTTACACCACTTAGTGAAGTTAGATTTGACAAATAACCTGGACCTATTATTTTTGGGAATGATACAACTGTTAATATAGTTGCATATTTGTCACTTATTATAAAATGTGATGGTTTAAATTCTAGCCCTTTTGGTGCTATTTGATCTCTAATATTCATTAGCTCACCACCGTTCCAAATGTAGTAGTTTGTCCACCGTTTAAGAAGTTATCAAGTATTATTCTTAAATCATCATTTGTTACTTGTCTTGTTGAAAGACCTGCACTTGCGAAATTATTAATTAGATTTTTAATTCTTTTAGCTATTAAATCATTATCTTTTTCTTTAAATAATAAGTAATATTCTGTGTCTACAACATTGTTATTTACAAACATATTTGCCTTATTTATGTCTTGTAATATTAGTTTTTTTCTTGCTACATCTGCTGTTGAGTTATATAGCAATTGTAATTGAGACAAGTAAACATTTATATCTACTGGTCTATCTGCGGCTATTATCCAAAATTCATAATCAATTATATTGTATACGTTTTTTAGATTTGAAATAATCATTTCTTGTACATTTTCTTCAAGAATAAATATGTTTCTTGGAGCAATTTTAATCCCTGTTACTTTTTGATTATTTTTTAGTAAAATTGTACCATTGACTATACTTTTTACAGGTATATCATCAACAGTATACTTACTCGTCGTCTGTTTCGCCATCTTTTACACACCAACCTTTCCAAACAAATTCTTGTCTTGTAGTATAAAATGTAATTACATTTCTCAAAACTGTTAATACATTATGATAATATGGAATTGGGAAAACTAGGAATCCTGTTATCAATCCAGGGGCTACTGCAATAAGTGCAATAGGTAATTTTTCAACAGGTAATATTACTAACATTAATAATGATATTCCTATTCCAGAACCAAATAATATCAAATCAAATGTATTGAACAAACCAAAGAAAAGTTGACTTTTCTTTGTATTTGCAGGTATTAAATAATTCATTTTCTATCACACCCTTTTTATTTACCTTTTTTTGTATATTTTCCAATGTCTGTATAATCTTGCATTTTTCCCGAAGAAGCTTGTGGTCCAACTCCTTTAGCTTGTTTCATTATCATAACGATATCAGAATCATCTGCCATAATTCGTTTATAATTATCATCAAGTGATGCACCAAGAGCATTTGATTTCTTTTTCAATTTAACAATTGTATCTGCTTGTTCACTAATAATCTTATCTGCTGAAGGTGCTGTTGTTTTAAATTGTCCCGCCTTTATGCCAGCTATCGCTGCATTTATACGTCCTTCTAATTCTTTTTCTGTATTCATAATTTTCTGTTTTTGTGCAGTTACAGCTGAGTCATACAATGAGTCCATTCTCGATTGAATATCTTGCTCGCTAACATCTAAACTTATATTACTAATTTCTTCTGGCGTTAAATTTCTGTTTACTTTTCTTTCTAACTTTTCTATTTCTTGTTTCAATGCTGCTTGTTTTAATTCTTCTATTGCTTGTTGTCTATATGCTTGTTTTTCAACTGTTGTTTTCTTCAACTCATCCAATTCTTTTGATATTGTTTTTGCACTTCTATTATATGTCTGACCATTATATGTTACACTTTGAGTGTCATCACTATCGCATGCTGTCATTTGTTGTTTTATTGTATCATATGCAGTTTGTATTGATTTTCCTTGACCTATTAGTCGTTGTACTTTTGTAGCATTAGATTCTGCTCCAAAGGCTTCACTTAAATTTGCTAATCTTACATCGCCTGGTTTTACTCCATCTGCAGCCATTTCTTGTAATTCTTTATGTCTTAGTTTTCCTGCTCCATATGCTGTCATAAAGTTTTTTCCAAATTTATCGCCTTTCCAGCCACCTGCTATTGCTTTTGAAAGGGTTGCTCTATGTATTCCTTGCCCAGTTGCTAATCCCGCCGCTCCTGCTAGGGATCCAGCTGCTAGTCCTGATGTTGTGCCTATTGCTTTTTTGGTTACTCCTGCAATTTGCTTTCCAAATAACGCTTGTTCTTGGAATTTCTTAATTGGATTAAGTGTAAATCCATCTGATTTTATTCCTGTTATGTTTTCTATCAATTTTGGTGCTTGTTTTGCGAACATTAAGCATCCAATTATTATTAATACTTTTAGAAGTGCTCCTCCTTGTGAGAATATATCATGAAATTCTGTTTGTATAAGCGTCATCATGAATACTGCAAAATTAATTAGTATTAATCTTATGAATAGCGATACATATGTAGTTATACATTCTTTCATCCATTTTTTGAATATATCTGATCCTTTACTTGGGTCTACATTTGCAATTATTGGAATTGGTGCGATTATTTGCAAGAATAATAATTTTACTGCACGTGTTGCTAAATCCATGCAGAATGTTATAAGCATAAGTGCCACTACAACTCCTGCAACTGTTGATACTATCATAAAATAATCAAAGAAGTAATATCCATTTAGTTTATAATTAATAACGTCATAGTTATTTAATACATTATATAATTTGTGACTACTCAATATATCATTCCTAAATGTATCTGATATTTTGTGATTTGTTATCGATCCTATTAGATTGGAACACTCAGTATTTAGTGCAATATATGGATCAAACAAGTCTTTGCATTCTTGTGGATCAGGGGTTAAGAATGAAGAATATAATGAATATGCTATATCCACATTAGGTATATCTGCCTGTGGTCCAAAGAATATTTTTTCTACAAATTTACTTTGAACTAGTTTTATTTGTATTTTATATGCTTGTTCAAATATAGGATTTATTGTTACTAGCAATATAAGTGAAATAATTATATTTGTTACTATTTTGCTGCCACCTTTTGCCTTATCTGATATTGTATCTGGTGATACAAGATAAGACATCAATGAAACAGCTAATCTAAATAGCATAACTATTCCTAGTATTAATCCTATTCTTTTTCCAATTGCGTCCATTGCATCTTGACTATATAAGATTAAGTTTGCTGTATCTATAAATAAATCATATAGCTTAGATATTAGTATATATGCAATTGAGTCTATTAACCCGCATATATATCTAAGCATTGATAATAAGGTGTCTCCCATTTTATCCTCCTTTCACTTCTTATTTAATTTTTATACATAATGGATTTTCAGAATTAAATCCTTCTATTTTAAATATTCTTAGGAATAAATTAACTAATGCTGGTAGTAATAATATAATAATTAATATTACTATTCTTTTTATTAATTTATCATTTGCTTTTTTAAGTTGATCTTTGTCATCACTTAAAAACACTTTAGAATAGTCTAAGGCCGTTCTAATTACTACTATTAGTATTGAAATTATTTCTAGTATGAAATATGCATCTTTAATTATATCTGCCATATCTGCGAATAATGTATCGCAATCTAATTCACCATAATCCAAATTTTGACGTGATTCAACTATTTTATTTACTTTTTCATTAAACATTGTAGTAAGTTGTTCGTCACTTATAGTACTTCTATCAACGCCACATTGATTAGAATAATAATCTACTGATTCTTTTAATTTATTTAGGTATACTTCTTTTAAGTTTTTATATTTATCTGTTAGTGAGTTTGAATCATATTTTACATCTATTTCTGTATTATATCCTTTTTCAGGTAATAATAATTTTTCTATATTTTTAACTCCCATAACATCCATATTAGGGCTATCTGGTCTCATTTTTGTTTTAAATATTTCATCTAGCATTACTTCATATGTCGATGTGTTTGCCAATTCATCATATTTTTTGTTTTTAAGGGCTGTACATATGTCATCTTGAGTTCCAAATCCTCTTTCCAATATTGTATTTGCGTTCATGTTAGTTAGTTCAATGTTTGTTCCATTAAACATAGTATTTATTTCTTCTGTCAAACTATAATTTAAGTTGTTTTCTTTTCCAAATGAAGTTTTATCATCTTCATCTCTATCCATACATTTTTTTGTTGAATTTGCATAGCATAATTCCATTGCATTATCTGCTTTGTCTTGTATTTTTTTTGCTTCAGATTGTAAATATTCAGAAGATTGAAATACGAATCCATCAAGATTTGTTATATGATCATATGACAATTCTATTGTGTGATCATAATACATATATTTTGGGCATTCAAATGATGTTTTTAAATTGTTATATTGTTCTGTCTTTGCCCAATTTTCATCTTTGTTTGTACCTGTTGGATTTTCATAATATATTCCACCACTTGGAACTGCATATGAAATATTATCAAATATGTATTGAGTTATAACTGGATCTGCACTTTTATCTTTTTCTATTCCATATGGGTTTGTAATATAAAACTCTTTTCTATATATTCTTATAGGGCTTAGGTATACATTTGTTTTTATACCCCATTTGTGTGCATCTTCATAATAATAATATATTGCACTAAATTTCGAACCTTCATCTCCACAGTTTCCGCCTTCTGTTCCTATATTGTCTGATGCACAAGAGTATGCACATACAACAAAATTAGGTTTATCAGTTACAGACGAATTTTCAATAAGATCCGTTGTGGTACTTAGTACTTCTTTTGTATTATATGCTTTTCCTGATGCCGAAACATTCTTTATATTTATAAAAAGTAATAATGAGATAATTATTATTTTAGTTATTTTATTTTTTATATTTAGTGTTTTCAATATAATCAACTCCCAATAAATATCCTATTTTATTATAACATATATTTATTTTTAAGTATATATAAATCTTTTGTTTAAAGAGAAAAAAAGAACATTATGTTCTTTAAATTATCTTAATTTTTTTGTAGCTGCTGTTCCAGTTATAATATCTGATATTTTATTATCATCGTTTGACTGATTTAATACTGCAACAGAGTTTTGTGGTAAATTTTTGATTGTTTCCATTTTAAGTATTTCTTCCTTACTATACCCCTGTTCCAATAAAATTTTTATTCTTTCTTTCATTTCTGCATTTTTCGCAATTGCTTGTTTTTCTGCAACTTTTCGATCTGTTTCTGCTTGTAATTCTTGTAGTTGTCTTTCTTTTGCACTTATATTTTCTTTTTCTTTTATTGCCTTTATATTTTCTGGTAAGTCAACGTCAGTTATCATTATTTCAGATAAGTGTACTCCATATTCTTTTTTTAATTTTAAAGCAAAATCAGCTATTTTAGCTTCATATATATCAACTTTTCCAGTTCTTAAGTATCTTTCTATTATTTCATCTAAATCTATCGATACTAATTCTCTTTTTAAATCTGCCATTAGTGTGTTTTCGTCTTTACTCTCATCTAGTAATACTCTTTTTTTACTTGCAATAATTTGTGCAAGTTTTTCTTCCAATATACCTTCACATATTGTACTCGTCGCTTGCATATATGTTTCTTTTTGTTCAAGTAATTTATTTAATGATTTGCTATTTTCAATGCTGCTATATACTATAGAAACTTTTAATTCAATATCTTGTCCAAGACCACCATTTAATCTATACTTACCGTCTGGGTGATTCTTGTTTTTTAATGGTACGTTCTTGATATCTTTAACAGGAATTAATTCTGCTTCTTGCAATACTGGAACTACAAGTCTCCATCCAGGTCCTTTAAAATGATAGTGTCCTTTTTTATTTAAAATTAAATCTCTTATTGCTAGTACTTCATTTTTCTTTACTAGTACAAACATTTTATCATTTTTCTCTGGTTTATATATTAATGCTCCGTTTTCTTCCATTTAGTTTCCTCCTTTTTTTGTGATGTATTTTACTATATTTATCTATTATTGTCAAATTCTATATTTCTGAAGTTTTTAGTTTATTATATAATTCTGAAAGTATTGTTCTATAGTATTCTGAGTTTTTATCTAAGTATACTAATCTTCCGTTTTTCTCAAATCCTACTTCTACTGCATCTGTTTCTTCGTCTAGCAATAGTAAATATCTTTTATCTTTATAAACCATTGTCGACATTAATATTTTTTCTTTGCCGTTTTCAAGTTTATAAACTCTTTCCTCCGTCATATTTTTCCCCTTTCAAACTATCTTCTTTTATATCTTCTTCTATTTCCTGAAAAAAGAAATTAAACACTTTTTTTAATACTGATTCTTTTTTACTTTCATATTCTTTTTTTGGCACTCTTCTTTTTACTTTTTTTGAGATTTTAGAAGCATTTGCATCTCTCATGTATTCAGCAAGTTCTTTTCTTTTTTCTGGTGTTAAATACACATATTGTTCATTTGGTTCTTCTTTTGTTTCAGTTTTATTTATTTCTTCTTTTGGTGCTTCTACATTTTCTGATACATTCTTATTATCTTCTTCATTTTCTTCTGTAATAACATCGTCTAATGTTGGATTTATTTCTTTTATAATTTCCTCTAGTACTTCATCTGATACTTCGTTGTTGTTTGTTGGTTCTTCAGTGATTACATTATTATCATTTAAATTGTTTATCTCTGTATCATCGTTCATTGCTTCATTAATCCCTTTTAAGATTTTTTCTAATCTTTTCTCTGATGTTTTATTTGTATTATCTTGATAGTTTTTATTTTGTGCTTGTGAAGTTTGTTTTTTTTGTTTAATTTTTTCTATATTATTTTCTATTTTTAATTTTTCTTCATCACTTAATTCTACTAAATTTTCTTTTTCGTTTTCTTTATCATTGGTTTCTAATTCTTTCTTTGTTTCATCTTTTTTTATTTCTATTTCTTTATTATTTTTAATAAAATCTGATATTTCTTTTTGTAGTTGTTCTAATCTTTTTATTTCAGTTTCATTTAAACTGTTTTGTGTGATTTCTTTTGATAATTGTTTCTTTTCTTCTTCTAAATCTGATAATTGTTTTTTTATTCTTTCTGATTTAAATTTATATTTTTTGTTTATATCTTCTATTTGTTTAGCTATTTTATCTAATTTATTAATTGCATTGTCTTCTTCTTTTATTTTTTCTTGGCAAAATTCTTGTATGCTTGATATTATATCTATTATTTCATCTCTTTGTATTTTCTTTTCTTGTATTTCATTTTCTGTAGTTTTTCCATCATTCATCGTATTTATAATTTCATTATCTATTTTTTCTAATTCTTGTTTTTGTTTATTGTATTCTTCTACTATTTCTTCTATCGAAAAAGTCATAATTAATTGCCTCCTTTTAGTGATTCTGTTTTTTCAGTTTTACATGCTTTATATTTTTCTGCATTTGGATCCATACAGCTTATATTGCCATTATTATTTTTTATTACTCGCCCTTCTGCTTCTTCACAACATTGTTCAATTATTGTATTATTAATTTTCTTTTCTTCTTCGTCTGTTAGTTCTTTTCCTGTTCTTCCATTTATTATTAAATTTGCACAGTTTGTTATTTCTCCTGAACTTTCTTTGTCAATTATGTTCATTACTAATTGTGTAACCGAAATCATTAAAAATACTACTGCAGCTGCAATTAATCTTTTAATAAAAGCATTTTGTCCCTTTTTTATTTCATCTTCTTTTTGTGCCATTACACCTTTTCCGAAATCTAGCATTCCAAATAGAATCAATGCTATAGGTACTGCTATTTTTATTAATATTATAATATTATGCACAAATGTTGATATTTCTGGATCTATTTTTGTACATTCACTTGTTATATCTAAAATCATTGTACCCTCCTATTATTTATAGAACCCTGTGAAGTAGTTTTCGCAGCCATCTTTTCCTAATCCTGATTGAACACAGTCATAATATGATTGTTTTACTGTTTCTATATGTTTTATTACTTCTTGGCTTTCCCAATCTTGTTCATTTACTACATCATCTGTATATTTTTCTTTTGTATGCCATAGTTGTTCATATTCAATCTGACAATAGTCATGGAATATTGTCCCACATACTTTTTTATTAGTATCATCATCACTTGAATTTGTTTTAATACATATATCATAATCTGAAGAAGCACTTCCTGAAGTACACCAAGTACCGTCTGATGCTTTATCATAATCTATTATAGGTTTTTGATTTTCATTTTTTGAAATCTTTTTTTCTCCATTTAATATAAGATTGACACACTTCCATGCATCGCTTTCACCATCATCATTTTTATCGTCTACTATTACGACTAATGTTTGTACTATTGTAACTACAAAGAATACTAGAAATGCTGATATTGCTCTTTTTATAAACATATGTTGTCCGTTTTTTATTTCATCTTCTTTTCCGGCAATTACTCCTTTTCCAAAGTCTAACATACCAAATATTAGTAGTAATACAGGTATTCCTATTTTTAATAGAGTTATTGCTGTATGAATTAAATAGGCAAAGTTATCATCTATTAGTCCGCATACACCTTCTAGTATCATTTTCCCACGTCCTTCTTAACATATGATACCATATTTTCTTTTATTTATCAATGTGTGTTATAATAAAAAAAATCGGAATTTACATTCTGATTTCTTATTTAATTTATTTTTTTAACAATTATTTAACTCTACATACTTGGTTGCTAGGACATTCTACACCGTTTGTAAATCCTTTTACACAAGTCCATATTGTATCTTTTTCTGTATTTTCTGCAGCTAAATTAATAACTAATTGTACAATTACTATAACAAAAAATACTATAACTGCTGAAATTGTTCTTTTAATAAACATTTGTTGTCCTTTTTTAATTTCATCTTCTTTACTTGCAATAACAGCTTTTCCTAAATCTAACATACCAAAAATAATTAATAAAACTGGTATACCAAATTTCATTATTGTTATAATAAGTGCTGCTAGATTAAATATTCTTTCTGGTACATTTGCACATGCTTCTGGTAAAATATCTGCTAATATAATCATAAAATTCCTCCTCGTTTGATAATATAATACAATAATTTTATATTTTTGTCAATTATTTTAATTTATTGAATCCTAGTTTAATTAATAATTTTGTTATTTCTTCACTTTTTGAATGATCATCAACTGGTTTTAAATTATAAAATATTTTTAATCTTGATTCATATTCAAAGTCTTTAACGTCTTTATCTGTTAATAAGCTAGGGCATAGTATTATTCTTTTTTCTCTTATTTCTGTTAATATTTTTGGTTTAATTGATAATAGTCTATTTATTTTTATAATTGATGGTTCAATTAGATATAATGTTTCTGTACAGAAGTTTTCTGCTGTTGGACTACCATTTAAATCAACAATTATTACATCTTTATCATTGTTTGTATTTAATGTTTCTCCTATTATTCCATTACTTAGCGATAATAATTCTTTATCATTAAAGTATATGAAATCTCTTTTTTCTACTTCTACTGCTAAAACATTATATTTTTTTTCTAATTGTTTTTTCATCAAATATGTTAATGTTGTTGCACCTGCTCCAGGTGTTACACTTTTTATACCAATAATTCTTTTCTTTGCACTACTTGTTTCAATTGGTTCAGCTTGTGTTTCTACATAGTTTTCTTCTTGTACATTATTTTCATTATTATCAAAAGAATTTGCCGGATCTATTGGAACATTCATAGTGTTTACTATTGGTTTTTCTTCTGGTTCATCAACAATCATGCTATCTATGCTATGATATTGTGCAACATCTTTATAACTATTTGGATTATCATATAAGTATTTAATCCCCTCTGCAGTTGTTGTAAAGTTATATATTCCCATTGATATTAATTTTGATATGAAATCTGGTGTTGCTTGTGTTGTATTTGAATCTAATAATAAAATCATTTTATTCATATCAAATGAAATTGATAATTTTTGAATATTTCTAATGTCCTGGTAATTCTTTATTGCTGTTATATCTAGAATCATTTTATTGAAAAATAGATTTTTAAATGTTTCTATTATTTCATCTACGTCATGTTCACCATCTAGTCTTTTAATAACTTCAATATTTAGTTTGTCTAATATTTCTTTATTTTTATTTGATATTATTACGTTCATACTTTTCATCCTTTCTACTATTTTTATTTTAGCATATTACTTTATTTTAGTAAATAATTATGTTCAAAAGTTATTTATGTTTACATCTTCTTGTACAAAAAAAGTTAACTATCTTTGTTAACCTTAATATGTTGTCATCATTCCCATCATAGCAATCATCATTATTCCCATTACGCCTCCACCTGTACAGATAAGCATAATAAGTGTTCTTTTTTCCATTGCTTCTAGACGTTCTTTATATTTTTGTTCTCTGGCTTTATTTTGTAATGATGAGATTGTTCTTGAGAACATTAATAATTGTTCTTGTTTGTTTTCTTGTGAACCAATTCCTAAACGATATAATAAACGCATCATTCTCATTGAATCTCTAACTGGATATTCTCGTGCAAATTCCATGTATGGATCTACGCTTGAGTCTCCGGCTTCTATTCTATCACATAAATGTTCTAGTCCTTTTTTAAATACGTCTGGTGCTGATTCTATTGATTTTCTTAATGCTACTGGGATTGTATAATGTTGCGCTAGTATTTCCAAGCTTTTTAAGTAGTATGGTAATAATAAATCTATTTTATGCATATGAGTTTTTCTATAACTGCTTAGATTTATATATTCCATTTTAAACATTACAAACGCGATTATTACTGATATCAATAGGTATATATAACCAATCGATGATATAAAGATTACTGCAAATGCTACTATAAATGCTAATCCTGCATTTTTAAGTCTTTTATTAAACATTTTAGTACTGTCAATGTCGTCTCCATATTTTAATTTTAGTAAGAATTCATAATCCTTTTCTTTTAGAAAACTAAAATATGGTGTCACTTCTTGTATAAATCTTTTTGAGTCAATTTTCTTATTTACAATCATAATAACAAATATTATAACTGCTATTATGATAAACATCCAAACTGTTATATCCATTATTCAGCACCTACATTCTCATTATAAAATTTAGTACCACTAATTAGGAAGAAAGTGTTTATTGCTACTATTCCGTGTAGTAATACTACCATATACCATTCTTTTAAGTTTTCAATGTATGTTGGTACACCTAGAATAAATTGAACTAACATAACCATTAGGTATAATACTATACCAAATTGTACGAATTTTTTATAGAATGCTGCTCTATCTATTCTATCTCGATATACTGCTTCAACAAGCATATCTATATCTTGACTCATGTTTTCTAGTGATTCTCCTGCATCTTTTGATCCTTCATTTGTTATTTGTAGGAAGATTTGATGCATGTTTCTTACGATAAAGTAATCATATTTACTATTCATATAGTCTAATGCTGCATCAATTGTTCCGTTTGCATATGACATATCTATCATTACTTTAACGTCTGATTTTACTGGATCTTCTAATACTCCTGATGAGTATACTCCTTCTAATGATTTTACAAATGCTTGTGTTGTTGCAAATTCCATTATTACGTTTGTTGTGTATGTTTGTATTTGTTCAAATATGAATTCACTATATATTCTTTTACATCTTAGATAAGCTAAATATGGTACAAATCCTATTGCGATTGCTCCATATATAAGTGCTGTTATGATGTTGTAGAAGTATAAATATCCTAGTACTGAAAATCCTATTCCAAATACTGCAACTTGAAATGCATATTGTTTTGTTGTATATTCTTGTCCTAATTCTTTTACCTTTCCTCTTACTTCTTTAAAAGAATAAGGTGCATATTTTTCGTATAATACTCCAACTTGTTCTGTAACATATGCTGAGAATTTTTCGCCTTTATGTTTTCTGTAAAGTATTACATATACTATTATAAAGACAATTGCGACAAACATTAATTTTTCCATTTTACCTCCTTATTCTTCAAAGAGAAATTCGTCTTTTTGTTCTTTTATTTCTGCACTTGCAGGTATAATACAATCCTCCGGTAGTATTACTCCTTGTGCTGATAAATAATCAAGTAGATATTTTGATGGATTTTTCTTTGCTACTTTTCCATCTATTCCTTTTTTATAAATATTACTAAATATTGCATTGTTGTTTTCATCTACATAGAATTCTGTTACTCCTGCAATTTCTCTTACAAAGCTTTTTGTTTCTTTGCTTTGATATCCTCTTATGTATACACCTATTTGTACGTATCTATAGATTGATTTTAGGAATTGATCAATTTCTTGATTTGTTTCAAGCAAACTATACATACGGTTAGGTATTGATTCTGCTTTATCGGCATGAATTGTTGATAATATGTAGTGTCCTGATGAAATTGAGTTTCTTACTGCCATTACGGCTTCTGCACTACGTACTTCGGATAGTAGTATCCATTTAGGGTTCTGTCTCATACATGCAACTAGTACATCTGAGTATGATGCAACGTTATTTGTTTTCATTGCTACTATATCCCTATGCGGGAATATTCTATCTAAGTGTAGTTCTAGTGTATCTTCTATTGTTATTATTTTTTCATTTTCTTTTATATGTGCTCCAAGGTATTTTACAAATTCTGTTTTTCCTGAACCTGTTTCTCCACAAACTATTATGTTACAGTGTCCTTCTACACATTTTAATAAGAAATCGTGTACTTCTAGTGATACATATTTTTGTTCTATTAATTTATCTTTTTCCAGTCTTATTTTTGCAGGTGTTTTACGCAAAACAGCAGCTATTCCATTACGAGCTACTGAATCGTGTACGAAATTAAAACGAAGTTCTGCACTTTCTGCATCCAGTAGTGGATGGGCAGAGTTAAATGCTTTTCCCATAACGTTGGAACATTGGAATGCAAGTTTTTCCATAAATTCATTGTTTATTTCTGGATCTTCTATTCTAAATATACCACGGGATAATGTTTTTAACCATATCTGTCCACCATTACTGTATGAGATATCTGTTATGTCATCTTCTTGTAAATATTTTAAAAGTGGCCCAAAATCAATTTGGGAGAACATGTTTTCATGCATGTTATCACCTTACTTGTTCTATTGTACTATTTACTGGATCTGTTGATAATTGAACTGTTCTTGCTTTGATATAGTCTACTAATTCTTGTGTAGTTAATTTTGTTGTTGCATCTTTATCATCTACCCATGCACCATGTTGTATTGGGAATAATTCTATATCAAGATAATTTGATCTTAATAATAATAGAAATACGTCTTCTTTAACACCGAAGATTAGTTTTGATGGTGTTCTTGATCCATCATTTACTTCATATACATTATTTCCATTATCATCAGTTACTGCAAGTACTTCCACATTTTCAAGTAGTTTTCCTAACATTACTGAACTTTCATCTGCTGTAACTCTCATATATAAGTCTATTTTATCTCCAGGCATAATTCCCCATCCTGTTGTCATATCTGTTGATGATAAGTCGTATGATACAGCAAATTCTCCTTCTTTTAATAAACTTAGAATATAGTTTGGTAATGCTTCTTTTGTAGTTACTGCTTCATTATAAAACATACTTCCTTCTGGGATAATTGTATTATAATTTGCATATTTGTTTAGTAAATCTTGTTCATTTGTTATTGCATTTTCTGAAATGTATGCTTGTGGTACATCAACGTATTTAATCATATCCGATGTTATTTGTGTTCTTGGCTGAATTGTTGTTGCAGCAACTGGAACACTTTTTGGTTTTACTTGTCTTTGTAATTGAAAATAATATCCTCCCCATAGTATACCAACTATAGCTATTACACCAATTACTGTTACAGTATTTTTGTTTTTCAAAAATCTAACTATTGAATTCATAATTTCTCCCTTCCTATTCTTTTGTTAAATATTTTGATAGCTTTCTAGTATCATTTTGATTATACATTATTTTTTATTTTTTTTCAAGTACTATCTATATATTGTGTATTGTTTTGTTTCTCCTCTTATAGGTATTTTTATGTATTCTCCAATTGCTGGTATATCAAATTTCATATATACTATTACCATATAATTGTATCTTCGTCTTATTACTTTATTTCCTGTAGAGTCAAAAATATCTCCTCTTCTATATATACAGTAGTCATATCTTCCTTGTCCATTTCCAATAAATAAGTCATATTTATCTTTATTTGTTGGACAATTATTCCATTCATTTGTACTTATTGGATAGCCTACTTTTCCTAAGTATTCATTTGCTTTTTCATCCCATTGTTCTCTTGGGCTTGGTCTTCCTACTCTACTTGAAAAATCACTTATTTCATTTCTCTCAAATTCATCTATTAAGTTAATAAGATAGTTTTTTGTTCTGTATGCCTTACTATATGCCATTGAACCAATTAAAAGAGTATAGAAAATAAGCATAAATGTTATTACCATATTTAATATAAAGGCATTACCAATTGCACCTTTCATTTTCTATTCCTCCTTTAATTGATTAAACTATAGTCTGGAGTATATCCACACGCTCTTCTCATTACATTTCCGTTACTGTATCCATATGCACCTATTTGACCCGGAAGCATTCCAGCATTTCTGTCTTCAAAAAGTCCTTTTATGATTGCTCTTGTTCTATAATTAACGTGTGATTCTTTTGTTATATCCATGAATATATACTCTGGGCTATATATTCCTCCTGTGCTTAATAAGCTATATGTATGTAGCAATATTTTTTTCATTTTTTCTGATGACCTTATTGCTGGTTCATCAAAATATGCTTCTTTAATATATGTTTTTCCATCAATTATTTTTCGATCATACAAATTATATAGCACTGATTCAACATCTGATATTTGTGTTTTATCTACATCATGTGTTACGTAAAAATTTCTATATTCATACATTACTGATGTTTTTGTAAATAATGGTATTCTTATTATATTTGAAATAACCGGAAGTTCTACATACATATATGTATATATTCCATATTGGTAATATTTATTTGTTGTGCAGCCATTAGAATCACATTTATATGGTGAATTCATTGTTTCTCCATATATTAGGCTTGTTCCTGCTGTTGTAGCGTCTGCTTTCATATCTGTGTTTTGTGTATCAAAGTCTAAGTTATATGATATAACTTTATATCCTAAGTCTTCACTTGACTCACAATTTTTATCTGAAGATTTGCATGTAACTTTAAAGGGTGTATTGTATCCAATTCCTGTAAGCTTTCTTGCTATTTCTTTTTTTGCTAAACAATTATATCCTTCATATTTTTCTATTATTCCTGATATTATTGCATTTGCTCTATATGCTTTGTAGTAGCTTAATATTCCCATTATTATTGCAGCGCATACAAATAAGAACAAAATTATTATATTTAATAGGAATGTATAACTTATGCTTTCTTTCATTTTTACACCCTTTCTTTAATTTTTAGACTCTAATATTGCATCTATTTGATTAGTGAAATCAAAGTCTATTTCTTCGTTTGCAACTACACCACTTGTTTTTGTTTTAACTTTTAAACTTACTTTTGGCGGATATTCGTTTACATCATATATTTCTATTTCGTATGTATTAGTTAAATTTGCATTTTGTGCAAAACGTCTAATAAAGCTTTCTACAAATACTTCTCTATTAATTCTAATTGTTTTTCCATCATTCATGTAAGATGCGTAATCAAACGCATCATTCATTGCAGCTTGAGTTGTTTCCTTTATTAACGTATAATTTTGTTCACTTGTGTTTGTTACTCTTTGCATAAAGAAGATTAATCCTATAATGAGTACTCCTGCACTTATTATAAAAGTTCCCCAAAATGATTCATGCATATTTTAACCTCCTTTTCTATCCACCACTCTTTGGCGATTTGTCTGCACAAGTATAGAAATCAGCTGTATTTTCTAATAGGTCATCTGACTTAACATATCCATCGCCATTTAAATCTAGTCTATTTACTGTTTGTTGTCTCATAATCATACATTGTGTTGAAAGATTACATCCTGAATTTTCAAATTCAATTATTTCTCTATTTAAGTTTGTTATTTCTTTTGGATTTATTGTTTTACATGTTCCCTCAAGATTTTTTATATATGCAGTATCTCTTAGAAAACTACTTAAGCACATTCTTCCTGTTCCGTTTTCACAAGTTATCTTATAATCACTATAACTATGTTTTTTGTTGTATTCTCTAATTTTTACCATTGTTTTTGCATCTAATTTAATTTTATATAATGGTTTTTTATTATATATTTCTTCGCCATTTACGTTTCTGTTATTTTGAATATAATAATATGCATTATTTTCGGAACGGTTAATCCAATTCTCTCCTGGTAGTCTTGTTGTCCCATCTCTTGCAGGAAATGGATTTGATAGTGATATAACTCTGAATTGAGTATTCTGTGATAAATCTTTTGATATAGTTGAAGACACATTACAATATTCTTTCTTATTTTCTTCTAAATCCATGTCTAATGAGCTTGAAACCTGATTGTGATTCACGCCATCACTTGTTCTATAATATGTTATTGTTTCCTTTGTGTCTTCATCCATATTAATTCCTGACATTTTAGTCACTGATGGACTTTTTAATTTATTATATATTTTATTTGTTATTCCAAAACCATTTGTAATTTGAGTACTTAGTCTATTAGTTATTTTTCCTTCTTCTATATTATTAGTTATTTTAACTATTTTTGATTCTTTACGTTTTTCTATAAAATCTATAGAATTTGTATTCGAAACTGTGTTATATAATTGCAAATCATTTATATTTATATTTGCATTTTTTGCTGGGGTTGAGTTATTTATTTCATATTGATAGTGTATTTTTTCAGTATATTTATACATGCAATTTTCATCGTGGCTATCGCATTCTTCCTCTTTTTTCAGTGGTTCTTGATATTTATAACTGTTTTTTACGAATTCATAGGTTTTGTTATTAAATTCAAATTTGAAATTTTTTTGATATTCTCCTGGATCATTTGTAAATACTTTATTTAGATTAATATTATTAACATCCGATGATTTAGTATAACATGTCCTTGTAACATTTAATTCACCGACAGGCATTTCTATTAACTGATTTTTTGAAAATGTTTTTCCATTTAACATAGTTCGTATTTTTGAAAAGTCATATGTTATATCATCGTAACACCATAATTGATTTTCTCCCTCACCAACATGATATACGTATTCGTTTAATTCTTCCTTTGTCGCCATTTTTCCTGGATATATACAATCTGATATTTTTCCCTTTTCAGCAGATAATGTTGTTATTATTTTAAAGTTATCATTTGGTATAATGTTCTTGCCTTCATCATCTATTGTGCAAGAATCTACTTCAAGTTTACAATTTGCTTTAGGTGGTTTATTATCTCTCATCACTGAGCTTAAATCAATCAAATTTTTACCAAATCCACTTGCAAATTCAGCCTGTAAACCTATCATAGATTCTATAGTTTTATCACTATAACTTTTTATAGTTGCAAGATCTTTACAATAATATTTTCCATAATAGTTGGCATATTCGTAACTGCTCACTTTTTTTCCGCCAATTTCGACATTAAAATCAGATACTAGATTAGCATATTGTTCACTTAAATCTATAAAATTGCATGCATGATTAAATGCTACTTCTGCTGTTCTTGCAGCCCAAAATTTTTCTTTTAGGTCTTTATCATGTGCATGAATGTAAAAGAATGCTAATTGGCTTGCTGTTCCCGTTGCCGAATACTGTTGAAGTACACCATTTTTATCACGAATATTAACAAAATAGAAGTAAACAGGTTCAATAAGTAAATAGTATTGATTCTTATTTCCTATTTTATCTGCTATATCATATATTTCTGTTGCAGTCCATGTTCCTTTATTTTTTGTTAGTGTATCTGTATAACCACATACTTTTAGAAAAAAACTAATAAAATCTACATTTCTACCTATATCTTGTACATATATACCTTTTTCTAGTGATGTCACAAATTTCATAAATTTAGCTCTATTATCTGCATAATCAGTAAAATCATTTTCTACTTCTTCGTCTTTTCCAAACCCCAAGTAAATTTTATACCAATGGTCAGCCATAGTATTTAAGTTATTCATTGCAGTACTGCCATCTGCATCCTTGGCAATTTGACTTCCATTAAAATTATATCTTATTCTTTCCCAACTGAGTCCTTGACTTTGTGCATCACTTTTGTCTTTTTCCCATTCTTCATAGTGGTCATTATCATGATATGGATTTAATGGTTCAAATTCAACAGTTTGAGTTCCAGGAACAATTTTTCTATCTTTGTCAACTAGTGTTACTCTAATCGTAAAATCTTGAGATGCATATGCGCATCCTTCACCTGTATCGTTATCGCATGGATAGTGTACATCTTCCTCACTTGTACCTTTTGTATTTTCATATGTTGCAATTGCTTGTACTCTTAAATTACTAAATAAGACGATTGCTAAAATAATTAAAAATATTTTTTTTCTCATTTACTATCACCTATCTTAATAAATTATAACATATAATAAACAAAAAAAAAAGTTTTTATTTGTTTCAAACTTTATTTTTTTAAATATTTCTTACTTGGTTATTTAATATAAAAAAGAGTTAATTGATTTATTAACTCTTACCTTGAATATGTTTTGCCTATATATTGTTCGTAATTTTCATACATCGGGATTATCAAATTTTCTCGTAGAGTCTTTCTATCTTTTTCTGAATTATCAGTATATTCGTATTCGTCTATTATTGTGTACATGCAATAAAATTTTACAAAATTATCTACGTTTTCCAGATGTTTATAATTATTATCTTTGTGGTATTCTTCAAATGATGTAGCAATAGTTTCTGAATTACCATTATCTTTCCAATCGAAATATTTATCTGTTATACTTTCTATTTCATCTGCAAAGTCATCATCTATTACATATTTATTAAAGTCAACTCTACTTCCGTATATATATTGTTCTTGTGGTAAATCTAAGTTAACACAATATTTTTCCATATCTTCTCTTGATAACTTACCTAATGCATCATTATTTGCTAATGTTTCTGGGCTTATATTACCATTGTAGTAGTTTAATGCAGCTAATATAATTTTAGCTTGTTCATATCCTGCAGTCATACCATATGATTCATCTGATACATAATATCCATTAAATAATTCTTCACGTAATTCTTCTGATAATTGTTTGAATGCTTTTGCTGCTATTTCTGGATTTGAATCTTGCATATCATATTTAGTATAATTTTGTTTTACTGGAACAGTAGTTGTAGTTACTGGTGCTTGAGTTACTTTTTGTGTCGTTGTTGTTTGTACTGCTTTTGTAGTTGTAGTTGTTGCCTTTGTAGTAACCTGTTGTTTTGTATTTACTGGGGCTTGGGTTCTTTGTGTTCCTACTGTTGTTGTATTATTCTTTGTTGTATTACTTGAATGATTTGTTGTTGTAACTCTATTTGTTTGAGCAGTGTTATTATTTATATTATTTTTTGTTGTTGTATTATTTGTTTTTGATTCTCCATTTTCTTTTGTTGTATTTTCTACTATTTCTGTATCATTGTCTGTAGTTTCCTCTTTTGTTGCTGTTTCTTTTGATTCTTTTGTTGTTTCTTCTTTAGTTGTTTTTGTTTCTTTTGTGGTATCTTCTACTGCAATTGTTGTTTCATTTGTGTTTTTTTCTTCTTCTGGTTCATGGCCACATGCTGATAATGTTGCAGCCATTGTTCCTGCTAATAATCCAGCTTTTAATTTCTTTAAGAAATCTGTTTTTGTCATTTTTAATCTCCCCTTTGTAATAGCGTTATTCTCGCTATTTGCTCATATATTAACACTTGTTCGCTAAAAAGTCAAGTTTTCCGACATTTAATCGTAGTTAATCTTCTGTAATAATGTAAATATTTTTTACATTTTTACAAAATTGAGGTCTTATTTTTAAGTGTTCCACTGTTGACACTAAATGTTAATTTAGTATTGGATACTTTAACATGCACATGTAAGATTTTATTTATTTTTTTAAATCTTTTCATGATATTCACATCAATCATTACAATATGCGCTTTTTTTATTATAAAAGTGTATTTTTTTACATTCTTATAAGGATCTTTTATTTCTACATCGTATGATACTTATAGGAGGTGTTGGAATGATTTAAATATTAAATAATATAAACAAATTGTTAGTACTATGAAACAAAATATTTTGTTTACAAACTATAAAGTAACTGTTATAATATTTTTAAAAAGAAAGGGTGATACTATGGTATTGTTAAATAAATTCCCAGATGGTTTTTTTGAAAAAACAAGACCAGAAGCACCAAAGAAAAAAGCAGATATTATTCCAATAAAATGGTCAGAGAAAACAAAAAAACGAAAAGCAACTGTTTCATTAGCTAACAAAAAAACAAAATAAAATGAGGTGATACAGTGTGCAAATTTGGAGATGTTATTGTAATAAAGAATTACATAGGTGATGATGGAAAAAAAGTGAAACATCACTCATTCATTGTAATAGATGACAATCCAGGAATTATAAAAGGTTTAAATTATAACTTGGTTACTAATGTAATGTCAAGTTTTAAAGATGAGAAACATAGAAAGAAAAAATTAAAATATAAGGAAAATTTAGAAGTTTATAGCGATAATATTATATCTAATTTAAAAAATAGTAAAACAGGATATATTAAGGCAGATCAATTATATTATTTTGATAAAAACAAAATCGAATACTATGTGTTTGCTCGCATTGATCAACAATTGCTAGATGAATTGATAAAATTAGTAATTGATCTTTCTAACAAGAATAAACTTAAAATAAATATACAAAATTTACTACAAACAACATAGAGTAGATTTTGTGTTTTTTTGTAAAAAAAAGAATTTTGCACTAGAAATTAAGAAAGAAATCTTTCTTTTTTTATTGCTATATCGTATTATATTTATATTGTATATTGAATAAAAAATACTTTTTTTAAAAGATCTTTCCCAGTATATAAAAAAAATTCATGTTTACACATGAATTAAAAATCAAAACTATCTTTTTTCTTAAGATAATATATTCCTATTGATCCTGTTATTATTATAAATAGTAGTATTGGAATATAGAAATCACCTAAAAATTCAATAAAATTATATTTTTCATCTACTATTTTTTCTGGTTCTTTTTGTTCTTCTTGTGTTTCTTTTTTTACTTGATTTACAAATTGTTCATAGGAATACGCATTTGTATTTGTCCATTTTCTACATAAGATGTTATCATTATTTTCGCAAACTTTATCTTGATAATACTTATTCAGATATGGGAGATTAATGTATATTGTTCTCATTCTATATTCACATTCTCCATTATTTGGGTATATACCTAGTGTTAATTGTGTTCCTGGTTCTATTCCATTAATTTTTATTTCTCCAAATTTATCTTGTGTTGCGTATGTGTTATTATCATTTAAATTTTTCACTTTTAGTTCATTTGATAGATTATATATTGTTATATTAAATTTGTCTGTATACTCATAATAATTATCAATATTACTAGCAAGTTCTTTATATTTTGCATAATCTTGATTTGTACATTGTGCCTTTATACTAATAGGTATTAGAAGTAATAATAATAGTCTCATCTTATTCACTTGTATCACCCCTTAATATATAGGTATATGTTTTATTTCTTAAATTAAATGATATACTTATTTTTTCTGCGTTTATTATTTCTTTGTTTATTTCTATATAAAATACATTATTTTGTTTTGTTTTAATCGCTTGTACCTCTTTAAAGTCATTTGTTTCTGTATATTCATTTCCATTAATTGTATATTTTATACTTCCATATTTTTCTATGAAATTATATAGATTTATAATGTTATTTATTTTTTCTTCATATTCAAAATTTCCTTCAATTTTTAGAATTGCTTTTTCTTTTTCTCCTATAGATGGAACTATCATTTCTTTTAAATCAAAGCATTCATTATTCATACATTGTTTATATGTATTTGTTATTTTTTCTTGAATCTCGTAATTACTTATGCTTAGTTTATAATTATCAAGTTTTACTTCTTCATTTAATTTTAGTTGTTTTGTTTCTAGTTTTGTAGTATCAAGTTTATTAGGATTTAATTTTGTATTGAATGCATTTACTATTGTTTTTCCTCTTTTATATTTAATATTATCTATATATTTAAATATCATTTTTGAATTAATTTCATTTATAGGAATCTTATATACCAATAAATAATCGGCTAGTTCTGATGTTATATTTTCATTGTTATAGGTATTTCCTAAATCTATTAGACTATTTCTAAATGTGTTATCACTATAATACCTTGTTCCATTTATATCAAGAACTATTCTAGATGTTTGTAGTGTGGCATCTACTGATGATTTTGCGCCAACTTTTACTACTACTAGTGCATATTCTTCTGATACAATTGTATTATTTTTGTAGTCTTTTGTTACTATATTACTTTCTTTTACACCTATGGTATATGTTCCAGTATTAAAAAAATCATTTTCTGAGTATGTTTTATCATATTTATTTGAACTTAAATATACTAATAGACATGTTGCACTTATTATTAGTAATATTATGATATTTATTACAAACTTATTTTCTATATAGTAGTATCTAGCATTTCTTGCATTTTTTTTAATATTTCTTATCGCGACGTTTTTTTCAAATTCAAGTGCAACTTCTATTTCTTCACTATCTTCTTCTGAAATATCTAATCCTTGTAAGTCTCTAACAAAATCAAATTTTTTAATATCAAATCCTGTTGCTCTTATTAAATAGAAAATCACACTTATAGTTTGAAGCATTCGAGCTATATTTGTTATATCTCTTATTGCTAGTGTTGTTTTTGCAGCTACTAGTATTTCTTGTAAATCCTTTACTATTCCATTTGAAATAATACATACAATTAAAACACCAATATATAAAGATATATTAAAAATATAGTACATATATGGTTTTTCTTTTTTTATTAATATGTATATTATAACTATATTAACAATTAAAATTACAACAATTAATATATAAAACCATGTAGAAAAAAGTGCTGATGTTAAATCTTTTCCAATTACGTTTGGATTAGTTTTACAATATTCTTTAAAAAAACTATATACTACTGATGTTCTATATAATAAAATTGCTGATAAAGCAAATATTATGAGATGAAACAGTTTAAAGTTTTTTATAAAAAATGCATATGGTTTTTTAAATATCATATATATCCCTTCTATTCTATATATGATTATATCATGAATATTTATTTTTTACAAAATAATATTTTGATTTTTATTTTATTTCATTAGTTTTTATAAAAATAAAAAAAGTTATTTTAGCTATAAATTCTAAAATAACTCCTTTATTATATTTTTTTAAACAAAGCTTTATTAGCATATTTAAATATTAATTTTTTACAACAAATTAATTACAATTTGGTGTAAAACTAGAACCAGAACATGAATTTACTCTTCCGTTAGCTTGCATAGAACATTGTGTTGTATTATAACAAGCATTTCTATACCATGTTCCTCCACTTTCAGTACAACATGATTTTTTATCTAGGCTTCCCATAATTCTTGGTATTAATACTGCTCCTGCTGCAGCTACAACACCAATTAAAACAATAGTAATTACAGTCATATTTGCTTCTCCTGCTGCTTCTTTCATCAACTTCACCACCCTTCGATTATCATAATTTCATTTTACCATAGTTTTTTTTTGTTGTATATATTTTTTGTTGTTTTTTTGTTTTTTTTAACATTTTGCATCTAATAATTGTGTACAATTTGTCGTTTTTCCTGTAGATGAATTTGTATTGCATGATTCTTTTACATAACACTTATTATTGAATATAATTCCGTCGTTTTCTAAGCAGCATGATTTATTATTTGAATTTTTCATAAGTCGTGGTATCAATATTGCCCCAAATGTTGCAATCACCCCTATCAATGCTATTATAAGTATTGTTAAATTTGCTTCTCCTGTTGCTTCTTTCATACCCTACCTCCTTTATTATAAATTATTTTATCATTTTTTTTTGTGTGTGTAAATGTTTTTTAATTGTCTTAATTGTTATAAGTATAATGAATATTATTATTGCATATATTATAATTCCTTTTAAATCATAAAATTCTATTTTTTTATCTATATTTATGTAATATGTATATATTGTTTCATTATTATATTTAATATTTAATTTTCCTATTGGATTATGTTGATTTGTTTCTTTTGTTATTTTTTCTATTCCTTCATATTCATATGTTAAATTATTAATATCTATTTCATTATTTAAATATTCATATACATCATTATCTGCTTTTATTTCGTATTGTTTTTCAAATAGTTTATCTACATTTACTATCTTTATTAATTGATTATAATTCAATATTTTTTTATAGGTATAGTTTTTTGAGTAGTAGTCATATATGTTTATTGCATCTTCTATATGATATGATTTATTAATACTTGCATTTGTTGTTACTAATAAGTATTTTACTCCATTTATTTTCGATATTGATGCTAGACAGTTTCCTGCTTCGTCTGTAAATCCTGTTTTTGATCCTAGTATTGTTGACACATCTAAATTATATGGCTTTGATTTTTCGATTATAGTACTTTCTAACTTTAAATTTGTTGATGTTATATATTCTTTAGCTGTAAATATTTTATAAAAATCTTGATTCTTTAATGCGTATTTTAGAAGTATAGCTATGTCATTTACAGTTGAATAATTATCTTCATCTACACCTATTGGGTTTGAAAAGTGTGTACTTTCCATATTTAATTCATGTGCTTTTAGATTCATTAATTCTACAAATTCGTCTATTGTTCCTGATACTTTTAACGCTATTGCGTTTGCACAATCTGCTGCACTTGGCAACATTGTTCCATATAATAAGTCTTCATATGTCACTGTTTGATTTATTTTAAATCCTGATGTTACATATCCGTCTAATTCTTTAAATGCTTCTTGTGGCATTATTGTTTCTTCTTTTATATCATTTATATTTTCAAGTGCAATAATTGTTGTCATTATTTTTGTTAGACTTGCTACTTTTACTTTTTTATCTGAATCTTTTTCATATATAATTTTATCTTCATTCATATTATATAAAACTACATTTTTAGAGTATGTGTCTAGTGCTTTTATATTTGTTATAGGTATTAATATGTAAATAATTATTAATAGTTTTATTAGTGTTTTTTTCATATTTTCTTACCTTTCTCTTAGTATTTATTATATTATATCAGATTAAAAACTTTTTTTCATTAAAAAGAACAGAAATTATTTTTCTGTTCTACTATTTATTAAAATGGATAAAAGTCATTTGTTTTTGTTTTTACAAGTTTTTTTGTTTTTTCTTCATAGTAATTTATAATTCTATCACTTATTGGTTTCATTTCTTTCATCATTTCATGAATTTCCTCTATTTCAAAATATCTTCCTTGATAATATCTTAAGACTATTTCACATAGTTTTTCTCTTGTTGCAATTAGATTATAATAAAAATCTTTTCCAATATTGTCCAAAGTATTTTGTTTATAATTTTCAATTCTTATTTCTAATTTTTCTATTTCAGTTTCTATATTCTTTCTAACTGATTCTGCATATTGTGTTGTTATATGTGATACTCCATATGCAGATGTCTCAAATAGTCCTAATGTTTCAATTTTTCCATCATATCCCTTAGCATCTCTTTTTCCATGAAAAATAAATGGCGCACTTATTTTAGTTGGTGCAAACTTAAATAATTCAATTGTTTTTTCTGGATAATATACTCCAAATATAAATCTTTCTTCTATGTATGAACTGTTAGGATTCACTACAATTCCTTCAAACCAACCATCTTCTTCTAGTAATATTTTACCTTCCCAAACATTTTTATCATCAAATTCATAATTATTTGATTCATCCCAATATCCTTTTATGTCCATTAATTTACTCATTTTCAAAACCTCCTTCATTTGGTTTATTATTATACCATATTTTTAAATTTTGTAAAAAAAAAGAACTATAAAAGTTCGAACAATTCATAATATGGTGGAGCTGAGGAGAATTGAACTCCTGTCCAAAAGTATCTCCAATTAAACTTCTACAAGCTTAGTTAGTTATATTATTTCCTATAATAATTGTTAACTAACAAACTATATTATAGTAAGCTTATAATATTCATTGGTATTTCTAAGCTAAATACCAGTATATCCCATTAAATCGAACCTTCTTAATAACTCATGGGAGAAGCTAAAAAGAAAGTTGCATTTCTTAATTTCTATTAAGCGTAGGCTACAACGTTACCTTTGAACATTGAAGCAAATGCGTTTTTAATTTTATTTCCAGTTATTTTTTTGTTGGATTTGACGGTTCCCACCGACTTGCCGTTTAATCAAATTTACTCCTGTCGAAACCTGAACAGCCCCATAAGAAGATTATAACATATAATTAATAAATGTCAATTATTTGTGTGTATTTGTCTATTCATTTTGTTTTTATTGCATATTATATTATGGGTGATTTTATGAATAGACATTGGTGGTTTGGTAGGGGAAAATGGTGGATATGTTTTTTTGCTTTTTCGATTTTAGCATTTTATCAATTACTGTTAACCTTCTTTATTTTAAGTAGATTTAATATTTTTTTAATCTTTTTATTTATTGCTGTTGTCTTTTGGTCTTTCTTTAGAATAATATGGTGAAACAAGCATTTGTGTTTTATATATTAAGTCTATAATTCTTCCAGCTTCTTTTGTATTCTCATATTCTGTTTTGTCTAATTCTATTTTTTTGGGTAATAAAATTAATATAAAAAACAATTTTCTTTCATCTTCATGTAATGGATAATTTTTTTCATATCTTTTGATTAGTTCTGAAAAATCAAATTCTAATCCATGTTTCATATATAATTTATATATATCAAATACTGGTATTCCTATTTTTGCTTTATCCCAGCTTATTAAATAATTTTTTTCATTGTTTATTAAATGATTTATTTCTAGATTATTATGTAATACAACTAATCTTTGTTTTTGATTTTGTTTTACTAATTTATACCAGTTATCTATTTCTTCTTTTAAAAAATATAATGTTGAAAAAATTTTTGATATATTTCTTGCTACTAGGTATTCGCAAGGACTCATATATACCTTGCTTTCAATTATTGTTATCATGTCAGTGTAATATCCATATAAGTATTCTATATTGTTTTTTATGTCTTCATATATTTCTTTATAATCATCTTCTGTTACTTCTTTATAATGTGTTGTTTTATTATGTAGTAAACTTACCAAATCTATTAGATCTATTATTTTTTGTTCTCTAGGAATATTATATGATTCAATATAGTTTCTTATTTCATATTTGTCTTTTTTTTCATTTATTAGTTTTGGTATATAATTAAAATTTCTTGATTTTAGATAATCATATATATATTGATTGTCTTTTTTTTTGTCTTTTATTACAAATTTTCCTTCTTCTGTTTCTACAATCATTGTTTTGTTTTTTTTTGTATATTTTCTTGGTTTGATATCGTATTTTTTTAGTATTTCATTGATTTTTAACATTTTGTTCTGGAATAATAATTTTATCTCCTAGCTTAATTTCATCTGTATTGTTATATTCAGATAATTTTTCTTTTGTTATATTGTATGTAGTCATTATTTTTTCAAGTGTATCTCCTTCTCTTACTATGTAAATATGATAAGTGCTGTATTCTTCTGCTTCTTCTTTAAAGTTTTCAAATATATTTTTCATGTATGGTACATTTTCTATATTTTCTTGTTCTACCGTATCTTCTATTTCTTCTTCTATACATCTTTCTTCTTCTTTGGGTTCTATTGTTTCTTTTATCGGTTGTACATCATCTTGTTTAGGTTCTTCAATTTCAATTATATTATCTAATAGAATCTCAATATTCACTTCTAAAATGTTATCATTTATTACTTCGTAATAGAAATCATTTATTTCTATTTTCATGTTTTCTGTGTCATATTTTTTGTCTATTTCTATACTCATAGGAATTTTAAATTCAAATTCATCTACTTGTGTGCTTGTTTCTGTTATTTTATAAGTTCCATTAATTATTATGTCGCCTTCTACTGTTTGATTATTATTATGTAATGTGTTTTCAAGCGCTATACTTGTAATTTCATTAACGTTTGTTTTAAAATTCATTCTTTTTTTAAATGGGATTATTCTTTTCATTTTTTTCCTCCTATCTAATTGTATTAAAAAAAAGATAGTTTATTCTATCTTTTAAAAATATTCTTATTTATTTCATCAGTACTCATCTTTTGATTTTTACTCATTTTATTTTTTGATATGTTGTATGCAAGTGTAGCAAAGACATTATTTCTTATGTTTTCATCTTCGAATAATTTAGGATTTTCATAGTTCATTCCTTTTATGCTGCATAGAAACCAACCATATTCATTTCCTACATATTTAACCATTTCTTTTTCATACTCACTTGGCTTTTTCATCAAATCACAAAGTACTTTATAATCATAACAAATAGAATAACATAAGTTGTCATACATACTTGGATTCAATGCTGCTTCTATCTTTTCGTCATGTGAAATATTTTTACTGTTATGTGCTCGTGCATTCATTTGATTATAATAAAAGTTTAAGCATTTTTCTGGTGTTATCTGATTAATCATTACTATTGCCTTATTTATTTCATTGTTGTATTCTTCGTTTGAGTTTTGTCCCATATTAAACCTTATATATCTTATTATTTTATATAATCTATTTTTAATATTTTCATCTATTGTTTGTGTTTTTTTATTAATTCTTAAATATTGATTTAAATATTTTAGAAAGTTTATATCTAATTTTTCTTTTAAATCTTTTTGCTCAAATATTTCACTGTTGTATATTATGCTTTCTACAAATTTGTTTTCTAAATATATATTCCCCATTTTACACCTCAAAAATTATTTTAAATATTTCTTCATATTTTTTTACTGGAATGTATTCAATATTATTTTTTATTTCTTCTGGAATTTCATCAATGTCCGATTGATTGTCGTATGGTATTATTATTTTTTTAATATTGTTTCTACATGCTCCTGTACTTTTTTCTTTTAATCCACCTATTGCTAAAACATTTCCTCTTAGTGTTATTTCTCCTGTCATAGCAATATTTGTCGATACTTCTTTGTTTAGCAATGCACTAATTAATGCTGTAGTTAAAGCAACACCTGCACTTGGACCATCTTTTGGGATTGCCCCTTCTGGTACATGTATGTGTATATCTTTATCTATAATATCATTATAATCTATTTTAAATTTTTTGCAATTAGATTTTATATAACTATATGCAATTTTTGCACTTTCTTGCATTACTTCTCCTAGTGATCCTGTAAGCACAAGGTCTCCTTTTCCTTTGTAAAAGTTTACTTCTATTGGTAAAACATCTCCACCATATGATGTATAAGCTAGTCCATTTACAACTCCTACTTGTCCATCGATATTTTTATATATATAATGATATTTTTCATTTCCAATGTATTGTTTTAGATTTTCTCTTGTTATGTAAATTTCTTTTGGTTTTACATTATTCATTACTATTGATGTTACTATTTTTCTTATTATTGTTGATATTTTTCTTTCTAATTCTCTTACTCCAGCTTCTTTTGTATAATATCTTATTATTGAGAGAAGTGCTTCATCTTCGAATTTTACTATTCCTTCTTCAAGCCCATGTTCTTTCGATATTTTTTTTATCAAATGTTTTTTGCAAATATCTAATTTTTCGTATTCTGTATATCCACTTAATTCTACTATTTCAAGTCTATCTCTTAATGCTTCTGGTATTTGTTCTACATAATTTGCAGTTGTTATAAACATTACTTTTGAAAGATCATATTCTTCTTCTATATAGTTGTCTGTAAAATATTTATTTTGTTCTGGATCGAATACTTCTAACAAAGTACTTGCAGGGTCTCCTTTAATATCTTTTGTCATTTTATCTATTTCATCTACTAAAAATACTGGATTTATACTTCCTGCTTTTTTCATTGAAGATATTATTTTTCCAGGTGATGCACCTATATATGTTTTTCTGTGTCCAATTATTTCTGCTTCATCATTTATTCCACCAACAGATATTTTTACAAAGTTTCTGTTAATTGCTTTTGCTACTCTGAATGCTAATGATGTTTTTCCAACTCCTGGAGGACCTACAAGACATAGTATTGGTCCTCTTAGTTCTTGTGTCATTTGTTTTACTGCTAAAAATTCTATTATTCTTGTTTTTACGCTGTCTAGTCCATAATGTGATTCATCTAATATTTTTCGTACTTCTTTTAAATCTTCATTATCTTTTGTTTCTTTTTCCCATGGAAGGTCAATTAACCAATCTATATAATTTTTTATAATGTTTATTTCTGGTGACATCATTGATAGACTTTCGTATCTTTTTATTTCTTGATTTATTCTTTCTTTTATATTTTTTGGAGCTTTAAGTTTTTTTAATTTTTCTTTTAAAATTTCAACATCATCGTCTTTTAGGTTTGATTCTCCTAATTCTTGTTTGATTTGTTTAATTTTTTCTCTAAGAATAAATTCTTTTTGATTATCATCTAGTGTTTTTTTGATATTTGAATCTATTTTTTTATCTATTTCGTATAATTCTTTTTCTTTATATAAATCTTCTAATATTAGTTTTGCTCTTTCTATACTTTTTGTTTCTAGTAAATATTGCATTAGTCTTTGATTTTCTATTGGAAGAAATGGTGCAATTATGTCTGTCATTTTTGATAAATCTGATGAATTTATAATTAATGACAAAACACTATTACTCATATTTGGTATTGTTTTAACACATGTTTCTATTTCTCTATATAGTTTTTTTATTGTTACCATTTCTTCTTGTTCATCAAGTTTTTCTTCTTCTATATTTGAAACTATTGATTCTATTACTTCGAAACTATTGTTTAGGTTTAAATATTCATGTACTTTTGCTCTTACTTTTCCAGTAATTATCACTCTTGTTTTTCCATTTGGTAATTCCATTTTATGTGTTATTTTTGATACTACTCCAATTTTTGGTAGTTTAGCACGATCTGGTTTGTCTAGTGATTCCATTGTACTTACTACTAATATTTCGTTATCATGAAATAGTTCTGAAACATCTATTATATTTTTACTTTCATCACTTTCGAATTCTAGTCTGATATCGTTGTTTGGAAGTAAAACTATTCCTTTTAATAATATAACTGGCAAATCTGTTTTTATCATATTTTTGCTCCTTCAAAATTGTGTATATTATAGTACAAAAAAAATTAAAAGTCTATATAAATTCCCCTTTAATTTTTATTTTCTTTTGTTATATTTTTTTCTGATAGATGATTAGAAAGTGTTTCTATTTTATATCCTTTTGTATTTATGTAATTAACCATTAATTCTAATTCTTTTTCTGTTGTTTCATTTATAGATAATGATATTATACTTCCACTTTTTATCTTTTTCTTTAGTTCTTTTAATGGATTATTTGATATGATTATTTCTGGTTTTATTGTATATTTTTTTTGTTCATTACAACTCTCTAATATTTTTGGGTTTTCTTCTTCTGTATAGCAGTAATTTTGTATTTTAAAATTGTTGTTATTTATAAATTGGCCTTTTTTTATAATTTCGTTAAATTGTTCTTGATTATTTTTTAGCCATTCGTCGTCTATAAAAAAATTTACTTTTATTTCATTTTTTTCTATTATTTCTAATATTCTTGATATGTTGTCGTCTTCTTGTACTAGTATTATTATGCTTATCATTTTCTTTTCTGGATTTCCACTTATAATGTATTTGTTATATTGTTTTTCTATTGATATTTCTGGTTTTATTTCATCATATATAAAATATTTTTCATTAATCATACCTATTTTTTTTAGTTCTTTATAAGTTTTATCAATATTTATTTTTTTTCCGTATAATCCTGGAATTATTGTATTATTTTTTATTTTAGCATTTATTGGTTGTTGTTCATATTTTTTACTTTGACTTTTTAATTCTGTTAGTAAGGTGTCTATATCTTTTACTACGGTTGTTGTCTTATTTGAGATAATATAGCTCATACATATTATTGTTATAAATCCTATGATACTAAATATTTTTTTCATCTGACCACCTAATAAAATATATGTTATTTATGTTTTCGTTTTTCATATTTTTTCACTATATTTGTTTTTAGGCATATTATATTGTGAAAGGGGTAGTATTATGAATAATACTCAAAATTTTAATTCTTTTTCTAGTTATCCTAACAATGGTTATAATTTAGGTTATGATTTTAATACTGGTATGTACAATGGGTCTAATGTTGGTAAGGATGATAGGCTTATCGGTGCCGGATTTGCTTTTCCGTTTCTTTTAGGAGGGGTTACTGGTGCAGCTATTGCTCCTGCTTTTTGGAGACCACCTTATAATAGACCTTATTATGGTCCTTATTATGGTCCTGGATTCTATGGTCCTTATAGACCTTTTTAAAAAAAGAATCATTTGATTCTTTTATTTTATATTTATTTCTATTTTTATGTCTGGATTTATATCTTTTTGTATTTTTACTATTTCTTTTAGTTTTTTAAATGTTTCTTCTGTATTATTTATATTGTATCTTATTTCTTCGGTTGATTCATTCAATATAATTTCTTTTATTAAATCTTCTGTTGTTTCTTGGTCTATTATATTTTTTGTATTTTCTATTTTGCTATTTGTTTTATATTCTATTTTGTTTTCTTCTAAGTATTGTTTTATTTGATTTATTACTTTTTCTTTATTGCTATCTATGTTTTCTGGAAATTTAAATTCTTTTATTTGTTTATTATAGTTCTCATATAATTCTTTTTTTATTTTTTCAAAGTTGGTTTTAAATGTTTCAAAGTTATTGTAAATTTCTGGTTCTACTGTTTTGATTGAAACACTAATTTCATTATTTGTGCCTATTATTTTTTCAATTAGTTTTATTTGTTTTTCTACTTGATTGTCATCAATATTTATGAATATTGTTGGATTTATATCTATTTCATTTAGATTTGTTATTAATTTTTCTAATTTTTCTGATGATTCTAAATTTATTTCTAATTTATTTGTTAATGTTTTATTCTCTTCAAATATTATTATATTATGATTTTTTTCAGTTGTATTTCCTGCATCGTCTTCTATTTTGTATACAATATTATATATTCCCGGTTTTGATGTATCATATTTACCTATTGTTTCTATTTTATTTGTTATATCTCCGTCAAAATTATCTTGTGCTGTGCAGCCTATTATTTTTTTACTTTCTGTTTTAAATGCTGAATAATCAGTCTTACATATAATTTTTGGTGGTTGTTCATCTATTATTTTTACTATTCTATTTACTTCTGTTATATTTTTATTATTATCACTTACTCTGTATGTTATTATATATTCGCCATAGTTTTTTGTATCTACTTCTCCTATTATTTCTACTTTGTCTGTTAAATCTCCTTCATATTCGTCTTGTGCTGTATATCCTTTTTCTTCATATTCTTTATTTATTGACATTTCTGTTATTTGATTTCCTTTAAGTTTTATTACGGGCGCAATATCATCTATTACCTTTACATTTCTTCTGACATGTAGGGTTTTACCTCCTATTTTTAATGAATAATCTATGTAATAATTTCCAACTTTTTTTGTGTCTATATTGCTATCAATTTTAATTCTACTCATGTATTTACTATTTGCATTTTTTACTATTACCCCTGGTTCTTCATATTCTTGTCTATATGATATTATCATATTTTTACTTCCATTTAGTTGTAACCTAGGTAATGTATTATATATTATAGATATTGTTATTGTAATTATTGCTATTATAGCAATTGTTATATTTTTTTTGTTCATCTTATCACCCGTTTTTTTGTATTATATCATTTTTTTTATTTTAAAACTAGTACAAATAATGTACTAGTTTCCTTTTAATTGTTTTTGAATACTTCTATTTATATCTCTTTCTTTAATTGTTTCTCTTTTATCATATGTTTTCTTTCCTTTTGCTATTCCAATTAATAATTTGGCTTTGTTATTTTTGAAGTATAACTTTATTGGAACAATTGTGTAACCGCTTATTTTTATTTTATCGTCTAGTTTTAGTATTTCTTTTTTATGAAGTAGTAATTTTCTTGTTCTTGTTTCTTCTTGATTAAATATATTCCCTTCTTTGTAATGACTTATGTGCATATTTATTACATATGCTTCGCTTTTTCTTATTACAACATAACTGTCTTTTAAATTGCAATTTCCTTTTCTAATTGATTTGATTTCTGTACCTGTTAGGCTTATTCCAGCTTCGTATGTATCAAAAATTTCGTAATCGTATTTTGCTTTTCTGTTGTTTATTTCTATCATTTTATCACCTTATTTTTTTATTATGAAATCAATTGTTTTTGCTTCTTTATTTGCTGATTTTACTAATACTTTTGCTTTATCTCCTAGTCTATATCCTCTTTTGTCTTTTTTTCCTACAATGCTAAATGTTTCTTCATTGTATGTATAATAGTCATCTGTTAGATCATCAATTCTTACTAATCCTTCTATTAAATTTGGTAATTCTATAAACATACCGAAAGGAGTAACTCCACTTATTATTCCGGCATATTCTTCTCCAATGTGTTTTGACATATATTCTGCTTTTTTCATATCGTCTACTTCTCTTTCACATTCTACTGCGGCTCTTTCTCTTTCTGATGAATGTGCAGTTATATCTGTCAATCTATAATCATATTTATTTATTGTTTCTTCGTTTATTTTGTTTTCAAATATATAATTATGTAGTAATCTATGAACTATAAGGTCTGGATATCTTCTTATTGGTGATGTGAAGTGTGTGTAACATTTACTAGCTAATCCGAAGTGTCCTATATTATTCTTGTCATATACTGCTTTTTGCATGCTTCTTAATAGCATTGACGATAATATAGTATATTCGTCTTTATTTTTTAATTGTTCAAGCATATTTTGCATGTTTTTAGGTGTTATTTCTTTTTTATTTGAGTTTATTCTATATCCTAATATTGATACAAATTTTATAAAGTTATTAATTTTTTCTTCACTAGGTTCTCCATGTATTCTATATATAAATGGAAGTTCCATGTATGATATATGTGTTGCTATTGTTTCATTTGCTGCTATCATAAAGTCTTCTATTAATTTTTCTCCTGTTCCTCTTTCTCTTAGCTTTACGTCAATTGCTTCTCCTTGCTCATTAACAATAATTTTTGATTCATCTATTTCAAAATCAATATATCCTCTATTTTCTTTATATTTTCGTAATATTTTTGCTAAATCACTCATCTTTTTTAATGATTGTACATATGGTTCGTAGCCTTCTGGTATATTGTCCTGTTCTAATATTTGATTAACACATTTGTATGTCATTTGTTTTCTTGATCTTATTAAGCTTTGAAAAATATCGTAGTTAACGGTTTGTCCTTGATTATTTATTTCCATAATACATGATAGGGCTAACCTATCTTCGTCTGGATTTAATGAACATATACCATTTGATAGTTTGTGTGGTAACATTGGTATTACTCTGTCAGCAAGATAAACACTTGTCCCTCTTGTATATGCTTCTTTATCTAATGGGCTATCTTCTGTTACATAGTGGCTTACGTCTGCAATATGTACTCCTAGTTTATAGTTTCCATTTGGCATAATCTCTATTGAGATTGCGTCGTCTATGTCTTTAGTATCATCGCCATCTATTGTAAATATTTCTTCATTTCTAAGGTCTATTCTATCTTGTGTTTCTTCTTTAAATACTTGCATTGGTATTTTTTCTGTTTGTTCCATTACTTCTTCTTCAAATACATCATTTATGTCATATTTTGCTGTTATTGATAGTATGTCTACTCCTGGATCGTTTTTGTGTCCTAATATTCTTACTACTTCTCCTCTATATGTATTATCTTTTAGTTTGTTAGTTAGTTTAATTAGTACTTTATGTCCGTTCATAGCGCCCATTGTCTTTTTTGGGTCTATTATTACTTGTATTTTTACTTTTTTGTCGTCTAATTCTACATATGGTTTGCCTTGTTTATAATAGAATTCACCTACCATGTTGTTAAGTTTTCTATCTATTATTTTTAGAATTCTTCCTTCAGGCTCTTCCATTCCCTTTGATGTTATTTCTACTATTACTGTATCATTATGTATTGCTTTATTTATTGAGTCTGCTGGTATAAATACATCTTGATTTGTTCCTATATCTACAAATCCATAACCACGCTTATTTACTGATAGTTTTCCAATTTTTAAATGACTATTTGTAAATAACATATAGTTGTCTTTTTTTGTCCTATAAATTTTTAGTTCTTCTTCCATTTTATTTAGTGTTTTGATAAGTTCTTTAAATTCATCTTTTTCTAAGTTTAATACTTTTTCTAGTTCAAATGCACTTAAAGCTTTATTTTCTTGTTTTAGTATTTCTAAAATTTTTTCTTCTAATAGTTCTTCCTGATTCATAAATCCTCCATTTTAATTGTACTTTACATATAAATTATACACTTTTTTTTATTAAATTAATACTTTATTTTTTAATATTAAATAAAAAATGATTTATTGTTTTATTTATTCTTTATAATATATTGAATATTTTTTAAGAAAATGGTATTATGTTATTGTATACATAGGAGAGGAATGATATAGTGAGTAAAAAATTATATTTTTGTATTATTGGTTTATGTTTGTTTTTTTTGACTGGATGTGGTAAAAACAGTTTAAATTGCAGTATAAATAGGGATTATGGCGATGATTTAAAAATTTATCAAGAACTTAAGATTAAGTTTTCTAATAATCATGTTAGTAAGTTAAATCTTAGTATGAATGCTAGTCTTGATGGAGAATATGTTAATAATAAAAGTTCTTTAATTGAATCTGTTGAAAACGAATTCTCTAGAATACCTGAAAAAAATTATGTTAAATATTCTTCAAAAGATACAAGTGAAGGATTTAATTTTAATGTTAAAATTAATTATAACAAATTAAGTGATGATAGTAAAAAATTAGTCAGTGTTATTAATTATGGAAGTTCTTATGATTCTGTTAAACTTGATTTAGAAGAATCTGGATATACTTGTAAATAATTTTAATAAAAAAAAATTCTATTTTTTTAGAATTTTTTTATTTTTAGGAATTTTTGTTTTTTTGTTGTATATTCCTTTTAGGGGGAATATATATGTACGAAAATATTTTTGAATTAAATAATAAGTTTTTAGAAATAAATAGAATGGGTTGGATTAGGAGTCGTAGAAAAGGTTCTACTGGAATTGGGTATACTTTTGAGAGTTTACTTGGAAAAAATGAAGATTCTCTTTCATTACCTGATTTTAAAGGTATTGAAATTAAAACTCATAGAAAAAATAGTTTTTCTTATATTTCTCTTTTTAATTACAATCCAATTGGAGATTCTTCTTATGAGTTGTTAAGATTATTTAATAATTACAGTTATTTACATCCTAATGATAAAAATATCAGATTTTTGTGTGCTAATGTATTCTGTAATTATGTTAAAGATGTCGGTATGAATTATAAATTTTCGTTGAAAGTAGATGAACTTGAGAAAAAAGTTTTTTTATTGGTGTATGATAGATGTGGAAATCTTATTGAAAAAAATTCATATTGGTCATTTGAAACATTAAAGGAAAAATTATTTACAAAGATGCGTTTTTTGGCTTATGTTGAAGCTAATTGTAAAGTTTGGAATGGTTGCGAGTATTTTAAATATGACAAAATTACTTTCTATACTTTGAAAGATTTTGATTCCTTCATTAATTTAATTAAAATTGGTAAGATTAGAGTTTCTTTTTTTATTAGTGGAGCAGCCTGTGGCACTGATTGTATAAATACTCATGGCGCAAGTTTCAGTATTAAAACGGAAAATTTAAATCTATTATTTGATCCTATTAGTGTTACTCCTTTGGGGTTGGCGACATAATTAAAAGACCTACATTTACATGTAAGTCTAGTTTTCTAAATGGTCGGGAAAACAGGATTTGAACCTGCAACCCCTTGGTCCCAAACCAAGTGCTCTACCAAATTGAGCCATTTCCCGTTTTATGGTGCGCCCGATAGGAGTCGAACCCATAACCTTTTGATCCGTAGTCAAACGATCTATCCAATTGATCTACGAGCGCATCGCCTATCGATTAAAAAAATGGTGGCTCCAGCGGGAATCGAACCAGCGACACAGGGATTTTCAGTCCCTTGCTCTACCGACTGAGCTATGGAGCCATATAAAAAAATGGCGGTCCCGACGAGAATCGAACTCGCGATCTTCTGCGTGACAGGCAGACGTGATAACCGCTACACCACGGGACCTTTTTGGTTGCGGAGGCAAGATTTGAACTTACGGCCTTCGGGTTATGAGCCCGACGAGCTACCAGGCTGCTCCACTCCGCGATATAAATTTAAAATGGCGGAGAGAAAGGGATTCGAACCCTTGCGCCAGTTGCCTGACCTACCGGTTTTCAAGACCGGACCCTTCAACCAGACTTGGGTATCTCTCCATAAATATGGTGCCTGAGGCCGGACTTGAACCGGCATGAAGTATGACCTTCGCAGGATTTTAAGTCCTGTGCGTCTACCAATTCCGCCACTCAGGCATATATATCAAAAAGACCATTTAGTCTTTATGAACATTAAATGGTGTCCCGTACAGAACTCGAATCTGTGACCCTTTGATTAAAAGTCAAATGCTCTACCTGCTGAGCTAACGGGACATATTAAATGGCTGCCTCGGCTAGATTCGAACTAGCGAATGCCACAGTCAAAGTGTGGTGCCTTACCGCTTGGCTACGAGGCAATCTAACCTTGTTACCTAAAAAATGGTGGAGGGAGATGGATTTGAACCATCGAACCCGAAGGAACAGATTTACAGTCTGCCGCGTTTGGCCACTTCGCTATCCCTCCAAACAAAGTGGTGCCGGAAATAGGACTTGAACCCACAACCTACTGATTACAAGTCAGTTGCTCTACCAATTGAGCTATTCCGGCAAAAAAAATGGTGGGCGTTATAGGACTCGAACCTATGACCCCTAGCTTGTAAGGCTAGTGCTCTAACCAACTGAGCTAAACGCCCATAACAACCAGACAGTTATAACTATACCATCTGATTTAAAGTTTGTCAACAATTTTGCATTAATTTATTTTTTTTTATTTGCTTCTAGATTATTATCAATCCATTTTTGAAGCTTATACGATAATGTCTTGAATCCTGAAGGTGTCTCTATTATTTTTTTATTTCGTGTTTTTTTATTTATTTTATACTGTATATTTTTTATACTTAGTTTCAAATGATTTGTTTCATCATCTACATCTATTATTTGAACATATATTGTATCGCCTATGTTTACATAATCTGTTATTTTTTTTACATACCCATGAGATATTTCAGATATATGTATTAATCCTGTATAAAATTCATCTAGCGTAACGAAGGCACCATAGGATTCTATTCCTGATATTGTTCCCTTGATTATCCTACCTTTCTCATATTTTGACATAATACACCTCATTGCTTATTATATCATGTATAAAATAATATGTAAATTCAATCATAATGTATTTACTTAATTTTTATATTAATATATAATATTTTTTGGTGATTATTTTATGAATATTGAGAAAAAAATTATATCAGTTATTGATGGTCTTCGTCCATATTTGATAAGTGATGGTGGAAATATAGATTTTATAAAATATGAAGATGGTATTGTTTATGTTAAAATGCAAGGTGCTTGTGCAAATTGTGGTTTGATTGATGTAACACTTACTGATGGAATAGAGGCTATTTTAAAGGACGAGATTCCAGAAATAAAAAGTGTTGTTAACGTGGAATAATTTTTCACGTTTTTTTTAGCCATTCTATATCTGGCAATTTATAATTTTGCATTAGTTGATGATATATTTTTTTTATATTTTTTTCTATTATTACTACTTTTTTAATTATTTCACTTAGTTGGTCTTCATTTTCTATTTTGTTCAATATTGCATCACATTTATCAATGTATATACTTGGATATAATATTCTTATAAATAGTAATTCTATTTCATCATGGTTTAAATTATTGCTTGTTATATAATTATTTAATTCTTGTGTTATATCTATTTCTTTATATATATATGATTTAAAGTATTCACTTATATCTCTTATTCTATTATCAATTATAAAATTAATTGGATTATAAAATTCCTCTGTTGTATAATTCATGTTTATTCTATCATGCGTTATGCCTATTCTTGTTTTTCTTTCCAAATTATTATTTATAAGTGCAATACAGTTTTCTACTATTCCGATATAGTAGTCGGCGCTTTCTCTTATTTTTTTATTTTTTTTTCCAAATTGATTTATTTGATATTCTAGATAGTCTATTTTTTTTATCCAAAGTTCAGACCAATTTTTTCTTTTAATGTTACTATATTTTTGTGGATTAACAACTATGTTTGATAAGTATTCAATATCTTTTATATTTATTTTTCTATTATCTATATTTACTTCTAGTAATACATATTTTAAATTATTAATTCTTGTGCTTATTTCATTATTTACATTTAATATTATTTTATGGCAATAAATTCCTATATATGCCAGATATATTTGGAGGTCATATATTTCTTTTATTTCGTAATCACTTCTATCGCACGGATATAATATATACTTTATTTCATTTATTTTAAATTTATATATATTGTTTATTTGATGAATATTTGTTGGAAATATTTTGTAATAATATTGAATTGCATTTCTCATATTTCACCTTCTATGTAATTTTATGTAAAAAAAAATAAGTATTTAACTTATTTTTCTACAATATTTTTTATATTTGAAATAATTGATTTATATTGTTCTATTTGATTGTTTAGTTCATCAATTTTATTTTGCATATCAGCATTTTTTTGTGTCATTTCATCATATAATTGTTTATAATCTTCTGAGTTTGAACTTTGGTTTACCTGATTGTTAGGTACATTAAATGACATATTGTTTGCCATATCAAATGTTGGTTGTACTGGTGCATCAAATGATGAGGTTCCTGGTACATTAAATGATGGCGCACTTGGTGCATCAAATGTTGATTGTACTGGTGTTTCAAATGATGGTGTACTTGGTATATCAAATGCTGGTTGGGCTGGTGTTTCAAATGATGGTGTACTTGGTACATCAAATGTTGGTTGGGCTGGTGTTTCAAATGATGGGGCACTTGGTACATCAAATGTTTGTTGGGCTGGTGCATCAAATGCTGAAGCACTTGGTATATTAAATGTTGATTGTACTGGTGTTTCAAATGTTGGGGCACTTGGTACATCGAATGTTGGTTGGGCTGGTGTTTCAAATGTTGGGGCACTTGGTACATCGAATGTTGGTTGGGCTGGTGCATCTAATGTTGGGGCACTTGGTACATCAAATGATGGTTGTACTGGTGTTTCAAACGCTGGGGCACTTGGTACATCAAACATTGATTTTTGTGTTCCTTCTGATGAAGATGTATCATTATCATTAAAGTTTGGTTTATTATTTCCTAAATCATTTACTAAAGGAGCATTTAATTTAAATACTTTTTTATCTTTTAATAAAATATTACTTAATTTTTTTGGATTTAAATCTTGTACTGGAACAGGCATTCCTTCTTTATTTGCTTTTACTATTAATTTAACTAAATTTTTTACTTCTGCCCATTCTACATCATTTAATGTTTCAGCACTATATGTTCCATCTACTCCGCTTAATTTTGTTACATATAATCTTGTATATCCCGACTCATCAACTTCATTTAGTGAGTAAATTAAATACTCTATACCATTATTCATAAAATATCTAACTACATTTACTAAACCACTTTCACCTTGTAAATTACTTATTGTTACTTTATCCATTTTGTCCTCCTCCTTATTCTATTAATAATAATAACAAAAAAAACCAATTTTTTCAATAGTTTTTTTTAAATTAGTGTTCTTAGGTAATAGTTCACACCATTTTTTGTGTAAAGAATATGTTATATTAGAAATAAAGAAGGGGTGGATTTTATGTGTAATAATTCTGATGATTGCAAATGTATTTCTGAAATATTAAGTATTATTAATATTCTTCAACAAAATGCTGAATGTGGAGATTCATGCTTGGAAACATGCGATAGAGGATTTTTAGGATGTAATGCTAATTCATTTGTTTGCAATACTCGTCCTGTTATGCTTTACACTTGTTGTGGTAACGGTGTTGCATGGAGTATGCCAATAAGTAGGGATCCTGACGAAACAACAACTTCTAATGTTTTTAGAGTAGAAAAAATTGATGGTTGTTGTGCTACTTTTAGAGTTTTAATTCCAAATACTGATACTACTAGTATTCTTCCATTTGAGGCTACTAATTCCTTTTTCACAGTTAACTTAAATTGTATTTGTGTTTTAAGATGTTTACAAGATACTTATATTGATTGTATATAAAAAACAAGAATGATGTAATCAACTCTTCTTGTTTTTTATTCGTCTATTTTTATATCTTTTATTTTTTCTATATCTATAAGTTTATTATCATATGTTATTATGTTTTTTTTGTTTTGTCCTATTATGTATGTTTTTATTTCTTTATCTTCCATGTATATAATTACTGGTATTTTATATATGTAATTCTTATTATTAATTATTTTTGTGATTTTTTGATTTATTGTTTTCTCTGGTTTTCTTTTTTCTTTTTTGACTTTTGTTTCATTTATTTCTTCTTTATTAGACATGTATACTTTTTCATTATTCTTTATTTCTTTATCAATTTTGTTTGCGAATACTTTTGGTAATTTTTTTTTCATATTGCACCTCAGTTAATTATATTATTTTGTTTATTTTTTATTCGCTTTTAATTTTTGAACTTAAAAGTATTCCTATAAAAAAAAGAAGAAATCCTATTATATAGGTTATTGTTGATTGAGGAATAACTAGAACTCTTTTTAAAAGTTGTGTTATTGTTATTATCATGAGTATATTTGCTATTGAATACATTGTTTCTTTATTTTTTTTTATTAGTTTATTTATTATTTTTGAAATTAAAATAATTCCAATTGTAAAACCGACTGCAAATGGAATAATTATGAATGTATTATTAAGTATTTTGTTTATTTGTAGTATTGATGAAAACATTTCTAATATAATATTGTAGTATCCTAGTGTCATTAGTAATGCTGTTCCACTTATTCCTGGTATAATGCTTGATATAGCATCAACTATACCTATTCCTATAAGTTTTATAAATTCTATCAGTGAATAATTTAACTGATGATTATGTATTGTTCCAATATTTTTCATTATAATTAAAGCTAGAATTATTATTATTATTGATATAATGGTTTTACCAATTTTGAGTTTTGTTTTTTTTAGTTGATTAGGGATACCTCCTGTAATTAACCCTATAAAAAGTAACATTGTTGGAAAGTAATAGTGGTTTAAACATTTTACAATTATTTTACTAGTTAAAATTATTGCGAGCATTATTCCTATTGATATTTTTGCAAGATATTCTATATTTTTTCTAAAATTTTTAGTTATACTTGATATTTTTTCTATTATTTCTTCATATATTCCAAGTGATATTGCAAGCATTGATCCAGATACACCTGGAATTATTTTACCTAATCCGATTATGAAACCTTTAATAATTAAGTTCATTTAACCACCTAATTATTTTTATTATATTTTTTTTTATATATTCCTTTTTGTTTTTACGTTTTTGTATTTTTTAATTTCTTTTATAAAATTTGATTCATTTTTTTTAGGTGTTAATATTATTATTTCATTTTTTGTCCTTGTTAGTGCTACATAAAATAGTCTTCTTTCTTCTGCATATTTGATTGTGTTTTCTTCTGGTATTAGTGTTTTTAATATATCATCTTGTTTTTTTTTAGATGGAAATCCTAATATATCATTTTTTGAGTTTATTAATATTACATTATCATATCCTAATCCTTTTGCTGCGTGTACTGTCATGAAATCTATTGATGTTTTACATTTTTTATATATTATCCTGTTTTTATTTTTTTTTAGAATATCATTATTCCTTATATTATCTATATCGAATTTATATCTTCCTAATACTAATATATTTTTTTCTTCTCCATATTTTCTAATAATGCATTCTATAGCATTTATTAATGAACTTGTTATTTCATTATTTTTATATTCTAAAATTGTTATTGGAAATTCTTTTGTTTTATTGCTTATTAATCTTTTTTTTATTTGACTTGGATTTTTTTGGATAAATTTTCCTGCTATGTCTATTAGTTCTTGACTGTTTCTATAAGTCTTAGTTATTTTAAATATTTCACAGTATTTTTCATTTTTTTGATAGTTTGTGAAAAGAGTTATATTTGATGATGCAAAGCTATATATACATTGCCAATCATCTCCTACTACCATTGTTTTATTTTTTATTTTTTGTGTTATTTTTTTAATTAAATTCATTCTACTTTCAGATATGTCTTGAAATTCGTCTACTATTATATATTTATAATTCTGTATATTTTTTTCTTGTATTATTTTACTTGCTCTATTTATCATTTCATTAAAATCAATTTGATTTGTTCTTTCTAGTTCTTGATTATAGTATTCATATATTTCGGATATGAATTTTAAAAAGTGTTTTGATTTTTTTTTATTTGTTTTTAATTTTTTAATTTCTATAGGTGTTAGATTTTTTGATTTTAAAAGGTTGATAATTTGTTTAAAATATTCTAATAGTTTATCGTAATTCTTATTGTTATTTATTATTTTATTGTATTCTTTTATGTTTATTAATCTATTAATTTCTTTTATTTTATTAATTAATGGCAGTGTTATTATTTTATATATAGGTAATTTCCATTTTCTAAAATATATGTAATAAATTTTTATAAATTCTTTTATTTTATTTGGATTATTTTTTATTGTTTCTTCTATATATTTTTTTAAAATTATTTTTTCATCTTTTATTATTTTTGGTGGTGGTGTTGAGGATTTTTTTATTATTTCATACGCAAGTTTATGGAATGTTGTTACTTTTACATTGTGATTAAATTCTTTGTTTATTCTTTCTTTTAGTTCATTTACTGCTTTGTTTGTAAATGATATTACTATTATTTCTTTATCTTTTATCTTTTGTTTATCTATTAGATAGTTTACTTTTGCTGTTATTGTTGTTGTTTTTCCTGCTCCTGCTCCTGCAATTACCATTATATTGTCCTCATCTGTAAGTATTATCCTTTTTTGGTCTTCATCTAGTTTTATATTTTTATCGATTTTGTCAAACATTGTATCTAAATATTCTTTTTCTTTTATTAGTTGCTGTTTTATGTATTTTTTATTATTTTCTATTCTTTTTGTTTCTGTTATCGTTGATTCTTGGTATGATATGTATTTCATTTTACCACCTAAAAAAGAATATACATTTTTTGCATATTCTTTTCCTTGTTTATTCTGCTTTTTTGTCTAATGTTATTGTTGTTTCTTCTATTTTATTTTCTCTATAGTATTTAATTGTTATTTTATCTCCTACTTCGTATTTATATAATAGATGTTTAAAGTGTACGCTGTCTTTTATTTCTGTATCATTTATTGAAAGTATTATGTCACCTTTTTGTAATCCTGATTTTGATGCTGGAAGATTATCGTTTACTTTTATTACTACAACACCGTTTTCTACATCTTTTGGAATTGTTATTCCTTGTCTATATAAGTAGTATGTGTTTGTAATATCTGTCATTTCAATTCCTATTAATGGTCTTTCTATATTTTCTCCGTTTTCTAGTCTTTCTATTATAGAACTAACTATTTCTATTGGAATTGCAAACCCCATTCCTTCTACTTCGCTTTGTACTAGTTTCATTGATGTAACTCCTATTACTTCTCCATTAATGTTTACTAGTGGGCCTCCACTATTTCCTGGATTTATTGCAGCATCTGTTTGTAATACTTCTACCATTGTTGATGAGGTTGCCGATGTAACTGTTACTGTTCTATCTTTTCCTGATAATATTCCTTTTGTTACTGTTCCCATGTATTCTTTTCCTAATGGTGAGCCTACTGCAAATACAGTATCTCCTATTTCTGATTCTAAACTTTGTCCTAATTTTGCGATTTGTGGTACCATTTCTTGATTAATTGCTAGTACTGCTATATCTGAATATTCATCGCTTCCTAATAGTGTTGCTTCTGTTTCTTCTCCATTTGTAAGTGTTATCTTGAATTTATTTCCACCGTCTATAACATGATGGTTTGTTATTATATATCCTTTTTTTTCATCTTTTTTATAAATAAATCCTGTTCCTGATGATAATTCTGTATTGTTTTTGTATGTTTCAACAAGTACAACTGCGTCGTATATTTTTTCTATAGATTTTTTTATTGTATTTGTTTCTGTTATGTTTACTGATGTTGTTGATTCTTGATTTATTGTTTTTTCTATTTTCTGCATGTTAGGCATATAGTTTATTACTATAATTGTTCCCATTATTCCTACGAAGAATGATAGAATAATGGTAATTGTATAAATTATTTTTTCTTTCATCATTTCACCTCATAGTCTATTATTTCTTTCCAATTTATTGGGAATCCTATTCTATTTAATATTGTTTCCACTGGAACTGTATTTATTTTTCCGTCTAATAGGTCTATTTCGTAACTCATTTCTCTTATCATTTCTCTAAATTCTTCTTCTCTGAGCATATATTTAAATATTATTATAAGTGCAAATAAGTCATTTTTTCCATATTTATATTGTTCTTCTATTTTTTCTATGTTTAGTTTCTTATGTATTTCGTTATTTGGGATTGATCTTTGTGTCCTATGGTCATATAGTATGTCTTCGTGTGCACAAAGATTTCTAAAGTTTGCTAGAAGATATAAAAATACTTCCATTTCTTCGTATTTTACATTATATAGTTCTGCTATTTCTTGTTTATCTTCTGTTTTTAGTATACAATAAAATTCTGACATTAAGCCAAATGAAAGAACTTTTACCAAAATCCACATTGGTATATATCCATAGTTTGTTAAATAATGCATTGTTGCTGTATGTTTTTTTCCATTGAATGCTAATTGTTTTCTCATTTTATTTAGTACATCATGTACTTGTCTTGTTTTTAATGGATCTTGAGTGTAATTGTTTGGACTTAGATAGTTTTTTTCTTGAAATCCATATTTTTTTGATAATTGATAACTTATTATTGATTTGATGTTATTTTCTACTATAAGTATATTTTTAAAGCAAATGTTTCTAATATGTCTATCAAAGTTAAATATTGCATATAGTTCTTCAAATGTTGATCCTTTTATAAATTTTCTTTCTTTATGTGTTTTCATCAGTAGGTGTCTATATCCACTTATAAAAAAGTAATTCTCTCTTAGTAATATTTCTTTTGCTAATTCTTCGTCTTTTATTGTTAAATCTTTGTTTTTTAATATACTTATTTGTTCATCTAGTGTTCTGAATATCTTATTCTTCATATCTATCACCATATTAATTATACCACATATTATAGTGTATAATTGTGTATTTTTTGTGTTTTTTAATTTATTTATAATAATTTATTAGACTTTTTTTTATTGTTTGTGCAATTTGTTCTTGATAATCGTTCTGTTTAAGCTTATATCTATCGTTTGAATTGCTTATAAATCCTGCTTCTATTAATATTCCTGGTTTTGTTATTCTATCAAATAAATACATGTTTTTTAATTGTTTTATTTTTCTTTTTATGTTCATATCTTTTTTAAATTCATTTGATGTTATTTCTGCGAGTTTTTTATTTTTTTCGTTTTTGTTTGTATAAAATATTTGCAATCCTTCCCATGATGGAGATTTATCTGAATTTAAGTGAATTGAAATATATATATCACAATCTGATTCATTTATTAGTTTTGCACGTGTTTCTAAATCGTTTTTTTTGTGATTTTTTGTGTTTATTTTTGATAAGTCATAGTCCCCGTTTCTTGTTAAATATACTTTTGCGCCTTCTGCCTCAAGTTCTTTTTTTATTTTGTTTGATATTTCAAGATTTATATCTGATTCTTTTATTTCTTTGTATGTTGCACCTGGGTCTCTTCCTCCGTGTCCTGGATCTATGTATATTACTTTTCCTATTAGTTTGGGTTCGTCTGCTTTTACCAATGAAAATGTGAATATCATTATTATGAGTGTTAATAGTGTTGATATCTTATATTTTAACATTTTATCACCATTAAATTTTATGCATTTGTGTTCAAATCTTTTTTATTTTTTTATAGGTATGTTCAAATGTATGGTTATGAACATACTATTTTTATTTTTATGTGCATAAGTATGGTTTTGAACATACTATTTTTATTTTTTATGTGCATAAGTATAGTTTTGAACATAAAAAAATTATGATTTTTTATGTGTTCATAATTTTTTTATATATTTATTTTTCATATTCTTCTAAAAAACTTTTGTATATTCCATCTTTTTTTGTTCCTAATATACAGTTTAGATTAATATTGTCCATTGCTTTAAATATGTTATAATCTGCGTTCTCATTATTCTTTCTTAATTCTTTTATCAATTTTTTTATTTCTTTTCTTTTACTTTTTGTTTCATCTATTGCTGCTTCTTCTGTGAATTTACATGCACAGTTTAAAAATGTTAATTCGTTATAGTTTTTCCATGTTATTATTGATGATTCTTTTACTAAGTATAGTGGTCTTATTAGTTCTAATCCTTCGAAATTTTCACTTTTTAATTTTGGCAGCATTGTTTTTGTTTCTGCTCCATATAGTATAGATAGTAATGTTGTTTCTATTACGTCATCAAAGTGATGTCCTAAAGCTATCTTGTTGCATCCCAATTCTTGAGCTTTGCTGTAAAGATGTCCTCTTCTCATTTTTGCACACATATAGCATGGGCTTTTTGTATCCATATTGTTTATTGCATCAAAGATATTACTTTCAAAGATTTCTATTGGTACATTTAGTATTTTTGCATTTTCTTCTATTAATTTTTTGTTTTTTTCTGCATATCCAGGATTCATTACTACATATTTTGCATCGAAATGAATTTTTCCATGTTTTTTTAGTTCTTGAATACATTTTGCAAGTAAAAATGAGTCTTTTCCTCCACTTATACATACCATTATTTTATCGTTTTCTTTTATTAGTTCATATTCTTTTATTGCTTTTATAAATCTTGACCATATTTCTTTTCTGTATGTCTTTATTATACTTTTTTCTATTTCTTTATATCTTTCCATATTATTCCTTCTTTTTTGTTTATTATACTATTTGGTTATTTTTATGTCTAGTTTTATTAAAAGAAAATCTTATGGTTTTCCATAAGATTATTTCTCATTGTCTTTTATTATTTTGTATGTTACTAAACCAATTATTATTAATCCTGCAAGTAGTGTGTATAACCATAGTGGTAATTCTTGTAAAGCATATTTTAATTGAACTAATATATTTACAACCGTAATTATTATTCCTTCTATAAATAGTCCTTTAAATTCTTTCTTAATATACCCTATTATAATAAGTATCAATGATATAACTCCTACATATAATCCTATCATCCATGATTCAGTGAATATAATTTCCATCATTATTATAGCTATTAATATTGTTGATAATATATTTCTATCTTTATTGTCTTTTACTAGGAAAATATTTAGTAATAAAACTATATACATTGCGATTGAATTATTAATTATTTGAGTTATTTCATAATCGTCTATATATCCTGTTGTTATAATATATAAAGGTAATATTATTGATAAATAACTGATTTTATTTAAATTTTTGTTTTTACAGTTTATAAGTGTAAATAAAGTATATATTATTAATATAATTATTCCATTATTTACTTGTGTTGTATCTAATATATTTGTATATGCAAATGTTGTTGCGATTGCTAATAGTGTTGCTATGTATGATAGTTTTAATTTTTTTGTTGACTCGTCTTTTATTGTTAATGCTAAAACTAATAGTGATACTATTATATTAATTATTGCTGGTATTAGTTGTGTTGTTTCAAATAGTGTTATTATAAATAATATAAAGTATAAAATTATACTTATTTTTTGAATTTTTTTGTTATTTACAAGTTTATGTATTGCATATATTACTACGTATATTCCAATTAGAATATATGCTGTATCTATGTTTATATTTTCTTTTAATAAAGCTAGTGAACTTATTGTAAATATCACTGTTTTTATTGGAAGAAGTACTTTTTCTGATTTTATTGTATTTTTGCTATAGTTAAGTAAGCTTGTTAGAGTTATTAATGCCGAAATGAATGTAAGTATTATTTTATTATCAGTATTAATTAATAATAGAAAAGCAAATGTGATATTTATTATTATGTTCATTATTTTTTTGAATGATTTATCTATATTTTCTAATTTTAATAGATTTAGTATATATATCATTGAATAGATTGATGCTGCTATTAATGACATCATCTGTTCTGATAGTTCAAGAGGATTTTGTATATTGCATAGTGTTGCAATTATAATTATATTTATAAGTATTGAACTTATTATTGCTTCTAATTTTGTTGATTTTATTGTTATTATAATTAAATTTGTAATTGTTATTACTGCAAGTGCTATCATAATCATTGCATTGCTTGCTTCATTCATTAGTATAATACTCATTATTGCTATACCAAATGTTAGATATTTTGATATTTCTTTTATATCTATGTTATTTTTAATAGTATTTATTATTAATAATGCTATATTTATTATTATTAAAATAACATTTTTTTCTATTTCAAAATGTAATAGTATTGATACTATTGATGCTATTATTCCTAAATAACTTATATTTTTATATATTTGTTTATTATATTTTGTATGTGTAATAAGTGATAGTAATGAAATAATTATTGATGTTAGTGCTGTATATAAATAGTGTCCATTTCCATTAAATGATAGCCATTTAGATATTATTCCAAGATACCCATTTTCTATTACTGTTAGTATTATAAATAACATTGATAATAGCCAGTAATTTTTTGCTAATAATTCTATTTTTAGTTTTTTTTCACTTATGATTGATAATCCCATAAATAATAATGAGATAAGGATAATAATGCTTATTTTTACAATATCACTCATTATATTCCAGTTTGTTGTTGTTAAAATTATTCCTGATAATCCAACTAGTCCTACTCCTAGATTTAATAGTGTTATTGTCTTTTTTTCTTCTTTTGTTAATTTCTTTTTGTTGTCGTTTTTAATTTCTTTTGGAATTTTATCTTGTCCTATTAAAAGAATAATTCCTGATATTGGATTTATAAAAAGTGTTATTATTGCTAGTAGAATTATTAATGATTTCTTTTCGTATAAATTCTCTTGTGATTCTCCAAGTGTTATATATATTACTGATAGTATTGTTAATATGATTGGGTATACTGTAACGCCTGTTGTTAAAAAAGCTAGTGATGCGATTGCAACGTTTATTGTTGCTGCTATTTTAAATGCATTTTTCATAAATTCACCTCTATTTATTTGTATTATTGTAGTAGTTTTGTTCTGAAAGTTGTTTTGAAAGTTCATCTATATCTGTTATATCCATGTATCCTTGTACATCGTTTATATAGTCTTCTATAGCGAATATTAAACTTTCTAATGTTTGATATATTTCGTAATTTATATTGTGATTTTTTAGTATGTTTATTTGTTCATCTGAAAGCAGTAGGCCATTTTTTCTTGTTTTTAATTGTGTACTTTCGATATTTAGTTCAATTCCGAGGTCGTTTATTAGTGAGTCTATTTCGTTTTGCTTATTTGTTTTTATCATTTTTCCTCCTTTTCTAAATTTTCTATTGCTTTTGCTAATCCTATTTTTCCGTATTCATATGTTAAGCTTCCTTGTTGATATGCTATATATGGAGCTCTTAGAGGGCCATCACATGATAGTTCTATTGATGAGCCTTGTGTAAATGCTCCTGCTGCCATTATTACTTTGTCTGTATATCCTGGCATCTCCCATGGAGTTGGTACTACATATGAATCAATCGCTGAACCTGATTGAATTCCTTGACAATATTTTATTAGTTTGTTTTCATCATTGAATATTATATTTTGTACTATATCTGCTCTTTGTTCATCATATTTTGGTTCAACTTCATATCCAAGTGTTTGTAATACTTTGCTTGTTAGGATTGCTGTTTTTAAAGCATTTGCTACTACTCTTGGTGCTAAATATAGACCTTGTAAGAATTGTTTGTTTATTCCTAATGTTGGACCTACTTCTTTTCCTTCTCCTGGTAGTGTTAGTCTTTCTGCACATAGTTTTATTAGTTCTTTTTTTCCTACTATGTATGCTCCGTTTGGTGCTATTCCACCACCTAAGTTTTTTATTAATGAACCTACTACAATATCTGCTCCTATTTCTGTTGGTTCTAATGTTCCAACAAATTCACAATAACAGTTGTCTATCATAATGATTATGTTTTTATCTATTTCTTTTATTTGTTTTATTACTTTTTCTACTTTGTCTAGTGTAATACTTTTTCTTGTTGAATATCCTTTTGATCTTTGAATTTCTATTAGTTTTATTTTTTTATTTTGTATTGTTTCTTTTATTTTTTCATAGTCAAAGTCGTTGTCTATTAGTTCTATTTGTTCATAGCTAATATTAAATGATTTTAGTGAACTTTTATTTTCTTCTAAACCTATTACTTGATCTAGTGTATCATATGGTTTTCCTGTTATGGATAGCATTGTGTCATTTGGTCTTAGTAATGCGAATAGCGCTACTGTTAGTGCATGTGATCCTGATATGAATTGGCTTCTTACTAATGCGTCTTCTGCATTGAATATTTCTTTATAGATATTTTCTATTGTTTCTCTTCCTATATCGTTGTATCCATATCCTGTTGTTTCATTAAAGTGTACTTCTGATACTTTGTTGTTTTGGAATGCTTTTAAAACTTTAAAACTATTGTATTCGCATATTTTATCTATTTCGTTTAGTTGGCTTTTTATGTTTTTTTCTTCTTGTTCTATTAAATTCCATGTTTGTTCTTTTATATTTAATAAATTATGCATGTATTGTTCCTCCATCAACTCTTATTGTTTCGTTGTTTATGTATTTTGCTTCGTTTGTTGTTAGGAAGTATACAACATTTGCGATTTCTTCTGGTTCTGCGAATCTTTTTAAAAGTATTTTGTTTTCTTCTTCTTTTTTGTATTCTTCATCTAGTTCTTTATTCATTTCTGTATTTATCCATCCTGGAGCTATACAGTTTACTCTTATGTATGGTGCATAATGAAGTGCAAGATTATGTGTTAATGATATCATTGCTGCTTTGGAAGAATCATAGTCTAGGCTATATTCATAGTATGTATCTATTCCATTTGTTGAAGATATATTTACTATATTTCCTTGTTTTTGTTTTAACATATTTTCTCCTACGTATTTTGATACTAGGAATGGTCCTATCAAGTTTGTATCTAGTGTTTTTATGAAGTTGTCTTTTGTTTTATCTTCAAATGTTGTATCTATTGCTATTCCTGCGTTATTTATTAGGATATCTATTTTTTTAAATTTTTCTATTGCTGTTTCTACCATTTTTTTTATTTCTTCTTCTTTTGTTATATCTGCTTTTATTGGTAATACTTCTACATTATATTGTTTTAGTTCTTGGGTTAGTTTTAGTGCTTCTTCTTCGCTATTGTTATAGTTTAATATTATATTGTGGTTCTCTTTTGCGAATACTTTTGCAATTGATGCACCTAATCCTCTTGATGCACCTGTTATAAGTACTGTTTTTCTTTCCATTTTTTCACTTCTTTTCTGTATTAATTATATCATATTTTGTAATAAAAAAGAGTAAAATTATAAATCTTTTACTCTTGATATATGTATTGGTAATCTTCTTGGCATTGTTTCTGTTTTATAGAATGCCTTTTTTGATTTTTTATCATATTGTATTACTAATGTTTTAGCGTCTTTTCCTACTAATTTTTTTATTAATTCTTTATCGCATATTATTTTTTCTGTCATTTTCTTGTTCCCCCTACAATGATTTATAATATCTTTTCCCTTTTTCTTCTAAATCTTCTATTTCGTATGCTTCTAGTTGTTCTGGCTCTGTTGGATCGTTTTTTGATTCATCATATATTCCCTGATAATTATTTTCTGGATATTTAGGTATATTTTTAATTATGTTATATAAAACATTTGGTGATGGTTTTTTTTCTTTTGATGCATATTCTTTATAAATATCATATATTCTTCTTATCAGTATCGAGGATTCTCTTGTCAGTGTTAGTTCCGCATTTTTGTATCTTTGTATTACGGCATATTCTGAGTAATAATTCTTTCTCAAGTAGCATTGAAATTCATAGTCTCTTATTACGTTTTTAAACACTTCTATGTGTTTTTTATATAATACTTTTATTCTTGAGTATTCTTTGTTTATCGTTGTGAATAAAGCAATGTCTCCATTTTCTTTTCTTTTATTTTTAACTGACAGGGTGTTCATGTATGTTCCATATTTTTCTTTAAAAATACTAATTTTGTCTAGATAGTAACTTCTTAATTCTAAAGATGATTCCTTTTCTGATGTAATATTATCTATTCTTTCTATTGGACCTTTTTCTAATACTTGATGTTTTTTTCCTTGTTGGTCGATGCATATTAATAATTCACAATATTCATACATACTACCACTTCCTGTTGATTGTTTATTTTAACATAGGAAATTTTTTATGTAAAGTTGTTAATGTGTTTTTTTATTTTATTTTTTTTTATTTTTTACTTATTGATAATTATTTTTATTTTATGTTAATTTTCTTTAATTTTTATGGTAAAATATTCGTTTGAGGTGTTTTTATGAGCAAGTATGTTGATTTAGCCTATAAATTGTTTGGTAAGGATTCTGTAAGTAAAGGATTAAGAATTCCTGTTAATTCTGTTTCTTTTTACGATACTGTTGATAGAGGTAAAAGTGATTTGGTTCATATCTTTAAAGTTAATTCTCAGCGTTCTTCTTATTATTATGATGTAAATATTATTGTTCGTAAAAATGAAATTGTTTCTTTTTATTGTGAGTGTCCACAGTTTTCTAATTTTCATACTTGTAAACATGTTGCGGCTTGTTTAATAAATTGTGGTAATAAAATTTTAAGTAATATTCCAAGTAATATTGATATTTCTAATAATATTCTTGATATGTTTGTTAATGATAGAGTTAATAACGGTATCAAAGAAGCTGTTAATATTGATTTGGAATTAGATTTTTCTCATAATACTTCTTTTAAATTACTTATTGGAATTAATAAAAAGTATACTATTAATCGTGAGTCTAAGTTTGATAGTTTTATTAGTTCTTATTTAAAAAATGAGGAGTATTATTTTGGCGTAGGTTTTACTTATGATCCTAGTAGACATTATATATCTGATAATGATAGGGATTTACTTTTGTATTTGCATGGTTATACTAAGTATAGTAGTTATCGTTTTCATATTAATCCTTTTGAATTAAACGATAGGGAATTAGATTCTTTATTTGAAATAATTAAGGATCGAGATTTTAATATTGTCGGTGTTGGTACTGTTCATGGAGTTTGTTTTTCTTTACCTACTCAGTTTGTTTTAAATCGTGTTAATGATAATTATGAATTATCTATTTCTGATTTTGATGGTTACAAGTTTATCGGTAAGGATTTTAAGTATTGTGTTTTTAATTCTATTTTATATGTTATTCCTGCTAAGTATTATAGTTTGTTTGGTTCTATGAATCATAATAATCTAAAGTCCATAGTTATTGATAATGAGCATATTGATATTTTTAAAAATGGTTTGTTACAGAGTATTAAGGATAACATTTTAATTAGTGATGAGATAGATGATATTGTTGTTTCAGGTGTTCCTAATGTAAATTTGTATTTTGATTTAAATCAAGATGTCATTGATTGTAAGGTTAAGTTTGATTATAGTGGATTTATTGTTGATTTTTTTGATACTAATAGCCCTGTTGTTAGAGATGTATCTTATGAGAATGGAATTATTAATGATTTGTTTTATTTTGGATTTGTTGTTAAAAATGATTCTATAATTCTCAATGATATAGATGGTGTTGGTGATTTTTTAAGTGATGGTATTCATGTTTTAAGTGAAAAGTATAGTATATTTACTTCTAAAAAAATTGATAGTATCAATATTATTAAAAAAAGTAATATTAAATCTAATTTTAGTATTGGTACTGACGGAATTATGTCTTATAATTTTTCTACTGATAATATTAATATGGATGAGCTTGATGATGTTTTAGTTTCTCTTAAGAAGAATAAACGTTATTATAAGTTGAAAAATGGAAATATTATTGATTTAGTACAAAATAGTGAGTTAAATGAACTTAATAGTTTATTTGATGATTTAGAATTATCAGCTGGTATGTTAAGTGAGAATATTGTTATTCCTAAGTATCGTGCTTTATATATTGACAGTTTAAGGAAAAATAGGTATAAGTCTATTAAGACTGATAATTCTTTTGATTCTTTTATTTCTAATTTTTATAAGTATAAGGATGTAAGTATTTCTTTTGGTAGTGATGATTTAATTCTTCGTGATTATCAAAAAGATGGTGTTCGTTATTTATATACTTTATATAAGTGTGATTTTGGCGGTATTCTTGCGGATGAAATGGGGTTAGGTAAGAGTTTGCAGACTATTTGTTTTATTAAGCAAGTAATTCGAGAGAAACCTGATTCAAAGATTATGATTGTTTGTCCTACTTCTTTGGTTTATAATTGGAAGAAGGAATTTGATAAGTTTGGTAGTGAACTTAAGTATGTTACTGTTTCAGAGAATAAAACTAAGAGATTAAAGATTATTAATGATTTTGAGAAGTATAATATTTTTATTACTTCTTATGGTTTGGTTCGTAATGATAATGATGAATATGAGAGTAAAAATTTTGAGGTTTGTATTATTGATGAAGCTCAGGCTATTAAGAATTATAATGCAGGTATGACTCGTGAAATTAAGAAGATTAAGGCACGTACAAAAATTGCTTTGACTGGTACTCCTCTTGAAAATTCTGTTTTAGAATTATGGAGTATATTTGATTTTATTATGCCTGGTTATTTGGGTAGTATATATAAGTTTAAGGAAAGATATGGTATTCAGGATGTTGATGATGAGTCTTTGAAAAAACTTAATAATTTGAATTATCAAATTCATCCTTTTATTTTAAGAAGAAGAAAAAACGATGTTATTACTGATTTACCTGATAAGATTGAGAATGATGTGTATCTTGATTTACCTGATAAACAGAAAAAACTTTATTTAAGTGTTCTTAAGGATAGTGAGAAGAAATTTAATGATACTTTAATTAATGAGGGTATTGGTAAAGCTAGGTTTAAGGTTTTACAATTGCTGATGAAATTGCGTCAAATATGTGTTGATCCTAATATTTTATTTAGTAATTATAAGGGTGAATCTATTAAAATGGAAAAATTGTTGGAAATAGTTAATAGTTATGTTTCTGGTGGACATAAGATTCTTATTTTTAGTAGTTTTAAAACTGTTGTTGATAGGGTTAAGGATATGTTTAATAATAATGGAATAAGTAGTTATATGATTTCTGGTGATGTTAAGAGTAAGACTAGAATGGAACTTGTTGATAGGTTTAATAATGATTCTACAAATTGTTTTTTAATTACTCTTAAGAGTGGTGGTACTGGTTTAAATTTAGTTGGGGCTGATGTTGTAATTCATCTTGATATTTGGTGGAATCCTCAGGTCGAAAATCAGGCTACTGATAGAGCTCATAGAATTGGGCAAACTAAGAAGGTTTCTGTTGTTAGATTTATTACTCGTGGTACTATTGAAGAAAAGATTATTGAACTACAGAATAAAAAGAAAGTTTTAAGTAATAATTTAATTGAGGGTAAAGCTAATAGTGTTATTAATTCTCTTAGTGAGAATGAAATTAGGTCTTTACTTTCTTATAGTGACGAATAAAGTTATAACTATGTTCATAAGTTTATTTTTGAACATAGTTTTTATTTTGTATTTTTATTCTTATGTTCAAAAGTATAGTTTTGAACAGATATATTTTTTTCTTTGAATTTTTTTATGTTCAAAAGTTATTTTTACACTTTTAATTTGTAAAGCATTAAAAAAAGATAATTGTTAGTTATCTTTTATTTTTCTATTATTTTTTCAGCAATCCATTCATTGTTGATATTAATTATTTTTCCACAGTGTATACACTCTTTCTTTGAAATATCTATACTTGCTCCACAATTTGAACAATTAATGACCTTGTAGTTTTCATCTTTTTTATTTGAATCTTGATATTTCATTTTAATTATTAGATTTCTCTTTTCTGTCTTTATTTTATCTTGATATGTTATTTTTCTTATGTTACATGATATACCGATTTCTGTTTCATTTATAAATTCTAATTCGTTGTAATCTAGAATATCGAAATCAATTAAATCTTTTTGGCAATATAGGTATGAAACTATTTCTTTATATAAATCGTTATAAAATGTTTTTTCATTTTTTTCAGATTTCCAAAAATTTTTTTGATCTTTTTTTGACAATGCTTTATACATTTTATTTCTTTTTTCTCTTATTACACCTATAACTAGTGAACCTATCAAAAAGAACATTAGTATTGTTATAATTAATGGAATTAATACAAAAATAAATACTTCTTTATTGAATAATTGTGTCATAATAATTGTAGATATGATAACTGATAATATATATAGTATCCAAAACTTAGGCGATGTTATAGTGTAGATTTTTTCTCTTATTGAACCGTTTGTATCACTTATTCCAAAGTTAAAGTTTGTATTACAATATGGACAATTATCTATAAAATCCTTTACCTTTCCTCTATTACCGCAGTTTGGACATTTAATATCTTCATCTTCATTTTGATACGTTTTAATTGTATAATGAATTCTTGGATTAAAATTATCTTCTCTGTATATACATCCATCATTTTTAAAATATCTTTTTTCTTTAATAGCCTTGTCTGTAACATTATCTAGTATTTTACCATCAGTAGCTCTTGTATATATCTTTCCTTTTGTTTGATTAACATTATAATATAAAGTTTCAATAACAATCCCTTTTTCTTCTAGTCTTTTTAATTTTTTTCTTTCATAAACTGACGCCAGCATATTTTCACCTTCTATTTTAAGTATACTATATCATTTTTTTTATTTCAATTTTTTTTATCATTATTTTTTTTGTGTGTAAAGTAAAAAAAAGATAATTGTTAGTTATCTTTTGATTTTATTACTTTTTAATCTTCATATTTATAGAATCCTTCTCCTGAACTTTTTCCTAATTTTCCTTCTTCTATATATTGGTTTACAATTTTTAGCATTCCTTTATAGTTGTATGGAAGCATCATTTTCTTTAGTAAAGGATTTATTAGTCCAGGAACTTTTTGATATTGTTCTACTATATTTTTTACTGTTTCTAGTCCTACTGTATCCATAATTCTAAATGGTCCTTTTGGTGCTCCTGTTCCAAGTGTCCATGCATTGTCTATGCTTTCTGGATCTGATATTCCATTTGCGTATAAATCGAATGCGCTTAATAGGAATGGTACTAACATTGAATTTAGTAGGTATCCTGATTTTTCTTTTGTTACTGGAAGAGGAATCATTTTTATCGATTTTCCAAATTCTATTACTTCATCAAAGTATTTTTTTTCTGTTTTTTCTTGTCCCATTACTTCTACAATATTGTTTTTCCAAATTGAGTTTGCAAAGTGCATTGATAAAAATTTATTTGGTCTTTTTGTAGATTCAGCCATTTTTGATGGTAATAGTGTTGATGAATTTGTTACTATTACTGTCTTTTCTGGTAATAAATCCGCAATTTGGTTGTATAAATTTTTCTTTATTTCTAAATTTTCTGTTACTGATTCTATTACAAGGTCTGAGTCTTCTAATGCTTTATTTTGTTCTGTTTCTATTGTTATTTTTTCTATCGCATTATATGCGTTTTCTATTGCTTTTTCTCTATTGAAATTTTTAGAATCTCCAAGTCCCCTTGCCCAATTATGTTTTGGTGTCATTTCTGTTATTGTATCAATATATGTTTTTTTTAGTTTTTCTAGTGATTGTTTTAATTTTTGTTTTTTATCTTCTTTTCTAATTAATATTGTTGTATCGTATCCATTATATGCACATTGAAATGCGATTTGTGTTCCTAATACTCCTCCACCGATTATTACTATTTTTTTATATTCCATATTTTCCTCCTTTTAAAGATAATTATCTATTATTATTATAGCTTATATTTTCTTATTCATAAATGTTTGTTGATTCTTTTTTTATTTTTTTACATTTTTTTACGATTTTTAAATATTTTAGTTTTCATATTGTTTATGGTCAAATTTGTTCTTCCTTTTTTTTATATTATTAATCTTTTATTTTTACTCCTAGCATTCCAATTAAATCAATTGATTGATATCTATCTATGATTAGTCCTTTTGTTGATTCTGAATCTATTATGATATTATCAATCTTGCATGTAGAAATATCTATATCTTTTAAGCTTGTTTTTATTATTTCTGACTTATACAAATTAACATCGTTTAGTTCTAAGTTTTTTATATCTGTTTCTTGAAAGCACATTTCTGAAAAATCACTTTCTTCTATTATCATTTTTGAAATTCTTGCACCTGCAAAGTTTATGTATTTCGCACTACATGATTCAAATTTAGTATCTTTTATGGTCGAATTAATAAATGTTATTCCAATCATTTTGCAGTTAATGAATTTTACTCTTTGTAGAAAGCAATTATCAAGGTTTTTGTTTGATAAGTCACAATTTTCAAATATGACATCAATCAGTTCTATGTTTTTAATTTCTATATTGTTAAAATCAATTCCATTAAATATACAGCTATCTATTGTTTTGTCTTCTATTTCTGTTATTTTTATAGAGTTTTTAAATATTATATTATTATAATTGTTTTCTTTTATACTATCTGTAGGATTATATTCAATTGCTTTAAAAATTTTTGGTTCAAGTATTTTCATTGATTATCACCTTTAATAATTATATCATAGTTTTTTTAGTTAATATTTAAAAAAAAAACTAAGTATTTCTACTTAGTATTTTCTTAAATGGGGCGCTGTGTGGGAATCGAACCCACGCGTGTCGGAACCACAATCCGATGTGTTAACCACTTCACCAACAACGCCATGTCTTTCTGAGACATATATATTTTATCAGTAAATATATGTTTATGCAAGTGTTTTTTTTAATTTTTTTATTTTGTGCTTTTGCCTATACATGTTTTTTTTTATTTCATACTATAACCTAGGAGGAATGATATGAAGAATTATAATGTTAATGATTATTATAATTATATGAATAATAATTATAACCAACCTTTATATAATCAACAAAATTTTAATAATATGAATAAGTCTAGTTCTAAGTTATTTGATCCTTATACTGGTCTTATTAGTGGTAATATGTTTCCTGATTTATATAATGCTTATAAGTTGTCTAATCCTTTAGATATTGAGCCAATGAATGAGCAAGCTGAGTTGTTAACTAGTATTGATGCTTTATGTTTTGCTTGTATTGATTTAAATCTTTATTTAGATTTATATCCTGAAGATAAGAGTGCGATTGAATTATTTAACAGGTATCGAGTTCAAAAAGAAAAATATGAGAAAGATTATGAGAGAAAGTATGGTCCTTTATTTATAAGTAGTGATGCGCTTAATACTTTCCCTTGGGCATGGGATAATTCTCCTTGGCCTTGGCAAAATAAATAGGAGGTTTTTATGTTTTTATATGAGAAAAAATTAGAGTATCCTGTTAATATTCGAAAAAAAGATTTGAAGATGGCAAAGTATTTAATGAGTCAATATGGTGGTCCTGATGGTGAACTTGCTGCTTCTTTACGTTATATGAATCAAAGATATACTATGCCTGATGATAAAGGAAGGGCACTACTTACTGATATTGCTTGTGAGGAATTAAACCATATTGAAATAATTGCCGCTATGATTCATCAATTGGTTGATGGTGCTAGTATAGAAGAGTTAGAAAAGGCTGGTTTGGGTGGACATTTTGCTCAACATGATCATGGTTTGTTTTTAACCGATGCTAATGGGGTTCCTTGGACTAGTGCTTATATTGAAACTTCGGGGGATTATATTGCTGATATTGAATCTGATATGGCTGCTGAACAAAGAGCTAGGGCTACTTATGAACATTTAATGGATATGACTAATGATAAGGATTTATTAGGGCCTTTGTCTTTCTTAAGACAGAGAGAGGTTGTTCATTATCAACGTTTTAAGGAATTAAGAAATTATTATTTGGAAAAAAAGATTTAAACACTTATATAAGTGTTTTTTTTGCCATCTTCATTATATTTTATTTCTTTTTTTTATTTTATTATTTATTAATGACTATCATATTTCATATTTTTTTTTATATACTTTAATGAGGTGTTGTATGAAGAAGGTTTTAATTATTTTTGGTGGTAATAGTAGTGAGCATTATATTTCTTGTAAGTCTGCAAAAAGTATTGTTTCTAATATTGATAAAAAATTGTTTTCTTATGAATTAGTTGGTATTGATTTCAATGGTGATTGGTATAAGTTTAATGATAGTCTGGATTATTTATCTGATGGTAATTGGTTAGATGGTAGAGTTTTTTTAATAGATAATATTATTGAGTATTTAAGGAGATTTGATGTCGTTTTTCCAATAACTCATGGTAATTATGGTGAGGATGGTAAATTACAGGGTTTTCTTGATTTATTTAATATTAGATATGTTGGTTGTAAAACTACTAGTAGTGTTATTGGCTTTGATAAGAGTTTGTCTAAGTTGTTTTTTGATTCATTAGGTATACCTCAGGTCCCTTATGTTGTTTTATGTAAAAAGTATAATGTTTTTAATATTATTGATGAAATTGGTTTTCCAATGATTGTTAAACCTTGTTGTGGTGGTTCTTCTATTGGTATTAGTAAAGTTAATAATAAAAAAGAGCTTGTTAAAGCTATTAAGTCTGCATTTAAATATGATGATAAGGTTATTGTTGAAAAGTTTATTGATTGTCGTGAGTTAGAGTGTGCTTTATTGGGTAATAAGGATTTTATTTGTTCTAAATTAGGTGAGATAAAGTCTCATAATGATTTTTATGATTATGATTCTAAGTATGTTCAAAATTCTGTTACTCTAATTCCTGATGATTTACCTAGTAACATTGTTGATAAGATAAGGGAGTATGCATGTAAAATTTTTGTTGAAATTGGTGTTAAGGATTATTGTAGAATTGATTTTTTTTATGATAATGAAAGTGTTTATGTTAATGAGATAAATACAATTCCTGGTTTTACTAATATTAGTATGTTTCCTAAGTTGATGGAGAATGAGAATATTAGTTATACTGATTTGATCTCTATATTAATTAATAATTGTTAGTATAAAATAGTTCGTCTGGTTTCATATTAAATATAGTAGCTATTTTTACTGCTGTATCATAAAAAAGTCTGCGTTTTTTGTTTTCTATTTGCGAGTAGAATGAAGGTGTTATTTCTAATATTTTTGCCATGTCATATATTGTGTATTTGTGTTCTTTTCTTAGTTTTTTCAATTTTTCCATATTATACATAATTATCACCAAGTTAATTATATCATATCATTCACTATTCGTCTATGGTTTTTTAATAATTTATGAGGGAAAATTATTTTAGGTGATTTAATGACTAATAGCAAACAATTTGAAATATATAATATAATCGGGCGTAATATTAAGAAGTATAGAGTTCTTCGTGGCTATACTCAAAGAAGTTTGTCTGAGGCATTAGATTTAAGTGAAAGTTTTATTGCGAAACTAGAGTCTAAAACTATTCAAACAATTTCTATTGATACTCTTCAAATGATTTCTGATTTTTTAAATGTAGATATTACTTTGTTTTTTGATAAGAATACAAAATAAAAACCCTTTTGGGTTTTTTATTTGTCATATAATCTTTTTGCGTATTTTTTTGATTCTTTATGTTGCAATTCTTCAAGGCGGCCTTCTTCTATTTTATCATTATATATAAGGAATTTTTTTAATATCATATTCGAAAACATATCATTATTTTTGAAGTGTTCAATTAATTCTGTTTTGTTTAAATCTTCATTTTCTACTATATTTTTAATTAATCTTCTATTTTGATCATTGTAATCTTCTAGTACTTCTTGATATACATTACTTAATATGAATGCTATTGTGTTGTTTAATTGTTCTTCATTATAGTTTTTTTTCATTAATGCTTTTATGTATTCCAATATTTTTGTTTCTATTTTATATGTTTGAAATGATTCCTGTTGAAATTCTATCATTTCTTCTATTATTGTTTCTTCTTCTGTTAATGGTTTTTGTAAATATTTTAGTAATTGATTTATTGTATAAGGATTAGTTTCTAATAATTCTTTTTGTTTATTTTGATCAATTACTAGTTTCATTGAATGTTTTTCTGTTATGTAATTTGCATGTTTCTTCTGAAAATACATATCTAAATTAATTTGAATAAATTCTCCATGTTCTTTTAGTTTATATGTTGCTTCCTTTATATCATTTGTTTCAAGTGATTCTTTTAGTTTATTAATTACTTCTTCTATTACTTGTATAACATCGTCTTGTTGATATTGAATCACATGTTTTTTTAAGTATTCTTGATAATATTTTTGCTTACATAGAATTGATAATATTGTGAGAATCATTATTTTTTGTTTTTCATCATTTGCTAACGAGATTAAAACTTGTTCTAATCTAAAATTTCTAATTATAGATTCAATTATAAGTTCCATTTTTGATATTTCATCATATTCTTCAAAATCTAATTTTACCATTTTATCCCCTGATTTTTTTTAGATTATGCCATTTTTCTACTGTCGAATTTTTTTCTTTCGTTTGTATTTAGTATTCTTTTTCTCATTCTAAAGTTTACTGGAGTTACTTCTACTAATTCGTCTGAATTGATGTAGTCTAGGCAATATTCAAGACTCATTTTTCTTGGGCGTTTTAGTACTACTGTATGGTCTGATCCTGCAGCTCTTGTATTTGTTAATTTTTTTCCTTTTACTACATTAACTGCTAAATCGTTATTGTGTGAATGTTCTCCAACAATCATTCCTTCGTACACTTCTGTTCCTGGTTCTATGAACATTACTCCTCTATCTTCAAGTTGTCCTATAGCGTATGCTGTTGCTTGTCCATTTTCCATTGATACAAGTACTCCAAGTTTTCTTTCTCCTACACTATTTCCTGCCATTTTTCTATATTCTTTATATGTATGATTTATCATTCCATATCCTTTTGTCATTGTCATAAATTCTGTTGAGAATCCAATTAATCCACGTGATGGCATAGTGTATGTTAATCTTACTTGGTTTTCTTGTGTAGTCATGTTTTCCATGACACCTTCTCTGTTTCCTAGTGCTTCTATTACACTTCCTACATATTCTTCTGGAACGTCTATTTGTACGTCTTCAAATGGTTCGCATTTAACTCCATCTATTTCTTTAATGATTACTTCTGGTTTTGAAACTTGTAATTCAAATCCTTCTCTTCTCATATTTTCAATAAGTATTGATAAGTGAAGTTCTCCTCTACCTGATACTATAAATGATTCTGAATCATTTGGTTTTATTTTTAATGATACGTCTTTTTCTGTTTCTTTTATTAGTCTTTCTTCTATTTTTCTTGCTGTAAGTATTTTTCCTTCTCTTCCTACAAATGGTGATGTGTTTACTCCAAATGTCATTTGTAATGTAGGTTCATCTATTCTTAGTAGTGGAAGTGCTTCTTCTTTTCCTATTTCACATACAGTTTCTCCTACACTTATATCTGGAAGTCCTGCAATTGCGATTATATCTCCTGCTTGTGCTTCTGTGATTTCTATCCTTTTTAATCCTATATAACCGAACATTTTTTGAATTCTAAATTGTTTAATTGATCCATCTATTCTAACACATGAAACCATTTCATTTACTTTTATTGTTCCTCTTTTTACTACTCCTATTCCGATTCTTCCTACGAAATCATTATAGTCAAGTAGTGCTGGTTGAAATTGTAGTGAACCTTCTAGTTCTACTTTTGGTGCTGGAATATTTTCTATGATCATATCAAATATTGGATCCATTGTTTGTTTTTGAGTAGATAGGTCTTGTTCTAGACTTGATGTTCCATTAAGTGCTGACGCATATACTACTGGGAATTCTAATTGATCTTCATCTGCTCCTAATTCAATAAATAAATCCAATACTTCATCTATTACTCTTGCTGGTTGTGCTGTTGGTTTGTCTATTTTATTAACAACTACTATTGGTGTTACTCCTGCTTCTAGTGCTTTTTTTAGAACGAATCTTGTTTGTGGCATTGTTCCTTCGTATGCATCTACTACAAGTAATACACCATCAACCATGTTCATAATTCTTTCTACTTCTCCACCAAAGTCTGCATGTCCTGGTGTATCTAGTATATTTATTCTTGTTCCTTTATAGTCTATTGCAGTTGTTTTTGCAAGTATTGTAATTCCTCTTTCTTTTTCTATATCGTTTGAATCCATTACTCTTTCGTCAATAGTCTCGTTTTCTCTAAATGTTCCCGATTGTCTTAATAATTGGTCTACTAATGTTGTCTTTCCATGGTCTACATGGGCTATAATCGCAATATTCCTTATATCTTTCATATTAACACTTCTTTCTCCGACTTAGGTATTATATCATAGTTTACTTTAATACGCAAAGTATTTTTTTTATAAAATAAGTAGATTGCTCTACTTATTTTTCAGGTATATCAATTATTTCTAGATTTGATGTGTCATAGCATACTTTTGCGTGATTTGTTCTTATTAGTTTTTTTTCTATTTTGCTTCCTGTTTCTTTGTCTATTTTTGTTCTATATACTTTTCCATTTCTATATATTATGCCATTTTCTCTTGAAAAGAATACTTCTTCTGCATGTATATGATAGTTGTATTTTTGTTCTTTGTCTGCTCTTAATTCTCCACATAGATATTCGTCTGTTGTATACACTATTAATTGATATGTTCTATCTGTTGTGTTTTTAAATCTATAGTCTAAATAATTATATAGTATTGATGTTCCTGTACCAAATGGAATTACTCTTTTAAAGTCCGGGAATAGGTCGAATTCATCATGATGATGATGTTCTGTTATTTCCATATCTGTATGTAATATCATCCAGTGTATTAGGTTTGATAATTGACACATTCCTCCTGCTATACCTTTTGATGGTTTATTATTTTCTATTGTTAAGCCTTCTTTATATCCTTGTCTTTTTCCACATTTTCCTACTAAATACCACAATGAGAATGTTTCTCCTGGTTTAATTAATATATTTGTTATCTTTGGTGCGGCAATACTTAGGTTTACTGCTTTGTTTTCTTGTAATTGTAGGTCTACATTTCCTAATTTTCTCCTTATTAATGAATTATGTTTATAAATTGATATAGGAAGTAAATCTTTGCTTTTAGTTTGTGCAAATTTTTCTTTTGTTAATATGTTTTTTATATGTCTCACTGTGATACATTTATACATTGATATTTGATATGTCAATGGTGATATTTCGCAAAATAATTTTCTACTCATTTTTATTTTCCCCTTTTTTTTGCGTATATAGTACTATATATTTTTTTATTTGTCAAATTCATTGTTTTTCTAGTATATATATTGTATTATTATTAAAGGTGGTAGTATGAAAAAAATATTTGTGGTTTTATTATTTTTAATTTTTTTGTCTAATGTTGATGCATCTAGTAAGTTTAGGGTTACATTGGATAAGTGTATTGATGGTGATACTGCAAGATTTTTTATTAATGATGAGTCTAAGACTGTTAGGTTTTTATCTATAAATGCTCCTGAAATAGCTCATGATGATGTTCTTGAAGAGTTTTACAGTAAGGAGTCAAGTGAATTTACTTGTAAATTATTAAGTAGAGCGTCAGTTATTAAATTACAGTATGATCCAAAGAGTGATAAGGTTGATAAATATGATAGAGTGCTTGCATGGGTTTATGTTGATGGTGATTTATTACAGAAGGAATTGGTTAGTAAAGGGTATGCTCAAGTAAAGTATGTTTATGATGATTATTTATTTTCAGAGGAATTAAAGGAGTTAGAAGTCGAAGCTAAAGAAAAAAAATTGGGTATGTGGAGCGATGTTTCAATTAAAAAAGATAGTGATTTTGAAATTCCTTCTTTGCATGATTTATTGATTTATGGTTCTATATTATTATTTTTAGCTATTATATTTCTTTTGAAAATTGTGTTTAAAAAAAAATAAGCTTTTATGCTTATTTTTTGTATTCTTTTTTAATTTTGTTGTAGCTTTTTTTATATTCTTCTATCCATTTTGCATAGCTATGTGATGTTCTTTGATATGTGAAGAAGTCATATGCATTATTTGATTTTATATTTATGTTTATTATTAAATCATATGGATTTCCGTTTAAGTCTTGATATACACATAGAATTCTGCAGTAATCTTGTTCTTCTTTTTCTATTTTATTAAATATTTTTACTTGTATTTGTTTTTCTTTTGAAGAAGCTATATCAAATGTTGTGAATAATTTTTGATTTTTTTCTTTTGAAGGTGTTTGTGTTCCTTTTATTTGTTCTCCTGTAATTAAGTCATAGAACTTAATGTTACTTGCTACTCCATATCCTATATTATCTAGCAATATTCTTACTTCTATACAGTTGTTTTCTTTATCTTTTTGTAGTTCTTCTATTTGTATTTCTTTATGTTTTTTTCTATAATTTTTGCCTAAAACTGTCAAATAATATTTGTATTCGTCTATTGTGTCAAGTTGTTCTATATTTTTAAGTGTTAGATACGGCTTATGTTTTTCTCTATTTTCATTTTTTACTCTTTCACTTACTGTGTATAGAGTTGCGAATACAGTAATTATCATAGAGGTTACTGGTATTAAAATGTTACTCCACAATATCATTTTTCCACCTCATTAAAATATTTTTTTAGTATGTAATCCATTGTTATTTTTATATCTGGAAATACATTTATTTTTTCTAGTTCTTCTCTATTGAACCATCCTATGTTTGTTGATTCATCGCTTATTACAAGTTCTTTATGATTTAATGGAACGGCAGGATATATAAAATCAATATGTACTCCTGTGTCTGTTCTATTTTTTTGTACTCCTAATGGTCTTATGAAGTCTTCTTCTCTTGGAAATCTTTCTCCTAGTAATTTTATTTTTATTCCTGTTTCTTCATATGCTTCTCTTATTGCTGCTTCTTCTGGAAATTCATCGTGTTCTATATGTCCTCCTGGTTGTACCCAACGACCATATTTTTTATGTTTTACTAATAGTATTTTTTTTGTTTCTGGATCTATTATGTATGCAGATGCACAAAAATGTCTCATTGTTATCACCCATTTTATTGTATCAAAAAAAAGTATTTAGGTCTATTATTCTAATATATTATGTGGTTTTTTTGTTTTATTTTTTTCGTAAACTGTCAACTTTTCGTCTATATCAAGTGTTGCTAGTAATATATTTTCTGTTGTTTTATATCCTTTTTCTTTTAGTTGGTGTTCTAACCAACCTTCATCTTTATTCATGTTTTCTAGATTTTGTTTCATTATTACTTTATCTATTATTACATTCGCCACTAAACTTGGTTGTTTTAATTTTATATTCATGTCTTTTTTTGTTACTTTTTCGTATTCTATTTTTGGCATTATACTTAGTGTTCCTTTTGATTCCATTAGTGCATATTCTATTTCTTTTAGATCAAAGTAATTTTTACTTCTGCATTCTTCTAATAAATCATTTACATCAAATTTTACTTTTTTTAGATTTTTTTCTAATATCTTACCTTTTTGTATTAATATTGTTGGTGTTCCCGTAAAGAATCTTCTTAAGATAATACTCTTCATTGTTAATATTGACACTAAAAATGCGATTAATCCAAATACTAACATTGATATTATTCCGTACATTAGTGGTGTTTCCATGTTTATTGATATTTCTGCTGCAAAGTTTCCTATCGAGATTCCTATTACATAGTCGAATAGTGAAAGTTGTGACACTTGTTTTTTTCCTAATAGTTTTGTGACTATAAATAATGCTGTTAATGATATTATACTTCTTATTATTATTTCTATTAGATTTTCCATTTTATCACCTATTATATGATGCTTATTATTTTTTTATTTATACAAAAAAAATAGTCTTTTGACTATTTATCTATTAAATGTATATTATCTAATAGTATTCCTGTTCCTTCTGCAACGCATGTTAATGGACTTTCTGCTACTAATACTGGAACTTTTAGTTCGTGTGCAAGTAGTTCGTCAAATCCTTTTATTAGTGCGCCTCCTCCTGTTACTACTATTCCTTTATCTATTATATCTGCGGATAGTTCTGGTGGTGTTTGTTCTAATACATTTTTAGCAGTGTTTACAATTATATATACACTTTCTCTTAGTGCTTCTTCTATTTCATCTGATGTTATTGTTATTGTATGTGGAAGTCCTGTTACAAGGTCTCTTCCTCTTACATTCATTTTTTCTTTTTTTTCTCTTGGAAATACTGTTCCTATTGTTAGTTTTATTTCTTCTGCTGTTCTATCTCCTATTAGAAGTTTATATTTGTCTTTTATGTATTTTGCAATATCACTATCGAATACGTTTCCTGCAACTTTAATTGACGCACTATTTACTATTCCTCCAAGGGATAATACTGCTACATCTGTTGTTCCTCCACCTACGTCTATTACCATACTACCGCATGGTGCAGATATGTCTAATCCTGCTCCTATTGCTGCTACTTTTGGTTCTTCTTCTAGAAATACTTTTTTTGCTCCTGTTCTTTCTGCTGCATCTTTTATTGCGTTTTTTTCTACTTGTGTGATATTTGATGGACAGCATATTAGTATTCTTGGGCGTGATAGAAACCCTTTTCCATTTATTTTTTTTATGAAGTGATTTAACATTACTTCTGTTATTTCAAAGTCTGCTATTACTCCGTCTTTCATTGGTCTTATTGCATGTACTGTTCCTGGTGTTCTACCTAGCATATCTCTGGCTTCTCTTCCTACGGCTAGTGGTTTTTTTGTTTCTGAGTCTATTGCAACTACACTTGGTTCGTTTAAAACTATTCCTTGTCCTTTTATATATATTAGAACATTAGCTGTTCCTAAATCTATTCCAATGTCTTTTGCAAACATAATACACCCCTTCCTTATGTTATGTCCATTTTAATTATATCACATGTGATTGTTTTTTTTTATTATTTTAGTAATTTTAAGTATTTTTTCTTTGTTGATTCTCCTCCTCTTATATGTCTAATTTCTATGTGATATTGTAGAATATTTTTTACTTCTTCTGATAAGTTTTTATCTAATTTTAATAGTCTTTCTTGTAAGTCTTTATGTACTGTACTTTTTGAGACATTAAATTTTTTTGCAATTTCTCTTATAGTTTCTTTTGTTGTAATCATATATTTTGCTTCTTCTAATATCCTTTTAGATATTTTGTCCAAATAATCACCTCAGTAATTAATATGTGATTATTTTAAAAAAAGAACTAGTTATAGATTTCCTAATTCTTTATCGTAATATTCTTCAGGATCTACTGTTTTACTGTCTATTGTAAGTTCGAAATGAAGGTGACTTCCCATGTCTTTTTGTATGTTTGCTAAACCACTTTTTCCTATTATATCTCCTTGTTTTACTTCGTCGCCTTCTTTTACCATTATTTCACTTAGACTTTGATATGTACTTATTATGTTATCTTTGTGTTTTATTTCTATTAGTTTTCCTAATGTTTGGTCTTCTCTTACTGTTATTACTATTCCATCTAATATTGATACTACATCAAAATCGTAGTCTGATTGATAGTCAATTCCTGTTGATGGTAAGTATGTATTTTCGTATAGTATTAATGAGTTTTTTTGTGTTTCTATATCGTCTGTTTGATTATAATAGTTTGTTGCTATTTTTATTGATGAATCTGTGTATGGTCTTTTTATTGTTTCTGGTGTTGCGACTACTGGAATATTATTTTCAAATATCGTTTTATTAACGTATCCATTGTCTTCTTTTTGTGATTTATTTAGATTTACTTCTGTAAAAGCTAAAATAATTGTTAAAGCTAAAACTCCTAATAAGCATCCTAATAAAATTACTTCTTTTTTAACCTTTCTTTGTGTCATTTTTTTCACCTCTATTAAGAGTTTTAACACATTTTTTGTTTTTATACGTTTTTTTAAATTTTTTTTATTTCTATTCCTTGATAATAATATTTTAATATTTGGTCGTATGTGTATCCTATATTTGCGAGTTCTTGTGCTCCGTACTGACTCATTCCTACTCCATGTCCATACCCTTTTGATATTATTTTTATACTGTTATTTTCTTCTTCTAGTTCTATGTTTGTTGATCTTAGGTTAAGTTTATGTCTAAAATCTGTACCTTTTATTTTATTTCCATTTATTGTTATTTCTTTTATAGAGTTTGTATCATTTCTTTCTATTTCTATATTTAAATTATCGTTATATTCTATTTCTAATTTTTTTAAAAATTCTTCTTTTGTTAGGGTTGTTGTACTTAAATATGATGGTGAATTTTCATCCCATGTTGATGAAACACTTGTTAAATATGGTAAGTTTTCTCCAAATACATCTTTACAGTTTTCTGTTGTTCCGCTACTTGTTGAGAAGAAAAATGCTTTTATTATTTTTCCATTATATGTTAAGTATTCTCCTCTTGTTTCTTGTATTGCCTGTTCTATCTTTGTTTTATATTCTTCATACTTGTTTTTCCAGGATTCTTTTAGTTCATTATCATCTAAGTATACTTGGTCATCTGTTGTATCTACTATGTCAAAATTGTTTTTTTTATTGATTTCCATTTTATTTAGTGTATATGTACGTGCTGCTACTGCTTGTGCTTTTAGTGCTTCTATGTTGTAGCTTACAGGCATTTCTCCTCCTACTACTCCTATTAGGTATTTTTCTAATGGTATTGTTTCAATTATATTTTTATTAACTCTTTTTACTCTTACCATTGTATTTTTAGTAAATTTATATTCTTTTTTTTCTATCTCTTTTAATAGTGGTTTTATTATTAGTATTGTTATCGATGGTAATATTATTAATAAAAGTGTCATATATATCAGTTTTTTCATTATGGTCACCCATAATAATTTTATAAGTTTGTTTATAAGTTTTTTGTCAAAAAAAGTTTTTGTGTGTATAAGTGTATAATTTTTTTTCTTTTTATTTTATTATTTGTGTTCAAAAGTGTATTAAAAAAAGCACATTTTATATGTACTTTTATATTATTTTTGAATACATGAAGAAATCGTATATGAAATTTACTGTTAGATATGATAGTGATAGGGATAATATTAGATAAAGTGCTCGGGCTTGATAGTATCTGTTTTTTTTAAATACATTTGTTATATTTATACTATCTAATGCCCAAATTACTAATGGTGTTATTACCATATATAGTATTGTTTTAGCGGTCATTTTCGTAGCTTTCTATTTGTTCTAATCTTCGTTGGTATACTTTATCTTCTTTATTTTCTTTTGTATTTAAGAATGCGTCTATTATTTCTATGTTTTTTTCTATTGTTGTTTCTCCTGATATAGCAATAATATTTACATAGTCATTTGCTTTTGCGTGGATTGCTTCTTCTTTTGTATTTATTTTTCCGCATCTAATTCCTTTTACTTTATTACATGCGATTGATATTCCTATTGCGCTTCCACATATTGCTATTCCGTATTCTACTTCTTTATCTCTTACTTTTTCTCCTAATTTTATTCCATATATTGGATAGTCTGTTCTTTCTGTTGAGTTTGTTCCATAGTCTATTATTTCATATTTATTTTGGTAGTATTCTTTTAATTTTTCTTTTGTTTCATATCCTCTATGATCTGATGCAATTCCTATTTTCATTTTTTCTCCTTTCTAGTTGTATAGTTCGAATGGATTGAATCTTGAACCTCCTGCAAATGGTGCTCCTCCATACCATGCTTCATAGTGTAAGTGTGGTCCTGTTGCACGTCCTGTTTGTCCGACATAACCTATTATTTGTCCTTTTGCGACTGTGTCTCCTATTTGGGATACTCTTTGGTTCATGTGTGCATATGATGTATAGTATCCATTATTATGATTAATTACAATATAGTTTCCATATCCTGCACCATTGTATTCTGATTTTATTACTGTTCCGTTATCGGCAGCATATACTGGTGAACCCATTCCTGTTCCGGCTATATCTAATCCTGTATGTAGTGAACGTGAGCCATCGATTGGGTCAACTCTCCATCCATATGGTGATGATATTGTGTATCCTTGATTTGTTGGCCATCCCCAGTTTTTTGTTCCTACGTTTGGTATAATCTTGTCTCCATATACCATTATTTTTGAAATAGCTGGTTTTAATTCTTCGACTCCTTTTGTTGTTGTTGATGTAATAATTCCATTAGTTATCTCTAATTCTTTGCTAATTCTATTTAGTCCGTTTTCTCCTTCTCTTACTGTTTCGTTATCTCCTTTTACTCTTGTTGAGTCATATGTAATTTCTGTTGTGAATGAGCTTTCAACGTCTTCTACTGAGAATTGTTTTACTACTATTTGAATTTGTGGATTTGTTATTCCTATTGTTACTACTTGTCCCGGAAAAAGAAGATTTTTTTCACTTGTAAATGTAGGATTTGATAGTAAAAATTCTTGTGTACTTATCTTGTTGTTGAATGATACTGTCTCTATTGTATCTCCGTCTAATACTGTATAGTCTGATTTTTGTTCATCTATTCCAAATAGGAAAAATTTTGATAAATCGTCTGATTTTTCGTATATTTTCTCTGTTACAGGTATATTTGTTTCTTTTACTGTAATATTGTTTTTTACGTATACATTTTCTATTATTGTGCCTGTTGTTTCTATTTCTTTTTGTGTTTTATTTTTATATGCTTCATATGCATCTACACCAGAGTATGTTTTTATAAATGTTTCTATTGCTTCTGTGAATATATTTTTATCTAAAACATATATTTTTATTCTGTCTTGATTTTCTTGTTGTTCTTCTGTTTTTTCTGTTTCTTCTGTTTCTTCAGATTCTTCTGTTTCTTCTGTTTCTTCAGATTCTTCTGTTACATATGAAGATGTTATTGTATATTGATAACCTTTTATTGTAAATGGTTTTTTTTCTTGTATTTTTTTGTATATTTTTTCAACTTTTTCAACTTTACTTGAATATGCAACGTCTGCTTTTATATCTAGACCGTTTGGTGCATATATTGTATCTACTTTGTATTCTTTTTTGTATTCTTCATTTTGTTCGTCTATATATTTTTCAAGTTCTTCTTTTGAATTTATTGTTCCTAAAAGGTTTCCATCAAGATATACATTATAGTATGTTTTTGGTTCTAGTTCACTTGTTCTTGCTTTTATTAGTTCAAAATAAAATATTGTAATTGTTAGTATAATCGTTAGAAAAATAATTCCTATTTTTTTCATTTAATCACCACTTATATCTTTATTTATTATAATAGAATTATCTAATAAAATCAAGTTTTGTTTTTCAATAAAAAAAGTAATATCTTTATCGATATTACTTATGCTGCTTTGTCTAAACCATATTTTTTATTGAATTTGTCTACTGCTCCTGTTTTTCTTGCTACTTGGTTTTGTCCAGTGAAGAATGGATGACATTTATTACAAACTTCTAGATGTAATTCTTCTTTGTTTGATCTTACTGTAAATGTATTTCCACAGGCACATGTTACTTTTGTATCCATGTATTTTGGATGAATATCTTTCTTCATAGTTCTCTCCTTCCGCCATGACTTTATTTCAAGCCATAGAAATTTACTTGTTAAGTATAACAAGTTTTTTAAAAAAAAGCAAGACTAATCTTTGCTTTTTCCAAATATTCTTATAAGTTTTATAAATAAGTTGATAAAATCTAGGTATAATTCGAATGCACATAGTATTGCTGCTTTGTCTTCTTCTAGACTTTCAGCTACATATTTTATCTTTTGAACATCATATGCAATATAAAGTGTGAATATTATTATTCCTATTATTGTTATTCCTAGATCAAATGCTTGTGATCCTATTATTAGGTTTATTAGTGATGCAAGTATTATTCCAATTAATCCCATAAATAGGATTGTTCCTAGTTTTGTTAAGTCTATATTTGTATATGTTCCTATTAGTGCCATTATTGCGAACGCTGCTGATGTAATTCCAAATACATATACTATTGAGTCTATTTTAAATACTACAAATATAAATGATAATGTTAGTCCTGTTAAAAATGAGTATAGACAGAATAGTATTTTAGCAGTTGTTGGTTGCATTTTTCTTATTCCGGCTGATAGCCATATACATACTCCTATTTCTATAAGTGCTAGTATCCAATATGCATTTGCCATGTTATATACCATATTTGGCTTTGTTGATACATAATATCCTGTTGCAAATGATATTAATAGTCCTATAAACATCCAGCCATATACTTTTGAAAATATTTTATTTTCCATTTAATCCCTCCATGTACATTATAACATGTTTTATTTGTTTAGTAAATTAGCTTCTATTTCATATATTATTTGTTTCCCTATTGTCTCGTATTCTTCTTTTGTAGGGTATATTCTATATTGTTCTTCGTTTTTTATATTTTCATACATATCTATATATATTATGTTATATTTATTGCTTGTTTCTTTAAATTTTTCGTTTGCGTAGTTTATTATTTCTTTAAGTTTTTCATTATTTGTATATATGTATATTCCTGTTAATATTATGTCTTCTTTACTGTATTCTCTTATTAGTTTTAGAAGATTATCTAAATCGTTTATTATTGTGTTTATATTATTATATATATTTTTATAGTCTATTTTTGTTATTTTTTTTTGTTCATCTATTTTTGAAATAATATCATTATTTCCTATTGATATTGTTATTAAATCTGCTTTTATTAATGAGTTTTTTATTGTTTTATTGGATTCTTCTATTTCTTTGTTGTTTTTTATATCGTTTATTATGTCTGTTATTCTATAGCCTTGTGTTTGATAGTCATTTATATGTATTTCTAATTTGTTGTTTCTTTCTAAATATTCTTTTATGTATTCTGTATAACTTTTTTCGTAATATCCTTCTTGTGTCATTCCTAGTGATATTTGATCTCCTAGTGACAAATAGTATACCTTTTTATCTATTGTTGTCAAATATATTATAAATATACTTAGTACTACTATTCCTAGTATTAGTATTTTTTTCATATTTCCTCCTAAAAAAAGTAGATATTAATCTACTTTATTTTATTCTTCTATTAATGAAATATGAGCTCCAACGTTTGTTAATTTTTCTATTATGTTTTCATACCCTCTTAGTACATGTTCAATATCGCTTATTGTTGTTGTTCCTTCTGCTATTAATCCCGCTATTATCATTGCAGCTCCTGCTCTTAGGTCTGTTGCTTTTATGTCTTTTCCTTTTAGTTTTGTTGGACCTGTTATGAATGCTGTTTGATTTTTTACTTCTATTTCTGCTCCCATATCAACTATATATGGAATATGCATAAATCTGTTTTCCCAAATTGTTTCTGTTACTTTTGATTTACCATTACATTGTGTTAGTAGTATTGTAAATGGTTGTTGCAAGTCTGTTGGGAATCCAGGATATACTGCTGTTTTTATGTTTGTTTGTTTTAAGGTTTCTTTTTTTGATACTATTACATAATCTGATCCTACTTTTATGTCTGCTTTTGTTTCTTCTAGTTTTGATAGGAAGGATTCTATATGGTCTGGGATTATGTTTTCTATTCTTAGATTATTTCCGCATAGTGCTCCCATTGTTATATATGTTCCCGCTTCTATTCTATCTGGAATTACTTCAGTGTAACATCCATGGAGTTTTTTTACTCCTTTTATTTTTATTTCACTTGTTCCTGCTCCTGTGATTTTAGCTCCCATTTGGTTTAGGAATGTTGCTACGTTTACTATTTCTGGTTCTTTTGCTGCATTTTCTATTATTGTTGTTCCTGTGGCTTTTGTTGCAGCTAACATTATATTTATTGTAGCTCCTACTGATGCTATATCTAGATATATATTTGTACCTATTAATTCATCTGCTTCTATTGTATATTTATTTTCGTCTGCTGTTACTGTTGCTCCTAGTGCTTCAAATCCTTTTAGGTGTAGATCTATTGGTCTTGCTCCAATACTACATCCTCCAGGAAAGTACATTTCTGCTTTTTTATATTTTCCTAATAATGCTCCCATAAAATAGTATGATGCTCTTAGTTTTTTTGATATATTTTCTGGGATTGCTTTATTTTCTACTGTACTTGGATCTATTTCCATTTTTTCTTTGTTTCTTGTTACTTGTGAGCCTAAATATTCTAATATTTCGTTTAATGCTTTTATATCTGATATATCTGGAATATTATCTATTGTTACTGTATCTTCTGCTAGTAGTGATGCTGGTACTAATGCGACTGCACTATTTTTTGCACCACTTATTTTTATTGTTCCTGTTAATGGGTAACCTCCCTCAATTATTATTTTTTTCATGTTTACCTCCGACTATTTTATTTTATGTTTTTTATTTTTTTAGGTGATTGTGCATAAAAAAATTGATTGTGTTATAGTTACACATTTTATCTACACTTTACACGTCTAGATACATTATATTGAAATAATTGATTAAAAGCAATAAAAATATTGATTTTTTGTGTAAATATTAAGTCAAATTTTTGAAATTTAAAACAACTTTTTTGAGTTGTTTATATAATGTATATTATCCCTATTATTAATAGTGTTATTCCACCTATTAGTGTTGAGATTTTTCCTATTAGATTGTTTATTTTTTTTCCTATATTTAAGCCTATATATGTAAATATAAAGCTAGATAATGAGAATGATAATACTGATAATATATAGTTATTTGTAATAGCTTTTAGTCCTATTCCTACTGAGAATGAATCTATACTCACTGCAAGTCCAAATAATATCATTTCTTTTAGTGTCATGATTTTTATATTGTCTTCTTTTTTAAATGAATCTATAATCATTTCTATTCCTATAAATGATAATACTATTGTTACTATTATGTTTGGGTTTATGGGTATTAGTTTTAGTATTATATTTCCTATTGTTAAACCTAATAATGGCATTATAAAGTGATATATTCCAACTATTATTGATAGTTTGTTTATATATTGTTTTTTTAGGTTTAATGTTCCGTATGCGAGGGATAATGAAAATGCATCCATACTTAATGATACTGCGATTGTTAATATTATTATTGACATATAAAAACCTCCAATCTATTTTATGATTGGAAGTTTTTTTTAGAAATATTTTTCTATTATTTCTTTTACAAATGATTTGTATTCTACTTCGTTTGTTTCTGTTTCTTCTGCTTCTAATAAACATATTGGAGGAAATAATACGCACCACCAATTGTTTCCTTTTCCTTCTCCTAAGGTAATTAATAGTGATTCATATAATCCTTCTTTATATTTTATTCCTTTATATTCCTTTTCTGGAAAGTAATTTAATCCAAAATTAATTTTATATGTTGTATTGTAGTTTAATTGGTGTAAATATGTGTCTAGGTTTTTATTTAAATTTGTTAGATTGTTGGTTATTATTGTTCTTGCTTCTTCTGTACTTTTAGCATCTTTAAGCAAATCCTGCATATATAGTTGTACTTCTTTTCTTATTTCTTGTTTTTTTTCTTGATCGTAATCTGAATTGCTATTTCCTATTACTCTTATTCTTATTGCTTCATCTGGTATTTCTACTAATTCTTCTGCTTTAACTCCTATTATCATATATGTCGTTAATATTATTCCTAATACTATTATTGTTTTTTTCATATAAAAATCGTTCCCTTCTATTTAATATTGGAACGATTTTATAATTTTATTCATTTTTATTGATTTAATGTGATAGTTTGAAATTTTATTATAGGACGTAAAGAGTAATAGGCAGCACTATTGTGATTTAATCCTATTTCTCCTATCGACTGTATATCTATTATAGATTTAGTTTCAGGATCCGAAGAAGGAGATGCAAGCATATAACCATAACAATCATTTTTTACACTTTGACTTGGAAAATACAACGTATTATTGTATCCTGCCTCATTCTTCAAATTAACACCCTGTGAAGTTGGTTCTGGGTTTGTTCCTACAAACCATCCATCGAATGGCCTTCCAAATACTGAACTCGAATATTTTGTATATAATTTTGAATATCCTTCATTTGAATTCCAGCTATCCATCCATAGTTGTATTGTAGGGGATCCCATTGCCCATACATTATCTGTTGTAGTTTCATTAATATTTATTGTTCCATTAAGTGTTCCATTTAATAGATTGCTCCAATTTGTTTTTGTTGTCATTGCACTCAATAATGTTTCCCTATCAACACTTGAAGTTACTACATATGTGCCTGATGTACTAATGCCTATAAAACTATTTGTATCTATTGCTGAAACTGGTAGATAATCACCATAAATAAGATATGTATAATCGTCTTCTGTATAAAAAACTTTCCAATTATCCAAAGTTACTCCATTTAATGATGTAACATAATTAATTTGTGTACCTATTGCAATTTGTGGTGTTATTGATTCTTCGCATTTTCCTTTTTCAGTGTTTGTTACTTTTCCATCTATTAGTTCAACTTTATATTCGTCATATTGAAGGCATGCTGCCGACACGCTGTTTTTTTCTATTTTTACCCATGAATTTGTTTCAGGTTCTTTTCCACTTAGCGATAAATCTATTTGTGTTTTTAATTCTTCTACAGTATATGTATTATCTGTTATATTATAATCTGAATCTCCTGATAATTTTGTTACATATGCTTTATTTACTGCGTCTTTAAATCCATATGCTGAATCTGATGCCGCTCCTTTTTTAGAATTTTCAATTATATTTAATATAATTGGTACAGTAATTACTGCTATTATTGCAAGTATTACTATGATTGCTAATAATTCAATTAATGTAAAACCATTTTTATTCTTCATTTTATTCCTCCTACTATGATTAAATTATAATAAAAAAAGCACTTTTTTTCAAGTACTTATTTATTTTAATTTTTTGTTAATTATTGATTTTTATTTTTATTTGTGTTATTATGTATGTAGTGAAGGAATTCTTCATATAATAAAAAGGATATGTCTGAATTGAGTCTCAGATGTATTTCCTTGTTGGGTTTAACATCTGAAATCAACATTGGTTGAAATCAGATGTTTTTTTATTTAAATAATAGTGTAATTATCACTATAAATAATAGCAGTATTATCATGTAATAAGATTTTTCTCTTTTTGTCATAATACCACCGCCTTTCCTGTTTTGTTGGAAAGGAAAACACCTGATTTTTCAAACATATCCTTTGTCATTTTAACATTTATATTTATTAACTGTCAATTATTTTTTTTAATTTTTTGTAAATATTATTTATGATATGATTCATTGTTTTTTATTTTATATGATCTATATATTTGTTCTAGAAGAATAACTCTAAATAATTGGTGCGGAAATGTTAATTTTGAGAATGAAAGTTTATAGTTTGACATGTTTTTTATTTCATTATCTAATCCATATGAACCACCTATTATAAATGTTATGTTTGGATTTAATGTTTCTAGTTCTTCTATTTTTTTTGATAGTTCTATACTTGATAATTGTTTTCCTTCTATTTCTAGTGTTATTATATAGTCTTTTTTATCTATATGTTTTAGTATTAGTTCACTTTCTTTTTGTTTTATTAATTCTTCATTATCTTGATTAATATCTTCTACTTCAATTATATTTATTTTTGTGTATTTTGATAGTCTTTTTTGATATTCTTCTATTGCTTCTTTAAAGAATTTTTCTTTTATTTTTCCTACGCATATTATTTTTATCATACTTCTATTAACTCCGTTTGTTCTTCTTGATGTGCGATTCTTATGTCTATATTTTTTTCTATTGTTTCTTTTAGTGTTTGTAGTGCAAGTTCATCTGTATTATTATGTTCACTTAGATGGGCTAGTATTATATGTTTTGTATTGTCTCCTATGAATTTTTTTAGATAGTATGATGCATCTTTATTTGATAAGTGTCCTTTATCTCCAAGTATTCTTTGTTTTATATGATATGGATAGTTTGGATTATTCATAAGCATTTCTACATCATGATTGCTTTCTAGTATATACATTGTTTTGTCTTTTAATTTTTTATGATTTTTTATATTAATATATCCTGTGTCTGTTATATATACTATTTGTTTGTCTTCGTTTTCTATTATATATCCGTTTGAGTCTTCTGCATCGTGTGATGTTTTTATTGATGTTATTGTTAAATCTTTTATTTTTGTTGTTTCTCCTATAAATTCATAGTTTTTTAGTTCTTGATTTAATTCTTTATACATTGTTTCTGTTAGGTATGCTTTTGCTTTATGTTTTTTATTGAATACTCTTAGTCCTTCTACGTGGTCTTTATGTGTGTGGGTTATGAATATCCCTTCTATTTCTTCTGGATTTATGTTTTTTTCTATTAGTTTTCTTTCTGTTGTTATACAGTTTAATCCTATATCTATTAGTATTTTTGTATTTTTTGTTTCTATATAACAGCAGTTTCCTTTTGATCCAGATGCTATTACACAGACTTTCATGCTTGCTCCTTTAGCATATTTACAAATGTACTAACATTTCTTCTAAATATTAAGTCTACTGTTGTTGTTGGACCACTTCTGTTTTTTGCTATTATAAATTCACTTTTTGAAGTGTTTTCGTCTATTGATATTTGTTTTGTGTAGTAGTCTTCTCTATATAGGAATGCAACTATATCGGCATCTTGTTCTATTGATCCAGATTCTCTTAGGTCGCTTAGTAATGGACGTTTGTCTTCTCTTCCTTCTACTGTACGTGATAATTGAGCAAGTGCAATTACTGGTATGTTTAATTCCATTGCTAATGTTTTTAATGATCTTGAAATTTCTGATACTTCTTGTTGTCTATTTCCTGCATATCTTGCTGAACCACTTATTAATTGTAGGTAGTCTATTATTACTATTCCTAGTCCACCTTCTGAATTATATAGTCTTCTGCATTTTGCTTTTATTTCACTTATTGTCATTCCTGCTGTATCATCAATGAATAATTTTGTTTCTGCAAGTCTACTCATTGCTTCATTGAATTTTTTCCAATCGTGATGTTCTAGTTTTCCGCTTCTTAATTTGTTTGCTTCTATTTGTCCTACACTTGATAGCATTCTTAGCGCTAATTGTTCTCCACTCATTTCCATATTAAATAGCGCTACTGTCTTGTCTGTATTCATAGCTATATTTGTTGCTAAGTTTAATGCAAATGCAGTTTTACCCATTGCTGGACGGGCTGCAATTATTATTAATTCATTGTCATGAAGTCCTGATGTTACTTTGTCTAAATCATAGAATCCTGTTGGTATTCCTGTTATTTCATTTTTTTGTTTTGAAAGTGTTTCTAAGTCACTTTGTGTTTTTAATAACACGTCTTGAATACTTCTGAATTCTGTTCCTTTTTTTGTTTTTACTACGTTTAATATTTTCTTTTCTGCACTATCTAGTACTTCGTTTATGTCTTCTTCTTGATTGTATCCTGAGGTTACTATTTGTGTTGCCTCTTCTATTAGTCTTCTTAGGATTGCTTTTTCTTCTACTATTCTTATATATTCATCTACGTTTGCGGCTGTTGGAACGAAGTTTATTATTTCTGTTATATATTCTATTCCACCTATTTGTTTTAATTGTTTTCTATTTTCTAGTTCTTCAGTTACTGTTGTCATATCTATTGAAATTAGTTTTTCTCTTAGATATTTTATTGCTTCAAATATTTTTGCATTTGCGTCTGAATAGAATAGATCTTTGCTTAATGATTCAAGAGCTTTTTGTTGTGCATATTTTGATAGGAACATTGAACCTAATACAGATTTTTCTGCATCTAAGTTGTGTGGCATTATTTTTTCGTTCATTTGATCACCTACTTTTTGATTTCAATTCTTATCTTGGCTATTACTTTTTTATGTAATTGTATTTCTACTTCATGAAATCCTAATGTTTGTAATGGAAATTCTAGGTGTATATCTTGTTTTTCAATTTTATATCCAAGAGTTGCTAGTTTTTCTTTTATTTGTTTTACTGATATTGTTCCAAACATTTGGTCTTGGTTTCCTGTTTTTGCTTTAAAGACTATTTTTTCTTTTTCTAATTTTTTCTTTAAGTCTTCCATATCTTTTATTAAAAGATTTTCTTCTAATGCTTTTTCAGAGTTTTCTTTTTTTAGTCTATTTACACTAGTTTCTGTCGCTTGTACTGCATATTTATTTTTTATTAGGAAATTCATTCCATAACCATCTTTTACTTCTTTTATTTCTCCTTTTTTTCCTTGGCCTTTTACGTCTTTAATAAATATTACTTTCATTATTTCGCCTCCAATTGTTTTATTAATTGTTTTTCTGCATCGTATGCATCTGTTTCAAGTTGGCAAGCTGCGTCTGTTAGATGGCCTCCTCCACCTAGTTCTGACATTATTTTTTCTACATTTATATTTCCAAGTGATCTTGCACTTATTCCTATTTTTTTATTTATTAATTTTCCTATTGTAAATGATGCTTCTACTTTATCAAATCTTAGTAGATCTTCTGACATAGTTGCTAGATAGGATGGGTTATAATTTTCTCCTTCTAGTTTACAGATCATCATATTATTTAACATGTAGCTGTTTTCTATTTGTCTTGTTCTATTTATGTAGTCTTCTTTTTTTATTTTTAATATGTTTTGTTTTAATATATTGTCTGCTCCCATAGACATAAGGAATGCTGCTGTTTTAAATGTTTGTTCTGTTGTTTTCATGTTGTATCCGTTTGTATCGATTTCTATTCCTGATAACATAATTGTTGCGATTATATTATCTATTTTCTTTTTTTTATATTGTAGGTAATGTGCAATTATTTCTGATGCACTGGATGCTTGTGTATTTATATATTCCAGTTTGGATTCTATTTTTTCTTTTCCTACTATGTGGTGGTCTATTATTACTATGTCTTTTATTTCGTCTAATATTTCAGAGTGTTCTAGTAGTGATTTTCTATTTAAATCTGTTATTATTAATAGTGTATTTTTTAGTAAATTTTTATAATTATTTTTATTTATGAAATTTATATTTTTTTCTTTTAACATATTAAATGCTTTTGTCATTGAATCATTTAATTTATCTGTTGTTTTAAATATGTATTTTTCTTTTTCTATGCATTCATATAGTCCTAGTGATGAACCAATACAATCTAAATCTGGGTTTTGGTGCCCCATTATGATTATATTATCGTGTAATTCTATTTCTTTGTCTAATTCTTTGAAGAAGTTAATCATTTTCTTCCTCCTTTTCTCTTATTTTTTGTGCGAGTTTTTTTATTTTATCAAATCTATGATGTAGTCCTGGTTTTGTTATTTTTTGGTTTGTTTCTAATGATATTATTTCGCTTAGTTCTTGAAGTGATGCTTCTTTGTATTTTAGTCTATATTCTGCTGCAAGTTGTTCTTTTTCTGATAGTAGTTCTAATCCATATTTTTTTATTAGTTCTATGTCTTTTACTTGTTCTGTAGCAGTTTGAATAATTCTATCTACGTTTGCTTGTTCACAGTTATTTAGTCTATTTGTCATATTTACATGGTCTCTATAAATTCTAATATCTTCATAGAATAATAGTGATTTTGTTGTACCTATTAGTCTTAGGAAGTCTCCTATTTTTTCTGCTTCTTTTATATAAATCATGTATTTGTTTTCTCTTTTGAGTATTTTACTGTTTAAGTGATAGTAATTCAATAATTCATTTACAAATTCTGCATATTTTTCATTGTCTACTAATATTTCTAGATGATATCTTGAAGTTTGTGGATTGTTTATGCTTCCTTTTGTTAAGAATAATCCTTTTATGTATGATCTTTTTAGGTTATCATCATCAATTATGTATTCTTCTGGAATATTTGTTTTTATACTTAAGTCTTTTTTTATTTCTTCTAGTTTTGTTTTTATCTCTATTATATAAATAAAGTTTTTATTATAATTATATCCTCTTCGTACTGTAATTTTAGGTGTTATTTTATAGTTTTCTTGAAATAAGTTAAATATTAAATTAGCTACGTCTTTATTTTCGTTTGTAATTTTTATTTCTGGTTCTATTGTTTCATTTCTTGTTATTGCTGATAAAAGACTGATTTGTTCTAATTTATTGAATTTTTGTTTACTTATTTCTGTTTTTATTTCGCCTGTAAATGACATTATTTTAGTAGATAAGTGAATATATCTAGTGCTAGTTTTAGTGTATCATGTCTTAGTGAACCTTCTTCTACTTTTGCTAGATTATCACTTATTATTTCTATATCTTTTAGGTTTTTTTTATCTAAAATTACAGGGTCTTTTTGTTCTAGTGTTGAGTATTTATTTATTATGGTTGGTTCTATTTTGCTATCATTTGCTATTACAACATCTACTCTTCTTTTTCCTAAGTATTCATTTAGTTTATTTATATGGTCTGATACTTTAAATTTGTCTGTTTCTCCAGGTTGCGTCATTATATTACATACATACATTATTTTTGCTTTTGATTTTTCTAATTCTTCTATTATTTCTTTTGGAATTAAGTTAGGTATTATACTTGTATATAAACTTCCTACGCTTAATATTATTAGATCTGCTTTTTTTATTGCGTGTAATGCTTCTTTTGAGATTTCTGGATCTGTTTTATAGTATACTTTTTTTATTGTTTTGTTTGCTTCTGTTATATGATGTTCTCCTTCTACTATACTTCCATCTGTCATTTCTGCTACTAGTGTTATATCTCCATTTTCTGTTAATGGAATTACTTTTCCATTTAGGTTTAATACTTTTCCTAATGCTTTTATTCCTTCTGATACACTTCCTGTTATATCTGTCATTGCTTGTAATAGAAAATTTCCTACAGCGTGGCCATTTAAATAGCTTTCTGTTTCAAATCTATAGTTAAACATTTTTTCTACTAATGGTTCTGTTTCTGATAGTGCGATTAATACTCTTCTTATATCTCCCATTGCTGGGGTGTTAAATTCTTTTCTAAGTATTCCTGTTGATTTTCCATCGTCACATACTGATACTATTGCTGTTAAATCTATTGGAAATTGTTTTAGTCCTCTTAGTAGTGTTGACATTCCTGTTCCACCACCTAGAACTACTACTTTTTTGTTCATTTAAATCACCTTCATTTATTATACTATTTATAATTGTTTATGTAAATTAAAGTGAGGGGTTTTTATTGATTTTTTTACTATAAAAAGCATAAGTTTTCTTATGCTTCTGTGTATATAATTTTATTGTATTTTTCTTTTTTTATATTGATAATAAATAATATAATTCCTATTGTTATCATTATTATTGAGATAATTTGTGCTTGTTTTAGTGTATTCATCATTAAACTATCTGTTCTATATGATTCTATTATGGTTCTTCCTATTCCATACCATATTAGGTAGAAACTTGTTATATTTCCTTTTTTAAATAGATTGGTTCTTCTTAATATTAGTATTATTATTAATCCCATTATACATATTAGTGATTCATAGAAAAATGTTGGAATATAGTAATTTCCGTCTATTTTCATTCCTTCTATTATGAAGTTTGGTATATGAAGTTTTTGTAAATATTCTAGTGTTGTGATTGGACCATGTGCTTCTCCATTAAAGAAGTTCCCCCATCTACCTATCGCTTGACCTATTAATAATCCTGGTGCACATATATCAAACATTCTTATAGTATCTATATTATTCTTTTTTGTGTAGTAAATTATGTATAATATTCCTGCTATTATTCCACCATGGATTGCTAGTCCACCTTCCCATACTTTTATTATGCTTATAGGGTCTTGTATATAATATTTTAAATTAAATATTACATAATATATTCTTGCTCCTAGTATTCCGAATATCATTGTGTAAAAGAGCATATCGCTTGTTTTGTTTTTTGATATGTTAAATCTTTTTGCTTCTTTTAATACTATAATACTTCCAAGTATTACACCTGTTAGTATCATTATCGAATACCAGTATATTTTTATATTTCCTATTTCTATTAGTATTGGATTCATTTTTCCACCTCTTATTCTGATTTTAATTCAAATAGTATATCTCTTAATTCCATTGCTCTTTCGAAGTCCATAATTTTTGCAGCTTCTTTCATTTCGGCTTCTATTTTTACTATTAAATTTTGTTTATCTTGTTTTGACATTTTTATTTCTTTTTGTTCTTCTTGTTGATTTGTTACTACTTCTCTTATTTCTTTTATTATTGTTTTTGGTGTTATGCTATGTTCTTTGTTATATTCTTCTTGAATCTTTCTTCTTCTTTCTGTTTCTTTTATTGCTTTTTCCATTGATTCTGAGATTGTATCTGCGTACATTATTACATGACCGTTTGCGTTTCTTGCTGCTCTTCCTATTGTTTGTATTAAGCTTCTTTCACTTCTTAAGAATCCTTGTTTGTCAGCATCCATTATTGCGACTAATGATACTTCTGGAATATCTAATCCTTCTCTTAATAAGTTTATTCCTACTAATACATCATATTTACCTAGTCTTAAATCTCTTATTATTTTTAGTCTTTCTAGTGTTTTTACTTCACTGTGAAGATACGCAACTTTTATGTTAAGTTTTTTTAGGTAAGTAGTTAGTTCTTCTGCCATTCTTATTGTAAGTGTTGTAATAAGTGTTCTTTCATTTTTTTCTATTTGTTTATTAATTTGTTCTAATAAGTTATCTATTTGATTTTTTGTAGGAATTACTTCTATTTCTGGATCTAGTAATCCTGTTGGTCTTATTATTTGTTCTATGTATTTTGGATTTTTTTCTAGTTCATAGTCTCCAGGAGTTGCTGAAATATATATTACTTTGTCTGTTTTTTCTTCGAATTCATTGAATTTTAATGGTCTATTGTCTAGTGCACTTGGTAGTCTAAATCCATAGTCTACTAGTGATTGTTTCCTTGCTCTATCTCCATTATACATTCCTCTTACTTGAGGTACTGTTACGTGTGATTCGTCTATTATTAGTAAGAAGTCTTTTTTGAAGAAGTCCATTAGTGTTGTTGGGGTTTCTCCTTCTTGTTTTAATGCAATATGTCTTGAATAGTTTTCTACTCCTCTACAGAATCCTGTTTCTTCTAGCATTTCCATGTCATAGTTTGTTCTTTCTTGAAGTCTTTGATATTCTATTAACTTATTGTTTTGTTTAAAGTATTCTAGTTGATGTTCTAGTTCTTCTCTTATATTTTTTATTGCTATTTTTAGTTTTTCTTCGCTTGTCACAAAGTGTGATGCTGGAAATATTGTTATTGATTTTTTTTGTTGTATTATGGCACCTGTTAGTGTATCAAATTCTGATATTCGATCTATTGTGTCTCCGAAAAAGTCTATTCTTATTGCTTTTCCATGTTCACTTATTGGTACTATTTCTAATATATCTCCTCTTACTCTAAAAGATCCTCTTTTTAAATCTATATTATTTCTTTCATATAGCATATTTACTAATTTTTCTAGTACTTCGTCTCTATTTATTTCTTGGTCTATTTGTAGTGTTAATGTTTTGTTTTTGTATTCTTCTATTTCTCCTATACCATATATACATGATACCGAAGCCACTACTATTACGTCATTATAGTCTAAGAGTGCTGCTGTTGCGGAGTGTCTTAGTTCGTCTATCTCATCGTTTATTGATGCATCTTTTTCTATATACGTGTCTGATGAAGCTACATATGCTTCTGGTTGATAATAGTCATAATATGATACAAAATATTCTACATGATTGTTTGGGAATAGTTCTTTTAATTCTGCATATAATTGACCTGCAAGTGTTTTGTTGTGAGCTAAAACTAGTGTTGGTTTATTTATTTCTTTTATTACATTTGCTACTGTGAATGTTTTTCCTGTTCCTGTTGCTCCTAATAGTACTTGGTGTTTTTTTCCTTCTTTTATTCCTTGTACTAATTGTTTTATGGCTTCTGGTTGGTCTCCACTAGGTGAGTATTGTGATACTAGTTCAAACATACTATTCCTCCTTTTTTCTTAGTATATTTTATCATTATTAGAAATATAAAACAAGGACTAGTATTCCTTGTTATTTTCTTCATCTGGTAAATTATATGGATATGTTTCAAATATAAGCTGTTTTGCTTTTATTTTTTTCTTTAGTTCTTCTTCTTCTGGATTTAGATATGGTTTTCTTGTTAAATCATATTTTTGAAGTGAGAAGAAATGACGTTGTCCTAGAATTGTCAATTCAATTACCATAAATAATACCTCTAGCATAATTTTGCATACTTCTTTCCCCGCATGGCTTTCTGTTGTTTCTTTTTTTATTACTATATCTTCATTATCAAAACTTTTTATTCTTGCTTCAATATATGGTAATGAATTTATCTCTTTTTCTGTTAGGTCTGCTCTATATTCTGTATACTTGTTAAAGGTTTCATTAAATAGCTCATCCATTCTAGATTTTGTGATTTCTTTTTCTGTTTTTGTTAAATCTATTATTACGTCAATTGATTTTGGAGACACATTATATACATGTTTTGTTCTTTTATAATTATTATTATCTGTTTTTTCCCACTTTGTATAATAATATATTGTTCCATCTTCTGAAGAAGTACCTTTTTCCCAAGCACTTTTGTATTCTTTTTCTTCTTTTATATTTCCTTCTTTATCTATTTCTGTTGTTATTACCGCAGTCTTCTTTTCATCATTAAGTTTAAAAGGATTCCATCCCATTGATGTTGTTAAGGCTGTTCCAGCTATTGGTACGGCACCTATTGCTACTGAAATTTTTAGAAGTGCTTTTAGCTTTTCTAATTTACATTTTAGTTTTTCCGCTTTATTTATTTGTTGTACTTTTTCTAATTTTTCTTGTAGTTCTACTATTTCTACTGCTAAATCCTCTAATTGTTTATTCATATGTGTTACTCCTTTTGATTTCTATTTTAATACTAATTATTATATAACATTAGTTTATTTCTTTTTTATTTTCCAATATCATTTGTTTTTCTTTTATTTTTTTCTTTAATTCTTCTATATTTTTTGATTCTGGTTTTTCTTTGTTTAATGTTTCTTCTATTTTCTTGAAATAGTCTGTATGTCTTGATATATATGTATTTATTGTAAGTATTAAAATTAGTTCTGTAATTATTTTTATCATTAGTTTGTTATTATGTGATAATGGTGTTTCTTGTGCTTGTATTGAATCTTCAGTGTTTCTTTTTTCAAATAGTGCTTCTATGTATGATGGTGCATTTATTTCTTGTTCTGTTAGTTCTTTGCTATATTCTGTCTCTGTATTTATTTTTATGAATGTATCTTTCATTTTATTAGTTGTTATTTCACTATTTGATTTTATCATTTCTAAGACTTGTTTTATATCTTTTTCTGATGCTCTATATGTATATTTATTTCTTTCATATCTGTTGTCTTTTAGTTTCCACTCTGTGTAATAGTAGATTTCTTCTTTTATTTCTTTTAGTTCAAAATCTCCTCTATATGTTTTATCACCTGTTATATTTCCGTCTTTATCAATATTTATTGTTATGTATGAGTTTTGTTTTTCTTCATTTAGTTTGAATGGTTTCCATCCTGCTAGTGTTGTTAGTGCTGTTCCTGCAATTGGTACTGCTGTTCCTGCAGCAATTATTTTTAAAATTGCTTTTGATTTTTCTAGTAGATGCTTTGTTTTTTTCCTATTGTTTTCTTTTTGAGCTTGGTCTAATTGTTTTTTTAATTCAACTATTTCTAATGTTATTTCTTCTATTTTCTTATTCATATATATAGCTCCTCGTATTTAGATATATTATCATATTTATCTTTCTTTTACAATATAAAAAGGACCTATTGTCCTTCTTATAATAATATATTTACTATTATTGAAATTAGTGCTAATGTGTTAAATATCCAACTAATGTATATTGGCCATTCTCTTTTTTTATTATTATCTTTTATTAATCTATATATTTCTATTCCTAATAGTATTATTGTAAATGCTAGATATTTAAAATGGTTTATATCTCCTGATAGGCATTGAAGTGATGGAATAATTGATATTATACTTATTATTAAACATGAGATTGTTATTGAGTTATATTTTGATTCTTGTTTTTCCATATTAATTTTTCTATAGATTAATAGTAGTAGTATTAATCCTATAAAATATATCATGTTTTGTGATAAGTAAAATATTGGTTGATATTGTACTTCATCTAGGTATTCTATTCCAATTTTTTTTAATTGCACTAAGTTTTTTTGTGAATTTACTATAAATGTTGGATCGTAAAGAGTTCTTACAAATATTAGAATCATTATTAGTAATACTATTATTTGTAGCATGTTATATTTTTTATTTTGATTTATTGCATTTTTTTTAATTATGTCTTTTATATTTAATAATATATATAGTACATATATTGATAAAAATACAAAGTAGCTTTGTCCTGTTATACTATTTTTTATAGTATATAAAATTACTAGTAGTGTTAATAATAGTGTTAGTATATATCTAATTATTCTATGCATTTATTTCACCTACTTTTTTTATTTGTTCTGTTAAGTATAAATATGTACTTATTGATGTTTTTACTTTTATTGTTCTCATGTATAGCATGTCTTCATAAAACATTGGATGTGAATCTTCTATTGATGGATTTTCTAATTTATAAAGATGTGATGAATATAGATTATTGTCTATTCCCATGAGCAGTTTTGTATATATACTATCTGTTAGTGCTTGTTGATATGTTTTGTCCTTATTATACTTTTCTAGTATTCTTGCTAGTTCTACCATTGATATGTTGCTTATTACTTCTTTCATATCTTGTATATATATTTCATTCTTGGTGTATTCTTTTATTCCTGTTTCATAAATTATTTTTTCATTTTTTATTGATGTTATATTTGTATTTAATATTTCACATATTTTTTCATAGTCATCTTTTTCATATATACCTTGATTATTTAATATAATTTCTGTGTTTGCTTCTATTGTTCTTACATTTTTTTTGATTGTTTGATTTATTTCTGAATCAAAGTCATATGTATATCTCTTATTCATGCTTATTATATTTTCTATATTTAGTAATAGTAGTATTAGTGATATTGATATTATTATAAATGATATAATTTTGTTTATTGTTTCTTTTAATGTGATTCTAGTGTATTTTATTGTTTCCTTTATGTAATCGTTTGCTTCTGTTACCTGTATGATTTCATTTTCTATTATTCTTCCTTTTAGTATTTCTAATATTGATGTGTCTAGTTCTTTAGCTAATATTTCTAGTATTGAAACGTCTGGGCATCCTAGTCCTCTTTCCCATTTAGATACTGCTTTATCTGTTATGTTTAATTTTTGGGCTAATTCTTTTTGTGTTAGTCCTTTTTCTTTTCTTTTTTCTTGTATAAATTTTCCTATTCGTTCGTAATTCATTTTTTCCTCCTACTCTAATATTTATTATAAATTTTTTTTATTTTTTGTAAACCGACTTTAAGTAGAGTTTAAAAAAATAATGATTTCTCATTATTTTTCAATTTTTATTATTATTTGATATTCATTTTCTAAATCTATTTCTTCTGTATCAATTATAAATCCTGAATTTTCTATTTTTTTAGAACAATCTCTTATATACTGTATTGCGTCTTTTAGATTATCTATATTTGTTGAAGTAGATATCACTTCATTTATTGTTGTTTTTTCTGGTTCTGGTTCTTCTTCAAATTCTTCTATGAAATCTAAATCATTATCTTCTGATGGTATATAATCTTTTGGTTCTTCTGTTTCTTTTTTCGTTTCCTGTTCTTTTTGTTGTACTGGTTCTTGTTGATTGTTATTTTCATTTATTTCCTCAAGTGTACTATTTTTTATACTATTTTCTATTTCATTTAATTCTTCTATTAATGCGTTATTATCTTGTGCAGTTTTTTCTATTGGTGACGATGATTGATCGTTGAATAGATTATCAAAATCAAAAATTGGTTCTTTGTGTGGTTCTTCTGACTCTGTTGGTTTAGGTTCTTCATCGTTCAAAATATTGAAGAATTTAGCAGGTTTAATTTCTTCTTGATTTTCCAAATTTTCTGATTCTTCTGTATCTAATTCTAATTTTTCTCTTGATTCATTATTAACATTTTCTATTGGAACGTTTATAAATTTAGAAGTTTGTTGTTCTTGAATATTATTTTTATCTTGTATTGGATTTTCGATTGTTGGAATGATTTGCCCAGTTTCTTCTTGATTATTAATAAATGATGTTTTATTTTCTTCTATATTACTATTTCCATTTAGTATTTTTTCTATTTCATCATCAGTCTTTCTAACTGTTAATCTTTCTGAAATAATTCTATTTAACAATTCTTTTTGTTTTGTTTTATCATTAAGTTTTAATAATGATCTTGCATGTCTTTCTGATATTTTTTCGTTTAGTAGTGCTTCTTGTACTTCGTCATCTAGGTTTAGTAGTCTTAATTTATTTGCTACTGTAGATTGTGTTTTTCCTAGTTTTGTTGCTAATGCATCTTGTGTTATATATCCCATATCTAATATTTTTTTGTATGATATAGCTTCTTCTATTGGAGTTAAGTTTTCTCTTTGTACATTTTCTATTAAAGCTACTTCTGCACTATCTTTATCATTTAAATCTGTTATAATTGCAGGAATTGTAGGTAATTCTGCCATACATGATGCTTTATATCTTCTTTCTCCGGCTATGATTTCATATTTATCTCCAATTGGTCTTACAACTATTGGTTGTATTACTCCGTGTTCTTTTATTGATTTAGATAATTCGTTTATTGCTTCTTCATTAAATTTTATTCTTGGTTGGAATCTATTTGGTAATACGTCTTCTATTCTTAGTTCTACTACTTTTCTTCCTACTGTATCCATATAAAGCTCCCTTCTTTATTCTTTTATATCTATATCATACTATACTTCGGGAAATAATACAATATTTTTTGGGAAATAAAAAAATTATTTTAAATTTAATTAAAATAATTCTTTTTAATTGTTGGGAAATAATTATAATGGTTTCTTTTTTATTTCTGAATTCTTTCTTGGATATTTTTTTTCTGTTTTATTTATTTTTTTTATTTTTATTATTGTTCTTATACTTTCTTCTATTGGTAAGTTAAATTCTTCTTTTAATTCTACTTTTGAATTTAAAATTCTTAGTGCTTTTTCACTTTGTTTTAATTCTTCTTCCATATTTCCCTTATAGGCTATGAAGTATTTATTTTGTTTTACCATTGGAATTGAATATTCTAATAGTATATTTAATGGAGCGACTGCTCTTGATGTAACTATATCAAATTTTTCTATATTTTTATGTGCAAATTCTTCTGCTCTATCATGTATTGATGTTATATTTTTTAAATCTATTTTTTTTATAACTTCATTTAAAAAGTTAATTCTTTTGTTTAATGAATCTACTAATGTAATTTTTAAATTTGGAAACAATATTTTTAATACTAATCCTGGAAATCCTGCTCCTGTTCCTATATCACATAGTGTTTCTTCTTTTGTTAGGTCTATTACTCTTGCTATTGTTGCACTATCATAGAAGTGTTTTAAGTATACTTGTTCTTTTTCAGTTATTCCTGTTAAATTCATCACTTTATTATATTCTATTAGCATTTCATAGTATGTATTCAATTGTTCAAGTTGTGTTTCTGATATTTCTATGTTTATTTTTTTTAATTCTTGTATGAATCGTTCTATATTCATTTATTGTTCTCCTTTTTTAGATATATTGATAGTATTGATATATCTGCTGGATTAACACCACTTATCCTTATTGCTTGACCAATTGATGTTGGTCTTACTTCTTTTAGTTTTTGTTTTGCTTCACTTGCTAGATTATGTATTTTATCGTAATCTATGTTTTCTGGGATTTTTTTATTTTCTAAGCTTATCATTTTTTTTGCTTCTAGTTCTTGTTTTTTAATATATCCTTCATATTTTACGCTTATTTCTACTTGTTCTCTAATGATATCATCGTATGGTATTTCTATGAAAGATTCTAGATTTTCTATTGTAATTTCTGGTCTTCTTAATAGTTCATATAGTGAAATTCCATTTTTTATTTGTGCTGAATTTAATGATTTTAAAAATTCATTTGTTTCTTTTGTAGGAGTTATTTTATTTTCTTTTAATAGTTTTGTAAGTTCTTTTATTTGTTGTTTTTTTGTTTGTAATTGTTTGTATTTTTCTTCGTTTATTAGTCCTATTTTATAGCCATATTCTGATAGTCTTAAATCTGCATTATCATTTCTTAATAGTAATCTATATTCTGCTCTTGAAGTAAGTAATCTATATGGATCTCTTACTCCTTTTGTTATTAGGTCATCTATTAATACTCCTATATATGCTTCATTTCTTTTTAATATTAATGGTTCTTTATTTTCTAATTTTAGTGCTGCATTTATTCCTGCTATTAATCCTTGACATGCTGCTTCTTCGTATCCACTTGTTCCGTTTATTTGCCCTGCTGTATATAAGTTTTCTATTATTTTTGTTTCTAGTGTTTGTTTTAAGTCTTTTGCGTCTATTGCATCATATTCTATTGCATATGCATATTTTAATATTTTTGCATTTTCTAGTCCTGGTAAGCTGTGTACCATTTGTTCTTGGATTTCATGTGGCATACTTGTTGAGAAGCCTTGTAAATATATGTCGTCATAGTATAGGCTCTCTGGTTCTAGAAATAGTTGATGTCTTTCTTTATCACTAAATCTTACTATTTTATCTTCTATTGAAGGACAGTATCTTGGACCTACTCCTTTGATATCGTCTAAACCACCATACATACTTGATTTATTTAAATTATCTCTTATTATTTGATGTGTTTTTGGTGTTGTATATATTAAGTGACATGGAACCTGATCTTCTATTTTGTACATTGGTTTATTGTAATAACTGAATGTATGATATGTTTGATCTCCATATTCTACTTTTGTTTTTGAGAAGTCTATTGATTTTTTATCTATTCTTTGTGGTGTACCGGTTTTTAATCTTATTATTTTAAATCCTAATCTATCTAGTGCATCACTTAAATGTTGACTTGGTCTTTCTCCATGTGGTCCTTCTCTATGTCTTGTACTTCCTATTAGTATATCTGCTTTTAGGTATGTTCCTGTTGTTAGTATTACTGATTTACATGTTATTTTTTCGTTATTTTCTAATATTACTCCTGTAATTTTATTATTTTCAGTCATTAAATCTTCTACTAGTGATTCTTTAATATCTAGATTTTTTTCATTATTTAATGTTTCTTGCATGTTTTTAGGATATGTTATTTTATCAGCTTGAGCTCTAAGTGCTCTTACTGCTGGCCCTTTTGAATAGTTTAACATTTTTATTTGGATATGGCTTTTATCTGCATTATTTCCCATTTCTCCACCTAATGCATCTATTTCTCTAACAACTATTCCTTTTGCACTTCCACCTATTGATGGATTACATGGCATATCGGCAATATTTTTTATGTTTCCTGTTACTAATAATGTTTTATGTCCAAGTCTTGAGGTAGCAAGTGCTGCTTCGCATCCTGCATGTCCTCCTCCAACTACTATTACTTCATAATCCATACACTCACTCCTTTAAAGCAAGTATATTATACACTTAATTTTTTATTTGTACAAGAAAAAAGAATCTTTCGATTCTTTTTAATGGGTTTTGTATTTTTAATTATTTTTCGTCAGAATTATTTTGATTGATGTTATCAAATATAATATCTTTCATTGGATTTTTACCAACATATTTGTTTTCTTTTCCAAATGCTAAAATTGGAAGGAATATTATTGGTAATAATATTAATCCTATAGCATATGCATCTTCTTTTTTGAATGATCTAGCTAATCCAACATATAGTAATATTGAGAAATAGATAGATGCTGCTAATGATGCAAGTCCACCTATAACAGGTATTACATTTAGTACTGGTGATAAAGCAACTATTAAAATCCACCAAGGATTAACTCCTGTCATATCACATAATAAATATGTATTATAGAATGGTATTAATGCTCCCCATCCTGGTTTATTACCTTTTTCTAATATTTTCCATGTTGCAATAATCATAAATATTGCTATTACTAATGCAATAAGCATAAAAACTCCAAAAAATACCATTAATCCTGCAAATACTGCTCCTGCTGCTTCATAATTACTCATACTTCCCACTCCTTTCTATATTTAGTATATCATATTTTTTTTATTTGTCTATTATTTTTTTATTTACCAAGACAGAATTGACTAAATAATTGATTTATTAATTCTTCTTGATATGTTTCACCTGTTATTTCACCTAAAAGATCCCATATTCTTTTTAGGTCTATTTCTATCATATCTATAGGTTGTTGATTATTTATTCCTTTATTTACTTCTTTTATTACTTCTTTTGCTTGTTTTAGTAATGACAGTCCTCTTGCGTTCGTTAAGTATGTTGCGTCTTTTGATTCTATTTTATCTAGATCATACATTTCTATTATTTTTTCTTTTAGTTGTTCTATTCCTTTATTGTTTAATGCACTTATTTTAATTATATTTTCGTCGTCTATTTTTTCTAATTTATTTTCTAAATCTATTTTATTTATTATTATAATGTGTTTTTTTGTTTTAATATTTTTTATTAATTCTTTATCATATTCTGTTAGTTTTTCGTTATTATTTAATACTAATAGTATTAAGTCTGCTTTTTCTATTGTTTCTAGACTTTTATTTACCCCTATACTTTCTACAATGTCTTCTGTTTTTCTTATTCCTGCTGTGTCTATTAAGTCAAGTATTACTCCATTTATTGTTATTGTTCCTTCTACTATATCTCTTGTTGTTCCTGCTACATCTGTTACTATGGCTTTGTCTTCTTGTAATAATTGATTTAATAGGCTACTTTTTCCAACGTTTGGTCTTCCTACTATTGCTGTTTTTATTCCTTGTTTAATTATTTTTCCGTTTTCACTTTCTTTTATTATTCTATTTATTTCGTTTTCTACTTCTATAATGTTTGTTTTTAAGTCATTATAGGTTACTTCTTCTATGTCTTCATATTCTGGATAGTCTATTTTAACTTCTATTTGAGCTAGTACTTCTAGTATTTTTTGTCTTAGATTTTTTATTAGATTTGATACTTTTCCTTCTATTTGATTTAGCGCAAGTTTCTTTTCTGATTCACTTTTTGAATTTATTAAATCCATTACTCCTTCTGCTTCTATTAGATCTATTCTTCCATTTAGGAATGCTCTTTTTGTAAATTCTCCTGGTTCTGCTAATCTACATCCTAGTGTTAATAGTATTTCTAATATTTTTTTTGTTACAATTATACTTCCGTGACAGTTTATTTCTACTACATCTTCTGTTGTAAATGTTTTTGGTGCTTTCATTATTGTTACTAAAACTTCATCTTCTATTTTATTATTATATTCTATATGTCCATAATGAATTGTGTGAGAATCTACTTTCGTTAAGTCTTTTTCTTTAAATATTTTGTTTGTTATTTCTATTGCTTTTGATCCACTTATTCTTATTATTGATATTGCTCCGTTTCCTGTTGTTGTTGATATTGCGGCTATTGTATCGTTCATAGTATCCCTCTTTCTTTGTCTTTATTCTAGTTTAGTTTTTCTTTTATGTCAAGAAAAAAAGAAGATTACTCTTCTTCATATTTTATTATTGTATATCTGTTTGGTTCTTCTCCAACACTTTCTGTTCTTATATTTTTGAATTTTGAAGCTAAATTATGTACTATTCTTCTATTATATGAATTCATAGGATCTAGTTTTACTTCTATATGTGTATTTAATACACTTTTAATTATTTTCTTCATTTCTCTTTCAAATGATTCTTCTTTTTTTCTTTTGTAGTTTGAAGCATCTACATTAATCTTTATTTCCATGTCTATTTGATTTCTTATTGAATTTCTTAATAATGTTTGAATTGCTTCTATTGTTTTTCCATCTTTTCCTATAAGAATTGGATTGTTTTCTGATACAAGAACTACTTTTATAATTTTATCTTGTTCGTTTACTTCTGATTTTATATTTATATTAAAGCTTTTATCAATATTATTTATATATTCTTTAATATAGTTTATTATTTCTTCTACAGTTATTGCTTCTATTATATATTTTTTTGATTTAAATAGTTTTGCTTCTGTTTCTGTTTCTTTTGTAAATATTTTTTCTTCTGTTATACTTAGTTCACTTAAGCATTTTTCTAATGCTTCTTCTTTTGTTTTTCCTTCAAATTTAGATAATGTTAGCATTTTTTACTCTCCTTTTTACTAGTAAGTTTTGTATTATTGTGAATCCACTATTGAATATCCAGTATAATTCAATTCCTGTTGACATTGTGAATGAAGCTATTGTAATAAATACAACTGACATGTTCATCATCATTTTCATTTGTTGTTCTTGGTCTTTATTCATTGATGCTGTTGAGTTTAGTTTAAATGAGAAGAAAGTTGCAGCTGATACTAGTATTGGGAATATTAGATATAACCAATGTCCTGCTTTTAAGGCTGTTAATGGGCTTGTTCCTAGTTGGAATCCTATAAAGTTTTCTTCAAATATAGCAGGAAGTCTATTTAATGCTTCGTAGAATGCAAAGAATAATGGGATTTGTATTAGTGAGAAAATACATCCTGATAATGGATTTATATTATTTTCTTTGTATATTAACATCATTTCTTGTGATTTTTGCATCATGCTTTCTTGATCTGTTTTTCCTTTATATTTTGCTTCTAGCTTATCTAATTTTGGTTTTGCATTTTTCATATTTTCTGATTGCATTGCTGTTTTTTTAGTAATTGGGAATAGTAAGCCTCTAATTGCTAATGTAAGTATAATTACTGATAAACCATAATTTTTTACTAGTTTTCCAATTGTTATTATTATAAATGCCAATGGTTTTACAAATATTGTTGTCCATAATCCTTCATAACCTGTTGAAGTTATTTTAAATTCGCTACATTTTGGTAGTTTTTCTAATTCAATATTATGATTATTATATATTTCTATTGTTGTTTCATTTTCGGGTTGGCATAATATATTTTGAACTAAGTTTTGACCTGTTTCTGGGTTTTGAACAGGTTTCTTTTCTTCTTTTAATATTTTTGTACATCCTGTTAGTGAGAATGCAACAAAAAGTGTTGCTAGTATTTTTATTATTTTATTATTTTTCATTTTGACTCCTTTATTATTAATAACCTTTTTAATGCGTTATTTAAATCTTCTTTTATTTCAGAGAAATTTGATCCTTTTATTTCTCTTCTTACTATTATAATACAATCAAAGATTTTTTGGTAGTCATTTTTTGATAATATTTCTTTTATTCTTCTCTTTGTTTTGTTTCTTGTTACAGCGTTTCCTATTTTTTTACCTACAGATAGTCCGAAACGATATGTTTCTTGGTTTGTTTTTTGTATATATATATAGAAAAATTTTGATCTATATGATTTATTATTTTTAATTATATGTTCAAATTCTTCACTTTTTTTTATTATGTTTTCTTTTTTCATAATATCACCTTTTTTATAATTAAAAACCACTGTTTTACAGTGGTATTATTAGTGGGCTAATACTTTACGTCCCTTTCTTCTTCTTGAATTAATCATTTTTGTTTTTATACGTGCCATAAATCCCATTTTTTTACTTCTTTTTCTATTATTTGGTTGAAATGTTCTTTTCATTATTCACACCTCCTGAACTAATAATTTTTTTCGTTGCTTTTAACATTATATAGATAATTTATGGTTTTGTCAAATGTTTTTTTGTTTATTATTAATATATTTTTTTTTTTTTTTTTTTTGAAAAAAAGTTTTTATGTTCAAAACTTTGAAGTTGAATTGATATTTTTCTATTTTTTTTAGTTTTTAACACTTTTGAACATTTATTTTGGCTTTTATTTTATTTGCACCAGAGAGTTTTACACACAATTGTGCAAAACTTATTCACATGTGTTTATAACTTTTGAAAGATTATGAACATTTTTGTTGATAAATAGGGGAGTATATTGTTTTTTTTAGTTTTTTATGTGCAAAATTTGTGTTGATTTGTTGTTGATTTCTTTTTTTTAGTTTTTATTTATTTTTTTTTACTGTTCAAAACTTCATTTTTTTTAAAATCTTTGTAAATAGGCTTTTATTTTAGGTCTGTTTATTGTACAATGTAATTGTTATTTTGGTGGTGATAGATGTGGATATAAATAATATTTGGAATTTATTTCTTGATAAAATTAAAGTTTTTTTAGATCCTATCTTATATAATACCTGGTTTTCTGAAACAAAACTTATTGAGCTTAGTGAAAACAGTGCAAAGGTATTAGTCCCAATGCAAATTCATAAGAAGCATTTGAAAGAGGCTTATGGTGAATTAATAGAGGAAATTTTTACTGAAATCACTGGAACAATTTTTAATTTTGAGTTTGTGACTGAAGAGGAAATAAAGAATAATGTTGTTATTGATACTGATTCTATTGGTGTTCCTTCGAATTCTATGTTTGAATCTAATTTGGATCCACGTTATACTTTTGAAAATTTTATAGTAGGGCAGAGTAATAAGTTTGCAAAGGCTACTTCGCTTGCTGTTGCTGAAAGACCTGGTTATATGTATAATCCTTTGTTTATATATGGTAAGAGTGGTCTTGGAAAAACTCATTTAATGCATGCTATTGGTAATTTTATTGTTAAAAATAGTAGTAAGAAAGTTTTATATGTTACTAGTGAAAGATTTGTTGATGATTTTTTAAACATATATAGAAAGAATAAGACTGAAAATAATTTTGAAATGGTTGAGTCTTTTAAAAAGAAGTATAGGGATATTGATGTATTAATGATTGATGATATTCAATATTTGGAAATTGCCAATAAAACTCAGCAAGAATTTTTCAACACATTTAATGAATTGCATTGTAATAATAAACAAATTATTATTTCTTCTGATAGGTCACCTGATGATTTGAATAAGTTAGAGGAAAGATTACGTACTAGATTTAACTGGGGACTTACTATTGACATTTTACCGCCAGATTTTCAATTAAGACTTGATATTATTGATAAGAAGATAGAATCAAATGAAATATGTAATAAGTTACCTGATGATGTTAAAGAATATATAGCTAGTAATTGTAGTAGTGATATAAGAAAACTAGAAGGTGCTATTACACGTATATTTGCTTATGCTACTATGATGAATAGTTCTTCTATAACTCTTGATTTAGCTGTTGATGCTTTAAAAGATTATTTTGTTAAGAGCATAATTTCAAAGAATAAGATAGAACAGGTGCAACAAGTTGTTGCTGGTCACTATAATATTTCTGTTGAGGAGTTAAAGAGTAAGAAAAGGGTTACTAATGTTTCTGTGCCAAGGCAGATTGCAATGTATATTTGTAGAACTGTTTTGGAGGAAACTCTTCCTAAAATAGGTGCAGAATTTGGTGGAAAGAACCATACTACTGTTATGCATTCTGTTGAAAAGATAAGAAGGGAAATTGCTAGTGATGAACAATTAAAAAATGAGGTTGATAAAATGATTTCTAAACTTAAGTAGGTGCAAAAGTTTTAAGTTTAAACATTATTTTGACATTTTATGAACATTCATTTTGATTAATTATTATAAGGGATTATGTTAGTTATGCACATTTTCCACATTAATAATAATTATAATAATATTAAAAAAATAAAAATAAAGGAGAGATAATTATGAAATTACAAATTAAACAAAATATTTTAATGGAGCATTTAAATTATGTTATTAAGGGTATTTCTAGTAAGAATTTAATTCCTATATTAAATTGTATTAAATTTGAACTTAATAATGATGGTTTATATTTAATGAGTACTGATAATGATATCGCTATTAAGACTTTTATTCCAAAGGATAAAATTGACAATATTGATGTTTGTGGTGAAATTGTAGTTAGTGGTAAATATATATATGAAATTATTAAAAAGTTACCTAATGAATTAATTAATATTGAAGAAGTTATGGAATCTAAGTTATATATAAATACTTCTAAATCTTCTTTTAATTTAAATTGTAATAATGCATCTGATTTTCCAATGCTTGATTTAGAGGATAATAAGAATCCTATTATTATTAGTAAAAAGATGTTCAAAACTATTATTAACCAAACTTTATTTGCTACTTCTCAACAAGAGTCTCGTCCAGCTTTAACTGGTTTGAATTTTAAAATCGAAGGTAATACATTAGAATGTGTTGCTACTGATTCTTATCGTTTAGCTAAAAAAATTATTAATTTGGATACTAATGTTGTTGAAAAGATTAATATAATAATTCCTACTAAGAATTTATATGAACTTGTTAAATTATTTAATGATGAAGATGGTAATATGGAATTGCACATATTTAATAATAAGGTTATTTTTAAGTTTAATTCTATTGTTATGCTTTCTCGTTTAGTTAATGGTACTTATCCAGATACTTCTAAATTAATTCCTACTTCTTTTTCTATTGAGATGAAAGTTAGTTTAAATGAATTATTCAATGCAATTGATAGAGCTTCTTTATTAACTAATGAATCTGATAAGAATACTATTAAGTTAGAAAGTACTGGGGATTCAATTAAATTATCTTCTAATATTCCTGAAATTGGTAATGTTGAGGAAACTGTTTCTTTGATGGAACCTATTGATGAAGGATTTAGAATTGCTTTTAGTTCTAAGTATATGATGGATGCTTTGAGATCTTTTGATAGTAATGAGGTTAATTTATTATTTAATGGTGAAGTTAAACCAATTATATTAAAGAGTACTGATAGTGATGATTTAATTCAATTAATTTTACCTATTAGAACATATTAGATTTAGTCATATTTTATCTATTTTGGATAAAATATGATTTTTTTTTTTTTTTCGACTTATTTTGATAATTTTTGACAATTTTTTTTGATATAACTAAGGTAACTTCTTTGTTTTCGACGTATTATATTTTTAAGGGGGAATTTTGGATGAAAGAAATTGATACTTATTATATTAATAAGTCAACTTGTGTAATTATTCCAATTGATAAGGAAGTTTCTAAGGTTATTGAAAGGGATGAGTGTTATATTGTTCACCAGTCGGTTAGTAATATAATAAATGATAGTTGCAAATATTTTGGGAGTTCTTATAAAGGAAGATTTGAAGGATCAAAAAGTATTCTTCATATGAATTATAAATTACCAATTGTTATTGATGATTTTAACAATATTATATTTTTTCCAACTAGTTCACCTAGATTTGGTCAATGTATGTGGATTTGTCTTAAAAATATTTGTTCTTATGAAAAAAGAGATAATTATTCAAAGATATTGTTTGTAAATGATATAGAATTTGAATTAGATATTTCTTATTATTCCTTAGAAAATCAAATTTTTAGAGCTTCGTTATTGGAATCTTTGCTTAGAAAAAGAAGAAATTTATAAAAAGTGGGACATGTATGTCCTATTTTTTGATATAATGTATTTGTTAGAAAGTATTTGGTGAAATTATGAGTAGAGAAGAGATTATTAATAAAGCAATAAATGAAGTTGTTTCTGAGATGACTCATGATGAAAAAGATGTTGTTAAGGAAGTTGTTAGGAAAATTAGAAATAGATATGATGTAGATGCGATACATAAAAAAGCTTTGAAACAAGGTATTGGAAAGGTTCAAAGTTTTCTTGATCCAGTACTTAATGAAGAAAGTCGTACAACAAAGTCAGTACCTAGAAGAGGTTTTACTTCAATATCTAGGATTGCTAAAGGGTAGTATTTTGTTTTTATAAAAAAATGAGTGTTTTTATTCATTTTTCTTTTTTTATGGGGTATTTTGTGTTATAATATTATTTGTGTATAGGGATATATAAATTATGTTATTTTTTAAAATTGGGGCTAATTTTGCGAAATGAGGTATTTTTATGTTTTTAAAGTCTGTTGATATTATTAATTTTCGTAATTATTCTGATTTAAGTTTGGAGTTAGGTCCTAATATTAATATAATTTATGGAGAAAATGCGCAAGGGAAAACAAATTTACTCGAAAGTATTTATTTTTTGGCTCTTACTAAGTCTCATCGTTCTTTTATTGATGATAATTTAATTAAGGAAGGTGAGAAGATTGCTAAGATAGGTGCGGTTTTGTCTAATAATGATATTGATAGGACTCTTAAGATTGTTTTAAGTTCTGCTAGTAAAAAGATGTTTATTGATGATTATAATTATAAGAAGGTTAGTGATTATGTTTCAACAATGAATGTTATTATTTTTTATCCTGAGGATTTAGAACTAGTTAAAGGTGGTCCTATCGTGAGACGTAGATATATTAATTTAGAACTTAGTCAGCTTTATAGTAATTATATGGATATTTTATCTGATTATAATAAGTTGATTAGGATTAAGGGTAATTATTTAAAAGAGATAAAGGGTGGTAAAAGGTTTGATGATAACTATTTTTCTATTTTAAATGATTATATTATTAAGAAGTCTATATTGATATATATTATGAGAAAGAAGTTTATTGATAAGATTAATAGTTATGCTTCTAATATTTATTATGATTTAAGTGGAATGAAGGGTTTTAATGTAAAGTATAAGACTTCTATTTCTATGGATGATAATGATAAGGAGCGTATTTATAATGAACTTTTGGAATTGTCTTTAGATTTAGTTAATGATGAAATGAAGATGGGTAAAAATTTGTTAGGTCCTAATTTTGATGATTTTGAGTTTTATATTGATGATATGAATATTAAGAAATTTGGTTCTCAAGGTCAACAAAGAATGGCAGTTTTGGCTATTAAGTTATCTGAGATTGAGATATTTAAAAATTATTTAGGTACTAGTCCTATATTACTTCTTGATGATGTTTTTAGTGAGTTAGATAGTGTTAAGAGGAATAATTTACTTAAGTATGTTAATTCTTCTATTCAAACTATTATTACTACTACTGATTTGGATAATATTGATTCTAAGATAGTTGATGGTGCGAAATTGTTTAATATCAAAAATGGTAAAGTTGAGAGGTGTTAATATGAATGAACATTATGATGCTTCCGATATTCAAGTATTAGAGGGGTTGGAAGCTGTTAGAAAAAGACCTGGTATGTATATTGGTACTACTGATGTTAAGGGTCTTCATCATTTAGTTTGGGAAATTGTTGATAACGCAATTGATGAGGCTTTAGCTGGTTATTGTAATCATATTGAGGTTATTGTTAATAAGGATAATTCTGTAACTGTTAAGGATAATGGTCGTGGAATTCCTGTTGATGTGCATCCAAAGACTGGTATTTCTACTGTTGAGACTGTTTATACTGTTTTACATGCCGGTGGAAAGTTTGGAGGCGGAGGATACAAGGTATCTGGTGGATTGCATGGTGTTGGTGCATCTGTTGTTAATGCGCTTTCTAAATGGGTTAATGTTACAGTTTATAAGAATTCTAAGGTTTATGAGGTTAAGTTTGCTGATGGTGGTAAAACTGTTCAAAAGTTAACTGAAGTAGGTACTTGTGAAGAGAATCGTACTGGTACTACTGTTACTTTTAAACCTGATCCTGATATATTTGATACTGATATTTATGATTACGAGACTTTAATGGTTAGAATTCGTGAATTAGCATTTTTAAATCGTGGTTTATCACTTACTATTCGTGATGATAGGGATGATGAGGATACTACTGGTCAAACTTTTATGTATGAAGGTGGTATTTCTGAGTATGTTAAGTTTATAAATCAAGGTAAGACTGTTATTCATGAGGATGTAATTCATTTACAAGGTGAAGAGGATGATGTTTTCTTTGAAGTAGCAATGCAATATAATTCTAGTTATAAGGAAAATATTTATTCTTTTGTTAATAATATCAATACTCATGATGGTGGTACTCATGAGGATGGTGTTAAGAGAGCTCTTACACGTATTATTAATAGTTATGCTCGTAAGACTAATATGCTTAAGGAGAAGGATGAGGCTTTAACAGGTGATGATGTTAAGGAAGGTTTAACAATGATTGTTTCTTGTAAGCATCCTAATCCACAGTTTGAAGGTCAAACTAAGGGTCGTCTTGGTAATTCTGAGGTTAGAAAATTAGCTGATAATGTATTTAGTGAGGGTTTTGAGAGATTCTTATTAGAGAATCCTGAGTGTGCTAGAACTATTGTTAATAAGGCTATGGCTGCTTGTCGTGGACGTTTAGCTGCTAAGCGTGCTCGTGAGATGACTCGTAAGAGTGAGATGGCTGTTACTAATTTCTTTGGTAAGTTATCTGATTGTAAGAGTAAGGATCCTAAGGTTTCTGAAATATTTATAGTCGAGGGAGATTCTGCCGGTGGTAGTGCTAAAAAGGGTCGTGATTCTATGACTCAAGCAATTCTTCCTTTACGTGGTAAGATTTTAAATGTTGAGAAGGCTCGTTTGGATAGGGCTTTAGGTAATGAGGAAATTCGTACTATTATTACTGCTTTTGGTACTGGTATAGGGGATGAATTTGATTTATCTAAGTTACGTTATGATAAGATTATAATCATGACCGATGCCGATGTTGATGGTTCTCATATTAGAGTTTTATTGTTGACTTTATTCTATAGATTCTTTAGACCTATTGTTGAGGCTGGACATGTTTATGCTGCGCAACCTCCACTATTTAGAATTATGCATGGTAGGACTAGAAAGTATGTTTTGGATGAGAAAGAATTGAATGAGTATTTGAATTCTTTGGATGATAAGGTAAGAAGTCGTGCTGAGATTGCTCGTATGAAAGGTCTTGGTGAGATGGATGCTGAAGAGTTAAATGAAACTACTATGGATATTGAAAAGCGTACTTTACGTAAGATTACTGTTGATGATTGTGTAGCGGCTGATGCTATATTTGAGAAGTTAATGGGTGATGAGGTTGAACCTCGTCGTGCATTTATTGAAGAAAATGCGATTTTCGTTAAGAATTTGGATATTTAGGGGGTGTAATATATGGAAGATAATAAAGATATAATTACTGATGAAGAAAATAAATATGGTTCTAAGTTTCATGAACGTGACAGTTTAACTGAGAATAATATCGTAAAAGAGGTCCGTGATTCGTTTTTGGACTATTCCATGAGTGTTATTACGTCTCGTGCGATTCCAGACCTTAGAGACGGTTTAAAACCGGTACACAGGCGTATTTTGTGGTCAATGTATGAGGAAGGTAATACTCCTGAGAAACCTCATAAGAAATCAGCAACTACTGTTGGTTATGTTATGGGACATTATCATCCACATGGAGATTCATCTATTTATGAAGCTATGGTTCGTTTAGCTCAAGATTTTAACCAAAGATATATGCTTGTTGATGGACATGGTAACTTTGGTAATATTGAAGGTGATGGAGCTGCTGCTTACCGTTATACTGAGGCAAGATTAGCTAAGATTTCTCTTGAATTACTTAGGGATATTAATAAAGATACTGTTGATATGATGCCTAACTTTGATGAGACTAGTCCTGAACCTAAGGTTTTACCTAGTAGATTTCCTAATGTTTTAGTTAATGGTTCTATGGGTATCGCTGTTGGTATGGCTACTAATATTCCTCCTCATAATTTGGGTGAGGTAATTGATGGATGTGTTGCTTATATTGATAATCCTGATATTGATACTTTGGGGTTAATGCAACATATTAAAGGACCTGATTTTCCTACTGGTGGTGTAATACTAGGTAATTCTGGTATTCGTAAGGCTTATGAAACTGGTAGAGGTTCTATTACTATTCGTTCTAGGGCTGAAATTGAGGAAAAGAATGGTCATTCTAATATAATTATTACTGAGGTTCCATATGGTGTTAATACTATGGATCTTAAGACTAAGGTTGCTGAACTTGTTCATAATAAGATTATTGATGGTATTAGTGATTATCATACTGATTTAAAGGATGGAGTAAAGATTACTATTACTTTGAAGAAGGACGCTAATCCTAATGTTGTTTTAAATAATTTATATAAGCATACTAATTTTCAAGTTAATTATGGAATTATATTCTTGATGCTTGATGGTTTAACTCCTAAGACTTTGCCTTTAAAGGATATTATTAGTAAGTATATAGATCATCAAAGAGAGGTTATTATTCGTAGAACTCAATTTGATTTGAATAAAGCTTTAGAGCGTGTTCATATTTTAGAGGGTTATAAGAAGGCTCTTGATAATTTGGATGAAGTAATTCGTATTATTCGTGAGGCCGATACTGATGTTACTGCTAAGGAAGAGTTAATTAAGAAGTTTGATTTTAGTGAGATTCAAGCTGATGCGATTTTAGAGTTAAGACTTCGTAGATTAACTGGTCTTGAACGTGAGAAGATTGAGAATGAATTAGCTGAGAAGTTAGCGTTTATTGAGGAAATGAAGTCTATTTTAGCTAGTCGTGAGAAGGTTGATAACATTATTAAGACTGAGATGTTAGAGATTAAGAATAAGTATGCGGATGAGAGAAGGACTTCTATTGATATGACTGCTATTGATTATATTGAGGATGAGGCTTTAATTCCTGTTGAGGATATTGTTGTTACTTTAACTAATAAGGGTTATATTAAACGTGTTAATAGTGATACTTATAAGGCTCAAAATCGTGGTGGTGTAGGTATTAAAGGTATGAGTACAAATGAAGAGGATTTTGTATGTAATATGATTTCTATGACTACTCATGATTATATTATGTTCTTTACTAATAAGGGTAAGGTTTATAGAATGAAGGGTTATGAGGTACCTCTTTATAATAGACAGGCTAAGGGATTACCTATTATTAATTTACTTCCTCTTGATAAGGAAGAGATTGTTAAGGCTATGGTTACTGTAAGTAATGATAGTGAATTTAATAATATTGTACTTTGTACACAAAATGGTTTGATTAAGAAAACTGCTCTTACTGAGTTTGAGAATATAAGGGCTAATGGTAAGTTAGCTATTACTCTTAAGGATGATGATGAGTTAGTTTCTGTTAAGCTAACTACTGGATCTAATGAGATATTGATTGCTTGTACTAATGGTCGTATGATTAGATTTAATGAGTCTGAGATACGTACTATGGGTAGAACTGCTTCTGGTGTTAGAGGTATTGATGTTGGAGATGGTAAGGTAGTTGATATGGATATTAGTTCTTCTGATCATGAGGTATTAGTTGTTACTTCTAATGGTTATGGTAAGAAGACTGATGTTGAACAATATCGTATGACTCACAGAGGTAGTAAGGGTGTTAAGGCTCTTAATATGACTGATAAGACAGGTACTATAGTAGCATTTAAGTCTGTTGTTGGTGATGAGGATTTAATTATTGTTACTGATGCAGGTATTATTATAAGGTTATCTTTAAGTCAAGTTTCTAATACTGGTAGAGTTGCTCAAGGTGTTAAGTTAATTAATCTTAAGGATGAACAACATGTAAGTACTGTTACTGTTTTAGATAAGGTTGAAGATAGTGAAGATACTGTATCTGAGGGTACTGAGGCAACTGAGAATGTAGAATCTAATGATTCAAATGAAGTAGTTAATGAAGAGGCTAGTGAATAGTCTCTTTTTTATATGTTTCACGTGAAACTTTATTAGAAGTTTTAAACATTTTATTTTATATAATATATTATTTATACACATTTTATAATCATTTTAATAGTATAATTTACAGAGTTATACACATATCTAAATAAATTTATCTTTTAAATTAAGTTTTTAATTGATATTTTTGAACATGTATGTTATTATTTAATCATAGAGGAGGAGTGTTATGGAAGAAAAGAAGGAGAAGAAGACTATTAAATGTAGTTATGCGGTTTTGGTTATTATATTGTTTGCTGCTTTAGCATTTGTAACAGATTATGCATTTATTGAAAGGAAAACAAGTAAGTGTGATTGTCCTAAATGTGAGGCAACAAACAACGAAGTAATAAGTGGAAATATCGAGAATAAAGATAATACAGATGATACACAAGTTACTGACAAAAAAGAAATTATTAATAATGTAGATATTAGTAGTTTAGAATATATTAAAACTACAGAATTGAATACTGGATGTTCTTCTGAAATTAATGTTAAAATAGAAGATGGAAATATTATATTTACAAAGGAAAATAAAGTAGTTAAATACAATAATGTTGATGCAAAAGTAATTCATTGGGGTGGAATACTTGATTGTGGATCTACAAATATTTTTTATTTGACAAATGATGGAAATTTATATGAACTTAAAGATATATATCGTTTATTTGACGACGAAAAAAAGCCGGTTTCATATATCAATCCGTTTAAGTTGGGTGATAATGTTTCTGAAATAGTTGAAAGTGTTTCAATTGATGATTCATACAATGATTTTAAAATGATTGGAAAGGGAATAAAGGTTTTAACAAGGGATAATGTTTTAATTAATTACTATTGGACTACTTTTTATCCACCTTCTGATAATAATCTAATTGAAAAAAATTGGTAAAAGAGAATTTAATTCTCTTTTTCTTTTTTTTTTTTTTTGAATGTTCCACGTGAAACATGAACGGAGAAAAAAGAAAGTAAACAAATAAATGGAAGTAAATGAATGTTTCACGTGAAACAAAGAACGGAGAAAAAAGAAAGTAAACAAATAAATGGAAGTAAATGAATGTTTCACGTGAAACAAAGAACGGAGAAAAAAGAAAGTAAACAAATAAATGGAAGTAAATGAATGTTTCACGTGAAACAAAGAACGGAGGAAAAAGAAAGCAAATAAATAAATGAAGAATAAATAATGTTCCACGTGAAACAAAGAACGGAGGAAAAAGAAAGCAAATAAATAAATGAAGAATAAATAATGTTCCACGTGAAACAAAGAACGGAGGAAAAAGAAAGCAAATAAATAAATGAAGAATAAATAATGTTCCACGTGAAACAAAGAACGGAGGAAAAATAGTTATGAACAATTTATATTTATTTTAATAAATTATTATTATATTTAATATTTATTTTATAAAATTATTTTCCGGGAAATAATTTGGAGACCTATTTTTATTATTTATGCACATATATAATTAAAATAGGTCGACGTTAAATAGATTGACATGTATATTTTTGAACATATTTTTATTTTCCTTTATATTTATTTATTATATTACATATAAAGTTTTACACATATTTACGTAAAAGTATTATTTTTTATATAAGCTTTGAACAGTTTTTCTTGATTTATTTATTATGATGTGGTATATTTATTGGGACGCAATATTTATGTTTGAACCAGGTCAGAGTAGGAATACAGCAGCCTTAAGAACCTCTAAATGTGTGCGTCTTTTTTTGAGGTTTTATTTATGGATGAATTATATATGAGAAAGGCTTTAGATATGGCTAATAGGGGATTTAAAAGGAATGATGTTCCTGTTGGATGTGTTATTGTTAAGAATGGTAAGGTTATAGCTAAGGCTTATAATACTAAGAATATTATGAATTGTTCTATTAATCATGCTGAGGTTTTGGCTATTAAAAAGGCTTGTAAGAAATTAGGTACATGGCATTTGGATGATTGTACTTTATATGTTACTATGGAGCCTTGTTTGATGTGTTGTGGGGCTATTATTCAGTCTCGTATTAAAAGGGTTGTTTATGGTGCTTCGTGTGACAAGTTTGGATATGCATGTGAAGTTTTGAACAGTAAAAAAAATAATCATAGAGTAGATGTTACTGGTGGTGTTCTTCTTGATGATTGTTCTCTTATTTTAAAACGTTTTTTTTCTGATAAAAGGGGCTAGTTTTGTATTAAATTAGTCTTTTTTATGGTATAATTATTAGTGTGAGGTGACTTTATGTATCAAGCTTTATATAGAAAATATAGACCTAGTAATTTTAATGAGATTGCTGGACAACAGGTTGTTGTTAAGACTTTGAAGAATGCGATTTCTAATGATAGATTAAGTCATGCTTATTTGTTTACTGGACCTAGGGGTACTGGTAAGACAAGTATTGCAAAGATTGTAGCAAAGACTATTAATTGTGAGAATCTTAATGATTTTATTCCTTGTGATAAGTGTAAGAGTTGTTTAGAGTTTAATTCTAAGAATGATGTTGATATTATTGAAATTGATGCTGCTAGTAATAATGGTGTTGATGAGATTCGTGAGATTAGGAATAAGATTGATTTGGTTCCTTCTTTTAGTAGGTTTAAGGTTTATATTATTGATGAAGTTCATATGTTGACTACTGGTGCGTTTAATGCTTTATTAAAGACTTTAGAGGAACCACCTAGTCATATTATATTTATTCTTGCGACTACTGAGCCTCATAAGATTCCTGCTACTATTTTATCTAGATGTCAAAGGTTTGATTTTAAGCGTATTTCTTTGGATGATATTGTTAGTAGGTTGGAGTATATTTCTAAGACTGAGGGTCTTGATATTTCTCGTGATGTGTTATTAGAGATAGCTAGATTATCTGATGGAGGATTAAGAGATTCTATTAGTTTACTTGATCAGGTTATTAGTTATGCGGACAGTGATATTACTGTTAGTGATGTTCATGAGGTTAATGGTACTTTGACTCAAGATGAATTGAAATTATTTTTTGATGATGTTATTGGTATGAATTATGAGAATGTTTTTTCTAAAATTTATACATATAATAACAATGGTAAGAATTTAGTTAAGATAGTTGAGAGTATTGTTTCTTTTATTAAGAATATTTTGTTATATTATGATGCTCCAGAGTTTTTGAAGAGTTGTGGATATGATTTAGATGTTTATAAAGATTATGATATTTCTTCTGATAAGTTGATTAAATGTATTAATGAGTTTAATGAGTGTTTGATTAATATGAAGAAGAGTAATAATTTTCAACTTACTCTTGAGATGTGTTTATTAAATATTTCTAATATTTTTAATGAAAAGGTTGAAGTTAAGGAAGTTGTTAAGACTGAGGTTAAGGAAAATAAGGTTAAAATAGATAAAGTGTCTGTTGTACACAAAAGCAAATTTGATGATAGTTTATTTAAGAAAATAAGGGTTGAGAATGCTTTATCTGATTTTAATAAGGGTATCTTAAGAGATATTCTTGGTAGTATTGATAATTTTAAGAATTATGTTTTAGATAATGAATTAGGTAAGTATGCTTCTATGATTATGGATGGTAAACTTAAGGCTGCTAGTAGCGAGTATTTGGTTTTTGTTTATGATAATGGTGATTTAGCAAATACTTTTAATAGTTGTTTTAAGGGTATTGAGTCTTTAGTTAATAAGGTATTATCTAAAAATTATAAAGTTGTTTCTGTTCCTATTGATGAGTGGGAAAGTATTCGTGATTTATTTAATGGAAAGAAGAAACAGTTTGTTTATGTACCTGAGAATGGACAATTTGATTCGGTTAATGAGAGTACTGATGAGATTGCTTCTATGTTTGATGGTGTTGTTGAATATAATTAGGAAAGAGGAGATTTTATGAATATACAAGCTATGATGAAACAAGCACAACAATTACAAAAGAAAATGATGGATGAAAAGAAGGCTATTGATTCTAAGGTATTTACTGGTAAGAGTTCTTTAGTATCTATTACTATGACTGGAGACAAAAAGGTTACTGGTGTTGATATTAATATGGATAGTATTGAGTCTGATGATAAAGAAATGTTACAGGATATGATTATGCTTGCTGTTAATGATGCGATTACTCAAATTGATAAGGAAACAGAAGAGAAAATGGGTAAATATACTCAAGGTCTTCCTGGATTATTTTAATTATGAATTATCCTAAGTCTATTAGAAATTTAATTGAGTGTTTTAAGAAACTTCCTGGTGTAGGAGAGAAGACAGCTGAAAGACTTGCTTTATCTGTTATTAATTTTGATGAGAATGTTATTGAGTTGTTTTCTTCTTCTATAAAGGATGTTAAGTATAAGATTAAGAAGTGTAGTATTTGTAATAATTTAACAGAGGAAGATACTTGTGATATATGTCGTGACGAGAGTCGTGATTCAAGTGTTTTATGTGTAGTTGAAGAGGCTAAGAATTCTATTTTATTTGAGAAGATGGGTTCTTTTAAGGGAAGATATCATGTTTTAAATGGACTTATTTCTCCACTTGATGGAATTGGACCTGATGATATTAATCTTGATAAGTTAGTTAGTAGAGTTGAATCAGAGGGTGTTAAAGAGGTTATTTTAGCTTTAAAGCCTAGTATTGAGGGTGAGACTACTAGTTTATATATTTCTAAGATGTTATCTGGAAAAGGTGTTAAGGTTAGTAAGATTGCTCAAGGTATACCGATGGGTGCGGATATGGAATATATTGATATTCTAACTCTTGAAATGGCTTTAGAGGATCGTAAGGAGATTAGTAATTAATTGATTTTTTTAACATATTATTAGTAGGTGATTATATGTTAAAAAATTTTTTTGGATTATTTAAAAAAGTTATTTTTTATGTTTTATTATTATATAGTTTTAATTTAGTTGCGGCTCCTATGGGTATTATTGTTCCAATTAATTTGGTTACTGTTATTAGTTTAGTATTATTAGGTGTTCCTGCTTTATTTAGTTTTATTTTAATTATTGTATTAATGTTTTGAGGTGATTTATATGTTGGATGATTTTATTTCTGATCAGGCTATTGCTTATAAGATTTTTAAGAATAGTATTTCTAAAAATAAGTTATCTCATGCGTATTTAATTAATACTAATGGATATCATAAGGGTTTTGATTTTGCGAAGGCTTTCGCGAAGTACTTATTATGTCCTAATAATGAAACTGGGAGTCACGAGTGTAGTGTATGTCATTTGATTGATAATAGTTCTTATTCTGAGTTTAAGGTAATTGAGGCAGATGGGTTATGGATCAAGAAGGAACAGACTGATGAGTTACAGGAAATGTTTTCTATGAAGTCTTTATCTGGGCGTAAGGTTTATATTATTAATGGTGTAGAGAATTTAAATATTTCTGCTTCTAATAGTATACTTAAGTTTTTGGAGGAACCTGAAGAAGGGATAGTTGCTATTCTTATTACTGATAATATTTATAAGGTATTGGGTACTATTGTGTCTAGGTGTCAGGTTATTAATTTAAATAATGTTCAAGTTAAAAGTGATGATATGCTTTTGAATGTTGGGAATCAGTTATATAATGATAGTGATAAGATTAATGAGTTTGTTAATGATAGTGAAAGTATTAATAAAATTGGACATGTTATTGATTTTATAGAGTATTTGTATTCTAATAAGTTGGATACTTTAGTTTATATTAATAAGTATTGGAATGATTTTTTTAAGGGTAAGGATGATTATTTATTTGCTTTTAATATTATGATTATGTTTTATAGTGATGTTATTAATTATAAGATGGGAAATGATATTATATTGAGTGAATTTAAGTCTAGTATAGAGAAATTTAGTGAATTGGATTATAATATTATTAATAAGATTCTTAATTTAATTATGGAAGTTAGTGAAGACTTGTATTCTAATGTTAATTTAAATCTTCTTATGGACAAGTTTATTATTAAGATGGAGGCGATATAATGGTTGTTGTTGGTGTTAAGATTGGTGATTCTAAAGAGATTTTATTTTTTAATGCTGGTAAGTTAAGACTTAAGAAGAATTTAACTGTTATTGTTGATACTGAACGTGGTTTGGAGTTTGGTACTGTTATTGATGAACCATTTGTTAGTGATGATAAGAAGTATAATGGTATTTCTAATGTTTTACGTATTGCGTCTCGTGATGATTTTAATAAGCATAAGAAGAATTTAAAGGATGCGAAGGATGCATTACATAAGTGCAAAGATTTGGTTAATGAGTATGGTTTACATATGATTATGGTAGATTGTAAGTATACTTTTGATAGAAATCAATTAATATTTAGATTTTTATCTGATAGTCGTATTGATTTTCGTGATTTAGCTAAAGAATTAGCTTCTATTTATAAGACTCGTATTGAGTTAAGACAAATAGGTGCTCGTGATAAAGCTCGTGAAATTGGTGGTTGTGGACAATGTGGTAGACCATTATGTTGTTCTGGTTTTTTAAAGGATTTAGATACTGTTAGTATTAATATGGCTAAGAATCAAGGTATTTCTTTGAATCCTAGTAAGATTAATGGTGTTTGTGGAAGGCTTATGTGTTGTTTGAAGTATGAGGATTCTTGTTATAGTGAATGTCGTAAGTGTTTACCTAGTATGGGCAGTCAGGTTGATACAGAACGTGGTAAAGGTAAAGTTGTAAGTATTGATATTATTGGTAAGAAGTATAAAGTTGATGTTCCTAATGTTGGTATTATAGAGGTTGAATGTGGAAGTAATTAATTATTTATTGGGTTATAAGGATTTAAAGATTGTTCAGAATACTGATATGTTTAATTTTTCTTTGGATTCTGTGTTATTAGCTAATTTTGTTAGTTTAAATAAGGGTATTACTAATGTTTTAGATATTGGTTGTGGTAATGCTCCTATTCCTATGATTTTATCTTGTAAGGGAGATTTTTCTATTACTGGTGTTGAAATACAGAAGGATGTTTATGATTTAGCTTTAAAGAGTGTTGATATTAATGGTTTATCTGATAGGATTAAGTTAGTTAATATGGATATTAATGATTATTATCTTGATTTAGAGAGTGACAGTTTTGATGTTATTACTTGTAATCCTCCTTTTTTTAAGGTTAGTGAGGGTTCTAATTTGAATAGTAGTCATTATAAAGTGATTGCTCGTCATGAGGTTAAGTTGAATTTGGATCAGTTATTTAAAGTAAGTCGTAAGTTACTTAAGAATGGTGGAGTAGTAGCTGTTGTTCATCGTACTGATAGATTGATTGATATTATTGAGTCTATGAGAAGTAATAATATTGAGCCTAAGCGTATTCAGTTAGTTTATCCTCATGTGGGTGACGAGAGTAACATGGTTTTAGTTGAAGGAAGTAAGAATGGTCGTCCAGGACTTAAGATTTTACCTCCATTGTATACACATAATAGTGATGGAAGTTATACTGATAGTGTTATGAAATTTTTTGAAGGGTGATTATATGAGTCAGAAGAGTTATGATGGTAGTCCTGTTGTTTATTTGATTCCAACTCCTATTGGTAATATGGATGATATTACTTTAAGGGCTATTAATACTTTGAAAGAGGTAGAGGTTGTTTTTTCTGAGGATACTCGTGTTACTGGTTTATTATTAAAACATTTAGGTCTTAAAAAGAAGCTCATTTCTAGTCATAAGTTTAATGAGGATGGTAATAGGGATAAGTTATTAGAGTATTTATCTAGTGGTTTTAGTGTTGGTGTTGTTAGTGACAGAGGTACTCCTTGTATTAGTGATCCTGGGTATGAACTTGCGCTTTGTGCGATAGAGAATGGTTATAATGTTGTTGGGCTTCCAGGGCCTACTGCTTTTGTTCCTGCTTTAATTGTATCTGGTTTGGATATTTCTAAGTTTACTTTTATTGGTTTTTTAAATAGTAAGAGTTCTAAGAGGCGTAAAGAGTTAGAAGAATTGAAATATCATCGTGAATCTCTTATATTTTATGAATCTCCGCATCGTATTAAAGAGATGTTAGAGGATGTTTTAAAAGTGTTGGGAAATAGACGTGTGAGTATTTCCCGGGAAATAACTAAGAAGTATGAAGAGATTTTTAGGGGAAATGTTATTGACATAATTCCTTTAATGGTTGACATTAAGGGTGAGTTTGTTATAATTGTTGAAGGCTCAAATGAAGAGGAAAAGTGTGACAATTTGACAATTCTTGAACATATTGAGTTTTATAAGAAGTTGGGAAATAGTGATATGGATGCGATTAAGTTAGTTGCGAAGGAACGAGGAGTCGCTAAGAGTGTTATTTATAATGAGTATCATTTAAAGAGGTGATTTATTTGAAACTAATTGTTGGTTTGGGAAATCCTGGTAGAGAGTATGAAAGGACTCGTCATAATATTGGTTTTATGGCTATTGATAGGATTGTTAATTCTTTAGGTCTTAAGTTTGATAAGAATAAATTTAATGGTAGTTATTGTGTTAGTAATATTAATGGATGCAAGGTTATGTTTTTGAAACCTTTGGAGTATATGAATTTATCTGGTAATGTTGTGGGTAGGTTTGTTAAGTTTTTTGATATTGATGTTTCTGATATTTTGATTATTCATGATGATTTGGATATGGATTTAGGTCGGATTAAGTTACGTCCTCGTGGAAGTAGCGGAGGGCATAATGGTCTAAAGAATATTGAGGCTAATTTAGGTACTCAGGATTATAAGAGGGTAAAGGTTGGTATTTCTAATGATAAGAGGTTTGATACTAAGGATTATGTTTTAGGTAGGTTTTCTTCTAGTGATATGGAAATACTTAATCCTATATTAGATAAGATGCCTGATATTTTTAATGATTTTTTAAGTATAAGTTTTGAGATGTTGATGAATAAATATAATTAGATACGTTTTTGTGTCTTTTTATTCGTTGGGAGGAAATAATATGTTTGATTTATTTAAGGATTTTAAGCATGAATATGTTAGTGGATTAAATGATGAGTTAAAGAGTATTTATATTTATAATTATTTTAGTTCGAGTGACAATAATGTTTTAGTTGTGTGCAACAGTTTGTATGAAGCTAATATGATGTATCAGTCTTTATCTAATTACATTAATGATGTATTATTTTTTCCTATGGATGATTTTTTAACTAGTGAGGCTTTAGCTATTTCTCCTGAGTTAAAGGTTACTCGTATTGAGACTATGAATAAGGTTATTAGTGGTGAAAGATGTGTTGTTGTTACTAATTTAATGGGTTATCTTAGGTATTTACCTAGTGTAGATGTATTTAAGAGGTCTATTATTAAGTTGGAGAGTGGAACTGATTTTGTTTTTAGTGATCTTGTTGATAGGTTGATAAGTAATGGATATGTTAGGGAGAGTGTTGTTAATAAGACTGGTGAGATAGCTGTTCGTGGTTTTGTTTTAGATATATTTCCTATTAATAGTAGTAATCCTATCCGTATTGAGTTTTGGGGGGATACTATTGATAGTATTAAGTATTTTAATGTTGATACTCAATTAACTATTGATAGCACTGATAGTGTTAGTATTGTTCCTAATAGTGAGTTTTTAGTTTCTTCTGATGTTCCTTTTGAGGAGAGGTTTCAGAAGAATTTAAGTAAGTATAGTGATGTTGTTAATATTGGTGGTTATTTAGGAGATGCTTGTGTATTTTTTAATAAGTATGATCATATTTTAACTGGTAATGATTTACTTGTTGAGGAGATATTTAATTATAATGTTAGTTTGGAGTTACCAGGGGATACTAAGTACATGTTTGATTTTAATGATATAAAGAATAGTAAGTCTATTTCTTTTATGTCTTTTGATAATAATATGTCTTATGAGAATTCTATTAGTTATAGTTCTCTTGATATTGATAATTTTGGTAATGGTTATGATAAGGTTAATGAAAGACTTGATGATTATGTTTCTAGTGGTAAGATTGTTGTTGTTTGTTTAAGTGATAGGTATAAGGTTAATAAGTTATTAGAGAGTTTAAATCGTGATGATTTAGTTTTTACTGATATTAATAATATTGTTGATGATAAGATTAATTTAGTTATTAAACGTATTAGTCGTGGTTTTATATTTGATAAGTTTGTTGTTATTAGTGAGACTGAATTATTTAATAAGAAGGCTACTGTTTATAATTATAATAGTAATTTTAAGTTGGGTAGTAAGATTCGTGATATTAATAAGTTAGAGATTGGTGACTATATTGTTCATGTTAGTCATGGTATTGGGAAGTATGCGGGTATTAGTACTCTTGTAAAAAATGGTTTAAAGAAGGATTATATAATGTTATTATATCGTGATGATGATAAGTTATATATTCCTGTTGAGAAGATTGATTTTATTACTAAGTATTCTTCTAGTAATGGATGTGAGCCTACTTTAAGTAAATTGGGTGGTAAAGATTGGGAAAAGATTAAGAAGCGGGTTAGTAAGCGTATTGAGGATATGGCTTATGAGTTATTAGAGTTATATGCGAAGCGTGAGGCTGCTCAAGGTTTTTCTTTTTTACCCGATAATGAGCTTCAGTATTCTTTTGAGAAGGAGTTTCCTTATCAAGTTACTCCTGATCAGTTAAAGGCTACTTTAGAGATTAAGAAGGAAATGGAAAGTTCTCATCCAATGGATAGGTTATTGTGTGGGGATGTTGGATATGGTAAGACTGAGGTTGCTTTTAGGGCTATATTTAAGGCAGTAATGTCTGGTAAGCAGTGTGCGTTATTATGTCCTACTACGATATTATCTAATCAGCATTTTAATAATGCAGTTGAGAGATTTAGTAATTATCCTATTAGGGTAGAGGTTCTTAATAGGTTTGTTACTCCTAAGAAGCAGAAGTTGATTTTGGATGATTTGGTGGAAGGTAAGATTGATTTATTAATTGGTACTCATAGGATTTTATCCGATGATGTTAAGTTTAAGGATTTAGGGTTATTAGTTGTTGATGAGGAGCAACGTTTTGGTGTTAAGCACAAAGAGAAGATTAAGAATTATAAGAATAATGTTGATGTTTTAACTTTATCTGCTACTCCTATTCCTAGAACTTTACAGATGTCTATGGTTGGTATTAGAAGTTTATCTTTAATTGAGACTCCTCCTAGTAATAGATATCCTGTTCAGACTTATGTTTTAGCTTCTAATAAGCAGGTATTGAAGGATGCGATTTATAAGGAATTTAGTCGTGGTGGGCAGGTTTTTATTTTATATAATCATGTTGATGATTTACCTAGTAAGGCTATAGAGATTTCTAAGTTGGTTCCTGAAGCTCGTATTGTTTATGCGCATGGTCAGATGAATAAGACTGAATTAGAGGATGTAATGTTTAAGTTTATTAATCATGAGTTTGATATATTGTTATGTACTACTATTATTGAGACTGGTATTGATATTCCTAATGTTAATACATTAATTATTGAGGATGCGGATAGATTTGGTTTGGCTCAGTTATATCAGATTAGAGGTCGTGTTGGTCGTACTAATAAGATTGCTTATTGTTATTTAATGTATGATAAGGGTAAGGTTTTAAGTGAGGTAGCTGTTAAGAGACTTAATGCGATTAAGGAATTTACTGAATTAGGTAGTGGTTTTGCGATTGCGATGCGTGATTTATCTATTCGTGGTGCAGGTGATATATTAGGTAGTGAACAGTCTGGTTTTATTGATAGTGTAGGTGTTGATTTATTTTTAAGTATGCTTGATAATCAGGTTAAGTTATTAAAGGGTGAAAAGGTTAAGGATTTAACTGAAGAGATTGAGGAGAAGCCATTAGTTGAAGTAAGTACATCTATTGATGATGATTATGTTAGTGATGAAGAGATTAAGATATTAATTCATAAGAAGATTAATATGATTGATTCTTATGAGAAGTTAGAGTCTGTTAAGTATGAGTTAGAGGATAGATTTGGTAAGATTACTGATGATATGTATATTTATATGCATCAAGAATGGTTAGAGAAGTTAGCTAAGAAATTAGGTATTAATGATGTTAAGCAGGTTAGGGATGTTATTGAGATTTATTTATCATATGATTTAACTAATAGTCTTAATGTTCAACAGTTATTTATTGAGTGTACTAATTTTGGTAGAATGTTCAGATTTAGTATTAAGAATAAGAGATTATTGATTAGTTTGAATACTAATAATTTAGATAAGCATTTTATCTTCTATATGATTGATTTATTTAAGTTAATAGAGGACAATATGAATAAAGAAGCCGAGTAGGGCTTCTTTTACGTTTTATGGTGTAAATTATAGTTATTTAGTTTTAATTTTATATTTAATTTTTTGTTTTTTTATGTTATAGTTTAGTTGTATAGTAAGGTGGTATTTGTATGTTTAGAATTATTAAGACTTTTTTTACTTCGGTGATACTTATTGCGATTGGTGTTGTTGTAAGTTTTTATGGTAATAAAATACTTAATGAGTTTATTGATAAAAATGATCCTTTTGTTGAGGTAACTGCGACTGTTATTGATTATGATTATGCTGGATCTGAGGATGGTAGTGCATATACTATTTATGAATATAATGTAGGTGGTATTGATTATAAAGTTTATTCTAGTGTTAAGTCTACTAGTTTACCAGAAATAGGAGATACTATAACTTTAAAGTATAACCCAAGTAATCCTACTGAGGTTGTGTTTTTAAATGGTTCTAATTATGTTGTAATGTTTGCTGGAGCTGGATTCGTTTTAGCTGGTATATTTGGATTATTTAGATGTATTAGATTATGTTTTAAGTCTTCTAAAAAGAAAAATGATGTAGTAGAATTTAATAGTTAATTATTTTGAATGGTATAAAAAAATTGTTAGGGTTTCTAACAATTTTTCTTTTAGTCTAATACATTCATTATTTTTGGAATAACTTGTTTTTTTCTTGATACGCATCCATCTAGGTATGTACCTTGTGGCATGTTTTCTATATCAAATGCTTTTGACATAATATCTATTGAAGAGTCATTATAGTATACGTAAGATCCGTTTTTTAATATGTCTGTTATGAAGAATGCGAATACATCATAGTTATTGTTTTCTGCATTTCTATTTAATAGATCTTTGTATTTTTCTATACTATCATTAAAGTCGTTAATATCGAATGTTGAAACTTGTGTAACTCCAATTTTTTTACCATTAACTTCGTATAGTTTGAAGTCCCCAAATAGGATATCTTCTTCCGTTTTTCCTTTTAATGATGTTCCTGCTTTTAACATTTCTAATCCATATGTATTTAGGTCTACTCCAGCTATTTCTGAAAGTTCTTTTGCTGTTTGTTTATCTAATTCTGTTGTTGTTGGTGATACTAATAGTAGTGTATCTGAAATGATTCCTGAAAGCATTAATCCTGCATTTTCTTTTGGAATTTCAATATTTAGTTCTTTATACATTTTGTATAATACTGTATTAGTACTTCCAACTGGCATACTTCTAAAGTTTATTGGAGCCATTGTACCAATTGATCCAATGTTGTGGTGATCTACTATTTCTAGTATTTCTGCTTCTTGTAGTCCATCGACACTTTGATCATATTCATTATGGTCTGTAATCATTACTTGTTTTCTATTTGGTTTATTTGTGTCTATTAGTTCTATGTTTCCAATAAAGTTTTTATTTTTATCTACTACAGGGTAGTGTGTAAATTTCTTTTTGTTTGCGAGTGCGATAAAGTCACTTACTAAGTCATTTTCATCTACTGTTATTATGTCTTCTTTTATAGCTATTTGTGATGCATAGTTACTTAGTGAAATCATTTTTGCAGTTTCGTATGTATGGAAACTTGTTCTTATTATATTAACTTTGTTTTCTTTTGCTAAATCGTATAGTTCATCAGGTATTTGATGATTTCCTGTTATTACTATTAATTTTGCTTTGTTTTTTATTGCGTATTCTATTACTTTGTATCTATCTCCGACTAAAACTATTGTATTATTATCTACTTTTATATTTTCTATGAATGTTGTATTTTTGAATGCTGCTATTGTGAATGTTCCTTCTATTGTATCGTTAAATTTTAATAGTTCTTCTGCTTCTAGAGCTTCTATAATATTTTGATATGAAGTATTTAATATTTTTGAATCGTCTGATATCATATATTTTGCGATATCTTTCATTGCGATTATTCCTTCTACTTTTTTCTTATTTAGTATAGGAATATTGTTTATTCCGTGTTCATTCATATAGTTAAATGCATAGTATATTGATTGATTGTTATCTATGCTATAATTATTATTATAATCTAAGTCTTTTATTTGTAATTTAACGTTGTTTAGATATTCTGGTTTTTTTATTTTGAAGTAGTCTAATACAAATTGTGTTTCGTTATTTATGTTTCCTAATACTCTTGGAGTTGTGTTTAATCCTTGTTGTTGTTTTAGATATGATAGATTTATAGCAGATGTTACGGCATCTGTGTCTGGATTTTTATGTCCGAATACGTATATTTCGTTTAATTTTTTCATTGATAATTCCTCCCACCTGCAATATTATAGCATATAATTTTTATTTTTGTATAAAAAAGGTATTTGTTGGTAAAAATATTATTTAGGAGAGTGATTTATGAAAGCTACTGGTGTTGTTCGTAGAGTTGATGATTTAGGTCGTATTGTAATCCCTAAGGAGATTAGAAGAAATCTTCGTATTCGTGATGGTGAGTCTTTAGAAATATTTGTTGATAATAATGATATTGTATTGAAGAAGTTTTCTATTATGAAGAATGTTGATGAATATGCTTCTAATTTAGTTGATTCTTTATATTCTCTTCTGAAGAAGAGTGTTGTTATTACTGATAGTGATAGTGTTATTGCTTGTAGTAGTGATGTTAAGGGTATTTTAAATAAGTCTATTAGTGAAAAGATGAGTTCATGTATTAAAAGACGAGAGAGTATTATTGAAAAGTATAATAAGGATTTAGTTATTACTGATGATTTTAGTATGGATTGCAAGTATGTTATTAATACTATTATTGCGAATGGTGATAGTGTTGGTCTTGTTATTGTTTTTGATGTTGATGAAATTGGCCCTGATGATATGCTTATTGCTTCTCTTGCTTGTAAAATCCTATCAAAATCTATTGAAGAATAATGTTTTTAATGTTATAATGTGTGTAGTTTTCAATGGATGCATTGTAATATTTATTCACATCTGTTGATGTGATTTTTTTTGGAAGTGATTTATGAGGAAGTTAGAAAAGATAAGTTTTTCACAATTTAGTCATGATATTTGTGATGATAAAAAGTTATATGATGAATATAATTTACCTAGGAGAGCTACTATTAAGAGTGCAGGTTATGACTTTTATGCGATTAATGATTTTGTTATTCATCCTGGTGAAGTTATAAAGATACCAACTGGGATTAAGGTTAATATGAATGATGATGAGGCTTTTATGTTATATGTTCGTAGTAGTATGGGTTTTAAGTATAATGTTCGTTTAACTAATCAGGTTGGTGTAATCGATGCCGATTATTATAATAATTCTGATAATGAGGGGCATATGTGGTTTAGTTTACAGAATCATGGTGATAAAGATTTTATTGTTAAAAAAGGTCAGGCTTATGGTCAGGGGGTTTTTACTAAGTATTTAATTACTGATGATGATTGCGTTTCTGATATTAGAAAGTCTGGTTTTGGTAGTACTAATAAGGAGGGATAGTATGAAGGAAAAGTTTTATATTTCAACGGCTATTGCGTATACTTCTGGTAAGCCACATATTGGTAATACATATGAGGTTGTTTTAGCTGATGTTATTGCTCGTTATAAGAGATTATTAGGTTATGATGTTTATTTTCAAACTGGTACTGATGAGCATGGTATTAAGATAGAGGAAAAGGCAGCTGCTGCGGGTGTTCTTCCTCAACAGTTTGTTGATGATGTTTCTTTGGAAATTCGTCGTATTTGGGATACTATGAATACTAGTTATGATAAGTTTATTAGAACTACTAATCCAAGTCATGAGGAAGTTGTTTCGAAGATTTTTAAGAAGTTATATGATCAAGGTGATATTTATTTAGGTAAGTATGAAGGTTTATATTGTACTCCATGTGAGTCTTTCTTTACTGAGTCTCAACTTGTTGATGGTAAGTGTCCTGATTGTGGAAGGGAAGTTCATTCTGCTTCTGAAGAGGCTTATTTTTTACGTATGGATAAATATGCTAAGAGGTTAGAGGATTATATTGAAAGTCATCCTGATTTTATAGAGCCTATAAGTCGTAAGAATGAGATTGTTAATAATTTTATTAAGCCTGGATTACAAGATTTATGTGTTAGTCGTACTAGTTTTAAGTGGGGTATTCCTGTTAGTTTTAATGACAAGCATGTTATTTATGTTTGGATTGATGCTCTTTCCAATTATATTACCTTTTTGGGTTATGATCCTGAGGGTTCTAGTGATGATTTTAAAAAGTATTGGCCTTGTGATTTACACTTAATTGGTAAAGATATTTTAAGATTTCATACTATTTATTGGCCTATTATTTTGATGGCTTTGGATTTACCTTTACCTCACAAAATTTTTGGTCATCCTTGGTTGTTATTTGGTAATGATAAGATGAGTAAGAGTAAGGGAAATATTGTGTATGCTGATGATTTAGTTGGTAAATTTGGTGTTGATGCGGTTAGATATTATATGGTTCATGAGATGCCTTTTTCTAGTGATGGAACATTTACATATGATTTGTTAATTGACAGAGTTAATACTGATTTAGCTAATATTTTAGGTAATTTGGTTAATAGAACTATTAGTATGAGTAAGAAGTATTTTAATGGTGAGGTTTTAGCTCCTGGTGAGTTAAATGATATTGATAAGGATTTAATTAATGTTGTTATGAATGCTCCTAAATTAATGGAAGAAAAAATGAATGAGTTAAAGGTTTCTGAGGCAATAGATTGTGTATTTGAAATATTTAAGAGATGTAATAAATATATTGATGAGACTACTCCTTGGATTTTAGCTAAGGATCCTTCTAATCGTGATAGACTTGCAACTGTTATGTATAATTTATTAGAATCAATTCGCCATGGTGCGGTATTGTTACAATGTATTTTGCCTGATACTGCTGATAAGATATTTAAACAATTAAATACTGAAAACAGATATTATGATTCTCTTAATAATTTTGATGGGCTTGATGTTGGAATAGTTTTAAATGATCCAGAGGTGTTGTTTGCTCGTATTGATAAGGAATCTGTAATGGAAGAATTGTGTAAAAAAGATAATGGATAATTATCTTTTTTTGTCGTTTTCTTTGTTTGTTTGTCTTTATTTGGTGTAAATATGTGTAAATTGTTGAATTTTTATGTATGATTTTGTTGTTTTTTACTTTGTTTTATATATGTTTTTATGTTATTATTGATTTGTTGCTGTAATAATAAGGGAGAAATATACATGTTAAAGAGTAAGGATACAAAGTTTGTTATGTTGTTTTTCGCTGTAATCAGTTTAATTTTAGTTTATTTGATGGTTAATAATTTTAAGGTTATTGACTGTTGTTATTTTTTAGTAGTTGTTTTATTTGCTGCTAAATATTTGTGTTTAAGTAGAGATTAGGTGGGTTTTATGGTTGATACTCATTGTCATATTTTTATTGATGATTATCCTGATATGGATGATGTAATAAAAAAAATGGGTGATAATATAATTATAGTAAGCGGTGTGGATGATAAGTCTAATAGAGAAGTTTTAGAGATATGTTCTCGTTATGACAATGTATATGGGACTTTGGGGATTCATCCCGAGAGTGTTAATGATTCTTATGATTTGGATTTTATTCGTGATCATATTAATGATTCTCATATTGTTGGTATAGGTGAAATTGGGCTTGATTACTATTATTCTAAGGATAATAAGAATGCTCAAATTGATTTATTTTGTCGTCAGATTGAGTTTGCTATTGAGTTTGATAAACCTATTGTTGTTCATAGTAGGGATGCAATTGCTGATACTTATGAGATTATTAAGAAATACGGGATAGGTTCTAAAACTGATATTCATTGTTTTAGTTCTTCTGTTGAGATGGCTAGGGAGTTTGTTAAGTTAGGGTGCAAGTTAGGTATTGGTGGTGTTCTTACTTTTAAGAATGCTGATAGATTAAAGGAAGTTGTTCGTGAAATTGATATTTCTAATTTTTTACTTGAAACTGATAGCCCTTATATGAGTCCTGTTCCTTTACGTGGTAAGCGTAATGAGCCTTATAATATTATTTATGTTGCAGAGCAAATTGCTAGTATAAAGGGTATCGGTTTAGATGATGTGCTAAAAATTACCAAGGAGAATTCTTTTAAATTGTTTGATTTATAGTTATTAAATGTGGTATGATATTCGCGTTTCATTTTGAGAGGTGGAATATGATATTTTCTAAAGTCCATGTTGTAGTAAAGTTCTTTATTATTGTTCTTATATTATTATGTGGATTTACTTTTAAGAGGTCTTCTATTACTGTTATTAATGATGGTATTCGTAAAACTTCTAATATATCTATTAGCCCTATTGAGTATGGTACTAGGTATGTTTATAATGATTTTGAACCAACTGATTATAAAAAAGTTATTTCTAAGGGTCATGATGGTTATGTTTTATCTGATACTGATTCTGTGATAGTTGAACCTATTGATGAAGTTATAGAAGTTGGAAGGGGAAAATTTAGTGTCTCTTATGGATCTACTACTGGATATGGTGCGGATTGTGTAGGTTGTAGTGGTAATGTTGCTTGTTCTACTAAGTCTGGTACTCATAATTTAATAAGGGATGGAATTTATTATAATGATTCTAAGTATGGAAATGTTAGAATTATTGCCGCTGATAATAGTTTGTTTTCATGTGGTACTGTTATGAAGATTGATAATGGTATAATGGATCCTTTTTTTGCGATTGTTCTTGATACAGGTGGAGCAATGAGGAATGCATGGAGTAATGGTAATATTTTAATTGATATTGCTTTCCCATATGAGAATTCTAGTGGAATTAATAATGCGACTAATAAAAGCGGTAATGTTAAATTTATGGTATATAGGAACGGTTGGTAACTATATACTTTTTTTGTTGTTTTTTTTTATTTTTTGTGTTATATATTATTTGGTGATACTATGTATTTGGTTTTTGTTTCTATTTTGCCTGTTATTATTTTAGCTTGTTATATTTATAATAAAGATAAGGATAAAGAACCTAAGAAACTTCTTTTTAAGTTGTTTTTAGGTGGTGTTTGTTCTACATTTTTAACTTTAGCTATTACTTTTGTTTTAGGTAATTTTTTCCCAATTATTGTTACTGATATAAGTCAACTTGATTATTTTTCGTTGTTTATTCATGTTTTTTTTGGAATAGCTTTAGTTGAGGAATTTTCTAAGTGGTTTGTTTTATATATGATGTCTTATAATCATAGAGAATTTGATCAAGTTTTTGATTTGGTTGTTTATTCTGCTTTTGTGGCGTTAGGATTTGCTTGTTTTGAAAATATTTTATATGTATTACAAAATGGTATGATTATTGCGATTATTAGGGGATTGTTAGCTGTTCCAGGTCATTTCTTTGAAGGTGTTTTTATGGGATATTATTTATCTAGCGCAAAGGTTGCTGATATTAGTGAGGATAGTTCTTCTAAGAGTTGGAATATGTTTTTAAGTTTGTTTGTGCCTATATTGTTACATGGATTTTATGATTTTTGCTTATTAAGTGGTAATATATTTTTTATAGGTTTATTCTTTATTTTTATGATTATCTTATATATTAAGAGTTTTAAAAAGATTAAGAAAATGTCTCTTTCTAATAGAAAGTTAAAGTACAATAATAAGTTTTGTCCTAATTGTGGAGCACCTGTTACTTCTGATTATTGTTTAGGATGTGGTCATAGGAATGAGTAATCATTCTTTTTTATTTGATTATTTTTATATTATTTAGTATAATTTTAATAGATTTTGGAGATGGTTTAATGGAATATTCACCAAAGAAAATGAATGAAATATTACATAGTAATGATTTTAAGTTTAAGAAAAAGTTTGGCCAGAATTTTATTGTTGATGGTAATATTATTGACAAGATTATTAGTAGTGCTGCTATTGATAAGAATACTATGGTTATTGAAGTTGGTCCTGGTGCAGGTTCTTTAACTTATAAGCTTTGTGGTGCTGCTAAGAATGTTTTGTGTTATGAGATTGATGATAGTCTTAGTGATATTTTATCTGATAATTTAAGTTGTTATGATAATTATAGTATTAAGTATTGTGATTTTTTAAAAGCTAATGTTTTAGATGATTTGAATAATTATTCTTATGATAAATTATACGTTGTTGCGAATCTTCCTTATTATATTACAACTCCTATTATTATGAAAATACTCTCGGATAAGATTCCAGTTGATAAGATTGTTGTAATGGTTCAAAAGGAAGTGGGGGATAGATTTAAAGCAGTTCCAGGTAGTCGTGATTATGGTAGTTTGAGTGTTTTTTTAAATTATTATTTTGATGTTACTAAATTAATGGATATTAGTCGTAATATTTTTATTCCTAAACCTAATGTAGATAGTATAGTTGTTGAGTTTAAGAAAAAGGATAATTTGTTTTCTTTAAAGAATGAAGAATTGTTTTTTAAATTGGTTCGTGATAGTTTTATTCAGAAGAGAAAGACTTTAAAAAATAATCTTCGTGGTTATGATTTGGATATCGTCGAATCTGTTTTAAGTAAGTATGGTTATGATTTAAGTGTTCGTGCTGAGGCTTTAAGTATTGATATATTTGTGGATATTTCTAATAATTTGACAAAATAAAACATTATATTTATATATAATGTTTTTTGGTGATTGCATGATTCTTATTAATAGATTTATTTGGTTGTTTGTTATGGTTCTTATTGTGTATTGTGGTTGTTATTTTTCTTTAAAGTTAAGAGGTATTCAGTTTAGGTTTAAATCTATGTTTAAGGCATTGTTTTCTAATAATGGAAATATTTCTTCTTTTGGAATGTTAATGACTTCTTTGGCTGGACGTATTGGTGTTGGTAGTATTGCAGGTGTGTGTTTATCTATTTATGTAGGTGGCCCTGGTTCTATTTTTTGGATGTGGGTCTCTACTTTTTTATGTGCTGTTATAACTTATTGTGAGGTTTTTTTAGGTGTTAGGTATAAGGTGAGACATGGTAGTGATTATTATGGTGGCCCTGCTTATTATATAAGGGATGGTTTAGAAAACAAGTTTTTGGGTGGTATATATTCTGTTTTGATTATTATTAGCTATATTGGTTGTTTTTTGTCTATTCAATCTAATACTATTACTAAGTCTATTACTCATGTTTTTTCTTTTAGTCCTTATATTGTTGGAATTTGTATTTCTGTTGTTACTTTTTTTTGTATTTATGGTGGTTTTAAGAGAATTGTTAATATTAGTCTTAAGTTGGTTCCTGTTATGTTTTTTATTTATGTTGGTTCTAGTATTCTTGTTTGTGTTTTAAATTATGATAGTATTTTATCTGTTTTTTCTTCTATATTTATTGAGGCTTTTAATTTTAAATCTTTTTTTGGTGGTTTTATTCCAATGGTTATTATAGGCATTCAGCGTGGAATTTTTTCTAATGAGGCTGGTATTGGTACAAGTAGTATTGTTGCTTCTAGTGGTGATAATAGTGATGGTGTTAAACAGGGGTATATTCAGATGCTTGGTGTTTATGTTACAACTTTGATTGTTTGTACTGCAACTGCTATTATTTTATTATCGTCTGATTATTTGAGTTTTGATTTTATTGATGTTAATGGTATTGAACTTGCAAGTAATGCTTTTCGTTTTCATTTTGGAAATGTGGGTACTTATGTATTAATTTTTTCTGTTGTTTTGTTTAGTTTTTCTACTATTGTTACTGGTTATTATTATGGTGAGGCTAGTTTTAACTATTTTTTTAAAGATTTTAAGTATGTTTATATTTTGAGAGGTGTTACTTTAGTTATTTTGTTTTTTGGTTGTGTTTTACCTTCTTCTTTTTTATGGAGTGTTGTTGACATATTAGTTGGTATTGTTGTTTTTATTAATTTATATTCTTTATGGGTGCTTAGGGATAAAATTAATTAGTTTTGTTTATTTTTTTATTTTTTTGTGTTAGTATTTTATTTGGTGGTAGTATGATTAATAAGAAGTGGGATGTTATTTTAGATAATGAATTTAAGAAGGATTATTTTCGTGATTTGGGTGTTTTTATTAAGAGTGAGTATAAAAAGCATATATGTTATCCTAAGTATAGTGATGTTTTTAATGCTTTGAGGTTTACTGATTATGATCAGGTTAAGGTTGTTATTTTAGGTCAGGATCCTTATCATGGTGAGGGCGAGGCTCATGGATTATCTTTTTCTGTTCATGATGATGTTCGTCGTCCTCCTTCTTTGAATAATATATTAAAGGAATTAAATAGTGATTTAGGCATTGTTAGAAGTGGTAATGAACTTACTGATTGGGCTAAACAGGGGGTATTGTTGCTTAATAGTGTTTTGACTGTTGTTAAGGATACTCCTTTATCTCATAAGGGAAAGGGTTGGGAAATTTTTACTGATAATATCATTCGTTATTTGAATGATAGGGAAGAACCAATTGTTTTTATTTTATGGGGTAGTTATGCTAGAAGTAAGAAGGAATTAATTACTAATAGGAGGCATTTAATTTTGGAAAGTGCTCATCCAAGTCCTCTTTCTGCAAGTCGTGGTTTTTTTGGAAGTCGTCCTTTTTCTAGAGCAAATAAATTTTTGGAAGATAATGGAATTAGTCCAATAAGGTGGTAATTTTATGTATAATTGTATTGATGATCAAAATGAATTATTTATTTTTATATTGAGTAAGAATAAGGATTTAATGTGTATTCTTGATTATATTTCTGATTTAGAATTACCTAATTTTTATATTGCTGCTGGAAGTGTGTTTCAAACTATATGGAATTATTATGATGGTGTTTCTCTTACTCAAGGTATTAAGGATATAGATATTATTTATTATGATTCTAGTAATTTGTCTAAGTCTGATGAAAAGGAACTTGAGGATAAGATTGTTAATCATTTTTATGAAATGGATTTATCTTATGAGTTTGATGTTCATAATGAAGCAAGAATGCATTTATGGAAGAAGGAAAATGAGAATAAGTATATTGATCAATATTTGAATAGTGAGGATGCGATTGATAAATGGATTGCGACTGTTCATGCTGTTGGTATTACTAAGATAGATGGAGTAATTAAAGTATATGCTCCATATGGTTTGTCTGATATTTTTTCTAGGACTATTAGACCTATTAAGCATAAGTATAATTCTAAGGAGCTTTATGATATGAAGGTTCGTAGTTGGTGTAGTAGATTTGATAATTTAAATGTTATTGAGTGGTAAACAAATTTTATATTTGTTTTTTTTCTTGATATATTTTTGTTTTTCTTTTATAATTATTGTTCGAGGAGGTGCTATATGGATGAGGCTTATAGTTTTTTAGTTAATGATATTGGTATTAGTGATAGTGTTATTGTTGCTTGTAGTGGTGGTCCTGATTCTATGGCACTACTTTCTTTAGTTGTTTCTATTAAGAGAGTTTTTGATTTGAAGGTTATTGTTGCTCATATAAATCATAATGTTCGTCGTGAGAGCGAGTCTGAGAAGAATTTTGTTTATGATTATTGTATTTCTAATGATTTGATTTTTGAGTATATGAAAATTGATAGTTATAGTGAGGATAATTTTGAGAGTGAGGCTAGGGATAAGAGATATAAGTTTTTTGATGAGTTATGTTTAAAGTATAATTGTAAGTATGTTTTGACTGCTCATCATGGTGATGATTTAATGGAGACTATTTTGATGCGTATTGTTAGAGGTTCTTCTTTAAAGGGTTATAGTGGTTTTTCTCGTATTAGTAGTAGGAATGGTTATAGCATTATTCGTCCTTTGATTCATATGACTAAGGAAGAAATTTTAGAATTTGATAAAAAAAATGGGATTTCTTATGTTGTTGATAAGACTAATTTTTTAGATATTCATACTAGGAATAGGTATAGAAAGTATGTTTTACCTGATTTAAAAAAAGAGGATTTGAACGTTCATGATAAGTTTTATAAGTTTAGTTGTGTTTTGAATGAGTATGATTCTTTTATTAATAAGTATATTGATGGTATTATTAATTCTTTATTTATTGATGGTGTTTTATATATTTCTAAGGTTTTGAAGTTTGATAAATTTATTGTTGATAGAATTCTTAATAGAGTTTTTGAATATTATTATGGTGATGATTTATTTAATATTAATGATAAACATGTTGATTTAGTTTATAATTTACTTAATTCTTCTAAGCCTAATTCTTTTGTTTATTTACCATGTGGCTTGCGTGCAGTTAGGTCTTATGATGAGATAAAATTTGTTTTTTCTTCTGATTTATTTGAGTATAGTTTTGAATTTGATGGATTTATTAATTTGCCTGATGGAAAAAATATTGAAATGGTTAAAAAGACTAGTAATAACTCAAATAATGTGATAAGATTAAATAGTGCTGATGTTAAGTTACCTTTATATGTCCGTTCTAGGAGAGATGGGGATAGAATGTTTATTAAGGGTATGGCAGGAAGCAGAAAGGTTAAAGATATTTTTATTGATTGTAAGGTTCCAATGGATGAAAGAAATATTTGGCCTATTGTTGTTGATAGCGAGGATAATGTTTTATGGATTCCTGGAATTAAAAAGTCAAAATATGATACATGTTTAGAAGAAAAGTGTGATATAATACTTAAGTATTATTAGAAAGGATGTTTTATGAGTAAAAAAACTGTTAAAAAAGGGTTGTTACCTTATGTGTTTTTATTGTTAGTAATATTAGGTGTTGTTTATTTTTTTAATATTGCGAATAGGAAAGTAAATGTTATTACTTATGATGAATTTGTTTCTTTTGCTGAGGAAGGAGTTATTAAGGATATTGTTATTACTCCTAATGCTCGCGCTAGTTTGTATAATATAACTGGTACAAATAGTAATTATTCTGAGAATGAGTATTTTACTTTGAAGATGCCTCTTACTGATGAGGTAATTTCAAATATTATGAATTTGCGTGATGAACATAATTTTTCTATTGATGCAAAGGCTGATCCTGAGTCTAGTACTATTTTATTAGTTATTATTAATGTTTTACCAATGGTTATCATTGTTGGTGCTGCGTTTTATTTTATAACTAGACAAATGGGTAGTGCGAATAAGTCAATGGATTTTGGTAGAAGTCGTGCTCGTTTAAGTGAAAATAATAATAAGGTTACATTTAATGATGTTGCAGGTCTTACTGAGGAAAAAGAGGAAGTTGCTGAGTTAATTGATTTCTTGAAGAGTCCTAAGAAATTCCAAAAGTTAGGTGCAAGAATTCCTAAGGGAGTTTTACTTGTAGGTCCTCCAGGTACTGGTAAGACGTTACTTGCTCGTGCTGTTGCAGGTGAGGCAAATGTTCCATTTTATTTTATAAGTGGTTCTGAATTTGTTGAGTTATTTGTTGGTGTTGGTGCATCTCGTGTTAGAGATATGTTTAAGCAAGCTAAACAAAACGCTCCTTGTTTAATTTTTATTGATGAAATTGATGCAGTTGGTCGTCAAAGAGGTGCTGGATTAGGTGGAGGTCATGATGAACGTGAACAAACTCTTAACCAATTACTTACTGAGATGGATGGTTTTGGTGCTAATGAAGGTATCATTATCATAGCTGCTACTAATAGACCTGATGTTCTAGATCCTGCTCTATTAAGACCAGGAAGATTTGATCGCCAAGTTCAAGTTAATTTACCTGATTGTAAGGGTCGTAAGGAAATTCTTGCTGTTCATGCTAGAAATAAGATTTTTGCTAAGAATGTTAAATTAGAAAATATTGCCGAACGTACTGTTGGATTTAGTGGTGCTGATTTGGAGAATTTGCTTAATGAGGCTGCATTACTTGCTGTACGTCGTGATAAGAACAGTATTACTATGGCTGAGATTGATGAAGCTCATGATAGAGTTTTAATGGGTCCTGCTAAGACTAGTAAGAAGTATACTGAAAATGATAAGAAGTTAGTTGCATATCATGAAGCTGGTCATGCTGTTTTAGGTATTAAACTCGATGGAGCTAATGATGTTCAAAAAATTACAATTATTCCTCGTGGATATGCTGGTGGTTATACTATGATGCTTCCAAAAGAGGAAAGGTTTACTGCTACTAAGAAAGAATTGTTAGAACGTATTGTTGGTCTTCTTGGTGGACGTGTTGCTGAGGAAATGATTTTCAATGAAGTTACTACTGGTGCTCATAATGATTTTGAACAAGCAACAAAGATTGCTCGTGCTATGGTTACTGAGTATGGTATGAGTAGTTTAGGTCCTGTTCAATTAGAACAACAAGAGGGAAGTGTTTTCTTAGGTAGGGATTATAATAAGTCTCGTAATTTCTCTAGTCAAGTTGCTTTTGAGATTGATCAAGAAATGCGTAAGATAATGGATGATTGTTATAAACAAGCTCAAAAGATTTTGAAAGAGAATAAAGATTTACTAGATTTAATTGCTAATGTTCTTTTAGAGAAGGAAACTATTACTAAGGAAGAAATTGATCATTTGGTTTTATATGGTAAACTTCCTGAAGATGGTGAGGAAGAAGAGGCTAAGGATTTAAATCTTGAAGATTTGACAGTTGAAGAATTAAAAGAGTTAGCTAAGAATAAAGGTATTAAAGGTTATAGTAAAATGAATAAAGAAGAATTAATTGATAAATTACAAGATTAATTCTTTTTTATTTATTTAAATTAAAGTAATATTTTTGCGAGATAATATGTATTTTTATAATATGTAATGCTTTTGTAAAGTGGTTTTATTTTTTGTTATTTATTTTTTTTTACTTTTTTTTTAATTTGATGGTAAATTGTGTTAAAGTATGATAAAATTATAAATGAGTTATATAGAAGATGGTGATATAATGGGTAAGATAATTGCCTTAGTTAATCAAAAGGGTGGAGTTGGAAAGACTACATCTAGTATAAATTTAGCTGCATCTTTAGGTGCACTTGGAAAAAAAGTTTTATTAGTTGATTTGGATCCTCAAGGAAATGCTAGTACAGGTATTGGTATTGATAAGGGTGAAATTGGTAAAAGTGTTTATGATTTATTAATTGATCAAGCTACTTTGAATGAAGCAATTGTTAAGACTAAGTTTAAGAATTTATATGTTATCCCTGCTACTATTAATTTAGCTGGTGCTGATATAGAGTTAATTGAGAAGAGTAAGTTAGATCCTGGTTTTGTGAAGAATGCTCAACTTAAGAAGTATTTGGATGTTGCTAGTGAGATGTTTGATTATATTATTCTTGATTGTCCACCTAGTTTGGGTATTCTTACAACTAATGCTTTAACTGCTGCTAATAGTGTTATTATTCCTGTTCAATGTGAGTTTTTTGCTCTTGAAGGAATTATGCAATTGTTAAATACTATTATGCTTGCTCAAAAGAATTTGAATCCTAATCTTGATATTGAGGGTGTTTTATTAACAATGCTTGATAATAGAACTAATTTAGGGTTAGAAGTTGTTGAAGAGATTAAGAGTTATTTTAAGGAAAGAGTTTATGATACTATTATTCCAAGACTTGTAAGACTTTCTGAAGCTCCAAGTCATGGAAAACCTATTATTGCTTATGATCCTCATAGTAGAGGAACAGAAGCATATCTTAATTTGGCTAAAGAGGTGATTGATAGAAATGGAAACTAAGAAAAGAGCATTGGGTAGAGGATTAGAGGATTTATTTAATAGTGAAAATTTAGATTTGGAAAGTGTAGAGGCTAAAATTTATGAGACTGCAAGTAGTGAAGAAATTGTTGAATTAAATCTTAGTGATTTACGTCCAAATCCATATCAACCAAGAAAAGTTTTTGATGAGGAAGCTTTGAATGAACTTGCTGCTTCAATTAGGGAACATGGTGTTTTTCAACCGATTATAGTTAAGAAAAGTATTAAAGGTTACGATATAATTGCTGGTGAACGTCGTTTTAGAGCCAGTAAAATGGCTGGTTTGGATAAAATTCCTGCAATAATTCGTGATTTTACTGATGAGCAAATGATGGAGATAGCACTGTTAGAGAATCTTCAACGTGAGGATTTAAGTGTTATTGAGGAAGCTCTTGCTTATAAGAGTATGATTGAGCATCTAAATTTAACTCAGGACGAACTTTCAAAGAGAGTTGGTAAGAGTAGAAGTCATATTACTAATATTTTAGGATTGCTTAGATTACCTGGTGAGGTTCAACAAATGGTTAGTGATGGTCGTATTACTATGGGACATGCTCGTGCTTTAAGTAAGTTAGAGTCTCGTGATGAAATTATTAAGTTAGCTAATAAAATTGTTGATGATAATTTGGTTGTTCGTGATATTGAAAATATTACTAGTGATAATCAAGTTGTTAAAAAGGTTAAGGTTAATAGAAAATCTAGTAACAACGAATTTAAATATTTAGAGGATTTGTTGCGTGATAAGTTTGATGCTAAGGTTAGTGTTAGGGGTAAGAAAATACAAATTTTTTATGATAATAATGGTGATTTAAATAGAATTTTAGGAATTTTAGGTATTAAGGATATTTAGTATGAAACAGTTTTTAGATATTTTTTTAATTAAAGAGGTTGTTGCTCCTATTTTGATTATATTAATTTCTACTCTTATTTATTTGATTATTAAGAATGTTATTAATCGTGTTTTTAAGATTAGAAATAAATATGTAGATATTAAGAAGTCTCAAACAATAAATAGTTTAATTAATAATTTAGTGATGTATTTTATTATAATAGTTGATATTGTTATGATTCTTGATGTTTTTGGTGTTGATACTAAGACTTTAATTGCTTCGTTAGGTGTTGTAGGAATTGTTGCAGGTCTTGCTGTTCAGGATACTTTGAAGGATTTTATAGCTGGTGTTAGTATTGTTTTGGAAAATCAATATAGAGTGGGGGATACTATAACTGTTAAGGGGTTTAGAGGTGAAGTTATTTCTTTAGGTATTAAGTCTACTAAATTGCGTGCTTATACAGGTGAGATAATGATAATCGCTAATCACTTAATTGAAGAGGTTATTAATCATAGCTTAGAAAAGTCTGTTGCGATTGTAGATATTCCTGTTGCTTATGATACTGATATTGAAAAGTTAGAAAATGCTTTAAGTGTTTTGTTTTCTGATTTGAGTATTAATGGAGTTAAAGGTGATATTAAGATGCTTGGTATTCAAAGTTATGATGATAGTTCTATTTCTTATAGGGTTGTGTGTGATACTGTTCCTATGGAGCATTTTCAAGTTGAAAGAGATTTAAAAAAGGCAATAAAGGTTTGTCTTGATGAGAATAATATTGTTATTCCATTTCCACAGGTGGTGGTTCATAATGAATAAGGATTATAAATTAGGTAGTATTGTTATGATGAAGAAACCTCATCCATGTGGTACTAATCTTTGGGAAATTGTGAGACTAGGTGCTGATATTAAAATTAAATGTGTTGAGTGTTCTAGAATTATTATGATTCCTCGTATTGAATTTAATAAAAAGTTGAAAAAGGTTGTAACTTATTAGGAGGTTTTATGAAGAAAAAAAAGAAAAAGTTTTTTCAGGGGGCTCTTTCTACTATTTTATTAATGTGTGTAATTGTGATGGTTTTATCTTTTATTTTATCCTTATTAGGTTTTGGAAGTTATCAAACTTATATTAATAATGGATATTTGGAATCATCAATGGTTACTGTAAATAATATTTTATCTTTTAATGGTATTAAGTATTTATTTAATAATTCTGTTACCAATTTTAAATTATTTGAGCCACTTGTTTTGCTTATAATTTCTTTAACTGGAATTAGTATTGCTGATGAGAGTGGGTTACTTGATTCTATTTTTTTACCTCTTAGAAAAATTAAGGGTTCATTTTTATCTTTTTTGGTAATTCTTGTTGGAATTTCTATTACTTTTTTTGGAAATTATAGTTATGTTATGTTATTTCCTTTAGTTGGAATATTATATAAGAAGATTGGTAAGAGTCCAATTTTAGGTATACTTACTGTATTTTTAGGTATTACTCTTGGATATGGTACTGGTATAATGTTTAATTATGATTCTTATGTTCTTGGAGCTTTAACTGAGGCTGCTGCAAAAGTTGAGGTTGATAAGGATTATGCATTTAGCTTGGTTTCTACAGAATATATAATGGTAATTAGTACTTTTATTATTAGTATTGTTTTATCTCATTTTATTGAAAAATGGATTGTTCCTAATTTTAAGAAGAGGGAACATCTCGTAAGTGAGAATAAGTTTAGTTATCCAACTTTAGTTTTATTTATTATTTTATGTTTTATAATTATTTATATGATTATTCCAGGACTTCCTGGTTCAGGATTACTTCTTGATAATAATGCAGTAAGATATATTGATAAATTATTTGGTTCTAATAGTCCTTTTTCAAATGGTTTTATATGTATATTTAGTTTAGTTTTAGGTTTATGTAGTATTTTTTATGGATTTTTACATGGAATTAGAAAGACTGATATATATGTAAAAGGAATATGTAAGACTTTTGATGGACTTGGATATTTATTTGTATTAATGTTTTTTATATCTCAATTGCAAGGTATAATTGAGTGGACTAATGTTGGTACTGTAATTGGCTCTAAAATGATTGATTTTATTAGTAATTTACAGTTATCAGGTGTATTCTTGATTATTATTTTCTTTATTATTATAGTTCTTATGAGTATTTTAATTCCATCTACTAGTGGTAAATGGATAATGGCTTCTCCTGTTGTTGTTCCTTTATTCATGAGATCTAATATAACTCCTGATTTTACTCAGTTTATTTTTCAAGTTGCGGATAGTGTTGGAAAGGGTTTGACTCCGGTTTATGCATATTTTATCATTATGATTGGATTTATGCAGAAATATATAGATGAGGATGAGAATCCTGTAACTATAGTTGGAACTATGAGGATGATATTACCTATTGTATTAATAATTGGTTTATTATGGTTAGCTATTATTGCATTATGGTATATATCAGGAATGCCTATTGGATTTAATGGTTTTTCAACATTATAGTTTGAATTATTTAATTATTTAATGTATAATGGATATCACAGAGATGTCCATTTTTTAATTGAGGTGATTTTATGAGTTTGACAGCTGGAATTGTTGGACTACCTAATGTTGGTAAGTCTACATTATTTAATGCAATTACAAAGAAGAATATATTAGCAGCAAATTATCCTTTTGCGACTATTGATCCTAATGTTGGTGTTGTGGTTGTACCTGATAAAAGGTTGGATTTTTTAAATGATTTATATAAACCAAAGAGTTTGGTTCCTACTGCTTTTGAGTTTACTGATATTGCTGGTCTTGTTAAAGGTGCTAGTAATGGTGAAGGATTAGGTAATAAGTTTTTATCTCATATTCGTGAGGTTGATGCAATTGTTGAAGTTGTTCGTTGTTTTGATGATGGAAATATTATTCATGTTCATGATACTGTTGATCCTTTACGTGATATTGAGATTATTAATGTTGAACTTATTTTATCTGATTTAGAGATTATTGATAACCGTATTAATAAGATTGGTAAGAAGGCTAGTATGTCAAAAGATAAAGAAATTCAAAAAGAGGCTAGTGTTTTGACTAAGATTAAGTGTGCTTTGGAGTCTAATATTGCTGTTCGTGATTTATCTTTTGAAGATGATGAATGGGAAATGATTAAGCATTTTAATTTGATTACGGCTAAACCTATTATTTATATGGCTAATGTTAGCGAAGATGATGTTGTCAATGGTAATAGTTATGTTGATATAGTTAAGGATTATGCTAAGAAAAGTGGAGCAGAAGTTATTGTGGTATGTGCTAAGATTGAGTCTGAACTTTCTGAACTTGAAGATGATGAAAAACTTGAATTTTTGAAGGATATGGGTGTTAGTGAGAGTGGACTTGATAAGCTTATTAGTGCTACTTATTCTTTACTTGGCTTGGAGACCTTTTTTACTTCTGGAACTGATGAGGTTCGTGCTTGGACTTTTAAGAAGGGTATGAAAGCCCCTGATTGTGCTGGTATAATTCATACTGATTTTAAGAAAGGTTTTATTAAGGCGGAGGTTATGAGTTATTCTGATCTTGTTTCTTGTGGTGATGAGAAGAAGGTTAAAGAAGCTGGAAAACTTCGTCTTGAAGGTAAAGATTATATTATGCAGGATGGAGATATTTGTTATTTTAGATTTAATGTATAGGGAGGATTTATGGAAAAGACATTATTGATTATGGCTGCTGGTATGGGTAGTCGTTTTGGAGGATTGAAGCAGATTGAACCTGTTGGTCCTAATGGAGAATTTATTATTGATTATTCTATTTATGACGCTTTAAAGGCGGGGTTTAATAAAGTTGTTTTTGTTATTAAACGTGAAAATTTTGATTTATTTAAGGAAACTGTTGGTAATAGAGTTTCTAAGCATATTAAAGTTGAGTATGCTTTTCAAGATATGGATGATTTACCTGGTGGTTTTAAAAGACCTGTTGATCGTGAAAAACCATGGGGTACTAGTCATGCAATATTGAGTGCAAAAAATTTAATTCATGAAAATTTTGCTATTATTAATGCTGATGATTTTTATGGTAGAGATGCATATTATGTTATGTCTAAATTTTTAGATGAGAATCATAGTGATAATACTTATTGTGTTGTTGGATATAAACTTGGAAATACTTTGTCTCTTAACGGTTCTGTTAAACGTGGTGTATGTTATGAAAATAGTGGTTTTTTAACTGAACTTATTGAGAGTAAGGTTGAACGTGTTGATAATGGTATTGTTGCTAGTCCACTTGATGGAAGCGATTCATTTGATGTTACTGAGGATACTTTAGTTAGTATGAATATGCTTGGTTTTAATACTAGTATATTTAATTATATTGAGGATAATTTTCCTAAGTTTTTGGAGGCTCATAAGGATGATATTTTAAAGTGTGAGTATTTGATTCCAGATACTGTTTTTGATGCAATGAGTAATGGCTTTTGTCGAGTTAAGTTATTAAGTACTAGTGCTAAATGGCAAGGTATTACATATAAAGAGGATAAGCAATTAGTTGTTGATGAAATTAGTAGTTTAGTTCGTGAAGGTGTTTATCCATCTAAGCTTTGGGATTAGTTATGAAAAAATTATCTGGTTTATTTGTTTATGTTTCTATTGTAGTTTTTTCTTTGGTTTTATTTCTTTATTTATTTACTAATAATTTTATATGGTTAATAATTGCTTTAGGGTGTTCTTTATTTATTGCACGTAGTGATAGAATTAAAAAATTTGGTGTATTGTTATTTATTATCAGTTTTGTTGTAAGGTTAGTTTTTATTATAGTGCTTAATTTTCCACAGGTTTATGATTTTGCAACTTTACTTGATGCATCTCATATGTTTTCTCAAGGTGATTATAGTTTTAATCAGTGGTTTCATTTTCATACTTGGGGATATCAAACTGGATTTGTTATTTATCAAGGATTTTTGCTTAAATTATTTCATAGTGAATTTTTGCTTAAGTTATTAAATATTTTGTATTCGTCTTTACTTGTTTTATTTATTTATAAGTTAAGTAAGCGTATTAGTGATGAAAAGAGTGCGAGGGTTGTTTCAATTCTTTATATGATTTTTCCTTTTTATTTATTTTTAAATACTGTTTTGGTTAATTCTCATTTAGCAACATTATTGATGTATATAGGTATTTTATTTCTTATTAAGAAGGAAAAGTGTTTTAAGGATTATGTTATAGCTGCTATTTTAATTTCTTTAGGTAATATTATTCGTCCTGAAGGTATTATTGTTGTTTTGTCTTTATTGGTTTATGAGTTATTCTTATTTGATAAGGAGAAGGTTGTTAAGTCTTTGATTAGGGTATGTTCATTTTTGGTTGTGTATTTTTCTATTGGATTTGTTTCTTCTTTTTTAGTTATTAAGAGTGGAGTTAATCCTAGTGGTTTAGAGAATAAAGATCCTTTATGGAAGTTTATACTTGGCTTTAATTATGAGACTTGTGGTTATTATACTGATGATGATTCTAAGTATCAGGTTGATCGTGAAACTGAGATTAGTATTATTAAGGAGAGGGCTTTAGGTGATTTATCTCGTACTGGTAAGTTAATGTTATGTAAGATTGATCATTTTTGGTTATCTTCTGGTCTTGATTTAGAGACTGGTAGTTTTAATGATAAAAGTATAAATTTATTTGGTGTTAATGTTAAGTTTTCGGATTTAAGTGGTATAGCAATGAGTTTTAATCAAGGTGTTCATATGTTTATATTAAGTATGTTTTTACTTGGAATTGTTGTTAATAGGAAACGATTATCTAATGAAGCATTATTTTTACTTATAATGTGTTTTGTTACTTTCTTTGTATTTTTATTTATTGAGATACAACCAAGGTATATGTATTTTATTCATGTTTCTTTATTTATTCTTGCTTCTTTGGGTGTTAAAAGCATTTATGAGTTTATTAGTAAATATAATATAAAATGTTTAAAAAAGGTATTGTAAAATATCTTTTTATTTGTTATAATTACTTGCGAGTATTTATTACTCCTTGCTTCTAAGGAAGCCGGTAGACCAAAGGGAGGTGTAGAAGAATGAGAAAATATGAGATTATGTTTATCGTTAAAACTACAATTGGAGAAGATGAAGTTAAGGCTGTTTCTAAGAAATTCCAAGATGTTTTAAAGAATGACGGAGCTAAGAATATTGAAGTTGAAGAAATGGGTCAAAGAGAATTAGCTTATGAAATTAAAGATTGCAAAACTGGTTTTTATTTTGTAATTACTTGTGATGCTTCTGATAAGGCTGTTAAAGAATTTGATCGTTTAGCTTTAATTGATTCAAATATTATTAGACATTTAATTATTAACAAAGAAAAATAATGAGGTAAAGTATGAATAGAGTAACATTAGTTGGTAGATTGACTGCTAAGCCAGAGCTTAGATATACAGGATCTAATTTACCTTATGCAAGATTTTCTATTGCAGTAAATAGAACGTTTAGAAATAATGATGGTCAAACAGAGGCTGATTTTATAAATGTTATTGTTTGGAGAAAACAAGCTGAGAACGTATGTAATTTTCTAGATAAAGGAAGATTAGTTTCTGTTGACGGTAGATTACAAACAGGAAGTTATACTGATAAGGATGGTAATCGTAGATATACTACTGATGTAGTTGCTGATAGTGTTCAATTTTTAGAGAGTAAAGGGTCTAGAAATGATTCTTCTAATAGTGGACCTAGTCCTTATGATTATCAGGATGCTCCAAGTGAAGTAAATGTATCTGATGATCCTTTTGCTGATTTTGGTGATAGTGTTTCAATTGATGATAACTTCTTAGATTAAAAGGAGGATTATAATGGCAGAGTTTTATAGAAAAAAGAAAAAAGTTTGTCCAATGTGTGCTGGTAAGGAAGTAGATTACAAAAATGTTGAAGTTATTAGCAGATTTGTAAGTAAAGAAAAAGGAAAAATCTTACCTAAGAGAGTAACTGGATGTTGTGCTGAACATCAAAGAAAGGCTGCAATTGAAGTTAAAAAAGCACGTTTTATGGCTTTATTACCATTTGTTAAGTAATTGAAAAGTAAATAGTTTTATTTACTTTTTTTTGTTGAATTTTTTTGTTTAGTATGTTACTATTTTTATAGTAGGAGGAGATTATATGAAAGAGTTTATGTGTCAAAGAATTGGTACTGCTTTTGGTATTGCTGTTATTTGTTTATTTAGTTCTATTTATTTATCTATTGGATATCAGGTTATTCATAATTATCTAAGTCAAGAAGTCGGGTTTGAACGTCTTTTAGTTAGGAGGTAATAACATGGATTTTAAGAAAAATGTAGATACTAATTTAGGCATTACTATTTTGTTGATGGTTTCAGCTATTTTTGTTCTTGTTGATTTTATTTATATAGGTAATGAATTAGGATATGATTTTGGATTTGATAGAAAAAATAATAATTCTGATAGCAATATTGTTGTAGGGGAAGAAGAACTTTATAAGACTGAAGATGATATATTACTTCTAGGTAATGAAATGTATGATAGAGCAAGTAGATTTTCTTTTCATCCAGAGTTTGTTGTTTTATCTGATGATAATGGTGATGTTAAATTTATTAAGTCTGATTCGGGTGAGTTTGTAGTTACTGATGATTGGCAACAAGGTATATTTTTTAAAGTTGTATCGGGAATAGATGAATATAAAAATTTGTTTACTGAAAACATGTTAAATAAAATGTTTATTTATAGTAATGGGGATTATTATTCTGATATGACTCCAAGTGGTGGAAGAGGCGCCAATATTTATTATATTGAGACTATTTTATCTATTGTTTCTAGTAGTGATTCAGAAATAGTTTATAAGGCAGATTCATATTATTATACAGATGATGATGATATGACTAATCGTATGCCTAAGACAGAATCTAATTCAGAAGTTAAGACGAATGCATTTAAATTAGTTAAAGAAAATGATATTTGGAAAGTAAGTGAATTTACTTTAGCATATTAACCAGTATATACTGGTTTTTTATTTTTTTTAAAAATGTTTAAAAAAGTGTTGCATTTTATTGCTAAATTAGATATAATTTTGAATGTGTGGCATGCATGGATGTGTGAGGTTGCTGATACGCTAGGTTAAGTTGTTAAATAATTTATGCCTAACATCAGGTTTTTACACGGAGCAAGTCTATACTCGATATAGGCGAAGGGAGGATACAATATGGCTAATACTAAAGTTCGTATTAAGTTGAAAGCTTTTGAACACAAAACATTAGATAATGCTTGTGCTAAAATAATTGAAACTGTTAAAAGAACTGGTGGAGAAGTTAGTGGTCCAATTCCACTTCCAACTGAAGTAGAAAAGATTACTATCTTAAGAGCTGTTCACAAGTATAAAGATTCTCGTGAACAATTCGAAAAAAGAACACACAAAAGACTTATTGATGTTATCAATCCAAGCAAGGAGACTATTGAGGCATTAACTCATTTAGATATTCCAAGTGGTGTTGATATCAAAATTAAATTATAATAGGAGGAAAGTTTATGAAAAAAGGAATCTTAGGTCGTAAATTAGGAATGACTCAAGTATTTACTAAATCTGGTAAATTGATTCCTGTAACTGTTATTGAAGTTGAACCTAATGTTGTTACTCAAATTAAGACAATTGAAAATGATGGTTATGAGGCTGTTCAATTAGGATTTGATACAAAGAGAGAAAAGTTAGCGACTAAAGCTTCTATTGGTCATACCAATAAGGCAAACACTACACCTAAGCGCTTCTTTAGAGAAATTAGAGGTGTAGAAATTAACAATTATTCTTTAGGTCAAGAAATTTCATGTGATATTTTTGAAGCTGGGGAAGTTGTTGATGTTACAGGAACTACAAAAGGTCATGGGTTCCAAGGTGTTATTAAGAGACACGGACAAAGTAGAGGACCTATGGGACATGGTTCACATTATCATAGAAGACCTGGATCAATGGGTACTATGAGACCAATGCGTGTATTTAAGGGTAAGAAATTACCAGGACATATGGGAGTTTTAACTGTTACAATTCAAAATTTAGAGATTGTTTCAGTAGATAAGGAAAATAATGTAATTTTAGTTAAAGGTAACGTACCAGGACCTAAAAAATCATTAGTTATTATTAAGTCTTCAGTTAAGAATCCTGGAAAGGTTAATCCTTCAGAAGAATTAAATTCTTATGTTGAAGAAGTAACTCCAGTTGAAACTGAGGTAAGTGCTGAAGAAGTTGCTGAAGCAACTACAGAAAGTGCTGAATAGGAGGAATTTTAAATGGGTAAATTATCTGTTTTAAATATTAAAGGTGAGAAAACTAGTGATATTTCTTTAAATAAAGAATTATGGGCTATGGAACCTAATGATGCGGTATTATATGACGCAATTACATTATCAAGAAACTCTTTAAGACAAGGTACAGCAAGTACTAAAACACGTAGTGAAGTAAGTGGTGGAGGAATTAAACCATGGAGACAAAAAGGAACTGGTAGAGCTCGTCAAGGATCTACACGTGCACCACATTGGAGACATGGTGGAGTTGTATTTGGACCACATCCAAGAGATTACGATAAGAAAATGAATCGTAAGGAAAGAAGATTAGCTTTAAAGTCTGCTTTAGCTTATAAGGCAATCGATAATGAATTAGTTATTGTTGATTCATTCAAGTTAGAAAGTTCTAAGACTAAAGAAGTTGTTGGAATTTTAAATAATTTAAAAGTTAGCAAGAACGTATTAATCGTTGTTGATGAATTAGATGAAAACATGGTTTTAGCTACTCGTAATTTAAATAATGTTATTTTATTAGAAGCTAATGAAATTAATGTTTTAGATATTATTTCATCTGACTATATGGTTATTACTGAAAAAGCTATCAAGATGATAGAGGAGGTGCTTGTTTAATGAGTAATTATAGAGATGTTATTAAAGCACCAATTATTACTGAAAAGAGTTCTGATTTAGCTCAAAACAATAATACTATAGTATTTAGTGTTGATGTTAAGGCCAATAAGACTCAAATCAAACAAGCTGTTGAAAAAATATTCAATGTTAAGGTTGAAAAAGTTAACACTGTTAATGTAAAACCTAAGAAAAAAAGAGTTGGTCGTTATGTTGGTAAGACTAACAAAGTTAAAAAAGCAATTGTTAAGTTAAGTGAAGGAAGTTCTATTGAACTTAATTAAGGAGGGTATATATGGCGATTAAAACTTTTAAATCAATAACTAACGGAACACGTAATATGTCTAAGTTAGTTAATGAAGAAATTACAAGTAGTACTCCAGAGAAATCTTTATTGGTAACTTTAAAGAAAAATGGTGGACGTAATAATCAAGGTAGAATTACTCTAAGACATCGTGGTGGTGGAGCTAAGAGAAAATATCGTTTAATTGATTTCAAGAGAAATAAAGATGGTGTTGTTGGAACTGTAGCTTCTATCGAATACGATCCAAATAGAACTGCTAACATTGCTTTAATTAAATATGCTGATGGAGAAAAGAGATATATCATTGCTCCAAAAGGTTTAAAAGTTGGGGATAAAGTTGAAAGTGGTGCTAAGACTGATATTAAAGTTGGTAATACACTTGAACTTGGAAATATTCCTGAAGGTACTTTAGTTCATAATATTGAGTTAAAGGCTGGTAAAGGTGGACAAATCGTTCGTTCAGCTGGTTCTAGTGCTCAAATATTAGGAAGTGAAGGAAGATACACATTAATTCGTTTAACTAGTGGAGAAGTTCGTAAAGTATTAAGTACTTGTCGTGCTACTATTGGTGAAGTTGGAAATGCTGATCACGAATTAGTAAATATTGGTAAGGCAGGTCGTAAAAGACATATGGGTATTAAACCACATGTAAGAGGATCTGTTATGAACCCTAATGATCACCCTCATGGTGGTGGTGAAGGACGTACACCAGTTGGTCGTAAAGGTCCAGTTACTCCTTGGGGTAAACCAGCATTAGGATATAAGACACGTAGCAATAAGAAACAATCTGATAAGTTAATTGTTCGTCGTCGTAAAAAATAGGGAAAGGATTGAAGATAATGGCTAGAAGTTTGAAAAAGGGACCTTTCGCTGATAAGAGTTTGTTAGCAAAGGTTGCTAAAGTAAATGAATCAGGTAAAAAAGAAGTTATTAAAACTTGGTCTCGTCGTTCAACAATTTACCCTGAATTTATAGGACTTACATTTGCTGTTCACAATGGTAAAGAATTTATTCCTGTATATGTTACAGAAGACATGGTTGGACACAAATTAGGTGAGTTTGCTTTAACTCGTAAGTTTGGTGGACACGGCGAAAATAAAGATAAGAAATAATACCGGGAAGGAGGACTAAAATGGAAGCAGTAGCGATTGCAAAGGGAGTTAGAATTGCACCTCGTAAGGCTCGTTTAGTTATAGATTTAATACGTGGTAAGAGTGTTATTGAAGCTGATAAGATTTTAAAGAATATTAATAAAGAATCAGCTAGAATATCAAGAAAAGTTTTAGTTTCTGCTGTTGCAAATGCTGAAAACAATATGGGTTTAAAGAAAGAAAATCTATTTGTTAAGGAAGCAATTGTTAACGAAGGACAAACAATGAAAAGAATGAAATTTGGTTCTCGTGGTCACGTAGATCCAATTAAGAAAAGAACAAGTCACATTAAAATAGTAGTGAGTGAAAAATAATACAAAGGAGGAAAACTCGTGGGTCAAAAAGTTAGTCCAATAGGACTTAGAATTGGCATCAATAAAACATGGGAATCTAAATGGTTTGCTGATAACAAAGATTTCGCTAAGTTTTTAAATAATGATGTTAAAATTCGTAAATTTTTATCTAAGAAATTAAAAGATGCAGCAGTTGCTAGTATTTTAATTGAAAGAACTAGTAAAAAGACTGATGTTATCATCAATACAGCAAAACCTGGCGTAGTTATTGGTCATGGTGGAGATGAGATTGAAAAACTTAAAAAAGAATTATCTAAGTTAGTTAACGAAGATGTTCAAATTTCTATTATGGAGATTAAAAACCCTGATGTTGTTGCAGCACTTGTTGCTGAAAACATTGCTCATCAAATTGAAAATCGTGTTTCATTTAGAATTGCTCAAAAGAGAGCTATTAGAAATGCTATGAAAGCTGGAGCAAAGGGTATTAAAACTGCAGTTTCTGGTCGTTTAGCTGGTGCTGATATGGCAAGAACTGAAGGTTATACTGAAGGAAATATTCCTCTTCATACTTTAAGAGCTGATATTGATTATGCTCATAAAGAAGCTGATACTACTTATGGTAAAATTGGTGTTAAAGTATGGATTTATAAAGGAGAAATCCTTCCTGAGAAAAAAAACAAGGGAGGTAATGTAGATGGCAGTCATTCCAAAAAGAACTAAATATCGTCGTCCACATAGATTACACTATGATGGTGTTTCAAGAGGAAATACTGAGTTACATTTTGGTGAATTTGGGTTACAGGCATGTGAAGGTGCTTGGATAACTCAACAACAAATTGAAGCAGCTCGTGTTGCTATGACTCGTTATATGAAACGTGGTGGTAAAGTATTTATTAATATTTTCCCTCATTTATCATTAACTAAGATACCTCTAGAAACTCGTATGGGTAAAGGTAAAGGTCAACCAGAAGTATGGGTTGCAGTTGTTAAGAAAAATAAGATTATGTTTGAAATAAGTGGAGTTACTGAAGATGTTGCTCGTGAGGCTTTAAGACTTGCTATGCACAAACTTCCTATCAAATGTAAATTTGTAAAGAAGGAAAGTGGTGAGACACGTGAAAAATAATGAAATTAGAAATTTAACTAATGAAGAAATATTAGCTAAAATTGAAGAATACAAAGAAGAATTATTTAACTTACGTTTAAGTCAAGCTACTGGTAATCTTGAAAAACCTTCAAGAATTAGAGAATTGAGAAAGTTAGTTGCACGTATGAAAACTGTTCTACGTGAACGTGAACTACAAGATTAGGAGGTTTATAATGGAAAAAAGAACTCAAGAATTAGTAGGAAAAGTTGTAAGTGCTAAAAACGATAAAACTATTACCGTTTTAGTTGAAACTTACAGAAAAGATCGTTTATATGGTAAACGTGTTAAATATTCTAAAAAATATGCTGCACATGATGAAAAGAATGTTGCAAATGTAGGTGATACAGTTCGTATTGCTGAAACTAGACCACTATCTAAGACTAAGCATTTCCGTTTAGTTGAAGTAGTTGAAAAAGCAGTTATTTTATAATTGTTAGACGAATAGGAGGATTAATATATGATTCAACAACAAAGTCGTTTAAAAGTTGCTGATAACTCAGGTGCTCGTGAACTTATGGTTATAAGAGTAATGGGTGGAAGCCACGTTAAGACAGGAAATATCGGTGATATTGTAGTTGGAACTGTAAAAAAAGCTACTCCTGGCGGTACAGTTGAACGCGGAAAAGTTGTTAAGGCTGTAGTTGTTAGAAGTAAATTTGGTCTAAGAAGAGAAGATGGATCTTATATTAAATTTGATGATAACGCTTGTGTTATTATTAAGGATGATAAGAGTCCTGTTGGAACTCGTGTATTTGGACCAGTAGCACGTGAATTACGTGATAAAGATTTTATGAAAATTGTATCACTTGCTAAAGAAGTGTTATAGGTTGGAGGAATAATATGAACTTTAAAAAAGGAGATAAAGTAGTTGTTATTTCTGGTAAATCTAAAGGTACTGTTGGAACAATTTCTAATATCTTAAAGGATAATAAAGTTATTGTTGAAGGTGCTAATATGGTTAAAAAGCATATTAAACCTAATGGTCAAACTGCTGGAAGTATTGTTGAAGTTGAAGCTCCAATTAATGCTTCTAATGTAATGATTGTTGATCCAAAGACTAAAAAGAGAACTAGAATTGGACATACTACTGATAAAAAAGGTAATAAAGTTAGAGTTAGTAAAAAGTCTAATGAACAACTTAATTAATTGGAAGGAGGGTATTTATGAACCACCTAAGAGAAAAATACAATAAAGAAATCATACCTAGTTTGAGAGAAAAATATGGTTATAAGAGTGTTATGGAAACTCCTAAGTTAGATAAAATAGTAGTTAATATGGGTGTAGGTGATGCTACAACTAATTCTAAATTATTAGAGGCTGCTATGAATGACTTAGAGATCATAACAGGACAAAAGCCAGTTGCTACAAGAGCTAAGAAGGCTATTGCTGGATTTAAAGTAAGAGAAGGTCAAGCAATTGGATGTAAAGTAACACTTCGTGGAGAAAATATGTACAATTATTTAGACAAATTAATTAGTATTACATTACCACGTGTTCGTGACTTTAGAGGTATTTCATCTAAAGCATTTGATGGTAGAGGAAACTATACTTTAGGTTTAACTGAACAACTTATTTTCTCAGAAATAGAATATGATAATGTTGTTAAAGTTCGTGGGATGGACATTGTTTTTGTAACTACTGCAAAGACTAATGAAGAAGCTTACGATTTACTAAAAGGTTTCGGAATGCCATTTAAGAAATAATTTATAGGAGGATTATATGGCTAAGAAAAGCATGATTGTAAAAGCTAGTCGTAAACCAAAATTCAAAGTACGTGAATATACACGTTGTGAAAGATGCGGAAGACCTCATTCTGTATTAAGAAAATATGGGATTTGCCGTATTTGTTTTAGAGAATTAGCTTATAAAGGACAAATACCAGGCGTTAAAAAATCTAGCTGGTAGGATGAAGGGAGGATATATATGGGATTTGCAAATGATCCAATCGCAGATATGCTTACAAGAATTCGTAATGCAAATCAAATGCGATATAAAGAAGTTGAAGTACCCGCTTCAAAGATTAAAATTGAAATAGCAAGAATACTTAAAGAAGAAGGTTTTATTGCTGATTATAAGATTAAGAAAAATGATGTTCAAAGTATTATTGTTTTATATTTAAAATATGGAGATAGAAAAGAACGTGTAATTACTGGACTTAAGAGAATTTCTAAACCAGGATTACGTGTTTATGCGAAAGCTCAAGAACTTCCACGTGTTTTAAATGGTTTAGGTATTGCTATCATATCTACTTCTCATGGAGTAATGACTGATAGAGATGCTAGAAATCAATCACTTGGTGGAGAAGTTATGGCTTACATTTGGTAGAAAGAGAGGATTAATATGAGTCGTATTGGAAATAGAATTCTTACAATACCAGCTGGTGTTACTGTTAGCGTTGATGGTTCTAACGTAACTGTAAAAGGTCCTAAAGGTGAACTTTCTACTGTAATTGATAAAAATATTAAAGTTGAAGTTGAAGGAACAGAAGTTAAGGTTACTAGAGTAAATGATAACTTTAAAACTGCTCACGGGACTGTAAATGCTAATATCAATAATATGATTGTTGGTGTTTCAACTGGTTTTGAAAAGAAGTTAGAAGCTGTTGGTGTTGGATACCGTTTTGCACTTAAAGGTAATGAATTAGTTGTAAGTGCTGGTTATTCTCATCCAGTAAATGTAAAAATACCTTCAGGTATTACTCTTGAAAGTCCAAGTAATACTGAATTATTTGTTAGAGGTATTGATAAACAAGCAGTTGGACAATTTGCTGCAGAGGTTAGAAGTATAAGGGAACCAGAACCATATAAAGGTAAAGGTATTCGTTATTCTGATGAACACATTATCCGTAAGGAAGGTAAGAAAGCTGCTTAATAATTAAGTAAAGGAGAGTTATTCATGATTAAGAAAGTATCTCGTAATCAAGCACGTGTTGCTAGACATGCTCGTGTTAGATCTAAAGTTGTTGGTACTGCTTCAGAACCAAGATTAAATATATTTAGATCTAATGGAAATATTTTTGCTCAAATCATTGATGATAGCTGTGATAAAACATTAGTTAGCGCTTCTTCTATTGACAAGGAATTAAAACTTGAAAATGGTGGAAATGTTGAAGCAGCTGCAAAAGTTGGTGAATTATTAGCTAAAAGAGCTAAGAAAGCAAAAATTACTAAGGTAACTTTTGATAGAGGTGGTTACCTATATCACGGACGTGTTAAGGCTTTAGCTGACGCTGCACGTGAGAATGGATTAGAATTCTAGGAGGAAATTAGATGGAAAATAAGAAAAGAGAGCCACGTCAAAAACAATTTGAAGAAGAAATTGTTAATATTGGACGTGTTACTAAGGTAACTAAAGGTGGTCGTGATTTCCGTTTCTCTGCTACAGTTGCTGTAGGTGACAGAAAAGGTCGTGTAGGTATTGGTACTGGTAAAGCTAAAGAAGTACCTGATGCTATTAAGAAGGCTAGTCAAGCTGCTGTTAAAAACGTAGTAAGAGTTTCTATCGTTGATGGAACTATCCCACATGAAGCAATAGGTGTTAGAGGAGCTAGTAAGGTTATGTTAAAACCTGCTACTGCTGGTACTGGTGTTAAAGCTGGTGGTCCAGTTAGAGCTGTTCTAGAACTTGCTGGTGTTAAAAACATTTTATCTAAATCACTTGGATCAAACACTAAGATTAATATGGCATTTGCTACTTTAGAGGCTTTAAAGAGTCAAAGAACTATTGAAGAAATTGCTAAATTACGTGGTAAGAAAGTTGAGGAAATTAGATAATGAAATTACATACTGTTCATCCTGCTGAAGGTGCTACTTTCTCTAAAAAGAGATTAGGTAGAGGTGTAGGTAGTGGATTAGGAAAAACTTCAGGTAAAGGTCATAAAGGACAAAACGCTCGTAGTGGTGGTGGAGTAAGACCTGGATTTGAAGGTGGTCAATTACCATTATTTAGAAGATTACCAAAACGTGGATTTAGTAATGCTAAATTTAGAGTTAGATATGCTGTAATTAATTTAAGTGATTTAAACAAGTTTGAAGATGGTGCTGTTGTTACACCAGAATTATTAAAGGAAATGGGATTAGTTAAAAATCAATTAGATGGTGTTAAAGTTTTAGGAAATGGGACTTTAGAAAAGAAATTAACTGTTAAAGCTCACAGATTCTCTGATGTTGCTTATGCAGAAATAGAAAAATTAGGTGGAAAAGCTGAGGTGATTTAATGTTTGCAACAGTGAAGCAAATATTTGCACCAAAGAATAAAGAAATAAGAAAAAGAATATTGTTTACATTGGCTGTATTATTTGTTTTTAGATTAGGTACTGCTATTGTTATTCCAGGTGTTAATGTTTCCAGCATTAATAATTTAGGGTTCTTTGAACTTTTAGATGTTATGGGTGGTGGAGCATTATCGAATGTTTCAATATTTGCGCTTGGTGTTTCTCCATATATTACTGCTTCGATTATTATTCAATTGTTAGAGATGGATGTTGTTCCATATTTAGCTGAGTTATCTAAGCAGGGAGGAACTGGAAGAGCTAAGTTAAATCAGATTACTAGAATTACTGGTATTATACTTGCATTTTTCCAAGGTTATATGTTCTCGTTTACATATATTAAAGGTCATGCGGTAATGGAATATATGTTATTCTCATTAGTATTAACTGCTGGAACTTGCTTTGTTATGTGGATGGCTGATCAAATAACTAGTAAAGGTGTAGGAAATGGTACTAGTGTGATTATCATGGCTGGTATTGTTGCTGGTCTTCCAAATATGTTTAAGAGTGCATGGACTGCATTTACTGGTAATAATGGTAATTTAGGAATTTTATTATTTGTTTTATATGTTTTAGTTTATGTAGCACTTATTATTGGTATTATATATGTTGAAACTTCTGAACGTAGAATTCCTATACAATATTCTAATAAAACAACTGGTTCATTTGCTAAGAACCAAAATTATATTCCTTTTAAATTGAATTCAGCTGGTGTAATGCCTGTTATATTTGCATCAATTTTGATTTCAATACCTGGTGTTATTGCTGGATTTGTTAATAAGGAAGTATTTACTAATTTTGTTGATAAATGGCTTAGAATGTCAACTGGTACAGGTTTTGTACTTTATATTATATTTATTTTTGCTTTTTCATATTTTTATACATTCTTACAAATTAAACCAAAGGAAATGGCTGAAAATTTGAATAAGAATGGTGGATATATACCAGGTGTTAGACCTGGAAATGAGACTGTAAATTATGTTACTAAAGTACTTAAAAATTTAACAGTTTTAGGTGCATTTAGTTTAGCATTTCTTGCAGCACTTCCAATTATATTTGGTATTGTCACTAAGTTAGGTGGTAATATCAGTATTGGTGGAACTGGTATGCTTATTGTAATTGGTGTATGTTTGGAAACATATAAACAAATTGAGAGTCAACTGGTTAGTCATACATATAAGGTAGGAAGAAGAAGGAAAAAATGAGGAGTATTATTCTTATAGCCCCACCTGCTGCAGGTAAGGGTACTCAATCTGATATGCTTGTAGAAAAGTATGGATTTGTGCATATTTCTACTGGTGATTTATTAAGAGAAGTTGCTTTGCATGATGATTCTATTAAGAAACTACTTGAAACAGGTAATTTGATTGATGATGAAATTGTGTTTAAATTGCTTCGTGATAGATTATTGCTTGATGATTGTAAAAAAGGATTTATTCTTGATGGTTTTCCAAGAAATGTTACTCAAGCTATTAAATATGAAAGTTTGATTAACGAACTTGGTATTTCTTCTAATGTTGTTATTTATCTTGATATTGATAAGGATACTGCTATTAAGCGTATTGCTGGAAGGGTAAGTTGTCCTAATTGTCATAGGGTATTTAATGATTTAATTGAAGAATCAATGCCAAAAGTATCTGGAAAATGTGATGATTGTGGCAGTGTTTTAACTAAAAGATCTGATGATAATATTGATACTTTTAGTACACGCTATGATGTTTATTGTAAAAATACTTTACCACTTATCGATTATTATAAAGGAAAAGGTATCCTATATACTGTTGATAGTGGAATGGGTAAGGATAGTGTTTTTGAAGCTGTTTGTGATATTGTAGGTGATTTAAGTGATTAGTATTAAATCATCTGATGAGATTGAATTATTAAGAATTGCTGGTAAAATAACAGGTGATACTCATAATTATTTAAAGGATTTTGTTAAGCCTGGTATTACAACTGGTGAGTTGGATAAGTTAGCGTATGATTATATTATTAGTCGTGGTGCTACTCCTTCTTTTAAAGGTTATGATGGTTTTCCTGGAACAATATGTGCTTCTGTTAATGAGGAGGTTGTTCACGGAATTCCTGGTAATCGTGTTTTGGAAGAAGGGGACATTATTTCAATCGATATTGGTGCTTGTTATAAGGGATATCATGGAGATTCAGCTTGGACATATCCAGTTGGAAAAATAAGTAAAAGATGCGAAGATTTATTAAAATGGACTGAAGAATCTTTATTTGAGGGTTTGTCTGTTATAAAGGATGGGGCTCAAATTGGTGATATTGGTTGTGCAGTTAGTAAGTGTGCAAAACGTCATAATTTAGGTGTTGTTAAGGAACTTGTTGGACATGGTGTAGGTACTGATGTTCATGAGGATCCTGATGTTCCTAATTATGGTTTTGCCGGTACTGGAATTGTTTTAAAAGAAGGTATGGTAATTGCAGTTGAGCCAATGCTTAATTTAGGGACTCCTAAGATTTATATTTTAGATGATGACTGGACAATTATAACAGCTGACGGTAAACCATCTGCCCACTTTGAACATACTGTACTTGTTACAAAGGATGGGTATGAAATTTTGACAAAGAGGTGATTTGATGGCTAAGGAAGATCTTATTGAAGTAACTGGTAAAGTAATTGAAGCCTTACCAAATGGTGAATTTAAAGTAGAACTAGAGAATAAACATATTGTATTGGCTCATGTTTCTGGTAAAATCCGAATGTTTAACATTCGCATTTTAGTAGGTGATACAGTTACTCTAGAGCTATCACCATATGATTTAACACATGGGCGCATAACCTATAGGAAAAATTAGGAGGTAAATATGAAAGTAAGAGCATCTGTAAAAAAGATTTGTCCAAAATGTAAAATTATTAGACGTAGGGGTAAGATTTATGTAATCTGCGAAAACCCTAAACATAAACAAAGACAAGGTTAATAGGAGGTGTTAATATGGCACGTATTAAAGGTGTAGATGTACCAAATAATAAGAGAAGTGAAATTGCTTTAACTTATATTTATGGTATTGGAAGAAGTTTATCAAATAAAATATTAACTGACGCTAAAGTTGATGTTAATAAGAAGGCAGGAGATTTAACAAATGACGAATTAGCTCGTATTCGTGATGAAGTTAATAAGTATACTACAGAAGGAGATTTACGTCGTGAAGTTAATATGAATATCAAGACTAAGATGGAAATCAATTCTTATGAAGGTACTCGTCATAAAAAAGGTTTACCTGTTCGTGGACAAAGAACAAATAGAAATGCAAGAACTCGTAAGGGTAAAGGTAAAGTTGTTGCTAATAAGAAAAAATAATGATTTAAAAGGAGGTTATTTATATGGCTTATAAATCAAGAAAACGTAAAGTTAAGAAGAATGTACCACAAGGTAAAGCATTTATTCATACAACTTTTAATAATACTATCGTTACTGTTAGTGATTTAGAAGGTAATGTAATAAGTTGGGCTTCTGCTGGTACTTTAGGATTTAAAGGTAGTAAAAAGTCTACTCCATTTGCTGCAGGTATGGCTGCTGAAGCTGCTGGTCGTGCTGCTGTAGATATGGGAATGAAAACTGTAAAAGTTTTTGTTAAAGGATTAGGATCAGGACGTGAGACAGCTATTAGATCACTTCAAACAGCTGGACTTGAAATTGAGACAATCTCTGATGTAACACCTATTCCACATAATGGATGTCGTCCACCAAAACGTCCTCGTGGATAATAGAAAAGGAGTGTTGAAATGTTGAATTTTGAAAAACCAATGTATAAGATAACTGATTATATTGAAAATAATAATTTTGGAAAGTTTGAACTTGAACCTCTTGAAAGAGGATTTGGAACTACTTTAGGAAATGCATTAAGACGTGTTATGTTATCTTCTATGCCAGGAAGTGCTATTGTAGCATTTAAGGCTGATGGAGTTATGCATGAGTTTACTACTATTGAAGGTATCGTTGAAGATGTAACTACTATTGTTTTGAATTTAAAGAGTATTGTTGTTAAAAATAGTACTGATGAGGTTAAAAAATTAACTTTATCTGTTCATGAGGAAAAAGTTGTTACTGCTGCTGACATAGTTCTTGATGAGGGTGTTGAAATTATTAATCCTGATCAAGTAATTTGTACTATTTCTGCTGGTGGTAAGTTAGATATGGAATTATTAGTTGCGAATGGACGTGGATATGTTCCTTCTAACGAGAATAAGTCTTTTGTTGAAGGACAAAAGATTGGTTATATTCCAATTGATGCATTATATTCTCCAATTGAAAGAATTAGCTATGAAGTTGATTCTGCACGTGTTGGTCAAGATGCAAGTTATGATAAGTTAATTATGAATGTTCAAACTAATGGTTCTATTAAACCTGAAGAGGCTATGGCTTTAGCTGCTAAAATTTTAATTGAACATTTGAATATAGTTACAAATTTAAGTGAAATTGCTGATATGACTGGAATTATGAATGCTAAACAAGAAGATAGTAAGTTAAAGAAATTAGAAACTTCTATTGATGATTTAGATTTCTCAGTTAGGGCTTATAATTGTTTAAAAAGAGCTGGTGTTAATACACTAGGTGATTTAACAGAAAAATCAGAGTTAGAAATGATGAAAATACGTAATTTAGGTAAGAAGTCTTTAAAAGAAGTTATTGATAAGATTAAAGATATGGGACTTAAATTCCGTGATGAAGACTAGTTAGGAGGTATAATATGGCTTACAGAAAATTAGGTCGTACTAATAAACATAGAAGAAGTATGCTTGCTAATTTGACTAAGGACTTAATTAACAATGAAAGAATTGAGACAACTGAAACTAGAGCTAAAGAAGTTCGTAAGTTTGTTGATAAGATGATTTCTTATGGTAAGGATGGTTCTTTAGTAGCAAGAAGAAATGCATTAGCTTTCTTACAAAATGATAATAATACTGTTAAGAAAGTTTTTGATGACTTAGCTAAGAGATATGCAAACCGTAATGGTGGTTATACTAGAATCTTAAAGTTAAATGAAAGAAGAGGAGACGACGCTTTAGTTGTTATTCTTGAATTAGTAGAAGGAGATGCTAAATAGTATCTTCTTTTTTATTGTTTTATTAGTAATATAATTGCTAGATAATTGTAGTTTTGATATTTACATTGTATTTTGTAAAGTATTCTATTTTTAATAATGTGCAAAGTTATAATATCTTTTAATTTAAATGAATATTAATGATGTGTAATTGTTGCTGTTATTTCAGTTGCTAGAGTTTGTATATTTATTGATATAAAATATGTATGATAAAGGTAATTTGTTTTATCTTTTTTTATGTTATAATTAAAGTGGTGATAGTATGTTAAAGTTTATTGATAAAAATAATTGTTATATTGATGATAATGTTAAGATAGGTGAAGGTAGTGTTATTTATCCTAATGTTGTTATTGAGGGTAATTGTGTTATTGGTTCTAATTGTATAATTGGTCCTGGATGTTTTATTAAGAATAGTAATATTGGTGATAATTGTTGTATTTATAGTTCGCATGTATTTGATAGTGTTGTTTTAAATAATGTTAATGTTGGACCTTATGCTTTTATTCGTGATAATGTTAATGTTAGTTCTTATTGTAAGATAGGTTCTTTTGTTGAGGTTAAGAATAGTAGTATTGATTCTTGTAGTAAAGTTTCTCATTTGTCTTATATTGGTGATAGTGATGTTGGGTGCAATGTCAATATAGGTGCTGGTGTTGTAACTGCAAATTATGATGGTGTTAAAAAGAATAAAACTGTTATATCAGATGGAGCATTTATTGGTTCTAATAGTTCTTTAGTAGCTCCATTAAATATTGGTTCTAATAGTGTTATTGGTGCTTCTTCTTGTATTACTGAGGATGTTATAGATGATAGTTTGAGTATTGCTCGTAGTCGACAAGTTAATAAGAATGGCTATTATAAAAAAAATATTTAAGTGTGTTTATTAACATGCTTTTTTGTTTATTAAATTATTAATAATTATGGTTAATTTTATTGTAAAAAAAAATTATTTATACTAAAATGTATATAGGGTGGTAGTATGGGCAACATGGTTGTTATAGATAATTTGAATTTTAAGTATTCTAACAAAGTTGTTTTTAAAGGATTATCTTTGTCTATACCTACAGGTTCTTTTACTACTATTCTTGGTAATAATGGAAGTGGAAAGAGTACATTAGTTAAATTATTAGCTGGGTTAGAAAAGTCTAATTCATGTATTATGGTCGATGGAATGTTATTTTGTAATAAAAATATTTCATCTATTGTTTCTGATATTGGAGTCGTTTTTGATAATTTTAATAGTTCTTTGTTTTCAACTGTTTTTGAAATGTTATCTTTTCCTTTAAGAAATATGGGTTATTCTGATAGTGATGTTGTTATTTGTGTTAATGATATTTCTAAGGATTTAGGAATTGTAGAATTATTAGGTAGAAATCCAGATAGTTTAAGTTGTTCAGAGAAGCAGATTGTTAATTTTGGATGTGCTCTAATTAAGAAGCCTAAGTTATTAATTTTGGATGAGGCTTTTTCAATGTTAGATGATATTACTCGTGTTAATATGTTGTTACTTTTAAAACATTTTAATAAAGAGTTTGGGATAACTATTATGAATTTTTCTCATGATATTGAGGAAAGTTTGTATGGTGGTGATATTTTAATTATTGATTCTGGAAAAGTTGTTATTCATGATTCTAAGGAGAATGTTTATAAGCAAGAAAAGTTATTGAGAAGTTTAGATTTTAATTTGCCTTTTATGGTTGATTTATCTAATAAGTTATCTTATTATGATATGATTGATGATGTTATTTATGATATGGATGAAATGGTTGATTTATTATGGAAATAAAAATTAGTAATGTTTCTTTTTCATATGGTAATAATATTGTTTTTGATAATTTTTCTTGTTTAGTTAAAGATGAATTAATAAGTGCGATTGTAGGTAAATCTGGAAGCGGAAAGAGTACATTACTAAATTTAATTGGTGGACTTTCTTGTTTTCATGGTTCTATTACATTTGGTTCTTTGAATAATTATAGGATTGGTTATTTGTTTCAGAATTCTTTTGATCAAGTTTTTAATTCTAGTGTTTATATGGAAATGGAATTTGGTTTGAAGATGTTTAAATGTTCTGATATAGATCTTAAAATTCGTGAAGCTATTAAGTTAGTTGGTTTGGATGAAAGTTATTTGCCTAGAAATCCATATGAGTTGAGTTATGGAGAGTGCCGTAAGGTTATGCTTGCATCTATTCTTGCTTATGATCCAGAAGTTATTGTTCTTGATAATCCGTCTGTTGGACTTGATAATAAGAGTAAGAATGAATTGATTAAATTGCTTAAATCTTTAAAGAAAGATTATAATAAAACAATTATTATTGTTAGTAGTGATATTAATTTTTTACACAGATTTGTTGATTATGTTTATTTACTTAAAGATGGTAAAATTTGTCTTGAGGGTAGTAAATATGATGTTTTTTCTAATGAGGAGAAAATGAATGAATGTGGTTTATTTGTTCCTAATGTTTTGCATTTTTCTAATATTGTAAAAGTTAAAAAAAATGTTAATATTGGATATAGAGATGAAATAAATGATTTAATAAAGGATGTGTATAGGTATGCAAAGTGGTGATTTGTTTAAGTATAAAAATACATCTTCTATTGTTCATACATTGAATCCTTTATGTAAAATACTTGGACTTTTTATATTTTTGATCATGATTATTATGTGTTCAAGCGTTAGAGTAATTTGTGGATTGTCTTTGATATTTATTTTTATTATGGTTATTTCAAATGTTTCTTTTAAAGAATATTTTAAAATAATTTGGGTCTTTAGGTTTTTTCTGATTTTTATATTTTTTATTAGTTTGTTTTTTGATGGGTTTTATAGTAGTTTTATTATTATTTTACGAATTTGTTTAGGATTATTATATTTTAGTGTTTTACTATATACTACTAGTTTAAGTGAAATATATTTTGGTTTTTTATCATTGCTTAGACCTTTTAAATTATCTATATCAATAATATATAAATGCTTTTCTATTTTCTTTTGTTTTATTCCTTTCTTTTTTTCTGAGTATGATAGAATTAGAAAATCTCAATTTTGTCGAGGTTTAACTAATATTGATTTGTTTTTATGGTTTAAAACTGTTGTTTTAGCTTCTACTATGACTTTTAGAAAGATTAATGATGTTAATAAACTTATGATGTTTAATAATTTTAATTGTGATTCTAATATTGGTTTTAAATGGCGTGTTTGTGATGTTTATATGATTGTTTGTCATTTATTAGTTTTGATTTTTGTTTTGATTAAAGAGGTGGTATTGTGAGGTATATGATGACTTTTGCTTATGATGGTTCTAAGTATAATGGATATCAGAAGCAACCTAATGGGTTAACTATACAAAATAAGCTGGAGGATGCTTTAACTAGTATTAATAATAATAAGAGTGTAAGTGTATGTGCAAGTGGTAGAACTGATGCTGGGGTTCATGCTTATGGTCAAAAAGCACATTTTGATTTAAATACTAAAATTTCATGTGATAATTTGAAACGGGCATTAAATAGTTTATTGCCTGGTGATATTTATGTTAAGGATGTTATTGAAGTTGATGATAATTTTCATGCAAGATTTGATGTTAAAGCTAAGGAATATATTTATAAGATTAATATGGGAGAGTATAATCCAATAGAAAAAGATTATATATTGCAGTATTGTAAAAAGCTTGATGTTGTTGAGATTGAGAGAGCTTTAAAGTATATTGAGGGAACTCATGATTTCAAATCTTTTACTGCTGGTGATGATGTTCGTGATGATTATGTAAGAACTATTATACAAACTAATTTAATTAGGGATTTAAGGAATGTTAATATGATTACTATATCTTTTTTGGGTACTGGTTTTATGCGTTATATGGTTAGAAATTTAGTTGGAACTTTAATACAAATTGGTGAAGGTAAATATAAAAGTACTGATATCATTGATATATTGGATGCAAAGGATAGGAGGAAGGCTGGTATGTGTGCAGATGCATGTGGTTTATATTTAAAGGATGTTTTTTATAGATGAGATTAGCTGTTATAAGTGATGTTCATGGTAACTTACCTGCTTTAGAGAAGGCTTTTGCATTTATTGAAAAAGTTAAAATTGATGGTATTGTATGGTGTGGTGATTATATTACTGATATATTATTGTCACCTGAGGTATTAGAGTTTATTAAGTTAAAGAATAAGAAGTATAAGCATTGGATGATTAAGGGAAATAGGGAAGATTATATTATTGATTATCATAATAAGAAGAATGATTTTAGTAAGATTGATGCGACTGGTAGTTTATTACTTACATATAATTCTTTGAGTGGAGAGGATATTAAATATATTTCTTCTTTACCTGATGAAGTTATTATTGATATTAATGGTTGTCCTAAAATACATTTGAAGCATAAAATGGATAGTAGTACTAGGTATAAGTATCATGTTTTTGGTCATATTCATAAACAGTGTTTGTTTGTTAAAAATGATACAACTTTTATTAACCCAGGTAGTGTTGGTCAGTGTTGTTCTGGTACTCCTGGTGTGGAATTTGCTTTGATGGAACTTGTTGATGGTGAGTGGAGTACGCATTTTTATCATATGAATTATAATTTGGAGTATGTTGTTAAGTTTATTAATAATAGTGATTTATCTGATTGTAAGTATCATTGGTGTGATGTCTTAATAAAGACTATTGAAACAGGTCATAATTTTGTTGAAGATTATATTGATGGTGCTAAGGATGTTTCTAAAAAATGTGGTGTTGATGTTAAAAATATTAGTGATATTCCTTCTAAGGTATGGGATTTTGTGTATGATAAAATAATTTTTAATAAAAAGTAGTAAAAAAGGTTAATTAATAGGGTTTTATTGTTGACTTTTTTTTGTTTATTTAGTACAATTTTACTTGGTACATTTTATTTATCCCACATTGATAAGCCTTGGGACAGCTTATTAAATGTAATGGAGAAAGGAAATATTTATGAAAGATTCTTATATGCAAAAGAAAGAAGATATAGTACGTAATTGGTATGTTATTGATGCTGAGGGAATGAACTTAGGTCGTTTAGCTACTAAAGCTGCTCATATCTTAAGAGGAAAGCATAAACCAACATTTACTCCTCATATTGATTGTGGTGATTATGTAATTGTTGTTAATGCTTCAAAGGTTAATTTAACTGGTAATAAGTTAGATGACAAGATTTATTATAACCATAGTGGTTATACTGGTGGTTTAAGAGAAAGAACTGCTCGTGAAATGAAAGAAAATTATCCTGTTGAAATGGTTGAGAGAGCTGTAAAGGGAATGCTTCCAAAAGGAAGATTAGGACGTTCTACTTATAAGAAATTATTTGTTTATGCAGGTAGTGAACATCCTCATATGGCACAAAAGCCAATTAAGATGGACTAAGGAGGGTTTTGAATGGCTAATAAAAGAGTTTTTTTAGGAACAGGTAGAAGAAAATCTTCTGTTGCTCAAGTTAAGATGGTTCCTGGTAAAGGAAAAATCACTGTTAATGGTAGAGATGTTAGAGATTTCTTTCCATATGAAACTAATGTTATGGATTTAAAACAACCTTTAGTTGCAACAGGTACAGAAGAATCATTTGATATTGATATTAAAGTTAATGGTGGAGGATTTACTGGAGCTACTGGAGCTATTAGATTAGGTATTACTCGTGCTTTAATTGAGTATGATAAAGCTAATGAAGATAGCGAAAATAGTTACAGAAAAATTCTTAAGAGAGCTGGTTTTGTTACAAGAGATTCTCGTATTAAAGAAAGAAAGAAACCAGGTTTAAAAGCAGCACGTCGTGCACCACAATTTTCAAAAAGATAATATTTTTCATGAGTTTTGGAGATACATTTTGTATCTCTTTTCTTTTTTTGGTATAATATGGTTGGTGATTTTTATGAGATTGACTCATGATTGGATTGATTATAAATTAATTGATGCTGGTAATGGTGAGAAGTTAGAAAGTTGGAATGGTGTTATTTTAAGACGTCCTGATCCTCAAGCAATGTGGCCAATTAATAATAGTAGTGATTGGAAGCGTGTTGATGGTTTTTATCATAGGAGTGATAAAGGTGGGGGATATTGGGATTTTTTTAAGAAGTTGGATGATTATTGGACTGTTAATTATAAGAATTTAACTTTTAAGGTAAGTCCTACTAATTTTAAGCATACTGGTTTATTTCCTGAACAGGCTGTTAATTGGGATTTTATGATTGATAAGATTAAGTGTGCTGGTAGACTTATTAAGGTTTTGAATTTATTTGCTTATACTGGTGGAGCTACTATGGCTTGTAGTAGTGCTGGTGCAGATGTTGTTCATGTTGATGCTTCTAAAGGTATGGTTTCTTGGGCTAAAGAGAATATGCAATTGTCTCATTTGGAGAATAATCATATTAGGTTTATTGTTGATGATTGTTTGAAGTTTGTTTTACGTGAAGCGCGCAGAGGTAATAAATATGATGCAATTATTATGGATCCTCCAAGTTATGGAAGGGGACCTAATGGTGAGGTATGGAAGTTTGAACATAATATTTATAATTTAATTAATGCTTGTATTGATATTTTATCTGATGAACCTTTATTCTTTTTAATTAATGCTTATACTACTGGTGTTTCTAGTACTGTTTTATATAACATTTTAAAGACTACTTTAGTTCCTCGTTTTGGAGGTTTAGTTGATGCTGATGAGATAGGACTTCCTATTTCTAATAATGATTTGATTTTACCTTGTGGTATTTGTGGAAGATGGCAGTCTAATGGTTAAGATACTATATGAAGATAATCATGTTTTGGTTGTAGTTAAACCTGTTAATATGCCTGTATGTGAGGATGACAGTGGTGATTTGGATTTGCTTTCTTATTTAAAGCAGTATATTAAGGAAAAGTATAATAAACCTGGTAATGTTTATTTAGGGCTTATTCATAGACTTGATAGGCCAGTAGGTGGTGTTATGGTTTTTGCTAGAACTAGTAAGGCTGCTAGTAGGTTGTCTGAACAGGTAAGAAAAGGCATGCTTTGTAAAAAGTATTATGCTGTTGTTTGTGGTAGATTGAGTGGTAGTGGTATTTTTCATGATAGATTATTGAAGGATAGTTATAATAATATTGTTAGGGTTGATTCTTGTGGTAAGGATTCTAGTCTTAAATATAGTGTAATTTCTTTTACGAATGGTTTATCACTTGTTGATATTAGTTTGATTACTGGTAGATCTCATCAAATTCGTGTTCAGTTTTCTAGTCGTGGTTTTCCTTTATATGGTGATCAAAAGTATAATAAGAATTCTGTTGTTGGAGAACAAATTGCTTTATTTTCTTATTGTTTATCTTTCTTTCATCCTATTACTAAAGAGTTAATGGAGTTTAGGGAGAATATTCCTAATAGAAAACCTTTTAATTTTTTTAAAGACATTTAGTGTCTTTTTTGTTTGTATAAATTTTTTGATAATGATATAATATATTTAGAATGGGATGGTTATATGAGTGATAGAAAGTTAAATTATAAGTTGTTAAATATTCTTTTGATTTTTGGGATATGTTTTTTATTCTATAATACTTTAGGTTTATGGAAGTTTGTTGTTGATAAGACTATTGCGATTGTTTCTCCTTTTGTTGTTAGTTTTGCGATTGCTTATGCTTTATATCCTATATTGGTTAAATTGCAGGCAAAGGGTATTAGGAAGCCACTTGCAATTATATTAATGCTTGTTTGTATTATTGGTTTCTTTATTATATTAATTTCTTTGCTTATTCCAATTATTGTTAAGCAGTCTGGAGCTCTTACTAGTATGATCTTATCTTTTATACAGGAAATGTCTTCTAAGTATAATATTGATTTACGTTATATTCAACAGAATATTACTGATATTAATGGTTTGATTAATAATTATGGTAGGTCTATTGGTAATTTTTCTTTTTCTTTTATTTCTAAGTCTATTGATTTTTTAAGTAAGTTTATTATTTGTTTTATTACTTCTATATACTTTTTGATTGATATGGATAGAATAAGAAGTAAAATTAAAAAGTGGGTTAAATGTAGAAATAAGCGTACATTTAATTATTTAAAGAGAATTGATTATGAAGTGAGTCAGTATTTTGTTGGTCTTGAAAAGTATATTGTTATTCAATTTGTTGAATATACTATTGTATTCTTTTTAATAGGACATCCTTATTATTTATTGCTTGGTATTTTATGTTCTATCACAACAATTATTCCTTATTTTGGTGGTATATTTGCGAATATTATTGCTTGTATTACCGCATTCTTTATTAATACTAAATTATTTATTTTAACTTTAATAGTTGCGTTTATATGTCCTAATATAGATGGTTATATTATTTCTCCACGTGTTTATGGTAAAACTAATAATATTCCTACTTTATTAACTATATTTGCGGTATTTGCAGGTGGAATTTTGTATGGTGTTGTTGGTATTATTATTTCTTTACCTATTGCGATTATCATGCTTGCTACTTATAGATTTTATGAGGAAGATATAAATGATAAAATTGTGGAATTAAAAGGTCAAAAGTAATTTTATTGAAAAATAATTATTACTTTTTTTTTATTGTAAATAAAAAGTTAAGTGAAATATTAAATTAGGGGTGTTTATTTTTTGTTTTTTTTGTTATAATTATTATTAGAATAATGAGGGTGGAAAATATGGATAATGTGATGGGTGTATTATCTAAGTTTAGGGATAATTTAGATAATATTATTAGTAGTTACAAAGAGAAAATTTCTGATATTGAAAAAGAAGAGGAATTTATTGTTACTTTAGGTGATGTTGTTAATTATTGTAAGAGTGATCATTTACTTTTACCGTTTTATGATGAGACAATATTATCTAGAGTTTTTGAGCGTGTTTTTCCACTTTCAAATGCTGAGTATAATAAAGTTAAAACAGCAAAGTATTTAATTGAATCAAGTAAGTCTATTGATAAGGGTCATTTTCCACAATATAATGATTCTGTTAAGGATATGGATAGTATTTTTGATAAATTAAGTAATAATTATGATAAGATGCTTTCTAATGATGATTTGAAGAAGGATAAGGATGATTTTAGTACTAAGGTTGATTCTTATTCTAGAATTTTATCTTGTATTGATGAAAATGGTTTTAATGCTTTGATTGATGATGTTGATTTATTTGAAGAAGTTATTAATGCATGTGATTTATCTAAAGATGAAATTAATGTTATTTTAAATGTTGCGATTAAGAGTAATTTGGAGTTTTTAGATTCAAGTGGTGTTTTAATTGAAGATGATGATATAGATATAAAAGATATGAAGGAACAGAATAATAAATTTAAGGATGAGATTAGTGATTTAAATAATCTTCTTAGTTAGGAGGAAGTTATGGAATTCAAGAATTATTTGGTTGGCTTGCTTTCTAATATTATTCACGATAGGTTGAAGTTGTTGTCTGAGACTAAGGATAATATGAAGAAGACTGAACAATATAAAAAGGTTGAGGAAATTTTTAGTGATGTTAATAAAGTTGTTGATGTTGATGACGATATGTTAAAGAATGTATTATTGGATATCACTGATTCTGATACTGTTGATGGAATTATATCTAATGTCGATATGATTAAAATTGTTGTTAATGGTAAGAAGAATGGGTTTGATTTATCTTTGGATGAAAGTCAAGAGGAACTTTTGAAGGGTGTTTATGAAATTGTTAATAATTATAGGGAAGAACTTGAGAAAAAAAATAAAGAAACAAGAGATTATTTGGAAACTTTTATTTCGAAGTGTGAAACTTTAAGTTCTGAAATTGGTACTGGTGTTGTAAAAGATATAGATACTCTTGATCAGATTTTTTCTGATAATGATGTTCCTGTTGATGATGTTATTAAGTGTAAGTTTGAAATTTTACGTAATAATAGTAAAAATTATAATATGAATTTAGAAGGTAAGGTTAAAGAAGAAGTTAATCTTCGTATAATTTTAAGAAAGTTTGATTTTGATTTAGATAGTTATTCTGATATTCAGAAGAATGCTTTAGTTAGTTTTGGTGATATTTCAAATATTGAACAAATTGTAAATTATATTAGTGATAATGATATTAAAATTGATTCTCAACAGTTGTTTATTATAATGTTATTTTCTAATGTTGAAATCTTGTCTAATATTATTGATTTGACTAATACATATGAAATGAGTTTTGATGAATTGTTTAAGATTCCTGGTGTATTTATTTCTAGTGCATCTAATGAAAAAGTTAATAGTTTATTGGATAAATATAAAGATGATGATGAGTTTTATTCTATTGAGAATATTACTTATATAGGTGCTTATTATGAGACATTTGTTGATAATATTTCGTTATTAGAGGCTAATAATAGAAGTGTTAGTGAATGCTTTAAAAATAATTTATTATGTTTAATTATTCCTGATTTATCTAAAAATGCTACTATTTTGTCTGGTTTAGAAATTTCTAATAAAGTATTTAGTATAATTTCTATTAATCCATTTTTGGCTACTTCTATTTCTTCTTTTAAAGAGTGTGGTTTAGAGGATTATATTAATAAAAATCCTTTAAGGTTAACAACTTCTTATTATAGATTAAAGGATATTTCTTCTAATATAATTCAAGCTCGAAAAAATGGAAATATTATTTTTAGAAGTTTAAGTGATAAGAAGAGTTATTGGTTGGCTAAGAATATTACAAGAAAGCATACTGATTCTGAGGTGATATAATGGATTTTTTGAAAAAGTATGATTTAACTGATGAGGATATAAATATTATAAAGAATAATAATTATGATAGCGTTATTAATGTTATTATTTATAACAAGAATAATGTTTGTGCAGTTATTGATTATTTGTTATCTATTGGTATTGAGGTGCCTACACTTGCTCAAATGTTATCTGATAGGCTCGATTTGTTTTTGAAGTCTGTTGATGAAATGAAAGTGTCTTTTGAGAAATATAATGTGTCTAATTTGATAACGATTATAAATGATGATATTGCAAATTTAAAATTTATTTAACAAGGGTTTCCCTTGTTTTTATTTTTTTTAAAATTATCTTGTAAAAATATTACTTTTGTGATATATTTATTTTAGGTGATATTATGAAGAATAAACAAGAAGCTGTTAAGTTAATTAAAAGAAAGCTTGATAATAATTCATTTTTATCATATATTGAGATTGCTGAAATTACTGGATATCATCCAAAGTATATTTTGAAGTTGAAGAAAGAAATTTTGGATGGAAGTATTAGTTTTGAACATGGAAATAAAAATAAGAAGCCTGTTAATGCGTTAAGTGATGAGGAAAAGAAAAAAATTATTAATTTATATAAGAGAAGTCATGCTAGTATTAGACAGTTTTGTAAATTTTATGCAAGGCGAAGTTATTCTTGTGTTTATAATGTTATTAAGGAATATGAAGAATCTTTATGATTCTTTTTTTGTTTACTTTTTTTTTTATTTTCATATATTAGATTAGAGTTATGTTTGTAACTTTTTTATAGAGGGGTTTTTATGTGTTTGAGTGATTTGGGTGTTAATGAAATGTGTGTTATATCTAAGTTAAATTCTGTTGGTATTATGCGTAGAAGACTTATGGATATTGGTTTTTTACCTGGTAGTACTGTTTTATGTTTTTTATCAAGCCCTAGTGGTAATCCTAAAGCATACTTGGTTAAAGGTAGTGTTATTGCACTTAGAAATAGTGATGCTTGTGATATTGAGGTTGAGTTGTTATGAAAGTAGCTTTATGTGGTAATCCTAATGTTGGTAAGAGTACTGTTTTTAATTATTTGACTGGTATGCATCAGCATACTGGTAATTGGATAGGTAAAACAGTTAGTAATGCGAAGGGGAATTATTTTGCTGATAAGGGTATTGAGATTTTTGATCTTCCTGGGTGTTATTCTTTAAGTTCAAGTTCTCGTGAGGAAGAGGTTGCTCGTGATTTTATTTGTTTTGGTAATGTAGATTCTTGTATTGTTGTTTGTGATGCTGTGTGTTTGGAAAGAAATTTAAATCTGGTTTTTCAGATAATGGAGATACATAAAAATGTTATTTTATGTGTTAATATGATGGATGAAGCAAGGAAAAAGGGTATTATTGTTGACATTGATAAACTTTCTTCTTTACTTGGAATTCCTGTTATTGGTGTTGTTGCTAAGAAAAAAATTGGGTTGACTGAGTTGATGAGTCATGTTAATTATAAGGGGAATTATTATAATTTTAGCTATGGTGATATTGTTGATTGTGCTATTGATTTGGTTTATCCTTTAATTGATGATGTTTATTCTATTAATCCAAGGTGGATTGCTTTAAAATTAATTAGTGATGATTCTAGTTTTTGCTCTTCTTTATGTGAACGATATCCTAAGTTGTATGGTGATAAATTATTGAATGAAAAGGTTATTGAGGCAAGGTATTTGCTTTTTAAGTCTGGTATTAGTTTATCTGATTTAGATGATATTGTTGTTGGTTGTATTAATAGTAAGTGCGAGGATGTTTTTTCTTCTTCTGTTGTTGTTTCTGATAATAATTGTTTTGTTAAACATAGAAAGATTGATAAATTTTTGACTAGTAGATTGACTGGTATCCCTATTATGATTTTGGGTTTGTTGTTATTGTTTTGGATTACTATATTTTTTTCTAATTATCCGTCTGATTTGTTGTTTAAGTTTTTTAATTGGCTTGATGTTTATATTCGTTCTTTTTTTGAATTTTTTCGTTTTCCTTCTTTAATAATTTCAGTTTTAATGGATGGAATTTATCGTGTTATGACATGGGTTATTTCTGTTATGCTTCCACCTATGGCTATATTTTTTCCTATTTTTACTTTGTTGGAGGATGTAGGGTATTTACCTAGGGTTGCTTTTACTTTGGATAATTCTTTTAGAAAGTGTTCTTTGTGTGGAAAGCATTCTCTTACTATGGCTATGGGTTTTGGTTGTAATGCTGTTGGTGTTACTGGTTCTAGGATAATTGATTCTCCTCGTGAAAGGTTGATTTCTATTTTAACTAATGTTTTTGTTCCTTGTAATGGTAGGTTTCCAACTATAATTATGTTAATTTCTATGTTTTTAGTTTATGGTACTAATTATTCTTCTTTTGTTTGCGCATTTATTCTTACTCTTGTTATTTTATTAGGCGTTTTTATGACTTTTTTGGTTTCTTATATTTTGTCTAAGACTTTACTTAAAGGAGAGGTTTCGTCTTTTGTTTTGGAACTTCCTCCTTATCGTAGGCCTGTTATTATTAAAACTATTGTTAGGTCTGTTTTTGATAGAATTTTTGTCATTTTATCTAAAGCGGTTAAGGTTAGTTTTTTTGCTGGTATTGTTATTTGGTTATTTTGTAATGTAAATGTTGCTGGTGTTAGTTTGCTTAATTGGTTTTCTGATTTTATGAATACTTTTGGTGTTTTTATTGGTTTAGATGGTGCGATATTGGTTGGTTTTATTTTGGGTTTTCCTGCTAATGAGATTGTTTTTCCAATTATTTTGATGATTTATATGTCTAGTGGTAATTTGGTTGATCTTCCTAGTTTGGATGTTTTAAAGGGTGTTCTTATTGAGAATGGGTGGACTTTTGTAACTTCTATTTGTATGATTATTTTTTGTTTATTTCATTTTCCTTGTTCTACAACTTGTTTAACTATTTATGATGAAACTAAGAGTATTAAGTGGACTTTATTTTCTATTTTTTTACCTACTTTTATTGGAATATTACTTTGTTTTGTTGTAAATTTTATATTTGGACTTTTTTAGTCCTTTTTTTGTCGATTGATTTTTTGCTTATTTTTTTTATTTTTTAATATATTTTTTTAGGAGGACAAGTTATGGATACTAAACTAGGTTTGAGTGATTCGGAGGTATTGGAGAGTCGTAATAAATATGGTAAGAATGTTATTTTAGGTAAGAAAAAAAATGGTTTTTTTAAGTTGTTTTTTGAGTCTTTTGGTGATCCTATTATTAGAATTTTACTTATTGCTTTGGGTATTAAGGTTGTTTTTTTGATTAAGAGTTTTGATTGGTTTGAGACTATTGGAATTGTTATTGCGATTTTGGTAGCTTCTTTAATTTCTACTATTTCTGAGTATGGAAGTGAGAGAGCGTTTATAAAGTTACAGGAGGAGGCTTCTAAGGTAAAGTGCAGAGTAAGAAGAAATGGAAATGTTTTTGTTATTGATGTTGATCAGGTTGTTGTTGGTGATGTTATTTTACTTGAAACTGGTGATAAAATTCCTGCTGATGGTGTTATTGTATCTGGTTCTTTAAGTGTTGATGAGTCTTCTATTAATGGTGAATCTCGTGAGGCTCATAAGTATCCTTCTAGTGTTTCTGATTACAGTTCTTTATTTATGGGTACTGTTGTTTATTCTGGTACTGGTGTTATGATTGTTAAAAAAGTAGGTAATGATACTTTTTATGGTAAGATGGCGTCTGAGCTTCAGGAGAGTCAGCCTGATAGTCCTTTAAAGTTAAGATTAAGATCTTTTGCGGAGTCTATTAGTAAGTTAGGATATATAGGTGCTTTACTTGTTAGTTTTTCTTATTTATTTAATGTTGTTGTTATTGATAATGGTTTTAATTTGAGTTTGATTTTTAATACTCTTTCTAATTTTCGCGTTATGTTTGGTCATATTTTGTATGCTTTAACTCTTAGTGTTACTGTGATAGTTGTTGCGGTTCCTGAGGGTCTTCCTATGATGATTACTTTGGTTTTGTCTTCTAATATGAAACGTATGATTAAGAATAATGTTATGGTTAGGAAAATGACTGGTATTGAGACTGCAGGTAATATAAATATTTTGTTTACTGATAAAACTGGTACTCTTACTCGTGGTAAGTTGGAGGTTGTTGGTTTTTTAAGTGGTTCTATGTTTGAGTATAAAAGTGAGAGTGATTTTTTTAAATATGATAAGTTTTACAATTTGATTAAGTTATCTTGTATTTATAATAATGCAAGTGTTTATAGTGATGGAAATGTTGTTGGAGGAAATATTACTGATAGGGCAATTCTTTCTTTTTTTGATGTTTCTTATAGTGATAGAATTAGTGTTATTTCTAGTATTCCTTTTGATAGTAAGAATAAGTTTTCTAGTACTTATATTTCTGATGGTGTTCGCAGATATAATTTGGTTAAAGGTGCTCCTGAGGTTATTTTGAATAAGTGTAATAAATATTATAGTGAGTCTGGTGATGTTCTTTCATTTTATAATAAGTCTAAAATTAATGATTTTATTAAGGTTAAAACTTCTTGTGGTATTAGAGTTTTAGCTCTTGCGTATAGTAATATTAATAGTTTGGATAATTTGATTTTTTTGGGTCTTGTTTTTATAAAGGATGAGATTCGTAGTGATTCTATTAAGGGAATTGAACTTGTAAAGAAGGCTCATGTTCAAACGGTTATGATTACTGGAGATAATAAGGATACTGCTATTTCTATTGGTAGGGAGGTTGGTATTTTGTCTTCTTCTAGTGATTTGGTTTTGACTAGTGATGAACTTAGTATGATGTCTGATGATGATTTAAAGAAAATTGTTTCTAATTTAAGGGTAGTTGCTAGATCTTTACCTAGCGATAAGAGTAGATTGGTTCGAGTTTGTCAGGAGTTGGGTCTTGTTGTTGGTATGACTGGTGATGGTGTTAATGATGCTCCTGCTTTAAATCGCGCTGATGTTGGGTTTGCTATGGGTAGTGGTACTGAGGTTGCACGTGAAGCAAGTGATATTATTATTCTTGATGATAATTTTTTATCTATTTCTAATGCTATTTTGTTTGGTAGAACTATTTTTAAGAGTATAAGAAAATTTATTATTTTTCAGCTTACTGTTAATATTTGTGCTGTTGGTTTATCTATTGTTGGTCCTTTTATTGGTATAGAAACGCCTGTAACTGTTATTCAAATGTTATGGATTAATATGGTCATGGATACTTTAGCTGGTATTGCTTTTTCTTATGAGCCTCCTTTAATTGAGTATATGGATGAGGTTCCTAAAATGAAGGATGAACCGATTATTAATGGTTATATGAAAAATGAAATTATTGTTACTGGTATATATTCTTCTTTATTGTGTATTTTGTTTTTAAAGTTACCTTTTGTTTCTAGTATTTTTAGAGATGGTATTAATAATGAATATTTAATGAGTGCGTTTTTTGGATTGTTTATTTTTATTGGTATTTTTAATAGTTTTAATGCTAGAACTTGTCGTATAAATATATTTGCTAATTTATTTAAGAATAAAGTATTTTTATTTGTTATTGGTTTTATTGTTGTTGTACAGATTTTGCTTATATATTTTGGTGGTAATTTATTTAGAACTGTTGGTTTAAATTTTTATGAATTTAATTTTATGTTGATTCTTGCTATGACGGTTATACCTTTTGATTGGGTTAGAAAATATTTTGTTAAAAAAAAGGGAATTAAATATGGTGTTTAATTCTTTTTTTGTTTTAAAATTGGAAATATTTGGATTGTGTTATTTATATACTTATGGTAAAATTATATTTGTGCTAATTAACTTTTAGCAACCATAGATACAGGTGATATAATGATTAATTTTATTGTTATAGATGATGTGAAGAAATTTTCTGAAATGATTATTGATATTATTACTAAGGTTATGATGAAGAATAAGTTTATGTATAAAACTTATTCTTTTGACGAGTACGATGATAAATTTTTTGAAGTAATGAATTCTTCTTTATCTAATAAGATTTATATTATGGATATTGAAACTAAAAATGCATCTGGTATAGATATTGCTAGAAAAATCAGAAAGTTTGATGTTGATAGTATTATCATTTTTGTTACTGTTCATAATGAAGCGGGAATGGTATTGTTACAGGATGATTTGATGTTTTTAACTTTTTTATGTAAGTTTGATGATTTTGAAAATAAACTTTATAATTCTATTAATAAGGCATTGGAGTTTATCAATCATAGAATTAGTATTAAATTTAATGATAAGGGTACTATTTATAATATTCCTGTTAATGATATTTTGTATATTACTAAGGAGTCTAATTCTAGAAAGAGTATTATAAAAACTAATAGCTCTCAATATGTTGTTAATTTAACTTTATCTGAGATTGTTTCTTTATGTGGTGATTCTCTTATTCAAACTCATAGAAGTTGTTTTGTTAATAAAGATAGGGTTAGAGTTATTGATAAACATGATAATATTATTGAATTTGATAATGGGGAGAAAATTGATTTATTGTCTTCTAGTTTTAAGAAAGGATTGGTATTGAATGGGTAATGTTGTTAGTAATATTATTGGGGCAGTAATAATGATATCTGTTTCAATTTATATGTGGAAGATATTATTAGATAAGAAAATTAATTTTAAAAGTTATAGGTTATATTTAGCTACTTTATGTGCAATTCCATTAATTTTAATAAATTATTTCTATAATAGTTCTTTTATTAAAATTCCTTTTATTACGATAGCGCTTATTATATGCAATAAAATTCTTTTTTCTGAATCAAACGATAAAACTGTCATAAGTACTGTTATTGGTCAAATAGTTATTAATTTTTCTGATATATTGTTTGGTTTGATTTTAATTGGTATATTAAGATTTGATCCATCCTTTATTTTACATAATATTTTTGGTTCTTTAATTGGTAATCTTTGTGTTTCTTTATTATCTATTATAATTATTAGGTTTAAATTTATTATAAAGATTTATAATAAATTATTAGATATATCTGGTAAAGTTAAAATTTTTTCTTTGGTTAATTTTGGCGTATTGTTGATTGTAAGCATTAATTTACTTATGGCATTTATATATTATAAAGTTAATGCAATTTATATTATTATTGTTAATTTGTTCCTTTTTATAATTTATTCATTTATACTTTACAAGTCTATTGCTGAAAAGAATAATAATATATTAATTAAGGCTAAAAATGATTCTTTGATGGAAAGTCTTCATCAGTACGAGGATATGGTTGATCGTCAGAGAGTTGATAATCATGAAAATAAAAATCAACTTTTGATTATTAAGAATATGATTAATAAAAATGATAAAGATGTTGTCAAGTATCTTGATTCAATTATAAAAGATAAGAAACAAGATGATGAAGCTTTGTATAACAGAGTTAAAACTATTCCCTCTGGAGGATTACAGGGTATTATATATCAAAAGATGCTTGTTATGAAGGATGAAAGAATTGTATTTAGTTTGGATGTTAGTCGTGATGTGCGTGAAATTAATTTGAATGATTTTTCTGTTGATAATAATTATAAATTGTGTAAGATTATTGGTGTTTTATTAGATAATGCAATTGAGGAAAGCAGAAATATTAAGGATAAATGTATAATGATTTCTATATATATTGATGAGGATAATTTAATAATTGATATTTCAAATAGATTTAATAACGAAATTGATATTGATAAAATTGATGATGAGGGTTATACCACAAAAGGTGATGGTCACGGATATGGATTATCTCTTGTAAAGAAAATTGTTACTGAGAGTAATATTTTTGAAAATGAAAGAATAGTAAAGAAGGATATTTTTAAACAAATTATAAAAGTGAAAATAAAAAATACTTAGAATTTAATCTAAGTATTTTTAGTAATTATTTAATTAAACTTTCTGGGCATTCAGGTTCGTCAATTAATGCTAGGAAACATCCTTGTGAACTAGTTTCTGCTAAAGCACCACCTAAGTTTGCAAGAAGATTAGCTAAGAATTCCATACTATCCCTCCTTTTTATTCTCTATGTTTAAATTATTCATTTAAACCATGATTTTTAATGTATGTCTTATAGTTGTTATAAGGCATATTAAATAATTTATATGTAATTGGTGAAATTAATATATTTTGTAATATTGTTGCATAGAAGAATGCATTTGATATAAAATTATCTTTTATTATTATTGATAGTATTATGTATGTTGTTGCGATTATTGTTGAAAGTATTTTATATATCATTCTTCTTTTTTTATTTATAATAGGTCTTTTATGTGTATCTGCTGGTGAGAATATGCATATTCCTATTATTGAAATTATTCCTATTATTATTTTTGTTATTACATTTAGTTTTATATTAATAGTTAGCAGAGGTATTCCTATGAATGCTATTGTTGATGTTAGTAAACATATCCAACTTTTTTTTGCATGTAGTCCAAATGATGGTGATCTCATAATATTGAATATTATTAGAAATATTATATATTCTTTTAATATTCCTAATAGGATTGCAATAATTGTTATTATTATTAATTTTGTTATCATCAAGTATAATCCTTCAAGTCCATATTTAATTTCTGCAAGTTTTACATCATCGTAGTTTTTATTTTGTTTTATTATGTTCATGCATTTTTCTAATATAAACTTTTTCATATTTCCTACCTCATCTTCAGTATAATATTTTTTTTTCGACAGTTTTTTTTTTGTACTTGTGATTGTTTTTTTAAATACTAATTTATTATTTTTTTAATTTTTAGTTTATTGTTTTTTATTTTGTGTATTATATTTTTGGTTTTGTGTCGTATTTATTTTTTGATATTTTGTAGATTGTATAATAGTAATGTTGCACGGTAAAAAATATGTCGAATTTTGATGGCTTGTTTTTGTTGAATTTACTGTGTAAGATGAGGTATAGTTTTATTGTAAGCGATTTTACTAGAAGGGAGATTTTTGATATGAAAGGTAAAGTAAAATGGTTCAATAATGATAAGGGGTTTGGTTTTATAGAATATAAGGAAGGCGAAGATATTTTTGTTCACTATTCATCAATTTTGTCTAGTGGTTATAAGACTTTGGTTGAGGGACAATATGTTGAGTTTGAATTAGTTAGAACTGATAAAGGTCTTCAAGCAAAGAATGTAGTTGAAATTAAAACTGCTTTGGTATAGTGGTTTTTTTTGTGAAATTTTTTTGTTTTATAGACTTATTGTGTTAATAAATGGTATAATAATTTTGGGAGGATGATATTATGAAATTTAATATCCATGGAAAGAATATTGAGGTTACTGATGCGATTAGGGATTACATTGAATCAAAGGTAGGTAGATTAGAAAAGTATTTTAAAAATACTAATTTAACTGCTACAGTAAATGTTAGGGTTCGTGGTAAGGATCAAATTGTTGAGGTTACTATCCCAACTGATAGGGTTACTTTGAGAGCAGAGGATACTCATAGTGATTTATATGCAGCTATTGATCTTGTTATTGAGAAGCTTGAAAGACAGATTCGTAAGAATAAGAGTAAAGCTAAGAAGAGTTTAAAACAAGTTGTTGTATTTAATGATTTTGATGTTGATGCAGCTGAGGAAGTTGATGACTCTATTGTTAAGAGAAAAGTTATTGACACAAAGCCAATGAGTGAGGAAGAAGCAATTTTACAAATGGAGTTAATTGGACATGATTTCTTCTTATTTAAAAATGATAAAACTGGTGAACTTTGTGTAGTTTATAAACGTAAGGATTCTGGTTATGGAATTTTAGAGGCAAAATAATTGCCTTTTTTTATTGAAATGCTTTTGTTTTTTTTATTTTTTTGATAAAATGGTTTATGTATCAGAAAAGATTTAGAGAGGATGGTTCATGATGAATTTTTTTAAGAAGATATTTGACCACGAATATAAAGAGTTACAAAAGTTTGAATCTATTGCGCGTGATATTGATGCTTTGGACTCAGTTTATAGTAAATTAAGTGATGAGGAATTACAGGGTAAGACTGCTGAATTTAAGGAAAGACTTTCTAAGGGTGAGACTTTAGAGGATATAAAGGTTGAGGCTTTTGCGACTGTTCGTGAAGCTGCTTATCGTACTATTGGTGAAAAACCTTTCTTTGTTCAAATTTTAGGTGGTTTAGCAATTCATTATGGTAATATTGCTGAAATGAAAACTGGTGAAGGTAAGACTTTAACTTGTACTATGCCTGCGTATTTAAATGCTTTAACTGGTGAAGGTGTTCATATTGTTACTGTTAATGAGTACTTAGTTGGTGTTGCAGCTGATTGGATGGGTAAGGTTTATAATTATTTAGGTCTTACTGTTGGTAAGAATTATAGGGATTCTAGTATTGAGGAAAAGAAGGCTGCTTATAATTCTGATATTATGTATTCTACTAATAATGAAATTGGTTTTGATTATTTAAGGGATAATATGGTTATTAGAGCAAGTGATCGTGTTATGAGACCTTTTAATTTTGTTATTGTGGATGAGGTTGACTCTATTTTAATTGACGAGGCAAGAACTCCATTAATTATTTCTGGTGGTTCTATGCATTCTGCTAATTTATATAAACAAGCTGATAGTTTTGCTAAAAAGTTGAAGGAAAATGATGGTTATGTTTATGATGAGAAGTTAAAGGCTGTTACTCTTGATGATAAGGGTGTTAGTGAAGCAGAGAAGTATTTTAGAGTTTCTAATTTATATGATTTAAATAATTCAACTTTAGTTCATTTTATTAATCAAGCTTTACGTGCTAATTTTGCTATGAAGAAGGATTTTGATTATGTTGTTGAGAATGGTGAAGTAATTATTGTTGATCCATTTACTGGTCGTTTGATGAAGGGACGTAATTATTCTGATGGATTACATCAAGCTATTGAGGCTAAAGAGGGTGTTCAAATCCAAGAGGAAACTAAGACTTTAGCTACTATTACTTTCCAAAATTTATTTAGAATGTATAAAAAGATTTCTGGTATGACAGGTACTGCTAAGACTGAGGAAGAAGAATTTAGGGATATTTATAACATGTATGTTATTCAAATACCTACTAATAAACCTGTTATTCGTGAGGATTTTGGTGATTTATTATTTGCTACTAAAAAGGGTAAGTATAAGGCTATTGTTAATGAGATTAAGGAAAGACATGCTACTGGTCAACCAGTTTTAGTTGGTACTATTGCTGTTGAGACAAGTGAGTTATTGTCTGATATGTTAAAGAAGGAGCATATTCCTCATGAAGTATTGAATGCTAAGAACCATGCTCGTGAAGCCGAAATTATTGCTAATGCTGGTTGTAAGGGTGCTGTTACAATTGCAACTAACATGGCAGGTCGTGGAACTGACATTAAGTTAACTGATGAGGTTAAGGCTCTTGGTGGTTTGGCTGTTATTGGTACAGAACGCCATGAATCTCGTCGTATTGATAATCAGTTAAGAGGTCGTAGTGGTCGTCAAGGTGATCCTGGTTTTTCTCAATTCTGTGTTTCTTTTGAGGATGATTTATTAGTCCGTTTTGGTACTGATAGGGCTAAGTCAATATTACAACGTGTTGGTTTTAGTGATGAAATGTCTATAAGAAATAAGATGTTATCTTCTTCTGTTGAGACTGCTCAAAAGAGAATTGAAGGTAATAACTTTGATATGAGAAAGACAATATTACAGTATGATGATGTTATTAATAAGCAAAGAGAAGTAATTTATGGAATGCGTAATGAAATATTAGATACTGATGATATTCATAGTGTTGTTGTTGAAATGATTAATAATTATATTTCAGCTTTGGTTGAGGATCATATTGCTCCTGAAGGATATTTGACTATTAATGATTTATCTGAAATATTAGAGGCAGTTAATCAAATTGTTAAGAATGATATTACTATTGAAGGTTTAGATGCTCAACAATCTGATAATGTTATTAAAGTTTTAAGTGAGAAAGTTATTAAGGAATATGAAGAAAAGTTATCTAGTATTCCTAGTGAAATTGTTTCTGAATTTGAAAAGGCAATTTCTTTAAGAGTTATAGATACTTATTGGATGGAACATATTAATACAATGAGTATTCTTAAGGAAGGTATTCATTTAAGAGGATATGCACAGGAAAATCCATTACGTGCATATACTACTGAGGGATATGAATTATTTGAGAATTTACTTGATACAATAGATAAGGAAACTACTACTTTCTTATTAAAAGCTGAAGTTAGACAAAATGCTGAAAGAAAGGAAGTAGCGAAGGGAAAAGCAGCTGATGATGAATCTAAGTTAGCTAAGAAAACTCCTAAGAAAAGTACTAAAGTAGGTCGTAATGATCCATGTCCATGTGGCAGTGGTAAAAAATATAAACAATGTCATGGTAAATAACTCGCAAACCCCGATAAAATAAGGGGAAAAGCGAGTTTTTCTTTTTATCAAAAAATAGCCTAAAATTGGCTTTAGAACCATTTTAGAACCATTTTGTTCGGAATTTAGAGGTTTTCATGAATGGAATAATTATTTGTTTTATTATGGTAATGTTATACTTATTCTAATTAATAAACATATTTTTAAATATTACAAAACTGTAATATTAGAATAATAATATAAATGATATAATATATTTAGGTGGTTTCTGTGAAAAAAATAATGATAGTTGAAGATGATAAAGTAATTGCCGAAGAATTGTTTTATTTACTTAATAATTCTAATTATGAAGCAGTTATACTAAATGATTTTAAAAATGCTAAAAAAGAGATATTAGGTAGTAATTCTAATTTAATACTTTTGGATATTAATATACCTTATTTGAATGGAGAATTATTATTAAAAGAAATAAGAAAAGAATCACATATACCAGTAATTATGGTTACCAGTAAATCTAATGAATCTGATGAAGTAATATCTTATTCTTATGGAGCAGACGATTATATAACTAAGCCTTATAATCCAACAATACTTTTACTAAAGATAAATGCTTTACTCAAAAGATGTGAAATGAATAAGACTACAATCAGTTATAAAGATTTAATTTTTGATATAGGTAAAGGAATAGTAAAGAATAATAATAAGGAAATAATACTCACTAAAAATGAAATAATCATTTTTAATATGCTTTTATCTAATAAAGATAGAATAGTATCGAAAGATGAATTAATGACAGAACTATGGAATAATGATGAATATATTAATGAGAATGCACTTACTGTTAACATCAGTAGATTAAGAAGTAAACTAGATGAAATGGGATATCCTAATATAATAGAAACTAGAAAAGGAATAGGATACACTATAATATGAAATATATAGAATACTTAAAAGATAATATTATAGGTATAATTGTTTATTTATCTACGGTGTTATTATTATTTCTAATGTTAAATGCATTTAAAGTTGATATTACAGTAAATATTCTAACTATTATTATTTTACTTATTAGTGGCATTTCAATCATTACAATAAACTATTATAGAAAGAATAAATTCTATAAATTATATTTAAATAGTTTAAACAAATTATCTAAGAAATACTTGATACTTGAAACTATACCTGAGCCAAATACGTATGAAGAAAAATTAATGGTCGAATCATTATATGAGATTAATAAGTCAATGATAGAAAATATTAATGATTATCAAAGAAATATTACTGAGTTTAAAGAGTTTGTTGAAATATGGATACATGAAGTAAAAATACCTATTTCAAGTATGGTTTTAAAATGCCATAATAACAAAGAAAAATATGATAAATCATTATTAAGTATTATTAGAAGACTTGATAATAATATAGATGAAATACTATATTATGTAAGAAGTGAGAATACTGAGAAAGATTTTGCTATAAACGAAGTAAATCTTAAAGAAGTAATTAGAAATGTAAGTATTAAGAATAAAGATGATTTATTAGATAATAAAATTGCTTTTGATTCAAATGTTAAAAATTCTTTAGTTCATACTGATAAGAAATGGTTGGAGTTTATTATCAATCAAATTATAAATAATAGTATTAAATATAAAAAAGATAAAGATTCTATAATAAAAATAAGATCTATAGAAGATAATGATAAAACTATACTTGAAATATATGATAATGGTATTGGAATACCTACTAAAGATATAGGTAGAGTTTTTGAAAAGTCTTTTACTGGATCTAATGGAAGAGATAAAATAAAGTCTACCGGTATGGGATTATATATTATAAAAAAATTATGTGATAAGCTAGGTCATAATATTTATATAGAAAGCGTTGAAAAAGAGTATACAAAAGTAATAATAGAGTTTGGTAAAAATGAAATGTATAAATTCTAATATTACAAAATTGTAATGTATTGTAATATTACTCAAAAGACAAATAAAAAATAATAATCTAAAATTAGTGTTGTAAGGAGAGAAAGTATGGAAAAAATATTACAAGTTAAAAATGTCGAAAAATACTATGGAAGTAAGTCTAGTCTAACAAAAGCAATTAATGGTATATCTTTTGAAGTAGAAAAAGGTGAGTTTGTTGCTATTATGGGAGCTAGTGGTAGTGGAAAAACAACACTTTTAAATCTTATATCTACAATAGATAAAGTTACAGCAGGAGAAATATTTGTTAATGGAGATAATATTACAACATTAAAAGGAAATAGTTTAAATAAATTTAGAAGAGATAAATTAGGATTTATCTTTCAAGATTTTAATCTTTTAGATACTTTAACAGGATATGAAAATATATCATTATCATTATCAATTCAAAATATTCCTTATTCTGAGCAAAAGAAAAGAATTGAAGATAGTGCATCTAAATTAGGAATTACTAAAATTCTTAATAAGTATCCATATCAAATGAGTGGTGGAGAAAAACAACGTATAGCAAGTGCTAGAGCAATTATTACTAATCCTAGTTTAATTCTGGCAGATGAACCAACAGGAGCATTAGATTCTAAATCTTCTAAGCAATTACTAAATAGTTTTGAATATCTAAACAAAGAGTTAAATTCTACAATTCTTATGGTTACTCATGATGCTTTTACAGCTAGTTATGCATCACGTGTTATATTTATTAAAGATGGAAAAATATTTAATGAAATACAAAAAGGCGATAGTTCGAGAAAAGAATTCTTTGATAGCATTATCGACGTAGTAACTCTTCTAGGTGGTGAAATGAACGATGCTTTATAAACTATCTATAGCAAATATTAAGAAAAGTTTTAAAGATTATGCAATCTATTTTACTACTTTAATATTAGGTGTATGCATCTTCTATATTTTTAATTCAATGGATTCACAAACAGCCATGTTAGCAGTATCATCAAGACAAAGTGAAGTAATTGATTTATTAATACAATTATTATCAGCTGTATCAGTATTTGTATCATTAATACTTGGATTTTTAATTATATATGCTTCTAGATTTTTAATTAAGAAAAGAAATAAAGAGTTTGGCATCTATATGACTCTTGGAATGAGTAAAAGAAAAATATCAGTAATATTATTAATAGAAACATTTATAATTGGATTAATTTCATTAGGTGTTGGATTACTACTTGGAATCGTAATATCACAAATAACGAGTATATTTATTGCCAATATGTTTGAAGCTAATATGACAGATTTTACATTTAATATTTCTAAGTCTGCTATTATTAAAACAATAATATATTTTGGAATTATTTATTTCATAGTAATGATCTTTAATACAATTATAGTTAGTAAGAATAAACTAATTAACCTATTGCAATCAACTAAAAAAGGAGAAAACATAAAAGTTAAGAATTCTCTAATATGTATCATTCTATTTATTATTTCTGTTATATTGCTTGCTAGTGCATATTATATGGTAACAGGTGGAGTAAACACATTAATGCAACATGATGTGAGTATTTTATTAGTTCCAATAGGTATGGGAGTTGTTGGAACAGTATTGTTTTTCTATTCTTTATCAGGAATGATTTTGAAGATTATAACCAAATTTCCAAAATTATACTATAGTAAACTTAATACATTTGTATTCAAACAAATTAATAGTAAAATCAATACAATGATTGTATCAATATCTGTAATATGTTTAATGCTTTTTATAACTCTATGTCTACTATCAAGTGCTTTAACTGTTAAGAATTATTTTAATGATTCTATTAATAAACTTGCCCCAGTAGATTTATGCTTAGTAGGATATTATAACGAAGATAATAGAGAAATAAATCTGATTGATTTTATCAATAGTGATAATATTATTAAAGACAATACTAAAGATATTACTACTGTATCTATTTATGAAGATCAAGATTTTACTTATGGTAAATCTTTAGGCAACTATTATGAAGATGTTAAAAGAAAATATCCTTATGTTAGATATGATGAAACTATTTCTATTATGGGATTAAGTGATTATAATAAACTAGCTAAAATGTATCACATGGATTCATTAGAATTAAATAGAGGAGAATATGCAATTGTATCTAATTATGAATCACAACTCTATGAAGAAGTCATGAATAGAAATAGCATTATTACGATTTTTGGAACTGATTATCAACCATCAAAAAAATTAATAGATGGATTCTTAGTTATAAGTGGTAATCCATCTAATATAGGATTTTTTGTAGTAGAAGATGAAACATTAGAGAATAATAAAAAAGATGCAGAACTTTTGATTGCTAATTATTCAACAGATGATGAAGCACTTATCGGCAAAATTGAAACATTAACCCGTGATTATTCACCATCCTTTGAAATAATGAAAAATACAAAAATAGATATTAAAGAAGCATCTGTAGGACTATCAGCAATAGTGACATTTATTGGATTATATTTAGGAATAATATTCTTAATATCATCATCAGCTATACTCGCATTAAAATCATTGTCAGATTGTATAGATGACAAAAACAAGTATAAAGTATTAAGACAGATAGGAGCAGATGAAAAAGAAGTTAATAAGGTATTGTTTAAACAAACATTAATATTCTTTATGATGCCATTATTTCTTGCGATAGTGCATACTTTAGTAGGTCTAGAATTTTGTAAATTTATATTAAGTTCTATAGGAGTAAATAATATATTAAATGGATCTATTATGACATTTATATTCTTATTAATCATATATGGAATATATTTTATGGTCACTTATTTTTGCAGTAAAAATATTATAAAAGAAAGATATTAATTTTCATTCTTAAGAATATATTTCAGCAACTCACTTATTATAGTGGAGGTACAAGTACTTAGTTCGGAAATTTTTTCCAAGAAATATAAGCGATATTGTGGTAAAAAACTCGCAAACCTTGATAAAATAAGGGAGAACGCGAGTTTTTCTTTTTATCAAAAATACCCCATAATTAGCTTTAGAACCATTTTAGAACCATTTTATACATAGAATTAAATCATAAAATAGTAATATTGCGATTACTAAAAGTAAGAAAAAAAGTATATTCTTGTGATATAATGAATATGAGGTGTAAACTATGAATGAGTATATTAATTTAGATGAAAAGAATATTGATGAAGAACATATTTGTTGTGCAATTGGTGATCCTAAACATCAAGATGGTGTTGATAAAAAGAAAGAATGGATAAAAAGTAAATTAAAAGATGGTCATGTATTTAGAAAACTAAATGCAAGAGGTAAAATCTTTATTGAATACGAACCAATAGAAACTGCTTGGGTTCCTATTAATGGAAAAAACTATATG